>ERZ808245.11-NODE-11-length-195857-cov-5.898627_pt1 | contig 195857 bp, 161 predicted proteins | sample MGYA00521243_ERZ808245 | MGnify/ENA primary metagenome ERZ808245 (study PRJEB31516, sample SAMN03275576) | gut metagenome | biome: mammalia-associated habitat; material: feces | host: Papio cynocephalus | place: Kenya | collected 2012-07-07 ... | reverse complement strand
AAAACAGATATGATGAACAAAATGGGCAAAATGCTTGCTGTCTAGTTTTGTCGAATGTGATAAACAATTATTAAGATACAAATTATTTTAAACTTGATGCAATTCAACAAAACAACATTATAAATATATGTTTTCACGTATTTTGCCACATATTTTATAGTATGCTTTTAGACTGAATTAAAGCCCAAAAGTCATTCAACAACTTTTAGGTCACAAAGATGTGAAAACAACAATCACTGTTTATAACAATGTCAATAGTGATTATGTAAAAGAAAGCACAAATCGTTTAAACGACAGACTAAATGAAAATGAAATTTTAAGAAAGCAAAACAGTCAAAATAAAGAAGAACAAGAAGAAAAGAAATCTAGTTTAGAAAATTTGTCTGATGAAGATTTTGATTTAATGTTAGAAGAAATGTTAAAAGAAAGAAAACGCAAAAGAGAAAAAGATTTTGAAATGTAGTTATTATTTATACAAAATCCCTAATAATATGATATACTCTCATTAGAGGGAATATATTATGAAAGTAGTAACTATTTGTGGAAGTATGAAATTTGTAAAAGAAATGCAAAGGATTGCGGGCGTATTGGCGATAGATAAAGGCTGGTGTGTTTTACAATGTGTTTATGATTTAGATTTTGCAAATTTAACAAGCGAAGATTTGAATTCGCTAAAAAATGAACATTTAAAAAGAATAGAACTTTCAGATGCAATTTATGTTGTAAACATTGATGGATATGTTGGCAATTCTACTAAATTTGAAATTGAATACGCAACTAAACTAGGTAAAGAAGTTATCTACCACGAATTTAATTTAGTAGATGAGCTTAATAAATTTAATCCATTTAATGAAGACTAAAACGATACTGTAAAAAATGTTTTGGACTTTTTAGCAAATAATACAAACTGTTACGATAGGTCTAATTTGAAAGGTCATGTAACAGCAGGTGGGCTTGTTGTTGATGGTAAAGGCAATGTATTACTAAATCATCACAAAAAGACAGGAATGTGGTTCCAATTTGGTGGACATAGTGATGGCGATACTAATCGCATTAATGTTGCTCGCAGAGAGATAAGCGAAGAAGCTGGAATTTTTGATTGTAAACTTATCTCAAATGACATATTTGATGTTGATATTCAACAAATTGCTTATAGTGCAAAGAAAAATGAACCTGAACATTTCCATTATGATATAAATTTTTTATTTTTAGTTAAAAATAAGTCTTTTGAAATTTCAAATGAATCGACTGAAATTAAATGGGTATCTATTGAAGAAGCAAAAAACCTAATAAACAAAGATGATAAAGCGATGCAAAGAATGCTTGCTAAATATGAATTGTATTGTAAACAAAATTAATGAAAAGGTAAAAAAGATGAAACATATTGCAATTTTAAAACAGCCGTTTTTTAATATGGTTTTAAATGGAGAAAAAACAATAGAAAGCAGATGGAGTATGCATAAAGTTGCACCATATAACAAAGTCTCTGTTGGAGATAAGATACTATTAAAAGAAACTGGCAAAGACGTAACGGCAACTGCAAAAGTGAAAGATGTTAGATATTATGAACTTACACCACAAATTGTTGAAGACATAAAAATAAAATATGGCAAAGAAATTGAAACCGAAAAGTTTGAAGATTGGCAAACAACTCTTCAAAAGAAATATTGTACTTTAATTTGGCTTGATGATGTTAAAAAAATAAAACCAATAAAAGTTCAACGAAGCAATGGTGCTGGGTGGATAGCATTAAAATAAAATTTACTACACTAGTTTACACCTATTACACTAGTTTTAGATAGTTTTAGAGCGAATTAGACCGAGAGTTTGAAAGTTGAACTCTCGGTCTTTTTTTATGCAAATTTACTACACTTTTTGGAGCAGTTTACTACACCTATTGTATTTTTAACCTAAAATTTAGCAAAATTTTTTGCAAAATAAAAACCCTTGAAAGTGCCTATTTTACTAGGATTTCAAGGGCTTTTGATAATGGAGCTACTGACGGGAATCGGACCCGTGACCCCTGCCTTACCAAGGCAGTGCTCTACCGCTGAGCCACAGTAGCATATTTAGTTGTAGGTATATACTTTTTGTTTTGGTGATAGTATTTAGTTTGCATTTTTAGGTAGAGCCACAGGCTCTTCCGTCAGCACATAAAGTGCTTCCCGTTTGGGATAGTTAATAATCGTGTTTAAATTTGTTCTTCTCCGCCTTGCAAATCTTTACACAAAACTCAATCACACGATGCTTTCAGCTCTAAACAAAAATTGATATTTCAATTAAAAACACAGCGCAAATAAAAGTGTGAATATCAACACAAAATTAGTCTTTCACAAAACAACATTTGTATTATATAAAAATTTGTTTGTTATGTCAACTTATATTTTAATATTGATGATAGCATTGTTTAATTTATTAAAATTGTCATTTACACATTTTTAATGCGATTTTAAAAGTTTATTTGCTCTTTTAGTGCAAATAAAAAACAAGTTTTTTTGCAAAAAAAGGATGCATTTGCGCAAAAATGTGTCATCAAAAAAATTGCGCTCATAAACTAAAATATGAAAAATTATGTTAAATTGATTAAGCAAAGAAAAATTAAACTTGTTTTTTTGCAATTTTGTGATTTGTTTGGCACAGTAAAAGGTGTTTACATACCTGTTTCAAAACTTGATGATGCCATTAAAAACGGCATTAGTTTTGATGGGTCAAGCATAAAATGCTATGGCAAAACAAAAAATTCGGACAAAAAAGTTTATGTCGACTCACAAAATTTTTACATTTTGCCAAACAACATACTCACATTTTTTTGTTATGTTAAAACAAAATATGATCCACGACTAAACTTGCACAAAATGTGCAACAAACTTGAAAAACTTGACTATAAAATTCAAACCGGTGCTGAACTTGAATTTTATTTATTTGACCAACAAAAAGGAAAAGCAAACTTAAAAAAACTTGAGCGCGTTGGCTATTTTAGTGAAATCAACCTAAAAAAATTGAATGCACTAAATGAAATTTGCCATTTGTTAAATAGTCAAAATTTCTTTGTCGAAGCAATTCACCACGAGTGTGGAAAAAATCAATATGAAATAAATTTCAAATTTGACACGCCCTTAAAAACTGCCGACAAGGTTATAATTGCCAAGCAAGTTATAAAACAAATTGCAAAAAAGCACCATTTATATGCAAGTTTTATGCCAAAACCAATAAGTTTTTTGGCTGGCAATGGAATGCACATCAATCTTTCAATTTTGCAAAACAACAAAAATATCTTTTATGACACCACTCAAAAATATAATTTATCAGCGTTTGCCACAGATTTTGCAAACAATGTTTCAAAACATATTGGCGCAATTTGTGCATTTTCAAACCCTATCATAAATTCCTACAAACGCTTAAACGCAAATATGGAAACGCCAACAAGTGTAAGACTGGGTTACAAAGACAGGCAAAGTTCTTGCCGAATTCCACAGTTTTCCGAAGCAACAGCACGTGTTGAGTTCAGGTTTCCCGACACTGCCTGCCAAGTGTATTTAACACTTTGCGCTATAATTGCCAGTGGTTTTGAAAACATCTTTAACAAAACAACACAAACAATCATAGCTCCAAAATCCCTTCCAAAATCGCTGAATGAAAGCTTGAGATTTTTAAAACAAGACAGGTTTATTGGAAAATTTGTGCCAAAATCATACTTTGCCGAAGTAAACAAGCAACTTGCTGAATATGAATCTCAAATAACAACTTATGAAATAAAAAAATATTTGTGAAATCTCAAATTTTGAAATCATCCAACAAAATGTTAAGCCTTGCAAAAACAAATACCAAAATTTAGTCAAATTCAAAAATATACAATTTATTGTTCGGGTATTACAAGACAAGACCAATCACGTTAAAAAATTGATATTTTGCAAAATGGTTTGCATCAAAAAATTTGTTTTTACTATCACATTTTGACAACAAAAAAATGATTAAATAATTAATCATTTTTTTACATTTCAAAACCATCTTGTCGCTCGGCATTTATCTCTTCAACTGCTCTTTTGCCCTTTTTTATAATTTCTGTTTTCAAGACGTCTGGCATTTGGCTGTCAAAACTTACATCAAACTCTGTTTTCAGTGGCAAATCAAACTCGCCATATTTTGTAACTCTGTGAATTTGTTTATATTTGTTAAATATTTTAACAATTTTAGCATCTTCATCATTTAACAAAATTGCCTTGAATGACAAAATGAGTTGTTTTGTTTCATTGTCCAATTTCAAAAAATTTTTAACATTGCTCAAAACACACAAAATTTGATTTCTTGTAAGTTTGTCATTATCTTCAATTTCATCTATAATCACAATTTCATCGTTAATCATATTTTCTCCATCACCTTAAATCTTTAATGAAATTGCAATCTGCAAGTTTGAAAAATTCATCTTCACATTTAAGGTCAAAGTAAGTGTTTGTTACATAATTTTTAAGTTCTTGTGGCAAATCAACATCAATGGCGTAATAACACTGATTGTCATCGCCATTATTTTTGTCGGTGTTAATCTTTTTAACATACGCAAAATTTTTAAAACAATTCAATGCAAGGGTTTCAACTTTTCGGTTGTGAGATCGCAACAAGAAATATTTAAGCATTTTTACTGTGTCACTACAAAAACTTCTATTTTTATAAATGATAGTTAAAATATCTTCTTTGTTATACTCTTTCTTATTCATCTCAAATTTTTCGAGGTCCAAATCAACAAAATGTGGTTTTTTCTCGGTGTCAAAATTTCCAAAAAGGTACATTTTTTGTTTGTATTCTTCAGCTTTTCTGTTGATTGCATGTTTTAGTTCATCAGAAATTGGCAAGCGCAAACTGTACCAAACATACTCTCCTTTTTCATTTTTAACATCACTGTTAATTTTTTCAACTCTAGCATATTTGCAAAATATGCCTGCAGCAGCACGTGTAACAGTTCCACTTTTTGAAACCAACAATATATATCTTATTTGTCTTAAAACCTCGTCGGAATCAGTATCAAAATTTTTTTCATACTTGTTTAATATTGTAAGTATGTCATCAATGTCATAAAATTTGGCATTTTTTTCAATCCATTCCAAACTTGTTTTGTAAATTCCCATCTTAAACCCCTATGAAAGCAATCCAATAATTTCTTCTTCTTTTGCTTTTCTTGCAGCATCTTTGTTATTTTTTAAAGATTGTGCCAAGTTGTTGTATCTTTTCATAATTGCATTTTTAACTTCTTCTGACATATTTGATGATATTTCAAATTTAAGAATTTGATAATTTTTGCTCAAAACTTGACCAACAACCTTAACATCAACAAAACTATTAAACGCCTTAACAATGGCATCAACTGCACCTTGATTTTTGTCATTATCCAAAATAAATTTCATATTTTGAAACAATTTTGCACTATAGCCAAGGTCATTTTTTGTGTTTTTAATAATGTCCTTAACTTGCTCTTCACTAAAATTGCTTGAACCCTGACGATATAGCGCTTCAAATGTTGCTTTATTCATTTCACACCTCAATAAACATATATTATCATATTATTATCAATTTGTCAATATCAACAATTTGTCGCAAAACGTTGAAATTATTACACAAAACAATGCTTTAAGTAAAAGTGTACACTAATTTTTATTGCAAATCACATATTTTTTTAACCACTTAAAAATATAAATAAAGTCTCCATTATTTTGTGTAACATAACTGGGCTTTTTCAAAAAATATATGTAGAAAGGAAGTTATCCCTTCTTTTTTTATTTCATTTTGGCATTTGTTGAACCTTTTGCATACAATGAAAATATCACACTTAGTGGGGATACAAATGAATTGGAAACTTGTTTTGGGAATGTCACTTCCCTTTGTTGGCACAATGCTTGGCGTTTTGATGGTGTTTTTTGTCAAAAATGACATTGGCACAAAAACAAAAAAAGTTATGCTTGGTTTTTCGGCTGGTGTTATGATGGCATCTGCCATTTGGTCACTAATCTTGCCGGCACTTGACCTATCTTCTCATTTGAACAAATGGTCATTTGCACCTCCTTGCATAGGTTTTTTGCTGGGCATTGTGTTTTTTGTAATTTTTGAAAAGTTTTCAAGCAAATTTGACATCAACAGCCCAAATTTAAGCTCAAAAAAACTTTTGCTAGGCATAACTCTTCACAACATTCCAGAGGGCATGGCGGTTGGCATTGCCCTTGCAAGTGCATATTTTGGTTATGCAAAACTGACAATCACCGCTTCACTTTTGCTTTCAATTGGCATTGCAATTCAAAATGTGCCAGAGGGTGCAATTGTTTCACTGCCACTTCACGCAATGGGAATGAAAAAAAGCAAGGCGTTTTTGTTTGGTTTTATTTCAGCGGTGGTTGAACCAATTGCTTCAATTATAACATTTTTTCTAACAAGTTTAATAAGTGCCATTTTGCCCTATATTTTGTCTTTTGGTGCAGGTGCTACAATATATGTCATTGTGACTGAACTCATTCCAGAATCACAGCAAGACAACTTTTATCCTGCAACACTTGCCTTTGCAACTGGATTTGTGCTTATGATGATTTTAGATGTTGTTTTGTGATGTGATTTCAAAAGAATTTACTTTTTTAATTATTTTTGCTAAACTTTTGTTGGAGAAATATATGAAAAGATTTTTTGGAAGAAAGCAAGGTGACAAAATTATTGTTGAGGAAGGCGAATTTCATCATTTGAAATCTGTTATGCGAATGCGAGAAGGCGAAAAAGTTATTGCTTCACTGAATGACGATTTTGACTACTACTGCACCATTAAAAAGTTTAACAAAAATGATTGCGTTCTTTCAGTCGACAGCGTGCAAAAATGTGTGGGGCTTCCAAACAAAAATATTGTGCTATATCAAATGCTTCCGCGAAAAGACTATTTAGACAACATAATTGCCAAAAGCATTGAACTTGGTGTGAGCAAAATTGTTACTTTTTCAAGCCACAACACCATTTCAAAGCCACTGAAAAAGGAAAGATTAGTCAATCAAATTATGACGGCTTGCAAGCAATGTGAAAGGTCAAAACTGATTGAGTTTGAAGACACAATCTCATTTGAAAAAATGCTTGAAGAACTGTCAAATTTTGACCTTGTCTTATTCCCTTATGAAAACGAAACACAAGTGCTTGACGCTAGTATTTTAAATGAAAAAAACAATATTGCTGTGGTCGTTGGCAATGAAACAGGCTTTACACAAGATGAGGCAGAAAAACTAAAACAAAAGGCAATTTCACTTAGTCTCGGCAAGCGAATTTTGCGTTGCGATACAGCAGTTATTGCAATGCTTTCAATTGTAAATTTCTTTACAAATAATTAGTGAGAATAAATATCAAAAAAGTCATTTTTCAATGACTTTTTTTTGTGAACATATTTGCAAATATGCATTATTTTTTAATAATGTTATACATTGCATCTAAAACAAGCCAGTTTTGTTTAAAGAAACTGTTCAAGTTCCAATAACTTACACCTGCAAGATTATATTTTTTTATGAGATTTAGTCTTGCATAAGTGCTTCGTGCATTGTCAAACCAAACAATGTGCTTTCTGCCCTGTGCGTCAACATAGTTATAATATGGTGCTTGAGATTTTTCATCGTATTGAATGTTGACACCATACTTAATTGCTTGGTCAACTGCTTGCACATTTGTTAGTATTCGTGCAGGTTTTCCAGAAACATATGGGAGTGTCCAGTCGTAGCCATAGTTTGGCATACCCATCAAAATTTTTCTGCTGTCAACTTCACTAACTGCATATTGAAGCACTTGCTCAACCGGTCCAATTGGTGCAACTGCAAGTGGTGGTCCATATAGATAACCCCATTCATAGGTCATAACAATAAGTCTGTCAACAATTTTGCCAATGGCGTTGTAATCGTGTGCTTCATAAAGCGTGCCTTGTTGTGTTGAACTTATTTTTGGTGCAACTGCAACCGACAGTAAATAGCCTTCTGGTTTAATTGCATCTGCAACACGCTGTAAAAATGAAATGTAAAGTTCCCTATCATCTGGATACAAATACTCAAAGTCCACATCAAGACCGTAGTAGTTATTTTGTCTTAAAATTTCCAAAATGTTGGCAATCAAATCTTCTTGCACACTTGTGCTGTGCAATATACCTGATGCAAGTTCACTGCTAAATGTTCCACCATCATCAATGTTCGTTATGACCATAAGTGGCTTGACATCATAACTTGGCAATTGTTGCAAAACACGACTTGTGTCAATTTCATAAAGCGTTCCATCGGGCTTAACTTGATAACTGAACATTGCCATATATGTCAAATATGGTGCAGTTTGCCCAACAATTTGGTCGCTTATGGTTGGATAGGCATAGCCATTAACTTCGGCATCGCCAAGTTTTTTTATTGAGTTTAATGGAACAACAATTTCCATTCCGGGTGTGATGTATCTTGCCATTGCAAGTTCTGGGTTGGCAGAAATAAGGTCTTGCACCGAAACGCCATATTGCCTTGCAATTTTATAAAGGCTATCTCCCCTAACAACGGTGTGTGTTATGCTGTCAATTGGCAAAACCAAATCCATTCCAGCGACAATTTTGTCAGGAGAAGAAATTTGATTGTCAAGCACAATTTGCTCAACACTAACGCCATATCTCTTGCCAATTTCATAAAGCGTGTCACCTGTCTTTGTTGTGTAAATAAACATAAAAAATCTCCTTTCTGTTTTATATATGAACAAAAACTGAAATTTGTTTATTAAACATCAACACACAACGTAACATCTAACATATTTTTTTGACGAACACTAAATGCACTAAATTTACAGTCATACATTTTTTTAAACTTGTTTGACCACATAAACGAAGTTTGATATAATTTTTATATGAAAAAATTTAGTCCAATAAATTCAGATCAAGACGTTAAATCAAAACAGCAAAATAACCTGCTTATTATTTTTATTATTTTTTCTCTAATTGCAGTTTTAGGAATGAATCTTAAAAGCATTGTTTCGGCATATAGAGTTTTTACATATGACACTTTCATTGCAAGTTTGCAAGACTACAAACAAAAAAATGGAATTTCTGCATTAAAAAACATCAACAATAACTTTGTTGCGTGGATTTCCATTGAAGACCTAAACATAAGTTTGCCCGTTGTAAGCACCGCAAATGAAGATGATGAAAATTATTATTTAACCCACGATTTTAAGCACAGAAGCAATTCGCTTGGCAACCCCTATCAAAGACACAGCACAAGCATAAATCAAACAACAAACACACAATTTATTGGACATAGTGTTTTCAATAGCAAACTAATTTTTTCAAAGAAAAAATCGTTTGTGTTTGGTGATTTAAAAAAGTATACACTTGCAAACAGTGATTTTAATTATCAAATTAAAGTTGAAACCACAACTTCCACATTAAATTATGTTGTGTTTTCTGTTGTTGAGTTTAACAGCAAAAACATTCCAACTTCAGTTTTAAATATCTACAACACCACAAACATAAATTCGCAAGATGAATTTGACAAGTTTTACAACACTGCAAAAAGCCTGTCGGCAGTAAATCTTCAACAAACTGCACAGTTTGGTGATAAGTTCTTAACGCTATTCACTTGTTCAGAAACTGACCTTGCAAACAGAATTATGGTTCTCGCAAAACAAATATAACAAAAAAACTACCAAGCGGGTAGTTTTTTTGTAGATAAATATGGTATTCCCAAAGGTCTAAATTCATTTAATTGCGACATTGCTTTGCAACTCCAACAAATATAAATCATAAATTTACATCTTAACAAGGAAATTTAAAATTGTTTTCTCTTTTTCAAAACATTGATTGTTGCAAAAGCCACAACTGTTGCAACACAAAGCAACACAGGAAGCACAAAACTCAACTCAACACCAGTATTTGCCACTTCACTGCCACCGGTTTCGACATCGTTTTTCAAGGTGACCGTTTGTCCATCAAACAGTAGTTTTGATGTCACTTTGGTTGTACCATTTTCGGTATAGGTGTACTCATTATTCAAATTTATTTCAGGTTTATACGCATCACTTCCGCTGATATTTGGCATAATGATTTTTTTAATTTTGAAGTTTACTTCTATGGGTTCTTTCCCACAAAACATTGTTAGCATCATCTCGCCACTATCTGATGCCCACAGTTCTTCAACTTGTTCTTCCGTTACGCTCGCATCTTCTTTTTTAGCATATTCCCAATAACGATTTTTTAAATATGACACTTTTTCTGAATAATCATTCAAACTCATAAATTCATCAAATTGTTCCTGTGTCATAATGCCACCATCCACAAGTTCCTCTTTTTTCTTGTCATAAGATAATTCACCAGTTTCACCGGTTTCACTAGAACTAGGTTCAACAAATTCACACCCACTTAAATCAAGCAAATCAACATTGGTCAAGCCTTTCAAAAAGTTTTCAATACCCGCACATTTAACTTTTGTTGTTTCACCATAATCATTATCAAACTCCGAACCAAATTTTATTGTTTTAATGTTTTTTGACTGTTCTCCAAAAAAGTTTTCTGAACCGCTTAATTCTATTTTTGTATTAAGCATCATATATTGGCCGTCACCATGGATTAGAATTTTTGATGGAATTGTTATATTAGTTCCGGTTCCAGTGTATTTAATTAAGATAGCATATATATTTTCAGAATCTGTAGTTATCTTGATTTCATACGCATCATTTTTGTACAATTCGTATGCGGTTTCATTACATTCATTTTTTTCAGGTGTCAATACATAAACTTCGTCCTCATCATCTTTATTAGACATACTAAACTGAAAATATTTGTAGCCCTTAAAATACAAAGTCTTACTGCTTGTTGGAAGACATTGATATCTCTGTCCATTTTCATCTGCAAAAGAACCATTACGTCCACTATTAGAATAAGTCAACAACACTTGCACAGAACTATCAATACTTTTTGGAGTTACTATTTTTGTAAGTTGTAAATCGGAAATCATATGAAAAGCGAATCGTGCATTTTTTTTAATTTCAAAACTGCTTAAATCGAGATATCTCAAACTATTACAACCATCAAATATCCAAGCAAAATCTGTAACATTTTGTGTATCAAATTTTAAGAAGTTAATATTTGTCAAATTTGAACAACCACTAAATAAATATTCAACGGAATCAGTTGTATAAACTGTGTTTCCATCACTACCAAATGTTATTTCAACAATTGTTGATTTTTCTTTAAAACAGCCACTGCCAACACAAACATAGTAATCTCGTTGACCATCGCCACTTTTTAGTTCACCAGTATATAGACCGGGAATACTTACATTTGTGGCATTGCCTTTGTATGAATTTAATATCAATTGATATTTCCCGCCCATTTCAGCATCAGGGGTTGATGACTGTGTCCATTGCCAATCATTTATATTAAACGTATTGCTGTCTGCAATTACTTTTGCAGAACTAGATTGTGGTGATGAAAAAATTAAGCAAAGACCAGTGGCAGATAACATAATAGCCAACACAAACATAAACGCTTTTATTTTTTTCATATTTTTTCCTCCAATTGCAAAAAAACTGCAATAATTTCTGTTGAAAGCAAAGATGTTTTAAATGTGATTTAAGCAAGACAACCACAGCCAAAATATTGCGACCCCAACAAAAATAAAAAACAGCCAACCTTTTGGTTAACTGTTTAATTTTTAAAAGCCTATATTCCTACTTAACTAACAGGTTAACCATACAACAGGTTAACCATACAACAGGTTAACCATACAACAGGTTAACCATACAACAGGTTAACCATACAAATTAGTTTTTGTTTAAATTTTTGCTGTCCTTTGTATATTAAAAACTATGCCATTTTTGATTTTTTGTGTCAAACAAATTCACATATTTTTTTGTTTTTCGACTTTCTTAATTATAAATATTTGCAATATTTGTTCTCATTTTTAAAATACAACTTGCAGTTATTTTTTTGCGCAAAAAAAACACACCGAAGTGTGTTTTTTAATGTGCTACTTTGTTGTGTCATCGCTAGAAGCGTCTGTTGTTGTTCCTTCATCAGAACCATTGTCTCCTTGCAATTTTTCAATTCTTGCTTGAACATCGGCAATATCTGATTTAAGGTCTGCAATTTGTTTTGTCAAGATGCCATTTGTCTTTTCCAAAATTGGATATCTGTCTTCATTTTCTTTCATAACTTCTTCGCAATGTTGAACTGAAAGACGAAGTGCATCAAGAAGGTCAAGGTCTTCATTAAGTTTCTTTTCTTTTTCTGGGTCAACAACATAGTTGTTAACGCCAAACAAAACAACTTTTTGTTTTGCAACAACTGCTTCTTTTCTACGAAGTTTTGCTTTGTCTGATTCCAAATTCTTTTTGATTCTTGAAAGTGGAATGTATTCTTTCTTGTTTGCTTTCAAATCTTTTTCTGCAGCGGACAATCTGTCGTTGAGTGTGTTAAGTCTTTCTGTCAATGCTTCCAAAGATTCTGTTTCAACAACTTCTGTTTTTGTTGGTTGAGATTCAAGTTGCTTTTCAAGTTCTTCTTTTTCAGTTTGCGCTTGCGCTTTTTCTGATTGTTCTTTTTCAAGAAGTGCTTTCAATTGTGCAATTTGGTCTTCAAGAGCCTTCTTTTCTTCATCTTCTTTTGGCTCTTCAACTGCTTCTGCTGGTTCTTCAGCTGGTTCTTCAACCTTTTCTTCCTCAGCTGGTTGTTCTTCTACAACTTCTGCAGGTTCTTCAACAACTTCTGGTTCTTCTGCCTTTTCTTCTTCGGCTGGTTCTTCAGCTTCTGTTGTTTCTTCTGGTTTTTCTTCCTCTGTTGCTTCTGAGTTGATGTCTGCAATCAATTTTTGATACATTGCTTCCAAATCATCATCTTCATCTGCGTCAGCATCTTCGGTGTCTTCTTCTTTTTTGCCTTCAACAATTTGTTCTCTGTCTGCAAGAGAATTTTTGTTTGCTTCAATTGCTGCCTTTTCCTTGTCGGCAAGGTCAAGGTCAATTGTTTCGCCTTCTTGCTTTGGCTCTTCCTTTGCTTCTTTTTTGTCGTCTTCCTTGTCATCTAAAAGTTTGAAATCGCTGTCTTCAAGCAAGAGTTTTTGTTCTTCTTTTTCAAGTTGTTTTGGTTGTTCTTCTGTTTTAGAAAAGAGTTTAACGTCTTTCTTGTCAACAATAGAAACAACAAGACCTGCAAGAGCATAAACAATCAAACTTACAACGGCAATGATTGCGATAACTGCCAATACATATAATACTGCTGTTCCAAAATCCATAAATTCCTCCATTTTTATCTATGACTTTGTTGTTATAGACTGTGGTTGCGCTCGGCAATCACTCATATGCCTATATCATAGCACATTGTTTTAAATTTTTCAATACCCTATTTCATTTTTTTTCAAAAAACCTTTAATTTTTATGTTTTTTTCATATTTTTTTGATAATTTTTTAATGTTTTATTGCAAAAATGTAAAACTTATATATTTATTATGTGTTTTTAAAAAATACATAAAAGACAAAATATGATATGCCAAACAAAAAAACTTATACCAGTCAATTGTCACAAAAGCCATGTCACATCAAAGTTTAATTATGTCAATTATCCAATGTATAAAGTTTGTTTTAATTTGGAAACTTAATGATAGATTTGATTGCATACCAACGGCAAGCAATTTGCTTTACTCTTTTGGCTCTTTATGTTAGCATAGGTGTAGGAGAATTTTTTATGAACGAACAAACAATAAATCAAACAAAACCAGACACAGTCCAAAAAATTTTGTTTTGGACAATGCTTGCATCAATCATAACCTTTGTTGCAGGCTTAATTATTTACGCCTGTTCATATTGGGGACATATGTTTAGTGATTTTGCAGAAACACTTTCATATTGCATTGTAAAAAACCCATACACAGGCGAATATGGCAACATTCACTCAATCTATCCACCATTTGCTTTCTTGCCATTTTATTTGTTTGCATTGATATGCAAACCGGCATTAACACAATATATTGATGGCACAATAACTCTTGAACAACTTGCAAAAACCCCCTCATTTATAATCAGCTTTTTGTTGTTTTATGCAATTTGTATGGCAATAGTTTTGCTACTGTCTGCAAAAATGTCAAAGTTCAAAGGCAAAAAACTTGCTTACCTTTTGGTTTCAATTTTCTGTTTTGCCCCATTTGCTTTTTGCCTATTTCGTGGCAATAACATAATCTTTGCGTGCATTTTGGTTATGCTGTTCTTTATGATGTATAACAGCGAAAAAAGATGGCAACGAGAACTTGCAAATGTTTGTCTTGCGGGTGCAGTTGCAGTTAAAATTTACCCTGCATTACTTCTTATATTCTTTGTAAAAGACCGCAGATTTTTGGATCTTTTGAAAACATTGCTCTATTCAGTTGCACTAATTTTCTTGCCATTCTTGCTAATTAAAGGTGGTTTTGCAAACATAAAAGAAATTTGGAACAACTTTACACACTTCAATGGTGGCGAAGGAAGAGATGCTTCTTGGAACAACATTGGCTTTGATGGTCTTGCATCAAAAATTGCAACACTTCTTCATCTACCGGTTCTACACTCAATTTTGAGCAAATTGTTTAGATTTGGAAGCATAATTGTAACAATTGTTGCACTTTGTCTTTCTCACAATTCAAAACAAAAAATGCAACCAGTGCTCATCACACTTTTAACTTACGAACTATTTCAAGGCGTTTCTTATGCCTACACACTTGTATTTCTAATTATTCCAATAATAATTTACCTTGTAAATTTTGAAGAATACTCAAAGCTAAACAAAATATATTATGGAACTTGCTTTGCTGTGATTGCCCTTCCACTTATGGCAGGATTAAACTTCTTCTTGTTTGCGCAATTGTCTGCTGTATGTCTGCTTGTTAAGGGCTACATTGATTTGTTTAAGGAATATTCAACTTCAAAAAAAGGAAAAAAGCTTGAAACACCACAAACAAACGAACAAACAGAAGATAAAGCCAAAGCCATTGAAAGTGCCGAACAACAAAATTAAAAACAGAGCCTCTGCTCTGTTTTTTATGAATACAAAAGAATGTTACACTTCAATAGAATTTACAAATGTTTTTTTAAAACAGATTGCGCATCAAGTTTGATATGTCACTTTACTTTTTTAAACTTTTGTGGTAGCATTGCAAAAAGGAGAAAAATATGGAAACAATAGTCCTAGCATCAAACAACAAAAACAAAATTAAAGAATTTAAAAAAATCTTAACAAACTACAACATCATTCCAATGGAAGACATTGGCTTTGACCAAGACATTGTTGAAGATGGAAAAACATTTTTAGACAACTCTTTGATAAAAACAAACACAATTGCAAAATATTGCAAAGAAAAAGGTCTAAACTACATGGTTATGGCAGATGACAGTGGTCTTTGCGTTGATGCCTTAAATGGCGAACCAGGTGTTTACAGTGCAAGATATGCCGGCAATCACGACCAACAAGCAAACAGAAAAAAACTTTTGGAAAATTTGAAAAATGTTGAAGATCCAAACAGAACTGCAAGTTTTGTTTGCTCAATAACACTAAAAAAACCAGATGGCACAACTCTTGTTGCAGAAGGCAAAGTTGATGGCAAAATTTTAAAACAAGAAACCGGAACAATGGGTTTTGCGTATGACTGTTTGTTTTTTTGCAATGAGCTTAACAAATGTTTTGGTGAATGTTCAGAAGAAGAAAAAAACTCAGTTTCACACCGTGGCAGAGCCATTCAAAACCTACTTAAACAACTATAACTGCAATTTATTTGCAGTTTTTTTATTGCTCAATTTTTTGTTTTGCGCAAACAACCATCAAATAAATGCCAATCAATGCAGAAAACACGCCCATCACAACACCAGTAATACCATTGAACAAATTTGCATTTGTGTTTGTGGCATAAAAGCAATGGCAAAAAGTTGGATTATGCGAAATTGCCAAAAGTCGCCAAAAAAAATGGCAAAGATTTTGACAAATGAATACAAAATAAATTCACAATATTTTAGTTCACAACTAAAATGAAAAATCTAAACAACTTAAACAAAACAAAAAGGAGTGACAAATTTTCAGTGTCAACTCCTTTTTTAATATTAAATTTTCAAATCACTTAAAACGCATATCTAACAACATAGTAATTGTTTGTGCCATCGGTGTCAAAATCAAAATCACTTGCACCAATTGATTTAAGTGAATATGCAAAGCCACTTGCATTGTTTTCGTTGCCAATCAACGCATCAATAAATGTTTTTCCAAGTTTTTCATTAAATTCATCTGCTGTTCCAATTTTTGCAACAAGATTTACAACATTAAACAATTGGCTAACTTCTTTTCCACTCATATTGTTAAGTGCCAAACTTTTGCTTGCAACTGTATATTCAAAAGGTGCATCGCCTTTTGTAACCGTTACGGTTGAAGAAACATAAAGTTTTTGTGGAACTTTGTTTTTAAATAGGTTAAGTGGAAAATTGTTCATATCATTTTTAAGTTTTGTAAGGTCAACGCTAACAACCACATTTACATCAGCAGACTTTTCTGCAACATTTGAAAGTGCAATTTGCACAAGTTTAAAGTCATAATCTTTAAGGTCAATATCTTTGCCACCTGCATTAAATTTAACACCTGCATCACCATTTTTAAGCATCAAGTTAACCAAAACGCAAGTTTCTGCATTAGTAAGTTTAAGGTCGGCAATCATTCCTGTTTTTGCGCTGTCATTTAAACTATACTCTTTGTTTTCATCATCATAAACAATGATGTTTGCCACTGCTCTGTTTGCAGATGTCATTGCAGATGCATAATCATCATCTGTTGGTGCTTTTGGTGCGATAGTTGCAACATCAACATTGCCATTCAATTTTTTAAGTGAGCCAATAACTTCAAACAAATTTATTTTGTATTTTGCGTTTACAACCAAAACAAACACGCCAAACACAAGCGCAAGCCCCACAACAATTCCTAAAAGCCAACTAATGAGTTTTCCAATCAATTTCATAATTTCTCCTTGATGCATCGCACAAATCATTATATGCACAACCATCACATCTCCACAAAAATAATAGCACAAAATTTTTAATCTGTAAACAATGTTTATTAATTTGCAAATTTAACATTAATCTCTTCTTGTATTTTAATACTTTTTGGATACAAAAAAATCAACTGAAAATTTTGTTCAGTTGATTTTTTATTCTTATAAATAAAAACCATCAAGTGCAAAGTTAATTTTTGTTTTCAACATCTTTGCCTTCAAATCTTTTTTTGTCAAAAATGGCACGCTCGCCATACACAAGAATTGGACACAATGTTCTTCCTTGCAATGAAGAATAAACTTTTTCGCTCACTTGCTCTTCACTTTCACACAATTTGCCACTGTCATCAGTGTATTCAAACTTCAAATTGTATATGGTGTAATGTGAAACACAACCATTGTTGTTTTCTGTAACTTCGGTTGCAAAAAGGTCAAGTATTCTGCCATCTTCTGAATGGCCCTTTTTTGAAACTTCCAATGATTTTTGACCATCAATAATCATCTTTACGCCATCAATAACAAAAGCCACGCCGGCAATTAACATTATGCCTGCAATTATGCACATAAAAATTTTTCCACCGGTCTCTTCTTCATCCCAAGTTTTGATTGCTGATGTCAAAACAATAATTGCAATTGCCATTGCCACAAATGAAATTACAATTCTAGCAATTCCACCATTGATTGTGCCACGTTTAAACTTTTTTCTTTCCATACTTTCCTCTCATCTATTTTTTGTTTACATCTATCAATTAAATTGTATCATATAATTTTACATATTCAAAATGCTTAACAAAAATAACCCACTAATTTTTAGTGAGTTATTTTTTATATTTGTTTACTAAATGTTACAAACACATATTATGGCAATAAAAAGATACTGCTATTCCTTATATATTTATTTCATTTTGTAAAAATATTGTGTTTGACCATTGTGATGTGCATCAGCCTTTTCAATGAAAAGTTTAAACAAATATTGATTATCATTGGTGCTAAATTCATATCTAATTTCAAAGGTATAAACAGAATTTTCAACAAAATAGCCTTTTTCAGTTTTTTCTGGGTTTGTTACATAATAAAACTTGTAAAGTTTGCTTGGGTTGTCATCAAAATAATCTGCAATATCATTTTTTTGCGTTATATAGTAATAAGTTGAAGTTGAAGAAGTTGCATGTATGCTAACTGTTCCAAAGTAACCATTGTAGTTTTCTTTAAAATAATTTAGGTATGTCAATGCGTTTTGCGACAAAATAGCATCATCACTACAAGGTTGAGTAAATGCGTAACCATCGTTAAACCACCAAGTGTTTGTTGACATTTCACCTGTAAGCCCAGTTGGAGCGCTTAAATTTGACAAACCAACAGCTGACAGTTCTGTTTCAGTAAACCATTTTGTGCTGTCGTGTTTGTTTTGATTTCCACCGTGATATTCTTCATCTGCACAGCCACAAAGGAAAAGTGCCGGAACAACCAACACCAAAGCAAAAATAAACATAGTATTCTCTTTTTCATTTTTTCTCTCCATAAACTGCATATAGTATACTACAAGATTCCAAAAAAATTGCAATGCTTTAAGCAAAAAATACAAATATTTTTTAGGCCACTTTTGTCCAACAGATGTTATCAAGACTTTTTCTCAATTTGCACTAAGCCATTTTTTATAACCACAATATGCCAATCAATGCCAATGCGAAGCAATCTCATTTAATTGCAAAAAAGCAATTAATAGCAAACAAAAAAGAGAAGTCTTTTTAACTTTTCCTTTTGTTTGCTTGCTGTTTGATTTTGCAAAAATCAAAATTTATATTGCAATTTTAAATTTAATGTTTTTAATTCTTATATAATTTGCATTTCAATATTTCTTGCTTCGGCAAACCTTTGGAATGCACTGCTTGCGTTATTTAGTAATGTTTGAAGGTCAATATCATTTTCAAAACAATAGATTACGACCATAACATCTTTCGTGTCAGCCGTTACCATTGCTCTTGTTGAATCGGACATACTGCTTCCAAAAATTCCTTCATCATCAGCAAGAACAAGCATATTTTCCATATCTAAAAAGTCTTTGCCAATTCCGTTGTATCCTTCACCCTTTTCGGCTTTTCTGAATGTGATTACTCCATGAATATGTGCCAAATCATACGAGCCAACAGACAATCCACTTTCAACCGAAACAAGATTGTTTACATCCACAACAGAATTGATGTGATGAAGTTCATCGCCACGGCGTATTCTGCGAATAAGTGCCTCAGATGAAACTCTGTATTTGCCCGGATTTCTACCAAAAGCCTTATATGCGGCTCTGCTACCTTTAATTCCAGAAATCTCATTCCATTCTTTTCCTTCTATTAAACTTATCACTTTTGGAGCAATCTCATTATTCATATAGGTCCAAAAGTTATCATCTGACTTTTTAACATTTGTTTGAAAGTGAAGGACTCCCAATCTAATTTCAGGATACACTTCCAAAAGCTTTTTATCAACTTGTATTTTCATTTCGTTTCTACGTTCCTTTATCGCTTAGTCACAACATAAGGCTATAAATCAAAATTTAAACATCTTATGTCATTGAAACAGTTATTTATAATTATCGCAATTTGACTACTTTTTATTATATCACAGATATTCTTTTTTGTGTCCATTTTTAACAAAAAAAGCTAGCGTTAGCTAGCTAAAATCAACACTCCAAACAAATTTTGGCCATAAATATGTTTGTTTATTGATTGTTTTGGTGGAGACGGCGAGAGTTGAACTCGCGTCCAAAAATGCTATCATCACCCCTTCTACATACTTAGTTCATTTTGGTTTAAACAAGTGCGCAGATGAACAAATGCACATCTTGTCGTGGTTTTTAAATCAGACACAATCAAACAAAACCAAATTGAAAATGCCTTACTCACAATTATTATATTCAATGCTTCTTGGTGAGAAAAGATGCATGAACAACGCAGTTGCTAACTAATTAGCAAGCAGCGTAAGCCATTCTTGGGCTTGCATTTATATTTAGGTGCTATTGATAACGCAGTGTGCCCTGCGGTATGCTTATAGATGACCTTGGCATAATTGTCGAAACCGTTTCGTCCCCAAATGTCAGCATTGCTGACAAAATTATTTTAGCAAATTGAAACAAATTTTTCAAGCACTAGCCAAAAATATGTCTGCTCTTTTCTCTTGCAAGTTCTTTTTGCTTTATGCTTTCTCGTTTGTCATACAATTTTTTGCCCTTTGCAATGGCAATTTCAATTTTAACCAAATTGTCTTTAAAATATAACTTGGTTGGAATGACAGTCAAACCTTGATTGTTAAGTTCTCGTTTAAGTTTTAAGATTTCATTTTTGTGTAGCAACAAAAACCTATCTCTTCTTGCATCTGCAACAAAACTTGTTGCCTTGTCGTAAGGTTTGATGTAAAGGTTTTTCAAAATAACCCTTGTTCCCCTAACCACAACAAAAGCATCTTCAAGGCTTATTTGATTTTGTCTTATGCTTTTAACTTCACTGCCACAAAGTGCAATGCCTGCTTCAAACTTTTGCTCCAAAAAGTATTCAAAACTTGCTTTTCTGTTTGTTGAAATAACCTTCATATTGCCTCACTTTGTTTCGTTTACCAAAACAAAATCAATCTTTCTTTCTTCCAAACTTACGCTTGCAAGTTTAACCTTAACTTTGTCGCCAAGTTTATACTTGTTTATGCCATTTGAAAGAACAAGTGATTTTTCGTTAAATTCATAGCCAGTGCCATCAAGTGTTGTTATGCCAACCAAACCTTCAACCGTGTTTTCAAGTTTAACAAAGAAACCGAAATTTGTAACGCTGTCAATTGTTGCATCAAAAACTTGATTTACTTTGTCACGCATATAACGGCACTTGAAATAGTCATCAACATCTCTTTCGGCACGTTGTGCCAAAAGTTCTCTTTCACTGCTTTGATTGCTTGCAGTAACAACAAATTGTTTAAGTTGTTTTTCTTTTTGTTTTAATGTGTTGTGCAAATAATATTTAATAATTCTGTGAATTGTCAAATCTGGATATCTTCTGATTGGACTTGTAAAGTGGCAATAATATGGCGCAGCAAGACCAAAATGTCCCAAACAGTTGCTTGAATATTTTGCCTTTTGCATACTGCGAAGCAAAACGCTGTTGATGATTTCTTTCATGTCATCATCTGGAAGTTTTGCCATAAAGTTTTGAATGTCAATTGGCTCAAGTTTTTCGCCCTTGCCTTGAAGCCTGTAACCAAGTGCGCTAACATATTCGTTAAATTGGTCAATTTTGTCAACATCTGGTGCTTCGTGAATTCTGTAAACAAAAGGAACTTTAAGTTTGTTAAAGTGTTCTGCAACAACTTCATTTGCCATAAGCATAAAACTTTCAATAAGTCGTTCACTTACAGTGCGTGGACGCTCTGTCAAACTTTCAACTTCCAAGGTTTGTGGATTTAATATGATTTTTGCTTCTGGAATTTCAAAATTGATTTCACCACGAGCCTTGCGCTTTGCTTCCAAAATTGTGTTCAACTTTTCCATAAGTTTAAGAGTTGGGACAATTTTTGCATAACGCTTATTAAGTGCTTCATCGCCCTGCAAAATTGCAGTGACATTGTGATAAGTCATTCTTTCGGCGCTACAAATTATGCTTTCACAAATTTTGTGGTCCAAAACATTTCCATTTTTGTCAATTTTGCAAATGCAACTAAGTGTAAGTCTGTCAACTTGTGGGTTTAATGAACAAATGCCATTTGAAAGTTCTCGTGGAAGCATTGGCAAAACACAATTTGGAAAATATACGCTTGTGCCACGTTCATAGGCTTCTTCATCAAGTTGACTGCCATACTTAACATATTCGCCAACATCGGCAATATGCACGCCCAAAATGTAATTTTCGCCGTCCATCTCCAAGCTTACAGCATCATCAAAATCTTTGGTGTCATCGCCATCAATGGTAAAGATAATTTTGTTTCTCAAATCAAGCCTGTCAGAATATTTTGAAGCATCAACTGTTTGAGGAATTGATTTTGCACCTTGCAACAATTCTGGACTAAATTCTTCAATGAGTTCATAACTTCTAATAATTGACAAAACATCGGTTGTAACATCACCTTTTTCGTGTCCCAAAATTTCAATAACAGAGCCACGCATATTTTTGCCATCGTACGAATTGATTGCGACAAAAACCTTGTCGCCCGTTTTGGCATCTTTAATGTCTGTCTTTTTGATGTAAACATCTTTAAAAATCTTTTTGTTGTCTGGTGTAACAAAAGCAAATTTTTCAAAAACTTCAATTGTTCCAACAAGTGTTTTTATGCCATGTTTCAAAATTTTAAGAACAATACCTTCAATTCTGCCATCTGTTCCATTTTTTTGTGTTTTAATAAGAACAGTGTCACTGTGAAGTGCACCATTTAAGTTGTGATTTGCAATGAAAACATCATCTTCGTTTTCATCTTCTAACATACAAAAGCAAAAGCCCTTGCCATTTCCATTAAGCACGCCAACCTTAAAGCCACAGTCACTTGAAACAAGCACTTTGTTTTTGTTGTCAACAAAAATTTTGCCTTCTGCTTCAAGTTCCGCAAGATATTTAATCATCTCGCCACTATCTAGGCCATAAACTTTTGCAAGTTTGTTTGCGACGGCACTTTTTGTTCTTCCACTTAAATTTTGTCTTTTTATTTGTTGTAATATATTTTCAATTTTCATATTTCCCTCTAAACTTAAAAAAATGACTCCGGAGAGTCATTTGTTAACCAGCAACTGGATATACTGCCCACAAAACCCAGAATGCAATTGCAAGAACTGCAAGTGTGATACTGCAAACGATAATTGCAGTTTTAAGTCTGCCCTCTTTGCTTGAACCTTGGTTTTTGGCATAAAAACTATCACTTTGACCGCTGATGACATTTGTTCCGCCATCTGGGTTACTTTCCATGCACATAACAATAACAGTTATTGCAATGGCAAGCAAAATGATAAGTGACATCAATATAACTCTGATTGTTGGAAAACTTTTTGTAATCCAATCTGCATAGGTTTTTCCTGATTCTTCCAATAATAAATTAAACATATAAGCCCTCTAACTTGCTTATTATATCACAATAAAAATATGTTTTCAACTATTTTTTAGCGTAAAACAGAAAATTTGGCGTAAGTTACATTTTTTGCACCCAAATTTAATTTGTTTAAAGCAATAATCAAAACAATTAATTTGCAAAATATTTTTAAAACTCTAGTTTAAACAGAAGGCATAAAAAAACAATGCTTACGCATTGCTTTAAAGTGCAACATAAACAACTGCAAGTGCCATTGATAGCAGGCACACAATAAACCAACCCCACGCAATTGGGTGAGCATCATTCTTTCTTCTGATTGACCAAATGAGTGACATTGTTGCCAAAAAGAAAAATGCAAAACAAATTATTATTCTAATATTATAATCAACATTTCTAACAAGCGTGTTAATAATTGTGTTAAAAAACCCTGCCATAGTAATCTCCTATTTTCATTTTACAACAATAAAAGTCATTTGTCAATATTCAATTTCAATTAGGCTTCAAGTTTATTTGCAAGGTCAATCACGCTTTGTGGCTTCAAACTGAGTTTGCCAAGCAAAAGGCCATCAATATCATCAATTTTGCAAATGTTGTCAAAGTTTTCGGTGTTTAGGCTTCCACCATACAAAACTCTTTTAACCCCATATTTTTGTTTTATGTTACTTGCAACAAATTTGATATGCTTTGATGTTGCTGTCTTGTCAGCCCCAATTGCCCAAATCGGTTCATAGGCAACCACAACACTTTTTGCGTCAATTTTATCAAGCAACACTTCAAGTTCACTTAAACAATATTTAAGGGCATAGTTCATTTGCTGTTTTTCATCTTTTATGTTTGAAATGTTTTCCTCGCCGACACAAACAATTGGTGTTATGCCACAAGAAAGTAAGTTCTCAATTTTCTTGTGTGCGCCCAAAAGCGTTTCATAGTTATATTTTTTTCTTTCACTATGTGCAACAAGACAAAATGATGCACCTGCACTTTTGAGCATTTGTGCACTTATTTCACCGGTGTGAGCACCATTCAAAAATTTGCTGACATCTTGAGCACCAATCAAAACGCCATATTTTGTCAATTTGCAAAACTCTTTTATATCACAAAAGTTTGGAAGCAAAACCAAGTTTTTGCAATTTGCAGTTTTAAGCACTTTTTCATATTGCTTTTTATCTATGCAATTCATTTTGAAATTGCAAACCAAAACAAAATTTTTCATATATTCTCACTTGTCACTAAGTGCACTTATTGCAGGAAGTTCTTTGCCTTCAAGCAGTTTAAGGCTTGCACCACCGCCTGTTGAAATGTGTGAAAAACTATCTTCAAGCCCAAACTGCTCAATTGCACTAACAACATCTCCACCACCTGCAATTGACAAACATCGTTTGTTTTTTGCAATTAGTTCTGCAACTGCTTTTGTGCCATTTGCAAACATCTCTTTTTCATAAACGCCCATAGGACCATTCCAAACAATTGTTTTTGCACGTTTTATATATTTTTTAAACAATTTAACTGTTTTTGGGCCAATATCAAGTCCCATTTCATTTTGAGGAATTTTGCCAAGTTTAAAAACTTCAGCATCCTTTTCATCTTCAATTGATGTTGAGCAAACAAAATCAATCGGCAAAATTATTTTCACCTTTTTGTTGATTGCTGTTTTGATAACATCATAGCAAAAATCAACTTTTTCGCCATCAACAAGTGAAGCACCAACTTCACCCTTGATTGATTTTAAAAATGTAAAACACATTCCACCACCAATCAAAATTGTGTCAACTTTGTCCAATAGGTTTTTAACCACATCAATTTTGTCCGAAACTTTTGCTCCACCCAAAATTGCAACAAATGGTCTTTGTGGGTCAGACAATGCTTTTTCAAAACTTTCAACTTCTTTTTGAACCAAAAAGCCCATTACACTTGGCATTTTTTTTGCAATGCCATAGGTTGATGCGTGTTTTCTGTGTGCCGTTCCAAAAGCATCAAACACAAAAATGTCAGCAAGTTTGCAAAGGCCATCAACAACTTCTTCACTGTTTGTTTCTTCGCCAGCCAAAAAACGCATATTTTCAAGAAGCAACAATTCATTTCTCTTTAAGTTATTTGCCATTTCTTCTGCCTTTTTGCCAATTGGCTCTGGGCAAAAAAACATTGTTGTTTCCGGCAAAAGTTTTTGAAGTCTTTCAAACACAATTTTAAGTGAAAACTCCTTGTTTGGCTTGCCATCTGGTCTGCCAAGATGTGAGCAAACAATAAGTTTTGCCTTGTGTTCAAGCAAATATTTTATTGTTGGCAATTCTTCTCTAATTCGCACATCACTTGTAATTTTGCCATCTTTAATTGGAACATTAAAATCAACACGCAAAAGCACACGCTTTTCATAGACATCAATATCAGTTAAAAGTTTTTTCATACACACCACCAAAAATTTGTTATATATCAATATTATATCAAAATTGGTTTTTTTTTCAAACAAATGCCACATATTTTACAAATTGGCACTATTTTTTATTGTTTTTTTGTTTGTTTTTGAAAATATCAAGCACAAACCCTGCAAATTGTTTGCAAAAATCACCACATCAAAAAACACTAAAATGCGTCTTTTAAAATTTAATAAGAACCAAAAACATTAAAACAATTGAATGTTGATTGACATTCTCTGCTATTTTATTTACAATTTAATTAAACAAAACAATATGCTCAAAAGTTAAAAAAATTGGTTTCAATAAAAGCCAAAAACCTAGTTTCAAAAAGAAGTTAATTTGATGTAAAAAATTACAACTTAATTTTGCAAAACAGAAAATAACAAAATTTAAAACATACAAAAAAGGAGAAAAAATGAATAATAAATATCATTTTTCATTGCATTTGCAATTTCAAAAAGACTGTGATGTTGACAAACTAGAAAAAATAATCGGTTTGCAAGCATACAGAAAAAACACTCTTAAAGAAAGCAAAGGTCAAAACAAAACAGCAAAATTATGGTTTAAAACAGGTGATTATGATAACCCAGACACCTATGCTGTTTTTGAAAAAGTGCTTTCTAACATAAAAGAAAAGTTGGAAATAATTAAACAAGCAAACGAAAAATTTGATGGCAAAACCACCTTCACACTATATTTTGATGAATTAAACCAAAAGCCATACATCAGATTGTCAAAAGAAGATATGGAATTGTTGTCAAAAAACGGAATATCTTTTGATGTTGATTTTAGAATATAACTATGTGATGTTGTTTTGCTCATTGCATCCGCAAACCAAATTTGCTTCCGCAAATCTGTTATAACTAACAGCATCTCAGTTTGAATAAACATCAGCCATTGGCAAATATCTCTTCGAGTTGCTTGCCCATAGCTTTCGATAATATAAAATTTAACAAGTTAAATTAACAACAATTATTGTTATTCTTTTGCAAATAATAAAAAGAACAAAATAAATTTAGTGAGCCACAAATAGCATAAATAAAAATTGTTCTTTTTGATTAAGGAAAACATTATCAATTTGCTAAATTATAAATAATAATTCTCAAAAAAGCGAAAAGGTGCAAATGCAATTGAGATGTGTTATTGTTCATTCACAAAATTCAATTTGAAATATGAATAATTCAATTTTTCATTGTTGCTACAACAAAAAAGCAAGAGCGCTTTTTCAATTAAGAAAACAAACTCTTGCTTTTTATTGTTTATCATTTTTTATTGCGAATAAATCTCATTTTTTAAATTGCACATATGAGCTAATCTTTTTTTCTGTTTGAAAGCACAACCAACAAAAATCTAACAAAATTGAGCATAGAAACCAAAAGTGCTGCCACATAAGTTAGTGCTGCGGCATTTAAAACTTCGCTGGCTTGCGACTTCTCTTCTGCCGTTAAAATGTTTTGCTCGGTCATAACTGCTTTTGCTCTGTTTGATGCGTTATATTCAACCGGCAAAGTAACCAAGTTTAAGATGACTGAAAAACCAAAAAATCCAATGCCTGACCACAAGAATATGTTTCCCAAAAGCCCACCATTAACAACCAAAAGGTTAAAGCATAAGCCGATTATCACAAGTGGCCAAAGCAATGTGCTTGAAAGATTGCAAACCTTAACCATAAAATTGCGCATAATAACTGGTTTGTAGCCCTTTGCATATTGCATTGCGTGACCAACTTCATGAAGTGCAATGCCAATTGATGCAACACTTGTGCTGTCACAAACATCTTCACTCAAAGCAACTTGCTTATCTTTGTCGCTGTAATAGTCAGTTAAATGTCCACCTGTTTTAACCACAACAACATCTGTTATGCCCTCTTTTTCAAGCACCATTTCTGCAACTTGTTTTGCAGTCATTCCACTTTGCGACTTAACTTGACTGTATTTTTTAAATGCGCCATTAACTTTTGCTTGTGCAATAATCGAAAAAATGATTGCTGGCAAAAGCACAATGCCCATGACATAATATTCCCAATACAAACTCCACATAATTATCTCCTAAACAAATTAAAAAATTTAATAACTCCCGAAAACAAACTTGCAATGTAGGTGTTTCCAGCATATCTCAACATTTTTTTTGCGTGCTTCAATTCATCATCACTCAAAACATTGTGGTCTTTTAAAAAATTATATGCAATTTTGCTCGCATTAAATTCTAATGGAATAAGCAAAATTTTCAAAAGGTAGGTCAAAAGCCAAAACGAAAATGCGCACAAAAGTAGCACGATGCTTGCACTATGCAAGTTTTCAAAAAACATCATAACAATGCCTGCCACAACAAGAGGCAAAAATAAAATGTTTGCAATTTTGCAAAACACTGTTAGCACGCTTGAAAATTCAAACAAAAAACTTTTGTTTTTGCACTGAACAGCATGACCAAGTTCGTGTGCCGTGATTGATATGCTTGCGACATTGCTCTTTTCAAAAGTTTGGTCAGACAAAACTATGACATCTTTTTTGGGATAGTAATATTCCCCCAGTTCTTTTTTTGTCTTTGCAATTTTAGTGTCTAAGCCAAGTGTTTCAATCATGTAAACTGCAAATTGATAACCCGTAAGCCCGCAATACACAAATTCTGTTTTATATTTGTTGTAGGCACGCAAAAGTCTGCCATAGCAAGTTACTGAAAAAACTATGCAAATTATAAACAAAACCGCAAACACTGCCAAAACAATAACATTTGCCATATTAAAATTATATCAAAAAACGCAAAATATGTAAAACAAAATGACAACGCCTTGCGCATCACCAATAATTTTACACATGAAATTTTACAAATTATATTAGTTTTGCAAAAAACATTGACAATTGCACAAAAAATATATATAATAAAAACTGCGTGGTGGAATTGGCGCAGTTGGTAGCGCACTGGTTTGTGGCACCAGGGGTCTAGGGTTCGAACCCCTAATTCCACCCCATTAAACTGCATTTAGTTGCAGTTTTTTTATTGCAGTTTTTATTTTTTTAGTTGTGGTTTTGCTAGTTATAGTTTATTTATCTCTTTTGTTAATTGGGTTTTTACAATTTAAATTATAATCAAAATAATTTTTCATTATTATCATTTCAAACGCTAAAATTGCCTGCACCACATCAAAATTAGCAAAACAAAATTTACTACTTATTTTTAATTTGAATAAGTATTTGAATTCTATTTGCAAAAATAGAATAAACAATAAAAAGGGCTTAAATGATTAAGTCCTTTTCAATTTAAACATTAAATCAATTTGTTTATAAGTTTTGCAACTTCGGCAGTGTTTTCAATGTTTGCGCCACTGATAAGTTCTGCTTCGGCATACAACAAATTTGCAATGTCTTTAAGTTTTTCTTTGTCGCTAGCAAAGTATGTTTTAATTTTTTCAAAAACATCACTATCTGTTTTAATTTTAAGCACACGCTTTGCATTTGCTTTTTCTGGCACTGCTTGGCTGTTTAACACTCTTTCCATTTCAAGTGACAATTCACCTTCGGTTGAAAGTGCAACAGGAAAATTGTTCAATTTGGTTGTAAGTTTAACATCGCCAACCTTATCTTTCAAAGTTTCTTTCAAAAACTCAACAAGTTCTTTGTTTGAATCATCTGTCTTCTCTTGGTCATCAAACTTTTCGCTTGTGACATTAACAATTTCTAAGTCGTTGTATTTGCCCAAAAATTTGATTGCAAATTCATCAAAATCGTTTGTAAGGCAAAGAACATCGTGACCGGCGCTAACTGACATATCAACTTGTGGAAGCATTTTTATGGCTTCAACAGATTTGCCGGAAGCATACAAAATTTTGTCTTGGTCTTGTGGTTTTGCATCAGCATATTCTTTAAGCGTTATTTGCTTATCTTGTTTAACAGAATAATACATCAAAAGGTCTTGCAACTTGTCTTTTGCCATTCCGTAAGACTTGTAGATTGAATACTTAAATTGCAAGCCAAATGCATCATAAAACTTTTCATAGTTTGCTCGGTCATTTTGAAGCATATCTTTCAACGCATCAAGAACCTTGTTTTCAATTGCATCGGCAATAAACTTAACTTCTTTTGAATCTTGCAAAGTTTCACGGCTGACATTAAGTGGCAAATCAGCATCAACAACGCCCTTAACAAAACTTAAGTAGTCTGGAAGCAAATTTGCACATTTATCAGTTATCAAAACACCATTTGTATAAAGTTTAAGTCCTTTTTCATACTCCTTAGTATAAAAATCGTATGGTGCTTTTTGTGGAATAAATAGCAATGCTCTAAACTCAATTCTGCCTTCCAAATTTAAGTGAATAACTTTAAGTGGTTTTTCATAGTCATAAAACATTGAAGTGTAAAATTTGTCATACTCATCTTGCGTGATGTCTTTTTTGTTTTTTCTCCAAAGTGGCAACATTGTGTTTATTGTTTCAAATTCTTTTTTTGTAACTTCTTTGCCATCGGCATCTTTCTCAGTTTTGCTAACTTCAAGTTTAATTGCATACTTAATGAAATCGCTATACTTTTTGATAAGTGACCTAATTTGCCACTCATCAAGATAAACATCATAGTTTTCTGTTTCGGTGTTTGGCTTAATGTGCAAAATTATGTCTGTTCCACGGTCTGCTTTTTCGCATTCTTCAATGTCATAGCCCTCAACGCCAGAACTCGTCCACTTGTATGCTTTATCTGCGCCAAGTGCTTTAGAAATAACTTCAACTTTTTCTGCAACCATAAATGACGAATAAAAGCCAACACCAAATTGACCAATTATGCTTACATCTTTTGCATCTTTCATTGAGTTTTTAAAGTCTTCTGACCCGCTTTTTGCAATTGTTCCCAAATTGTTTTCAAGAGAATTTTTGTCCATTCCAATTCCGTTATCAGAAATTGTAAGAGTTCTGTTTTTCTTGTTTAAAACAATTTTAATTGCAAGGTCGTTTTTGTCAATTCCAGTAACGCCATTTGTAAGTGATTCGTAATAGAGTTTGTCAAGCGCATCACTTGCATTTGAGATTAGTTCTCGCAAAAATATTTCTTTGTTTGTATAAATGGAATTTATCATCATTTCCATAATTTTTTTAGATTCTGTCTTAAAACTTTTCATAATAAATTTTTCTCCATTTTTGATACTTAATATCATTATTTAACAACAATTTCGCCATTTTGTTCATCAACAACAATTGTGGTGTTTGGTGCTAAATCTTCACTCAAAATTTTTCTGGCAACCATTGTTTCAATTGTGCTTTGAATAAATCTTTTAAGTGGTCTTGCACCAAATGTTTCATCATAACCATTTTCAACAATAAAGTTTTTTGCTTTTTGTGTAACTTCAAGTTTAAGTTGTTTTTCGGCAAGTCTATCTTCAAGTTTTTGCAAAAGCAAATCAACAATTTTAGAAACTTCTGTTTTTTCAAGTGGCTTAAACATAATTATGTCATCAAGTCTGTTTAAAAATTCTGGTCTGAAATGTTGTTTCAAAATTGCATTAACGGCATCTTTGGTTTCTGCTGTAATCTTTTTGTTCTTTTGAATGTCGTTCATAATTATGTCAGCACCCAAATTTGATGTCAAAATGATAATTGTGTTTTTAAAGTCAACTGTTTTGCCAAGTGAATCGGTAATTCTGCCATCGTCCAAAATTTGAAGCAATATGTTAAACACATCTGGATGTGCTTTTTCAATTTCATCAAACAAAACAACTGAATATGGTTTTCTTCTAACGGCTTCTGTAAGTTGTCCACCTTCTTCATAACCAACATATCCTGGTGGCGCACCAATCAATCTGCTGACAGAAAACTTTTCCATATATTCACTCATATCAATTCTTATCAAATTTTTTTCATCATCAAAAAGAGTTTTTGCAAGAGTTTTTGAAAGTTCTGTTTTACCAACACCAGTAGGTCCTAAAAACATAAATGAGCCAATTGGTCTATTTGGGTCTTGAATGCCAGCACGAGAACGCAAAATTGCATCTGAAACTTTTTGCACTGCTTCATCTTGACCAACAATTCTTTCATGCAAAACTTGTGGAAGTTTCAAAAGTTTTTCTCTTTCGCCTTCTTTAAGTCTTGCAACAGGAATGCCAGTCCATTTAGAAACAACTTCTTCAATCTCTTCACTTGTAACTTTGTTTCTTAAAAGAGTGTTTTTTTGTTTTTCAACAGCTTCTTCGGCACTTTTAAGTTGATTTTGAAGAGTGATGAGTTTTGTGTATTTAAGTTCGGCTGCCCTATTCAAATCGTATTCTCTTTGAGCTTTTTCAATTTCGGCATTGGTTTCGGCAATTTCTTCCTTTAGTTTCTGCACATTGTTTATGTTGTTTTTCTCGTTTTGCCACTTTGCACTCATTGCATTAAAGGTATCTCTAAGTTTTGCAAGTTCCTTTTGAATGTCTGTTAAATGTGCTTTTGAAAGTTGGTCGTTTTCTTTTTTAAGTGCCATTTCTTCAATTTCAAGTTGCATAATTTTGTGTTTTATGTCGTCCATTTCGGTTGGCATACTGTCTATTTCTGTCTTTACCATTGCGCAGGCTTCATCAACAAGGTCAATTGCCTTATCCGGCAAAAATCTGTCGGTGATGTATCTGTTTGAAAGTGTTGCAGCACTTATAATTGCACTGTCGGAAATTTTAACGCCGTGATATACTTCATATCTTTCTTTAAGGCCACGCAAAATTGAAATTGTATCTTCAACTGTTGGCTCGTTTACAAGCACTGGTTGAAATCTTCTTTCAAGTGCAGGGTCTTTTTCAATGTATTTGTGATATTCATTTAATGTTGTTGCACCAATACAATGAAGTTCGCCCCTTGCAAGCATTGGTTTAAGCAAGTTGCCAGCATCCATTGCACCATCGGTTTTTCCAGCACCAACAATTGTGTGAAGTTCATCAATAAACAAAATAATTTTGCCTTCACTCTTTTTAACTTCCTGCAAAACTGCTTTAAGTCTTTCTTCAAATTCGCCACGGTATTTTGCACCAGAAACAAGTGCACCCATATCTAGTGAAAACAATTTGTGATTTTTTAAGTTTGTTGGGACATCTCCACTCACAATACGTTGAGCAAGTCCTTCCACAATTGCAGTTTTACCAACACCTGCTTCGCCAATCAAAACAGGGTTGTTTTTTGTTTTTCTTGACAAAATCATAATGGTGTTTCTAATTTCTGCATCTCTGCCAATAACGGGGTCTATCTTGTGATTTCTTGCAAGTTCAACAAGGTCTGTGCCATATTTTTTAAGTGAATTGTATGTGCCTTCTGGGCTATCAGTTGTCACACGAGTGTTGCCACGAATGTTCATAAGTTCATTTAAAAACGCATCTTTTGTTAGACTGTATTTTTTAAACAACTCTTTAATTTTGCTGGTTGGATTGTCAAAAATTGCAAGCATAATATGTTCAACAGAAATATATTCATCTTGCATATTTTTTGCAATTTGCTCGGCATTTGTCAAAATGAGATTTGCTTCGCCAGACAAGTAAACTTGTGCAACGGGGCTGATTTTTGGCAAAGTGCCAATGTAAGACAAAAGTTCTTGTCTTAAATTTTTTGTATCTATTTTTAAATCGTTTAAAGTTTGATAAATAAGGCCATCTTCATCGCTCAAAAGTTCTGCCAAAATGTGCTCTGGCACAATCTCTTGATTGCCGTTTGAAACGGCAAGACTTTGACAATCATTTATGCACTCCAAACTCTTTTGTGTAAATTTATCAAAGTTCATAATATAGTCCTCCTTTTTTTTACTTGCATATTATAGTCCACTTTGCTAGCACTGTCAAGTGTTGAGTGCTAATTTTTTAAAAAATTTTAAATATTTTTTTACAAATGAGTTTTGCCCAACAAAACAAGTTTTAGAATTAATTTAAAAATTTAAAGGCAACAAAAAAGCCGAGAAATATCTCGGCAATTTTTTATAAACTTTGAATGTAATCATACAATGCATTTTGTGTTGCGTAGGTTTCCAATCTAACATAAGAATAGTTGTTTTCACCTGTTGCTCTATATTTAAAGTATGCATTGATTTTTGAAAGTGAAGTTGAATTGTTAAGTTCAATCACAACACTGATATAGTTTGTGTCTGAGATGATGCTTGCTTGGTATTCTTTGCCATTAACAATCAATGTTTGACTTTCACTATACATAAATTCAATGTAATCTGAACCTTTAAGTGAACTTTCAGACAAACTCTTGTAGCCTTCTTCAACCTTAATGCCAGTAAATGCTTTGCCTTGGAAAACTGCACTGAGAACTGTTGTTTTGAAACTGTCATTGTAAAGTGACATAATTTTGTCGTATTGATCACCTGTTCTGCTGTCATTTTTTCTGTAAACTGTGCCATTTACAGTATCATCATGGTCTGCCAGATGAACTTTGATTTGCTCTGGAGCTTCAAAACCCAAGTTGTATGATTTTGGCCAAAATGAACTTGCAACAATTGCAATAGTTATAACTGCAAACAAAACAATCAAAACAATGCTAACAATTCTGCTTGCATTTGATTTGCTTGCACTATTTACAACTTCGCTTTTATTTTCAACTTTTTTATTGTTTTTCATAATTCTTTCCTTTGAGTATTTATTAATAGTTTAACTCGGTTGACATTTTATATTCTCAACTTTCGCATCAATAATAACATCAATTGAGTGTTTTTGTCAAACTAATAACTATTTATTATCTGCAGAATCATCTGTTTTTTTGTCTTTGGCATCTTTTTTTGATGCATCTTGTTTTTGTTTTGTCTTTTCGCTAACATTTTCTTCATCTGGTTTTGTTGCTGATTGTTTTGATTCTTCTTGCTTTGGCAATGGTTTTGATGCTGAACTTTCTTCATCAATCATTCCGTGTTTTCTCATTGCTTCAAAAGCACGATTTTTAATTTCTTCAATTCTCTTTTTTTCATCTTGTTGTTGCAAACGTTTTTCTTCGTCAAGTTTTTCTTTTTCAGCAATTTCTTTTGCTGTTAGGTCCTTAACAATTTCTTCGTTTGGAACGCCAGACATAATTTTGTCAACTTCTTCTGAGTAAATTGTTTCTCTTTCAAGCAACAACTTTGCCATTGCGTGAAGTTTGTCAATGTTTTCAGTCAAAAGTTTCTTTGCCTTTTCGTAGTTAGACTTCAAAATCTTTTCCATTTCTTCATCAATAAGCCCAGCAGTTTTGTCACTGTATTGAACTTGTGTTTGATAATCTCTTCCAATGAAAACTTCGCTTGTAGAACCAAGGTTTATAAACCCAAGTTTATCACTCATACCAAATTGAGTAACCATTTTTCTTGCAAGTTTTGTGGCTTGCTCAATATCGTTGCTTGCACCGGTTGAATAGTCTTTGAAAATGATTTCTTCTGCAACTCTTCCACCCATAAATGTGCAAATCATACTGTTAAGTTGATTGATTGTTACATAGTTGTTGTCAGAATCTGGTCGGCTCATTGTGTAGCCACCTGCCATTCCACGAGGAATGATGCTAACTTCTTGAACATCATCTGTATATGGTAGCAATTTGTGAAGAATTGCGTGACCACTTTCGTGATAAGCAGTAATCTTTCTATCTCTTTCAGTAACAATGTGGCTCTTCTTTTGTGGTCCCATCATAACCTTGTTTGCAGCTTCGTTAATATCAGACATTGTGATGCGTGGTCTGTTATCTCTGCCTGCCAAAATTGCAGCTTCGTTTAACAAATTTTCTAGGTCTGCACCACTAAATCCACTTGTAATTCTTGCAAGATTTTTAAATGTAACATCTTCGCTAAACTTTTTGTTTCTTGCGTGAACTTTCAAAATTGCTTCTCTTTCTTTGATGTCTGGCATATTGACAACAATTTGTCTGTCAAATCTTCCTGGTCTTAAAAGTGCTGGGTCAAGAACATCTGGTCTGTTGGTTGCTGCCATAACAATGATGCCTTCGTTGCTTTCAAATCCGTCCATTTCAACCAAAAGTTGATTGAGGGTTTGCTCTCTTTCATCATTTCCACCACCAAGGCCAGCGCCTCTTTGACGACCAACTGCATCAATTTCATCAATAAAGATTATGCAAGGTGCGTTTTGTTTTGCTTGGTCAAACAAATCTCTAACTCTGCTTGCACCAACACCAACAAACATTTCTACAAAATCACTACCACTAATTTTAAAGAATGGAACATTGCTTTCGCCAGCAACTGCCTTTGCAAGCATTGTTTTTCCTGTTCCTGGTGGGCCGACAAGCAAAATTCCTTTTGGAATTCTTGCGCCCAAATCAGTGTATTTTCTTGGGTTTTTCAAAAAGTCAACAACTTCAATAAGTTCTTGCTTTTCTTCTTTTGCACCTGCAACATCACTAAATTTTACTTTGCTAATTTGAGTGTTGCGTGCTCTGGTTTTTCCAAAACTCATGCTCTTGTTGTTTTGTGCAGAAATTGCTTTGACTATCATAAATGCCAAAATTGCAACAAATGCAATGCTGAAATATGGCAAAAGAATTGACAAACAATTTTCTGGTTCTGGTTCAGAGTTGAATGTGATTTTAACTTCTGGTGTAATGAAATTGCCTGCTGAATCCTTGATGAGTTCGCCATTGTTGTATTTGTCAATAAGGTCCATCATTTTGCCAATCATATCACCAGTTGAAACTGTCAAGACATAGTCAGCAGAACTTACTGAAGCAAACTTTTCTTGTGGAATTTTGCTATCTTTTACTCTGATTCTAAAAGTTGCGCCAGTTCCGTAAACATCGGTGACATCTTGATTATAAACTTTTTGTTGAAATTCACTGTAAGTAATTTTTTCGCCTTTATTCAAATTTGCAAACACATAGTAAGCAACAAATATCAGTGCAATTACTAGCACAGTGATAATAATACCTCTATACTTTTTACTTTTTGTCATTGTGCCTCCATAAACGATTAAATTCTATCACAAACGTAAAAAAAACACAAACTTATTTTAAGCACTTTTATGATATTATTATTAAAACATATATATTCCTATACATTTCAATAAAAACTGCCAAACAAAAACTTGCTCAGCAATAAAATTAATATCATTAAATTGTGAAAAATTTGTGAAATTGGCACAAATTATGTGTTTTCTGTCACTTTTTCAAAAGCTCAACATACCAAAGATATTCAAGAATGGCATCACTAATCTTTTTTGCCATATAAAACACAGTTTTTGCAGATGTTGTTGCAAGCAAAAATTTTCCATTGCTTTTTGAAATTGTTCCGGCAGTGATACTTGCGCCATCAAAAAATTTTCCACAATTTAGTCTAATTCCATTTTGGTCAAACACTATTTGGTTTTTTGACATTCCACTATCAACAAACAAAATGTTTTTGTCTGGAAATTTTTCGACTAAGCTTTCAACATTTTTTGCCATAATTTGCCTATCAAGCCCGCCAAAAACAAAAGTGTTTGCCTTGTTTTTCTTCAGATTTTCCGCAACCAAAACGCCAACCATATCACTAAGCACCTTGTCACTTCCAAGGCACACAACAACTGGCACTTTTGTGCCAAATTTTTTAAGCAAATTGCTTGATAAATCGCTTTCTAAAAATTTTTGTTTAAAATCATATCTAAAAATTTGTTTTGTCATATCATTATTATGGACAACATCTTTTTGATTTAATCTTAAAAAAAATAAAATTAGGTAGTGACAAATCAAAAGTGATGTGATATAATGAAAAAAATAACTTGGGAGAAATGTTATGGTTCTTGATATAATTGTTATTTGCGTGCTGGTTGTGTTTGGTATAATTGGCATGGTAAAAGGATTTCTTAACACAATAATTTCTTTGTTTGGAAACCTTGCATCTTTGGCTGTTGCAATACTTTGTGCAAAGCCAGTTGCAAAATTCTTGGATAAGATTTTTGGAATTGTAAATGGCATTGGTGGAAAAATTGCAGGTTCAATTGCTTCTTCTGTAAAACCATTTGCCGATGGTGCTACTGGCGAACTAACTGGTGCTCAACTTAAAGAATACTTGGCAAATGATGGTCTTTCAATGCAAGAAAGAATTATGAAACTTTTCATTGAAGACAGCGCATCATTCACAACCGACCAAATGGTTGTTGACTACATCGGTCAACGAATTGCCGCAATTGTTGCACTTGTTATTGCAGTTGTTGTAATGTTCATCATATTGCGACTTGCAGTGTTCCTTCTTGCAAAATTGTTTGACGCTCTAACAAAAAATCATGCAATTAGTGGGCTTGACAGAGCCATGGGACTTATCTTTGGTCTTGTTAAAGGCGCACTTCTCATTTCAGTTGTTCTTGGTGTTTGCTATTTGATTGCAAATGAAAAAGTTAATGGCTGGATTGAAAACACAACTGTAACAAAATTTGTATATCAACACATTTGCTATGCTGTTGATTGGGCAGTTAACAAGTTTGACTTGCCAGCAACAATCAAACAACTATTCCCTGCACTTGATGGCACATCTGGTGGCACAACCGAAGGTGGCACAACAACCGATGGAACAATAAAATTATTGGGTTTTTTAAGATAACACAAAAACATCTCAAAAATTGAGATGTTTTTTAATTTTCATATTTCAAAAAAACTGCAATTTCACAAAGCAAAATAATTAAATTTGCCTTTGCATATTGACTTTTTTGCTTTTATATATTACATTATATATGCAAATTACATATACAAAATTATATGCAAAAATATGAGGTTATTATGGACGATTTAAAAAAACTTTACAAAGATTACACTGTGACAATTAGCACTTATTTATACTGCAAACACACATACAACAAATTGCAAACTTTTGGTGCATACTGCGATATGGTTGCCGCAAATGAACAAATGCACGAGCATGAAAATGAACTTTACAAACAACTTAAAAATGTTTCTTACGAATCAAAAAATGTACTACTACATCTTAAGGCATTAAAAAAACTAAAAATTCCATCTTTTGAACACAATGCAGAATTTGACAACGTTATAAAAATAAGGGACAAACGTTATCACGCTGCATCAAAACTAATTAGCACAATTTACAAAGCAAAGCGCAACAAAGACCTTTCAATTGACTATGCAAACATAATCATTAACTACGTTGATGAACTTGGTGGCGTTGAACTTATGGTGAAAAACGGAGAGAGTTTCCCACCACAAACCTACAAACCACTTCCTGATTTCAGACATTTTTCAATTAAAGAAATCAAACAATTGCAAGGCGAATTTGAAAAAGTTGAATTGGAAAGATAATTGGAGATGCAAAATGGAAAAAATTGATGTCAGAAGACAAATAGATTTAAATGAAGTTTTGAAATTTGCAACAGAAAAGCACAAAGGTCAAAAAAGAGATGATGGACAAGACTACATTGTTCACCCAATAAGAGTTTCAAAAATTGTTGACAAATACAAAGCAAAAGATAGTCAAAACCGTGACATTCTTCTTGCTGCTTCACTTCTTCACGACACTCTTGAAGACACCTACACAAGTTATAGAGAACTTGAAGAACATTTTGGCAAAGAAGTTGCAAGCATTGTTGAAGAACTTACAACTGCTCCATTTGTTCCAAAAATGATTGGCAAAGGCTTGTATCTTGCAGAAAAAATGCAAATGATGACAAACTATGCCCTAACCATTAAACTTGCCGACAGGCTTGACAATTTGTGCGACCTTGAAAATTGCACACCACAAAAAGTTGCAAGAACAGTTAATGACACCGAATTTATTTTGGACTATCTCAGCAAACGAAGAACCTTTACAAAAAGTCAACTTAAATTGGTTGATGCAATAAAAACTCAACTTCAAATTTTGGAAAACAGCCCTAAATACAAAAGTGGTATGAATGCAAAAGCACAATCAGTTGAAGTTAATGCAAAATGACAAAAAACTACCAACACTAATTTTATGTTGGTAGTTTTTTTTAATTTTAGTTAAACATTGCCAAACAGCAATTGTGAGTTTGCTTGTTCGTCAATCAAAAATTGTTTAAGCATACTATAACGCTTAACAGTGTAGTTGTTGTGAACCATTCGGGCAATGTTTTGTTTTGAGCCAACAAGCACAACCATTTTTTTTGCACGTGTAACTGCCGTGTAAAGCAAATTGCGTGTCAAAATTAGGCTTGCCCCACTTATGACAGGAATAACAACAACATCAAATTCACTGCCCTGACTTTTGTGAATTGTTATTGCATAAGAAAGCATAAGTTCAAACATATTTTCTCTTGCATAAACTGCTTTTCTGTCATCTTCAAACAAAACAGTAATTTCTCCTGTTGTTTGAGAAATGCTCTCAATAACACCACCATCGCCATTAAACACGCCTTGACCATTTTCAATAAAGCCTTCGGGTGATACTCGTTCCCAAGTTTGGTCATAGTTGTTGACCGTTTGCATAACTTTGTCACCAACTCTATAAGTAATGTTTTCAGTTTGGATTTCGGTTTTACCTGCTTTGCTAGGATTGATTCTCTTTTGCAATTCTTTGTTTAAATTGTCAATTCCACAAACGCCTGCTTTCATTGGCGCAAGCACTTGAATTTTGCTTGGCTCAGTGTTTAAATATTTTGGAAGTCGCATTGTCACAAGGTTTATGCAAGTAAACAGCATTTCGGTTGGCTCTGACTTGTTTTCAAAAAAGAAGTCCTTTGAAGTGTTGTCCAAAATTGGCATTTTGCCACTGTTTATCAAATGTGCATTTGTAATAATATAACTTTTTGCATCTTGCCTATAAATTTCCGTAAGTTCTGCAACATCAATCACATGACTTGCCAAAATATCGCCAAGCACATTGCCTGCACCAACGCTTGGCAACTGGTCTTTATCTCCAACCAAAATAAGTTGTGCGTTGCGCTTGACTGCCCTAAGCAAATTAAACATAAGTTGACTGTCTATCATACTGACTTCGTCAATAATAATCACATCTTGTTCAAGTGGATTGTTTTCATTTTTTGTAAACACTGCCCCGTTGTCATTTTTAAAATCCATTTCAAGTGCACGATGAATGGTTTTTGCATTTTCGCCTGTGCTATCACTTAATCTTTTTGATGCTCTGCCAGTTGGTGCAAGCAACAAACATTTCTTTCTTAACTTTTTAAAGCAACTTAAAACGCATTTAACAATTGTGGTTTTGCCAGTTCCCGGTCCACCAGTAATAACACTAACTCCACTGTTAACTGCCATGCAAACTGCATCTGCTTGCTTTGGATGAAGTTTTATGTTGTTTTGAAGTTCATAGTCCTTAATTTCGCCGGTCAAATCTAACTCTTTTTCGGCAAAATTGTTTTTTAAAAGCAACAATTTTTGTGCAATGCTTTGCTCCATATAATACATTTTTGTAAGCATAAGGCAAGGTTCATCATCTTGCACAAATTCTTTAATCACGCATTCAAGCGAAAGTTCACCCAAAATATCATCAATTTTTTGAGAATTTTCATCTGCATCAACTTGAAGCAATTTTGAAACATTTTCAAGTAGCAACTTTTTTGTTATATAGGTGTTCCCATTTTTGTCACTGTTGTCTTTAAGTGCAAACAATATGCCTGCCCTAAACCTGAATGGACTGTTTGCAGGTATGCCAATTTTTTGTGCAATTTTGTCTGCAGTCAAAAAGCCAATTCCATCAACGTCTTCAACAAGTTTGTATGGGTTTGTTTTAAGCACATCTTTGGTTTTGCCAAAATATGTCTTGTAAATTTTTATGGCAAGATTTGTTGATATGTTGTAGTTTTGCAGAAACATAACACTATCTTGCATTTCTTTAAGTTCCTTAAAAGAATTTGCGATTTGCACGGCTTTTTCCTTGCTTATGCCCCTAACTTTTGCAAGTTCCATTGGTTGATATTCAATAACAGTCAAGGTGTCTTCGCCAAATTCATCAACAATTTTTTCGGCAAGACCTTCTCGCACGCCTTTTATAAGGCCACTTGAAAGATATTTGTAAATTCCTTCAACATTGTTTGGTGGCAAAACCTTTACCGATTGAACACTTATTTGTTGACCATATTTGTTTTTAACAAGGGTGCCTTCAATTTCAACACGCTGACCAGCCGTGACACTTGGAAATTTGCCAACGCAAGTCAAAAAGTCGCCGTTATTATCAACAACGGCAACTGTATATCCATTTTCTTCATTTCTAAAAATTAAGTGGTCAACTTGTCCAATTATAAACATAGTTTAATTATATCTTTTTATTTCAATTTTTGCAACTTAAACATTGACAAAAATTCTTGCGCACAAAACAGTCATATCATCTTTTGGGTCGCCATTTGAAAGTGCAGTTGCTTTTTCCAAAATCATATTGCTAAGTTCTTGTGGGTTGTTGATTTTTAAATTGTTGACATAGTTTTGCAAAACTTCTGCTCCATCAAATGCGTCCAAAATGCCATCACTTGCCAAAATAACAATATCATTTGCACAAAGTGTTTTTTTGACAATGCTTGGCTTAATATCTTCCAAAATTCCAATTGGCAACGCACCAGTGCCCTCAACCACATCTGTGCCATCGGTATGTTTAATCAAACTTTCTGGCGCACCAACTTTAACAAAATCACCAAGTGCATTTTGAAGGTCAATCACGCAAATGTCAAGTGCAGAATAGTTTTCGGTCATTTGCATTGCCAAAAGTTTGTTTACGCTTGACAAAATTGTTTCATCATCAAAATCTGCCCTATAAAAGTTTTCAATCAAACTTATTGTTGTGTCACTAATTTTTTGTGCATCTTCGCCACTACCCATTCCATCGCAAACAGAAAGCAAAATTTTGTTGTTGTTTAATCTGATAAACGAATAACTATCGCCACTCACATCATTTCCACTTTTTTGCGTTCCGCTTGTTCCAAAAATGCAGTCGTATTTAGGTGCTGGCGCAAATGTTGCAACAGAAAGTCCAGGAACGTTTGACGGCTCACATATCTTTTGACACATTTTTGTGCCAAAATTTTTTGTCAAAACATCAAGCAGTTTTGGATTGTCTAAATCAGAATTTCTCAAAGTGATTGTGCACCAAACCATTTTGTCATTTTTTTGATAAACATAAACTTCTGTTGAAAGCACATTTATGTAGTTAAGTTCTTCAATAATTTTCTTTTCAAGGTCTTCATTAAAAGTTACAAGGTCTTTGGTTTCATCTGCAAGTGAAAGCAACAATTTTGAAACCCCATTAAATTCTTCGGCAATCAAAGCCTTGCTGGTATCAACACTTGTTGTGCAAAGGCTGTATTGTTTATAACTTGCAAGCAATTGGTTTAAAGCATTCATAATTGTGTTTGTCCTGTTACATCTGGTGCTTAAAAACGGTGGAACATCTAAAATTGTAACTTTTCCACGGTCAAGCCCTGCTGAAATTATGTTTCCAAAAATTTCATTAGTTTCATTTGCAAGCACCCTATGACATCTATGTTTTTCTGGGCAGTCATAACAAATTTTTTGGAAAAGTTCATCTTTTAGCATTTGTTTTGCTTCTTCTGCCGGCAAAACTCCACGAATGGTTTGTTTGAAGGACCTGTCCATTTCACTGAAAACTTCGCTTAAACTATACATTCTTTTGCAAAGATTGTCACGGCTCCTGTTTACCATATTTCTAAGCGCCAGCGTGCTGTTTCTTTCACCCAAAATAATTTTGAGAAGTTCAATAGATTTGTTTGAGATGCACAAAAACAAAATTTCGCCCAAAATTGTGCTTACCATAATTTTGTAGGTGTATGTTCCATAAGCGTTAAAATATAAACCTAAAACCACATCACAAATCAAAACAGACATCACGCTGAAATATTTATTTGTAGATTTAAATGCAACTGAACCAAGCGCCAACACCAAAAGGCAAGCAAACATACTCAAACTGCCCGTTTGAAGTGCAAAACCAAGTCCCAAACTGCCAGCAACAACCAATGCAAAACTGCTTGAATTGTATATGTATGTGCAAAGCAAAATCAAAAACACTGCAACCAAATTTATAAGTGAAAAGCCCCACAAATTTGTTCCTGCAAGTCCACTTCCAAGCGCAACCAAAAAAGTGCAAACACACAAACTTTCGTCAATTGTAAGTTTAAGTCCCACGCCCTTAACCAAAAACACCTTGAAAATTTTGATACAAGCAAACATAAACAAAATGCCAATAACAAGATATACAAGGGTTGGAACAATTTGATTGATACTACCTAAATGAAACACCATGTATGCTGTTTGACTAAGCAAAGCATAAACCGGCAAAAGTGCCATTGGAATACGACACTTAATTTTTTTGTGCACAAAATAGCAACAAACAATCACAACAGCCGTGCAAGATAGACATATAAAATTTTCAAGCGAAAAATTGTTTATCATTGAACTTGCAACATAAATTCCACTTGTCAAAAACACATTTTGATTGCACCAACAAAGAGCAATGAAAAATGAAAAAGCAAAAGGGAAAATCTCTCCCCTAATTCCACCCAAATTAAACAAATAAAAAAGAGCAAAAAATATTGCATACTTAATTGCATTTAAAATCAAAATGCCCTTTTTTGTGCCAAAAAAACTATTCATATATTCACCTTCAAAACCATTGTAAATCTTAATTCTTTAAACATTAAGTGAAAAAAAACAATGTTTTTGCATCATTTTGCACAAAAAAAAGCGTTTTTGTAAAATAATGCACAAACGCCAATCAAAAATTAAAAATTGCAGTCCTTTTGCTTTTGCCAGCAACACAAAATGTCAACACAGGCAAATTCATCATAGCAAACAGACTTTTTCTCCAAAAGTGGATTTTTATTTTTTAATGTTTTTGAGTTTTCAAAATACATAAAAACATAACACTTAACAATATCAGTCAAAATATTTTCAAATTTATTTCGTGCAAGCAAACATACAAAAACAGACAAATACTTGTTTTTCACAAAAAATTGATTTGCCTGCTTTTTTAATGTTTTCAAATTGTTGCTTCTTACTGCTTTTGACATATTTTCTTCACAATAAATCAACTCACTGCTCAAATAATTTTTAAGTTTTGGAAAAACACTGTATAAAAGCAAATTTTTTATGTCAATACTCTTAAACAAGCATCTAGCATATTTGCTTCTTAATTTTTTATTCATCTTGCCTCCGTTATATTATATGCCAACCAAAAACTAGACGCAAGATAAAAACACCAAAATTTATCATAAACTTTTATTAGAGAAAATTGATATGCAATTTAACGAAAGATTTAGAGATTTAATTTTAGACAAAGAGATTTCGGCAAGTGAACTTGGCAGAATTTTAAACATTAAACACGCAACAATTTGTTTGTATTTGCACAACACATATCCATCTGTTGCAAATGCCATAAAAATTGCCAATTTTTTTAACTGCTCATTAAACTATTTATTTGGGCTTGATGACTTTCCTGATGAAATCGATTTTTGCAAAGAAAACATAGCACCAGTGTTTTATGATAGATATTCAAACATCTTACAAAATAAAAATATTTCGCACTATCAACTTGCAAAAGATTTGGAACTTGGCAACAATAATTTGCGAAATTGGAAAGCAGGGAAAACTCCAAACACTCAACTATTAACTCGTATTGCAAAATATCTAAACTGCTCTATCGACTACCTTGTTGGTAGAAGCAGGGAGATTAGATGACAAGTTTTTGCGAAAGATTAAAACAACTATTGGAAGAAACTGAAATATCTGCAAAGAAACTTGGTGCTATTCTCAAAATAAATCACACATCAATGTATGACTATCTTGCTGGCAAATACCCAAGCATTGAAAACGCCGTTAAACTTGCAAACTATTTCAATTGCTCTCTCAATTTTTTGTTTGGTTTAGATGATTATGCAGATGAAACAAGTTGGACGCAAAATTATGATGCAACACTGTTTTTAGAAAGATATACAAAGTTGTTAAAACAAAACGGCATAAGCCATTACAAAGTTTGCAAAGAAACTAAGCTTAATGAATCTAGCATCAGACTTTGGGAAAAAGGCAAATTGCCAAAAATAGTAAGTCTTGTTGAAATTGCAAAATATCTCAACTGCTCCATTGACTATCTCGTTGGCAGAAGCGAAAAAATAAGATAAAAAACTAACAACCAAAAGCAAAACTTCAGTTGTTAGTTTTTGTTTATATTCATTTGTTGATTTAAGTTGTGTGTCCATAACTTTTTGTATATAATGCCATATCACAGTTAATTGTTCCGTCAAAAATAACCTTGCAAGTTTTGTCTAAATACAATTTAATATTGCCATCAAACAACTGGTCCACTACAATTTTTCTATTTTCATACACATAATAGTAATATATTTTGTTTGTCGTTAAATCGTTTATTTCAATTTTATATTTATGTTTTGCTTCTGTTTGTTTTGTTTCGTAGGGAGCAGATAGTTTTGAAAATCCCAAGCAATTGCCGGCGCACCATAAATCGCCAGTTTTTTTGTTTACTCTTATGCAAAGTGGTTCTGCTCCACCTTGAACACCAGATACAATTGAATTTGAATTGTTTGCCATAATTGTATAAAATGTTTTTCCACCGTCACATGACCTAAACAATGAACTCTCGGCTCTATATTTATAGTTTGCTCCGCCAACATACACAATGTTTGTGTTGTTTGGGTCAACACATACGGTTGTAAGTCTGTGGTCAAAAAATGTGTCACTACCCAACTTATCTTTCATTGTTTTGTCAGAAAATGAACTTGGAATATTGTTTGTAATTTCTTGAGTTCTATTGTTTTCATTCAAAAAGATTTTGAACAATGCACCATATTGACACGTAACATAAATTATATTATTTGTTTCATCATACGCCAAATCACTTATATAAGCATTGTTCCACCACTTTTTTAAATCAGTTGAATTGCAAACAACTGACCACGTTTTACCATTGTCAACACTTGTCACAACTTGCCCCAAAGTGTCATTTATTCCAAACAACTGACCTGTTTTGCTATGACTTGCATACACACCAGTCACTCCACTCATTGGCTCCCATGTAGCGCCTAAATCTAAACTCCTTAAATTTGCACAAAACAATATATTTTTGTTGATTGGAGATTGATAACTTGAATAACTTGCTTGCTCAATCATTCTTGAAATGCCATTTGAGTTTACATAACCCTCACTAATTTTATGATTATCATCAAGAACAAAATTGGCTGTTTCACCACCATCATACGAAATTGTTAAATACCTATCTCTACTATTTCTAGGTGCAAACACCCCAAACAAGACATTCTCGCTTGCTGCGTAACCGCCATAGACATTTGCGCCATCATTCAATGGATTGTCTTTTGTTAAGTTCACAAATTTCCAAGTTTTTCCGCCATCTTTGGTAAACGCTCCACAATAATCTTGCGAACCAAAATACATCAAATCAGCATCAAATTGATTAAAATAGAACTTTCCACCACACATTATTCCATTTATTCCGTTTGAGTTGTAATAAAAACTTTTTCCACCATCAGTTGACTTGCTTAACCAATCGTTTTCAAAGTCAAAAATAACATTTTCATCTGCTCTTGAAAAATAAAAATTCATTCTTCTATTTGAATATGGCAATATGTGATAATCTTGCTTATCGCCGGTTTTCAGTTTGTTTGGCAAGGAAATATTAAATGAATTTCCACCATCGTTAGAATATAAAACTGTATTTGATGCGTTTTCCCAATAAAGCCTGTTTGTCATAACCAAAACCATATTGTTTGTGTTCACTGGGTTAACCTTTAAATTATAAACCTTGTGAACATCTGTGTTGAAGTGATACAAGCATTTGTCATCACTGCCACCTTTTACATAATGCCATTGCCAGTTTTCACTAATTAAGTGAGTATTGCCACCATTGGGGTCGGTTTCATCTCCACCAACCAAGTTATTTATGAGCACCAAATTATCTTTATAGCTATAAATTTTTGCATAAGTTTTTTTGCCATTTTCGGCAGTTTGATTATTAACCAAAATATACGCAGTATTTTTTACAACATCCAAGCCTGTGACATTATCTTCCAAAATTTTTTTAAATGACTCGCCCTTATCTTCGCTCACATAAAGACCTGAATAATTTCCACAAAACACCCTACCAAGTGAATCAACTTTAACAATGCAGTCACCCAAATCTTTGTTAATTTGCGACCAAGTTTTTCCACCATCTAACGACTTATAAAGCCCCTTGTTTGCATCGGTCAACAAAGTTTCTCTGTAATCAAACTTTTCAATAAGTGACAAATACAAAATTTTTGACCCTTTAATGCTTTCATCGTAGCTTGTTTCATCATACGCCAAATCTTCAATGGTATTTCTGTGCCCATAAATCGGGAAATGTTGACCAAAGTTCCAAGTTTCTCCTTGGTCATTACTATAATAAATGCCTGTTGTATATGAGACATTTCCACCATTAACTCCAAAACAAACCACATTGTTTTTGTTGTTTGGGTCAACAACTATGTCACAAATTCCATTTGAAAACAATCCAACATTTTTTTTGCTAAATGTGTTTCCACCGTCAACCGACTTAAAAATTCCACCAACATCTGTGCCATAAAAAATTAGCTGACTATCTTGATTGTCTCCACCAATGCACAACGGCCATTGACCACCTTCACCACCCAAATAGCCTTTGTCCAACATTTCTTGATTGACAATTGGCACTTCCTGCCATGTGCTGATGTTGCTTTTGTTTGAAGCATCAAATCCACTAACTCGTTGCAAGATGTATTTATCTCCCTTTGACAAAAACAAACTTAAAACAGTCAATGCAATTGATAAACTTAAAATTATCGTCAACAATATTACAATGTTTTTTTTCAATGATTTAGACATTTACTCTCTCCAATATTTCCACTCATATAAGCGCATAATTTATATACAATTAGTATATCATATTAACTGCAAAATGCAATTTTTTTATTGCTTTCAAATTGTTAATGTGTGCAAAGTGAAAATCTATTCTTCACAAATTTTTGTTTAAGTCATCTGTCAAAACAATTTTTCATATTGCAAATGCCAGTTTCATAAAATATAAAAAGGAGAATTTATGGAACAAAAAGAGCAAAAAACAATTGAAAAACAAAGCAAAGTTATTTTGACAAATCAAAGTGCAATAAGCGTGTCTGGAATAAGTAAAGTGTTAAGCAGCACCGAAACAAACATTTCTGTTGTGATAAATGGTCAAGTTATGAATATAGAAGGCGAAAAATTGTCAGTTACTAAACTTGATGTGCAAAATGGTTTTTTAGATGCCGAGGGTCACATAACTGCAATCAAATATTCCAAATCAAAACAAAAAGAAAACTTTTTTAAGAGAATTTTTGGCTGATGCTGTTTGAAACACTTTTACAAGGCAAAATATTTTTGTGTTGCCTTTATTTTGGAATTTTGAGTGGCATTGTTCTTGGCATAAAAAATCTTGTAGATTTAACTTTTAAAAAGAATAAATTTGTGCTTATCATAACCGACATTGCATTTTTGTCTATTTCGGCAGTTCTTTTTGTTATTTGCATAAACGTGTTCAATTTTGGCGAATTTAGGCTTTTTGAGTTGTTGGCTTTTGCACTTGGCATTGTGATTGAGCAAAAAACAATTAACAATTTAGTTGAAAAATTTTTAATAATGATATATAATTTCCTTACAAAAATAATTTGCAAACTTAAACAAACAAAATTGTTTGCAAAAATATTTAAGTAGGGATTTATGAAAGATAAAGCAAAATTTTATTCAATTTTAATAAAGTCAACCATTGGCGTTGTCATTGCCATTTTGATGATTGTGCTACTTAGCCAATACATCACAATTGCAAAACTCAACAAAAGCAATAATAGTTTAAACGGCGAACTTCAAACCTTAAATTCACAAAAAGAACAACTTGACAATGAATATGACAAAATTAACTCAAACTATGAAGAATATGTTTCCGACTATGTTCGTGACAAATTTGATTATGTTGACAAAGATGAAATTTTAATAAACAAATAACAACAGCAACGCTTTTGCGTTGTTTTTTGTTGCTTATAACTTTTCAAACGCAACGTTCAAACATCAACAAACATTAAATTCATTTTCAAGTTTGTCAATACGCATACTCTCTTCTTCACAAAAGCCACAACAAAATTACACAACAAAACCACACGACAAAATTATCGTTTATTAAAATTTTTTATCATAAAATCATCAACTTTTCACAACAAATTTAAAATCTATTTTTATTTTAACAAATTGACTTTTTGTTTTGTTACAAACAGCAAAACATATTTTATTTTTTTGTTAAACACATTTTCATAAAGTCGATTTACTTTATATGTTATGTTTATAAAAAATTTTGCATAAATATAAATTTTTATGCAAAATCATTTCACTTTTTTTAAATTTATGATACAATGAATATATAAACAATAAGTATGCAAAAATACTTCAATTTTTTTCTAAAACAATGACAGCAAAATTTGTTGCCTAGTTTTGCCAACTAAACCCACAGGAGTGTCAAAATGGAGAATATTTACTTTGAATCAGGAAACAAATCAATAACAGATTTCATACTAAACGAATGGCCAACTTTTCCAAATAAGTTGCTAAATCAAATCATCAGTCTTTGCTCCACTTTGGGCACTTATGAAGAAGAAGGCGTAAAACTTCGTCCAACAATTTTGTTTACAAACAACATTGATGTTTTGGTTAGAACAATAAAAAACACTGGCAAAATGGTTGTTTTTTCAAACAATAACCTAAATGCATTTCGTAGCAATATGAAGTCACTTTTCCCATTTTCAATTCACAATTGGAGTGTGTTTGTTCAAATAAATGGCGAAGACGACATACAATATGGCCTTTACAAATCATTTAACAGCATAAAGGAACACAGTTTCAACACAAATTTGTTTTTAAGTGAAAGCCTAAAACAAAAGACAGATGAAGTATATGCAATTTTGCTTCAATCAATCAGTTGCACAAATATGTCCTTCACAAGTTTAAAGGGCAACACCTTAAACCTAAGCTCTTCTCTTGTAAGCAAAAAAATATTAAACTTTAATGATGAAATTGCCGAATTTGTTGACGCAAGTTTTGCAAAACTTCGCACCACAAAAAAGAAACTTTCAGAAATCAAAACACTATATCAAAACATTTTTGAAAACGTATTCAAAAAAATTCATGGTTGTATTTGCGTTGTTGTTGACAAAGATTATGTTGATGAAGGCTTTTTTGGAGATGGCATTTGGCTTGAAGAACCAATTGAGTTCAGTAAACTTTTCACTCAAACAAAAAGTTTCAGCGAAGCAAAACTAAACTCATACAGCGAAATTTTTATGGATATGCTCAACTATGATGGCATTACAATTGTTGACAATAAGGGACGCATTCGTGCCTATAATGTGTTTGTAGAAAGTGACTCTTCAAAAGAAAACAACATTTTGGGTGGCGCAAGAAAGCGTGCTGCCTTCACTGTTATCAACAGCAAGGTTAAAAAAATTGTTGGAGTTTACTTCCAAAGCCAAGAAGGCGAAATTTTCTACAACAGAAACAGAAACTTCGTTCCAAGAAGAACCCCACACAATGTTCAAGGAACACTTATTTAAACTTTGTGATGTCGCTTTGCTCATTGCATTCGCAAATCAAATTTTTGTTGCTCTCGCAACTCTCTTCTTTATCTTTTTAGCAAATTAAAATTAAAAACAAATTTATCACTTCAAATGAATAAAAAGCAAAAAACACCAAGTCATTTGGTGTTTTTTTTGTTAATTTCGCCGTGCTAATAACATTATTTTTAACAAATATATATTCAAATTCAAAAACAAAATTATAGCAAATATATCTTATTTTTCTAGTTTAGTTCCACAAGATTCGCAAAACTCTGCTTTGCCATCATTTGAATGTTTGCAATTTGGACACTCTTTTTTAAGTTTAGTTCCACATTTTGAGCAATATTCTTTTTCGGAATCAATTGGCTCACCACATTTTGGACAGTTGTGTCCAACGGTCTCATCAATCACATTTGTTGCGTAACCAGTGATTGCAATTTTCAAACCAATCAGCGCAAGTGATGTTCCAATTGATGCAATAATGCCACAAGGAACCAGCAAAACTGCCGAAACAATAATCATTGTTGGAATGCTTCCATCATTGGTGGCATTCATTCCACCAACCACAAAAAGCACAAAGCAAGTGATAACGCCCAAAAAGCCCAAAATTGCAAGTGGCAAACCAATTGAAAGCAACTTTTTTCGCAAGTTTTTTGCTTTTTCGCAATTTGCAACATTTTTTGCATCTGCATTCAACGCTTTTACGGTTTCTCTTAAATTATTAAACATCAAAAATTCTCCTTACAAAAATAATAACATATCTAAATTTTTCTTGCAACAAAACAGCCAACAAACCACAAACAAAAAATCACACCCAATGGTGTGACTTAAATTATTCTGCCTTTGGGGCAATGAGAGCCATTGTTCTTGCTCTTTTAATTGCTGTTGTAAGTGCTCTTTGATGTCTTGCACAAACACCAGTTTGTCTGCGTGGCAAAATTTTGCCTTTTTCTGTTGTGTATTTTCTAAGTTTTGCAACATCTTTATAATCAATGTTTTCAACTTTGTCAACACAAAATGCACAAACTTTTTTACGAGAAGATTTGTAAATCTTTTTTGGTGCTTTTTCTTCGGCATCAACTGATTTTTTAACTTCTTTTTCTTTCAATTCAGCCATTTTCATTCTCCTTTATTCATTAAAATGGAAGTGTGTCATCTTCAATTGGTTGCAATTTTGTTGTTCCACCTTGTGGTTTTGTGTCACCATCGTTTGGTTTTGTGTCGCCAGATGGCATATCATCGTTAGGTGAAACTCTTGCACCAACAAATTCAACTTCTTCTGCAACAATTTCTGTTACATAACGTTTTGTTCCGTCTTGAGCATCGTAACTTCTTGTTTGGATGTTTCCAACAACTGCAACTTTGCTACCCTTTCTTAAAAATTTGTGGCAATTTTCAGCCAAATTTCTCCAAACAACAACATTCAAAAAGTCGGTTTCTCTTTCGCCTTCACTGTTTGCATATCTTCTTGAAACTGCAACTGTAAAACGGCAAACTGAAATTCCACTTGTTGTGGTTGTGAGTTCTGGGTCTTTTGTTAAGTTGCCAATTAGTATTACTTTGTTCATAAAAATCTCCTTACTTTTTAACAAACATTGCTCTAACAACATCTGTCATGATATTGAGTTGAAGTTGAACTTCACTTGGAACTTTTGCTTCTGACTCAAAATTTACAAGCACATAGTAGCCTGTGTCTTTATAGTTAATTGGGTAAGCAAGTTTTTTGTTACCCCATTTATCAACATTAGCAATTTTAGCGCCTTTTGCTTCCAAAAGTTTTGAAACTTTTTCAATCAAAGCATCTCTGTCGCCTTCTTCATTACTTGCCGATAAAATTAACAACAATTCATATTTGTTCATATTTACCTCCTTTTGGTCTAATGACCTTGCACCAACGCAAGGTAAGGTTTGATGACGCACAAAAAATTATGCTCCATCAAAGCACACTATATTTATATCACAAAAAGAAAAATATTTCAATAAAAATAGCAAAATATTTTATTTTTAGTTTGTTGCCAAAAAAATTTTACAATTGCCCAATTTATGCTAATAAAAAAATTTACAAATAAAATGGCTTTAAAAGTCAAAAATAATTGGAATTTTGCTGTTTTACTGCACAATTTTGCAAAATAAAATTTCGCACAAAGTTTTTTATTGCAAAAAATTTACAAATGTATTATACTTTTTTATGTCGCAAGTTTTTGAACAAATATATCTTGCTGAAAGAATGACAAAACAATGAAAATGATGCAAGTGAAATATCAGATATAGATTGCTGTTTACAATTTTAAAAATTTGACTAACTCGAAACTATAAAATTAGATATTTGTTTTATAAACTGAAAGAGAATCATTGCACAAAAATAATAAAAACTCGCAACAATATTTACCTGTGGCTCTACCTAAAAACGAAAACAAATACTACCACCAAAACAAAAAGTATATTCCTACAACTTAATATGCTACTGTGGCTCAGTTGGCGTGACGCGTTAAGAAAACTTGCTGGGAGCAAGTTTTTAGCCAAAACGGGAAGTACTTTATGTGCTGACGGAAGAGCCTGTGGCTCTACCTAAAAACGAAAAACTAAATACTATCATCAAACCAAAAAGTATATTCCTACAACTTAATATGCTACTGTGGCTCAGCTGGTAGAGCAGCTGATTCGTAATCAGCAGGTCACGAGTTCGAATCTCGTCAGTAGCTCCAAAGTCCCTAGCATTCTAGGGCTTTTTTATGCAAAAAATGGGCTTTCCCCACTTTTGCATTTGTAATTCATCTTTTTGTCTTGTTAAAGCCACACTATTCATAATATGTTTTTAAATAAATTATGCCACAAACCTTTTGCCAACTTAAAGTCATTCACACTTTGCTTGCATTCTTTTAGAACTTCAAATTGTGAACTTCCTTCCACTCTGTTCCATCTTCATATAAATTGTCAAAAATTTTTGTAAATTCTTTGTTGTGAACAAATGTAAAATTGACATTTTCATCGTAGTCAAAGTCGTGGTCATCAACATATCTGATGTCCCATTGTTTGGTGTTGTAATCTTTTATTATCACCCTATAAACACAGGAATCATAGTTCCAATTTGAATGGTCAAAAAGCATAATTCTTTCAACACCATTGGTCAAAAAAGAACTTTTTGCCTGTTTTTTTGCCTTTTTAATCAAAAAATCATAGTATTTCAAAAATGCAACATCGCTTTTATAATCTTTTTTGTCATATTTTTCCATAAATGACATTCCATCAAAGAAATCCGCAACTTCTGAATACAGCTTTTCAAGTTTTGCATTGTGAGCATCTTTTATGTATGCAAAACAATTTGCAACCAAAACATTCCAATCAATAAAATAATCAAAATCAATTTCTTTATTAACAGCCTTTTTAAGCGTTGCAATCAGCAAATTATAATCATAATAATTATCAGCTTCATACTCATCAGCTTGAAATATTTTGCAAAGCTCATCATCTGTCAATTCAAGTTTCAGTCCCTTCCACACCTGCTCTTTTGTCACCATATCAATCACCTCACTTAAATTTATTATAGCATAATACAGGCAACGCATCAACCACGCACTATTTTTTAATCAAATAAAAAAGATTCTGACAATTCAAAATCTTCATAATTAGTTTCTTGCGACATTTGTTTTTATGTCACAATAACCCAGTGCCTATAATTCGTCAGCCAACCAATATACTAACAATTGGTCCATATCAAATCCCATAACTCTCAAACACAATTCTCTTGAAATTGATAGAGTGTTTTATTTTAATACTACATAAAATTACATAACTCTCAAACTCGTGTGCGTATTAAGTTGTAATGGTGCGTGTTTTAGTACCATATAAAATTACATAACTCTCAAACCATTAAACAAGTTTGGCGACACTTTAATGTGTTTTAGTACCATATAAAATTACATAACTCTCAAACCTGATGAAGAAATTAAAAAGATAAAACAAGGTTTTAGTACCATATAAAATTACATAACTCTCAAACTTGACGATGTTAACAAAGATATTGACTTAAGTTTTAGTACCATATAAAATTACATAACTCTCAAACTTAATTCCATTTTCACGACCAAGATGATTAGTTTTAGTACCATATAAAATTACATAACTCTCAAACCTTATTTGGAGCATTGAACCTTTTTTACAAGTTTTAGTACCATATAAAATTACATAACTCTCAAACATTGCTTGCTTTGTTGAAACTTGCACCAAGGTTTTAGTACCATATAAAATTACATAACTCTCAAACATGAAAAAGAGATTGACAAAGGAGTAAATTGTTTTAGTACCATATAAAATTACATAACTCTCAAACACATCTCTTCTAGTCTATCCATTAACAAATGTTTTAGTACCATATAAAATTACATAACTCTCAAACCCAAGTCCGTTTGGTACTAAAATACCAAACGTTTTAGTACCATATAAAATTACATAACTCTCAAACTATTGAACAAGTAGATGATGAAGAAGAGCCGTTTTAGTACCATATAAAATTACATAACTCTCAAACAATTAAAATGAATAAGAATAAAGAAACAAAGTTTTAGTACCATATAAAATTACATAACTCTCAAACATGTTTTTGTTTTATTTGTTTCTTTATTCTGTTTTAGTACCATATAAAATTACATAACTCTCAAACTATTATATTTTATCCAATTACTAAATTCTGGTTTTAGTACCATATAAAATTACATAACTCTCAAACTGTCCCCATCCACACAATCTTCAATCACTAGTTTTAGTACCATATAAAATTACATAACTCTCAAACATAAACAATGAATAAAGAAGCATTTAAGCTGTTTTAGTACCATATAAAATTACATAACTCTCAAACTTATGGCAAGTAGATTTACACAAAATTTTAGTTTTAGTACCATATAAAATTACATAACTCTCAAACACAAGAGTTTGATGTTCTTCACTCCACCAAGTTTTAGTACCATATAAAATTACATAACTCTCAAACTGAAGATAAGAGCCATTAAAAAGAAATATTGTTTTAGTACCATATAAAATTACATAACTCTCAAACATTTGATATTGTTGTGTTCTGACTGCCATAGTTTTAGTACCATATAAAATTACATAACTCTCAAACTTCTTGTTATTTCATTCTCTTCTCCACTGTGTTTTAGTACCATATAAAATTACATAACTCTCAAACGTGCAGAAGAATTACAACGCTGGAATTATAGTTTTAGTACCATATAAAATTACATAACTCTCAAACAGCAAGTGATGGATTATCTCAAAACACTGAGTTTTAGTACCATATAAAATTACATAACTCTCAAACTCACGGTCTTTTATTTGCTTGTAGGCATAAGTTTTAGTACCATATAAAATTACATAACTCTCAAACTAATAATTTATAATATTTATTTAGAATATAGTTTTAGTACCATATAAAATTACATAACTCTCAAACCTCATTTTAGGTTTTGAAAGCTGTTTTTTAAGGTTTACAAGGCCTTTTTTAGCACTAAAACACACTTTTAGTAAATATATTTTATAAAATATTTAATTAAATGTCAATTGATTGATCACAATTAAAATCATAGCCAATTGGGTATTCAAACTCACAATGGTCTTCGTCCAGAAAATATGTCCTAGTACTATTGTTTGAAAATTTATTCAGAGAACAATCTATAAACAAAACATTCACATCTTCATATTGCAAAAAATTTAAAAACTCTGCAAAAAAATCCTGTTTTATATATCGTTTTATGTCAACCAAAATTAGCAATTTGGGTTTTGATAAATTTAGGAGCAAGCTGATATAATTTATTATGTTGTCATAAAAAGAGTTACTTTTGCTGGCTTTGAAAGATGATGCTTTGATTAAATTTTCAATTTCAAGCGGTTCTACTTCAACGGGCAAATCTGCATCAATTATCAAATTTTTCAAGTATTCCATTATGCTCTTTTCAATGTTCTGAAATTTAATAAAATACTCATCTTCAACAGCAGTTTTTATAATCCGCTTAGAAATTAAATTTGCAATTTTTTTTGCATCAAAGGTCATATCAAATGGACCAACAATTATTTCTGCATCAGAGTCGAATTTTAGGCTTTTCATGTTATTTGACAAAACAAAATTGCCATCTTCTCCATCAATTTGATTTTTTAGTTCTATAACAAATTCATAATAAATTTGTGCATCTTCCATACTCCAAAAAACAATTTTATCATCTTTAAAATCAATTGGATTTTCAAGTGCTATATGTGCAAGTTTCATAATTCCACCAACCTATTGTCACTGTCAACAACATCACTCTTCTTTATGCCAACCAAAAATTCTATGCTAGCAAATTGTTTTTCTGTAATATTAAGCAAACAAACACTCCCACTTTTGGGTGCATTTTTATATACTATTTCTCTGACAGAATCTAAAACCGATGCATTTAACACAATTTTTGTATAAACGGAATTTTGCAACATTAAAAATCCATTTTTAATCAAAAATTTGTGAAATTGCCTGTAATTTCTTTTTTCAGCATCACTTGTTACGGGCAAATCAAAAAACACTAACATTCTCATAAATCTATAACTCATAATTTAAAATCAACTTTGTATTATTTGTATTTAATGCAGCAAAAACACTTCTTAGGTAAGTTTCAATTGCATTTTCAAGAAACATCAATTTGCCAGATATCACAACCTGTTTTTCTGCCATCTTTAAAATGTTTGCCTTAAAATTTTCGTCATCTTTTTCCAGTTTGTAAACAATTCTATCCACTATTGGCCTAAAAGGTTCAATCAAGTCACAAGAAAGATTGAAATCATTAAATTGATTTTCATGCCATATTCCAAGTTGAGTCAAATAGCCCGTTTTTGCAATTTCTCTGTTAAATGTTGACAACAAAACAGTATAGCCATAGTTTAATGCTTTGCTGTAAAAGTCGCCACAGTCTCTATTCCAGTCCTTTGAAAATAATGTTGCAAAATACAATTTTGCGGCATGACCTTCTCGGTTAGTCACATCATTAAGTTCAACTTGATTGGCATATTCAAGCATCTTGTTGGCCTCTTCTTCCATGCAAAGTGAGCGCAAATGTTTGGATTGATTTACTATTTTTTTAATTACAATATCAGTCCATACAAGTTGCTTGGTTTGAACACTCCAGTTCAATTGTTGTTTTAACTTTAATGCATTGTTATAGCTTCCGTAATAAGGCATCAGTTCTGCAACCGGATTGTGCTTTTCATTGCACACAATTACTTTGATGTTTCTTTTTACAAGTTCACTCAAAAGTGCAGTTGTAACAACAACTGCTGTTGAGTGAATTATTAAGGTGGAAATTTCATCCAAAAACACACGCTGAATTTGTTCGCCTTTGCACACTAAATAGTTAAGTTTCAATTCTAGCTTGCAATGTGAGTTAATCACCACGGTTCTAAATCCCATCAGTTTAACTTAATCTCCTTTTCATAGAAGCCAGTTGGAGAATAATTGATTATTGAAATTGGCACATTTATATTTTTGTTAATTTTAATTGTTCCACAATTTTTACTTTCGCCTACATTTTCCAAATTCCCGCCATTAGAGCCATTTATTACATCAAGCAATCCTTTAATTGTTTCAACTTGTTTTACACAGTCTAATCCTTTAAAAGTATCATAAGTATCTTTTAATCTTCTGCCAATTGCCCCAATTGAAACTTTTTTGTAAATTGCTTTGTTTAGATGTTTAACTAGTTCTTTATACAATGCCAAATTTTTCTCTTTTGTGACTAGTTTCTTATCACCAAAACGGTTTTGAATTACAACAATATTTTCGCCATCAAATTGAAGTTCCTTTTTGTCTATAAGACTTTTTATAACTTTTGAAACAACTTTGAAGTATTCATTCATTTCAACAGGTAAAAACAATTGATTGAAATTGTGAAGTTTTATGCAAGGTCCAGTGTTCCCCGCAATTTTAAAGTAGCCACTGCCAATTTTTACAATAGTTCCCGGATTAACTTTTCTCATAATAACACGGCTATTTTTAACACCAATAATTTTTTCAACTGCACCAATCAAATCTTCATCTGACTTTATATCTTTTGCATAGATATACGGAATTTCTACAAATCTTTTTATGGTTTTGCCTTTTTGCTCATATTCGACAACAGAAAAATATGAGTATGTTGCATCGCTTAAATGTCCATATTTTTCAGTATTACTCAAAGGTTCTTTTGCTGATTTGCGTGGAATATTTCCACCACTCCAACTTTCATCATTCTTCAAAAGTTTAATTTCTTCAATGCTATCAAAATCCTTTTGATGTTTATCAATACCCCAAATTGTCTCTTTGTAAAATTGTCCTGTTTTTTCTCGTGATAAAAATCCAATATGTGGAGTGTTTGATTGCATCGTTTGGGTTACAATTGGAAGATGCTTTTCTTTTTCAAGCACACCCGGCATATCTTTTAAGAAAGCATTATTGAGATTGAATCCATAAGAAAGTTTATCTTTCAAATAGAATCGTCTTGAATATTTTTCATCAAAAACATTGCCAACAAAAATGTTTAAGTAGGCGTCTTTTGCATGGTGCAAATCGTTCATATCTCTACATTTAATGAGACTTTGTTTCAACTGTTCCCATTTGGTAGAATCCTTTACATTTTCGTCCCTATCAAACTTAAACTCACAATTTCTAAACATAGAAACATATTTTGCTTTTGAATAAACAACATTCAGTGAGCCATAAACGCTTTTGAATAGGTCAATAACTGCCTTTGCACTTTGATTTGTTATTACAAGTTGCCTTGCAACAAAATCCTTCTTTTCTTCATCTGACAATTTTTCGGTTCTTAAAAGCCTTGCAAGTTTTTCATTTGAAATCAACTTGTTTTTGTTCAAATATTGCCAGAAAGATTTTCGCGCTTTTTGAATTTTTGGTGCAACAACTTCATTTGATTTATCAATGTTTGCTTGCCTTTTAACAAGAACAAGGTTGTCAAAACTGTCGTCTTTAATTACAGATTGAGGAATGATGTGGTCAATATCGTAGGTGTCCTTCATAATGTCATCAAGTGAGATTGATTCTCCAGAATACATACACTTTCCCATTTGCGTAAAATACAAGTAAAGTTTTTTGCTGTCAAGTGTTGGCTCTTTGCTCAATTTGTCCTTGAGTTCTTTTATGTCTGCATCTTTAATCATAAGTGCAAGGTCGGCTTTGATGCTGTTGTATGTTTTTAGCATTTTGTCTTTTCTTGGGTCAAACATTTTGCCTTTCATCTTTTCATCATCAGCTCTGGTTACTTCAATAAATATTTTTTCTGGTTTCGCACCCATTATTTTTTGAATTTCTTGCACAATTTTAACACTTTGCCAAGTTCCACGCTTAACTGCCGGAGAACAATACAATTGCTCAATGTCATCATAAGTTATTGTTTCTTTGTCAGATTGTTTAACATTTAAGGCATCAAACTCATATTTTGCCAAAATTTCCATAAGGTTCAAAGGTTCTTCACTCATAATTTGAATTATGGTTCTCAACTCTCCTGTTCTTTGGTCAAGTCCCAAAATTCCATCAAGGAACTTTTTGCTAAACTTGCCCCAATCAGAAATTTTCAAGCCTTTGATTTCTTTAATTTGTTTGGCATCTAAAATATTTGAATATGTCTTATTCAGCCACCTTTGAAGCCTTGACTTGTCACTCATATAAGTTGCGTGCGCAATGATGTCTTCAACCTCATCTCTATGCTTTTCAATTTCGCCATTCAAAATTCTGTTAAAGTTTTTGTAAATGTTCATATTTGCCATAAGCTTGTCAGAAATTCCTGAAATGCTAATTTCATCTCCACTTTCAACAAATCCTTCACTTCTTAAAAACATTTTCAATTCAGAAATTTTAACTGAACCAAACTCTTTGTATTTTTCAAGAATTTTCTCTTTAATTTCTCGTGTCAATTTTTGACCATTTATCTGCAAATTGTTTAATTCTTGCAAAACCATATATTCCGAATACAAAAGTGAACATTTAGGCAAAACTGGTTCGCTTGATAGATAGCTGCAATTGTTTTGCATTCTCTTTATAAACTCTTGCTCACACTTGTCATAATCAACAACGCTTTCAATATTCCAAGGCAAGATTTTTTCATCCGTTCTTCTAACAATCCATGCATTTTTGCTGTTTTTTGTAGAAAGTGGCCCAACAAAATATGGAATTCTATACTCCAAAATAGACAAAATTTTGTCTATAGTGGTCAAGCCTTCGTCATCTTTTTCAGACAAAAATTCGTATTTGTTTTTTGCATTGTTCAAAATAACTTCAAGCTCATGCTTGTTAACTTGATATGGAATAACGCTGTTGGCACTTGTTCTAAGTTTTGGCAAAAAGTTATCTTCATCAATAGATTGAATAATTGCTTTAACGCCATCATTCTCCATTGCTTTTTCATTTAAGCTTAAAACTTTTTTAACATATTTATAAAAGTCAGCACGAGAGCATTTGCTTGAAATCTTTTTTTCCTTAGACGCATAATTTGAACCATCAATATATTTAACATAGTTGTTTATGGCATGGCTTGTAACTTTAAACATCTCGTTATATTGGTCTGGGTAAAATTCTTTCATTACATCTTTAAATTTGCGCAACTGCTCTTTATGTAATTTAAATTTATCAACCATTGCAAAACAAAAATATTTGTTATTGCCCAAAATCTTTTTAAAGGTGATTCTGTCATATATATTTTTTGCTGAAAGAATAATTGAAACTGCTTGTTCCCCTATTGTTCCAACATCTGCAACAAATTGGTCAAAAGTTTCTGGCTCAACATCAAAACCATCAATCTTTGCATCAATTTCAAGTTCGTTTTCTTTTGTGCTGAAAATTGATTTTGCATTTACAACACCACCACTTATTGCTTTTAAAAGTGATGTGATGTTTGAATTTTTGTTGTCAAAAATGCTTGCAAGCCTTTCAGCAAGTGCACTAACTTTGAAATGAGTTTTTGACAATTCATCATCAAGCTCTTTCAAACTATCCTTTTGTTGTTTAGACAAACTGTTTGCTTTTGATAAAGAAAGAAATTCACAGTCACTTAAATCTGAATCTCCAACAATTTGATTTTGTAAGTCACTAAACAAAACATCCAAACCTGATGCGTCCAAGTTTTCAACATTAAACGACTCTGAAAGAAAGTTGCCTCTGTGTTTCAAAATATTGTGTATTGCAAGATACAAAAATCTTATGTCCTCTGCTGGCGCTTCAACACATTTTTTTCGCAAATTATATATTGTTGGATTGTTTTTAAAAAATTCCTTATCATTAAGTTTGCTATCAAAAAATAATGAGTTTCTAGAAAATATACCCGCAGCTTGTTTGTCGTCTTCCCAAAGAGCACTCGCTTTTAAACGAGCAAAAAAATCTGGGTCAACTTTATCAATCTCTTTTTCAAACAAACTTCTCAAAAGCATCAATCTTTCTTTTTGCCTTTGAACGCCACGCCTTGCACAACGCTTTGCCCTTCTGTTTTCAGCAGTTTGAGCCTCATCAAAAAGCATCACACCCCACAGGTCACGACCCTTTTTGTTAATTAAATTGTAGTTTTCATCGGTTGCGCAAAAACCTACACTTGATGTTCCAATATCAAGACCGACATAATATTTTGAATTTTTTTCCATAAAACACTTGACTCCTTTTGTTTTTTGTTATAACCTATAGGTGAAATTACATAACAAGTTCAAATAAATTTGTTCTAACCACCCTTTGGGTCAACCAGTTGCGATTACTTCAGGAACTGGCTTTTTTTGCTTACAAATCAATTATAATATAGTTCGATAAAAAACTTCAAACAATAACACAAAGTTTAGTCCATTCGACAAAGTTCGACCTTTTTCGCACAACAAATTATGCCAAAAGTCATAAAATTAGCCATAAAAAGCACTTTTTTATAGAACTTTTTTTCAAAAACTATTTCATCAAATTTTGCCATATAACGGAAAAGAAGGTTTTTCAACCTTCTTTTTTGTGCAAATAATTTATTGTAGTATTCGTTTGGTCATTTGCAATTTATTCTACTAAAATTTATAGCAAACAATATGTGCTTCAAATTCGTAACTTTTAAAAAAGGAGTATAAAAATTACATATTAAAAACTGAGCAAATAAATTTGAAGCACATAACAACTTTGCTAAAATTTAGTTACGGGAATTATAATTTAAATACAAAAGCATCTTTCAAGCTTTCTTTTTCCAAATTCTTGTTCAGAACTATCCAACGCTGACGTTTTTCATCTCTTTTTATAAGTCCTTCAAACTCCAAAATTTGTAGCAATCTTACAGCAGTTGAAAAATCCAAATCAAAATATTTTTGAACTTTTGATGCGGAAATTAGGTCAAATTTGCAAAATTCATCTATTCGTGATTCAAAACTATCAAAGTTGAGTTCTTCATCAGCACCGCCATCCTTTTCATCTTGCGGGTCAAAATTTTGAGTGAAAATGTCATTGATTGCAGTATAATTGTAACTTTTTATTTGTTTGCTAGTGTCAATTTTGTCGTTTATTTGAAAAATGGTCGTAACTTTGTTAATGCCAACACACCGCTCATCAATGCTCATTCCAAAAATCACACCAACATCTTTTGGCAAACCTGCCGTAACTGAATTAATAAATTTGTATATTTTATCAATCATCACATCTTGACCTGCTAAAATTGATATAACAACCTGATTGGGTTTTTCTATTTTTTTGATAATTTTACCATATTGTTTAAGATATTTTTTTGCAAGGTCAATGCCATCTTTATTTTCAAAAATAAAGCCATCAATAGTTTTGCAATTTTTAATATCGTTTTCGTCAATACCAATCACTGTTTGTTTGCCATTGACCACTTCATTTAGCAAATTTTCCAACGTCTCTTTTTCCATAACGCCACCATTTTTTTGTTTGTAGCAACATTTTAACACACTTTTTCAGCCAAAATTAAAAATAGTGGTATATAACGCAAACTTTTTTAAAATTTTTTAAAAAAGTTTAAACCCTAAATATAGTCAACAAAACATATCGTTCAATATCTCACATATTTTGTAGCCGATGCTTTGCTCTTTTCATTATTTCGCCCAAAGCGCCACAGTTTAAATACGCCCCCAAATTTTGCAAATATCTCTTTCAACTTACTGCTTTATAACACATAACCCCCATCTAAGAAAATGTGAAAAGAAATAACCAAACAATTTTTATAACAATTAAACAATAAACAGCAATATATTGCACAAAAAAAGTTCGGAGAACCGAACTTATTTTTGTTTTTCTAAAATTTTTGACAAATGATTTAGAACTTTCTTTTTGTTAAGCCACCAATCACGGCTCCAAATTCTAACAATTTGCCATCCACGACTTTCAAGGAATGCTGGATGATAAACATCTCTTTCAAGAACACTTTCACTGCTTTCAAAAGCGCTGTAATCAAACTCAATGCCAAGCAAATATTTGTCCTTTTTCTTGTTGTAAACTGCAAGTGGAATTTTGTTTGCTGTGTTTCCAATGTTGCACTCAACACAATAGCCCATATTTTCAAGTTCCAACTTAACTTGTTGTTGCAAGTTTTCACTTAAATCTGCAGTGCTATTTTCAATTGTTGGCAACAAATTGTTCAAAATTATGCCTGTTTCAAGGCTGTTGCCATTTGACACTGCTCTAACATATTTCAAATATTCCTTAAACAATTTTGGACCGATGTTTTTTGAACCATCAACATTAAGTTCTTCTGGTTCAATGCTTGTGACAACATAAATTTTTTCTTTGGCTCTTGTAATGGCAACATTAAGTCTATTTTCGCCACCTTCGTTAGAAAGCAAGCCAAAATGTGCAACAACTTTGCCATATTCATTTTTTGCATAACCTGTGCTGAAAATTATGATATCTCTTTCATCACCCTGAACATTTTCAAGGTTTTTTACAAACAAACTTACATCTTCGCCATTGTCTTTTCTATTTTGCTCAACAATCAATGCGTTTCTGAAGTCGTCATCTCTTTCCGCAAGAGCATCAATTTCATCTTCAATTGCATTTTCTTGTTCCAAGTTAAAGGTGATTATGCCAATGCTTGATTTTCTGTTTTTGTCCTTTAAAAGTTTTGCTAGGAGTTTAACAACTTGTTGTGCTTCAATGTCATTTCGTGTGTTAATCCACTTTCCATCAACCTTGATGCGTTCAATTGGTTGTTGCTTTTTGTTTTTTGTTATGTTTGGTGCAATTTGCAACTTTTTGTTGTAGAAAGCGTAGTTACTAAAATTGATAAGTTCTTCATTGCGGCTTCTGTAATGATATGTAAGATTACTGCTAAAATATCTACTGGTTGCAAGGTCAAGTAAACTTTCAACTTCAAGTGCGGCTTGGGTTGAATAGTCAAGTTCATCAATATCTTCGTTGCCCATATATCTTTTAATAAATGTTGCTGACGGTCTAAGTTGCTTGCTATCGCCTGCAACAACAATATGTTTTCCACGGAAGATGCAAGGCAAGGTGTTTTCAATGAACACTTGTGATGCTTCATCAAAAATTACCAAATCAAACAATTCTTTTTTAAGTGGCAAAATTTGACTTGCACTTTCTGGGCTCAAAAGCCAGCAAGGGAAAAGTTTAAGCAAATAGTTTTGATAAACACTCATGGTCTTTCTTATAGGCCACAAATTTTGTTGCTTTGATATTTGATACAAAAAGTTTTTGCTCTCTTCAACATCATCACAAATAAGCTTTTTATACTCTTCATTGTTTTGCTCAAAACTGATTTGACGGTTGATTGCCATTTCTTCGTTTTTGAGAGTTATAATTTTGTTTTTGATATTGTCAAAGTCGGCAAGTTTTGCAAGTTCATTTTTGCAAGAATCTTCAAGTTTAATAACTTCAACATAAGTTCTAAAAGTTAAGAATTTTTCAATTATATATTCAAAACTCTTAAAGTTTTCACTGTTTTTGTAAGCAAACTTCAAAAGTGTTTTTTCAGTTTCGTCCAATTCTTTAAGAGCAATGTTTATGTCTCTAACTTCAACATAGTCATTAAGTGCGTTGCCAAGCATTTTAAGATACATTGTGTTGCCACTCAAAATGTTGTCACAAGTTAGCAAATAGCCCTTTGGTTCAAGCACTTCTTTCAAAATTTCATAATCACTTATGTAATTTTTAAGGTCTTGCAAAGTTTTGTCAAAAGAAGATTCAATCTCTTTTTCTTTCAAACTAACTTCGTGTTTTACAAATGGATATGCCGGCAAGAATAAGCAACTTGCTTTAAGGCGTTTGTATAGTTTTGGATTTTCTGTTGATGAAATGTATTTTGTAAGTGGTTTGTATTTCAACTTTCCATCTTCATCACTGTGTTCCAAATAGTAGGCAAGCAAATCTCTTGCATAAGGGCGCTTTGTCATATCAAAAGGCACAAATCTGCTTGAAACAACTTTGTTAATCAAGTTTTGAGATTGAACCAAAGTGTGCATTTCAATGTCGCTTTTAATGTAGTCAATAAGTGGGTTTACTTGCTTTTTTTCAATAAACTTATAATAAAGTTCATCTTTGTTTTTCTCTTTTATGTGTTTTATTGCTTGTTTAATATCATTAAAATTCAAAGCCATAATGTCGGCATTGTCAAGCATTGCTTGATAAATTGCATAGTCTGCGCTTCGCTTCCCAATGATTTCACTGTTTGCATACATTTGTTGCAAACTTATGCCATAAGGTCTAACCTTAAACAAAACATCACTAATCTTTTCAAGTTCAGCAGTTTCTTTTGCAATTTGTTCTTCAAGTTTTTCATACTCTGCAACAAAGGTTGTTGGCGAAGATGCCATAACAAGGTCGTGTGTTTGTTTTGCTTTTATGTAAAATGCAATTTTTGATTTGTCACTGTCATTTATTTGCATTGCTTTTGCGTTTAGGTTTGCAAGTCTGTTGTAAACAACATCAAGTGCTGCTTTCTTTTGGCTGACAACAAGCACTTTTTGACCTTTTGCAAGTGCATCGGCAATAATGTTAACAATGGTTTGGCTCTTTCCTGTTCCCGGTGGACCATATATAACCATGTTAGAGTTTTTGTTCAAATTTTGAATTGTGCTTAATTGTGCGTAATCAAGATTGCTAATTACATGTGTTTCAGAAGTTGCTTTTTTGTTTGGTTTTGGTCGTTTTGCAAGCAACAATTCATCAATTGCATCGGTAGAAAGTGATTGCTTTTCCAAAACTTCATAGTCGTTGTAAATGCTGTTTGTAAGTGGGAACCTTCCCAAAATGCAATAATTTTTAACTTGCAATGGGTCGCCAAATTTTGGCTCTGGTGCGTTTTCAAAATTAAGCATTCCCTTGCGCTCGGCATAGCTAATTTCAATGCCAAAAGTATCAAGATACTTAACAACATCTTTTATGTTTTTAAGCCCGTATGCCTTCAAATTGTCAAAATCGGTTTCAAGCTCATCAATATTAAGTTTTTTTGCATTTGCGTAGGCGTATATCAAAACTTTGTTAAATTTGATTGATTCGTTTGGTTTAAGTTCAATGTTTGCAGTGGTTTCATTTTCAACATTTATTACTGCTGGAAAAAGCATAAGTGGTGCTCTAATTGCAAGGTCTCTGCCAATGTAGCCCTCAACAAAAGGATAGCCAACATAAAGTTCATATCTGCCAGTCTCCTTTTCCAGTTCTTCATTTTCCCTTTTAAGCGCCTTTAAACTTGCAACTTCCTTTATCATTGCACGCTTTAATTCTTGCTTTCTGACACGCTCCATTTTTAGATAGTCTGGCTTTTCAGTGCCGTCTTCCTGCTTAATGGTTAAATTGTAGCGTTCAAGTTTGCTTTCAATTTTAAGGTTTTTGTATATAAATTCTTTTTCATCTTTGCCAATGAGTTCAAAATTGAGTTTTTTGCCATTCCACAAAAAGTCAACAAAACTTGCAATTGTGTCATATTCGTTATTAAAAAGTTTGCCAATGTCGTAACTAAATTTGTTGGTTATTTTCTTGGAATATAAACTTCTGTTCTTTCCACTAATTTCAATCAATCTGCGTTTGTAATATTTGTAAATCTTTTTCATCTTAACCTCAAACACCATTTTAACACAAAAAGACAAAACAATAAAGTGGCAAATCAAAATTTTTCTAAAAATTTTCGACATTAAAACAATGCACAAATTTTGCGTTTAAAATTAAAATATAAATATCTATTTCAAACAATTTAATTATCTATTAAAAAGTATTGGAAAAACCAATTTTATTTGATATAATGTAAGAATGACAAAAGAAAATAGTTTAAAGAACAACAAAATATTTAAATGGGCAATTGTCACAATTGCCCTGTTTTTAGATTTCGGGCTTAGGTTTGTGCCAGCGCCAAGTGGAATGAGCCAAGAAGCATTTGGCGTGATTGGAATTTTGCTTGGAAGTTTATTGCTTTGGTTCACGGTTTCAATCGATTGGCCAAGTTTGCTTTGCATTCTGGCACTGGGGCTTCTTCCTAGTTACGGAGTTCCAACAGCACTTTCAAACGCATTTGGCAACGACACTTTTTTGTTTTTGATGTTTACATTTGTTTGCACCTATGCACTTTCAAAAACCACAATAATAAAAAGAGTTGCCCTTGCATTTATCTCAAACAGATGGGCAAAGAAAAGTGGCTGGGCATTTGCAATTTTGTTTATGCTTTCTGCACTTGTGCTTGGAATGTTTATGTCACCAACAGTTCTGTTTGTTGTGATGATGCCAATTTTAACAAACATTTTGGAAATTGCAAAAATTGAAAAAGGCGAAAAAGTTGGCACAATGATGTTTATTGGACTTGCCTTTGCAATTTCAATTTCTTCCGGAATGACACCAATTGCCCATGTGTTTCCAGTGCTTGCAATGCAATCGGCAAATGTAACAGTAGGTGTGTTTGCATATATGGCATTTGCAGTTCCTGTTGGTCTTGTTTGCTTTGGGCTTATGCTTTTAAGCTTCAAATTGTTTTTAAGACCAGATGTCAAAAAACTAGAAAATTTAGATGTTTCAACACTAAAATCACAACTTGCACCAATAACGCTAACCGAAAAAATTACACTTGCAGTTTTTGGACTTGTTCTCACTTTGTGGATTTTGCCATCTCTTTGCAAAACAGACATTGCCATAACAATTTTTGTGCTTGCAATAATGAGTTTAATTCTCATTTTAAATTCACTTTTCAAAATTTCAAAATACTTTAAAAACAACAACAAAGTTTTGGTCGTAAACAGCCTTGTAGTTTCATTTGTATTGATGTTTTACATTTTACAAATTGTTTTAAGCCTAACACTTGGCATAAGCCTAATTGAAAAACTAAATCAAACGGGCGTTTCTGCAATTATAATAATCCTTTCAGGTGTTTTAATGCTTGTCATCTCTACCCTAACAGAAAACATCAAAAAATATTCCACTGCAAAAAATATTGTTTTATTTGTAACTCTTGCACTTTCAATTGCACTTTTGTTTGCTTCAATTTTTGAAAGCACAGCAATATCAAAGGCAGTTAAGTTTATAAACAGTTGCAAAACTGCATTTCCACCACTTGTTGGAACAATTTTGCTTTGCGCAATAAGAGTTGATGGAAAGCCTATAATCAAAATTGATGAAGCACTTAAAAACATACCTTGGTCAAGCCTTATGATGTGCGCTGGTACGCTGTGTCTTGGCACTGCACTGAGTGGTTCAACCACAGTTGGCAGAAATATTGGACTTGTTGAGTTTATTCAAACAAACTTACAAAATTCAATTGCCGGCGCTTCTGCAATTGCACTTATTGTGATATTTGTTTTGTGGGCGTTAATTCAAACAAATGTGTCAAGCAACATGGTAACAGCAACACTTGTTGCATCAGTTGCAAGCACCATCATTCAAGGCTCAAGTGCCAATGTATGCTTGCCTGCAATTGTAAGCATAATTGGAATGCTTAGCGCCTATGCTTTTGCAACGCCACCAAGTATGCCACACATTGCCATAACAGCATCAAGTGGCTACGCAAATGCAAAACAAGTTTTGACCTATGGACTAATTTTGATGTTTATCAGTTTTGTTGTTTCAGTTTGCATGGGCTATCCTCTTGCAACACTAATTTTAAGGAGTTAATATGAAGAATACAAATAATATGGAAATTAAAAATGAAGAGTTAGACAATTTGAGAAAACAACTTGATGAAATTGACAAATCAATTGCAACACTTTTTGAACAAAGAATGATTGTTATTGGCAAAGTGAGTGCCATAAAACAAAAATATTCTTTGCCAACTTATGACCCAACCAGAGAACAAAAAATGTTTGAAAAAAATAGCAAATACATACAAAACCCAGAATATGTTGAGCCCTACAAAGAATTGCTTACAAAATGTTTGGAAATTTCAAAAAACTTTCAAGCAAAAAATCGTAAAAACTAAACCAAATTGCAATGTCTTTAAACAAATTTAATATGACAAATTTAATATAACAAAAAAAACGAACAATCAAATTGTTCGTTTTTTATATTGTTTAATTTATCACACAACTTCATATTGGCTGTTGTAAAGATGATAATAAAATCCTTTCTTTTCAAGCAATTCTTGATGTGAGCCTTGTTCAATCACATTTCCCTTGTTCATAACCAAAATGATGTCGGCATTTTTGATTGTTGACAATCTGTGTGCAACAATAAATGTTGTTCTGCCAACCATAAGTTCGTTGAATGCGTGTTGAATTTTTAGTTCTGTTCTGGTGTCTATGTTGCTTGTGGCTTCATCTAAAATTAGCATTGGTGGCTTGATGAGCATAACACGAGCAATGCAAAGCAATTGTTTTTGACCTTGTGAAATGTTTTGTCCACCCTCGGTGATATATGTGTTGTAGCCATCTTTGAGTTTCATAATAAAGTCATCACAACCTGCTCTTTTTGAAGCATCAACAATTTCTTCCATTGTTGCATTTGGGTTGCCATAGGCAATGTTATCTTTAATTGTTCCAGAGAAAATCCAAGTTTCTTGCAACACCATTCCATACTTGTTGCGTAAACTATCTCGTGTAATTTCGGTTATGTTGTTGCCATCAACCAAAATAACACCTTCATTCAAATCATAAAAGCGCATAAGCAAGTTTATTAGAGTAGTTTTTCCGCAACCTGTTGGTCCAACAATTGCAACTTTTTGACCTTTTTGAACATGCAAGTTAAAGTTTTGAATTAAATTTGTTTTGCTTGAATATGAAAACCAAGCATTTTCAATGTTGATGTTTCCATCAACGCTTGCAAGCACTTTGTTGTTTTTGTCGCTAACTTCATCATCGGCTTCCAAAATGTAAAATATACGGTCAGTTGAAGCAATTGCTGCTTGAAGTTCACTAACTTCACTTGAAAGTTCATTGAATGGTTTTCCAAAACTGTTGGCATAACTTAAAAATGTAGAAATCAAACCAACTGACATATTTCCCGTTGTGATTGCCACCAAAGCGCCAACAAAGGCAACCATTCCATAAACAAAACTATTTATGAACCTTGTTGCAGGGTTTGAAAGATTTGAATAGAAATCTGCCTTTCGGCTAACTTCATAATATTTTTGATTTATTGCTTCAAAGTTTTCCAAAGCCTTGTCTTCATAGTTAAATGCAGAAACCAATCTGTCACCAGAGATGTATTCTTCCAAAAAGCCGTTTAGGTCACCTTCTCGTTTTGCTTGCATTGCAAACAATTTGTATGATTTTTTTGCAATATATGCACAAATAATCAAACTCATTGGCGTTAAAATTGTAACGACAAGTGCAAGTTTAAAGTTTAAGCAGAACATAAAAATCAATGTCCCAATTATCGTAATAATTCCGTTTGTGATGCTAGAAAGTCCTTCCAAATAGCCATTTGTCAAAAGGTCAATGTCGTTAATCATTCGGCTGAGCAAATCGCCATGCTGATTTGTGTCAATGTATTTAAGTGGAACACTAGAAAATTTGTCAAAAATCAACTTTCTCATTCTGCTACTAGACAAATAGCAATACTTGTTGCTGAAATAGTTTGCCATAAATGCAAATATGCAACTCAAAGCCGTCCAAAGAAGCAAAAACATTGCGTTAATAAGAAGATTATCAAAATTAACATTCCCTGCACCAACAATGCAGTCAACTGCCTTACCTAAATACACCGGCATCATAAGTTCAGTGAAAGTTCCAGCAAAAACGCCAAAGAGTGAAAGATACAAATAGATGTGATATGGCCTGCCAAACGCAATAACTTTTTTAGCTTGCGAAAAGACTTGTTTGAAATTGAACTTTTTTCGTCCACTGTTTATTGCGGACACTTTTGAAACTTTTGGGCTTTCTTCAACAGAAAACTTTTTTTCTTTTTCATTTTCCTTCATCTTCCACCTCCTTAACTATTTTGACTTTCATAAATTTCTCTATACACATTGCAGTTTTTCAACAAGTCTTCGTGTGTGCCAATGCCAACAACATTTCCATTGTCCAAAACAATAATTTTATCGGCTTGCCTAATTGAATTTGTGCGTTGAGAAACGTATATCTTTGTTGTTCCAACAAGCGTGGTATTTAATGCTTTTCTGAGCCTATAATCCGTTTCAAAGTCAAGTGCCGAAGAACTATCGTCCAAAATCAAAATTTTTGGATTGCCAACAACGGCCCTTGCAATTGTAAGTCTTTGTCGTTGACCACCAGAAAAGTTGCTTCCACCACGCTCAACGCGGGTTTTAACTCCATTAGGTTTTTCAGAAACAAACTCGTATGACTGTGAAATGATAAGTGCTTTTTTTATGTCTTCATCTGTGGCATCATTTTTTCTAAATTTAAGGTTACTTTCAATTGTCCCACTAAAAAGTGTTGGATTTTGTGGAACAATTGAAACATAATTTCTCAAACTTTGAATGTCATAGTCCTTTATGCTCTTGCCACCAATCTTAATTTCGCCCTTCGAAACGTCATAAAATCTTGGAATCAAATTGACCAAACTGCTCTTTCCACTGCCCGTGCCGCCAATAACACCAATGGTTTCGCCGGGGTTTATCACAATGCTTAAATCTTTAATTGCATCTTTTATTCCATTGTAAGAAAAACTTACATTTTTAAATTCAATTTTTGGTTCAACTTCATCAGTAAACGAAATTGCATTTTCTTTTTGCTTAACTGCACTTTCAAGTTCAAAAATCTCTCTGATACGCTTTATACTTGCGCCTGTTTGAGTGTAAACAATAATCATTCTTGCAATGACAACCAAACTTGTTGCAAGTTGAGTAATGTAGTTGATGAAAGAAACTGTTTGACCTGTTGTAAGTGCTCCAATGTTAACTCTAAATCCACCCCAATAAACAACTGCAATTATGCAACCATTTGCAATCAATGACAAAAGTGGTTGCAAAATTGAACCATATGTTCCAATTTTAAGATTTACTTTTGTAAATTTGTTGTTTTCAGCATCAAATCTATCTTTTTCATGTTGTTGTTTGTTAAACGCCCTAACAACTCTGTTGCCAGACAAATTTTCTCGTGTGACATTGCTAACATTGTCAAGTTCCACCTTTGCATCTAAAAACAGTGGGTTCATCTTTCGCATAACCAAAAAGAAAAGTAGCAATATAAGTGGTATCATAACAAAAAAGATGCAAGAAAGTTGAACATCAATAAGCATTGCCATAACTGCACTGCCAACAAGCAAAAATGGTGCACGAGCAACTTTTCTAATGGTCATTCCAATTGCAGATTGAATTTGAGAAACATCGTGAACACTTCGGTTTGTCAAACTCATTGTGGTGTATTTGTCCATTTCGCTTGCAGAAAAGGATGTAATTTTTTTGTAAATATCTCGTCTTATGTCTTTGCCAACACCTTGTGATGCACCAGCAGAACATTCTTGACAAATAATTGCAAACACAAAACCAGCAAGGTTCATTGCAAGCACTGCAACACTAATCCAAATTACAAAATTTTTGTCAGAACCAGCAATACCTCTGTCCAAAATCATTGCAACCAAAAAAGGAGTCATTATGTCTGAAATGGCTTCCAAAAATTTAAAAAATGGTCCTAAAATGACTTGTGCTCTGTAGGCTTTTAGATAATTCCCCAACTTAAATTTCATAAATACATTTTCTCTTTTTTTGTTTATTTTATAAATAAAATAAAACATTTAGACAAAAAAGTCTATTTTTTGCACTAGGTTTTAAAAAAATATCAACAAATTTTTTACATTTGTTGATATTTTGTCATTTTTTAAGCCTTGCATTTTTGCCTTCAAACTTCAACACAAGAGTTGTTCGTTTGTTAAAAATACGGCTAAAAATTCGTTCTTCATATCTTGCTAAAATGTCATCTGGTGACAAATTTGTTGTTATGATTGTAGATTTGTTTTTGCCAAGTCTTTCATTAAGCAAAATTAAAAGATATTCCTTTGTCACATTTTTGCGCATAGGTTCTGTGCCAAGGTCATCAATAATAAGCGCATCAACGTCAATCAAATTTTGCATATTGTTCTTTTCGCCGAAACTTGATGTGTGCTGTTCCAAAAACAAATTGTTTAAGTCAAAACCACTAACAAAAAGTGTTGTTATGTTTTTTGCAATCAACTCTTTTGCAATGCATTTCGTTAAATAAGTTTTTCCAGTGCCCGAAGCACCACACATAACGATGTTTTTCATCTTTAATGTGTCAAACTTTTTCACAAAATCTTCAAGAGTTACAACACATTTTTCGGCAAACTTTCTCTCTTCTGCACTTCCAAAAAATTTGAAGTCATAATCTTTAAGGTATGGCACATCAGCAAGGTCAACGCCACAAAGTTCCATAAGTTTGTTGTTATATTTTTGCTTAACACACGAGCAAATTTCATTTTCAAAAATTCCGGTATCGCCACATTTTGAGCAGTTAAATTTTGGGAGCAAGTCTTTCGGTCGCAAGCCAATTTCTTTAAGTACCACTTCTTTTTTGTTGTTTAAAGTTGCAAGTTGTGTTTCAAGTTTTTTTGTGCTTTTGCCCTCGAACTTTGCTTTTCCAATGTTCATTTTAACAATTCGTTCTTCAAGTTCTAAATCAAAATATTTTTTGTTGCTTTCTGCCATCTTTTTGTTTTGTTCTGCCACAAAAATTGCATTGTTTCGGTTAAGTGAAAGTTCGCTAAAAATCTGCTTTAATAAATCTTTTTTTGTCATATCAACTTCACCTCGTCCAAATTGTCAAAAAGTGCACCAAGTTCTTCACTTGAAAAACTATGTGTCATAAATTCTGACTTATGCTCTACATTTTCAACTTTTGAAGTTACGGCTGGAATTTTTTGTGCATCTTTTAGGGTTGTTATGTTTTGCTCTTTCCAATTTGAAAGAATTTTGTTTACATAAGTCATTGGCTGAGATTTGCCAACTGCAAGCGAACAAGCATAGTCAATCATATCATCGCCAAATTGCCAAGAGTATGTCCAAGTGTGATAAAAATCTCTATCCCAAGTTGTAACTTGCCTTGAAAGTTGCAATTTTTCCAAAATCTCCTTAATGCGTTTGTCAACAGAAAGTGTTGATGCAATGTATTCATTTATTGAGTCAACAGACACCAACCCTTTTGCAAAATATTTGCCAATAATGGTATCCATACCCTCAAAATTTCTGATAAATTTTTTAAAGCAAATGTTTGCAACCATCAAAAGCGCATCGGCAGAATAGCCCATTTGCTTCCACTTTAAAATGTAAGTGTTAATAACTGGGTCTAAATTGTCGTAGTAAACACCAATTGCCTTGCAAAGAGATTTGGCAATGTCTGAAAGGTCTTTTTTGCTGCTTTCGTAGTTTTCAATTTCGCCAAGGTCAAACAACTTAAGTTCGTAATATTTTTCAATTTGTTCATCAAGTTTAACAATTCCACCACGCTTGACTTTTTTTGCAAGTGCAACAATTGTTTGAAGGTCATAGCCAAATTGTTTTGTCCATTTGTTAAACATATCTTTATCTTCATAGGTTGGTTGCTTTTTGCTTTTTAATGCAACAAGCACATCTTTTACAGAAGATGTCAAAACTTCCATTTCAGAAATTTTGTTTTCAACATCTTGAGCAGTATGAACACCATCATAAGCCCAATTTTTTGCAACTGCCAATATGTATGAATATGACACATTGTTGCCCTTAAGATTGGTGCAATATTTTGCAATCATTGCAAGCGCATCTTCTTCTATGTGCATACTTTCCATCAAGATGTAATATTCTCTAAACTCGTTTGGCGTTATCATTCTGCCATCCAAAATTTCTTGAATTTGCTTGTTGAAGTCGGCATACTTTTCCTTATCAAACATTTTGCCATTTATCTTTTTTGACCTAACCGGCAAAAACCTAACTTCAATTGGCGACAAATTTAAAACCGTAACAAGTCCTTGTTCTTGCAAAAACAAAAATGCACTTTTAACATCTTCATCACTCATATTAAGTTCACTAGCAAAGCAATCCAAAGTGTTGGTGCAGTCATCTTTACTCAAACACTTAAAAAGCCCATACAAATAAACCTTTGTGCAAACATCTGGCACAAAGGGCATATAGTCAGAAACAAACTTTGCATCAAGCGTGATATCACTAACTTTGCTGTATTCAGTTGAAAATTTACAAAACGCCATAATTCTTCCTTTATTGCTATTATATATTTTTGTGCTCATTTTTTCAAGTCATTTTAATCATTTGTTCTGGCAAAAAATGTTTGTTAATAGTTTTTCCACCCTTTTGCTTCAATCAAGGGTAAATTTTCATATTTCAATTTTTTGGCAAATACAATATAAAAAGAGTTGCAATTTTTTTGCACAAACAAAAAGGAGAAATTATGAAAAAAAGACTGTTGGCACTTTCACTTGTTGCCGTGATGATAATTGCTTTTGCCGGATGTTTAAGCACCGATTTTGTAAAAAAATATGGGACAAACATCACAAGTTACAACATAAATTTAACACTAAATTCAGACAACACCATAGATGGCACTCAACAAGTTGATTACAAAAACACATCAAGCCAAATTTTAAACGAAGTGTATTTTCATCTTTACCCTAACTCGTTTTCTGAAGAAGCCGTAAACAAACCCGTTAGCAAACTTTATGAAACAAAGGCATACCCAAATGGAAAAAGTTACGGAAGTATTGACATAAAAGATGTTAAAGTTGAAAATGATGAATGCAGTTTTGCACTTGAAAACACCGACCACGATTTGCTTAAAGTGACATTAAATGCTCCATTATACCCAAACGATTTTGTAAAAATTGATATGAAATATGACATCAAAATTCCAAACGTGTTGCACCGTTTTGGTTACAATGACAACACAATAAATTTGGGAAATATTTATCCAATTGCAAGCGTTTTTGATGGCGAAAATTGGGACAAAAACCCATATAGTTCAAATGGCGACCCATTCTATTCGTGCCTTGCAAACTACAATGTTTGCATCACCTACCCAAATAGTCTAACACTTGCCCACACTGGAAATGAGAATGGTTTTCAACAAGATGCAGAAAAAGCAACAAAAATCACACAAATTTGCGCAAATGCTGTAAGAGATTTTGCAATGGTTCTTTCAAATAAATTTGAAAAATTATCTGCCACAGTTGATGATGTCACACTAAATTATTTTTACTATAATGATACTCAATCTCAAAATAGTTTAACAACTTGCCAAAAGGCACTTACAACATTTTCAAAAGTGTTTGGCAAATACCCTTACAAAACAATGAATGTTGTTGAAACAGGTTTTATTTATGGCGGAATGGAATACCCAAATCTTGTTATGATAAGTGATGCCCTTGATAAATATGATGATTACACAACAACAATGGTCCACGAAATTGGTCACCAATGGTGGTATGGCGTGGTTGGAAATGATGAGTATTCTTGTGGTTGGCTTGATGAAAGTTTAACGGAATACAGCGTTGTCATCTTTTATGAAAACAACCCTGAATACGAAATTAAAAGAGATGTCTGCATAAAAAATGCCATAACAAGTTACACACTTTTTGTTGATGTGTTTAAAGATGTTTTTAAACAAGTTGACACTTCAATGAACAGAAAACTGAATGAATACAACACCGAACCCGAATATGTTTATGCCTCTTATGTTCGTGGAATGATTATGTTTGATGACGTAAGAAACATAATTGGCGACAGATTGTTTTTTAAAAGTTTGAAAAACTACTACAAAAATTTTTCCGGACAAAATGCAACGCCCGACAATTTGATTGACACTTTTGAACGCACTTCAAACAAAAAACTTAGACCAATTTTTATGAGTTATATTGATGGCTCCGCAATAATTGGCAACATTGAAGACAATTCAAACAAATAACCAAAAACAAGCTTTATTTAAAAAATTCAGTTTTAATTTAAAGCAAGCACAAATACAATTCAAAACAAAAATCATACAAAAATAACAAAAAATTAAAAGGAGTGAATAGAAAAGTTCACTCCTTTTGTTTATTGTGCAATTTTTTCACTACTCTACTACAAGTTCCCACTAACCTGAATGTCCGTAAAAAACTCAATGTTTTTGTATGCTTCGGTCTTGTCTGGCAATGTTTTTAAATATTTGTTCCACTGGTCGTGCTTAAATTTGTAAAACATATCTTGAACTTTCAAGATGTCGGCATTGTATTGTTTTGAAAGGTTTATGCTTTCTGAAATTTGATTTACAATTTGAAGTTTCAAAAGTCTTTTCACTTCATCAGTCAAATAGTCATAGGTTCCGTCCATCTGGTCAAGGTCTTTGTTTTCTTGCCTAATTTGTTCAATTTTGACAATCAATTTAACATGATTTTTAACTTGTGGAACGCCATTTTTAAAAGTGTATTCTCTTGAAATAAACTTACTTCTCAAACTCATAACGATTTCAGCATTATTTAAAAAATTGTCACTAACATTTTTAAGCGTAAAAACTGCTCTTTGACTTTCTCTTGTCAAAATGCCAAAACCCCGCATTTGTTGTGCATCAAAAACTGCAACTTCTTTTCCACCAACAAAAATTGAAGTGTCACCATTGTTGCTTAAAACATTGTTTTCCTGTTGTTGATTTTGACCTTCTTCGCCGGCTGTTGCACCCGTTGCTCCACTAGAAGATCCGCCACCAGTTTGTGATGAGTCTTGTGATTTTGTGCTTATGCCTTCATTGTCATCTGCCACTTGATTTATCTGCGCAACTGTTGAAGCAATTGTTCCACTGTAATAGTCACTCAAAAAACTTTCAACAGATGAAAAACCAGTGTTTGAACTTGTCTTGTTAAGTTTTGCAAGGCTGTTTACACTATACGCAAAATTGTTGTCTATAAGGGCAACTTTTTCTAAAAGAGTTTTTGCCTTTGCATTTGTTGTGATGATTGTTGGGTTGTCATTTATTCGTTTACTCCTAACAAAAAAGTCCAGTGTTTCAACAATGCCTTGTTTTGCCATTTCCTTTCCAAACACAATGGCACTTAAATTGCCAAGACCAGTAATTTTTCCAATATGAATACTCAAATTTTCAATTGTCTGCAAAATATTGTCGCCATTTGCAGAATACACTTGCAAATTTTCTTTGAAACTTGTGCTTGCTTCTGGCACAATCATTTGCATGCTAACAGTGTAATCTGTTTCATTTTTGTCAATGCCAACAGCAACAACAACTGTGCGCCTGTCAGTCTGTTTTGTCATGTTTATTGTAAGTGGAAAATATATTGCAAAAACAATCAAAATGAAAATCATTATTTTTGATGTCAAAATTTTTTTTGTCATACACTGCCCCCTTGCTTAATCTTTTTTTGTTTGTCAACATAAAAAACCGGCAAAATTGCAAGTGGAAAAACCAAATTCATAAACATCGCAAAATATTTAAGCACAGAAACTTCAAAATCATAGTATCTGCTGAAATTTAAAAACAATATAAAGTTGACTGCAAAAAATGCAACAAGCAACAATGCTGAAACTGTTTTGTTACTTTTTATTTTTTCTTTTATGCAAAACTGTACGCTAGAAATACTGCAATAGGCATAAAACCCCATAAGAAAAAGTGACGCAATTGGAAAAGTGAAATAAACAATCCAATTAAATCTGCCTTCGCTTAAAAGCCTTGGCAAAGTCTCGGTCATATCAACAATGCAATTTCTGTGAATTGATGCCGTGTGATTGAAAACGCAAACAAATATTGTAACAATGGCAACAACAGCAAGAGCAGAAAAAATGTAAGTTTTCACAAATCTTTTGGTAGTATTTTTTTCAATTTTAACATTCCCCATAAAGAAAAACATAAGCAAAAAGTCGCCAAACCACATTCCGTGAATGAGTGCCCCCCTTGCAAGATTTGAAAACCCTGTGTGAAAAATTGGAAAGATGTTTGTTGGTTTTATTGCTGGAATTGCAATAATAACGCTAATGACAAGGGTTGAAACAATCAGAAAAAACAAAATTTCAATTGTCCTGCCTAAACTTCTAAGTTGCCTTGTGCCAAGATAACAAATGGCAATGCCAGCAAGCACCAAAAAGGTTATTTTATTTATGTCAACATAAATTGTTTCCGCAAACAAAAAGTAGTTTTGAGCAAGCAAGTCAAATGCCTTAAAGCCAAACAAAACAAACAGCAAAACGGCAACGAGATAAGCAACAAATTTCCCTGCTTTGTTTTTAACCGCCACAAAAAAGTTTTGTTCTTGTTTTGTCACAAATGGCAAAAGTAAAAGACAAAAGAAAAAGTCAACGCAAAAAGCCATCAAAAACACAATCCAAGTGTCGTTTGAAGAAATATAATTTATTATAGATGGCAAAATCATAATTTTGCCTATCACAATTGAAATAAACAAAAGTATACACGCTTGTCTTGTTGAAAGTTGTTTTTCCATATTTTCTCCTAATTTCTAACTTTTTGAGATTTGTTTCTAACATTTTTTTGATTTGGTATGCTCTTTGGAAGTGAACCCAATGCAATCGTTTGCTTTTTAAATATGCCATCTTTTAGGTCACTCTTGATGTATGGTGCATACGGTGCAAGATATGGCGAGCCATAAGCATTAAATTCAACCAAATAGTTAACAAGCATCAGCCCTGCAACAATTATGCCAAGCATTCCAAAACAACCACCAATGACCGTGAACAAAATTCTAAGCACACTCATTTGCGAAGTTTCTTCTGGCACTGTGTAAAATGAAATTCCGGTTAAGGCAATAATCATAACTGCCGGCGAACTTATAAGCCCCGCCTTAACAGCAGTGTCGCCAAGCACCAATGCACCAACAATTGAAATTGCAATACCCAAATATTTTGGCATTCGCAAACTTGCTTCAAACAAAATTTCAAACAGTGCCACAACAAACAACATCTCAAGAAGTGGCGTGAAAGGTATGCCCTGCGTGGAGTTCATTATTGTTATCAAAAATCTTATTGGAATAACTCTGTAATGAAACAGCTGTATTGCCACATAAATCCCCGGTAGCAAAATTGAAAACAAAACGCCAACAAGCCTAAGCATTCGGGTAAGACCAATTTTGAAACTGCGTTGATAGTAGTCATCGCTATTTTGCAAATCTTCAAACACAACAAATGGAAGTGTTAACGCAATTGGACTGCCATCAACAAAAATAACAACTCTGCCTTCAAGCATTTTTGCAACAGCAATATCTGGTTTTTCTGTTTTGCCAACTTGTTTAAAAATGCTTCCCTTTCGCTCTTCTAAAAATGAAATCAGATATTGCGAGTCAATGATACCATCAATAGAAATCTTTTGAAGCCTATTTTTAATCTTCTCAACAACTTTTTTGTCGGCAACATCTTTCAAATAGCCCAAAGTTATTTTTGTTTTTGTGTATTTGCCAACATTCATTTCTTCAAGCACAAGTGCAGATGTTGGCAATCTTTTTCTAAGCAAACTGACATTTGTTTTTGTGCTTTCAACAAAGCCTTCTCTTGGTCCAAAAATGACAGCACTTGTTGGTGGTTCAATTACAGAGCGAGATGCGGGTTTTGAAACAGAACATTTTAAAAATTGTTTTGAGTTTTCAAGAAGAACAAGCGCATTGCCCTTCATAAGTTCAGAAAGTGCAACATCCATATCATCAACAAGTTCCATATTGCCAATGCTAACAACTTCCTTTTGCAAAGTGTTTATGTCAATTTTTTTGCCGGCATAGTTCATCATTCTTGCAATTATGCATTTTTCAATTTTTTCGTCATCAACTTGCTCCAAAATGTAAAAAACACACACTTTTTTGTTTGCACACAAAAACTCACGAGCAACCAAATCTTTGTTTTGATTGTTCGCATTTTTAATGTATTGACAATTTTTTTCAAAGTTTTTAAATGTTTTCATACCAACCCTTTTGGTTTAGTATGTGCAAAAATAATTAAAATAACTTTAAATTTTTTAACCTTTTAGGTTTTTAAAATACAAAACTCCTTAGGGCTTTTTAATTTTTGATGCTCGCTTATCATAATATTTCCCTTAATAAATTACACAATTTGATATTTGTTTGCATAATTTGATATTTTTAAATAAATAATTTGATATTTTTGCCTAAAATTATTAAAATACTAATATGAAAAAAATATATTGCAAATTTATCTCAATGCTTATTTTGTTTTTTAGCACAACAAGTTTTTTGTTTGGCTTTATAACTACAAACATCGCACAAAGTGAAGCGTCAAAAAATCATAAAGTGCTGGCAAGTGAAACGCAAATTTCTAGCGACGACGCAAATTTTACAAACCTTATTGTGTTTGCAAGGTTTAGCGACGAAGATGAGTTTGTTGACAACACCTACGACGGCACAACCGTTAGGCAATTGATAGACAACACCTACTCCAATTGCGAATACAACATTTCAGACTATTTTTATTCCGTTTCAAACGGCAACATCAAAATGCAAAATGTTTATCTCTTTCAAAACAATCATTCACTGCAATTAAGCAACCCACGAGGTTATTATGCAATTAAGGATGATGACCTTAACCCAAACGGATATGAAAGTGGTCAAGAAGGTTTGCGAAGATTGGATTTGATTGATGATTGGACAAATGCAGTTAATAACGCATTTGCAAGTGGCGCAATGCCAACATCAATAGACGGCAAAAAAACATATTCAATAAGCGACCTTGACAAAAACAATGATGGCACGATTGACGCAATAACAATAATTTACAAAAACACAACCCAAAACATTTCTGTTTCGTGGAATTCTCCACTCTGGAACTATCAATATACCACAAATGCAGTTAACATTGAAGAAAACGAAAAAACTCTTCAAAGTTCTGCCTATGTTCAATTGACCTTTACCTATGAAAACACTCAAAAAACACTAAACTACATTGACATGAACGGCACAAGATTTCTATCTCCTGCAACTGCAATGCACGAAACATCACACATTTTTGGCTTACTTGATTTGTATCGTTCTGACAGTTCAAGCCAAATTTACTATATGTCACTTTTAGGAAAACCAATTTCGCCTGTTGGACAGTTCATTTCAAACAAAGAGCGTGAAGCAATGGGTTGGCTGGTACAAAATCAAATAAAAACGCTATCTGCCGAAGGGACTTACAGGTTAAATGTAACTTCAAGCAACATTGTTGCTGACGATGTTTTGGCATACAAACTGAAACTTCAAAACACAAACAAGGTTTTGTATTTGGAATATAGAAATTTTAAAGGGACGCAGAATAAGTTTGACAGTCAAAAAAAGCAATTGTTTTTGTCAAACGGAGATGCACTAAAACAAATCCACTTAAAATCTGGTTTGGTATGCTATCTAGCAAATGCTGATATGAAAATACCTACCAATTTAAACACAACTGGCTCAAACTGGAATTATTTGGCACTTGGTGGGACTCAATCAACAAAGTCTGATTGCGCCGTTGGAGAAAACGAAAGCATTTATATAACTGAAACTTTGAATATTGAAGTTAACACCATAACCGACACCTATCTTGAATTTAGTATTTATGGTGATGAGTTGAAAAACGACACTCACACCCACGAGCTTACACATGTGGCAAAGGTTGAACCTACTTGCATTTCAGAAGGAAATATTGAATACTATCACTGCTCCATTTGCGATAAATATTATCTTGACCAAAATGCAACAACTGAAATAGAAAAGGCACAAACGGTTTTGCAAAAAACAAATCACAACATTGTTGTTTTGCCAGCGCAAGAAGCAACCTGCACAAGCACCGGTCTAACTGAAGGCGAAAGATGTTCAACTTGTGGCAAAATTATCAAACAACAAACTGTCATTGCAAAAAAACCACACAACATTAGTGATTGGATTATTGACACACAACCAACAACGGAAGCAAAAGGTCACAAGTACAAAGAATGCGTTGTTTGTCACACAACTATAGAAGAAGCAGAAATTGACAAACTGCCATCTCATGAAACCAACCCAGATATTGATGATGACAACAACAAACCAAACCAAAGCCAAAACAAGTTAGACACAGCATCAATTATACTAATAAGCCTTGCAGGAGCCATAACTCTAGGTGGCACATTTGCCATTATAAAAATCATCAAAAAGAAAAAACGCAGAAGATTTTAAAAAAAGCATACTTTTCGTATGCTTTTTATAGTTTATTGCTTAAAATTAACAATTTTAGTTGTATGCAAACACAACCTTATAATTTTTGTCAAAATCATAGCTATCAAAGTAAAAACTTTTAATACCAAAACTATATGTTGACACATTTTTGTTAACAATCAATTCGGCAAACTCAATTTCGCCAGTTTTTATTTTGTTTATGATCGTTTCAAATTGAATTAAATTTTCAACTCTTCCACTTAAATTGCCATATCTCATCACATCATAGTAAGTTGCATTTTTAACTGTGCTTGTTGGGCTTTCAGAATTTTCCATTCTTGAAGAAAGTTCCGAATCTGAAATCATAAAGTATTCGTGCGACATAACTTCATACTTTTCATCACTCATCGAAACAGTTACATCGTCAAAAGTGCAGTCAACCGTAAGCCACTCGTTTGTTCCATCGCCATCAAAATCAATGTAAACCTTGTTCCATGCGTGACCAGTGTCCTCAATGTTCCACTTGTCGGTTGCACCAGAAATGAAAATTGCTTTTATTCCTTCCATTCCGCAAAGAAGAGTGTAACTTTTTGCATAGGCGTCGCAAACTCCCAAATTATAAAGCAATGCGCTTTCAATAAAGTGATAATAGCCAACAGTGTTGGTTTTCATTGAAAGTCCCACAGTGTCATAGGTTATGTTGTTAACAAGATAGTCGTGAATTGCCAAACATTTTTGATAGTCTGTCATATCATCACTGCAAATATCTCTTAAAATTGACTTTGCCTTTGAATAAATTTTTTTTGCCATGACTGCTGAAGTTGCAAAATTTGGTTTTGCCTTGTTTTCAACAGCACTCATCAAGCCATCGGTTGTCCAAACATCTTGGCTAACAATATAGTTGTCTGGGGCAAAATTGTCGTAGTCTGCACTTCTTGGAGTGCTTGTTTTGTAGGCAACCAAGCCTTCTTTTTGTGGAGTGTCAACTGTATAGTTTGGAGCGCTAGAAATTCTTGTATATGTAAATGTAAATTTACTTTCACCAGTTTTACTGACCTGATTTGTTATTGAATAACTAAAAGCATATGTGCCACGCAAATTTTCAAGTGCAATTTTAGCTTTGTCCTTTATTGTAGTTTGGCTGTCAAAATTGATGTAAACATTTTTTATCTCCAAAAAGTTATAAACCATATATTGACAAAGTTTGTTAAGTTCATCTTGACTTGTCATTTCGTAATCATAAGTTTTTCCATAATAAAAAAAATTTGATGTGTAACTTCCATTTTGCATTAAAACATTGTTATAAAAAATGTTATCACAAAAAGCAGATTGCAAAAAACCATTTCCTTTTGCCAAAACCTTTATTTGTCTTGCTTCGTTGTTTGGAACATAATTTTCAAGTTCAACCGTGTTTTGTGTTGTAGAAATTATTGTGTCATCAAATGCAACATCATAGGCGTCTGCATATTCAACAGGTTGCCAAATCAAATTTTTGCCAGCAATAGAAATTTTTGGTTTTGCAAGTTGCACGTCAATTTCAAATGGCAAAGAGTTTTCACTCTTTTTGTAAAAACCATTTTCATTTGCGAAAATTGTAAACGAATATTTGCCATCTTTAACAAAATCTTTTATGTCAGCAATAGAAACTGAATTGTTTGCTTCTGTTAAATTGTCCATAATCAAGTTGTCGCCAACAAACAAACTGTAATCCTTTGCATCTTTATCTTCTTCAACTTCGACTTGAAAAGTGTCATTTACTTTTTTCACATTTTGAATAACTGGAGCATCAAGTTTTCCATATTGAACTTTTTGGACTGTGTTTGAGTTTACACTGTTATTGTTTGGATTTTCCGCAACAGCCACAACAGAGAATTCATATTGTCCAACATTCAAAAGATATGGTGAATAGTAAAAATATTTTGTTTCACTGCCAGAAACATCTTTTGAAATTCTGAGACCATTTGGACCTTTTATGTAAATTTCATAGCCAATTGAACCAACAATATCTTTCCACTCCAACCTGCCATCTGCAATTTTGTCTAAAATTTGTGGTGGAAGTAGGATTTTGCTTTTTTCAACAACTGTTTTTTGAATTGACCAATTGGAATCAAGATAATAGTTGTAACCTTTTGCCATAACTTGAATTGCAATGTTTTCAAGTTCTAATTTGTTTGAAATTTGCAAGTCATCAAAGGTCAAAATTATTGAGTTTGTTGTAATTGGACTATTTACGCCAGTTTCTTCATTGAGAACAAACTCTTTTGAGTTTATTTTAAGTGCATATTCTTGCGCAAACTCAACCATCTTCCATGAAACTTCAACACTTTCGCCATTCACAACACATCTAACCGCCGTTGGTGTGTCCAATTTTTTTGTGTAGGTGTATGAAATTGCACTGCTCTGTGCACTTGAAATAAAATAGCCTTTGCCAACTGCCTTAACACTGAAAGTGTATTCGCCCAAACTAGTAAAGTAACTTGTCACATCAAGAGTGTTTTTACCTTCAACATCAACAGTGATTGATTTGTTTATTGTAACTTGATATGTGTTGCAATTTTCAACAGCTTTCCAACTTAAAATTTTTGTTTGTTCTGTTGAAGAAAGCACCAGATTTTTTGGACTTTCAAGTTTCAAATGGTCGGTGTATTCAACTGTTACACTATCTGAACTTCGCAAATAATTTCCATTTGCCTTGCAAGCAACCTTAAATGTGTATGGAACATTTTCTGTAATCAAACTTCTAATGTCAAAAGTTGTTCCATCAACTTCGGTTTTTAAAACATCATTTGCGTAAATTAAATATTTGTCTGCATTTTGAACTTTTGACCAACTGAGTGTTGTGCCCGACAAAGTAATTGATGGTTGGTCCAACTTGTATTTAATTGTGTAAGAAAACACTTCACTTGGCTTTGAAGAAAGAAAGTTTTCATTGCCAATGGCAATAACATAAAAATAATATTGCTGTGCGTTTTTAAATATGTTTGTAACATCAAGATAGTTTTTATCTGTAACAAATTCAATAAATTGTGATGTGTCTTTGCCGTCATAATAATTTGAAACAAAAAATTTGTATCCCTTTGCAACAACATTTTTGTCAGTAATCAAATATTGTTTACCAACATCTTCGTTAACTTGAAAATTAACAAAAGAAGGCTGTTCAAGCCTTTGTTTTTGTTTGCAACCTGCAATAAATGGCGATGCCAAAAGCAACGCCAAAGCAAAAAATACAAATGAAACTGTTTTTATATTTTTTTTCATATGATATCCTTACTTAAAATTTCTTGACCACTCAAATGGTGCTGTTGGCCATGACTCCAAAATTGCTTGGTATTCGCCCTGTACTGCTTCTGTGCTGAAAACGATGCTAACCGTTTTTCCACTAAATTCGTTTCCAATAGACTTTTTCAAAATGAGCGTTTTTGTCACATCTATTTCTTCATTTGGGTTTAATCTTTTTGCGTAATACCAATAGTTATCTGCACCTTTGTACCAATCATTAGGATTGAAAAATGTAAAGTCAAAAACATTTGAATAATAATTTGAATCGCAAATGGCATAAAGTCTAAATCTTACAAACACACTCAAATTGCCTTCAGATGGCGAATCATCATCAGTTTTGCTTGAAATTTTGTATGAACAGTTCATGCTGTCACCCGGCATAAACTTTATGTTTTCAATTGGAGTTTCTGGCTGGTCTGGAAGTGAAATGCTTGGGTCAATTCTTGCACTTGCATTAAATTCAATTTTTATATCAGAAGGTCTTGTTGGCTGTGGCAACACAACAAGCAAAACAACAACCAAAATAACCATCACAACAAAAGTTGCAATGATGGCTGTTAAAATTCTCTTTTTTTTGCTACGTGGCAATGTGCTGTCTTTTATGATTTTTTCTTGACCAACAACCGTTTTGTTTTTTGTTGTTTGAGTTTTATCAAACTGCGTCATTGGTTTTGGTGCAACCGAGCCACGAAAACTTCCCCCATTTTCAAAATGAGAAGGAATATGAGGTGGTGTTATTTTTGGTGAATTGTTTTTTTCTTCCATAAAACCTCCTAACTTGCTTCTCGAAACTATTTATATTTTACAAAATTAAGCCATTTATGTAAAGCAAATTTAATGACTAAGCCCCTATGTTTTTCTTAATTTTTTCAAGCCAAGCAGATGGCGCATCTTTCCAAACATCCAAATATGCTTCATTTTCTGCCTGCAATGCATCAACCACAACTTTTATTTCAACATTTTTTTGTTGCATTGTGTTGTCAATTTCAGCATCAAATTTAATTTTGTCAAACAAAGAAATTTTTTGACCTGCATCAATCTTGTTGCAGTAATAAATGCAGTCATCTCCCCTAACAAAATCTTCAGAATTTTCAATGCTGACATCAACAAGTTTTTTTACATCTTCCGACACATCATCGCCATCAATTGAAACACTAAATCTAATCAAAATGTCACATAGACCTGCAAAATTCTTTTGTTCAGTATCTCTTGAATTGGCAACAAAAATTTTCTTGTCAATAGTTTGCCCTGGCAAAACATAGCCAATTTTGCTGTCATCTTCAAAAATGCAAAAATCAAGTTCGCCAAGTGTTATGCCACCTTGTGCACTTTTTTTGTTGGAAAAAAATGCCAATGAAACAATCAAAATTATGGATATCACAAGCAAAGCAACAAAGACAATCGAAACATAAATCTGTTTTTTTGTAGTTGTATCCATATAACTATTATGTGCAAGAGCAAAAAAATAAAAAATACAAAATATGGAAATGATTTTTAAAAAAATAATTTAATTTTTGCGAATATTTTTAGCAGTTAAATCCAAAATAATTTTGACAAATATGTCAAAGGAGAAAATATGGAAAACAACAAAAAAACGACTGATTTAGAAAAACAACAAAAAGCAACCCCTGTTGTTAAAACAAAATCTAAAAATTCAAAAGGCACAACTCTTGCCATTGTTGCACTTTCGGTTTTGCTATGCCTTTCGCTTGTGTTTGGAATAACTGCTGCATTTTTTAGCGCAGGTGCAAATGCAACCGGAAACATCACTCTTGGCGACCCTGTAAACGTGCAAATCACTCAGGGAGGCACTGCTGTTACAACCTTAACATTTACGGGCACAGCAATGCCGGGAACAGTCTACAGTCAACCAATTGCTGTAAAACTTCCAGACAGCACAAGTGATGCTGTAATTAGAGGAAAACTTACAATCACAAATTCTGACACAGCAGCAACAAATGTAGAAGCCGCAACACCTGCAACTTGGCAAAAAGGCACAGATGATTACTACTACTACAAAGGCAAAATGGTTGCCGGTGAAAGTCAAGACTTTGTAACATCAATCACAGTTCCAAAGTCACTTGAAAATGCCGATGCAAACAAAACATTTGCACTTTCAATTCAAATTGAAGCAATTCAATTTGCAAATGGTGCAGCCGCAGAAGTTTGGACAACAGCACCATCTGACTGGGTTGCAAGTTATGGCAGTGGCACAATTGCCTAAACAACAAAAAGAGATGAATTTGTCATCTCTTTTTTGTTGATATTAAGTATCAAAATAGTACAATTTCATCATTTTTGCCGGTAAATTTTAAAATGAGAAATTTTTGAGAAATTGTATCAATGTTTTTCGTTTTGATATGAATGTAATCCACCAAGTGGCTCGGAAAGTTTTTTGTCAAGCAAACTATTGCCTTGCCCAATTGCAACTTCGCCAAATTTGTTTTTGATACCAAATATCGTTTTGTCAAGAGAACTTTTTTTGTTTTGCTCATCAAGGCTAAAAAGGTCAAGTTGTTTTGTGCCATCATAGAAATCACACACCGTAATGCCCAAACTTCTAACTGGCAGATGCCAATCATAAAGTGACAAAAATAGGTCAAAAGCACTTTTTGTTATTTGTTTAAAATTGCTTGATGTCAATTTTCCTTGCTTGCCAAAAGAACAAAGCGCATTGTCCTTAACCCAAATTTTTATGGTCTTTGCAAACATATAGCCTTCATTAATCATTCTGCCAACAACACTTTGTGCAAGTGTTGAAAACACTTCTTTCACTTGTTGATTGTTTGTTAAATCCTTGTAACAAGTGGTGCTGTTGCCAATTGATTTTGGTGGAACACGGTCATAAAAATTTTTAACCACGTCGTTACCAATTCCGTTGCTATATTCATAAAGCGCAATCCCGTTTTTTCCAAACTTTTCTTCCAAAAAGTTTTTGTCTAGTTTTGCAAGGTCACCAATTGTGTAAACTCCCATATCATTCAACTTTTTTGATGTTGCTCTGCCAATCATCAAAAGGTCACCAACCGGAAGTGGCCAAACCACTTGTTTGTAGTTTGATGGCGAAATCACCGTTACTGCATTTGGCTTTTTTAGGTCACTGCCAAGTTTGGCAAAGATTTTGTTGAAACTTACACCAATAGAAACCGTTAGTCCTGTTTCTTTTAAAACACGCTCTCTAATTTCATTTGCAATTTCAACCGATGAACCAAACATTTTGCTGCTTGAAACATCAATCCAACTTTCATCAATGCTAAAAGGCTCAACCAAATCAGAATAGTCAAGCAAAATTTTTCTAACCTTTTTTGAAAACTGCATATATAGTTCAAAATGTGGCAACACTGTTACAAGCTTTGGACAGCACTGCTTTGCTTGCCAAATTGTTTGACCAGTTTTCACACCTTTGTCTTTTGCCAAATAGTTTTTTGCCAAAACAATGCCATGCCTTTCTTCAACGCTACCACAAACAGCCACTGGTTTTTGGCGAATTTCAGGATTAACCAAACATTCACAACTTGCAAAAAAATTATTCAAATCACAATGTAAAATATCTTTCATACCAAAAATAGAACAAATGTTCTACATAATTATACTAAAAAATTTTATTCTTTTCAAGCAAAATTTATACCATTTTGTTAATTTTTTTGTTAAATATAAAATTTAAGCATATAATCTATTGTATAACTTACTCGGAATATTGTATAATTAAATTATGAAGAAAACAATTGCTCTAATTTCATATTCAATTTTAACAGGTGGAATGATTGCATCTGTATTTTTAGTCCCAGCATTTTCAACATTATGGCAAGTGTTGTTTACAATTTTATTTTCGCTAACGCTGATAGCATTATTTCTTGGTTGTTTCGTTTTTAAAAAATTATACCGAACCTTTATTTCAGTTTTTATTTGTGAAATTATTGCACTTGCAATTTACATTACTCTGTTCTACTCTGGACTTTTGGTTCACTTTAAATCATCAAAAGACCTAAAAGAATGGATAAGTGGTTTTGGTGCTTGGGCGTGGCTTGTGTTTTTTCTTACTCAAATTTTGCAAGTTGTTGTTTTACCAATTCCAGCACAACTCACAACCATTGCTGGCATTTTGGCTTTTGACCCTTGGATTTCATTTATCATAAGCTCAATTGCAGTTGTTGTTGGGTCAATTATTGCATTTGCAATTGGCAGATTGTTTGGCAACAAAATTCTGTACAAGATTGCCGAAAAAGAAACCGTAGACAAATACAGAAAATTGATTGACAAAAAAGGGCGTGTGCTTCTGCCAATTATGTTCATCTTTCCGCTATTCCCCGATGACCTTTTGTGCTTTATTGCAGGTTCAACAACAATGAGTTGGCTATACTTTATCATAATAACCCTTGCAACAAGAATTTTTGGAATTGGTTGCATCTGCCTTTTTGGAAGTGGCGACATTATTCCATTTAGTGGTTGGGGAATACCTGTTTGGATTGTGCTTGGAATTTTGCTTGTTACAACAGCCCTTGTTCTCATTAAAAATCAAGACAAATTTGAAGCGTGGGTCATAAAAACTTTCACAAAAAAAGGAAAAGAAAAGTCAGAAATTGCCAACACAGAATGTGCAAACAATTTTGGAGTTGACAAAAATTTGACAAACGACACAAACAAAAATTTGCAACAAAATGATGAAAAACTTTCATTTTCTCCAAACAGCGAAGCAAATAAAAATGAAAATACAAATAAAACCAACATAAATGTTGAAAACAAAACAGAAGCAAAATCTCAAAATGAAAAAGTAAACTTTTCATCTAAAACAGAAAACGAACAAACAGACAAAAAAGATTAAAACAAAACCACCAAGTTCAAAATACTTGGCGGTTTTTTGTTTTTGCATTTCACAAAATCTTCTTTAATATAGCGTCACAATTTCTTGTTTTGCCACTTCCAACTTTTCCACGACAGAATTCTGCAAAAATATGATGTTTGCTGTAAAAATAAAATTAAAAATTTGCCACAAAAAATGCAAGCACTATGTTAAAGCGTTTGCATTTTACTTTTTTAATTTTCCATTTAATTGAATAGATTTTTCATCTTATTCTTTTGTGAAAGTTTGATTGCTGCATCTTGGGCAAGGTGGCAAAGTTTGACCATCATCTAAATAAACTTTTTGACCGCAGTTGCAACAAACATAGCAACCTGCTTCTTGTGTTGTGCCACAAACACATTTTTCACAATTACAATTTTCTTTTTCCATAATACTCTCCTTACAAAAATATCTTTTGTAATTTGCAAAATATTATGCATGATAAAAATGTTTAATCAAACTTTTATCTTTCAATCCATAATTGGCAGAGTTTTAAAATACAAACAATGTGACAAAAATTTGACAAATGAAATTTTTGTTGCACTATAACTTACGCAACAAATTGTGGCACCGCAGTTAAATTGCATCAGTCATTTACAAATATCATTTTTGTTATTTATTCTCCTAAAACAACAAAAACAAAAAACTGTGGCAAATGGTTAAAAAAAATTAAAGTGAAAACTCACTTTAATCTTCCTTTTGTTCTTCATTTTGAGAACCACGCTCAACTTCAAGAGCAAGTTCATCAATTCTTCTTTCATCCATTTTTGTTATGGTGAAAGTGAGAGTTGTTACAATTTGAACATAATCGTTATGTTCATTCAAAACATCATCAATTGCCTTAACAGTAAATTTTTCGCCAACTGTTGGAAGTTTTTCTGAAAGTTCATACAGCATAGTGCCAACGGAAGCATAGTTTCCTTCTGGCAAATGCTCTATTTCAAGATAGTCATACAAGTCTTCAACACTCATTTCTGGGTCGAGAATATACTTGTTTTCACCAACTTTTGTTATGAGTGGTTTTGTTGGTTCTTCATCATCGTGCTCATCATAGATTTCACCAACAACTTCTTCAATTGCATCTTCCATAGAAACAATTCCACTTGTGCCACCGTATTCATCCAAAACAATTGCAAGATGTTTTTTCTCTTTTTGCATAAGTCTAATCACATCATCAACTTTCATTGTTTCTGTAACAAAACTTGGTTCAGTCATAATGTCACTGATAACAATTTTTTCATTTTTGAGATACTTAATCATAAAATCTTTTTGATTTAGTATTCCAACAATGTTGTCTTTGTCGTTTTCATAAACTGGCATACGAGAAAATTGATGTTCAATAAACAAGTCTTTAACGGTTTCAAGTGAATCATCAATTGAAATTGCAACAATATCAACTCTTGGAGTCATAATGTCACCAACAGTTTTTGTTTTGATGTCAATTGCACCCTGCAAAATGTCGGCTTCGTCATTATCAATAACACCCTCTTCATTCATTGTGTCAATTATGCTTTCAAGTTCATCTTCCGTAACTGTTGGAGCATCATTTTTATTTTTCTTTGACACAACTTTTTGAAGCAATCCAAATAAAAAGGAAATTGGTGTTAATACCTTCATCAAAAAGTACAAAAATCCACTAAATTTCAAGGCAACTTTGTCTGGGTCTGCCTTTGAAATTGATTTTGGCAAAATTTCACCAAAAGTCAAAATGATAATGGTCATAATGACCGTGTTCATCAAATTTGAAAGTGTTGGATTTACAATAAATTTTGAAAATAAGTAGGCACAAATTGTGGTTGATGCAATGTTAACCAAGTTGTTGCCAACCAATATTGTGCTGAGCGCTTTGTCTGAATGCTCACAAATGTAAATTGCACGTCTTGCACCTTTCTTTTTTTCATCCGCATATGAACGCAATCTAAGCATATTTGCCTTTGTAAATGCTGTTTCGCTTGCAGAAAAGAAAGCGGAAAACATAATCAAAATTACAACGCCAACAATTGCAAGCGCATCTGTCCACTTAAATTCAACTGCCAATAAATAATTTAATACACCCGAGGGGGCCATATCAATACTCCTTATTTAAACCATATGATGCAGTAAACCAAATGCCAATGCATATGCGTTATCAAAACAGCACCACTGTTTGAATTAATATGACAATATAATATCATACTTTTTCAATTTTTTCAATATTTTTTAAGCAATTTACAATTTACTACCTCTTTTTTGTACATTTTTTGCCAGTTTTATTATTCATAAACAATAAGTATTGACTTTTTTGGGCTTTGGCGTTATAATGTTTGCAAGTAGTGAGGTTTATATGGAAGATATATTGAGAGGTTTTGGAAAATTTGTAAAAGTTAAACAAGGACCACATGAAAATGATTATCACGATGCAACAATTTTGCTTGTTGAAAAAATAACAAGTTGCTATCAACTTGGAACAATAAAACCTGACCAATGGAAAACCATTTGCAGAATGTTGTATTGTCCAGAAACAAGAGGCGAACTTGTAAAAACCATGAAAGAAACTGCACAAATATACAATGATGCTGTTAAAAACAACAAAGTTACAATGGAAACACAAATTTTTGTTGAAAGACAACTTAGAGTTTACAAAGATTTTCTAGTTTCAATGTGCAAACACGCAAAAGAAAATGGCGTTGTTGCCGAATATGAAAAAGAAAACAAATTGGCCTCAACAAAAATTGAAGATTTGAAATATTACAAATACATTGTTCACGACAAAACAATTGAAGACGCTTTGGATGCACAACAATTGTAACAAACACCCATCTTTTGATGGGTTTTTTGTGCGTACAAAAAAAGTCCAAAATTGACTATTGACATATTGGCAAGTTGAATATATAATGTAGTCAAAGGAAGTGAATTATGCAAGGATTAGAAAAATACTGCAAAAGCAATTTGTTGGAACCATCTCCTCTTGTTGTTGCAAGACAATTGCTTGAAACAGCAACAACCGACGAAGCGTTTACAAAAGAAAATCTTGAGTGGGTTGCAAAATGTATGAATTGTGGACCAATTTCACATCACATTAGCAGAATTATTCAAAACGCATTTGAAGATTACAAAAAAGACTATCACTCTGGCAAAGTTAGCGAAGAACAAAAAAAATATATATATGACCAAATTATCAACTACAACAAAATGATAAATGAGGCATCAAAAATTGCAAACATTAAGTCATCAGACAAGAAAAAATTGTTCTTAAAATCAAATACTTTAAAAGAAAACAACGATGAATTGTCACTATAAATTTTTTAAACAAATATTTGTTTAGCAATAATATTTGTTTTTTTATGCCTAAAAGAGTTATAATAACTTTATGAGAAATTACATTTACAATCCAAAAGACAACGGAACAATTGACAAAAAGCCACAAGAATTGCTTTTGAATAAAATTATCAACATAACTTTTATTGTTGTTATTCTGTTTTGTGGTTTTGTTTTGTACTTATATTCAACCTACAGTTCTGCAATAATTGATGGAAGAAGTATGTGGCCAACACTAAACGCAAGCAGTTATGACAATCATTCTGAATTGCCATATGAACCTCACACTTTTGATGTTGCCTACTACACCACTTTTAAAGATAAAAACAAAAATGACATTGTTATTGTTGATTATGAACATTCTGGCATAAGAAATATTGATGCAATAAAAAGGCTTATTGCAACTGGTGGAGATAAAATTTATTACTACATGGGTCACATCTATATAAATAACAAAATTGCAGATGAAACATATCTCAATGACGGCTACAACTACATCGCAAAAAAATATGGCAAAAGTTCTGCAGATAAATGGAAGGAAAACAGCTTCAATGTTGGCAAATCAAATTTTGAAAACTGGTGCGAAGCGTTGGTTAATGGTGGACAAATGTCATATGAAACAGAATTTTTTAAAAATTATAAAACAAAATATTCTGGTTGTATAAAACATGATGATGTACTTGATACCTACACTCTAACACTTCCAAAAAACTTTGTTTATGTTTTGGGCGACAACCGTGCACACAGCACTGACTCTAGTTCGTTTGGACCAATTGAAAGCAAATATGTTTTGGCAAAAGTTGATTATGTTGTGTATGACAACCTAAACCTTGTTGAATATTTTTGGAGCCAGTTTTTAAGAAAAATTGGTATTGTTAAAGCGTAAATTTGTAAACAACCCTATAATGTGTGCTTTTAACCAAACAAAAAATAAAAAAACTCTAACTTTGAATTTACCTCAAGTTAGAGTTTTTTGTTTATAGTTTTAATGATGGATTTGGAGAAAGTGACAAGTCATAACATATGCCTTCATCGTTAATCAAGTTATAGTAGCCCATAGAACCAATCATTGCACCATTGTCTGTGCACAAAATGAGTGATGGATATGTTATTTCAATGCCTGCTCTGTTGCACTTTTGAGTTAATGTGTCACGCAAATAACTATTTGCAGCAACACCACCTGCAAGTGCAATTGTGTTGAGTTTGTATTCTTTTGCTGCCCTAATAACTTTGTCGGTTAACATATCAACTGCTTCATGCTCAAAACTGCAAGCAACATCGGCAACATTAATTGGTTCGCCTGCTTGCTCTTTTTTATGCAAATAGTTTATTACTGCCGTTTTAAGACCACTGTAACTAACATTGTAGGTTTTGTCTAAATCGCTCTTTTTAACAAATTTCAAATTGTAACTGCCAAGTTTTGCTTCCTTGTCAATTTTAGGACCACCTGGGTAGCCAAGCCCAACAACTCGTGCAACCTTATCAAATGCTTCGCCAATGGCATCATCAAGTGTTTGGCCAATCAAAGTGTGATGCAAATAGTCATCAACTCGCAAAATTGCCGTGTGTCCACCACTCACAACCAAACAAATGAATGGGGGTTGCAAATTTTTGTTTTGAATGTAGTTTGCAGAAATATGCCCCATTATGTGATTGACTGCAACAAGTGGTTTTTGTGTTGCAAAAGCAAGTCCTTTTGCAAAATTTATTCCAACCATCAAGGCACCAGAAAGCCCAGCCCCATAGGTCACAGCAATGGCATCAATATCATCAATAGAAACACCTGCCGTTTGCAAACTTTTTTCATACACATTGCTTATGCACAAAATGTGGTTTCTGCTTGCAACTTCTGGAACAACGCCACCAAAACGAGTGTGAATGTCAATTTGGCTTGAAATTTCGTTGCTCAAAACTTCTCTACCATTTTTCACAACGGCAATGCTGGTTTCATCACAACTGCTTTCAATTGACAAAACAAGCACGTCTTTGCCTTCTTTAACTTTTTGCTTTATGTTTTCAATTTTTTGTTTAACAATTTCTTCGTATTTCATAACGCTTATATTATACAACTAAAAATAAAAAACTGATAACATTTTTTCGCTTTTATTTTAAAATTTAGCCAAATAGTTAAAAACTTAAACAAAAAGCAACTTCACCATGAAGTGGCCTATTTAACTATATTTTTTGCTTCCGCTTTTGTTGTGTGTTTTGTTTTGTGTTTTAAATTTGAAAATAAAATGAAAAGCCCAAGCAATACAATTGTGGAAATTGCCACAATCAAAAAGCACACCCAACTTGAAACTTTTGTTCCAAAAAATGAAAATGAACAATCAAAATTTGTTTTTAAAGCATCAACTGCTTCTTGTGGTGCAGTTTTTGAAATTTGGTCAATCACACCTTGCATATAAAACTGCCTAAACAAAATGGTTGAATATGTCCCTGGCAAGAAGCTTGCAAAGGCTTGAATACCTTTTCCCATTGTGCCGAGTGGCATATATGCACCACTAATAAAGCCATATAGCGAAGAAACCATTGTGCAAACTCCACTAAGTGCTCCTTGCGAATTTACAAACTGCCAAATGCAATTTGCAAGCAAACAGCCAAAAAATGAAGTTAGAACAGTGTTTGCAAGAATGAGCAAAATTTGAACAAATGACAAATACCACCCCACAATTGCAAGATAAATCAAACTTACTGCAAACACAATAAGGCAAACGATTAGTGTTGTTACAAAATTTGCCAAAACATAACTTACTTGAATGGTTGACCTTTTGACTGGCGCAACAGAAAAATCATTTCTAACACCATTTATTTTGTCATAGACCATCATTCCTGAGCAAAATGCAACAGTAATGCACGAAACAGAAAGTATTGATGAAAACAACCAACCACCCGTAAATGCATTTACAATATTTTTTGAAAGTTCAATTTGAATGTTGCTTGTCAAAGCATCTTCATAAACATTTCTCAAAAATGCCAAAAACAAAAATATCAAAATCATTGGTGTGATGAGTGAAACAAAAAATGTGAGTTTATCTTTAAAATACAACTTAATGTTTCTTGCGGTTAAACAATTCAATTTTTTAAGTTCTTCTCTCATACTGCCTCCTTCAAATTTTTGCCGGTTACATTTAAGAATACGCTGTCCATATTGCCCTTTATTATTTCTAAATCAAAAATAACTTTTTCATTTTCAACAACAAACTGCTTTGCAATGTTTGTGTTTTCAAACTCAATTTCAATAAATTTGTCTGTTTTTTGCCATTTGTAAGGGCTTTTTTGCAAAATTTTTATAAGTTTTTCATCATAGGCATAAATTCTAACATAGTCAAATGCATACTTATTTTTTAAATCAATTGGCGAGCCATCTGCAACAATTTTTCCACCATCCATAATCACAACCCAATTTGCATCACTTGCCTCTTCCATATAATGTGTTGTCAGCAGAACTGTCAAATTTCTTGTTTGTCTGAGTTCTGAAATCAATTTCCAAACCAAAATTCTTGTTTTTGGGTCAAGGCCAGTTGTTGGCTCGTCCAAAATTAAAAGTTTAGGTCTATGAATAAGTGCTCTTGCAATGTCAACTCTTCGCTTTTGACCACCACTAAGTTTTTCAAAAGGACGTTTCAAAATGTCATTAAACTCCAACTTTGTTGCAAGTTCATTCAAATCCTTTTCAAAATCTTCTTTTGAAATACCATAAAGCCCTGCTCTATACTTCAAATTTTCATAAACAGTCAATTTTTTGTCTAATACTGAGTTCTGAAACACAATCCCAATTTTTTTTGATACTTCGCCAATGTTATTTTCAACAGGCATTCCATCTAAAAGCACTTTCCCATCATCTTTCTGCAAAATGCCAACAAGCACATTTATTGTTGTGCTCTTTCCTGCACCATTCAAGCCAAGCAAGGCAAACAACTCACCTTCCTTTATGCAAAAAGATATGTCATCAACTGCTTTTGTTTCTTTGAAATATTTTTTCAAATGTTCAATTTCAACAATATTTTTCATCTAAAACACCTTTTTTTCTTATTTATTTATCAAATTCGTCTTCAATGCACTAAACTCTGCTTCAAATCTTTCCAAAATCTCTTCATCACTAAAATTTGTCATTCCCAAATTTTCAAGCACAGCAAGACCATAGGCATAAATCGTCATATCGCCATGAAGTGCCATTGCTTTTTTTGATGACAAATTGTGTGTTGTCTTAATCTTTTCAATAATTTTTGCATAGTCAAAACTTTCATTTTCTGCACTCCATTTGTTTTGCATATACAAAAATCTAAACAATTGTTTTTCTTGTTTTGCAAACTTAACAAAGCCCATTCCAACTGCCATATATGGCATAATGTCCGTATTTTTTGCAAATTGTTCAGCATACTTTTTGTGATGCTTTTGCGCCTCTTGATACACTGCTTTTTCAAGTTCTTGCTTGTCACCAAACTCTGAATATATTGGCTGAGTTGAACAACCAAGTTGTTTTGCAATGTTTCTTACGCTAAATTTTTCGTAGCCACATTTTTTTATCACATCAATAGATGCTTCCAAAATTTTTTGTTTAGATATTTTTTTCATAAATCAACCATCGTAAATTTAATATATAACACCTGTTATATTTTTATATTACACTACACAAAAATTTATGTCAACAAAATATATCAATCTTGTATTATTAAATTTTTGCAAATTGTTTTAAAATTAAAAATGCACTCAATGGAAAACATCAAGTGCATTTTTGTTTAACTTTACAAACTATAATTTTTTAACAACTGGACCATCTTTTGTATCAACAACATCAAAGCCCATAGTCTTAATTTTGGCTCTTAATTCATCTGCTAAGGCAAAGTTTTTGTCCTTTTTGGCCTGTGTTCTATTGTCAACAAGTTCCAAAACTTCTTGTGGAACTTCAACCGTTTCTTCTTTTTTACCCGCCAAAGCGTCACAAATTCCAATGTCCAAAACGCTATCAAAATTTTTGAGCAACTTAACTTTTGTTGTGTCGTTCGTATCACTCTTCAAAACATCAAAAATTGTTGTTATTGCAAGTGATGTGTTAAGGTCGTTTGAAAGTGCATCTTTAAACTTGTCATCATAAAGCTTAAAGGCTTCTTCATCAATCTTTTCATTTGCATTCGTGTTTAATTTTGCAATTCTGGCAATCATTTTGTCATAGGCATTTTTTGAAGAATCTAAAATGTCATAACTAAACAGAAGTTGTTTTCTATAATGTGATTGCAAACAGAAAAATTTGTATTCTTCTGGTGTGTAACCTTTGCCACACAAAACAGAAAGCGTCAAAAACTCACCTGAACTTTTGCTCATTTTTCCGTGATTTGTAATTAAATGCTCAACATGGAACCAGTATTTGCACCACTTGTGGCCAACATAACTTTCTGTTTGCGCAATTTCATTTGTGTGGTGTGGAAATCTATTGTCAACGCCACCACAATGAATATCCAAATATTCTCCAAGTGTTTTAAGAGAAATTGCTGAACACTCAATGTGCCAACCAGGGTAACCAACGCCCCACGGACTATCCCATTTAAGTGCTTGATTTTCAAATTTTGATTTTGTAAACCACAAAACAAAGTCATTTTTGTTGTGTTTGCTTTCATCTTCTTCAACAGTATCTCTAACGCCAACCGCCATACTTTCGCTTTCTTGATTGCCAAATCTAAAATACTTGCTTAATTTTGAAGTGTCAAAATATACATTTCCGTTGCTGAAATATGCATAGCCCGTGTCCAAAAGTTTTGTGATAATTTTGATGTAATCATCAATGCAAGTTGTTGCAGGAACAACATATTTTGGCCATTCCAAACGCAATTTTAACATATCATTTTTGAAAGCATCAGTGTATTCTTTTGCAACTTCAAGCACTGTTTTATGCTCTCTTTTTGCACCCTTAAGCATTTTGTCTTCACCAGTGTCGCTGTCACTTTCAAGGTGCCCAACATCGGTTATATTCATTGCTCTTTTAACATCATAGCCAAGATATCTCAATGCTTTTTCCAAAACATCTTCCATAATGTATGACCTTAAATTTCCAATGTGCGCAAAATGATATACCGTTGGACCACAAGTGTACATAGTCACTTTGTTGCCATTGTATGGAACAAAATCTTCAATTGTTCTGCTTTCCGAATTATATAGTTTCATAATTTCTCCAATAAAGTTACATAAAAACTTTGTTATATTGTATAAATTTATTATGAATTTGTCAAATATTTCGTTCACAACCAAAACAGAAATATCAATTTCTGTTTCGCATTTATCAATCGTTAATTTTTCGCATGACATATCCATATATATTTCGTATTTAACTACTCGTTATATGCATTAAAAATATTAGATTTTTCCGTTTTTGCACTTCTGCTTTTTGTTTTGAATGGTATGTCGTTTTTAATTTTTATTTGTTAAATAACTACATCATTTATCATGTTTATAGTGTTTCTCTTGTTAACATCGCCTCCATTTGGCACAAAACATTTTTATGGTGCTTTTTTTTATGAATATTACAAATTGCTTAAATAAGGCAAGTAAACAAAAACATCCAACATTTAAAATAACCAATCACAATATATTTGAAAATTAAACAACTTTCTTTGCCGTTTTAGTTATTCAATACACTTGCAAAAATTAATATTAAGTGCTAAACTTTAAAAGTATTGCAAAAGTAAGACGCTATGTATTTTTAAGTATTTTGCATACAGAATTAAAATTTTGTTCAACAAAACATTACAACAAAAAGACCATTGTTCTCAATAATTTGCAAGATATTAAAATTAAATAAGTTACATGTTCCCGTAGCTCAGCTGGACAGAGCACTTCCCTCCTAAGGAAGGGGTCAGGCGTTCGAATCGCCTCGGGAACACCACCAAAAAACGACTATGAACTAGCCGTTTTTTATTATCCATTTTTATTTAAAACATAAATTTGACATGAAATTTTAAGAAAACAAAAGTTATCCTTCTTTTTTTGCGTAGCTGTTTATATACTCTTTCAGTTTGTCTGTTTTTCCTTGGTCAAAAACATATTCCATTCTTGGTTTCACAAAATTTGATGAGCCACGTTTTTCGTCTTTATATCGTGGAATAAGCTGAATGTGATAATGATTGTTTGCGCCATCACACATTGTGCACATATACACTCTTTCACAACCAAAAATTTGCTTTATAGCAATCATAAATTGCTTTGCAAACCTAACAATTTTTTCATTGAGTTTGTCTGGCGCTTCGCTCATATCATGATAATGAATCTTACTTATAATTGCCATATGCCCTTTTGCTCTTGGATTTGCAACAAAAAGACAATCTATATCTTCATCTTCATAAATTCTCAACTTGCTGTCGTCACCATAAATTCCGCCATTTGTTTGCCTGTTTAAACAAGTGGGACATATTCCCATATCAACCAATTGTGCAATTGGAAGTTTAACCAATTCTTCTGTTGTCATAGCTTCTCCTAAATTGTTTTTAATGTTTCAATTAAACAATTTTAAAATTTAATATTAGCGTAAAAATCCATTTCTTCCTTGCACTCTTCAAGTTTGCCAAGATATGGTTTTTCAAGTTGTTTTGCAAGCATTATGGCATAATTTACACTGCTTTCATTTGGCGCCAAAATACCTTCTATCTTTGGATTTTTAAGCACTACTTCATTGTAGAAAATACTTTTTGACAAAACATAGTTTGGAGTTGCAATTTCAGTTGCTTTTGCAAACAAGTCGTGCATCTTGCCATCAACTTTCTCGGCATAAATTTTTTCAATAGGGTCATAAATGATGAACTCTTCATATGGATTGTTTCTATTTATAAATTCTGAACTTCTTATATCGTGGTGGTCTGCAACAATAAATTTATCTTTTTCATACCTGTAAACAAGTAGTGCACAGATTTTTTTAGGAATATACAAATATAAAGCGTGTGGTTTTTCATTGCTGATAAGTGATGCAGATTGAAAACACTTTTGTTTTCCAAAACTATCAATATCTTCTTTTTTGCCACTAAAACGCCATGTTTGTGGAAAGACTGTTTTAACAATCAGTTTAAACGGCCTACTCTGGTCAAACTTAAAAGTTGGCGTTATTTCATTTTGCCATATTTGTTTTGTTGTGTGTGCAATCACTTTTTCAAGCACATAAAATTTTTTCGCAATTGTATTAAAACTTTTGAAACAACCATCTTTAATTCCAACAGCAACGCCAAATTCATCGTAAACAAAATTTTCAACTTTTAGTGATTGCGAAGTGTTTATATAATTTTCTCTTTTCAACGCACTAACTTCTGGACCAATCTTGTTTAGATATTCTCTTTTAAAAGTCAAATCTAACAGCCTGCCATAATATCTATCAACAAGAAGTTTATAATCAGAAATTGGAGTTGGACTTAATATGTCAAAATTTTTGCTTTCATTTTGTTCAATTTCAGAAACAATATCTTTCATCATTTGAGCATAGCGAATCAAAACATCAAGGCTATTGCCGTACTCGCAAAAATCCGGATAGATATCTCCCCAATATTTAGAAAACTTTCTTACAATTTTCTCATCATTATTCATACCATAATTGTAGTTTATTTACACTCAATTGTCAATAGCCAAATTTTTTGATAATTCTGAATTTTTATGTGCTTATTATAAATAAAACAACTGGCAAGTTTAATTGATTTAAAACACTTTGTAAATTGTCCACTTAGTAAAAACATATATAAAATTGAAAATCGACAATTTAAGTCAATGCTGGTTTTTAGATTTGCCATTGACAACACTTGTTAGTTATAGTACAATATATATGGGGCAAGATGAGGAGGATTATGAAAGAACATAATTTAAAGGCATCAAAAAAAGATAAAATAGAAAGTATTGTAAGGAGCATTTCAAACTTTTATAAAGTTGTTCCATTTGCAACAAGTCATTTTAACAAAAATTTTAAAACAGAAGAACCAATTGATGAAAATGTAATTGAGTTCTATGATGAAAACTCAAATGACAAGTGTGACTTGTGGGGTAAATATTTCAAAAAAGAAAATTGTTTGAAAGTGAAAGTTTATGACAATTATGAATTTAAGTCATTTGGCGTATATCTATACAAAGACCATTACGATATTCCTGAATATCATATGTATGACATCGAATATAAAGATTTGGATTACAAAAAAAGCAAAAAACAAAATATTATTAAATATGACATGAAAAAATTAAAAGATGACCCAGACAAAATCACCAAGGTTATTAAAAATATATGGCATTTTTCTGATATAGTTCCTTTTGAAGAAAAAGATAAAGAAAATTCTGAAATTGTTGATCTATGTAATGCAAAAAACAAGGTTTATGCAAAGTATGACAAAAAAGACAACAGTATTCATGTTTTGGCGTGGGATAATTCATGCTACTGGACTGTTGGAGTCACTTTGTATGAAGACCACTATGCTATTCCTAAATATAACAAATACAATGTGAAATATGAACCAATTACAAACGATAAGGTAATTGAAAACACAGAGTTGTCAAGATAAAAACATTTCCCAACAATGGGAAATGTTTTTTGTATTGCAATAATAAAAAAGAGACCGGTTCGGTATCTTTCATTTTGGTTGCGCAGTGCTTCTCTCTTTCCCCGCAACTCTTTATATGCCCGCTTTGCTAAGCATATAACCCAAAGCAATAAAAAAGATACCAGTTCGGCATCTTTCACATTGGTTGCGGGGGTAAGATTCGAACTTACGACCTTTGGGTTATGAGCCCAACGAGCTGCCAACTGCTCCACCCCGCGACATAGTCCTGCAATCACAAGACTTAAATAGTATAAACATTTGAATTGCATTTGTCAAGTACTATTTATATTTTATTTGTTTGTGACAAAATTATTCCATTGATGTTTCAAAATTTTGCTCAATATCTTTGTTTGCATCAGCAAAAGTTGTTCTAAAATCTGACACTGCTTTTAAAAGTTTGTCTCTAATTTGATTGTTAGTTTCATTTGTAACTTGCTCAGAAAGAAGTGCCAAAGTTTTATTGTAGTTGTCAGTTTTGTTTTGAATGTCAGTTTTGCTAAGTGTTGCAGTGTTAAAAATTGTAACCGACTGATTGCCATCAAAAAGTGTTTTAATTTCCAAAAAATTTTGTTTAAATTGTTGTTGTGCTTGTTCACAAATTTCTTTCAATGAAACTTTTAAGTTTTGATTTAAACAATCTTTTTCCAGCAAGCAAAATTGTTTCAAATGGTTTGACAATTCCACAAAAACAGCAATGGCAATTTTTGAAAGGTTGTCATCTGTAGTCAAAATTTTTGAAGTGAGTTCATCAAGTTCATTTGATGTTTTGTTGTAGTATGTTTCAAATTTTTCCATACAAGCCTCCAAATTCATCTTTTGTGACAAAATTCCCCACATAAACATTTTATCACGCACAAACAAAAATTGTCAAATATGTGCGCCAATGCGAGGCGTTTTAAAAAATTATTTCAATGTTTTAAAACTTTTTTGTGTTTTATTATTGACAATATACGGCAATTTATGTTATCATTCTAAAGTTGACTAATGGCGGTGTAGCTTAGTTGGTTATAGCGTTCGGCTCATACCCGGAAGGTCAGTGGTTCGAGTCCACTCACCGCTACCAGTTCTCCGCTATTGGAGTTCGTGGCCCCATGGTCAAGTGGTTAAGACACCACCCTTTCACGGTGGTATCAGCAGTTCGAGCCTGCTTGGGGCTACCAGAAATCGCACATTGTGCGATTTTTTTATGCATTTAGGCATAAATCAAAAAAAATTTAATATTATATAATAGTATTGCAAAAAATGGCAAGAAGAAATTTGTTGTTATTTGTTGCGTTCTAAAAAATTATGTATTATAATATGAATGTAATAACAAAAGGAGATGAAAATATGGCAAAAGCACATTCAAAAGACTATTTTGGTCTTAGTTGGATTGTAAGTTTGATTCTTGCAATCATTCCAGTAACATCTTGGCTTTGCGGTGCAATCACAAGATTTATGGAAGGAAAAATTGTTGCTGGCATAATCAGATTGGTATTTGGTTTCACAATCGTTTGGATTTTGGACCTTGTATTTATGATTACACATCACAGCATTTGCAGATTGCTTAATTTGTAATAAAAAACACCCAATGGGTGTTTTTTTAAATTTATTGTTAGATAAAAGGCATATAAGCAAAATATTAAAATTGAATATTGACTTTTTACTATTTTGTGGTACAATATAGGTAACGGAGATGTGATATGAGTTTTATTGAAGATATAAAATTAAATATGGAAATTAAAAAAATAAGAAAAGCAAGACGCAAAGAACACGCAAAAAAACAAGAAAACAAAAAATTGTACAGCGAATTGGACACTCGTTTAAACAACAAAACTGCAGAACTTGACGTACTTGATGAAAAAATTGCTGAAATGGAAACAAACATTGAAACTTTGAAAAAGATTGGATTAGCAGGAGACGGCAACATCAATGAAGATTTGGGTACAGAAATGTTTATTGCTGACCTTGCAGATTTAAAAGCTGAAAGGAATAAACTAACTTGTGAAATTGCAAACATCAAAGAAAAAATGCAAAAGTTGTCTGAAGAAATTGATGAAAATAATTCTGAATTGAGCAGATAAAAAACAACTCCAAATGAAATGAAACAGTCACTTCATTGGAGTTTTTTTATGCAAATATTATCAAACGCAAGATTATATGCTTGCCGGCAAAAACAAATTGAACAGCAATCCGACAACAACGCCAATCAAATATAATGAAAGCATAATGAGCAAGTTTTGTTTTATGCCTTTTTTGTTTTTAAACAAAATAATAAGACCAATGCCCGCACCAGAACACAAACCGCCAATGCAAGAAGCAAAAGAAATTATGCCTTCCATATAAAGTTCAACCAACGCAACGCTTCCTGCACAATTTGGAATTAATCCAATAAAGGCACAAACAAAAGGCTGATACCATGCATTTGTTCCCATAATTGCTTTTAGTGTGTTTTCTCCACCAGAAAGTTGCAACAAAATTGCAATTAAAAGATTTGCAATCAAAATCCACAAAAATATTTCAATTGTGTGAATAAACGCCTGCAAAACAATGTGCCAAAATATTGTTGACTTTTTCTTTGTTGCATCATTTTCAAGTTCGTGATGATGATGCAAATGATTGTGTTCACAAGTGCCACAAGTCTTTTCTTCTGCTTCACACGTTTCACAATTTGCCGACTTAATTTTTTCTTCTTCAATCTGCTCTTTTGTGTGACTGTGTGAGTGCTCGTGCTCAAAATGGTCACTATGTTCAAGAGTGTCTGCTTGCAAATTTTGTTTTCTAAAAATAAAGTCAATTGCATAACCAATAACAATTGCCAAAACAAGTTTTATTCCAATTAAAACAAGCACCGACAATATGTAGTTAGGCTTTGAAATCAAAAGCGCAAACGCTTCATCACTGGTTGCAACAAACACAGCAAACAAAGTGCCAATTGTTATCATTTTTCGGTTGTATAGGTCTGCCATAACCGCTGAAAAGCCACATTGTGGAATGCAACCAAGTCCAGCACCCCAAAGTGGACCATATTTTTTGCTGGAAGCAACAATTTTTTCAAACTTAACTTCGCCCTTGTGCTCTATGAACTCAATCAATAGATACACCAAAAAAAGTATTGGCAAAGTTTTAAGTGAATCAACAAGCGCATCCAAAACTGCTTGCCACATAAAAACTCCTTTAATCGTGAATAGTATAATAACGCCAGCATCATTTGTCAATTGTTGCTTGATTGTTTTTTGCGAATTTTAAAAAACACTAAAAATTTGTAGATTTACAATTTATCATAAAAAATTAACCAAACAACAAAATGTTTTAGTGTTTTTATATTCTTAATGATTTTTACATTTTATTGTCAACAAGAAATATTTATACATAAAATTATTTGTTCTTAATAATTATCACAAATATTTTGCAAAATTTTGCAATTTATGGTAATATTTTATTTGCATACGGAGAAATTATGAAAGCAGAAAAAATAGACTTAAATTATATAAATAAAAATGTAAAAAACAATTGCAAAAATTTTGTTTTGGAATGTGAAAATAAATATCGCAGTCAAGTTGATGAAGTAACAAAAACAATAACAAATGACAAAAGCATTAAATTTGTGCTTTTAACTGGCCCTAGTAGCAGTGGAAAAACAACAACAAGCAAATTGCTTGCAATGAGGCTTGAAAAAGCAGGCTATGACACTCTTCCACTTTCACTTGACGATTTTTTTGTTGAGCGAAGTGAAACGCCACTTTGGGAAGATGGTGAACTTAACTATGAAACATCTGACAGCATAGATTGGCATTTGTTTGGAAGTTGCATGAGAAAACTTTTGCGTGGAGATAATGTCGTTTTGCCAACTTACAATTTTGTCACTGGCAAAAAAGAATTTTCAAACGCTCCAACTCGCCTTTCGCAAAATGGAATTGTTGTGATTGAAGGTTTGCATGCACTCAACCCAATAATTGACAAATACATTCCAATAAACAAGAGTTACAAAATTTATCTTTCAGCAAACACAGACATCTACCAAAATGGCAAACTCCTGCTTAAACATTTTGATGTGCGTATTTTCAGACGAATGATAAGAGATTTGTACACTCGTTCAACATCAATTGATGAAACACTAAAAATTTGGCAAAAAGTTAGACTTGGCGAAAATTTGTACATCGACCCATTTAAGGATGATGCAAACTATCACATCAATAGTTTTCATGCCTATGAACTTTGCATCTACAAAAAAATATTAAAATCTTTTGAAAGTGACAACAAAGAATTGAACAAACTTAAAAACAGTTTGAAAGATTTTGAAGAACTATCTGCTGAAGTTGCACCAAAAGACAGCGTTTTGCAAGAATTTTTGCCAAAAAACTAAACTTTTCACTAGCAATCAAAAAATTTTATGGCATAAAAAATACCAAAACGGATTTACTCAAAACAAATAAATAAAAACAAAAAGAGAATGTATTGAAGTTAAAATCAATACATTCTCTTTTTTATTGCTTAACTATTGCAAATTGCACTGCTATAACATTTTTTAATATTTTCACACTTAAAATTAAACAAATTTTCAGCGCTACATTAAATTTTATTATGCAATAAAACAAATAGCATATTATAATCTATGTGATGTTGTTTTGCTCATTGCATTCGCAAACCAAATTTGCTACCGCAAATCTGTTATAACTAACAGCATCACAGTTTGAATTAACATCAGCCATTGGCAAATATCCCTTCGGGCTGCTTGCCTCTGGCTTCCGATAATATAATCTATGTGATGCAAAATTTGAACAAGTCAAATTTTTGTTGCTTTCGCAACTTTCACAATAAATTGTGACATCACTGTTTGAATTAACATCAGCCATTGGCAAATATCCCTTCGGGCTGCTTGCCTCTGGCTTCCGATAATATAATTATAAATTATCAAAACTCTTACATAACTTTGGCATCATCTTCAACATCGTTGTTTTGTTTTTTGTCATCACTATCTTTTTGTTGCAGATATGCGTATGTTCCAAACCATTCAAGGAAGTTGGCTGGGTTTTTATCTTGGACTTCTTTGAAAAGAATTTCAACTTTGTCATCTTGCTTCATATAGTTAATTCTATCTTTAAAAATTTGTTCTTGTCCTTTTGGTGCATTTTTTGGGTCAAGCACTTTATATGTTTTGCCAATATTTCTAATATAGTCTTTCAATTCTTCTTCTGTGTTTAAGTGGTTTTTCTCTTGAAAATCTGTTACATAACCACCATATCTTTCTGTAAATATCGAATTCATTAAATAAACACCATCTACTATTTTAGACATTCCACCAACAGGATATAAATAAATTTTTTTCAAGATTGGATTTATAAAGAACATTACATCAGCCAATCCTTCTTCTCCCAACAATTCTAATGGCAAATTTTTATATAAATCTAGGTCGCCATTATCTTTGCCTTTGGCATAGTCTTTTGCATAATCAATAACAAATTTATCATGAAGTTCTCTTGCCATTTGTAAAACATCGTCATAAAATGACATTCTATCATTATTATATCTTTCCATAACAGCATCAGAAATTGCAGCAAAATAACTCTCCATTGATTCAATTGGTATAACTGTTCCATCGTTTAGAGCCCCATTTGCCACAATGTCAAAATCTTCAATATCCAAATCTTTGAACAAATATTTTTGCACAACAAAAATACTATCTGCAAGCCTTTTTTCAACATCAACTTTTGTAAGCTTTTTTAATTCATCATAGGATTTTTCTTGTGCACATTTTAAGGCTTCACTATCTTCCATACCATTAAATTTCATAAGCGAATAATAATAAGCTAATTTTTTTATTGGGAAATCGTCTTCAGGATTTCGTTTTATTTTACCTGTAATAACTTGATTTATTAAATCGTTTATATAATCCACTTGCTCTTTATCTGTCTTTTTTGCCATTTTAAACTCCTAAAATTTTACTATATTAAAAATTATCGCCAATGAAAAATTTGCCACTAATTTTTAAATACAATCACATTATATATCACTTTTATTAAAAATGCAATATTGTTTCAATTTAAAAATACTCTTTTTAACCGCAAAAACCAACTATTTGCATCTTGACTTTTTTGTAATATATGATAAAATTAGATTATGGAATTTAAATATTATTTTTCTTCAAAAAATAAAAAGCCATTTGATGAATGCATTGATGAATACAAAAAAATGAAATTCTATAATGCAAAAAAATACAATGCAAATTTTGTTTATTTGCTAGATGAAAAAGACCTTTTTAATGAAAATATTGAAAAAGAAGTTAAAACAATTATAACAAAACTTTGGTTTAGTGGAATAAGAAAAGATGAATACACAATTTCATTTAATCACCAAACAATGAGTGGAAACTTAAACGGGAAAGCACTTGCATCACTCTGCAATTTGGAAAAAAGGTTCAAAAGAGTAAATTTTGGAATTGAAAATGTAGACAAAACTTGGAAAACAGATGAAATTGCGCAATCAAATGCAAAACTTGATGAAATTGCAAACAAAATAAAGCAAAAGGATATGTCACCAGTTGAAATGCTACTTAGTGCCTACCTTGAAGTTACAAAAAGGCCATACAATGGAGAAAAAAACGAGGTTTCAATTTTTAGATCTCGCACAATTTATGGCGTTTTAAACAGCGATAAAATTGTTTGTGTTGGTTACACAGAACTTTTTAAGGAAATTGTCAGCCGACTTGATTTGCCAAATGTAAAAATGTTTTTAAACATAGTAAATGTAACATGGCCAAAATATTCAGATGGACATCAAAATATGATTATTTATCTAAAAGATGACAAATATGGGCTTGATGGCTACTACTACTTTGATCCAACATTTGACAGTGTGAAAGATGGCAACAAACAACCAAGATTAAGTTTCTTTATGTTGCCAATTGCCGAAATAAAAAATACTATGGGCTACAAACTGAAAGAATTGGAAAACGATTTTGATGGCAAGCCTGAACCAAAAGTGTTTTTTGATGGCAAGACACTGATGTTTAATGTACCAATTGCAGTTGACAAAATTTCAGTGTATGACAATGGTGCAATGGTAAACAAAAGTTTTCTGCAGTTTTTAAAGCAAGACAAAAAACTTGAACCATTGTTTGAAAATATGAAACGTCAATACCCAGATGAAGAAAAAATGTTTAGAAATTATGATTGTTTTGCTCATAGAATGTTGGAAGATAGAAGCAAAGATATTGATGGCGAAACAATTGAAGCAATTGTGAAAAACACCATTCAAAAATTGAACCCTGACTTATCTACAACGCAAGCAAATGAAAAAGCAGATGAAATTTGCGATGAAAATTGCAAATATGCTCAAGATATTTTCAAATTTTATTCAAACTCTGCATTTATGAGTTTAAGGCACATAAAAGCAGTGCGAAAACAACAACTAAAAACAGATGAAAATGTTCAAACAAAAGACAATGTTTTAAATCAATCAACAGAATCTGAAGCAACTTTAAGTTTATAAAAAAATGGACAAAATTGTCCATTTTTTTGTTTTTATAAATAGTAAATTAAAGTGGTAAATCTTTCTTTTCAAACTTGATTGAACCAAGAATGTAACCTGCAAGGCCAACAACCAAAAGTATTGCCAATTTCCAAATGAAGTTTGTGCCACCACTTATGATTGAAATTACATCAAACAATGAAATTATTGAAACATAGTTAAAGTAATTCAAAGCATCAAGTCTAACAACTGAAGGAATTACTTTTGAACCGAACAAGCCAAGCATTGTTGCAACAAGGAAGAACATACTAAGTCCTCCACCAATTGACATTGAGTTTTTGCTCCTATCAAACCAGCAAGAAGCCAAAAAGCAAATTCCACTCATTGCAAACAAAGTTACAAATGCACCAAGGTTTAACAAGATAAGTTTTCCGTAAGTTAATTGAAGTGCTGGGTTATTTAATATTGCAAGGCAAACACAACTTGTGATTGTTGTGCAACAAAACATAACAAACAATGAACCAGCAAGGAACAAACCTTGTGTGAATGTTACTTGTTTTCTTTTTGTTGAAGTTGAAAGAATGTAAGCCATACTTCCACTATCAACTTGACCTGCAATAAGGTTGTTTGAAGCCATAATCATATAAATGATTGGAAGCAACAAGCCTGCCATCTTGTAGAAGATTGAACCAACAATCAAACTATACAAATCCATTTGACCAACTTCTTCAAGTGCACTAGAAACATCTTGTGGAAGTGAAGCAAGCAAACTGTCAGAAAGGTCTGCAGTTAAATCTGCAACCATTGTCTTAACAGCATTTGCATACTCTTCACTTGCTTTTTGTTCTGGAGTTGGGTATTTTTCATCAAGCAAGCCAAGTTCGTAGTCATATCTGCCTTGGAAAGAAATGAGTGTTGTTTGAGATCTGTGATTGATGTTTTCAAATGTATAGCCAAAGGTGTCATATTTTTCTTTTGTAACGCCATAGCCAGAAAGTGCTTCAACAAGTTGATTGATATTTTTTTCTGTTGTCATATTGCCAGCGATGTAAACACCACTTGCAATTTGAGTTCTGTTTTGAATGTATTCTGCTCTTTCACTGCTTGCGAGATATGTTTCAATGTCACCAGCACTCAAATGTGCAAGCAAACTTTGAACATCATAACTAGCAGGAATATCAATATTGTTTGTTGTGTATAATTCACTGATGCTTTCATTCAAAGTTGGGTCAAGTGCACAAATTGCTGCTCCAACAATTTCATTTGATTCATCTGAACCAGCAACATAGTCTTTGTTAACTTCAAGTGCCTTTTGTTGTTCATAAGATTGAAGGTCACTTGCAGTTGCCATATAGCAAACTTTTGCAAGGACATCTGTGCTTGATTGTGATGGTTTTTTTGCCATCCAGCCAGCAAGCAATTGTGAATATTGCTCTTCTGTCATTTCGCCAGTTTTTGTTGGCTTTTGAGCAAGCCAGTTGTTAAATGTTTGCGCATACAAACCTTGAATAGTGTTTGTGTATGCAGGAAATTGTTCCTCGCTTGGTTGACCAGCGAACCAAGTGTCAACGCTTCCGGCATAAGTTGAAAGGCTTTGATAGTTTTGAACAAACATTTTGTCATATTGTTTCAAACCATCTGTTCCAATTGAGTAATAGTTAATTGAACGTTTTTCTATATTTGCATTTATTTCAGCGGTTATAATTGTATCTTCCAATGAATTTTTAACCTTGCCAATGTTGCCACTTCCGCTGATAAGCATAACGCAACTGAGCATTAAACAAACAGCAAATGTAATAATAATCCACATAATGCCGTTTGCTTTGCAAGATTGTTTAAATAGTGCTTTACTAAACATTTCCATTCTCCTTTTGTTTTAATAATATTTCTTTAAAGTGTTTCTCCAAGGTGTATTTAACGCCAGAAATAAACTTGACGTCAAAGTTTGTAAGTGCCTTGAACAAATCATCAATATTTTCTTTTTTAACATTAACAGTAACTTGATTGTATTCATGTTGGTCACGAATGATGTTAAAATCAAGTTTTTTAAAGTTTTCATAATCTTTTGAGTTGTTAAACTCAATTTTAAAATCTTTGCTTGGTCTGTTTCTTATGGCATTCATATCAGCAATGTCAACAATGTGACCGTTGTTGATAAGTGCAACTCTGTCACAAGTGCCTTCCATTTCTTCAAACATATGACTGCTCATAAAAATTGTTTTTCCACGCTTGTGTTCATCTTTGATAATTTCCATAAATGCATCACGCATAAGTGGGTCAAGACCGGTTGTCGGCTCATCCAAAATGATGATGTCTGGGTTGTTCATAAGCGCAGCAACAAGTGCTGTTTTTTGCTTCATTCCCTTGCTCATTCGCTTTAAATTTGCCCTTGGGTCAAGTTGCAATTTTTCAATGAGATAATTTGCATAAGTCATATCTTTAAGTCCTAAAAAGTCGGCTTGGCTTTTCAAAAACTCAGTTCCTGTTGCAAGGTCCGGAAATGCAATTTCTCCGGGAACATAGCCAACACTTTTTGCAATTTCACTTGCATTTTTCCAAGACTCTAAGCCATTTACATACGCATTACCACTTGTTGGCTTAACAAAGCCAAGCATATTTCTTATGGTTGTTGTCTTTCCACTGCCATTTGTTCCAACAAAACCAATCATTTCACCCTTTTTAATTGTTAGGTCAATGTCGAAAATGCCCTTGCCTTCGCCATAGTCTTTTGTTAGGTGTTTAAGTTCAATTGTTTCCATTATAGTGCACCTCCAAAATCTTTTTCTTCTTTGTAAAATTTCATAAAGTAATCTTCAAGAGTTTCTTTTTTGTTGTTGAAATCTTCAATTTCATACTTTGACAAAATTGCAATGACTTTGTTAATTAAACTGTCATCTGTTGAAATGAAAACATAGTTGTTTTTTGCATCAACATTCAAAATTTTTAGGTCTTTTGAATTTTTGTTGCTACTGCAAAATTCATCAAACTCTTTGCTATTTTTAAAAGTTATTTCATAAAATTTTGCTGACTTGTGTTTCAAATCATCTGCAACAAATTCAGAAACAATTTTACCATCCTTAATGATTGCAATTCGGTCACAAGTTGCATCAACTTCGCTAAAAATGTGGCTTGAAAGCAAAATGGTTTTGCCCCTTTCTTTTTCTTCTTTAACAAAATCAATAAACACTTGTTGCATAACTGGGTCAAGACCACTTGTTGGTTCATCTAAAATCAAAACATCTGGGTCACTCATAAAGGCGGTTACAACTGCAAGTTTTCGTTTAACACCCAAACTCATTCGTTTTGTTTCACCTTTCAAAACAACATCATCAAGTTTGAAAAGATTAAGCAACCTGTTCAAATTTTCTTCGTTGTGAATGTGTGTTAGGTTTTGCATCATTCTGATAAATTCCCAACCGGTAAGCCCTGCAGGCAAGGCAATTTCGCCAGGTATGTAGCCAACTTTGTTCAATATTTCAAAATATCTATCAAAAGTGTTTTTGTTAAAAATTTTTGTTTCGCCACTATCTGGTTTAGAAAACCCCATAAGGTGTCTGATTGTTGTGCTCTTTCCAGCGCCATTTGGTCCCAAAAAGCCGAATACTTCTCCCTTTTCAATTTTAAAGGAGACATCAAACACACCACGACCAGAGCCATAGTCTTTTGTTAAGTTGTTCACTTCAATAACGCTCATTTTTTCTCCTTCTATTCAATTTTGAACATTTGACTAAAATTGAATAATTTGTTATCATATCTTTGAAAATTGATTTGTAACCAAAATGCATTGTCAATTTTCAACTTGTATAAAGACATTTTTTCAAACAAAAAATTGCAATCCTAAAATGGCAATTCAAATTCAAAAAATTTCTTTACACAATAATAATATTACAAATTTTCAAAAAAAGCTCACACACAAAAAAGCTGTTTGTTCAATTTTGAACACTCATTCAAATTTGTGTTTAAAATTAAAGAAAAAGTTTAAAATAAGGAGAATTATATGAAAGCAACATACAGAAATTCAGTAAGGTCAAAAGAACTAATTCGCTCTGCCCTAATAACACTGCTTGAAAAAAAACAAGACATAACAAACATAACAGTTTCAGACATTGTTAAAACGGCAAATATAAATCGTGGAACATTTTACAATCACTACAACAACTTGATAGATGTGCTTGAAGAAATGAAAACAGAACTTTTTGAAATGCTTTCAAACGAAATTATGATGACTGCCGAAAACAAAAATCTGAGGGGATTCATAAACATTTTGTCAGAGCACTTCAAGACAAATGAAAAGTTTTACAAAATTATTGTAAAGGGCATTCCACGTGAATTAATTGATGAAATGAAAATTGAGTTTGTTAAACAAATGAGAAAAATGCAACTTGGCATTGACGACACAAAACTATACTTTATTGTTGACGGACTTGCAGGAATTTACATAGATTATTTGCTTGGCAAAATTTCAATTGACCAAAACGAACTTGCAGTTAAAGTTTACGAAATAATCACTGCCATAATTGGAAATCAGAACAATTAAAAAAGTGTGTTTTCACACACTTCCAAGCACAAATCCATAATTTTTATACAATTTTTTATAAATATATTTCCCCATTTTGTAAAGTAGATGTCTAATGTTTTTGTGATTCTTCTTTGCAGTTTTAACACTATATTTTGACATTGTGCTCAAAAACTTGGCAAATTGATCAAACTCTTTTCGTTTTGTTACGGACCTTGACAATTTGCTTTTTTAACCACTCCTGTGTTGTAGCCAGCAAGAAACTCCGCGCTGTGATACACAAATTGAAAAATTGCATAACTTAAAAATTTAATATATTTTTCATTGTGGGTGTCAATATATTTGTCATTTAACGTGTCAATTTTGCAATATCTTAAATACAGTTCATATTCGCTTGGCGCAAATGAAATTTTCAAATCTCTAAAAGTCAAATTGTAGGCAAAAAATTCTGTCCAGTATTCAAAGCCCAACTTTGTCAATTTTTCTTTTTTGCTAACCACCTCTTTCCTGTTGTCATAGCCACCGATACGTGCAGTTTCAACAAGGTCATATATATGTGCAAATTCGTGATATAGTTCCATTTGAATGCCATAATCATCAATTGCAAGGTCTCTAACTGCCTCTGCATTAACTTCAATCAAAAATGAATTTTGATATGGCCTCATACTTGCTCCAGCATCATCTTTTGGGTCAGCCTTTGCGTCTGTTGGAATTCTGTCAACAATCACAACTTTAACAACGGTTTCAATATCAATGCCCACTGACATAAATTTTAACAATTTCAATAGTTTTGGCTTTGCCACTCTATAGGCCTTTTCATCCAGCGCTTTATTTTTTATTATAATTTTCCAGTTATTCATACACAAAATTATACCACATCAACAATAAGATTTAAAACTTTTTTTGTTTGATTGAAATTTTTAAAAAAATGTAATATAATCTAAGTGATGTGAAATTTGAACAAATCAATTTTTTGTTGTTAATGCAATTTTTAGAATTATGACATCACTATTTGAATAAACAGCAAATATCAATTAGACTGTTTGCTTCTGGCTAGATAATAATTAAATGATGTTAAACTTAAATAAACTTAATTTTTAGGTTTTGCTTGCCATAACATAATTTAAAAATCTTTGCTATTGCAAACCCGTAACAAATACCGACATCACAAATTTAACAACTTGCGCCCATAGTGAAGTGGATATCACAATAGTCTTCGGAACTATTATGCCGAGTTCGAGTCTTGGTGGGCGCACCAAATTGAAAGGTTTATAAGTTTTAACTTATGGACCTTTTTGTTTACAAAAACATAAAAACCTGTTGGAAAAATTGCGATAATTTGTCAAAATAGGCATATAAATTTTTGTGAGGTATTAAAATGAAGAAAAAAGAAAATAGATTTGAAGTTGTTTACAAGGACGGTTCATATTTTAAAAATTCCGGCGTTCGCCAAATTCTTGTTGATACAAAAACAGGTGTAAATTATTTGGTTTGGAGTTCTGGCTACGCAGGTGGCATCACTCCACTTCTTGATTCTGATGGTAAAGTTGTAATCACAAAATAAATGGCAAGTATGCATCAAAAGGTAATCACATTTAACCATAAAACAGTTTTATCAAGCACAACAAAAACTAAAATTTGCAATCGGTTTTGTTAAAGAAAAACATATATCTTTCTTAAAAATGTTTGCAACAAAAAAGCTCACATTGATATGTGAGTTTTTTTATGCGCTTAAGCATGCAATTGGGCATAAAACTGTTCGGCACTTGAATTGAAATACATCTTTTCCATTTCAGTTGAAATTTTGTTGCAACAAATATCTTTGTTAATTAAGTTTGTGTTGATATTTGGTGTTTCAATTTCTTTCAAATCAATCCACTTATCTTTTTCAACAACCAAAGTTGATTTGTAAATTTTCAAGTCTTGGCATAAGAAGTTTATTGTTTTCATTTCGTATTTGGCGTAAACTTTCATTTCTCCATTTTCGTCAAACATATCTAACACATCACTAACCTTTTTGCCATTTATGTCTTTATCCCAACCAACAAAAGTAAATTTTACAATTATATTGAGATTGAATCTACAAAAGAATTGACCAAACAACTTTATTCGGACAAAGTAAATAGGAATAAATCTCACAAACTGATATTCAAATTCCGGCAATTCTATTATGTCTGAATACTTAAAAGTTTTTTCCATTGCAATGTCACCAGCATCATTCACCATGCCAGATTTATCAAAGTCATAGTTATAAAAGAATTTAATTTTGTAAGTTGTTTCAGCGTTAGATTTTAAACTTGCAACATAAGTTATGCTTTCGTAATTAAATTTAATTTTATTTGCATCAACAAAATCATTTGTTCCCTTAATTTGCCACTTAGCAACTTCCACATTTTTGCCATTTATGATGCAATGGGTTGGAATATCAATTATTTGGTTACTATAGTCACATATGCTTTGAGATAAAATTGTTCCATCAGTCAGTTCAAATGAAATTAAATATGCATTTAAATGAGAATAAACAATATAATCTTTCACTTCAAGTCTATTTGAAAATTTAGACTTAATATATTCGCTAACATTTTCATCAAGTTGTTTTTCAACAAAAATCATTTTTAAATCGAATGATAATTTTAACTCATTTGCACTTAAAATTTCTTCGTTACTCAAAACTGCTTTTTGAAGATAGAAAAATGGATAATCGCCAATCTTTTTTAATTTTGGAAAATATATTTTATTAAAACACTTGCTGCCAAAAGCACATCCACCAATTTCTTCAATAGATGAGAAATCAAACTTTTCCAATTCTTCACAGCCATAGAAAGCAAATTGTGGAATTATTTTCAGTTCACTGCCATTTTTAACTTCTATAAGTGATGAACAACCATAAAATGCATCTGACTTTCCATTTTCATTTTGCACTAGCTCTTCACATGCAGACAAATCAATTTTAGTCAATGAAACACACATAGAAAATGCAGCGCAACCAATTTTTTTGATATTGCTCAAATCAATTTCAATTAAATTTGAACAGCTATAGAAACAATAATCCGGAATTTCTTGCAAAGTGTCTGTTAGTTTAATTTTTTCAATATTACTGCAACCATCAAAGGAATATTTTGTCAATTTTTCACAGTTTGACAGGTCAACTTCTCTCAAAGACCTACACTCTGAAAATGCAAAAGTTCCAACTGATGTGCAATGTTGCAAATCAATATCTGCAAGAGCACTGCAATTTTGAAAGGCAAAACCACCAACCGACGAAATTCTTCCAATGTTTACACTTTTTAAGTTCACACAATTTTGAAAAGCAAAACTATCAATTTCAACATCAGTATTTTTGTAGTCCGTAAACAAAACATTAATTTTTTCAATGCTTGAATTGTTGGCAAATGATTGAAAAGCAATTCTTCCAAGACGGTATCTTGCATTATTTTTTGTTACATATTGAGGAAGGTTGATAACTGTGTCGTTGCCGTTGTACCTATAAATCTCGTAAATTCGGCGGTTTGCATTGTAAATCACATTAAAGTCATTCAAATTTATTTCTTTAAATGTTATATAAATTTGTATGTCATCATCTGGCATTTGAAGTACTGTTGAATAATCGTTTATGTCAAGAGAAAAGCGCTTGCCATTTTTTGTTGTGTAGTAAAATTGTGAAACGCAATTGTCATCATCAAAATAATTTACAAATATTGGTTGATTATAAACTGCAGTTTTGATGCAATTCCCGTTGATGTCTTTAACATCGCACTGCCCCTCACCTTTTATGTTAACTGAAACCGAATATGTTTTTTGTTCATAATTAAAATTGAGTTCAACATCTTTGCAAGGCATATTAAATGTATAAACGCCATCTGCAAATTTGTTTGTAACATCAACTCCACCAACACAAACCGAAACAAGGTCATAACCCTTAACATCTTTGAGTTTTAAATTTACAACTTCGCCTTCGTAATAAGTTAATGTTTCAAGTTCGGCACCAACAGAATTAATGTTGCTGTTAATTTTGATGTTGTATGCTATTTTTTCTCCCGTTTTATTAACAATGTTTTCACTTCTATTTCCAAACTTGTCAGTAACAACAGAAATATAGTATTTATTCTGATTTGTAAATTTATTAAAAGTATAATTTTGGGCGATTTCAAAACCATCAAAATTTTTAACATCAACCAAAATATCCAAATCATCAAGCACATTGTCGTCAGAAGAATATGTTGAAATTTGACAATCATAGCCATTAAAGTTGAAATTAATTTCTTCGGTTTTGCTGTCAAAGGTGCTTGCGCTTGCATCAACACAAGTCAAATTTGTTTGTTTTGCAATTGAACTTGTATTGTAGCAATATATTTTTGTAAGTTTTGTATTTGCTTCTTTAAATGCACCTTTTGTAATTATAACATCTTTTTGACCCAAGAAAATGTTCAAGTTTTTAGTCATTGAATAATCTTTTTGACTTAAAATAACAACCAAATTATTGTTATTTCTACCGACCAATCCCGTTCCAATTCTTTTTGCGCTTGGTAAAACAAGATTTTCTAAATTTGGGCAATTTGCAAAGATTCCGTCATCAACAACCTCCAAATTATCTGCTGAAAAACCCTTTATACCAGAACCATCAAATGCATGTGGACCAACTGCAACAAGATTTGGACAATTGAAGTCCATATTTAAATTTTCACAATTTTCAAACGCTCTGTCACCTATGTTAAGCAATTCATCAAAACTAATCTCTATTTTTTCAAGTTTCAAAAAGTCAGAAAATGCATTTGCTGGCACATCTGTAACTTTCGGCATTGAAATTTCTTGCAAATTGAAACAGCCACGCAATGTTGAACTACCATAGAAATCCCCATTTAATGGCAAATTAATTTCGCCACTTCCAATTACGCTAGAATTTGGCAGAACCACTGTTTTTAGTTCTGAACAATACTCAGCCAAAGTTTTTGTATCACTTGAACCCAGTTTTAAAAATGTCAATTCATCACAACAATTAAACGGATAGCCATCAATTTCAACATCGAAATCACAAACAAAACTTCTAATTCCAATTCCGTAGAACAAATTGTTTGAAAGTTTTTTAACTTTTGTGCCATTTATATATTCCGGCAACTCAACTTCATTTAATCCAGAAGTATATTTTGTTACTGTTCCATCTTTGTTAATTTCAAAACCTGTGCCATTATCATTGCAAGTGCTTTCGCCAACAAAGTAATTAACTTCATAACACTTGCTGTCTGCACAAACATTGCAGTTTTCATCAAGCAAATAAATTGCAAAACGTAACCTTGTTGATTCATCTATTTCAATTTGAGATGTATATTCAATTCCATAAGTTGTTGTTGGATATGTGCCATCAAGTGTGTAAACAATTTTGTAAGTGTAACCACTATAATTTGTGTTTTGATTTGTTATTTTTAAATTAAAATCTTTATCAAAATTACAGTCTGTGTCCACTTTCCCAAATGATAGTGTTGGCGTTTTGTCAAGACTAAACTTGTCAATTGCAAGTTCCATATTGGGCACGCCATAACCATAGACATCATCTTTACCTTCCAAGCCAAAGTCAAAGGTGCTAGATTTAATTTTTTGCTCAACTGTTTTAACATTGTAGTCATTTCCATAGTATGTTGCAAAAAGTGCTACAAGCGCTGTTGCATGTGGTGTTGCCATTGATGTTCCACTGATAACGGCATACTTTCCACCTGTTTTTGAAGTGTAAGTTGTTTTGTAAGTGCATTCATTTGGAACACAACTTAAAATCTCTGTTCCTGGCAAGCACAAGTCTATTGTTGGGCCATAGTCTGAATAGTAGGCTTTGTGCAGTGCGTTTTTGTAAACAGAATTTTGTGCAAGAGCAGAAATTGTAAGTGCGTTTTTGCAAAAAGATGGTGAGAACTTTTCCGTGAAATAATTTTCATTTCCCGCAGCAACAACTGGCATAATGTTGTTTTCATAACAACTATCAATAATTCTCTCTTCTTCTTTTGAATTTCCATAACCGCCAAGGCTCATATTGAAAGCGCAAATGTTTTTACCTGACTTTTTCAAATTTAAAACATATTCCATACCTGAAATAATGTTTGAATTTGACCCTCTGCCAGAATCATCTAGAACTTTTACTGGAATTATCTTTACATTGCTTTGAGTTAAATCAACAATTGTTCCAGAAACGTGTGTTCCGTGTGAATTGCCATCTTCAAATTTATAGTTGCTTTTTTTGTTTGTGTAAAGTGTGCTGTCGTAGTAACTAATTCCAAGGTCAAAGGCAATTCTTCCACTCAAAAATTCGTTGTCTGTGTCAATGCCCGTGTCTAGAACTGCAACATATACTTCTGGAACATTTTTAATTGATTTGTATTTTGAAAGAATGTACTTTTGATAGGTAGGAACCCCAAGAAGGTTTGCACCCCAAGAAAGATGCTCCATTTCATTGCCATTTATCACAACAGAATTTTCAACCATATCATTGCAATAAACAACAAAATCTCTTTCACAATATGAAACATAACTAAGTGAAGAATAATAATTTAGTGCTTCAGTGGCATCTTGATAGTTTTCATATTGCAAAACATTAAGCCCAGCATAGCCATTTGCCACGCAAAGTGCTTTTTCATCTTCAATTGCCCTGTTTGTTTTCACAATAATTCTGTTGTTTACTTCATCAACGAAATTATCATTTATGTAGGCAAGATTTTTTCTGTATTCAAAAATATTGTCTGTTGGTGCATAGTTTATGTGGTCATTGCCTTTAAACAAATTGCCAATTTGAAAGCCACACAAAATAATAACTGGCGCCAAAATAATTTCCAAAAGGTATATCCAAACTCTAACGGATTTTTTCATGAATACCTCCATTTATGTCAGTATAGCACACATACTTTCCCGTGTAAATACCCAAATTTATAAAAAACACCATTAAAAATGCACCACTACTAGGTGCATAAAATGTTATTTTTTAATCTCAAAATTTAAATATGACAAATTATGTAAAACATTGATTTTAGATTATTTTGTTGGTATAATTAAAATATGAAATCGAACAAGAACAAAATTAATATTTTTTGTTGCACCTTTGTGATTGCAATTGCTTGTGCAATATGTGCAGTGGTTTTCCCTTACAACAACAAAATATACGCAAGCGACATAACCAGACCAGATATAACCAAGGCATCAGTTCAAGACGATTACTTTTGTCTAAAAGATTATTATAGAATTGACACGCCCTGCCAAGCATCAATGGGAACATGCTGGATTTTTTCTTTCACAAAAACTTTAGAAACAAATCTCGCAATTACAACAGGTGAATACTACGATTTTTCTGAAGCATGGCTTACGCTTTGCGTGAAAGTTGAAAACTCCTCGTATGAAATTGGTGCAGGTGGACATCAAACAAATTGCTTTAATGTTGCAAAAAAATATGGTTTACTGCTTGAAACAGAATTTCCATATGAATACGCCTTGGGCTTTGATGACAACAATTATCTACAAATATACAATATGTACAAAGGGCTTGCTCACTCATACATTCCAAGCGACATCTCATACACAAACTTTGCAAATACAAAATGGGTTGAAAAATCTGATAAAATTTTGAACACAAAGGCATATTTGTTAAAAAACGGCGCCATCTCAACAAATATAAATGATAGTGAATTTCAATCAATAAATGGCAGGTCTTGCACTTATTCAGAAAAAGTGCTTAACCACTCTGTTACAATAATTGGTTGGGACGACAACCTAAGTTTTAATGACAGCAATGGCATTTTGCGACAAGGTGTGTTTATTGCGCTAAACAGCTGGGGCGACAACGAGTTGATTTGCATCTCATATGACGACCCAAATCTTTTGAAATACCTATATGGTTTTGAAAACGCAAGTTCGCAAAATAAAGATGACACCATCTCAATTTCAAATTCAAATTCAAATTTCATAAATTATCAATCTCCAATTTGCAACTCAATTGATTATTCACGAAACAAAACAGTTTTTCTTGACACTAACATTTACAAATATGGTGAAAACATCCAAATTGAATATCAATATTCAAATTTAGAGCAAAACGCAAACGCAAAAATTGATGCAAAAATTTTGTTAAATAATTGCAATGCAAACAATCAATTTTCACAGCTGAAACAAAATGGCAACAAGTTTTATGTCGGCACAAACACTATAGTTGATAGTGGCACCTATGTTATTACTTTTTCTGTTGACAAAGATGGCGACAGCACAATTGACTACACCTTTAAAAAACAAATTATCGTTTTCTCTGGAACAGAACTTTCCTACGCACTAACGGCCGAAGCAACAAAATATCAATCTTATCAAATGATGAACACCATACTTTCAACCAAAAACAAAAACACAATTTATGTTTACTCCGTAGAGTCTAACCCAAAAATTACAATTTCATTTAGCGAATACAGCAGAATTAAATATATGTTTTGTTCAGATGACAATTTAATTCCATATACCGATTATTATCAATATGAGTCAATTCAACCATACTCTTCAACAGTTCACAAATTTAGGTTGTCTAGTTCAGACAGCGAAAACGAAATTCAAACTTACAATTTATTTATTCAAACCTACGATGACAACATTGTTCAAATTGAAATAAAGTGGTACAAATTAAGTAATAATGACAAAAAGGTTGTTGCTTACTACTCTCCCACAGAAAACTATGACACATCAAGCAACGCCAAATCATTTGTTTATGGCGAAGATTATTCCGTTAATTTTACTAAAAGGTCCCACGACAAGAAAAATAATTATTACTACTACAAAACCGACCAATATAATGACGAAATTACAAGTGAAGATTTCATTGAATCAAATTACAGCAACTATTCAGACAAAAAACACCTATCAAAATTTCCAAATTTCAAATATGAATATGCAATTGTGTATGTTAATGTTACAGACAATCTATTATTTACATTTGAAGATGTTGACCTTGGCGACAATTTTCATTATGGCACGGAAATAAATTGTCCTATTCCACAGCCAATTAACACACCAATAAGAGGTGTTGTATGTGCCATTGAAAATGAAAACTGGCCAAAGGGTGTTTCTTGTAACCCATATACTTTCAGTTTAACTGGCGTGCCAATGAGCACCGGAAATTTTAGTTTTGATGTGGTTTGCAAATTTAACGACAATGTCACATCGAATAAAACAATTCATGTTAAGTTTAGCGTTCAAAAAAGACGCATAAAATACAAACTAGATTCAAAAATTTCAGAATACGGCGAAAGTCTTTTGCCATTTACATATCAAATTACAAGTGGAAAGGTTGTTTCTGGCGACGACCTTCAAATGCAGTTTAATTGTGATGCAAATCCTTTATCAATTGGCAAATTTAACATAAACTCAACAACAAACAACCCAAATTATGTTGCAATTTGTGAATATGGCTTTGAACCTGCAACCTACACCATCACAAAACGAAATATAAAATACAATCTAGTAGATTACAATGGCGTTTATGATGGCAAAGAACACACAATTTCTCTTGAAATATTAAACTGCACCACAGCAAAAATTGAATATTCTTTAGACAATCAAACATTTTCTGAAAATGCCATATATTTTAAAAATGCAACCGACACAACAAAAATCTACATACGAATCTCTGACGAAAATTCAAACACTTTGGAACTAGAAAGTAGTATTTCAATTACACCAAAAGTTTTAAGTTTATCAGAGGTAACAACAGAAGTTTACTACAATGGTCAATTTCAATGCCCACAATTCACAATCAATGGCATGCTTCCTAATGAAGACGCAAAAATAATTGTTTCTCAAAGCCAAATAGAAGTTGGAATTTATCCATTTACTATTGTCAGCAACAATCCAAATTACTCTTTAAATGAGCAGTTGACATTTAGCATTAAAAAAGCAATTCCAAATTATCAAATGGAATTGACAATTGAAGTTGACGGAAAAATTAAAAACCTTAGTGAAATCAAATTGCCAAATGGCTATTCATTTAATGACCCAACCCAAAAGTTTGAGCCGAATAAAACATATTGGGCAACCTACACTCCTGACGACACGCAACACTATGAAACCATTGAAAACGTTAAAATTACAATCAAGCAAAAGCATTCAAATTTTGCATTGATACTAATTCTATCACTACCTTGTATTGTTATAGTTGCAACAATTTGTGAGTTTGCGATAAAAGCAAAAAAGAAAAAAGTGCAAAAGACAAACAAAAAATAAACAAAAAAATATAAATAAGAATAAAAAAACACATTGAAATTTTGCCTCAATGTGTTTTTTAAATTACAAATCTGTATTTTTGAACATCAATGTTTGAGCCTTTTTAAATTTGTATTTTTTTAAACTTTTTAAATAGGTGAAATATATTCCTGCCAATCTCTCTGCCAAAAATCCACTAACTCTATAATCGTAAGGTGCATAATCTGCACAATCAAACTTCTTTTCGTGTTTTTCCAAAATGTCAAAAAGCCAAGTGCAGTAACTGTTGAATATTTCCTTCTTCATTATGAACATATTACAAAAATATGCAAGTTTAGACTTCATATATTTTTGAGCGGATGGATAAATTTCTGGATAGTCATTTTTGATAACATCAAGACAAAAATCCAAATCCCTTATGTGATGACCTTTTGAGTTTTTGTATTGGTTGTAGTTGTTCCAAACCAATGCTTTGTGTGGAACTATGACATCATATTTGTCCATCAACTTTTCCAAACTTTCGTCATTCAATTTATATTTTTTAATCACTTTTTCATTTAAACAATCAAGTTTTTGTTTTAAGTGATATTTAGTATCAAGTGACAAATATCTTCTGTAATGAAAAAAGCCATAACTTTGCGCATCAATATTCTTCCATGCCCAAAACTGAGCAGTGAGTTCACAATATCTTTTATTTTTTTGAGATATATTCTCAAACTGGTCATCATAAAGGCAATTTTCAAATCTTTCTTTTTTAAAAGCACAGCCAACTTGAATTGGCATAATATATTTTGTTCTTAACATTTTTGATGGCTTGTGACAAGACACAAGCACTGCAATTTTTTGTTCCATATTTTCTCCAACAAAATTATAACACAATAAGCAAAACAACACAAACAATATCCCTTTCAAATTGCAAATTTGCCATTGACAACCAGCCTTTATGTTGGTAAAATATTGGTATGGAAAATAGATATTATTTTTATGATGATGGAACAAACTGCATTGAAAACGCTGCTGGAGATTTTTTTGAAAAAAAAGATTATGGCTACCCAGACATACAATTTATATACTTGCTTGATGAGCAAAGTTTGTTGAAAAAAGACATATCAAATTATGTTTCAAAAGTTATTGGCAAACTTAATTTGCTTGGTTTTGACGATGATTTTACAATTTCTTTTTTGCATGAATCAAAAAAAGCACAACCAAACAATAAATTGTGCGCTGTTTTAAAAACACTTGAAAAGCAATTTCCAACTGTCAAAATGGGAATTGAAGATGGCTATCACACTTGGAATATAAAAGAAATTGAAAATGCAAACAATCAAATTTCAAAGATTGTTGACGACATAAATTCAAAAAATCTTTCTGCTGTTGAAAAAATTATGTGTGCTTACTTTGAAGTTACAAACAGACAGTATCAAGATGTTGAACAAGGTGAGTGCAGTGGTCTTTCACGCTCTACATATGGGGTTTTAAACACTAAAAAAACAGTTTGTGTTGGATATAGCGAACTTTTTAAGGAAATTGTTGACCAACTAAATTTAAGTGGAGTTAAAGTTTTTTTAAATCACAATCATGTTTGCATACCAAATGAAATATACGATGCACATTGCAATATCGTTGCATACATCAAAGATGAAAAGTATGGCATTGATGGCTACTACTACTTTGACCCAACATGGGACGCAGACAGAGATGAAAACCAAGAATTTAGATTAAACTTTTTTATGTTGCCAATTGATGAAATTAATCAAATTGAAGAATCTCAAATTTTAAGTGATAACATAGGCGTTTCTGGCTATAGACAAGATGTTGAAACACATGGCGCAACTCACACATTTTACTACCCAGACAAAAACAACAAAATTTCGCTTTTTAAGGATGGAATTTATGCCACAAAAGAATTTGCCAATTTTGTTTATGCCGACAATGTGCTTCACGACAATTTAAAACTAAAAAACATAACTCAAGGCGACATCACAAACACAAACAATGCGCAAATATTAAAACAAATGTTGTCAAAGCGAAGCAAAAATATTGGTTTTAAAACAATGAAAAGCATTGTTAAAAATGTTGTAAAGCAAAAATTTATCAAAGATGAGCAATCAGAAATTTATGACAAAATTATTAAACTAAATTGCCAAACAAACAAATATTGTTTCAAGTCAAGTTCCAACACATATTTTTCAAAAAATCAAATTGAAAATGACGAAAAAACGCTATAAAAAAACTGTGGTTAATTTCCACAGTTTTTTATGTACTACTTGTTTTTTGCCTTGCATTTTGGACAGATGCCATAAAATGTGAGTTCGTGATAATTAACATCAAAGTCCAAAAGTTTTGAAGGTGTTTGAAGTGGATTTGGCAAACAAATGTCTTCAACTCTTCCGCATTTTTCACAAACCAAATGATAGTGGCAACCAGTGTTGAGTTCGTATCTATCAACATTGTCCTTAACGCTTATTTTTCTAAGTTCTCCACTCTCGCAAAAATTTGCAAGATTTCTATAAAGTGTTGCCCTAGAAAAATTTGGATGTGTTTTTTTAATTTTGCTCAACAACTCATCGGCTGTTGGATGATAGCCTTTTTTAAAAGCGTCCATAATAATTTGTTTTTGTTCTGTTGTTCTTCCCATATTATCCTATTCCCTTCCTTAATTTTGTTATAACAAAATTAAAAGTTATTGTCAAACAATTTAAATTAAGTGTTTAGTTTAATTGATAAGCCCAAGCAAATCTTCAACTGAAGAGTTGATTTGCCTTAAATTGTTTTTGTAGGCAAGTTCCCCTTCAAAGTTCTTTTTCATTTGAGCAAGCACTGAATTTAAAAATTGACTTCCACTTTCAGTGATGTTGTAAAAGATTGAACGAGAATCAAAGCCATCTTTTGTCTTTTCAATAAGCCCTTCTTTAACAAGCGAATTGCACAAAATTGCCAAGTTGCTCTTTGCAAGACCAATATTGGTTTTTAGTACATTTGGAGAAACATTTTGCTTTTCACTGAGTTCCAACAAAATTTTAAACTTTGAGGTTATGATTGCACTTTTGTTGGTATCATCAAACCCCTCGCACAAACTTTGAAGCCTTGTCACGAGATTCAAAACATTTTTAATTCCATTGAGTTCGTTCATTTTAAAACCTCTTTTCTATTCTTTTTCACAAGTCACAATTTGCCAATTTATGTAACCACCTTGGCACCGACTTGCAAATTAAAGTTGTCAGCATTTTTGCTGAACCAACTTCGTCATTATAATTATATAAATTTTTTTAATATTAGTCAAAAACAATTGCATAATATTTAAAATTTCCATATAAATTTTGTTAAAAAAATGAATTTTTAAGCCAAAAGTATAAAATTTTAACAAATACACAAATTATTTGTATGAAAAAGTATCGTTATTTTATTTTAATCATTGTGCTTTTGTGTCCACTTCTCTTTTGTGGTTGTGGCACAAGTGCATCAAAAATTGATGTTGACAGCATTGAAATAAGCAAAAAAAACCTGTATCTTGCCGAAGGACAAACTTGTGTTATTTCTGCACAGGTATTCCCCTTTAACGCAAACAATCAAAACTACATTTTTGAAAGTAGCAACGAAGACATTGTTACAATTGACAATGGTTTTGTAACTGCTAAAAAAGCAGGTGAAGCAACAATTGAGGTTATTAGCGAAGAAGGTGGCTACAAAGACAGTTGCAATGTGCTTGTGACAAAGGCAAAAGACAATTTGGCAATTAACAACTTTAACAATATGAATATGCCAGAAAACAAAGAAACAAAATTTTCAAAACTGGCAAAGCAAACAATATCAAACGCAAAGTCAGAAATTGACAGCAATGTTGAAAGCGCAAAAAATGTGATTGAAAGTTTGAAAAATGAAATAAAAAATTCAATAGATGACATCAGTAGTCAACAACAAATTTTGCAACAAATGGCAAAGCAAGACCTTGAAAATGATGTTTTTGGAATTTCTAAAACAATAACCGAAATTCAAAACAGCGTGCTAGATGGCATTAAGGCAACAAAAGAAAGTTTGCTTTCTGACCTTGAAAACACCGAACTTAACCTTTCAACCGAAGGCTACACAATTGAAAAAAAGGATATGAACGGCGTGACTTATGTTGTCATTAGCAAAAATGACAACACCAATCAAAATGGTTAAATGACAAAAGAAGATGACCACATCTTCTTTTTGTTTGACATAAACGCAAAAAAGGTTAAAAATATATGTATGAAAAGCAATAAAAAACAAGTGGCAGTTGTAACAGGAGCATCAAGTGGAATTGGCTACGCCACAGCCAAAATGCTTGCAAAGCAAAATTATGTTGTATATGGGCTTGCAAATAATCCTTTTGAAACAAATGATTTTACTTTTTATGTTTGTGATGTGACAGATGAAAAACAAGTTGAAGCCACTCTTGCAAAAATTTTTGATGAAGAAAAACAACTTGATGTTTTGATAAATTGTGCTGGAATGGGAATTTCTGGCAGTGTTGAAAACAGCCCAGTTGAAAAAATTGAAAAAATTTTTGACGTAAACTTTTTTGGAACAGTGAATATGTGCAAGCACGCAATCCCCCACATGAGAAACAGTGGCGGTGGACACATTGTGAACATAAGCAGTGTTGCAGGCGAATTGCCAATACCTTTTCAAACGTTTTACAGCGCCACAAAAAGTGCCATAGAAAGTTTTTCTGGTGGGCTTTCAATGGAAGTTAAACCTTTTGGCATAAAGGTTTGTTGCGTTTTGCCAGGTGACACAAAAACTGGTTTTACAAAGGCAAGGCAAAAAAATGAATTTGATGACCAAAGTTATGGCAACAGAATAAGCAAAAGCGTTGGCTCAATGGAAAAGGACGAACAAGGTGGAATGACTCCAGAAAGTGTTGCAAAAGTCATTTGCAAAATGGCAAAAAAGAAAAATCCAAAGCCACTTGTCGCAGTTGGCACAAAATATAAATTTTTTCTGTTCCTTGCAAAGATTTTGCCAAAGAAATTGGTTTACAAAATACTATACAAAATGTATGCAAAATAACACAACATCAGCAAATAAACAATTGATATTTCAACACAAAAAAAACCTTAAAACAGTTAAGGTTTTTTTTTAAAAAATATTGCAAAATATGACAAAATGCTTTAATATATTTATAGGAGTGCTTATGGAAAAAAACTTTTATCAAATTATTGGCGTCGAAGTTGATGCAACAGATGAAGAAATTAGAAAATCATATCTTGCAAAGATAAAGCAATTTCACCCAGACACATACAATGGAAACCGAGAAGATGCCGAGCACATTACAGCGCAAATAAATGAAGCCTATGGCACTTTAAAAGATAGTCAAAAACGCCAAGAATACGACCAAAAAAATGGTTTTGACATAATTAAAAAGCAAAAAGCCGAGCGTGCCGAATATGACAGAAGACGTGCCGAATATTTAAAACAAAAACAAGAGCAAAAAGACAAAAAAAGACAAAAAAAATTGCAACGTAAGGCAGAAAAAGAAAGGCAAAAAGAACAAAAAATTAAAGAGAAAGCCGAAAAGAATGCTTTTAAAAATGAAAGTCAAGCAAGTGAAAATAAGTCAAAAAACGAAACAGTAGCAGGCCAAACAAAAACAGAAGACAAAGTTGAAAGCAAAAAGGCAGAAAGCAACTTTTTTGAAAATTCTGAAACAACACACAGCGACAACTTTTTTGAAAATTCTGAAACTCATGCTGATGAAAACACTTTTGAGAATACAAAAACTTCAAACGAAAGTGACAGAACAAATAGCAACGCATCAGATGTAAACAATATTCCAAATTACAATAGTGCAAATGAATCAATCACAAACAAACAGAAACAGGAAAAACGACCAAATTCAGAACGACTTGTGCTTGATGGCATAATCATTGTTCTTCTCATTATTGTTATTCTTTTAATCATTTTCCACTAAAATTATTTGCGTTTAATGAAAAAAGAAAGCAAAAAAATCTAGCAGTAATAGGACAAAATCACACAATAAAATGCAGTTGCATCTACGCTTTAAATTAACATTTATTCTATTACATTGCCAAACAACTTCAAATTAAAGCCTGTTTAAAATGAAAAACAATGTGATGTAATTTAATTGTGACATTACAAATATATTAAAATATCTTTTCTGTCAAAAAAGCCACTAAAAAATCACTTTTAGGTGGTTTGCCACTTCCGACAAATGCTTAATAAACAGCCAAATAAATTCTAAAAATTAAATCAACAAAAAAATCACGCAGTTGCGTGATTTTTTTAACCAATTTTTATTAACCTAAATCTGGACTTGTGACAAATTTTGATGGGTCAAAGTTTGTGCCCGGTTGAAGTTCGGTGTTGTCACTTTGACAAGCGTCAAATCTTATTTTTATATTGTATGGCTTGTTTGCAAAATTTACATCAGTAACTTTGTTTCCAAACTTTTCACTAACTTTTATTTTTAATTTGATGCTGATTGTGCTTGCGCCACCAGTTGATGCTGTTCCGTTTAATTGTTGGTTGTAATACAAATAATCGTCACTAGCATTTTTTGTGTTTTTAACCCAGTTGGAATCTTCAATGCTAAACTCAACAAACTTTTGACTTGTGTATGTGCCATTGATTTCAACTTGAAAATCACCTTTCATTCGGATATAGCAATCGTTTGTGCCAACAACTTCAACAACAATCGTTTTTATTGTAGTAGCACCTGCCATAAGGTCATTTGAATCTAGTGTGATTTTATTATCTTCCTGTCCTTCCACATTTGCCTTTATGCCAATTGAACCAAACTCAATTGATGCACTGCTACTTGCTTTGTCTGTAAAAAATGCAAGCGACACAATAACGATGTTTGCAATCAACAAAATTGCCACAATTGCAGAAAGCAAAATGATTATTTTTTTGTTTGTGTTGCCCTTTGTTCTTGTTTGAGTTGCTTTTCTAATTTCATCAATATTTGGCACTTTGCCGTTGGAGTTATTTTGATTGGTTTCCATTTTTCACCTCACTAATTTCCTGTGTGCTTTGTTGGATACATGTTATTAATTGTTTCTGGAAGAGTGTTTTCAGTCCAATTGCCATTTTTGTCCTTTGTCCAACGCCATTTATCCAAGCCCTCTGAATTTGCTTGAACGGCTTCAACATAAACTGAAATGTTTACAACCTGATCCTTCATTTCGCCAAATCTATCTGTAATTAATAATTGGTCTTTTTTAAACAAATGAATCGTTTTGTTTTCATTTTTTTTAATTTCTGTATTGTAATATAAAAATCCTTCTTTCATTTTATCGTGCGCATCACCCGTTGATGTGCTAAGCCAACTATCATCAAAATTTGGATCGACATATTTTCCTCTGCCATAAGTACTTTGGATTGAACTATCCTGCCAAACTATTGTGATGATCATTCTAATCAAAACATTGATGTTTGAATTTATTGTTGCCGTTACAGGGCAATCAATTGAATTGGCTTCACCAATGGTTTTGCTGATTGTTGCTGTTGTGCTAACAGTGTCTTTGCCACTAGAAGTTGAGCCGTTATTTACTGTAACGTTCACATAAGGCGTTGTTCCATTGCCTTCCAAATCTTTTTTGTCCGTAAACCAAGCAAGAGATGTTCCCAAAATGGTAACAAAAAGCATTGTTATGGCAAATATCATAACTAACAAATTAGAACCATTTTTTTTGCTGATTTTTGTTTTCATTTGTCAACTCCTATATTTATTATATCACAATAAATTAATAAATTAAAAGCAAATTAATACTGAATTGAAATTTCTGTTTGGTCTTTGTAGATAATTAGCAACACAAAGCAACCAACAAGCCCGATCAATATGAGTGGATTGTTTTTTACTAAATCAATGGTAAGCCCAATTGGATAGTTTGTTGCAATGACTTGTCCAACAAAGTTTTTTTGAAAGTTAACACAATCTTTGTTTGCATCTGGCGTTTCACTCCTTTGCATTGTAATTATGTTGCAATCTTTCCTTAGGTCATCACTCAAACCAGTTTTGTCAATATTCTCATCAGGGGTGTCCATGCCATAAGCCTTGTTTGAGCCATACACCATTTTGTATTTTTCGCCATTTATTGTTGCAACAAACACTTCACCCTTTTGGAAATAACCATCTCTTTTAATTGCAATTATTTTGTGTGTTACATAAGATTTGTTGTTTTTGAAAGTTATAAAATCACCTTCATTCAAATTTTTAAAGTCTGTTTTTGTTGTGACAATTAAACTTTTATAGTGGATGTCTGGTTCTGCACTCCCGCCATTTACAAAAATAAATTTATAGCCAAGTGCAATTGAAACAACAAGGACAACCAATATGGAAATTAATAGTGATTTCCATATTGATGACCATATTGTTGAAAGTTGTGATTGATTTTTCGGCATGTCTTCTCCTTAATATTTTGCATCTTTAAGTCTTGGATAAAGTGGATAATCATCACTTGAAACATATTTCGAACTATCACCAAGTGTACCCAAAATTGTTCCTTTTGATATTGTTGAAACTTCAAGTTTTCCAGATGGATTTGCATTGTTTGCGCCCTTTTGTGTGTTGTCTGTGCAAACATATGCATTGCCAGTAAACTTTCCGTTTTTGCTGTAGCCAGCCAAAATTCCCACATAGCCTGCTGGAGCACTGCCAGTTATCTTTGCTGAAATAAATTGGTCTGATGCTTTTGTTCCGTTGATGCTGTAACAATTTTTGATTGTTGTGCCATCATTATAGCCAACAATACCACCCGCATAAGCATTGGTGTTGCTGTATTCATTTGACGCAACAACTTTGCCTTTGTTGTAGCAATATGTGATTGCTTTTGTAGATTTTGAATTTGCAACAACACCACCAGCAAAAGCATCCATAGTTTTTTGATTGCTAAATGAATATGCATTGATTGTTGCGTTTTCTTCGTTGTAACATTTTGTTACACTTCCATCAGTTTCATTAAGTGCAACAATCCCACCAGAAGTGTTTGCTGAAATTGTGCCATAGTTTCCGCTTGTTTGAACTATGCCTGCATTCCAAGCAACAATTCCACCGGCGTAAACAAAGTTTTGTGAGTTTGTTGGAGAAACTTCTGCAAAGTTCATACAACGTTCAATTGTTCCATAGTTCTTTCCAGCAATTCCACCATTGTAAATAAGTTTGTTTGCATTGTTTAATTTTGTTACAATTTTTCCTTTAACAACGCAATTTGAAATTGTGCCATAGTTTTCTGCAACAATTCCACCCAAAATTTCTGCTCCGCCAACATTAATATTTGTGAGTGTCAAGTTTTTAACAACACCATTTGTGCCCAGTGCATAGAACAAACCAAAGAAGTTTGTGTTGCTTTCAATTGACAAATCTTCAAGTGCAAAGCCTGCACCATCAAGTGTTCCGTCAAATTTTTCTGTGCTTGAACCGAGTGTTTCAATTGTTTGATTGAGCATTGAAATATTTTTTGCCAATTTATAGTGAGCAGTTAAATTATATTGAATATTCTTGTAGTCATTTAAGTCAATAATCTTGTATGGGTCGGTTTTTGTTCCACTACCTTCGTAAAGAGTGTAGTCAACATTTAATTCGTTTGAATAGCCACTGTCAAAGCCGTTTGTGTTTTTGCAAGCAGTAACCTTGATGTTATATGAACCTTTTTCGTTAACATAAAATTCTGTTTGTGTAACTTTTTGTGTGAAACTGTTTTGAACAACACCATCAACTGATTTTGTTACGTAAACCATATAGAAATCCGCATATTCAACAGCATTCCAAGCAATTTTGCCCGAAAATTGATTGTTAGAAGTTAAAATTGCTTCAATCTTTGGTGTGCCTGGTTGAGTTATGACAGAAGAATTTGAATAATTTGAAGACAAAAAATTGTTTCCACTGCCAATTGCCTTTGCGCTGATTGTGTATGTGCCAGAAGAAGAAATTTTCAAAATCTTTTTGCCATTTTCTTCTTCAACAACAAATCCACCATCAAGTTTTGTTGTGCTTGCTTCAACCTTAATTTCATGTTCCAAACCAAGGTCAATTTCTTTTGTGTTGTTTCCAGAAACAACTTTCAAGGCATAGCCACCAGCATTTGCCAAAGCATCAAATGTAACATATTGTCCATCTTCTTTTGAAACAACAGCCAAATTGCTTAATGTTTCAAGTTTAACAAATGTTTTTGTTTCTGTCTTCTCACTTGAAATTGCATCTGCTCCACCTGCATTGTACATATAAATTTGATATGTTCCTGCAGAGAAATTCTCGCCAAGTTCAAACCTGCAATTTTTCATTTCGGTTTCACTAAGTGTATATTCGCTTGCTGTTCCGTTTTGTGGTTTAATGACTAGAACTAATTTATTTTGTGTTGTTGCGGTAATTTTATCCCAAGTTAAAACGCCGTTTGTTGCTTGGAAATTTGAAATTCCACTGCGCTTTGTAAATATGGTTTTTCTAGTATAACTTGAATTTAGATATGAATATTCATTGCCAATTGCTTTAACTTGAATGTAGTATGAGCCTGCCTCTAAGCCAACAAAGTCATAACTTGTTGCAACTGAATCGCTTGTTTGCTCAAGTTTTCCAGAAACATAAATTCTGTAGCCAGAAGCATTTTGAACTGCGTCCCACATAAGTTTTCCGTTTTCAATTCGCAAATTGTTTGGAGTTTTAAGTTTGAATGGATTGTTTAAATTGCTTGCACATTTGATGCTTACATCTGAACTGATATATTTTGAGTTGTCACCTTGTGCAACAACGTAAATTTCATATTCCTTGTTGCCTTCAAAACGGTCATCAACCTCAAACTTGGTTGCCTTGGCGTTTTCATAGGTTCTGCCATTTATAACCATTGCATAAACGCAACTGTTTGCGCCATCATTAACAATGCTGTTAGAGTTGTAAACCACAATTCCGCCTGAAATTTTTACATTTGTGATTGTTTCAAGTTTAATAAATTCATAAGAATCTGATTGGCTACTTGTGATGTAATCACTTCCATCACCAATTGCTCTAATTTTAAATGTGTGAGCGCCTGATGCATATTCTTTTCCAAAGTCAAGTTTCAATTTGTCTGTTGTAACAACTTTTGTGCCGTCAATTGTAATTTCATATAGTTCAACACCACTGATTTCATTCCAAGTTACAACACCCTTTTCAAGTTTAATTGCCGGAGTTTCAAGAATTGTTGACAAAATTTCTTTTGAGTAATAACTATTTACATACTTAAATGGTTTGCCAGCATCATCAACATTACTGTCGTCATTTGCAAGTGCTCTAACCTTGAATGTGTAAGCACCTGGTCCAAATGCTTCGCCGGCAGAAATTGCTTCAAAGTTTGCTTTGTTAAAAATCCATTTGCAGTTGTCTTGTTGTGTGATGTCAACGCCTTCAATGTCCTTAACAAATTCTTTTTCGTTGTAACCAACAATAATTCGGTAGCCCTTAACACCTTTTTCATATTTAAGTGGGCTCCAACTGAGAACTTGGTCATCGCCAACTTTATTCATTGCAAGATTTGTTGGAGTGTCCAAACTTTCTAGGTTAACAGAATCAATTGAACATTCACTCATAACATAAATGTCATTTGGTCTGTCAATTTTTGATGATTGATAATCTGTAATGCTAAAGTTAGATGCATAAGCATTCATTGGCATTGCGTAAATTCTAACAGAGCATTTGCTTGTTGCCAAGTTTGGAAGTTCAAATTTGTTTGACTTCAATGCATCTGTGATTGTTGAAACAGAAAGTTCATCAGTGTCAAGTGTAATGTATTGTGAGTCGTTTATAACTGCAACATACAAAATTGCATTTTTAGAGCTTTCAGTAATCCATGTTGGCAAGCCCAAAATGTTGTTGTTTAAATCTTTGTTGTAATCACTATCCCAAACAAGTTCGCCATTTTCAACACGCAAATTTGTTGGCGCTTTGAGTTTCTTAATTGAGATTGTTTCGCAATATTCACTAGAAATTGTTGTTGTGCCATCGCCAATTGCTTTAACTTTCAAAACATAGTCGCCAGCATCAATTGATTTATCTTGCAAACTTGTTATGCTGTCTGTAAAGTTTGCATACTCCGCACCATTCAAACTTATGGTGTAACCAACTGCTCCATCAACCTTGTCCCAAGCAACTTGTCCAGGCCAAGTGTCTAAACTGCCAATATTTGCAAGCAGTTCACCAAGTGTTTGATAGTCATCAACAGGTGATGTTACTCTTAAATTTTCTGGACAAGCCAATCTCACAAAAGAAAACTCTTCTGAAACAATACTATTTAAAAATGGAATTGCTGTTGCATTGCCTTGTCCATCAAATGTTGTTTTTCCGTTTAATCTACTAAGTGCTTTGATTGTTACTTTGTAATTTCCGGCATCAACTGAATTGAAATTGTAATTTGTTGCTGTGCCATTGTTGATTGATTGACTTTCTTCGCCATCTTTTGAAACTGACAAATGGAAATCAACGCCCGTGCTTATGTTTGCATAAGATGTTTTTCCGTAACTCAAAATGCCGTTTACAAGTTCAATATCTCTAATTTTTGGAAGTTGTCTTACAACAAGTTTTTGAGACACATCACCATTTATATAATTTGTTCCTTCGCCAGCAAGTGCTCTTGCAACAATTGAAACTTCTTCATTGTCTGTTCCAACAAAACTTGAAATCGCATTGTCATACAACTTGCTTGTTCCGTTTGCACGAGTTAACTGATACTCAATCTTATCTGCATTGGCAACATTTGCACTTGCAATTTTGCCATCAACAACAAGCAAATCTGGTGTGCCAAGTTTTGATACTGTTATTGTTTCGGTATAGTCGCCATCAATTGTTTCGGCTTCGTTGCCCAAAACCTTAATGCAGATTGTGTAATCGCCTACTGGATATTGTATGCCAGCAAAGTCAAATGAATTTTGAATTGCTTCTATCAAAACTTCTTCACTGCCATTTATAAGCAATTGATAGGCTTTTACATTTTTAACAAGTTTTGGAGAAACTTTGTCCCAAGTTACAACACCATTTTCAACTTTTAATGAAGCAGGTTTATCAAGTTTTTCAACACTCAATGACTTTTCGCCAAAATTTGAAGAGATATAAACATTTGTATCATCAACGCCACCATCAACACCAAGCGCTTTGACATTAAATTTATAAACGCCAACTTGATAATCTTCCGGAATTTGATAACTTGTTGTAGTTGATGCAAGTTGAATTTGTTGATTTTCATCTTCATGTTCAATTGAAAGCACATAGCCTGTTGCACCAGAAACCGCATTCCACGAAATTTTGTTGACAAATTTGTTGCCACTTTGTTCACGAGAAGCAACAAGACCTGTTGGACTTTCAAGTTTTGCAACACTCAAACTCTTTTCGGCTTGATTACTTGCAATTGTGTTAACTCCATCGCCGTTTGCACAAATGTTGATGTTATATGAACCACTGCCATAGTCATTCAACGCATAAGTGAGTTGCTCTGCATTTGATGTTGTGCGTGCCTCGCCATTAATGAAAAGTGTGTAAGAAGTTGCAAGCGCATTTTTATTCCAAGCAATTTGTCCATTTTCTATTCTTAAATTTTCAACCACTGAAAGTTTTGTAAATTTAAGGCTACCGCTTAAATCACTGCTCAAAATGTTTCTGCCATTGCCAACTGCCCTAACACTAATTGTGTGAGCACCAGCAACTAGATCTTTTGGAAGAACATATTGTGTTCCATTGTTAATTGTCCAATTTTTTTCTGTTTCAAGACCTTTGTCCAAAACAATTTCATACTTTTCACTTCCAACAACTGTACTCCACATTGCAATGCTTTGTCTAATCATAAAGTTTTCTGGAACTGCAAGTTTTGTTACGCTAACTGCTGTACTATATTCACTATCAAAAGTTGAAAGGTCAAAATTTCCAATTGCTTTAACTTTTATTTCATAAGTTTTTGATTCTGAAAACCTGTTTGAAAGGTCAAACTGTGTGCTATTTTCAACACTAAACAATTTGCCATCAAAATAAATTTCATATTTAGAACTGCCTTCAACTGCATTCCATTGCAAAAGGCCATTTGTATATTTTACATTTGTTGGTGCAGATAAAATTGCGAAAACAATTTCTGGAGTGTAAGCACTGTCTTTGCTGTTGCTTTCGCCAACTGCCTTAACTTTTGCTGTTATTTGTTTGCCAACTGTTGAAATGTGGTATGAATTTGTGTAAACAATTGGCATATCAACGCCATCAATATTAACAATGTAACCATTTGCATTGTTAACTTCTGACCACACCAAATTGTTTCCATCAAAAGTTAAATTTTTTGGAGTTTCAACATTTGCTTCGCTTTGAACAATTTGTATGTATGCAACTTGATGCACTCCACTGCCATCTGTTGCCCTAACATCAATAATACAACTATTATTTCCACCAACAATTTCATCTGTTGCCGTCAAGACAAATTGCATATCTTCTTTTTTATACTCAATTGAAACAACCTTTGCATCTTCTCGAGTATAAACAACCTCAAAGTCTTTTTTGGTTGCATCATCAGGAGAAATTGAAACATCAATTGTTTTTGATTCACCCAAGACAAGTGAAATGTCAGTTTCAGACAGCGTTATGCTTTTTGCAAGAATAGAGCCATCTCCCTTGTTCCCACATGCTCCAAAAATGAGCAAACTAAAACAAAAAATAATTGCAAGACTAAAAATTTTAACTTTTTTCATACGAATTTCTCCACTATTTTCAATGTTATTTTAACACGATAAAAATATTTTATCAAATAAAATTATATATATAATATATAAATCGACAATTTTTAATGTGAAAGGCTCTTTTTAAGACGTGTCTAAACATCGTTTTTTGCACAAAAAAATTTGACAATTACTTGCCAAATTCTTTCAATTTGTTAAATTTTAGTTTCAATCCATCACAGCAAAAACAAGTTAACTAACAACTTTTTAAAGCAATGTGAAAAGCTCATTTTTAGTATTGAAACTAAACATTAAATCTGAAAAGCACAACATCGCCATCTTTCATAACGTAGTCCTTGCCTTCCATTCTAACTTTTCCACTTTCTTTTGCCTTTACATAGCCACCGCAAGACAAAATGTCTTCATAATTTGCAACTTCTGCCTTGATGAAGCCTTTTTCAAAATCAGTGTGAATTTTACCTGCTGCTTGTGGTGCTTTTGTTCCATTTTTAATGGTCCAAGCCCTAGTTTCCTTTTCGCCAGCAGTCAAAAAACTGATTAATCCCAAAAGTTTGTAACTTGCCCTAACAAGTTTGTCAAGTCCACTTTCAGTTATGCCAAGGTCGGCATAAAACATTTCTTTTTCATCATCTGCAAGTTCGCTTATTTCTTCTTCAATCTTTGCACTTAAAACAATGACTTCTGCATTTTCTTTTGATGCTTGTTCCTTAACTTCCAAAACATATTTGTTGTCTGGCTTGCTTATTTCATCTTCACCAATATTTGCACAATACAAAACTGGTTTGCTTGTTAAAAGGAAAAATCCATCAACAATTTTCTTTTCTTCTTCAGACAAATTTAGTGTTCTAATTGGTTGCTCATTTTCAAGTTGTGACTTGCAAAGTTCAAGAAGCCTTGCCTCTTCAAGTTGGTCTTTTGTTGCACTGCCACCATGTGCAACTTTGCCCGATTTTTCTAGCCTTTTTTGAACAGTTTCAAGGTCTGCCAAAATAAGTTCCATATTGATTGTTGACATATCATCAAGTGGGTCAACACGATTGTTTACGTGAATGATTTTGCTGTCTTCAAAACATCTAACAACGTGCACAATTGCATCAACTTCTCTAATGTGACTTAAAAATTTATTCCCAAGACCTTCGCCCTTACTTGCGCCCTTAACAATGCCAGCTATATCAACAAATTCAATAACAGCTGGTGTAACTTTTTCGCTGTTATAAAGTTTTGCAAGGCTTGTTAATCTTGCATCAGGAACAGCCACAACGCCGACATTTGGCTCTATTGTGCAAAATGGATAGTTTGCACATTGCGCACCGGCCTTTGTGATTGCATTGAAAAGTGTGCTTTTGCCAACGTTTGGAAGTCCTACAATACCTAGTTTCATTTTTTCTCCTTTGATTTTGATAATTTTGCACAAATATTTTAGCACATAATATAATTTTTGCAAACAAAAACCACTTTAAAAAATAGTATTGCAAACAACTTTGCTTCGTGATATAATATTTGTATGGAAAATAAGTTGGACAAAATTAAACAAGAATATGCAAACAGATACAGTCTTTCGCAAGATGAAGTCGAAAATTATTTGGTCTTTGCCAAGACAAAAAACGAAAAAATTGTTGTTGGAATGCCATTTTTCAACCAATCACAAGACAATTCATTTTACTTGTTTGATGGCGAAAAATATATGGATTTATACAACGAGCCAATTGCACAAATCAAGTTTTTTCTTGACAAAGAAAATAAAAGTGCTTACATAAGAAGACTTGAATTTGTAAACAACACCTACAAAAGCAAAGGCTATGCCACAATGCTTATGAAATGCTTTGAAAAATATTGTCAAAAAAATAATATAATTTCACTTGAAGGCGAATTTATTCCACTCCACAACGAAAGTCCAGAAAAAGTGAGAAACTATTACAAACGAAATGGTTTTTCTTTTAAAAAAGTCAATGGGCAAGAATACATTTCAAAAACATTGCAAGATGAAAAAAATCTTTCAATATAAAAGTTGCTCCGTGTGGCAACTTTTTTGTTTGCCAACTTTTGTAAGATGAATTGACTAAAATTTACTTTTACTGAAAAGGCAATTTTGCAATCAAGTAAAACAATTTAATATGACCATTTATTTTTGTTGCCAAAGTGCAAAAATTTGATATAATTGAAATATGGAAAATAATGTAACAATTTGTGCAATAAGCACACCAATAGGCAACGGCGGAATTAGCGTTGTCAGAATGAGTGGAAATGACAGCAAAGCCATTTTGCAAAAAATTTCAAATGTCTGCACCGACAAAATGGAAGCAAGAAAAATGTATCTTTCCACAATAATAACAAAAAACTTCAATGAGCAAGCACTTGTTGTGTGGTTTAAAGCGCCACACTCTTACACCGGCGAAGATATGGTTGAAATTCAATGCCATGGTGGAATTGTGATTGCAAATGGCATTTTAGATGCTCTTATTGAAAATGGTGCAACTCTTGCCGAAGCAGGAGAATTTTCTAAACGTGCATTTTTAAATGGCAAAATGACACTTGACCGTGCAGAAGGCGTGATTGATATGATTAACGCACAAAGCGCCGAAGCAGTTAAAGCAGGCTATAACCTTTTGAGTGGCAAGCTTAAAGAAAGAGTTTCACAAATTCAAAGCAAACTCACAGATTGTCAGGCAAAACTTGAAGTTGCACTTGACTATCCAGAAGAAGACATTGAATATTTAACCACACAAGAAATTAAACAAGAAATTGAAACAGCACTTAAAAGCATAGATGACCTTTTAAAGACAACTGCAACTGGCAGAATTGTTAAAAATGGCATAAATGTTCTCATTCTTGGCAAACCAAACGCTGGAAAAAGCAGTTTGCTAAATGCTCTGCTTGGCTACAATCGCGCAATTGTAACCGACATTGCAGGCACAACACGAGATATTGTTGAAGACACTTTTGTTTACAAAAACATTGCATTTAACATAACCGACACTGCCGGCATAAGAGAAGCAAACAATATTGTTGAGCAAATTGGCATAGAAAAAGCAGAAGAATGTGTGAAGTCTGCCGACATAATTTTGGTTGTTTTAGATGGCAGTAAACCAATTGATGAACAAGATGAAAAAATATTGTCACTTGTAAAAGACAAAGTGGTTTTGTATGTTGTAAACAAAATTGACCTACCAAAAAAGATGACATCAACTTTTGACAGAATGATTGGCGTAAGTGCTTTAAGACAAGAAAAGATGAATGAACTTAAAGAACAAATTTACAATTTGGTTGTTGACAAAAACATTTTGAATAGTGACCTAATCATAACCAACACTCGCCACGAAAACGCACTTAAAAAAGCAAAACAAAATCTTATCAAGGCCTCAAGCGAAATTGAACTTGGAAGCACACTTGACCTTGTTGCAACTTTTGTTAAGTCGGCTTGGCTTGCACTTGGTGAAATAACAGGTCAAAACTCAAATGAAGAAATCATTGACACAATATTTAGCAAATTTTGCCTAGGAAAATAAATAAACACTTTATTTTTAAAATGTATAGTGCTATAATAGTTTACACTATTGTGGCACTTTTTTGTGCAAAGGAAAAATTTATGGAAACCATTAAAATTAAAGGTTATGATGCAGTTGTAATTGGTGCAGGCCACGCAGGTTGTGAGGCTGCCCTTGCGCTTGCAAGAACAGGAATAAAAACAGTTATGCTAACACTCAGTTTGGACAGCATAGGCTTTTTGGCATGCAACCCAAGTATTGGTGGAACAGCAAAAGGACAAATTGTTGGCGAGATTGATGCACTTGGTGGCGAAATGGGAATCAATACCGACAAAACACTTTTGCAACTTAGGATGTTAAATCTTGGCAAAGGCCCAGCAGTTCACAGTTTGCGTGCACAAGCAGATAAGATTGAATATCACAATCAAATGAAAAGAACCTTGGAAAACACAAGAAATTTGGACATAAGGCAAGCTGAAGCCACTGAAATTTTGCACAAAAATGGCAAGATATATGGCGTTAAAACAGCACTTAATGAGATTTATTATTGCAAAGCAGTTGTCATTTGCACTGGTGTTTACTTAAAGAGCAAAATCTTCATTGGAAACCACGTTGAAAACATTGGCCCAAATGGTTTCAAGTGCGCAAACAAATTGACATCAAGTCTCAAAAAGTGTGGTTTCAACATCTATCGTTTCAAAACAGGAACGCCAACAAGAATTCATTTTGACACGATTGACACCAGCAAAATGCAAATTCAATATGGTGATGAAAACATTCAACCATTTAGTTATCTAACAAAAAAGCAACCAAAAAACAAAGCAGTTTGCTACCTAACTTACACAAATCAAAACACTCACAAAATCATTTTGGACAACCTTAAAAAAAGCCCATTATATAGTGGCCTTATTGAAGGCATTGGTCCAAGATATTGCCCAAGTATAGAAACAAAAGTTGTTCGCTTTAAGGACAAAGACAGACATCAATTGTTTTTGGAACCAGAGAGTTTAGAAACAAAAGAAACCTATGTTCAAGGGCTTTCAACAAGTTTGCCAATCGATGTTCAAAAAGAAATGTTAAACAGCATTGCAGGTCTTGAGCACGCAAAAATTATGCGTGATGCCTATGCAATTGAATATGACCTGATTGATAGTTTGCAACTCTACCCTACACTTGAATACAAAAACATAAAAGGTCTTTTCACCGCAGGACAAATAAACGGAACAAGTGGTTATGAAGAAGCTGCAGGTCAAGGTCTAGTTGCAGGCATAAACGCAAGTTTGGAAATAAGGGGCGAAAAACAACTTGTGCTTAAACGAGATGAAAGTTACATTGGCGTTTTGATTGATGACCTAACAACCAAAGGCACACACGAGCCATATCGAATGATGACAAGCCGTGCCGAATATCGTTTGCACCTAAGGCAAGACAACAGTGACTTGCGACTTACAAAAATTGGTCGTGAAGTTGGGCTTGTTGATGACAAACGTTGGAAAATATTTACAAAAAAACAAAAACAACTTGAACTTGCACGAAAAGAACTTTCTATTGTTGTTTCTCCAAACAGTGAAATCAACAAAATTTTGGAAAGTGCCGGCGACAGCAAGTTGACAACGGGCGCAACAGTAAGCAATTTGTTAAAACGAGCAAACATAACAGCAAAAGTGTTGCAACAAATTGGATTGTTTAAAAATTTTGATGACGCAATTTTAAATGAAATTACAATTGAAACAAAATATAGTGGCTACATCGCAAAAGAACAGCAACAAATTGAAGAAGCAAAAAAACAAGAAAAAATTGCAATGCCAGCAAACTTTGACTACTCCACAATTTCTGGGCTTAGACTTGAAGCAAGAGAAAAACTAAATTTGGTTAAACCTCTAAACCTTGGTCAAGCAAGCCGAATTAGTGGCGTAAGTCCAGCAGACATTTCAGTTTTGACCATCTATTTAAAATCTAAAAAGCTTATTTAAAAACGGCACATTCAAAGCGCATTTTGGTTTGAGTGTGCCATTTTTTGTTGCTAAACACTTGCAAAAAACATAAATGTTATATAAAATATAAGTATGGAAAACATTGAAGTTCACAAAAAAGTTCAAAATACCTACTATTTGCATAGTTACAAAGATTTTGAACGCATAAAAGAAATTATAAAACTTATGCCAAACTATGACACAAAAAGCGTTTCAAGTTTTGTGATAACAGACTATTTTTATGAAACACCAGAAAATTTGTTAAACGAACTTGACGCAAGCATCAGAGTTAGAGTTGTTGGCGACACACAAACACTCAGCATCATTTGCAAAAATGATGGCGTTAAGCGTGAGTTTGAAATTGCAATGAATTTGGGCGACAAAATTCAAGATAAAAACGAATACATCTTGTTTTTGGAAGACAAATTGCAAGACATCTACACTCACAAAATTGATGCCGACATTGCCAGAATGTTAAAAAGCCTAAAAATTTTTATGTATGTTGTCACAAACAGAACACAATATGAAGTGATAAACAACAGTGGTTTTGATGGTCTTGTAAACTTGGACCAAGTTATGTTCCACTCAAAACGTCACGACATTGGCGACAACATTTTGGAAGTTAAATTAAACTGCCTTGCCGATGTTGGAAATATGACAGCATACAATCGTTTTGTTTACACACTTGAACAAAAAGTTCTTCTACTCCCAATGCAAGAAACAAAATATGATGCTGGAAAAAGAATTTTCAAATATGAATATTAAATCTGCAAATTTTGCAGATTTTTTTAAAAACAAAATATATTTATTTTAGGCTTTTGTTTTTATTTTGATTTTTTTTGCTTTTGTGCTATCATTTTTTATGTGGTTTTTAACCATAAAAAGAGAGGTAAAAATGGACAATTCAAAAATTCTTGCCATGGAATTTGGGCTTAAACAAGACCATGCCGACAACATTGTTGCACTTATTGACCAAGGTTGCACAATTCCATTTATTGCAAGATACAGAAAAGAAATGACTGGCAGTTGCGATGACCAAACTTTGCGTGCTTTTGCTGACAGGCTTAATTATTTAAGAAATATGGACAAGCGCAAGGAAGAAGTTAGCAAACTCATTGATGATCAAGGCAAACTGACAGATGAACTTAAAACAAAAATTGCAAACGCAAGCACATTGACAGAACTTGATGATATATATAGACCATATCGACCAAAACGACAAACAAGAGCAACAATTGCAATTGCAAAAGGTCTTGAACCACTTGCAAAGATTATTCTTGCACAAAAGCTTAAAGAGGGAGACCCACTTGAACTTGCAAAAGAATATGTAAATGAAGAAAAGGAAGTTAAAACTCCTCAAGAAGCATTGCAAGGTGCTTGTGACATTGTTGCTGAAATTATTAGTGATGATGCCGACATCAGAAAAGAACTTCGTGAATTTATGCAAAAAACTGCAGTAATTCACACCGAACTTAAAGAAGCAGAAAACTTTAAGACATACGAAATGTATGACAACAAGCAAGAGCCAATCAAAACAATTCCAAGCCACAGAATTTTGGCAATTAATCGTGGCGAAGAAGAAAAATGCTTAAAGGTTGACATTGTTGCAAATCACGACAAGTGCATTGAAATCATTTCAAAAAAATATTTGAAAGACGAAAGCATTTTTACAGAACTTGTTAAAACAACAATAGCAGACAGTTTTGACCGACTTATTATGCCAAGTTTAGACAGAGAACTTAGAAACACTTTGACGGATGTTGCAAACGAACAAGCCATTAAGATGTTTAAAGTAAATCTTAAACCACTTTTGATGCAACCACCACTAAAACACAAAGTTGTTTTGGGCTTTGACCCAGCATATCGAACAGGTTGCAAACTTGCAGTTGTTGATGAAAATGGCAAAGTTCTTGACAAGGGCGTTATATTTCCTACTCCCCCACACAACAAAATTGAAGAAAGTGAAAAAGTTGTTTTGAACCTAATTGACAAATACAAGATTGATTGCATAAGCATTGGCAACGGAACAGCAAGCAAAGAAAGCGAAATATTTGTTGCAAACACAATTAAAAAGGCAAAAAGACCAGTTTCATATATGGTTGTTAGTGAAGCCGGCGCAAGTGTTTACAGTGCAAGCAAACTTGGTGCAGAAGAATTTCCAGAATATGATGTAACAACAAGAAGCGCAGTTTCAATTGCTCGCCGTTTGCAAGACCCACTTGCAGAATTGATTAAAATTGATGTTAAGTCAATTGGCGTTGGACAATATCAACATGATATGCCACAAAAGAGATTGACCGAAGTTTTGGACACTGTTGTTGAAGATTGTGTAAATAGCGTTGGCGTTGACCTTAACTCTGCAAGTCCAACACTTTTGTCAAAAGTTAGTGGACTAAACAGTAGCATTGCAAAAAATGTTGTAAAATATCGTGAAGATAATGGTGCTTTCACATCAAGACAACAACTTAAAAAAGTTAGCAAACTTGGTGACAAAGCCTTTGAGCAATGTGCAGGCTTTTTGAGAATTACAAATGGCGACAACATTTTGGATAACACTGCTGTTCACCCAGAAAGTTATGATGCAACAGAAAAATTGCTTAAACACTTTAAACTTACAGATGAAGATGTAAAAAATGGCAAAGTTTCAATGCTTCCAACACTTGTTGCAAATGAAGGCGAAGAAAAAACAGCCAAAGAAATTGGAATTGGTGTTCCAACACTAAACGACATTGTTTCAGAAATAATAAAACCGGGTCGTGACATTCGTGACAGTTTGCCTGCTCCAATGCTTCGCACTGATGTTATGAGCATAAACGATTTGCAACCGGGAATGGTTTTGAAAGGAACTGTTAGAAATGTTATTGACTTTGGCGCATTTGTTGACATTGGCGTTCACCAAGATGGACTTGTTCACATAAGTCAAATTTGCGACCACTTCATAAAGCACCCAAGCGAAGAACTTTCTGTTGGTCAAGTTGTAAACGTAAAGGTTTTGTCTGTTGACCTAGAAAAAAATAGAATTTCTCTCACAATGAAAGGAATTGAAGAAAACGCATAAATAGCCAAAACCGATGGCAAATTTTTTGTAATTTAATTGCGATTTATCTTTATATAAGAAATAAACAAAAAAAAGAGTTTTACTAACGAGCAAGTTTGCTCAAAAGTAAAACTCTTTTTTAAATTAAAAATTTCGTTGTCTATTGATTTCATACAAACAGGTTGTTGTGGCACAGGCAATGTTCAATGAGTCAATGCCCTGTCTCATTGATATTTTTACAAAGTCATCTGCATTTTCATTGTAAAACTTGCACAAGCCATCAGTTTCATTGCCAATAAGAAGCAAAACTGGTGTTGTAAAGTCAAAGTCTTGCAATCTTTTGGTTGTTTGCAATGATGTTGCAACAACTTTTAAATTTTCGTATTCGTTTTTAAGTTTTGCAACTAGGTTCAAAAATTCGGCATTGCTTGACACAAAAGATATTGGCATTTTGAAAAATGACCCCATTGAAGCAGTGATAACCAAATGGTCATATATGTCAACTGCGTGACCAGAATAAAAGATGTGTTCAACATTCAAAGCATCACAACTTCTAATAATAGTTCCTAAATTCCCTTTTTTAGATGGTCTATCAATAAGCACGAAAATTGGGTTTTGAGAATACTCAATTTTTTGTTGCGGTTTCATATTTATTATTGCCACAATTTCGCTCATTTCATCTTTATCACTCAACTTTCTCATAAGTTCAGGCGACAAAACATAATTAAATTTTGCTTTGTTCAAAATTCCCTTTGCCCAATTTGACAAATTTGTGTCTTTTGAATAAACAAATGCTTCAATTTGCCACTTAAAAGAAATTGCGTCTTTAATGTTCTGCACTCCCTCAACAAAAAATTGTCTCATTTGTGCACGTTTGTTTCTATTTTCCTTCAACGCCGTTATTTGTTGAAAAATTGCATTGTCTTTTCCTATATAAATTTTTTCCATTGTTTCTCCCAAAAAGTTTGTCGTAGACTTATTTAAATAAATCACTTTCAAACAAACTAATATAATTTTAGCATAATGCCACAATTAATTTTTAGTTTTGCCAACAACTATAAACTTACTTATATAAATTTTATATCACAGAAGCATTTTGCACAAACAAAAATTCAGCATTTCGCTGAATTTTTTTCTTATTGATGATTTGCATCAATTGCTTCACGCCAAGCTTTGATTGCAGCAATTGTTGTTTCTTTGTTTTTTTCAAAGGCTTCAATGTGAGCGTTATAAATTTCTTTGTATGCTTCAATTTTTGCATTGATTGTTTCTTTGCACTTTGCAATAAGCTCTTTGCTCTCTTCTTTCAATTTTGTAATCTCATCATTAATTTTTTCTTCAAAAGATTTTTGCAAATCTGAAAGCATTGCTTTTGCTTCATTAAGTGATTGTTTAAGTTTGTTCAATTGTTCTTGTGCTTGTTTTTTAACTTCACCAGAAAGTTGCTTAATTTGTTCTGACACATTGTCAATTTGTTTTTCAAGGTCATCAATGTTTGCTTTTGCACTGTTGATGCTCTCTTTAAGTTTTGCAATTACATCTTCATTTAAAAATTTTTCCAAAGATGCAAGTTTGTCGCCAACAACACCTTTAAGTTGTTCGCTTCTTTCTCTAATCATTTGCAAAATTTCTGTTTCTGTTTTGTCTGCAAAATCTTTAACATCAAGACCAATTGCTTTTGCAATTGCACTGTATTTTTCAACAAGTTCCGTTGTTTGTGCATTTATTGTTGCAACTGCTCTACCAAAAACACCATTTTCATCAAATGCTGTGTTAATTGCGTTTGAAATGCTTTGTTTAAGGGCTTCGGCTTGTCCTTCACTGCCATCTATGTGCAATGAAATAACATTTTTTGTGCCATCTGATGAGCCATCAACAGTAACATCAATATTGTATCCACTTTTGATTGCTGTGATTGTAAATTCTCTTGCAACATCGTTGATGTCTTTGCCTTCAACTTCAATGTTCGCATAGATGTTGTTTGCGTCATTATTTAGATATGTCACGCTCAAAACCTTGTTTTTTGAGTTGACAACAAATTGTGCACTTGGGTTCAAGTCCATTTGCACAGATGCAGTTGGTGTGTTGTTTTGATTGTTTAAGTAAACGCCAAGCCAAACGCCACCACCAACCAAGAGCACCAAAACGATAATCGAAACAATTATTTTTTTCATAAACTCTCCTTAATTTTTAAACTATTCAAATATTTTTCTCTGGCAAGTTTTGAATACTTGCAACCACAATAATCTTGCCTATACAAATTATACTTTTTGCTTAGTTCAATGCTTCGCTTGTAGCCATCTTCTTTTTTGAAGTCACTAAACAAATACTTAACTCCAACTTTGTCTGCAATTTCTCCACCAATTTCATTTAGTGCTTTGCTGTTTTTGTAAGGTGAAATTGAGAGCGAAGTTGTAAAGTAGTCAAACCCATTTTGCTTTGCATATTCTGCCGAAGCCATAAGCCTTTGCCTATAACACTTTTTGCAACGTTCTCCACCTTCTGGCAAATCTTCCAGCCCCTTTGCAACAAGTTCCTCAAAACTTTGATTGTCATACTCCCCTTCAACAACCTTAACATTTGGGTGAACATTTTTTGCAAAGTTTTTTAGTTCTTCAAGTCTTTTTTGATACTCCTCTTTTGGCGAAATGTTTGGATTGAAGAAGAACACAGTTATGTCAAAGTATTCTTCAAGCACTTCCAAGCATCTGCTTGAACAAGGAGCACAACAAACATGAAGTAACAATTTGGGTTTGTGTTGTTTGTCCAAATTTTGTATTGTGGCCAAAAACATTTGATAATAGTTTTTTTCCATATAAATATGTTATCATAAATTAAAGCATTTTACAAATATTTTGCAAATCAATGCTTAAACAAAATGGACATATTTGTCTATTTTTGATATAATGACCTTGGAGTTTATATGAATAGAATTGTTGTAATAACTGGTGGGTCAAGTGGCATTGGCAAAGAAATGGTAGAAATTTACAAAAAGTGTGGTGACAATGTTTTTTCTCTTGCAAGAAGCACTCCACAAAACGATCACGAAATTGAAGTTGATGTTACAAACGAACAGCAAGTTAAACTTGCAATTGAACAAATTGGAACAAAATTTGGCAAGATTGACATTTTGATAAATTGTGCAGGCTACGGCATAAGTGGAGCACTTGAACTAATTCCAACCGAAGAAGCAGAAAAGGAATTTGATGTAAATATGCTTGGCGCTTTTATTGTCAACAAATATGCAATCAAATTTATGAAAAAAGGAAGTGTGATTGTTCACATTGCAAGTGCTTGCGCTTTGTTTGCTTTGCCATTTAGAGGACTTTATTGCGCAAGCAAATCTGCCTTAAATATGTATAGTGACAGTTTGCTAATGGAACTTAAACCGTTTGGCATAAAAGTTGTTTCTATATGTCCGGGCGATGTAAAAACAAACTTCACAAAAAACAGAGTTAAAATTGCAATAACAAACGAAAGGTATCAAGACCGCATTTCAAACAGCGCCCACAACATAGACAAAAATCAAGAAAAGCGAATGGACGCAACAATGGTCGCAAAAAAGATTGTTAAAATTGCAAACAAAAAGTCACCAAAACCAATGTATATAATTGGCGCTAAATACAAGTTTTTATACTTTGCTTCAAAAATATTTCCAAAACGAACACTTCTCCACTTCACAGAAAAGATGTTCAATGGCAAAAAGAAAAAATAACTTTTAAGGGGGGTATTCCCCTTTTTTTTGTTCTCATATTTTTTCAACTGCGAAAGAATTATCATTTGCACACTTTCTTGTAAAACAAAATGTGCATAATTATATAAATGGCATTTCAAAAATGCAGAAAAATTTTGCAAATACAAACTGAAATAAGTTAAAACCATTGACAAAAAAATTTTTTGTGATATAATAAATGAGTAATTAAATAATTATGTGCCAAAGACCACAAGTGAGATTTATCTCGTAAAACATTTGTTGCTTGTAGAGGTGCCCAAAAACTTTATATATTGATATAAAAGTTTCTTGTGTGCAGGCACAAGAAATTTTTTAATTATCGCATTATATAAAGGAGGAACAAAATTTGAGCACAAATCTTGAAAACAAAAAACAACTTGTAGAAGAAATTAAAGACAAACTTTCAAGAGCAAAGTCAGCAGTTTTTGTTAACTTTATTGGCACAAATGTGTCACAAGACACAGCACTTCGTGCAACCATTAGAAACAACAATGGCGAATACAAAGTTTACAAAAACACTCTTCTACTCAAAGCCCTTTCAGAAATGGGTTTAAGTGGCGTTGAAGAACATCTTCACGGCACAACAAGTGTTGCAATTAGTTATGATGATGAAATTTCAGCAGCAAAAGCTATTTGCGATGCTAAAAAAGACAACGACAAGTTGTCTGTAAAATTTGGTTTACTTGATGGTGCAGTTATTGACGACAAATTTGTTGACAAACTTGCAAGTATTCCATCAAGAGAAACATTGCTTTCAAAACTCGCTTTCTTGTTGAAGGCTCCAATGCAAAAACTTGCTATTGGTTTGAATGCAGTTGCAGAGAAAAAAGCAGAATAATAATTAATTTTTAAGGAGAATTTTAAAATGGCAGATTTAAAGAAATTTGTTGAAGACATTAAAGGTCTTACAGTAGTTGAACTTAACGATTTGGTTAAGATGATTGAAGAAGAATTTGGAGTTAGCGCAGCAGCAGTTGCAGCAGCACCAGCAGCAGGCGCAGCAGCACCAGCAGCAGAAGAAGCAAGTGAACTTACAGTTCGCATGACAGCAGTTGATGCTACACAAAAAATCCCAACAATCAAAGCAATCAGAGATATTTTGGGTCTTGGACTTGTTGAAGCAAAAGCACTTTGCGAAAACGTTCCAAGTGTAATTAAAGAAAACGTTCCAGCAGCAGAAGCAAAAGAAATTGCTGAAAAACTTAAAGCAGTTGGCGCAACAGTTGAACTTAAGTAAGTTTGAAAATATAATGCGAATTTAGAAGAGCAAATTGCTCTTCTTTTTTTATGATTGACATAACATACAAAATTTTGTAAAATGTATGTAGATAATCAATAAAAAGAGGATAAAATGAGAAAACCAAGAGTTGTTGTGACCTACATAGAAGCCGGAATGGGTCACATTGTAAGTGCAAAAGCAATAAGCGATGCTCTGAAAAAAAATTATGGCGACAAATTGGATATATACGATTTGTATCTCGCTGAAAAAAGTCCAATTTTGGAAAAATACCAAAAGAATTTGGTAAACGATGTAAAAAAATCAAACAAAAACCCTGCATACAGCAGTTTTCAATTTTTTTGTATGAATTTGTTTGGCAGAAGTTCAACACTAAAACTAACACACGGAACAGTGTTTTTGGATGCAACAAAAGAAATGTACAAAGTGTTTGCAAAACTTAGACCAGACATCATCATAAACACTCACTTTTCACCACACTATGTTTCAATTGAACTGAGAAACAACTATTTCAATAGAATGCTTGTTGCAACCTATGACCCAGACCCAAACGTTCACGGTTGGTGGGACAACAGAAGTGATATATTTTTTGTTAACAATGTGCATGCAAAAAAAGAAGCCATTGAAAAAAACAAATTCACTCCTTCTGCCGTAAGACAAGTTGACTTCACTGCACGAGATTGCATAATTAACAGCAACCTAACAAAAGCAGAATATCGAGAAAAATACAATTTGCCACAAGAAAATTTCACAATCATTTTGGCTGATGGTGCTTATGCAACAGCAAAACTAAAAGAATACACAAACGAGTTTTGCAAAATTAAAAAACCAGTTACAATAATTGTTATTGCAGGCAAAAATGACAAAGTTAAAGAATATTTTGACAAAAAAGTGCCAGAGCTTCCAAAAAATATAACAATGCGTGTCTATGGTTTTGTTGACAATGTTCACGAACTATACGCTGCAAGCGACATATTTGTTACAAAAGCAGGTCCAAACGCAATTCAAGATAGCTTGTTTATGCGAACGCCAATAATTGTAAACTTCTACGCTAGTCCAATTGAAAAATTCACTCAAAAGTTGTTTGTAAAAGAATATAAATGTGGACTTACAATTTTGGACAAAGTTAAAGCACGCAAACAAATTGAACAATGGATTGACAACCCAAGTTTGCTTGACCCATATCGCAAAAATTGCGAGCGCCTAGACAAAACAAAAAATGGTGGACAAGAAATTGCCGACACAATCTACTCTGCCTTGCAATATTATAGACCAGAACTATTTCAGAAAAAAGATAACTAACATCACCACTCTATCAAAGGTTTAATATGGAAAATAAAAAAGTTTTAATAATTTCAATGACTTGTGGCGAAGGTCACAACGCAATTGCAAAATCATTTTTAAGCGAATTTCAAAAACAAGGTGTCGAAGCAAAAATTGTTGACCTTTTTGAATCTAAAACAAAAAACAAAAAGTTTTACAACAATATGTATCTTTGGGCGTGCAAGCATATTCCTCACCTATACGAAATGGCGTGGAAGCACGAAAGAAAAGTTAACCCAGAAAACTTAGAAAAATCGCCACAATACAAACAAATAAAATGTGTTATTTCTCATTTTGAAAAGTTGATAAATGACTACAAACCTTATGCAATAGTTTGTGTTCACAACTCTGCTGGTGCAATGGTGGCATATTTAAAAAATCATCATTTGATTGATGACAAGATTAAAACAATAACCGTAATGTTTGACTATGTGCTTTGCCCATACTGGAATACAAACAGGTATCTTGACTACTGCATCACTCCACACGAAGTTTGCCACAAAGCACTTTTAGATGTTGGGTTTAAAGAAAGTCAACTTAAATGTTTTGGCTTTCCAACTAACTCGAAATTTTATGAAAAGCAAGACAAAACTGAAGTTCGCAAAAAATTAGGTCTTGAAAACAAATTCACTTTCTTTTCGATTTCTGGTGGCAACGGACTTGGCAATTCACTTAAACTTTTAAAAAATATATTAAAAGCAAAAGGTGACTTTCAAGTTATTATAATAAATGGCAAAAACGAGAAAAACAGAGCAAAAATTGAAAAATATCTAACAAAACACAACATTAAAAATGTCATAAACCTTGGTTTTGTAAACAATATAAACGAACTTATGAGTGCAAGTGACATTGCATTTGCGCGTGGTGGTGGCGCTGGAATTTCAGAATGCTTCTACTCTGGCTTGCCGGTAATTTTTAGAGAAGGTTTGATTATCAACGAAAAAGAAAACAAAAATTTGTTTGTTCAAAAAAATTGTGGCTTTGAAATTAAGCACACAAGTGATGTGACAAAAATTTGTCAAAAAGTTTTGGACAATCCACAAATTATTGCTGAAATTCAAAACAACATAAAGTCTTTTGTAAAAGAAAGACCAATTGAAAAAACAGTTCAATTTATTTTAGAATAGACAAAAAAAGTGCAACAATCACAAGATTATTGCACTTTTTTTATTTATTTTTATGTTTTTCAATTGCAAGGTCATAAACTGCTTGATACTCTTTTGCAGTTTGTGTCCATTTTTTATTTAATTGCTTTTCAGCATTTAAGCCAGCAATTTCAATTTCTTTTGGGTTGTTTAGCAAGTACAATATTTTTGTTGCCATTGCTTTTGGACTATTTTCAATAATAAATCCATTTTCTCCATCAATAATTCTTTCCGATGAACCTGTGCCCTTTATCACAACACTTGGTGTTCTGTTTGATGCACTTTCAATAATTGCCAAACTGTCATTATCAAAAATTGATGGAAACAAAAACAATTTTGCATTTTGATAAAGTGATTTAAGCAAGTTTTTGTCCAAGATGTTGCCAGTAAAAATGATTTTGTCTTTTAATTCCGACTTCTCTACTTTTTTAACAAATTTTTTATCGTCAATTGTTCCAGCAAAAATCATTTTGAAATTTGAAAATTCTTTGTTTAAAAGTTTAAGTGCTTCAAATGTGAAATCAATATTTTTAAAATTCGCAACATGTCCAACATACAGAAAAACATTGTCTATTGGTTGAAGGTCATATTTTTGTTTTGCAATTTTTGTCACATCTTGATAGCCATTTGGGTTTTCTGGAGTGCCATTTTTTATCATGTGAAATGGCTTTTTGTAGCCATACTTGTCAAACTCACCACGCATATCATTTGAAACAGCACAAACTTCATCGCTATGTTTAAGCCTACTACCAATTGCAAGACATGCAATTTTTGTAAGCAATTTTGAGTGCACTTCACTTTGTATGCAGGCACTAAATTTAGTGTGAATTGTTGTTACAAGTGGAATATTATGTTTTTTTGAATACCTATTAGCAAACAAAAGCATATTGCCGTTTGTGTGGCAATGAATAACATCTGGTGCAAAATCATCAATTTTTTTAACAAAATCTTTTGGTTTATTTGGTTTTGCATTGAAATAGTTTGATGTCACTTTTGAACTTTTGCATCTTGCAACTTCAAACTCAAAATTATCAACATAGTCCCAATATTCTGGCGCACATACCAAAACACTATTTCCATTTTGAACGTGTGCTTTTGCAATTTGCAAAACTGCATTTTCTGTTCCACCAGTCCCGGGCAAAAAACTATCCGTAAATATAGCAATCTTCATTCGTTTTCTCCAAAAATTATTTTGATTGTTCAATCACAACTGCAAGTTTTGCACTAACACCAACAAACAACTTAACTTCAATTTCATATCTTCCAGCAAATTTGATTGGATTTGGCAAAACAATTTGCTTTTTTGAAATGTCATAGCCCATTTTTTTAAGTTGTTCTGCAAGTTCAGCACTTGTTATGCTTCCAAAAATTTTGCCATTGTCACCACTTTTAACTGCATAGTTAAGTGTCACAGTATTCAATTTTTTTGCAAGCTCTTCGGCTTCTTTTTTTGATTGTGCATAGTGAAAATCTTCTGCGACTTTTTTGTTTTGATGTTCATTTAATGCAGTATTGTCGGCAATTTTTGCCTTGCCTGTTCTGAGCAAAAAGTTTTGCGCAAAACCTGCACTGACTTCGCAAACATCTCCTTTTTTCCCTGTTCCCTTTATATCTTGTAATAAAATAACTTTCATAGCATCTCCTTATGTTTAGTTTATATTTTTTAGCAAAATATGTCAAACAAAACGCTTGGCAAAATATTACAACGCCACTTTGCTAAATGTTTTATAAAATTTGTTTTTTAGGACAAAATAGTTTTGAGGTGAAAATATGAATTTAAAATGTGGAAAAGTTAATTGCAAACACAACAAACAATGTGCTTGCTGTGCCGATGAAGTGCACATTGCAAAGAACACTGACTGCCGAACCTATGAAAAAGACAATTCAAAATCTGGCGCAACAATTGCCGAAATAAACAAAAACTTGTTTGAAATGGCACCAGATATGATGAAAAACTTAAAAAATGTTGCCATAAAATGCAACGCAAAATGTTTATTTAACAAAAAAGGAATTTGCAATGCAAATGGCATAACTGTTTTAGAAGAAAAATCTGATGGCATTTGTGCAACATTTATTGAAGAATAAATTTTTGTCATAAATGATTATCAATAGTTTTTATTATAGTAGCAAAGGCAAGTAATCCAAAGGAATATTTGTTAATGCTGATGCTTTTCAAACTATTATTATGTGTTATTTATAATTGGCTTTAACAACAATACACTTTGTTTATCTTAACTTTGCAAAAAAAACTTATTTAGTCTATCAAATTTGTTGCTGAAAACAACCAAAATTTATACTTGTACAGCTACTCAAATTTTTTCGCTAAATTTAAACAACGTATACAGAAAAAAAGATTGAACACTTCACATTTCGTGAAATAATGTTCAATCTTTTTAAATAATTTATAGTCTTGCTGTTTCTTCTTCGTTTTCTTCTGCTTCTTTTAAAACTCGTTTTGCCAATCTTTGTGCCAAAAATGCTTTCTTTGAGCATATTTTTTCAATCAAAACCTTGTCTTCAGAAATTTGATTGTATTTTTTTGTGATGTATTCACTGTCTTTTACATTTAAGTGTTTAAGCAATTCATTGCACAATCTGTCATAGTTGTTGCCCCTACGCTCAATGACATGCTTTTTGTAATCACTATCTATCTTGCCAGTTTCAAGAAGCAAATTGTCGCTGTCAAACAACTTGTAATAAACTTGACATGTTTCATATGTTTCTGTTCCAAGTTTTTCACCAAGAATGTTTATCAACTTGTTTTTTATTTCAGTGTCAGTTCTATCAATTTGCACACTAAGACTTGTAACAGCCAATGTTTTTATATTTCTCATAAATACCTCTTTGTGCGTATATATTATCACAAATATAAAATTTTGTCAATACCCCACATTTTCACTTTGGGACAAAAAAATTTTAAAATTTACAACAAAAAGCCACTAAAAAGTGGTTTTTAACTTACTTTAAACATTTTTCCATTTTGTGAGATATTAAAATTGCTGTTGTGTTAAGACTTAAAGAATTTTGTTTTTTGTCAATTTGTCATAGACATCATACATCACAACGCTTGCGGCTGTTGAAACATTTAGCGAATTTGCCATTCCAAGCAATGGAAGATGTATGCAATAATCTGAAAATTCAATAAGTTCTTTACTAACTCCATCAAACTCCCTGCCCAAAATTAAGCATACTGGCTTATGTGGGTTGTAATCTCTATAATCAATGCTGTTGCTTGCAACTTCAACCGAAACAATTTCAACGCCGTTATCTTTCAACTCTTTTGCAACATCAAGTGCATTTTCTCTATACTCCCAAGGAACCCATCTCTCAGCACCCCTTGAACCTTGTTTTATGCCCTTGTTGGGTGGAATTATTGTGTTGCCACAAATATAAACTTTTTTAACAAGCAAACTATCGGCAAGCCTTAAAATGCAACCAATGTTGTGTGTGCATTTTAAACTGTCCAAAATTATATAAATTTCATTTCGCTTTTTGCTAAAAAACTCTTCTTTTTTGCTTTTGCCTTCCCTAAGTTCAGTTTTTGTTAACTGATGAGGTGCAGTTATATCATTTTCCATAATAAATTTCTCCAATAAATTAAAACATTATTCAACAAGCCTTATTATTACTGATTGTAACTTTTTGTTATAAAATTTAAAATAGCAAATTCGGTTTATAACATACAATAAATGCCAACCCGTTTTTTAATCTTTTTAATTGCAACATTATAAAAATTGTTTGCAACAATTAAAATCTAACACAAACATTATGAATTATCATCAACAACATTCTCAATAAAAAACCACTGAAAAGTGGTTTTTTAACTATACTTTGTAAGTAAATTTGATGCCAGGACCCATTGTTGATGCAAGTGACAAACTCTTTAAGTAAATGCCCTTTGCAGAAGCTGGTTTACTCTTGATGATTGCGTCCATAACTGCATGTAAGTTTTGTGTAAGTTTTTCTGCACCAAAACTTGCCTTGCCAATGATTACGTGAACAATGTTTTGTTTGTCAAGACGATATTCAACTTTTCCGGCTTTTACATCGTTAATTGCCTTTGTAACATCTGTTGTAACTGTGCCACTCTTGATGTTTGGCATAAGTCCTTTTGGACCCAAAACCTTTGCAACTCTTCCAACAAAACCCATCATATCTGGTGTTGTGATGCAAACATCAAAATCTGTCCAGTTGCCTTGAATTTTGGCAATCATATCTTCTGCGCCAACATAGTCTGCGCCTGCTTTAACTGCAAGGTCTGCAGCATTGCCTTTTGCAATAACCAAAACTCTAACTTTTTTACCAGTTCCGTTTGGAAGAACAACTGTTCCTCTAACTTGTTGGTCAGCAAGTTTGCCGTTTACGCCAAGTTTTGCGTGAAGTTCAATTGTTTCATCAAACTTTGCTTTGCTTGTGGCAATTGCAAGTTCAACTGCCTTGTCAGCATCATATATTGCAGAACTATCTACAAGTTTTGCAACTTCTGTGTATCTTTTTCCTTTTTTCATAATTCCTCCTGTGGTTTTAGCGAATAACCTTGTTATTCTTCCACTTAATCAACTACTTCTACGCCCATACTTCTTGCAGAGCCAGCAATCATTTTCATTGCACTTTCAACGCTTGATGCATTGAGGTCTTTCATTTTGAGTTCTGCAATTTCTTTAACTTGGGCTTTTGTTATCTTTGCAACTTTTGTTTTGTTTGGAGCGCCACTGCCCTTTTCAATTCCGCAAGCTTTTTTAATTAAAACTGCTGCTGGTGGTGTTTTTGTAACAAAACTGAATGTTCTATCTTCATATGCTGTTACAATAACTGGAATAATCAAACCAACTTGATCTTTTGTTGCATCGTTAAATTGCTTCAAAAAGTCCATTGTTGGAATTCCATGAGGTCCAAGTGCTGAACCAACGCTTTGACCTGGCACTGCTTTTCCGCCAGGCAATTGCAATTTGATAACTGCCTTAATTTTCTTTGCCATTTTTTCCTCCTGCTCCAAGACTGGAGCACTGTGGTACATTTGAAATGCATAACAAATTTACATTTCTCCCACGAATATATTAAATAGGCTTTTGCCTAATTAATAACTAATCAATTTTTCTTATTTGGTCAAGATTTACATCGATTGGTGTATTTCTGCCAAACATTTCAACAATAACCTTTGCCTTTGAAAGTTGAGTGTCAATTTCTTGAATTGTTCCAACAACTTTATCAAAAGGTCCGTCAATAATTTCAACTTTGTCCATTGGTGCCAAGGTTGAATCCACCTTTGGAGTTTCAAGATGCATTGTTTCAATCTCTTTTTCTGTAAGTTCAAGAGGTCTGCCCTTTGGACCAACAAAACCAGTGATTCCACGAGTTCCTACAATTCTGTGCCAAATGTCATCGCCATATATCATCTTAACCAAGAGATAGGTTGGCATAAGCTTTTGTTTAACAACAACTTGTTTGCCGTCTGCCTTTTCTTGAATGACTTCTTCTTCTGGACAAACTATGTCAAAAACTCTGTCTTGCAAATTGTTTTTCTTAACCACCATTTGAAGGTTTTGCTTTGCAACATTTTCATAGCCAGAAATTGTGTGCAAAACATACCATTTTGGTTTGTCATCTTTTACCATATTCAATTCTCCAAAATTTATTTACCAAAGCCAAACCAATCGGTAACTTTTCCATTAACCATAAGTTGGAATAGCCAACTCAAAATTCGGTCGATGCAAAACAACACAACCGTAAAGGCAATTACAATGCCAAGAACAATCAGGGTGTTTTTAACAACCTTTCCAAAAGTTGGCCAAGTAACTTTTTTAAGCTCGGCAACAGTTTCTTTTGCTTTGTTCTTTTTTGGCTCTGAATTTTGTTTTTTAGCCTTTTTGCTGTCTTTGGCTTTTTGAGCTTCCTTTGCCTGCTTTGCCTCTAACTTTGCTTGGTTTTTTAATTCTTTTTTGCTTGGTTGAGGTTCAACAGCAACTTGTTCAGTTTGATTAACTTCGTTTTCGTTTTCAACTTTTTCAGGCATATTTTCTGTGTTTGCCACTACAAAGTCCTCCTATAAATTTATTGTGTTATTTTGCTTCTTTGTGCATTGTATGCTTTTTGCAAAATGGGCAATATTTTTTGAGTTCAATACGATCTGGTGTATTTTTTTTGTTCTTCATACAGTCATAATTTCTTTGTTTGCATTCTGTGCATTCAAGTGTAATTTTTTCTCTCATTGGTTAATCTCCTATTTCCTAAAAAATAGCACCTTTTTCAAGATGCTCTTTTATTTTATCATATAAATCAAAACAAGTCAACAAGTTTTGAAAAATTTGTTGCAATTAAAGCCCAAGTTCTTCATCATCTGTTTTTGTTTGTTTTTCTTGTGGTTTTGCGTGTTGATGTTCGTCTGCTTTTGCTGGTTTTTCTTGTGGTTTCGTTAACTGTTGTTCATCTGCTTTTTCAGGCGCAAGTTCACTTAAACCACCATGCAAGCCCATAAATGTGTTAAACACACGGCCGTCTTGTTCTTTAGGCTTTTCTCCTTTTGGTTTTTCTTCTGGCCTTTGAACAGGCTTTTCAACCGGTTTTTCTTCTTTTTTTGGTTCTTCGTGTTTTACTGTAGGTTTTTCAAATTTCTTTTCTTCTTTTGGTTGGCTTTGCTTTGGTGCTGGTGCTTTTTCAATTTTTTGTTGTTTTCTGTCTTGCTCTTTTTTGTATTCACTTTGCATATTTGTGTACAAAACTGCATCGTTTTTAAGTTCTGCACTGCTTAGCAATGCTTCCTTTTTCTGTTCTTGAATATTTCTTAAATTCTTTGCAAAATCTTCATTCAATTTGTTTAAAGTTGCTTTAAGTTTAACATCATTAAGAAGTTCTTCACTGTGTTGTTCCAAAATTGAATCTAAAACTTGATTTAGATATTTATAATATCCTGCAACATCTTCTTTGATAAACCAACCATTTATTTTGTATGCTTCGGCGTCCATTTTTTCGGTTATGGTCTTGCCAAATTGAGATTTTGCAAGTGCTTTCATTTTTTTATCATAAAGAATTTTGTATTGACCTTCTAGATATGGCGAAACAACTTGCTTTAAGGTGTCAACATATCTCTTGCGTGAAATAAGTGCATCAAGATTTTCTGTTTTAATCTTTTTGATAAGACCTTCATCTTTTTTAGAAAACACATTGAAATACTTAAGTGCATCAATAACAAAAGTGTTGGTTTCTTTTGCTGTGTATTTTGCAATTTCTGCACTGTTTGTGTTGATGTAGTAGCCATTTGCTCTGTCAATTGATTCCAAGAGTTCCAAAATTGCAGTGCTGTCACCTTTTTGTGGCATATCCTTTACAATTTTAATTGCAAAGTCAACATTGCCAAATTTATCAACTGGTTGAGCACTTTGGCAAAACATATTGCTTCCAAAAGAATACTGATAAACTTTTGCCATTGCAACAAGTTGGTCAATGACTTCTTTGTCTAAAACATAAGTTCCATTTTTAACATAGTCACCAAACAAGGCATTGTCTATTACATCAATGCTTTGCAATTCACTATAATAATCAATTTCACTTTTGTTGTAGATGTATCCACCTTTTACATCTTTGCGAATATAACGCTCGTTGTTATTTTCACTTTCATTAACTTCAACTTCTAAATTTTCCATTAAAACCACCTTATGTTTTTTTCAAAGCCAAAATTCTACTTGTATTTATTATAACATACAATTTAATATCTATGCAACAAAAAAGCCACTTTGGTTTAATTTGAAAGTGGCATATTTTTTTTATTTAAAAATATCATCTACAATATCTGTTTCGTCAATTGGTGTCATTTTTTTTGATGCGTCAACATATTCCTTTTTAGGTTTTTCTTTTGGAATAGACCTTTCCAAGCTTTGTGCATTTGCATCTTGTGTCAAGTTTACAAACGTTGTGTTTTCTCTGTTAAATTTAAGTTTGATTGTGTCAAGTCCACCATTTCTGTGTTTTGCAACAATAAGATCAACAATACCTGGCTTAATTGCATCTTCGCTTGAATACATATCCGGGTTGTAAATGAACATAACAATGTCGGCATCTTGCTCAATTGCACCACTTTCACGCAAATCGGAAAGCATTGGTCTGTGGTCAGTTCTGGCTTCAACCGCTCTTGACAACTGACTTAATAGCAAAATTGGAACATCCAATTCTTTTGCTGCAATTTTAAGATATCTTGTAATACTGCTGATTTCTTGTTGACGATTGTCAAGCCCTTTTGCACCACTGGTGGCATTCATAAGTTGAACATAGTCAATCATAACAAGGTCAAGTCCGTGCTCTCTTTTAAGTTTTAAGCACTCGTTTCTAATGATGTTTGCATCTGTAAGAGAACTATCATCAACATAAATTTGACTTTCGACAAAACGTTTTTTTGCTGTCCAAAGTGCAGTCCAATCTTCTGGTGACAACTCGCCTTTGAGTGCCTTGCTCATATCAACGCTTGCAACACTACACAAAATTCTTTGTGCAAGTTGTTCCTTTGGCATTTCAAGTGAGAATATTGCACAAGTTGCTTTGTGATTTAATGCACAATTTGAAACTATGTTCATAGCAAGACTTGTTTTTCCAACGCCTGGTCTTGCGGCAATCAAAATAAGGTCACCTTTGTGAAGACCACCATTAAACAAGTTGTCAAGCGCATAGTAATCTGTTTGAAGCCCTGTAACTGCATTTGGGTCTTTTGCAATTGCTTCAAATTTTGTATTGACAGTTTCAATGCCCTCTTTGATGTGGACAAGTCCGTTTTTTGTTGAAGTTGTGATGTCAGTCAATTGTTTTTCGATGTAGTCAATAATTTCCTTTGAAGGAGAACCATCGTATGCTCTTGCAACAATAGAGTTGCCCATGTCAATAATTCGGCGTAGTTTTGCATTTTCCAAAACTATTTCGGCATAATTTTCATAGTTTGCGGCAGTTGGCACAACATTTGTGAGTGTTGTGATATAAGAAAGTCCGCCAATTTCTTCAAGTTTTTTTGATTTTTCAAGTTCGCTGATGAGAGTTACATAGTCAATTGGTTGATTTTTTAGCATCAAATCTTTCATTGCACTAAAAATGGTTTTGTGAACATCGCTATAAAAATCATCTGCGCTGAGTTTTGAGCACAAATCTCCAGCAACAGTGTTGCTAATTAGCATACAGCCCAAAACAGATTGCTCTGCTTCAATGCTATAGGGCATTTTTCTTGCCATTTCAACTTTTGCCATTGTCTATTCATTCTCCTTTGTATTGTCGTTTTCAGAATTTTTTTCTTCAACAACAGTTTTTGTTATTTGTTTTTTATTTTTTTCTTTTTTTGAATTGTTTTGCGTGCTCTTTGGTGTTGTTTCTTTGCGCCTATAATCATTCTCGCTAGAAATTTGTTCTTTCAAAAGTTCTCGTTTTTGTTTTCTTTTGTAATGTATCAATTCTTCAATCGCCAAAATTGTGCCCGCAATTGTAACATACAAAACAATCATAACAAAGTCAGAAACTTTGCCTTTAAGCAAAAAGCCAATGGACAGCAAAACAGGAAGCGAACACCCAAAAGTAATTAAAAATCGCTTAAATAATCCAGCAATATCCTTTCGTGTCATACAGCCTCCTGTTTTATTATAATTCATTGAGTTGTTTTTTGCAAATGAAAATTTAGTTGTTTTGTTGTGCTTGTTTTGCGCTAAATTTTGCTTTTGCTCTTGCTTGATGGTCCAAAATAACTTTTCTAATTCTTAAATTTCTTGGAGTAACTTCCAAAAGTTCATCATCAGCCAAAAATTCAATTGACTCTTCCAAACTCATATTGATTGGTGGAATAAGTCTAAGTGCATCATCTGATGAACTTGAACGGCAGTTTGAAAGGTGCTTTTCCTTGCAAACATTTACAACAATGTCTTCATTTTTTGGATTTCTTCCAACAACCATACCAGTGTAAACATCTGTGTTTGGTCCAATGAACAAATCACCACGCTCTTGCGCGTTGTAAAGGCCATAAACAACTGCTTTCCCTGTTTCAAACGCAATGAGTGATCCCATATTTCTTCTTACGATGTCACCCTTGTATGGTTCAAAATCATAGTGAACACTTGTCATAACGCCTTCACCACGAGTATCTGTCAAAAATTCACTCTTGTAACCAAACAAACCTCTGCTTGGAATAAGGAATTCCATTTTAAGTCTTGAGCCATGAGTTGACATATTTTTAAATTCGCCCTTTCTTATGCCCATTTTGCTCATAACAGCGCCCATGCAATCTTGTGGAACATCAACAACAAGTTTGTCAATTGGTTCATACTTAACGCCATCTTTAATTTGATACAAAACTTTTGGCATTGAAACTTGGAATTCATAACCTTCACGGCGCATATTTTCAATAAGAATTGAAAGGTGCATTTCGCCACGTCCACAAACTCTAAATGCTTCGGTTGTGTCGGTGTCATAAACTTTCAAGCTCAAATCTTTTTCAGCTTCTTTATAAAGTCTTGCTCTAAGATGTCTGCTTGTGACAAATTTGCCTTCTTTTCCGGCAAATGGACTATTGTTTACAGAAAATGTCATTTCAACACTTGGTTCACTAATTTTTACAAATGGCATTGCTTCAACATTATTTGCATCGCAAAGTGTGTCACCAACTCTAAAATTTTGGCTTCCGGCAATACATACAATGTCACCAAAATCACTATGGTCGTGAGCAACTTTTTTCATACCCTCAAACTCAAAAAGTGCTGTTACTTTGCATCTTTCATCTGCTTTTTCTTTGTGATAGTTTGTAACAACAATGTTGTCATTTAAATGAACTGTTCCTCTAACAATTTTTCCAATTGCAAGTTTGCCAACATATTCATTCATTTCTGTTGAACTGCAAAGCATTTGGAATGGTGCATCTGGGTCGCCTTCTGGTGCTGGAATATATTCCAAAATTTTGTCCAAAAGTGGCATCATATCTGTGCCCGGAACATCTCTGTTTAAACTTGATGTGCCTGCTCTTGCACTGCAATATACAAATGGGCTGTTAAGTTGCTCGTCGTTTGCATCAAGGTCCATAAAGAGTTCCAAAATTTCATCTTCAACTTCGGCAATTCTTGCATCTGGACGGTCAATTTTGTTGATGACAATAATAACTTTAAGGTTTAAAGAAAGTGCCTTTTCCAAAACAAATCTAGTTTGTGGCATTGGTCCTTCATAGGCATCAACAACAAGCAAAACGCCATCAACCATCTTCAAACTTCTTTCAACTTCGCCACCAAAATCGGCGTGTCCCGGAGTATCTACAATGTTAATTTTTACATCTTTGTGCATAAGAGAACAATTCTTTGCTAAAATTGTAATTCCTCTTTCTCTTTCAATATCGCCACTATCCATAACTCTGTCTTGAACGGTTTGGTTTGTTCTAAAAACGCCACCTTGTTTAAGCATTTCATTAACAAGGCTTGTTTTACCGTGGTCAACGTGGGCAATGATCGCTACATTTCTCAATTTTTCATTTTTCATAATCTTTTCCTCACAACAAAAATAGGTTTTTCAACCTAATGTTTATATCATAATCAAACATCAGTTGCAACAATCAAAAATTTTAATGTCTGCAACTTAAATAATAAAAACACAACAATTATATCACAATATTTTCCATTAAACAATAGTTTTATTTATTTTTTTTAATAAACAACAAAAAAGAAATAACTTTTGAGATTATTTCTTTTTTAAATTGTTAGTTTTTTGTGGTGTTATTGGTATCTTCGCCGGTGTAAATTGTGAAATTTTGAGGTTCGTTTTCTGCAATACTGCTCGGTTTTTTCTTGTTTTTAACAACACAAATCAAAACAAGTATCAACGCCAAAATCAAAGTTAAAACAATTGCCAAAACATACCAAGCAATAGGGTTAATTAAAATTTGATAAAGGGTTATTTGGCATTTGTTTGGATCGGTACTTTGAACCTCATCTGCACTAAACACCCAAATGTGAACTTTGTTGCCTTGTTTATCATAGCCAATTTGTTGTGCGTCTGAATGAACCTTTCCGTTGCAAGTTGAGTAGGCATAGATATAACCACCAATTTCGCCTAAATTATATAAATCAGAATTGCCAAAATAATTTATCCAATCATTTGCAAGGTCACTTCCAGCAAGTTTGCTGAATGGCGTTTTCCTTGTTACAATTTGTTTTGTGTAAAACAAATGGTTTTCCAGTTTTTCTGTTTGGTTTGCACTTAGCTCATCAACGCCATAAAACAACTTGTAGGCATTGCTGTCCAAAAACGTGATTGAAAATTGAAAATAAGTATCTTTGATTGTCGGTTTCATTTTGCCCTTTATTTCACCATCTTCAAGGGTTGGTTTAGGGTCGATATGTTCAATAACATAAGTAATATCATTTTCATCTGTCGCACGGGCTTTAAATTTTTGAAACATATTTGTAATGTAGGCATTTGCATTATCTGCTGCTTTTGCAAAAACATCGGTATAAGTTTTTCCAGAAGCTGACAAGGCATCTTTATCAATGGTAACCGTATAAGTTTCAGTTATGCTATTATCTGAATTGTATGAAATTTGATAGGCAACGCTACCGCAACCACACAACATAAAAACGCACAAAACAAGCGCAAAAATTGATAAAATCTTCTTCTTCATAGTTTAATTATATTATAAAACAAAAAATAATAAAACACATTTAAAGCATTTTGCAAAAAAACTTCTATTTTGGCACAAAGTTGTTTAATCACAAAAATATTGGACAACATATGTTTTGAGGAGTTAATATGAAAAATAAAACACCATTTAATGAAAGCAAAACAATGCAAAACGTGGCAAGAAGTTTTGCCAGCGAAACTATGGAAGGAGCAAAATATCAATTTTTGGCACAGCAATGTGTAACCGAAGAACTTAACTATTTGCAAACAGTTTTCAAAGCACTTGCAAAACATGAAATGAGCCATGCAAAAGTATTTTGGGATATTTTGCATGAAAATTATGAAGGAAAGATTATTCAAAATATAGACATGTCTTTTGGCTATCCTTTTGATTGTGATGACCTGCTTCAAAGTTTTAATTGTCACAAAGAAAACGAGGCATATTTAAGCAAAAACATCTATCCCGAATTTGCACGAATTGCACGAAACGAGGGCTATCCAGAAATTGAACACACTTTTAAACTTGTTGCAACAGTTGAAAATTGTCACAGCCAATTGCTTGGTCAAATTTACGACAAATACAAGGGCAAAAAGTTTTACAAAAGCCCAACACCAGTCAAATGGAAATGCAATCAATGTGGTTTTGAACACACCGGAAAACAACCACTTTCACCTTGCCCACTTTGTGGCTATGAAAAAGGCTATGTCCAAATTCCTTTTGATATGGGCGAATGAAATTGAGTATCAATATCAAAAAAATATCTGCTATTTTGCAGATATTTTTTTGTGTTATTTTTTGCAAATAAATCTCCTGTTTCCCCAAGACATAATCTCATAGTCACTGGCTGAAAGTCCACAATTTTGAAGGGAAGTTGCAATTGCTGTGTCAATATTACTCATATTAGACAAAATCTCAATTCCTGACAAATTGTTTTGTTTCATATATGAAATTGCATTATCCAAAATTTCTTGACTTGTGATGTTTGTGTTTGGTTTTTCAACTGTTGAAGTGTAATAATTATATTTACCTTTTGCAGTATAATCAATTTGATTACCGTCACTATCTGTTCTATGATAATAAGTCCCATTTGGATAGAGTTCTTTTCTGTTTTGCTTAATTGCATCTTCGTTTGCAAGGAAGTATTCGTGGCTTAAATATTCTTTGTTTTCTTTTTCAAGGTCGTCCCAAGTTGGATCAACAATATACCACTGTTTACCCTCGCCAGCATCAAGCAGAACTCTTGCCCATGAGTGAGCACCAATTGTGTTAATATTTAATTGATTTGTCACAATTAGCATCATAAGTGATGTTGAATCATTAAAATCAACCTTGCTCCAATCTGATGTTCCGCCAACAAGACCAAATGTTTCAATCGTTTCAATACCTTCTATGTTGCACATCAAAACGAACGCTTGTGCAATGCCCTTGCAAACGGAAAGATTGTTCAAAAGCATACCAGAAGCATAAAAACTCATCTCGTCAAGGTTTTTGCTGTCAAATGGTGTGCCACTTGCACTATCATAAGTTGTGTTGTCATAGTGATTTGTGGCAACAATATAATCGTGAATTGCATGTGCTTTTTCAAAGTCTGTCATACTGTCAGTGCAAATTTGAGAAAGCACTTCTCTTGCCTTTTGATATGTTTTTTCGGCAGTTGTATTTTCTGATGTGAACTTTGGTTTTCTGCCATTTTGTACAACCATCAGAAGTTGTGCAACAGTTTTAACAGGTGCTTCTTTTTTTCTGTCAATTGCAAATGTTCTGGTTGAATTTTGGATTGTGTAATGAACTGGCAAATTTGCTTGTTCCCTGTTTGGCATTTCATTTTTCTTTGTTGCCTCGTCGGCGCCCTTATATTCAAATGTGATTGTGTAAACTCTATCACTCTTTTGGCTTGTAAGATTACTTGTTGCACTGAAATACAAATAGCATTGGTCGTGAGCACGTTCCAATAGACCAATTATTTCCGGCAATTTTGAAAGATTTGACATGTTGCCAAACAATTGACTCAACACATCTGTGCTACTATTTATGTCAACGCCATATTTTGAAAGTGATGGAATATATTGGTCCAAAAGTGATGTTTCGCTTGAATAAGCATCTGCGCCTTTTGCATAATCAAAACTTTCATCAATATATACTTCTGCTGTTTTCAAACGATACAAAACTGAATAGAAAATGAAGTCTTCAAAGTCATATTGATTTTTGATGTCAAATGTATAGTCGTGACCGTCAAAGAAAAATTGTTTTGCTTGATAGTCGACTTTTGAGTATATTTTGAGTGGACATTTAACAGATTCGCTAACACTTTCCAAGTAACCTTCTGCACCAATTGCAGTGACTTGAACAACATATTCGTCTGTTTTTGTAATTGCGCTGTCAATATCAATTTCGGTTGTTGTTGTAGGTTGACTTAAAATGCTCTTGCTGTTGCTATCTTTAATTTCAATTTGATACTGAGTTGCATTTTCAACTGCATCAAAGTGAAGATAATATTTGCCCTTTGATGGTGCTATGTTGATGTTTGAAACTGCTTCTAACTGCACGGTTTTAACACAAGTGCATTCTTTGCTTCTGTCTGATGAAGAATAATACTTTCCATCGCCAACGCTAACAACATAAACTTTATTTTCTCCAACGCGCAAACTATCGGTTATATCAATGTCATTGTTTTGAGTTATTGTTTGATTTTCAAAAATTCTTGTGCCATTTACATAAATTTGATATGAAGTTGCGTTTTCAACCTTATCGAAACTCAAAAGATACCTTTCATTTGATTTAGATACATTTAAATTTGTTGGAGCATCTAACCTTTGTTTCAAATCATAATTGATTGAAACATATTCACTCTCTTCTTCGCCAAACACTGCACAAACTTCAATCAAATAGTTTTTTGCAGTTGCTAGCACTGATGATAGGTCAACAGAATTTTCAGTTGTTTCATCAATAAGCACGCCATCAACCTTAACTTTATAGCCATCTGCACCTTTAACTTTGTCAAAAGTTAATACGTTGTTTGAAACACTTAAATGGCTTGGTGCACCAACTTTTGTGAAATGTGCAATGTCACTAGAAACAGAGTTTAGATACAAATCGCCATCGCCAATTGCTGTAACATGAACAGAATTTGTGCCAGTTGTAAGCAAGTTTGAAATGTCAATTGAGTTTGTTGTAAAGTTGTAATCTGTTCCATTTATGTAAGCAACATATTTTGTTGCGTGTAAAACTTCTGAAATGTTAAGCAATATTTTGTCTTCTTGTTTAACGATTTCAATTGTTGGTTTTGAAAGTTGCCATGTCGTTTTGTAGGTGTATTTTTCACTTGGTAAACTTGCGTATGTTCCATTTTTTGCAGTTATGACAACTTCATATTTGCCAACGCCACTAATTATTTTTGAAACATCATAGGTTGCGTTTGTTGCAACATAAGTTGTTCCATTTATGTCAATAACATAGATAAGTGCATCAGCAAGTGGGCTGAATGTGAGGATTCCATTTTCAATTTTGATGTCCTTAACTTTTTGGTCAGCGAATGAAGGCAATCTTTCGCAAGAAACCTCTTCACTAAATTTAGATTCATCAAACATAAGTTTTTCGCCATCATAAACTGCGTTGCACTTAACACTTACTTTATGTTTTCCAATTTCAATTTTGTCGGATATATCTAAATTTGTATCTTGAATTGTATATGTTTTGTCATCAATCTTAAGGGTGAAACTTTGTGCGTTTTGTGGTGCATTGAAAGACAAAATATAGCCATTTGAATATTCAACTTTAACATTTGTTGGCTCTGGCAAAATTTGTGCAAGATATTTAGACACTATGTTTGACAAATCGCTGTTTAAATAATTGCTCGTTTTTGAGCAGAAAACTTGAAATTTGTTTTCTTCGCCAAAATTTATGGCATCTTTAAATGGATTTTCTTTGGCAAGGTCAAAATTATTTTGCATTGTAACAAACTTGATGCCATTTACAAGCAATGTGTAATATTCAGCATTTTCAACTGCATTCCAACTTAAATTGTAACCAGACAAAACAAGTGTTGGCGCATCTAGTTTTTGCAAATTGTCAAACTCAATTTCATCAGAGTATCCTGATGGTTTAAATGAACCACTAAGTGTGTAGGCGCAAACTTTAATTTTATACAAGCCACTGCCACTTAAAACGCTGGTTGCATCAAAATCAGCAGACACTCTTTTAAACTGTTTGCCATTTATTTCAACAATATAATAGTCAGCGTTGTCAACTGGTGACCAAGAAATTTTGTATGTGTTTTTGTCAATAGCCAAATCTTTTGGCATGGCAAGTACTCGCTCTTTGCCACATGCAAAAATAATTGGCAATGACACAACAAACATAAATGCAATTAAAATACTTTTAATTCGTTTTTTCATAATTCCACCTTATTAAATATATTTTAACATAAAATTGCAAATGTTACACTTTTTTATCAACATTTTATAAAAAAACACATTGCAAAATTGTTTCAATTCAATGTGCTTTTTGTTTTTTAATTATTTAATTGGTTTTATGCTTGAAATTCCGCCCATGTATGGTCTTAATACTTCTGGAATTTCAACACTGCCATCTGCTTGCAAATGATTTTCAACAAATGCAATAAGCATTCTTGGTGGTGCAACAACGGTGTTGTTTAGTGTGTTTGCATAAACATTGTTGCCATTTTCATCTTTATACTTAATGTTTAAACGGCGAGCCTGTGCATCTGTAAGGTTTGAGCAACTGCCAACTTCAAAATATTTCTTTTGGCGTGGGCTCCAAGCCTCAACATCGCAACTCTTGTATTTAAGGTCGGCAAGGTCACCACTGCAACAAATGAGTTGTCTAACTGGAATGCCCATGCTTACAAAAAGTTCAACTGTGTAGTGCCACATTTTTTCATACCAAGCATCTGCATCTTCTGGTTTGCAAATTACAATCATTTCTTGCTTTTCAAATTGGTGAATTCTGTAAATTCCACGTTCTTCCAAACCATGACTTCCCTTTTCTTTTCTAAAGCAAGGAGAATAACTTGTGAGTGTGAGTGGCAATTTTTTGCCATCAATAATTTGACCAGTAAATCTGCCAATCATTGAGTGTTCACTTGTTCCAATAAGATACAAATCTTCGCCCTCAATTTTATACATCATATTGTCCATTTCATCAAAACTCATAACGCCATTGACAACATCACTTCTAATCATATATGGTGGAATCACATAAGTAAAACCTTTGTTAATCATAAAATCTCTTGCATAGGCAAGCACTGCACTGTGAAGTCTTGCAACATCGCCAAGAAGATAATAAAAACCTTGACCGCTTGTTCTTCTGGCAGAGTCAATGTCAATGCCACCAAGTCTTTCCAAAATGTCGGTGTGATATGGAACTTCAAAATCTGGAACTTTTGGTTCCAAAAATCTTTCGCCCTCAACATTTTTGCTATCATCTTCGCCAAGTGGAACATCATCGGCAATAATGTTTGGAATGCTCATCATATCTTTTTTAATTTGAGCATCAATTTCTTCTTGTTCCTTTTCCAAATTTTCAAGTTCAGTTTTATTGTTTGCAACTTGTTGTTTAACTTTTTCGGCATCATCTTTTTTGCCTGCCTTCATAAGTTTTCCAATTTCAGCAGAAAGAGTGTTTCTTTGTGCACGAATTGCATCGCCCTTTTGTTTAAGGTCACGACTTTTTTTGTCAAGTTCAAGCACTTCGTCAACAAGTGGAAGTTTTCTGTCTTGAAATTTCTTTTTAATGTTTTCTCTAACTTTGTCTGGATTTGTTCTCAATAAATTTATATCTATCATATCAACCTTCTATTGCCTTTTCATTTCAACCAAAACTGATTTGCCGTCAATTTCAATTTCTTTTTTAAAGCCATCATAAATTTTTTCGTTTGAAACGCACAAAACTTCGGCGTTTATGCCACTTAAATTGTCCATAAGCAATTTGTTAAGTTCGGCATCTTTTGTTTCAAAATTAAGTGCAATTCTGTCATCAATATTAAAGTCTGCTTCTTTTCGTGCAACTTGAAGTTCACGAATAAACTCACGAAGTTTACCTTCATTCACAAGTTCACTTGTAAGTTCAATGTCAAGCACAACCAAATTATTGCCAAGTGAAGCAATTGCAAACTCATCTTTTGGAGTGAGTTTAACTTCAAACATATCACTTTCAAGTGGAATGAAGCCATCAATGTTAAGTGTTTTGCCCGAAACAACATCTTTAACATATTGATTCATTGTTTTTTCATCTGTTTCCAAAAGTTTTTGTTTAAGTTTGTTAACATCGCCCTTAAGCACTGCGCCCGCCTTGCGGAAATTTAAAAGCAAGGTGTGATTGTTAAACTTGTCATCTTCTTTAACAAACTCAATTTGTTTAACATTTATTTCGTCCAAAATGATTTGTTTAAAATCTTTAACAGCATCAACATAGTCGGCAGTAACTTTTAAAAACATTGTTTGAAGTGGCTGTTTAACCTTTATTTGATGTTCTGCTCTAAGTTTTTGAGCAAGGTAGATGATATCTCTAACTTTTTTGGTTTCTTCAATATATTTTTCAAAACCAATATGCTCTGCAACTGGGAATTTTGAAAGATGAATGCTAATCGCTTCATTTGGTTCAGTTTGACGAACGAGATTTTGCCAAATGTGTTCAGTCATAAATGGAATAACTGGTGCCATAACCTGACAAGCTGTTTTAATTGCCTTGTACAAAACGTAGTAAGCATTAAGTTGGTCTTCACCACTATTTTTCCAGAACCTGCGTCTGTTAATTCTGATATACCAATTTGTTACATCATCAACATAACTTTCAAATTCTTTCATTGTTGAAGGAAGTTCAAATTCGTCATAATTTTTCTTTGCAATTTCAACAAAATTTGCAGTTCTTTCCAAAAGCCATTTGTCTGTTATGTTAAGTTTTTCAAGATTTGGCTTGTAGCCATCAAGTTTTGGATTGTCTATGCTTGCGTAGGTATTGTAGAAAATGTAGGCATTCCAAAAGCCCAAAAGTTTTCGTCTAACTTCTTCGCCAAGTCCATAGCCAAAACGAACATTGTTTGAAATTGGTGCAGAAGCATAAAGGTATCTAATTGTATCTGCGCCCATTTTTTCTGCGGCTTCATCAAACTTAATCATGTAGCCACTCTTGTGAAATCTTCCGCCATCTTCTCTAATAACGCTTTCGTAGGTCATAACTTTTTCATAAGGTGCTTTGTCTTCCAAAACAACACTCATAAACAAAAGTGAATAGAACCACAAACGAATTTGCTCAATCATTTCAATTACGCATTCGCTTGGGAAGTTTTGTTTGAAATATGCTTTGTCTGTGAAATATTTTTTTGTGCTGAATGGTGTGATGCCTGCATCAAGCCAGCAATCGCCAACATCGGCAATTCTTGAAACTTCTGCACCACAATCGCACTTAATTTTTATGTCATCAATCCAGGGCCTGTGCAAGTTTGGAATGTTTTTTGCAAGTTCTTTGTCTGTTGCTTTTTCAACAAGTTCTTCCTTGCTTCCAATAACAGTCAACTTTCCACACTTGTCACAAATGTAAAATGGAAGTGGCAAGCCATAAAAACGCTTTCTGCTAATGTTCCAATCGCCCATATTGTTAAGCCAATCTAACATTCGCTTTCCGGCATAGTCTGGTTTCCAACTTACGCTATTGCAAGCGTCAATCAATTTGCTTCTGATTGGGTCAGATTTGATATACCAACCACTTACAAGTTTGTAAACAATGTCTGTTTTGCATCTCCAACAAAATGCGTATCTATGCTTATATTTGTGAGTTTTATACAACTTGTTTTGTTCTTTTAGTTTTTCAAACACAAGTGGTCTAACTTCTTCTGTGCTCTTGCCAGCAAACTCACCAAAATCACCAGTGATAATGCCAGCATCATCAATAGGATTGATTTTTTGAAGTCCCAAACTCTCGCCAAGTTCAAAGTCGCTTTCACCACAACCCGGTGCAATGTGAACAACGCCAACACCTTCGGTTGCATCAACTTGATCCCAAGCAACAATTTTATGCTCGAACTTTTGTGGTTCTAAATATGGAAACATTGTTTCATAAGTTTTGCCAACAAGGTCTGTGCCCTTAACTTCTTTAACAACTTCAACAAGGTCTGTGCCCAAACACTTGATTGCATCTTTGCACAAAACAACTGGAAGTTCATCACTCTTAACTTTGCAGTAGCAATATGTCAAATCTTTGTTAACTGCAAGTGCAACATTGCTGGTGAGTGTCCAAGGAGTTGTTGTCCAAACAAGCATTTTTGCACTGCCATCTAAAAGTGGCAATTTGCAGAAAACTGCTTCACATTCAACATCGTGATAGCTATCCGTCATTTCGTGTTCGCTTAAACTTGTTCCACATCTTGGACACCAGTTCATAACACGATATTTTTTTTCTAGCAATCCTTTTTCTTGACATTTTTTAAGGAAATACCAAATGCTTGTGATGTTTTCATCACTATTTGTAAAATAACTGTGGTCCCAGTCCATCCATTGACCAAGGCGTTTGCTTTGCTCTGTTATTACACCACTGTATTTTTTAACACGGTCCATACAAGCCTTTGTAAAATTGTCAAGGCCAAAACGCTCAATGTCCTTTTTGTTTTTAAAGCCAAGTTCTTTTTCAACTTCAACTTCAACCCAAAGACCTTGCGCATCAAAGCCATTTTGATATTGACAACTCTCGCCTTGCATAGCGTGATATTTAATGAAACTATCTTTAAGTGTTCTGCCCCAAGCATGATGAATGCCCATGCTGTTGTTTGCAGTCATTGGACCATCCAAAAAACGATATCTCTTGCCGTTTTTGTTTTGCTCAACAAGTTTGTTAAAACAATCTTCGTTTTTCCAAAAGTCTAAAACATCGTGCTCCATTGACACAAAATCTAAATTTGCTTGCTCTTTTTTTATTGCCATATTGTGTTGTTTTCTCCTTTCAATACACCTATTATATTTACTTTTAAGTTAAAAGTCAAACAATGCAAAATAGTAAAATAAGAAATAGTATTATTTGCCAAGTTGAAATTTATAATAAGTTTGCAAAACTCTTGCCAAGTTTGCATAATTTTTTTATAATTTTGATATGGAGTTTAAAAAATATTTAGAAGATAGTGACATTTCATATTCATTTGGTGGCTTTCCTACCTATGAACTTTTGAAAAACAAAGCAGATGCTGTGGTAAAAATTTTGGTTTCAGAAAAACTAGAAAAAAATGATGAGTGGGCAAAAATTGAAGCACTTTGCAAACAACACAACATTTTGATTGAACAAAATCAAAAACAAATTGAACGCATTGCACCAAAGGGCAACACTTACGTTGTTGGCGTGTTTAAAAAATACAAGCAAAACACCTTAAAAAATGAAAATTCTGTTTTGCTTGTCAACCCAAGTGATATGGGAAATTTGGGCACAATTATGCGTGAAATGCTCGGCTTTGGTTACAAAAATTTGTGTCTTGTTTCGCCTTGCGCCGACCACTTCAACCCAAAAGTTATAAGGGCAAGTATGGGTGCAATTTTTGGGCTTAATGTTTCACTTTTTGACAGTTTTGAACAATTTGAAAAACAAAACACTTTGCCACTTTATTTGTTTATGCTAAATGGCACAACAAATTTAAGTGATATTGAAAACATAAAAACACCACATTGCTTGGTCTTTGGCAATGAAGCAACTGGGCTTCCAAAAGATTTTGTAACAAAAGGAACCAGCGTTAAAATTCATCACTCAAATGCAATTGACAGCCTAAACCTTAGTATGAGTGCTGGCATTGCAATGTATGAATTTTCAAAAGAAAACTTTAAATAAAACAAAAAGTTAGAGAATTTTCTCTAACTTTTTTTATAAGCAAATTTTCATATTAATTTACATTGCTCAACAATATTTTAGGTTTATTCCAAATTTGTTTTATTTCAGTTTAAATTTTTCAAGCAAAAGTTTATCTTCTTTTGAAACTCTAAAACTATCTTTGCATTTTTGAATTGCTTTGTTTTGAACAAATTTGCTTAAACATTTCTCTTCAAAAAGCGTCAATGTTTTGTTCCTAAATTTAACAAAACAAACCGAAACAAGCCAAGCAAGAGCCATGTTGGCATAATATTTTTCACTTGAAACTTTTTTTGTTTGTTCAAGCACAAAATCAATATATTCATCAGTCACAAAATAGTCAAGTAGCAAAACTATTGAAAGCCTTTGTTTAAACTCATTTTTGTCATTTAAATATTTCAAAATGATTGGCAAAACTTTTTCTCTGTTTTTTGCAATAATTTTAAATGAGCTTGCAGAAACATCAACATTGCTCCAACTGCAAACCTTTTGATAAAATTTTTCAAGATATTGCAAAAACAAATAAATATCCATTTTTGCATAACCCAAAGCAAGACCTTTTAATGTGACAATTTCTTCATAACTTTCATCTTCATTATCAAAAAATTCTTGCCAATTTTGTTTTGAAATTTCTTTTGCAATTTGCCTTTGCTCCGGAATTGATACGCCCAAAATTTCCAAATCTGTTGGAATTATTTTTTTGCAAAAAAGTTTGTTTGCTGTGTTTTGCTTGGCTTTTAACATATCTAAAACACTTTCCATATTTTCTCCTAACAAAAAAGTGACAAAAGTCACTTTACATTATATTTGTTTCTGCTTCAATTGTTGCTTTTTTGTTTTGTTTATTTTTGTGAATTAAATCTACATTTTCAACTTTAACTGTATTTTCCAACTTGTTTTCCATAACATTTTTGATAAAATCATCAAAGCGACTAAGTGCAAATTGACCTTCTTTTAGGTGTGGATAGTTTGTTGTGAAGTCATGTAACAAATGTCTTCCTGCAGTGAAAACATAATGTTCTGTTGGAATTTGAAGTTTTGTTGCAGTTTTGCAAAATTGGTCTGCGTGTTTTTTAAGAAAGTCATTTCCTGCAGAAATCATAATTGTTGGTGGAAATTTTGCTGACAAATTTGTTGTCATATCAACCATTTTTGCCATTTCTTCAGTGTTGTTTTCACACAAAACTGATTCTTTAAACATATCTTCAAGACGCTTACTCTTGAAATCAAACATTTTGAGTGATGGACTTGTTAGCAAGCAACCCTTAATTTGTGGGCCACCTTCAACACCAAGTTCTTTTTTAAACTCTGGGTTGGTTTGTGCGTTGGCAATGAGTGCTGCAACGTGTGCGCCGGCACTGTCGCCTGACAAAAAGAAGTTGTCAAAATCAATGTGTTTGTTTACATTTTCATCTTTCTCAAGATAGCTAAACAATTCATAGGCATCTTTAACTGGTCCAGGGAAGCCAATTTTTTTGGCATTTGAGTATTCCATGTTAATTACGCAATAACCCTTCTTTGCCAAAAGCATGCAATATCTCTCTCTTTGCTCTTTTGAACCAGCAACATATCCGCCACCGTGAACATGCAAAACTGTTGGAAGTTTCTTGTCTTGGCAATTTTCTGGGTAGTAAACATCAAAAACATTGTCAAACTCGTCTTTGCCATATTGAATGTTTTCCTTAACGACCAAACCATCTGGTTGAACCTTTTTTCTGGCATCTGCTTGAATTACGTAAATGCCCAAGTCCATACTATCAAAAATAAAATTCATCAATTTCATACCAACATAATAGCACAGTCGACTTCAATTGTCAATAATTTAATTTTTTTGACATATGCTTTTCCCAAAAAAATAAAATAAACTTTTTTAAACATGCCATCAAATTTTTTAATCATGTAAACATTTGTCAAGGGCAAAAAATTTGGGTATAATATGTTTGTTAAAGGAGAATTTTATGGAACTTAAAGGAAGCAAAACAGAAAAAAATTTAATGACTGCATTTGCAGGAGAAAGCCAAGCAAGAAACAAATACACCTATTATGCATCAAAAGCAAAAAAAGATGGCTATGAGCAAATTGCATCAATCTTTTTAGAAACAGCAGAAAATGAAAAGGAACACGCAAAAATCTGGTTTAAATTGCTAAATGGTGGTGAAATCCCAAGCACAATACAAAATTTACAAGATGCAGCAAACGGCGAAAACTATGAATGGACGGATATGTATGATGGTTTTGCAAAAACTGCAAGAGAAGAAGGTTTTGACAAAATTGCATTTTTGTTTGAAGAAGTTGGCAAAATTGAAAAGGAACACGAAGCAAGATATTTAAAATTGCTTGAAAATGTTAAGGAAGGTCTTGTATTTTCAAAAGACGATGAACGCATTTGGAAGTGCAGAAATTGCGGACACATTGTCATTGGAAAATATGCCCCAGAAGTTTGCCCTGTTTGTGGCCACCCACAAAGTTATTTTGAAATTAAGGCAGAAAACTATTAAAGGCAAAGCGAAACTATGTTTTCGAATTAAAAAATGAAAAGTTAACCAATTTAAAAATTAAAAAGGAGCGATAAATTTTTATATCACTCCTTTTATTTTTCAATAAGTTTTAACGCTTATTACTTTTCTTCTTTGTTATCTACTTTTTCTTGTGGCTTTTCTGCAGGTTTTTCTTCTGCTGGTTTTTCAAATGATTTTCCACATTCACTGCAAACAGTTTCGCCATCTTTAAGTTCTGTGCCACATTTGTCACACTTTTTCATGTTAACAGTGCCACCTTCTTTTGCAATGTTGCCTTCTGCAATGCTACCTTTTGTTGCAGTCATATACAAACCAACCCAAAGGTATCTAAATCCAAGCACGATTCCTGGAGCAAAGGCAAGTGAAAGCAATGCACCAAACACAATTTTAACAATTGCGCCAGCATTGTTTGCATCATTAACCCCCTTGATGCCACTTGTAAGAAGCAAAACGCCACCACAAATTGATGCAATTGAAAGAACCAAAACGATAACACTTATGGCAATTAGCCAACCTTTTTGTTTTTGAATTTTATTCATACTCAACTCTCCTTTTTATTCTGCCAAACTGCTTATTATGCCAATGATGATTGGAATTGCAACAACCAAAAGTGCCAAGATTGTGACAAGTGCAATTTTGAGTTTGCTTTTTGGAAAATCATCACCAACTCTGCCAGTTTGACCATTCATAAATGTTGTATATTGTTTGTCTTTAAATTTGTAACTAAATTTATATATAGGAACTAGAAAATAACTGTATGTTTCATTGTTGTATTCTGTTTTGATGTTTAAATAGTTAACTCCAGAATAAGAATAGCCTTTTAAAATTTCTTTTCTTATAAGTGAATCAACAATTGACCTATATGTTGTTTTGCAACCCTCAACCGTTGTGTCATATTGTTCAACACTATAACCCCTAATGAAGCCATCTTCATAGGTTTGTTGCTTTGAATAGTTAAAAGGTAAAATGCCATTTAACTGTTTTTGTGTCAATTTTGAACTGCTTTCAACCAACACATTCCCAAAATTTTTGGCTTTTGTTCCAAAAATAGGAAAGTCGTTTTTGGTTGTTACCGTTCTGCCGTTTACGGTTGATGTTGAGGTTGTGTAAAGCGAGCCATTGTATCGACTTACAGTTTCAGCATTAAAACCAAATGAAGGAATATAAATTCCCCAAATGTCACTTGCAGGAATTTTTTTCTTCAATTTGCTTGGAGCAAAAAACTTTTTTCTAATTTGATATGCAAATCGGTTTGATGCTTCTTCTTCATCAAAGCCAAATGGAATAACACCATCTGGTTTAAGCCCTGCGTCACTACCATTTTGCAAAACCAAACTTGTTCCACAGTAAGGACATTTTTTTGCAATCTCAAATTTATTTAGCAACACATTGCTTCCGCAATTTGGACACTTGAACAAATTGTTTGTGCTTATAAATTTTTGATATTCTTGCTCGTTTCGTTTTTCTCCCAAAGAGTGCTTTTGTATGTCTGTGCTGTGTTCAATTTCAAAAACACTGCCACAATTTTCACACTTTAAATTTTGCTCTTTTGGTGAAAAACACAAATCTCCACCGCAATTTTTACATTTGCTCTGCTCGGCATCAATCTTTTTTATTTCTTCCATACTAATTTATTTTTTCACCACATTCTGGACAAAATTTTGCATCGGTGCTTACTTTTGCTCCACATTTAGAGCAGAACTTTGCTTCTTGCTTTGCGCCACACTCACTGCAAAATTTGCTTCCCTTTTTAATTTTTGCGCCACAATTTGTGCAAGCAACCATTTCTTCTTCCTTAACAGGATTTGCTGTGCTTAAATTGTTTGCAAACAAATTGCCAATTGCAGAACCAGCGCCAAGACCAATTCCCAAGCCTGCCATATTTCCGCCAGAAGGATTTTTTGCAGCTTCTTCCATTGCGTTTGCTGCTTTCATTCTGGTGTATGTGCCCATCTTGTCTTCCAAAACGCCAAGTTTTGTTCTTTCATCAAGGGCTTTTTCAACTTCTTCTGGTAAACTTAAATTTTCAATTACGCAATTTGTAAGTTTAAGACCTACTTTGCCAAATTCGGCTTGGGCACAATTTACAACTGTGTCGCCAAACTCTTTGTAGTTCGCAGCAAGGTCAAGTGCAGAAATTTTGCTCTCTGCAATTGCGTCTGTAACACCTTGAACAATCATTGGTTTTAAATATTCTGTTACATCAGAAAGTGTGTAGATGTTGTTTGTTCCAAACATCTCTTTCATAAACAATTTTGCATCATCAACCTTAAATGAATAGATACCAAAACCACGAAGTCTAACATTGCCAAAATCGTTGTCACGCATCATAATTGGGTTTTGTGTGCCCCATTTGTTTGCTGTGAATTGCTTTGTGTTGACATAGTAGATTTCCGCTTTAATTGGGCTGTCAAAGCCAGTTGGCAAAGACAACAATTTTGTTAAAAGTGGAATGTTTTCTGTTGCAAGTTTGTATGTGCCTGGTGCAAAAATATCAGCAATTTGACCTTTGTGAATGAAAAGTGCAACTTGACTTGGTCTAACAACCAAAGTGCTACTGTTCATAATTTCATCACGGTCGGTAAGTGGATAGCGATATACAAGTGTATCTTTTGAATCATCTTGCCATTCAATTACCTTTAAAAGTTGCTTTTTGCTAAAAATATTAAATAATCCCATAATCTCTCCTTTTATGTATATTGTAAGTATATTATAATTTTTTTTGCAGGTCAAACAATTAAATATAATTTAATCAAACAATAATGAAAATTTTTTCAAATGTTTTCCAGCAAAAAAACAATTGTTTTTGATATAATTTTTCAAATATTGGCAAAACAATATATATGAAATTTTTTAAAAATTTGTTTCTATATTTTTCAGCTTTTGTTCCACTTTTTGTGCTTCTGCTTGTAAAAATTTCCGTTGACCTTATCAACAAAAATTTAACATTTAACACACTAAACACATTAAATCTTTGCATTTTGACATCGCTTGTCATTTGTGGAATTTTTGGACTGCTTTGGAACACACTTTTGAGTGATGATGAACGTTTTGATGTTGAGATTGTAACTTGCAAAGAAACAACCGACCAATATTTTTTGCAATATTTTTCGCTATTTGTTATGTTTGCTGTGCCACTTGACATTTCTTATGTAAATGAGTTTTGCATTTACATTTTGGTATTGATTTTTATTGGAATTGTTTACATCAATTGTGGGCTATACTACATCAATCCCCTACTAAACATTTTGGGTTTTAGATTTTATGATGCCGAATACATTTTGTCCTCAACGGGCGAAAAAAGAAAAGCAAAAATATTTTCAAGAAAAAAGTTGACTGAAAACAGTACTTGCAAAATTAGACTGAAAAATGAACACTTCGCTTTTGTTACAAAAAATTCACTCAAAAAATAGTTTATCTTTTTTTATAAAATGGTTTTCAAAGTCATTTCAACACACAGCAAAATTATTCAGTTATTTTTTTTATTTTTGTTGTTTAAAAAATAAATTGTGCCATTACCAACACAATCACAGCAATATTTTCAAAACATTTAAAAAATTTTACAGTCTATTTATATATATTTTTCAAAAATTTGTTTAATTTAAAAAAATAAATTAAAGCACAAAATGATTTATAGATGTCAATATCAAATGATTAATTAACTACCAAAAAATTTGCATTTTAAATCAAATTTTTGCAACAAAAAAAGCCAACTACTTGGCTATTTTTATAGGTCACCACAATTTGCCGTGATTGTATATTTTACATCATATTTTTTAACTATGCTTCTAACAACTTTGCTTTCTGCACGGCTTTTGCTAAATATATCAACAACTTTGCACTTATCCCAACTTGTTTCATAAGCAACAAATGGAACATTTTTTTCTGCTAAATCCGTCTTAAACTCATGCAGGCTTTCAACAGGAACTGTAACCGTAATTTTCCAAAGTTGGTCTTTTCTGAGTTTGTCGGTGATAAGCAGTGCAATGTAAACGCCAAGCAAATTACAAACAACACTAAAAAGCACAGCAATCCAAGTTTCAACGCCAGTAATCATTTTGATGACAAGAGTGTTAAAACCATAGGCAACAGCGCTTGAAACAGATGCTGCAATTCTGCCACCCTTTATTGTAATAACGCTTTTAAGTGTTCCCAATATCACATTTACCAATGTGGCAACAAAAAATAAAATTATGTGTGTCATACTATCTCCTTTTTGCACAAAACCAACATAATATCATATTCATAAACAAAAATCAAGCACAATTTTTAGGAAAATTTTGCCAATAAAAAAGCACAATTTAAAAATTCAAATTGTGCCATAAAAATATTTTAATTTATTCATAATCTCCACAGTGCAAAACAATGTTGCCCGTTTTGAGTGACTTTTTAACATCAATAACTTTTTGGTTGCTACTGCCCTTCCATAAAAGTTTTTCATCTTTCTTGTCTTCTTCAAACTTGCCATCAACAAGCACATCAACAAATTTTATAAAAGGCAAGTCTTTAATTTCATCCCAGCAATATCCGGTGTAAAGCCAAATTGTTTTTTGTGGAAATTTTTGTGCTATCTCACAAATCAATTTTCCAACTTTTTCCCTATTTGAACAAAACAATGGGTCGCCACCAGAAAAAGTTATTCCATCAATATCAGGAGAATTCAAGGCATCAAACAATTCTTGTTTTGCACTTTCATCAAAAGGCAAACCATCATTAGGGTCCCAAGTGATTGGGTTTTGACAATTTTTGCAGTGATGACTGCAACCACTAACCCACAAAACAACCCTAACGCCTTCGCCATTTAAAATGTCACATTTCGTAATATTGTGATATTTCATCTCTATCCTCTTTTTGATACAATGTATCAATATAATTTGCATAGTCAACCATGTCCTGAACAGTCACTTTGTTATTCAAAATTTCATCTTCATTCATGCTTGCCTCACATACTCTTTCTTTCTTTAATTTCTGCCATTTTTGCTTTGTTATATCTCGTTTTTCCCTTAACACGACTGTATCCCAAATAGCCATTCATTCGGTCGATTTTTGTGATTAAATTGCTTCCACATTTTGGGCAAACATCCATGTCAAGTTGCTCATAGCCACAATTTTCGCAATATGACAAACTAAGGTTTACGCCTTCATAAAAACCATACTTCATTGCTCTTTTAACTGTGGTTTTTATTGCTTGCAAATTGTACATAACTGGGTATCTAACATATTGAATTTTGCCACCATTCAGATAGTTCCAAAATCTCTTTTCAAAATCTTGTTTTTGAAATGGTGTTATGTCTTCCCAAACACCACAGTGAAAACTATTTGAGACATATTCTCGTTCGCTAACATTTTTAATTATGCCATATTTATCTCTAAATTGTTGCACTTGCAAGCCACAAAGTGTTTCGGCAGGTGTGCCATAAACGGCATACAAAATGTGATCTTCTTTTTTAAATTGTTCAACCTTTTGATTGATGTATTTCATAACTTCAAGTGAAAAACTGCCATCTTCAACCAAAGATTTTTGATGCCAAACTTGTTCGAGTTCGTTTAGCGCAGTTATGCCAAAACTCATTGTCATTGGTCTTAAAAAGTCTTTTCCAAGTTCTTCATTTGGCTTTTTATAACCATTCAAAAAACCGCCATAGCAGTACCCAAGTGGATTGGTGCTTGCCTTTTTGTGTGACAAAAATTCAAATGTCTTTTTGTGAAGTCCTCTAATAATTTCTAAATATTTATCAAGTGTTTGATAGAAATCCAAATTTTCAACTTGTGCCTTTCTGGCAATCATTGGAAGATTTAATGAGATTGCGCCCAAATTGAATCTGCCAACAAAAACTGGTTTGTCTTTTTCATCGGCAGGGTGCTCGCCACCACGTTCAAACCAAGGTGACAAACTTGCTCTGCAACCCATAAGACTAACAACTCTGCCATACTTTTTGTACATTTCTGGGATGTAGCCTTCGCCGGTAAGTGAAAGGTAGTCCGGATACATTGCCTTGCTTGAACACTCAATTGCTTTGTCAAAAAGCCACTCGTAAGGCTTGCCTGTGCCATGCAAATTTTCATCATACAAAAATGTAAGTTTTGGGAAAAGCACTGGTTTTTTGAAGCCCTTTTTGCCTTGACCATTTTTTCTAACTTCAAGACAAACTTCGCTTGCCATTGTTTCAAATTCATCTGTCCCAATGCCAAAAGAAATTGCAATAAATGGATAGTCACCTCTGCTTGAACCAATGGTGTTAAATTTGTATTCCCAACCTTGAAAACCTTGTTCCATTTCTCTGCGAACTTTTTTCATTGCATATTCACGTGCTTTTGTTTCAATTTCAGAAACATCGGTTATGTACTCTGCCATCAAATTTTTAAACTCTTGATAGTATGTGCTGAAAGATTTTTTTGCATAAGGTGCAAGCAATTTGTCAACTTCCGGAATTGTAAAGCCACCATATTGCATTGCGGCGGCGCTGATTGTAACATCACTGATAACATCAAATGCAGTGTCCAAACTTTGTGGTTCGTTGTACCAAACATTGCCCATTTCAAAACCACCAGAAAGCACATTTTGCATGTCAAACAAACAGCAGTTCATAGTGTCAAGTCGTGCACTTCGGTCGTGAATGTAAATGTAGCCATCTTTCATTGCTTGACGCTCGGCTGTGCTGAGAAAAAATTGCTTGTAGAGTTCGCCATTCAAAAGGTCATAAACAATGCTTCTTTGCGTGCTTACAAGGGCGCTGTCACGATTGGCGTTGTCGGTGTCTGCCAAATATTCAAGGTCCTTGCGCTTTTTGTAAACTTTGTCCAATATACTTACAAAAGTTGTTTTATAGTTTCTGTAATCTCTATAACTTTTTGCAACACGAGGGTTAACGCTGTCCAAAGCATTTTCAACCACATTGTGAATTGCCTTGATGTCAATTTTGTCATCTTCGGCAATTGCAAGTTCTTGGTCAACAGCCTCCTTAAGTTTTGCCAAATCTTTATCGCTAAATGTAACCATAACTCTGCTTGCAGATTTGTTTACTGCATTGACTATTTTTTGAAAATCATAGTCCTCAAGTGTTCCATCTTTTTTAATAACCTTAATCATTTGTTCCGCCTCCGTTAATATGAATATTTATAATTTGAAAGGCACCATGTTTGCCAAAAATTATACCCCAAGATACAACAAATAAAAAAATTAATCAAACAAATTTAGGCACTTTTTTTATATTTTTTTGTGGCAATTTTTGGGGCTAATTTTTTACAAAATTTGTTGAAAATTAAGTTGAAAAAATCTCGTTAGCAAAATGCACAAAATTCTTTGCAAAAACAAAAACTGCTTGTTATTTTTTTATATTATTTTTTTAATAATCCAACTCTTTATGACCAAAAATATTACAAAAAAAGAGCAAAATTTTTTTGTGTTTTGCTCTTTTTTTTAAATTAAATATTTATTCAAAAAAATTCATAATCATTGTTTTGCAAGTGCAGAAAAACTTGTATCATCGCCATCAAGTTTGCCAACAATCACAAAATTTTCTTCTTCCTTTTTAACAAACACTTCAAGAGTGTCACCAAACATTGCCTCGTGCAAAAAATTTATTTGAAATTGCTTTATAAACACACCTTTTTCAAGTGCATCAAATGCAAGTTTTGCATAAACCGTGTTGTTCATATGACCGTTTTTGTCAATGTCCTTTTCGCTAACTTTGTAAGAAAAGTTTGGTTTTCCATTTGGAATAAATGTTTCAGTTTTCAAAAACTTTTCGCAAAACAATGGCTCTTTTCCTTGCACAACCGGAACATCAACATTTGTCATTCTTGCAAGTCTTCTGGTTGTGGCATCAAGCAAACACCATTTGCTTGTGGCAACTATCAAAGTTTTTCCATCTTTTGACTTAATTTCATAATCTCTGTCAAACTCAACATTGTTTTTTGCTTGTGGATATGTGAACAGCAAAAGTTTTTCATTTGCCTTTGGTTGACAAATGATTTTGTATTTAATTCGCATTGTTATCCAAAGCAAATTTTTTACAAGCATATCATCAAAACCAACGCCCAAACTTTGTGCGTGCATAGATGCAATTGTTTGAAATTTGTCTAACAACACATTCGGCAGAAGATTGCCGTTTTTAAAGTCGTTTTCACTAAACTCAATGTCAATTGAGTAAAATTTGTTTTCCATACACCCATTTTACAAAAAACATAAAAATTTTTCAAACAAAATCAATCAATTAAAACTATCAATTACATTTTCCATCTTTTTCAACACAATATTGGCAAGTTTTTCATCTTCAGATTCCACCATAATTCGTATTTTTGGTTCAGTGCCACTTGCACGCACAACAACTCTGCCCTTGCCCTGCAAAAGATTTTCGCATTCGCTTATGGCAATTTTTGTTGCTGATGAATTTATGATTTGATATTTATTGACCACAACAATATTTTTTGTGTGTTGTTTCATAAGGTTTTTAAAAACATAATCTCCAAACTTGCCATCAAGTTTTGGCAAAAACTTGCTTATGACAAGCGCGCACAAAAGCCCATCGCCTGTTGGTTCATAGTCCATCAAAATTACATGCCCACTTTGTTCTCCACCAATTTGCAAATTTCGTTTTGACATCTCTTCCGTAACAAACTTGTCGCCAACATCTGCTCTGATAAGTTTAAGTCCAACACTCTCCAATTGTTTTTCAACTGCCATATTTGTTTGTGACGTTCCAACAACTGCGCCTGTTTTAAGTAGCCCAAATTTTTGATACATCTCCGTCAAAAACAAAATGATTTGATCGCCATCAACAATGTTACCACCTGCATCAACAACCACAATTCTATCAGCATCGCCATCAAAAGCAAAACCAATGTCCGCCTTTATTTTTTTAACCACACTTGCAAGTTTTTGTGGATACAATGCCCCGCAATCACAATTTATTTTTTCGCCCTTATTTGAACAATTTATTTTAACAACCTGTGCACCCAGTTTTTTAAACACCTTGCCTGCAATCAAATAATTTGCACCATTACTGCAATCAATTGCCACTTTTATGCCATCAAGCCTAACACCAATGCTATCTATCAAAAATTTTTTGTACAGTTTGATAAGTTTTGGTTTGAACAAATATTTTCCAAATTTGTTTGATTTTGCAATTTTTTGTTTTGCAAAACTTTTTTCAATTTGAATTTCTTGTTCCAAACTAATTTTTTTGCCATTTTCATCAAAAATTTTAATTCCGTTATACTCTGGTGGATTGTGACTTGCCGAAATCATAACGCCAAAATCAGCCTTAAGTTTTCTTGTTAAAACACTAACTGCTGGGGTTGGAACAATGCCAACATCAACTACATCAGCGCCACCCATTGTTGCGCCACTCACAAAACTGCTAAGCACAAAACCACCACTTGTTCGGGTATCTCTGCCAATGACAATTTTGCAGTTCTTTTTTATTGATGAAAGTGCATTGCCACACCTAAAACAAATTTCGTGAGTCAAATCTTCGCCAGCAATTCCCCTAATCCCATCTGTTCCAAAATATATCATTTATCAATCTCCTTCAAATACTTTTTTGCTCTATCTTTTTTAATTGTTTCTCGTGCTCTGCCAATGACAAAATCGCCATTAACAAGGTCTTGCGTAACAGTTGTGCCAGCGCAGATATACACATTGCTTTCAATTTTAAGTGGCGCAATCAAATTGCAATTGCTACCAATAAAAACATTGTTGCCAATTTCAATTTTGTTTTTTGTTTTGCCGTTATAGTTCACAAAAATTGCCCCACAACCAATATTACAATTTTTGCCAACAATGGCATCACCAACATACGCCAGATGGCTTATTTTGGTTCCGTTGCCAATTGTGCTGTTTTTAATTTCACAAAAGTTTCCAATTCGGCAGTTTTCACCAATCACGCTGTTTGGTCTTAAATGTGCAAAAGGTCCAATTGTCGTGTTTTTGCCAACAACGCTGTCTTCTATGTAACTACTTTTCACAACAACACCATCAGCAATTTTGCTATTAGCAATTTGTGACACATCGTCAACAATTGAATTTTTAGAAATATCGTTTTTTTCCATAAAATCTCCCAAAAACAAAAAAATATTGCTTTTTAATTTATATGAACGGAACTAATTTTTTGATAAACTGCAAAGCAAAAAACAATGCAAAACAGCAATAAATCTGTCACAAAAACTTGAAAATTGACCAAATATTTGCAAAAATTTTGGAATATGATAAACAAAAACATAATTTTCCCAAAAATTAAGCCCGTTGAAATTAAAACAGAAAAAATAAAAACATCATCAAACAACTTGCAAAGATTGAAAAACCAAGACAAAAAAATTGATGAACTTCAAACAAAGTCATATCAAATTGAAAAAACAAATGTGTCAAACCAAACCCAGTTTGAATCAATTGAGCAAGACATTACAAACTTGAAACAAAGAATTTCAACGATTGACAACAGTTTGAGCAACCTAAATTCAAAGGTTGATGAAATAGACAAATCAAACAACGCACAAACAGATTTATTAGGTGCCTTGCAAGCCATTGAAGACACAAACACTGCAAGAATAACAAATTTAGAAACGCTTCAAACACGCAACGAACAAACAAAAAAGGACCTTAAAGTCCTACAAACCAAGCACAACACCGACATTTCAGATTTGCAAAGGCAAATAGAAATTTTGCAACAACCAATTGACACTTTCTATCGTCCAAAAACATATTCGGATTTTCCTGCTGGAACAATTTTAAAAACTTACGACTTTTTTGAAATGGAAATGGATACCTCAGAAGTTGGCACACTAAATTTGCCAATTGTTTGTTTTTGTGCCGAAGCAGGAAGTGAGGGAACAATAAAGATTAAATTTAACTATAAATTTGCCATTGACAATTTGGAACTTTTGATTACAATAACCTTGAACGGGGAAAACTTGTGCCAAGACAGAGTTAAGGTTGAAAACGCAACCGAGTGGCAAACATATCAAAAATCACTTGATAACATAGAGTTAAACAAAACAGCAAAAGCAAATATGATTAAAATTGTCTGCCAGCCATCATCTTCAAAGGCGTTTTCAGTAAATTATATCAAAGTTGAATTGTTTGCACCAAATGCCGACTTAATTAACAAACAAATTCCATATGACGTTGAAATTATTAACGGATACTACTACATCACCGATTGCTCAACTGGCACAGCAAAAATTGCCCATGAGAAATTTGAAGATGTGAAAAATATTGACGCATTGCAATTTGAAACAACAACCTACAAAGCAAAACTTCTTGTGGTGGGACAAAAATGCAAAAGCTACAACTCAACCTATGTGCTAGACGACATTCACTACATCTATCGTGGCTGGGACAACCATATTCACAGCTATAGTTTTGCACTTGGCAACGACTATCGCATCACAGACCAATTTATTTCATTTGACTGGGTTGCAAGACGCAACGCCGCCCTAAACATGACAATGGCAAACTCGCAAAATGATGCACGTCCAATGACACTAACATCTTCAAACAACAACTACACAACCTATGCCACGCAAAATTCGCCAAAAAACTTTGCAATTTGCCACTCAATCAAACCTTTTACAAACATAACAGAACATGTTGACTATCGTTTTCCACTTGCACTTGTTGACCTAAACGGCGAAGTTTGGCTTTACAGCACATATAGTTCCGACCGAAAAACCATAAGTTTGGGCTACGGCACAAACATCAGAGCATATTATAAAAGTTTCACAAGCGAAAACAGTTATGAATTGACAGTTTTTGTAACCAAATTTGACAAGATTGTTAATTATGACATAACTTATCTAAAAACTGCCGACACACCATATACCATAAACAGCACAATCGAAATAGGTTCGTATGACGACTACTTTGAGGGTGCAAACAATGACTACTTTGTTGTTAAAAATGGAAAACTTCAACACTATTTAAAATCTACCGAAACAACTGATGAAAACACAGACGAAAGCACTGATGAAAACACAAACAGCAATACAAATTCAAGCAATAGCGACATAAGTTTAAGTAATAGCAACACAAGTTCAATTAGTAATGAAGATAGCACAAATGCAAACTGATAAATCGCTTATTTCCCCAAAATTGCCCCACTCCTTTGGGCAATTTTTTTTGCAAATAAAACATTAAAATGTCTAAATATCTAATGCTTTCACAAGTCAACACACCGCAAGGTTGTTGAAAATAAGTATAATAATGGCAAAATTAAATATATAATCACAACCATAAATGGCATTTCACAAAAAATTAAGTTAGCACAAAAATCTGATGCTAACTTTTTTATTGCATAAAAACCAACCATAGTTTTGTTTAAATTTGCAAAACTTAAAGTGCCTTCCGTTTATGATAGCACATTTTTTGCAAACCTTGCTGCTTTTTTACAACAGCTACATTGTTAAACCACGTATTGTAAACAATTAATTTTATCTTTTAAAATTGCAACAAAATAAATTGCCAAATACAAGGTTATTTTTTCACTTGAAAATTTGTTACTGCAAATCTGCGCCATAAACAGAAACTTAGTTACATAAAATGTAATTTACAAAAATTTATAACATTATTAAAAGCAAAATATTTTTTTAAAAATAAATTTTTTACTTTGTTAGTTACACAGATTTTTAAATGGCTTTTTAAAAGTCATTTTTGTTACGTTTTTTATTTTTTTGCTCTAAAGTTCCCATTTTTTGCCAAAAACTTTTCGCTAAATATATCTTTATCAAAAAGTGAGAGTTTTGGT
>ERZ808245.10-NODE-10-length-210423-cov-8.021933_pt1 | contig 210423 bp, 285 predicted proteins | sample MGYA00521243_ERZ808245 | MGnify/ENA primary metagenome ERZ808245 (study PRJEB31516, sample SAMN03275576) | gut metagenome | biome: mammalia-associated habitat; material: feces | host: Papio cynocephalus | place: Kenya | collected 2012-07-07 ... | reverse complement strand
GAACCCCCGACCTGCTGATTACAAATCAGCTGCTCTACCAACTGAGCTACACCAGCATAGATGAAGTAATCCTATTACAATTACTTCTGTCGTTCTGCATTTAACATCTTGTAGAACACATAGATGGCTTTTTCCGTCATATTATGTAATAGATAATAGTCAGGCAGTTTCACATCTCACGAGAAATTTTAAACTCTTGCAATAGTTTAGGTACTTCTTTAACCTTTATTGTGTGTAATGCAAGAATCAAACTTGCATCTTCGGTCTGTTCCCTAAAAGGTTAACTTATAGCCGACGCTGTTTTCATTACACCAATTACACGTATATCTATCGGCAATCCCTACGATAGTTGATAGAACATTGGCATGGCAGAACTCTGTTCTAAAATTTCAGCATCACGACAACCTTTCTGCATAGGCCCGGCTGGGGAATCGTACCTGAGTTATTCGTAGGTCTTGCCGCCAGTTGGGCCAAGCGGGCGTCGAACCCGAGACACCTTATAGAATAACCTTCGAGCGTCTATTCACTCATCAAGTTTAACGACATTGACAAGTCGGCTGGTACTTAACCTAAGAATTGAACTTAGAACTTTGAGCAGTTTATACTTAACTCAATGTGTTACCGTTACACTAATTAAGCATATACACGATACAGACGTGGTTGAATGTCAACCTCATTTACTTAGCTACAGTAAACTTTACCCCCTACATTCAGGTGTGCACTTTAAATATGAACCACGCGTTGGCAGCACTTCCAACAAATTTATATTTAGACTTTAATATGTAAATTTATATTATATTAAGTGGCGTGTAATCGTGGCCCTAAAAGCTTTGTAAATATATGGCGAAAGCCTTTTATAAATGTATATAGAAAATCAAAACCGTTAACATAATACAAATTACTATTTAATTCTAAATACTGGTGTCTGTGAGAAGACTCGAACTTCCGACCCTTTGATTAAAAGTCAAATGCTCTACCTGCTGAGCTACACAGACATATTTAATTTAGTGTTCATTTAATATTGTATCACAAACTTTTACAAATGTAAATAGTTTTATTTTAGTGTTGACCTCAACCAAGATGTAGGGAACATCAAACTAGTCAACTTGGCTTAACCCATGTTTTACAACAATCGTCAAACAGTAAAACGACCAAATGTTAAGCTAACCAAATAATGAAATGGAGTGTGTAAACGTTGGACATAACCGTCTACAAAAATTTATTTAGCTAATCATCTAACTTTCTTAGCACGTAAATCCCAATCTGGAGAATTCTTCTTCATAGTCTCAATTGCCTTAATTGCGCCTTCACGTGTATAAAATCTTACACCACTGTTAGGCCTAAGCAGTTCGGATAAATTCCCATCTGTATGTTTATAAAAATGAGAATCTTTGTGCATAACCTTAAAGCCGAACTTATAATAATATATTATATAATTCTTAGGCTCGTCTGGTTCATCTATAATAGGCTTTTCAATGCTACTATTTAATTCTGCCTGCACTACATTTACAGAATGACAATAGGGACATATCTGGTCATCTGCGTAAGCGGCATCAAATAATGTACTGCAGTCACAGCACTTATATGTCGTTCTTATCATGCTATAACTTCCTCCTTAGTCTCATCTTTATTCTTTTTACTGTTTTTGCGTTTAGAGCTTGTACCATTTTTATGTACAGTTTTAGGAGTTATGCCATTTTGTGTAAATGTTTCTCTTATGTATTTAATTTGCTTATGTACTCTTGAACCGGCAATACCTAAAATCTCCGTTATGTTAGATATAGAATAACCTTCAATTAAGAGTGATATTATTTTCTGCTGTTCTTTATCAAATAAATCACTATCAATGAACTGATGAATATCACTCGCAGCAAATGCGTCTGTACTTTTAGGATCTTCTATAAAGTTTGACCACTGAACTTGGTCATCGTCCATGCCAGCACCACTGTCGTAACGATTATCATATATACTAACTAACTGTCCCGGACAAGTTCTCTTTTGTCTTGTGTAGGGTTTAGACCAACCATACATCATACGGGAAAAGCTCGTATAAAAGAGAGTTTTAAATTTAGTTTTCTGTTTGGGATCATACATAGACATTAAAGTATCTAATCCCTCAAGCATAATTGAGGCACAAAGCTCATCGTCCATGATTTTATAGTTATTGCGTATAGGCATAGCAACACTTATCATCTTTTCATACATCGCCGCTATGTAACAACCGTCTTTAGTTGCCTGATAAGCTAAACACAATTCTTCAGGCGTGCTTTGGCGTAATTCTGGGGTAATAACTGACTTTAGTGCTTTAAGAGTTCCGTACATAATAATTCTTTCCTTTTAATTTGAATTTATCAGTTAAATATTAAATTGTATATGTATTAAAATCAATAGCTTGTACTATTCAACTGACATTATTTATTATATCACCATTATTTACAATTGTAAATAGCAAATATGAAAAATGATGTACAAATAATACAGCTAAATTTAGTACAAGCTATACAAACACAGTATTTAATTTTAACTATTCAAATAGTTCAGGCAATTCACGAGCAGTATATGAACGATCATTTGGCTCAATATAATCAAATATAGTAAATGACGCTTCAGAATTATCTTTAAACATTTGCATCAGCAAATCTAATTTTGATATAGTATCCTTTAGTTTACGTCGATGTATTAGAGTTTGCTTCAAATCCTTATATACTTTAAAACCTGAACTAGCACTTAAGTCATTAAATTCTATATAGTGGTAGTAATCCGTAATCTCGCCACTAACATGGCTCAATTCTTCACGCATATAAATTATATAAGCAGCCAATAAATTTAAGTCTACCTTATTTTCTCGTATTATGTTAAATAATTTATCAACTACATCTGTTATGTGCTCTTCAGATAATTCAATAGTCGATATGTCTAACATAGGTGTACCTAATTTATCTTTAGTTGGTAGACTATCAGTTTCGTCCTCTACAATCTTATATAAAGGTCTTTCCTTTTTGCTAATTTGATTATTTATATAAGACTGAAGAACTTCACTAGAAGCTCTAAAGGCTTTATCTATATTACTAGTAGCACTAAACTTACCGCCACCAGTTTTCTCAATATAATATTTATCATTATACATTAAATATGCCACAATATTTTCACCTCACTTTACATACAAAAATTGACTGGCTAACTATTTATTTGTTTAGTCAACCAGTCATTATTGTAAAATTTAGATACTATTCAAATGTAATAGAGTTTATGCAGCTACACGGTCCATAACGAATTCCATAAACTTATTCATCATATGGGGATCAAATGTTACAGTAAGGAATTTAGAATCGTCGCTGCTATCAGTTGCCTTATGAGTAGTATAATCAGAATAAGCATTAGCTAATCCCCAAACTGTTCCCTTAAAATTCTGATTGTCTTCACAGTTGTAAGCATTAAGAATAGCTTTCTTCTGAGCCTCAATCTTCTCAATCTTTTTAACTGACTCATCACCTTTAAGTGACTGTTCAAAGAACTTGCCTATAATCTGTTCTGCAGACATACCTAACTGAATACCAGCAAGACGTTCAGCTTCTTCATTGAAGTTAGCCATATACTCAGCTACACCGGAAAGCAGACGTTTTGCATTAGCCAATTTACCGACCATCTGAGCGCTGTGAATAATAGTAACATTGTTTTCAGAGTGTTTAAATGCGAAGTTAAACTGGTTCTGGCAGACTATACGAAGCGGGCAAATTGTTGTACGAAGATTATATCTGCCGTTGAACGAGTTCTGCATTATAACATGCGGCTGTATAGCATCACCAAGAACCTCAACTTCAGGCAAACGACCTATTACATAAACCATACCACTCTGAGTCATACCAGCTTTTTCAAATGTAAGGTCATCGCTAATGCTGTCTACGAAGTCGAACGCATCAGCATTTTGACAAATCTGATACTTATCAGATACTACACCGAAGTACTTACGTTCGCCATCAATAAGAGCTGTAGTAGCTTTACGATTAGGAACGATCAAACCCGAATCTGTAGTAAGAGTTTCAGCCTCTACAGTATAATCGAGTTTTGACTGATGAAGTACGTCTGCGATATTCTTACATTCGCGTACATTTGTTCCTATAGTTGACCATGTGTTCATTCTGTTCTCCATTGTTGTTTACTCCTTAATTTAATTTATTTTTTGTTTGTTTTACTGGTTTGTTTCCGGTTTACATATATTATTATATCACAACTATTTACATTTGTAAATAGCAAATCACAAAAATAATAGCCAAACATCATGCTTGATACTTGGCTAAATTATACAACTATGTAGATTTAACTAGTTAAAACCTAATGTCATTGATATACTTTTCATAATTGTTAATACGTTTACTGTTCTTGTCAATACGCTCGTTTATTATATTGATAGCTTCCTGATATGCCTCTACAGATAATTCATCAATCTTTTTCATATAACTGTATTTTTTCTTTAATGCCTTAGACCTTGCAATTCGCATACCTTTTTCAATGTCAAAAGTATCTTCAGCATGACACATTGTAGAACCAGTAAATTTGTCATTGTGATCATTTACAATATGCTTAAGCCTATCGGCAATAGTATCATCCTTATATGTTACATAATCACGTACAAATTCAATAGCTGACTCTTCTTCATCAAGAACTGCAGTAATTTTGCCTTTAACAAGATTTACATAATAATTAAATTCAGACCATTCACTAGTCTTTATCAATAAAGTATCTCTTGCAACCGGCTTACAAATTTCAAACTTCTGCTTAAGTTCATCAAATGTAATCATTTGTTTTAATTCTCTCCTTTATCTTCAGACTCTAAATCAGTAATAAACTGTTCAGACAAAATATAGTCTAAATCAATATTAGCTAAGAATTCTGTAGCATCATATTTATGTTTTAATTGTGAAGCTGCAGTTCTATTTGCAATAGTTTTGCATTCATCTAATACTGATTTAGCGTAAGCTATAAGTTCATCTTTAATATCTGAAGTCTCAAACATATTCAAAAGCATTAACTGTATATCCCTAATATACATAGTATTTGTTTTTGACTGATGAGAATATTGATACTTATAAGTTATAGCCTCAGTTAACAATCTGCGCAGTTTACATTTAATAGTGAATTCGTTATCTTTTGTTAAAGCCAAAATATTACACCACCTTTAATATTATTATTTAGACTTTAAGCGATAAAATATCCTGCAAAGATTCTGAACTAAACATAGGTGGTATAACTGTTACCTTATGTTTAAGTAAACCTCTGGCTTGATCTTTAGCTGTGCTTAAACAACGCCCGTAAATTGATTGAGCGTAATCATATTTAACATCGTCAATAGTATCACTCTTACCATCTACAGAAATTGCATATATAAATTTGCAATAATCCTGTAACATAGATTTAGGTGGAGCTTGATCTTCATACCTATTATACATTACATACTGGTCGCATATGAATGTTTTAAGAGCCGACAATATTTTAAATTCTTCAGTTTTAGTTAATTCTGACTTCATAATTATTTACACCTCACAATATTATTATAACCAAAAAGTTTACAATTGTAAATAGAAAAGTATAAAAATTGTGTACAAACCTCGAAATAGAAATTTGTACACATTTATTTCATATATAGAGATTTAGCTTAACCTACAAAATAGTTATAAGCTGTTCTTGCAAATGATTGACGTTTAGCCCTATAACTTGAACCACAGCGTTCATAGTATTTAGCGAATGTCATAGCTGCAGCCTCTGGACTACCAGCATTCAACAATTCATTATATTGAGCTTCAGTAACCTGTCTATTTACACCGTTTTGACCAGTTAATTCATTTTTAATAAATTGTAACTGCTGCTCAATATTCGGTCTCGCGCCGTATAATTGTTTAAGTAATCTCTGACGTCCACTAGTCCACTGTATTAAACCATAACCACAACCATCAGTATGCCAGTTACTTAAACCAGCTAATGTGCCACCGCCGACTTCAGCCATCATATTACCTATAATACCAGCGACTACATTATCACTATAACCCCAAGACTTAATAGTATTCCATATTAACCGAGCTTCAGGATATTCACCTTCAGGTAAAGTACTTACTTTTGATACTGTAGTATTATTAGATAACTTAATTACTGTAGCTTGTTGCTGTTTACGTTTTGCAAGCAATTCACTTTTTTCTTTTTCAAGTTCTTCAATACGTTTTTGCTTTTCTTCTGCCTCTTGTTCTAATTGAGCATTCTTTTCACGCAATTGCTCGTTATCTTGCTGGAACTGAGAATTCTCAGATTTTAAAGAACTAATTTCCTCAGTTTTAGCAATATCGTTTTTATGTAAATCATTTTTACCATTAAAATTTAATAATGCACATACAAATAATAAAATGAAACATGCTATTAAAACTATTTGGAACTTATGACTTACAAGCCATTGTTTTATCATAATGTCTCCATTCGAATTTTCAAAGTTTAAGACAAGCTAAAACTATTGATACCTCCTAACTGTCTTATAAGCTAATCACCTTTAAATGTCATTTCTAAATGATTAAATATTTTAGGTGAAAAAATAATAGAGGCAAGCGGTTTACCACTCACCACTATATTTATTGTTTAGACAATTGCTAAATTAGTAACAAAACAATTACAAAGTTATTACACCACTTTAATAAATTGAAAGTATTGAATTTCGTTTTGGATCACTATTAACTAAATCATTTACACTCTGTCTAAGTACTGTTTCAGCTAATTCATTTGAGCTGAAATCGTTTCCCCTATCGTATAAAAAACTTGGGGCTTTAATTTGTAAATCTTCACCCTTATCCAGTTCCATAACTATCTTGTAACGATAACCTAACTTAGGATTAAAAAATCCCTTAGTAGTAAAACGAACTGGCCTATTTCTATATTTCATAACTACTGTCATAAGATTTAATTTTCATCCTCGTTTTTATTGCGTCTCTGTTTAACAAAGTCAACAGTACATACTGTAATATATTGAATCAAAAGTATAATATCAAGGGCTAAAAAGTCTACGCCTATAAACCACAAATATTTTAAACTCCAAGTTAATAAACAGGCAAATATAGGTATGATAGCTGCAATCCCACATAATATTAAATCAACAATAATCATAACTTGAGCTACTTTTTCTCTCATAAACTATCACACCTTAAATCGTATTTCTTTATATTAAATATTGTAGATATTTGAAGCAAAATGAAAGCAGTAGCTTAACTTAAACTTGCGTAAAAATTAAACTACTGCAATCACAAATGAATTTATATACAAACTTAACCTAACTCATATCGAGACTATAAGAAATAACCACTTGGGCATGGCTCAATACCAAGTAATATTTTTCGACATAATGTTAAGTCAGTAGTATCAACTTTACCATCGCTGTTTAAATCGTATGAAGCATCATAGGTACTAACTGAAGCAGCGATTTTCTTTTGATGAACCATAAATCTAATATCTATACACTTATTAAGTGGTAATGCAACGGTAGTTATAGTTTTAAGAATTTCACGTGAACCTACAACACCTAATTCTGGGCCACCGCCAACATTTGATAAACATTGAACAACAACTAATCTTAATTCTGAAGCTGAACTTGAATCATTAAGATCTTTTTGATTAAATTGGTATGCGCATCTCATTTGGTTCATACCAGCTGTCACGAAATGACCACCAATATCATCATAATTAGTACCAGATGTAAATATATTAGTCCAAGTTGTTGAACCTACTGGACGAGCTTCTAATGTAACTAGACAGCTTGTAACATTTAATGTATCGGTAGAGTTTCCTGTAGGTAAAACGAAACCAATTGTATAATTACTTCTGCTGCCATAAGGACCCATACCTGTAATAGTCGATGATGGAGTAATTGTTGCTGTGCTTGCAGTAATTGCGTTCAATTGATTCAATGTAGATACGACATCATGTAAAACTGTAACCGGATTTGAATATAATATTTTAGGATCACCTAAAGCACCGACAGTTTTCAAAACAGTATAGTCTCTAGCATTAACAGTTTTAACTGTAAATCTTATTTTAGACTCTTTAGTTATAGTCCCAATGTAATCATAAGGTATACTTATTGATGTGTCTGTAGCTATAACTAATATAGCATTTAAAATTTTATAATCCGATAAATATTGACCAGAATTATATTGTGTAGCAAATATTTCAGTTACGTCTACGTAATCAGAAGAATCGTCCTTCTTCAATTCGATATTTACAGCATAGCCGATTCTATCAAATGAACCTACTTGTGTAGGAGCTGTTAAACTCAACTGTACTTTAGTGCACTTGTCTATAGACGTTGCAGTTAAATTTGTAGGTTCGCCAGGATTTGTAATTTCTACACTCTTATTAAACATAACTGCGTCAGTTTGCATAACTAAAGTTTCTGGCAACAATTCATATTCGTTTACTTCTATAGTACTGCCACCTATAGTACCGCCGCCGCTTGGCATACTAAGCCCTCCTTTAATTATTAGTGAATCTTAGGAAATTTAGATTCGTCATACTCATGCAAATAATTTGCAGCTATATCTAAAGCTTGGTCTTGAGTTTCTTTACCAAATCTATTAGGATATTTAGGGTCTCTATCAGTATGTTTACCATTATAGGCCCAGTCTAAAGCCATCTTTAAATATGCATAGTATGCTTTATTTATCTCGACATCTCCACTTGCTGCATTTGTACAAGCTGTCATAGATACTAAACTATCAACTTCTCTACCCTCAGTATCTGTGCCAGTAACAATGTTTTTAAAAAATCTCATAAATTCAAAAACTCCTCACCAACTATAGTCCAACTATAATCATAATTAGCCTTAAAGTATCTCTTAAGTTCACGTGAACTATCTGAGTTATAAGCTTCATACGAAAGTGTAACTGAATATTTACCAGTAGAAGAATCTTGAGTTACAGTAATAGCTACGCCTGTACTATTTGACTCAATAGATAAATCACTATCGTTTCCACCAGCGTCAACTGCGCGTTTATAGAGCGTAGCTTTTGAAAATGGAGTTAAAGCTGAAATCATGCCTACATATTCAGTAGAAATTTCAGTAGATTCGTTAACCCAGTTTAATACTTGATAACAGGTTAAACCTATCTTATATGGTACAAAACCTATACCATTCAGTGTAACTGTAGGAGTATCTGTTGTAGGTCTAAATTCACCGTATGAAATATTTTGTGATGTAGTTATATCTAATACTTTTATAACTAATGAGTTTAGTTTCTCACTAGCTAAAGCGCTAACACCTTTTGCTGTAATATTGCTAGCTAAAGCTTTACGTTGTTTCTTTATTTCATCTAAGCAATCTGTAATTGTAGGTGTGATAGCCACGTTAAATCACCTCAATAAGTTTGTATAAATTTGTATACTAATTAAGTCTCAGTTATTAAGCTGTTTCACTAGGAGTATCTGTAGTAGTCTCCTTTTCAATCACAGCGTCTGGATCCCATTCAGGTTGACCTAAAATATCTCTGAATACAATTAACACAGATTCTTCAGCAGCTTCTTTCGTTGCAGTAGGATCGTCTTCATAAATTTGCATTAACTTTGCAACCGCGCTATCAAATGTACAACCGTTATTAAACATTTGTGCAATTATAGCCGCAGTGTAATTACCTTTCATAAAGAAACTAGGTTTGCCATATTCATTCAAACAAATACCTACATAGTCCATAGTATCTTCAGTATTTACATGAGTAAACTTTACGCCTGCACCGGTCGTAAATCTATAATACTGCTCTCTGTATTTTTTGTCAACAACTTCTGTATTATCTGAACCAGTATTCTGAGTATTATCAGCCATGTTTAAGCCCTCCAAAATTTAATTTAATTAAATATGTTAATAGTGTTAAATTAAGTTGTAGTTCCTGACTCTGTAGGATGATTTTCCTTCATAGTCTCTTCAGTAACATCTACTTGCTGACGTAAATAACTAGCAATAGTCCCATACAATGAATCTATTTCATCTTTTGTATATGCGTCAGTTATTCCATAACCAGCAAGAGTTTCAGCTTTATCAGCTTTACCTGTATCAGTTAATTTAAACCGTTCAACAGAACTAGCGTCTACATAAACATCGCCAGTGTCAGTTTCAAATAAAATTGAACCAGGATCTTTAGTAGTAGGTAAATTATCATGTATACCCCACTTAAGTTTAACCGGGACTTTAGCCATAGCTAAATCAACGCCTAAATCACAAATTAGTTAGATATTTAATTACTTAATATCCCTAACTATATTTAACTATTTAACTGTGTTAGGGAACTTATATACTTTGTTAGATTGTATCATTGGGTCGATTCCCTCTAAATACATTACTGAAGTTGTCAATATAATATCATTAGTACTTGAATCAAATTCAGTAGACTCACTTGTACTTAAAACTATATTGAGCTCGTGAATAACATTAAACTCATCATTAAATAAATAATTGTCTAATGTTACAGTAAATCGACCTAAGCACCTATTATTTATAAGAATGTTAGACTCTCTTACTTCTTCGTCATTTATAAATACTCGAACTTTACAATTTACAGGTATTTGAAAATTCGTGCTACGACCATTGTACAAATTAAACTGCAATCTTGTACACTGTAGGGAATTAGAATATAAAACTACGTTTGAAGGAGTTTGTCTATTCCTTATATCTAAATCTAAAATTCTTATATTGTCATTGCATTTACATTGCATATTCATAGTAATATATCACTCCGAATTATTAAAATCAAAATTAAAAAATTAAAATTCAGACCAATACGACTTACTATCGTCTACATATTGTTTTACTACCTTATTCTGTATTGGATTAGTTGACGTAGCAGATATAACAGAGTCTGGCAATTCAGCCTTAGCCCAATCGTATACATCTGCAGACAAACCAGATACAAAATTTAATTCAGAGAACTTACGTAAACCGTCACCGACTTTAGCTAAAACTATAGATTGATTACCAGACGCAACTTTAACTAGAGCAACTTCACCACTTAATAAAGTAGGATCATTGGCCACATAATTATCGTTTGAATCTATTTTAGTACAAACTCTTGTATTAAATTCAGTCGTATTTGTCATATTATACAACCACCAACAAATATACAAATCATAAATACAAAAATTATTGTATAATTGTTAAATTATGGTAAATATAATCCTTAAAAATTGAACAAGCCTGATACAAATTTTACAAAATGTATCAGACTTATCAATAGACTTATTTGTATAACTTGTCAATAAAGACTAACTAAACTATTTAGTTTTATCTTCGTCAGTTGTTTTGTTTGACTCAGCAACAGACTTAGAATGTCTTATTTCAGCTAATTGCTGTTCACCTTGTATCTGAAGTTTGCTAATCAATTCGGCTACTTCTTTATAAGGTCTTTCAGTCAATGCACCTATAATAAAATTTAATTCATCTAAAGTTAAGTTAATACATAAATTCATTTTAAAATAAACCCTCTCATTATTTAGTTTTACTTAATTTTGTTAACAGTACTTAAAAATACACTGTTATAAGATTTAACATCAAACTTATAAATTTCACTGGCCATATTTTTCATTATACTTGGTTTAATAAGATTAAATACTTCAGCAAAGGTTTTATATTGTATGGGGAATACTTCGCCATTTACAGTTAAACCGGAAGCTTCATCAACAGTTAACTTTGATACTATCTGAACATACTCATCAACTTTACCAGATATAACTTTATTCTTGTAGATGAAATTATAATTTAATATTACGTATAGATTACTGTTAATTCCGGATTTATCTAAAGCGTCTTCATCTTTAGTATAAAACTTTTTACTAACAATACCTATTTTACAAACATCGCCACTACTTAAAGATACACAATACGGTGCAAATAAATTTTCACTATTATCTAAAGTAGGTTTAAATCTACCAGATTTAATTTCACATTTAGAATCTTCTTCGGTATTATATTTATAAGTTGATAATGCTTTAGCGTTTTTACTAATTACACTGTTATTAGATAATGTAACTATTGGTACGCCTGCAGGATAATTTGTACTAGCAATAGCAATAGCGTCACCTGTAGGATCAAAGCCAGTTGCTTCAGTAAAATCTTTCTTTACGCCAAAACTATCAATAGTCGCATTTTTAATATCAAGTGTACCACCTTTAATACCTATTGCAGTTGCACCTGATATGGTAGCACCATCAATAACAGTTTTACCTTTGAATGATAAAAATACAGCAGTATACCTTGCGGTTATTTTAGCTGTATTTGTAATAGCAATATTAACACCTGTTAGCTCAAGACCATTACCAGAAATAGCGTATGAAATATCAGTCTCAGAATCATTTATAACTGTACCGTTTACAATTAAAGATGACTCTCTAACAGATTTTACTTTACCTAAATCTTTATCGCCTAATACTAAAATAGTACAGTCAGAAGTTGTAGTATGAATTATAGAATCTCTAGAAATATTTACATGTGAACCATCATATACACCTAAAGACCGCCCTTCTACTTCAACATCAACTGAGTTAATATACACAGTACTTACTTCGTCAACAGCAATACCTTTATAACCTCTAATTTTACCATTACAAATAGTAACACTGTTATTAAAAATTTGTATAGCATATTGCTTTTCAGGTGAAGTTAATGTAAAACCACACAAATCTAATTTAGAATATTCACTTAAATTTAAAGGAAAATTCTTTAGACTAACATCTTTAGTCAATCTTAAAGTACCATTTTGCTCTAAAATACCGTCAATTCCAATTGCCATAATTATCGACCACCTTAATGAAATGTAACGCCCTCCTAATGTGCATAACGCACTAGATAACAAAATTTAAAAATGATAATAAATGTAAATGCGTTTGCGTTTACAAATATTTTGAGTAAACTTTAATTGTTGCTGAACAAGGAAGTCCTGCGCACGAACCAGTAAAATTACCGTTATATGGAGCTAACACTGGATTTACATAGAATGCACTTGCAGAAGATGCTGCATCGTCTAACGTAATTATATACGGCTGTGATAGTAATGTACAGAACCTATTTGGTTCACATGGTACAATAGTTCTAGTAGTTAATACAGTACTTCCTGTAGGTAATTCATTATTTAAACCTTCATAGAATGTTAAACCAGTACAGCCTGTATTTGAACCACCGCCTATAAGTATATTTAACTCAATTAAACGAACTACGTTTTGCGGATAAATACGAAATGTGCCAGCTTCATAAGATAAAACTGTTTTATCATAATTCACAATTGTAGATGTACATTTATCGGGTACAAATATATCTGATATAGGAGTACTTGTTCCACTAGCGTATACTTGGTCAGCCTCGCCTGATCGTTGAATTTGACCATACGCAATTAAAGTTGACTGATGCGCTAAGTCTAAATAATCAACATCGTTTATAGTTAAACTTTTCAACTTAGCCATAGATTGAGACCCCCCCCCAATGCCTGATTTTATTGTTTTGCTTAATAAACCTTTAAACACTAGAGTTCATCTCACTTTCGTTTATATATTATATTGAATATTAAATTGTTTATGAATAGTATGGATTTATTATGAATTTTCCAGATTCTGGTGCTACTTTAGAATACTGTAATGTTGACCCTGTTCTATTACGAACACTAACATAAGTATCAAATATTTCATGTTCATATCTAGTACCTGCGCTAACACTAACTAAACACGTTGGCATGTCTACATACTTATCTGTATTACTACCAGCTATATGATATAATATGCTATTACAAAAATCACCTTGAGGTAAAGAAGATGAGCCATTGTTTAAACTACCCAATGTAAACGCGTTTACCTTACATAAATTGTTTACGCCGTCATTACTATGAGTACAATCTGAGCTATTATTATATATAACATTTGATTGCAACATGACGTTAACTTGTGATGGACTTGTCGTTTGCATAAAACCATAACTAACAGAATCATTAGCTAATAATTTATAGTTTGAACGAATCATGTCTACATTACCATAGTTTAAGCAGTTAGCAATATATTGACCAAGTCGTAGCATACCCTCATCATTTGGGTGAACCCGATCATCAGCATAAAAAGCTGGATTATACATTATAGGATGTGCTTGACAATACGTCCACTTAACTAAAGTGCATGCAGGGTACAAATTATTATATACATTGTCAGCTTTAATTCGTACATTAGGATTACTGCCCCAACCTACTGAAAATAACCAAGGTTTAGCTAAAGGCATATTAGACGTAATTAGATTATTACAATCAATAATACCATTAACTATTTTAGAGGCAAATGAATCACCATTAGCGTACAAGGCGTAACATTCATTATAACCAAATCCAAATACAACGTCTGTAATCTTATCTTTATTAGCTAAACCCTCAGTAGAATTTAACCAATTATTCAATAATGTAGATGCAGCGTAATCATCAGATTTACCAAAACATGCGCCACCTTTTGCAACTATAAAATAGTTATTTAAACCATATACATTATTAGAGCAGTTTTGTGGCCAGCCTGTTGAGGCACCAGTATTACCAGTATAACTTGCAGTCTCAGCTGCATAACTGTCACCAATAAATAAAATATTTCTAGTTAACATAGTGTTACGTATAATAATAGAAATATCTTTACCACCTATAGAGAGAGACTGCAATTTAGCCATTACGTAAAGCCCCCCCCAATCATTAATGTCAAACATTTGTTTAACTAACATTGAAGAACACCTTACTTTCTTATTTAATTTTAAATTTAAACTATAGATTTATTTCCAAGTTCCTACTATGTAAGTACATAAGTTTAATGTTTTGTTATTTTCTTCAGTAGTAGGACCAGCATTAACTACATAAGCGTAAATACTAATAGTTCCATCTGTATTAACTGTTATTGCATCGGGCGAAACGTAGTGTATACCGCCCCCGCCTTTTTCGCAGGACATATAAGACATATCAACTGCTTTAACTGGTGGTACAAATGTAGATGTTTTTAATGAATAGTCATTATATCTACCAATGTCATACCAAACGTCAGTAAAATTGATAGTTTTAGTTTCTCTTATCCAAATTTCAATTACGCCGTTATTCCATTTTCTATACTTATAGTTAATAGTATTACTATTCGATGAGTTTTCATCAATAACAAAATTAGAAACTGGGCTATCGTCTATAGTTAGGGATTTTAGTTTAGCCATTTCGCGAAACCCCCCCCAATGGGTGTATGAACAAATTCGCTAATACTCATTGAAGAAACATCTCGCTTTCTATATTAAATTGTTAAATTTTTAAATTTATAATTTTGATTATTTATATTTACCTACAATATAAAGATTGATGAATACAGTTGCACCACCAACAAATTTACTAGTTCTAAATAGTCTTACTGTTACTTGGTCATCACTTGAAACGGCTACTTGACCAACCCAGCAGCAATCATCATTTTGAGTTGCATTAGTTGCTAAAATTACCGGTAAACTAAAGGGTAGTGTAAATGTATATGTACCTTGCCAAAATGAACCTACTTCAGTATCAATAACAAGATCAAAAGATTTATTATAGTATAAATCAATTATACCTGAATTCCACTTTCGATAGGTCCAGCCGTCAGATACCCCCCCCCCAACAACATAATCAGTAACTTCACTATCATTTATTGACAATGATTGTAATTTTGCCATTAAGGAAACATCTCTCTTTCATATATAAAATTATGATGGATAATCATCAGTTGTGATATATGTAAAACTAAACCAATAACCATGGCCGTTAGTGTATGAACTAGCATCATATGCCTTTGTTCGTGTAGCTAAACGCAAAATATTATTTCTTGACTCTATATGATAATTACTAGTCCAATCAGTATTTGCGCCATCACATAAAAGGGGACCTCTAAAGTTCATAGCTGGCCTGTAACCTACTGGAAACTCCATTAAATCTGAAGTATTCCAAGCTGCAGTATTTGGCAGTTGATTCATTCTACCTTCAATATATAATTGACATACATTACCAAATCTAATTAACCATGCGCCTGTACAGTAGTTGCCCCCCCCAATAGACTAGTCACTGTGACTGACTTGAGCGAAGTTAAACTTGCAGTAACATCTTTACTATTTAATGTTAATGATTTTAAATTGGCCATTGAGAAAAGCACCTAACTTTCTTTTTATATTATTGTAAAATTAAACTATAGAAGTAGTATTTCACATACTTAAACTATTAAATTTAGATATGCCAAAACGCTACTTCTACAATTACTTATTCAAATGTCTACTCAAATGTTATTTCCATTTACCAATAGCATACCAGTCTATTAAATACCCTACAGAAGCAGATTGCGTTGGTCTTACAATTTTAAAATCTCCTGTGTAAGTAGTTGTTGGTGTTACTCCTGCACCTGTCGTTTCGCTGAAAAGCCAACTTGCACCGCCAGAGGTTGTTGGTCTTAAAGTAGCTTGCAGCTTGGGTATGTCAATAAATGTAAATGTAGTTGGATAATTCTCACCAATTGATTCAGAAGTATATTCAGTTGATTTATACCATTGAGTAGTTATAGATGTAGTACCTGAACTTGTTCCCCAACATTCAGCTATACCGCTGTTCCATTTACGATAGGTCCATATACCTGAAGTACCTTGTTCAATAACAAAATCAGCTACATTTGAACCGTCAATATTTAATGTTTTTACTTGAGCCATTCTACTATAATACTTCCTTTCTAAAATTTTATATAGGAGATTTAATAGAACAGCTCAAATAATTTTTATATAGGATTTAAAATTTAAGCTGTCCTATGCCAAATATAAGTTGCATAATAAGGTGGCATGTTATTGTGTGCACCATTGCTACCAACAGATGTAGTCGCTTTTGCTTCTGAGCCGCAGTTTGGATTTGACGATCCTGTAGTTACGGCCACATTTTTACCTGCAGCGTTCCAAACTAAAGTAAGTGAATTACCTTCATGACTATGACTGGGCATTTCAGCAACAGTTAAAGTATGCTTAAATTCACCGCCAGTTTCGCCAACTGGACAATTCATACCGTCTTTTTTAACTGAACCCCAATAGTTGGTAGTGTTTTCCTCAATAGCGCCTGTACCTAAAAGAAATCTACCTTTTATCTGCTCCCACGTTCCTCCAAATAGCTCTTGGGGGGGGGTTGATTCAGTAGATAAATAAAAACTACCTACAGGATAGACCAGATCTATAATATCTTTACCATTTATAGTAAGACTCTTAACTTGCGCCATACTAAAATTAAACCTCCTAAATCTTAAAATTTATGTTTCATTAAACTCTACGGCTGATATACTATAGTCTCTACCATATTGAATATCATAACCGTGTGGATATGTTTTAACTGATGGTGTAATAATTAAACCATCACAATAATAATTATAAGGTATAACTACATCCATATGCAAATAGCAATTTGCAGGTACATTGGATAATGTGCTCTGCAACTTACTGTCAGTGTCAATTTCTAAATATGCTACTTCCTCAGTATCTGAATTACGTATAGTTACAATTATTATACCGCCATTGTTTATATATGATAATATATTTGTGCCACCTATACCTATTTTTATATCACAATCATATGCAGTAGGTATATTTGAATCAGCTATATCATGTATAAAATATCCACTTGTAGATGTAGCTTCACCGTCAATCTGAATACCTGTACCAGATGGAATAATGTTTAAATTTTCAGCTGTATATACAGAATCATATACTGAAGATCGTTTATATATACTTTCTCCGCCAACTTCTACAAATTCCTTACAATAAAGACGTCCACCTTTTTGAAAAGCTATTTCGTTTTCATTAGTTTCAATAATCTCTACACACTCAACAGTTTTATCCTTTTTGAGCAATATGTCTTGACTTGCATAAGGAGCTATATTCGACGCACACAAACTGATAAAATTCAGTTTACTCATCTCTATATAGTAATCACTTATATACAAATTATTGCTAGTTATATATAATACGCAAGATTCATCAGTAGTCATAGGTATATCGCCAGTAACTATAAACTCTTTATCACTGCTGCCTTTAACATAACTGAAAATAGCAAATTGCGACTTACTGTCAGCAATAGTTTGCCCAGTAACATAATAATAAATTGCAAAAGAATCGGTATCACCTAATATAGAATCTGGCACGTCTAAAGGTAAAGTAAATTTGCCTCTTAAATGCACATTTGAAGCTGAAGTTTTATATAAAGATAATACTTCAAATCTCATGTCTGATGTTTGTGTACTAACCGTAATTACTAAGTTTGTACTGTATGATTTATTAACTACAGTTGAACCTGAAGTCAAAGTAAAAGTACATGTAAATGGTATGACCACGTAATTTCGTAAAGTAGATTTACTTAATTCAGTATAGATATAGTCTTTATCTATGCTTATACTTTTATCTACACCAGCAGTCATAGAACTCAATGTACCAGATATGCCAGCTAAAGTATACTTTACATTAGATATTGCACCTGAAGTAGTTATCTTAAATAATGCATTTGGATCTTCTACTATATAAAGTGAACATCGAGTACCACTATACATAGCTTTAGTAGAATAAGCTAAGGTTAATGCTGTTACACTTGAACTAAGGCTACAAGAATAGTTAATATCCGGTGCTGTATATGAAATCAATTTACTAGTTGAACTATAGCCTGATGTATTTAAACTACCAACCGTTTGAGCTCTAACGTAAACAGTCTGTTCACTAGATACAGAATAAGGGCCATACGAATGTGTATAATTGCCACTTGCTGATGCAGCTACTGTAGTCCAACTTGAATTGTCAAAACTGTAACCTATATTAGCTAAACCGGTAACACCATTATTAGTTCCACCAGAACCTGGTGACACACTGAAACTAAATGTATTATTTCCATTGTCAGTTATTCCTATTGATGGCGTACCTACACTTGTGGCGTAAGAATCATATGAAACCCAAGCGGATCCACTATGATTAAAGTTATCAATATCGCCTGTAGTACTAAAAGCTAAAGTAAATCCGCCTGAAGCAAAAGCGCCTGCGCTAACAGTATAACTTGCATTTTGAACAATATACTTTGCAGTATTACCAGGTACAGTTAATTTAATTCCAGAACCACTACCTATAGAATTACCATTTACAGTAACACTATATGCTATTGTGCCATAAGATGATATATTGTTTAAACGTTGTAAATATATACTATAAGTTACAATTACGCCAGAACTATTTCTACTTGTAGAATAGTCCATAACACATTTTATATAACTCTTACTTGAAGTAATACTAGCCATAAAATTACACCTCCTTTATTATATATTTATTTAGTTTTTGAAAGTGATTTTTATGGCTTCTGAAGTAGTATCATAAGCTATATTATAATTATCTGTATCAGCATCTAATTTATTGCTAACTGCAGTAGTAACGTATTTTTTATTAACAGCAAAATCATCAGCTAAAGGATTGTCTCTAACTCTTAAGTAACCAGCTGTAGCATCGAAATCACTGCTACCCTCTAATACAGTTTTACCAAGTCTAACTCCTGCCGTAGAACTACCCTGTAAATACAAAGCTTTGGTACTAATTATTTGGTCACCGGCTAAATTTGGGTTTGTTGTTATAGTTAAAGTGCCACCTACAGTTACAGTCTGCGTTGAATTAGAATTAGTAACAGTTGCAAATTTATCTTGTTTAGCATCAACTGTGCTCTTAATGACTACAGAGTTATTAGTTGTACCTTGAGTCTGTACCTCAGCGTGACCATCAGTAAATACGTTAAATGCAGTTTTATAATTAGATGTTGAAGTACCATTACCTACTTGGAATAATGCAGTAGAACTTATAGCATTGTACTTACCAAATACAGCTTGATTTGCGAGAGCAGTTCTTAAGCCTGTACCAAAAGCAATAGTATAATCATTTGAAGTTCTGGATGACTCACCACCAGCTAAACTCCATTTACCTTCTGGGCTGCCTGTACCAACACCTACAGCTAATGAAGAAAATCTAATATTTCCAGTTGAACCATCAGCATTTACGTCAAATGCATACGGCGCACTATTCTTTAGCATACTATTTGATACGCCTGAACCTGCACCCCAAACGTTCAAACCAAAGAATCTAACGTCTGCAATTTGAGCTGATGGATAATTAGAATTTATAGCAGTCTGTTTATATGTTAACCTAATTATCTGATTATTAGGTGATGTTGAGCCTGCAGATGAACCACCAAAAACAGTTGTTCCGAAATGTGATATATTTGGACCAGACCAGCCACTTAATTGAGCACTATTTACAACAGTACCAAAAGTCGTTGGTGCTTTATACGGAGCTACTTCAAGTGTAACAAACGTAGTATTGCCATTAGTCGTCATCCAAGTATACATACTGTCAATAGAAATGTATCGACCGTCGCCTTTAGATGCATCAATAGTTATTCTCAACATGTTGTTTAAACTGTTATCAGCTTTAGCACTAGCTTTACCTAAATATAAACTTGCGCCGATACTGTGATTAAATATTCGCATTTTTTCTGCAGCATTAAGACCGTAATCAACCCAAGTTGTGCCGCCGTCACGAGAATATTCAACAGTAATAGCTGCAGCAGGCATGCCATACATTTTAGTACCAGAAATAGAAGGAACTAAACTACGAGATATATAATCAACTGTACCCATAGTATTAAATGTACCAGCATTAACCTGATTTAATGTATGCGTATGAGATGAACTAGCTTTTCCAGCTAAAGCAGTATACACGGCACCAGAAGTTACAAGATTAGTTGAACCAGATGTCGGTGTTTTATCAGCCTTATTTTTAATATAAGTATTTAAAGTAGACACAGGTCTACGATAGTAATTTGTATTAGTAGTTCCACCACCAGCATACTGTGAAACAAAATAATCAGCATCTGAAGGCGTGTCTGCACCAGTACTCAGTTTATTTATTAAACTACTTGCTCCAGATGCAGTCAAATCAGTTTTACCAGCTAAAGCTGTATTTATTACTTGGTTCTGAACCGGATTCTTAGATGACGAAGATAAAGCAGTATCTACAGTCACTGCATCAGGTATTTTATAAGTATTATCCAAATCTTTAAAATAAATTGATTTTAGTACTATTTCTGAACCTGCATTAGGTGTAACTTGTGTACTAATTTGACTACTGCTATTAACAGACTGTGTAGCTACAGATTCATCACTATCAACATTAGTTGTACTCGTGTCTGTAAAATCTGAAATATATACAGAGTTTGTAGTTACAGGTGAATAGCCTAAAGAACTGATAGATAAATTACCAGAACCTATATCAGTTACATTTAGAGCCTTACTATCAATTTCGGCTTTAACTACTTTATTTTGAACTGGATTTGTAGATGTATCAGACATCTCACTGTCGACCGTTACTTTATTATTCGCTACTTCTGTATCTACATATTTCTTATGAACTAAATCGTCATCATTCTTTATACCTTTACCTTGTAATAAGCGTATACTTGAATCAAAGTAAATACCACTATCACTTGCACCATTACAAAAATAAGTTTGACCAGAATTAGACATTGTAACTTTACATATGCCCGGATTAGTAACATCAGCAAATTTATCTTGTTTATTACTTAACGCTGTATTAACTACTTTATTTTGTACAGGATTAGTCGAAGTAGTAGACATAGCATCGTCTACAGTAATAGCAGGTATACCCAAACCAGTTATATCAGCTTTAGTTACAGCTGTAGCTGAAGAAACGTGGCCTAAAGCGTCAACAGTTATTTTATATAAACCACTTGTTGTATGTGCAGTATGAGTTGGATGAACGTATTTATTAGCACCTTCAGCTATACCATTTAATTTACTAAGTAAAGCTGAAGTAAAGTCATTTGAAGTTAAAGTTTTACCGTCAACCTTATCAACCTTAAGAGCTAAAGCTTCAGCAACAGCTACACCAGACTGAGCATTTTTTGAAGTAGCTGAATATTTTTGGTCTACAGTTTGAGCTGATGGTATTGTAGGTGTATTTTTAATTTCACTATAATCATATGTTGGCTTAGTTTCAGCTTTAGCCCAATCATACACGTCCCACGCATTTGCTGAAGTGAAAGGGAGTGTGGTGTAATTACTTACACCATCACCCACCTTAAAAGCAACATATGCAGTATTGCCTTCACTGTCAGGAACTATAACGGGGACAACTTCGCCTTTCAATAATACTGGATTATTAGTATCCCAATTAACAGCAGTATCTATCTTAGACATGATTCTGCTAATAATTGTCGTCTTAGTAGATTCGTTTTGAGCCATATTGTCTCCCTCCTAAGGATGTTCAATAGTTAATATTAAATCATACTTTGGATGTGCCACAATTAAGAATTAAAGTATCTCCAGCAGTCTGAGTTAATTTATTAACATTAAGGGAATTAACTTCCATTTCGCCGTTATCAGCAACAGCAACTTTGTTTTCAGCAGCAGAACCTTTGACTAAACCTAATTTAGAAGCAGTTGCTGCAGGGATAGTAACCTTTTTGCTTGTAGCAGTAAGATCACCATCAGGAGTAGCTATAGACTCAAGAACATTAACCTGAGCTTTTTCAGCTATACCGGCTAACTTAGTTTTCTCAGCTTGAGTATATGCAATGTAACCTTCTTTAGCTACGTAAGTAGAAGCTGCAGTAGTAGCGTCTAACTTTTTACCTAAATCAGTAGTTAAACCAGAAATCTTAGACTGAGCAATAGCTGCATCAGTAGCAATGTCAGCATCTTTGATAGCGCCTTTAACAGCATAGGAACCTTCAGTGCCTAATTCGCGCCAAGAGGTGCCATCATAAACATATTCTTTAATATCATAAGTAACTACATCGCCTTTAACAAAAGCTCCCGATTTACCCGAACCAGTAACTCCAGTAGGACCATCTTCAGAAGTTGGGTCAGTTTCAGACGCACCGCAATAATGCATTGCGCCAGATAAACCAGCAACAGCTGATGTTAAATCTGCAGCAGTAGCAACTTTATTGCTTGATGAAGGAGCAGTCATAAACTCAAGTGAGTTTTGCTTCTTCGCCATCTCTGTAGCAAAATCAGTTAACTTTGCAGTTGTAAGATCCGGTATGTCTGAAGCTTTAAGAGCTGCACGAGTAACTGAAATTTTACCATCAGTCTCTGAAACTGCAGTTACAAATTCGCCAGTTTTAGCAGTATCAGCTACATCTAAATCAGCAATTGCGTCAGTGATCTTTTTAGATACAGAACCAGCACCAGTGCCATTTAATGTAGCGATAGCAGTTTCGTTAGCCGTAGCTTTTGCACTAACAGGTGATAATGCATCAGCTGCAGTTTTCTCAGCAGCAGTTTTAGCCGCAGCCGCCTTTTCATCAGCATAAGCTTTAGCGCCGTAAATAGTATCAGCAGAAGATTTATCATCAGCTTTACCTACTACAGTACCTTTCAAATTAGTACCAATATTGTCAGCATAAGCCTTAGCACCCTTAACAGTATCAGTATCAGCATCATCAGCAGCAGTACCAATAACAGCTGTCTTTGCAGCATCGGCCTTATTAGTAGCGTCAGTAGCAGCTTCAGTCTTAACCGTAGAAATGGCACCTTCAATAGCTGTCTTGGTCATTGCATCAGTGATGCCGTAACCTTCAAGCGTTGTAGCTTTATTAGCCTTACCATTTATTTTAGCAGCTAATGTTTCTTCTAAATGAGCTTCATCAACTGTATCTAAGTGAGCTAAAGCTTTAAGATCGAGTGCACCAACAGATGTAGTTAAATCTTCTACCTTAGAATCAACTGCAGATATAGCATCATCAGTATAAGCTTTAACAGTCTTATCGCCAATATCGCCAACTTTAGTTGAAATTTTAGTATCAGCAGCAGTACCTGCAGCAGTTATAGCTTCAGATTTTGCAGTAGCAATTTTATCGTCAATAGATTTAACTGTGGTGTATGCAGCGTCAGCAAGACCAGTAACTTTAACATCAGTACCCTTAATTGCAATAGTACCATTAGTTTTACCTGCAGTAATATCAGCTGCTTGGAGTGCAGAATCAGCTTTACCTAAAGAAGCCTTAATTGTAGAACTTAATGCAGCGGTGACTTTGTGATCTGCGCTAACAGTAACTACGATGTCATCGCCAGCAGCAGAACCGGAAGTTACGTACTCAATCAAACCTGAAACATTGATAAATAAATTATCACCAGTTTTATTAGCTATAGTTAACTTAATAAATGTACCTGGGAAAGTTTCAGTATCTGCTTGATCTGCAGACATACCGTCTGTTGTAGCTTCAGCCTTAGTAGCATAAGTTTTAACTGTACCAGACTCAACAACTAAATCCTTCGGAATGTCAATCTTGGTTTCAAGATATGTTTTAGCTCCACCGTCGACTGTTTTATAAAGTTGATATGTAGCTAACATACCATCAGTAGATTTAGCTAACTTTTCAATACCGTATTCAGTTTTTTCAATCGGATCTATACGTCCCTCTAAATCTTCTACAGCTTTAGATAATCCTTCAACTGTAGTAGTATCAGGCTTAATCCACTTGATTGAACCGTCGGCCTGCTTAACTGGCTGAGCACCGGTTTCGGCAGTGTCTACACCAAGTATAGAAATTTTACCAGTTGCAGCATCAACTTTAATTGACTTATCGTCACCAAGCGGAATTTTACCAACTTCCTGAAGAGCCATAGCCTGGTCAATATAATAAATTGTAGTAGCTTCAGCTTCAACAACTGCAATTATTTGACCCGGATAAGCAAGAACGCCGGCTACATATTCATCAGCCTTAGCTTTACTTTCAAATACGGAATTAGAATCAAGGGGCAACGGGTTACCACGTTGAATACTAACGCCAACGTCCCAAAGAGCACCTTTAGCCTTTTGAGCAAAAAATTCGTCTCTAGTCATAATTCAAGTTTCCTCCTTAATTATTTTACTGTGATATTAAACTTAGCTGAGCCAGAAGCAGCAGCTGCGTTATTAACATACCAAACATCATATGCTACAGCTTCATAGCCGTTGGCACCCTCAACCATAACGTCAGTAATCTTAGTTACAGTTTGCGGAGCACCGTTAGTTGCGTCAGCTACAGTTACAGAAGTCTTCTTACCCTTAGGAGCAGCAAAGAACATCTGTTTCATTTTTGTAGTATCTAACTGAGCAGGGAATGATGTTTTAGTACCACTGCCAAGAGCACGTACCTGAGCAGAAGTAATTGCTGTAGGATCAGCGATAGCATTATCACCATTCTTATAGCCATAGAACCAACCACGATAACCAGTTAAAGTACCCTTAGATGGCGTATATTCTTTAGCTGCAATTCTACCAGCTGCATAGTCATTACCAATATTTGTCTTAGGCATTGCACCTGCAGTTGATTTACAACTGCCAGAAATTGAAAGATTAGTACTATCAGTTACTTGTACAGATGTAAATGTACCAGAAGAACCGGTCTTAGTCTCCTTATTAAATGTAGCTGAATAGTCAGAGAATGTTACGCCTGTAGCAGGACCATAAGTATAAGAACCAGCTGAAGTAGTAAATGAATAAGCTATAGCAACATTAGTACCAACTTCCTTAGCACTGATATTACTTGAATTCAATGTAGCTGTAGGCTGAGTAGTTGAAGGATTTTTCTCTAATGCTAAAATATCTGCGAATACCTGCTTAACATTTTTACCAGCTGCAGCGATTGTACCTGAACCAGAAGAAGGAACAGTCTTAACACCGATGTTTGCTGTATAAGTTAAATCTGAGTCAAAATATACATTACTTGCATCATAGTTACCATCCATAGCAGCCCAAGCACTACCATTATATACGTATGCAGTATAAGATAACTTATCACCGTTGATAGTTTTCTTAAGTACGCACATGTCACCCTGCTTAGCAGTCTTATCGCCTAAAGCAGCAGCTATAGCAGCATCTACAGTTTGGCCATCAGTTATAGTACCTGAGTACATATCGTCTCTGGCCGCAGATATAGCGGTATTAAAATCGTTTGCATACTTTAAGTTAGCAAATTTATTTGTACCGTCACCAATCTTAAAAAGACCAGTATCATTTTCAACACAAATTTCGCCTACACGCGGAACATATGTGCTAGTTTTCCAGTTTTCAGCAGTATCGTTTCTTTGCTGAATAACAACATTTAATTCTTTACTCGCCATTACTTGTACCTCCATTTAATATGACATTGTTAAAGTCGTTGTTTATAGCAATACTAACAGCTGTACTCAATTTAGAATCAGGATCGTCTGCGTCTAACATTGAATCAACTTGTTCTATAGTATACGCATCAGTTATACCATAATCAGCTAACGTAGTGCGTTTCTTAAACTCTTCAGTTACAACTTCATTAACAACTTGCCTAACAATTTCTTCACTTGCACCAGCTTGTGAATCAGGAAACATTTCATTGGAACTTACACATTTCCAATAATTGTTTAAGTCATTAAATTCCAATAACTGACTTTGACTTAAATAAGATTTGTCAAAGAAATGACTACTTGAACCACCAATTAACCAATAATCTAAATTAGAATCGAAATTACCGTTATGAATAATATTTTTTACAGTCTTCTCGTTTATGTAGTTTGTTACACAACTTAATTTAACTGTACTAAACCTATTATTTGAGTCTACATCTTCAATTGAAATCTGTAATGTTAAATCACCGATAGATACATCGCTTTTAATTGAATAAGAATAGAATATAGGTACCCAAGAACCACCTGTAACTTCAAATGGGTAAGATTCTTTTAATGTGTTACCATTTCCAACTAAACTTATTCTAACAATACAGTTTTCATTTTCAGGTATTTGTACAAAACAGTAGAAATAGTTATTTACATAATAAGTAAAATCATTGCTAATCAACTGACTTACTATTATATTATTTGAATCTGTTTTATCTAAGCAAAGTGATTTGAATTTAGATACATCAGCGTTCAAACGAATGATTCGACCATCAACAGAGTTAACTGAATATTTTAATAATTCGTCATATGAATTAACTGTTATTAAAGTATCTTTGGTATCAACTATAGGTTGTGGCTCTGGTGGAACTGGTCTTGGCGGTGTCGGGGGCATAGGTGGACATGGTCCAGGGCCCGGTCTAGGATGACAATCGCAGCCACTATTATTTATTTGTTGCGGATCTAAACCACGATCAATATAAATAGATATAGGCAATCTAAATGAGTTTACTTCATTAGCCAATAACAGTATCATTGAATGATTAGTATTAACGTTTGTATATAACATTTGTGAGTTTAAACTAATTTTTACTTGGCCTAATTTAGTATTCACAATGTCAACAAAATTTGAATTATATTGAATATCGTCTAATATAAAAGATACTTTATAATTATCTGATATGTCAAACAAAAGACTACCATCAACAAACTTAATATTAAGTTCATAGTAGTCTAACGATCTATCATATAAAACTAAACTTTGTGTACGTGAATTACCTACATCTAAAATCATAGTTTTAGATATAATACCGAATGAGTTCAATAGCTATCAACCTCCTTTATCAAAAAATGCGCTGAACATATATAATCAATAAGCTGATTATAACATATCAACTATTATTTATTGTACCCAGGTTGGGTATAAAAATAAGTATGACTAATGAGTTGTATTTACAAGTAAACTCACTAATCATACTTAATAATTTATGTATTTATCTGTACTAAACATTTACACTACTTTTTACAAATGAAAAGTACAATAGCTATTTAATTTTGTTACTTTAGCAACAATCACAGTTGCAGTCTTTAATTCCAAGTAAGTTTGAAATAGATTGACCTACACCCGGGTCGAGAAACGTAAAGTCACAATATTTAAAATTAGGTGAAGCACTGCAAGATGTACCAGTTATTAAATCTGGAGAATTGTCTTTAGACACATATATGTTTCCATCTACTGTAGACTTAAATACATATCTAAATCCTAACTGATAATAACTGAACAGTAAATCTCTAGTACTACGCGAAATGTCAAAGCTCGCATATTCAACATTGTAACCGAATGTCTTTAATACATTTAGTGCTTCATTTACACTATAGGTTAAACTGCAACAATCAACAATTTTACTGTGATCGCCCGAAACAAAAAATTTAATATAATCAAAATGACTTTCAGAATTAAAGATAGCGATCATTGTACCGCAACATAAATCATCATTTATAATCTGCACATAGCATTTTACATTAGGTATAGTTGAAGGTATACTTAATAATTGAGACCAATCATGTATTACATATATAGTATCTTTTGCTAAACCAAAACTAGTATCCAAAGTCTAACACCTCACCTTAATAGTTTGTTATGATGTCATCTGGCAACATACCAGGGACATTGTTTTGTATACCTAATATATTTGGTATATCATCGTAATAAAGCGTTTTAACCTTAGCATTGAAAGGATCTTCAGTAGGATCAAATAAATACCATGAATATATATTTTGATTACTTGCATTTACGTGCCAACCAAAACCTAATTTATACATTCTTGGTTTTTTACGATACTGAGCTAACACTATAGTATCACCGCAGCTAGCAACGCCTAAACCAGGTACATTCAAAATGGTATTAGTATAAATAAACTCAGTTGAATCTAAGACTACAGTTTCGCCATTAGTATTTACATATATTCTATAGATTTGACCAAATTGGTTAAAATCAGCTTTTATAACATCTAATAATTCATTATCAGATTTTCTATAAAAATGAAATTGGTCAGTTATAACATTATCTCTATTATTTACGTTATACATACTTAACCTTCTTTACTGTCAGTACTTTCGCCCTCACTATTTTTATTGTCTTCTATAGGCGACTCAGCTTTTGCAGTTAACATAGCTAATAAATTATTGGCGGTTGCGCGCACACGAGTTCTAGAATCAATGTCAAGACCAAACTTATCAGTTTGCATATCACTAGTATTGATATTGAATACGAAAGAATTAAGTTTATCATCTGACATTACCGCAGATATTAAATCGTTTGACCTATTTATACAAGCCATAAGTGTTTTCATTGTTTCACTTATTAAGTCTAAGTTATCAGGATATTCTTGCATTAAGTCAGTAGCAGTGGACACAAAGTTATCTTCGACTTGGTCAAGAAACGTAGTTAATTTAACTATTCTGCGTAATTCATTTTTGGCCTGTGCAACTAAAAATAATTTGAATTTATTTAATGACACATCTGAAGTTTCGATTGTGTTAGAAGTTAAATCTTCACAATTTGCAATTGATGACATAGTATCTAAAGCTAAATTTGAATTTATAGGTTTGTCACTCATATGTACATTACTCCTCTAAAAACTTTTGATATGTAGACAATAATTTAGCTCCGTATTTATCAGCTAACATTGAAGGTATTTCACTATAACCTTCATCAAAAGCTAATCGCATATTTTTATCAAATGTTTTAGCCGGTGTAAATGAATAAGATAAATCACCTGGACCTATATTTCCCTTTTTACTAGTTGAGCGAGATATTGTTAATGACCCAACATATGGATAATCTACTGAAACACTGTCAGCGCCATCACGAACCATTTCAGCTGCAGCATAAACCATTACATCTCTCAAATTTTTTAAAAACTCAGAATTTATTTTTTCAGATACGCCATTAAGTAAACTTAAATCATGCGCAGATAGTTTAGCTTTAGCGTTAACTGTTGTATTATCTAAAACTTTTTGTGGCATTGTTTCTAATCCTCACAAATTCTTAATATAGTATCAATCAACTTTAAACGATCAACTGATAAATTTTTATATAAATCTTTTAATACATTACACATAATTTTTAGCTTGTCCATATCATGTAAATTAAAAGCAGCTACTGAACATAATCGTTCAACGCTGTCATCTAAAAATTTAGATTGTACTGAGTAAACATCTTTCATACGTTCAGATACACATCTGTTAAATACTTCAGTTTTACTCTCCTTATAATTTAACTGAGTCTCAAGCTCATTTAAAAATATATGCATAGAATTATCTATGTTACTGTTAGTCATAGTCTCTACCCAATTTCGCATCACTAAGTACTTTAGTGAATTGCATTAAATTCCTTTGAGCTGAACGAGTTTCGTTTCGTTCAAAACCAGCTTTAACAAGAGCTTCTTTCCAAGGCATGTTTTCAATATTAAAATAATGGTACAATTGCATTATCTTTATTGCATTCTTAAATTCATCTACACTTGGTACCTTTAAATTTGACCCCCCAAAATATTTTATTAACTTAATAAAAGAATCTTTATCAAGTAAATAAGCCAATTCACACATAGCTGAATATTTAGGATCATCTTTAACTGCGTATATCAATTCACATACAATTGAATATACATCGCTCTGACTAAATCTTTGTAAATCTTTGTCAAACAATTATGTAAGCCCTCCTCAAACCTCTTATGTCTCTAAATAAGATAAATCTGGTATCAATGCATTCTTGTATAATGGGTTAGCGAATACATCGAAATTAGCTGAAGCACTAAATAATCCACTATTAAATATTTTTTGTTTCACTGATTCAACTAAAATACGAACATAAGGATGAAGACCCTCATTTAAATGATAATAAGTGTCCTCACCCTTAAGTAGTGACAAACAAACAGAAGTATACAGATTGAGATAATCTGAACTACTCTTATTGAATTTTGAATTATTTAATACTTCTTCTATAACTAAACGTATGTCTGATAAATAAGCTTTATTTTCAGCTACTGCAGCTTCTTTCTCATATGTGTTAGTATATGAGGTACAAGTTTTAAATATCAGCTCTCTACGTGTAGGATCGTTATACGTATCAAAAACTTGAGTCATAGCAATCTTACGCTGCTTTTTAACATGACAAAATTTAATTAAGCGATAAGCCATAGCTCGCCAAAACTCAATATGATATTTCTGTGTATATACATACATATACAAATCAGCAGCTACATCATGTGAAACATTGTCAAAATCAATATCGGCTAATAACCAATTTTGAGAACGTAACATATTAGCTGTTAATTGTACAAGTAATTCATATATCTCAGGATCTTGTGGATTTTCATCCTGTAATTTTGAAAGTCTCGCCTCTATATCTTTCTGCTTCATTTGAAGTTCTACCTCATATATTATTCATCATTAGTTTTAATGGTTATAGTTTCACATATATCGCCAAGGTTAACATCAAGTATAGCACATACACGTAAAAGAGTCTCTATTGAAACACCTTGATCTTGCCGCATACGTGCTAAACTTCTTGTTGTTATGTGTAAACCAATATCATTATAACACAAATAACTGTAAGGTAAACTTCTTGACTCAAGTATATCCCATAATGGTCTATAACTAATCTTCTTTTGAATCAAATATATTTCACCCTATTCATAACTTACTTCTTGTTGTTATTAGACTTAAACATATTATCTACAGCTTGCTTTTCTTTATAAGATAAACTATGATAAGCAGCGAATACATCGCGCTTAGCGTCCATAACTCTCTCATGACGTTCATATGAACTCTCTAAAAATCCCTTACCTAAGCCGCTATTTCCCCAAAAATCTGACATAATAAATTACTCCTTTTGTTTTGTTTTTATTTTAGTAAGCGGTTAACTACTTACATATTATATTATATACCTTAAATTTACAAATGTAAATAGTAAATTTTTACAAAATTAAAATAGTCTTTTTGATTGACGAATCAATTCGCGTACATGTTTCTCATAGCATTCTTTACCAAAACCTCTAATAATACTATCTTTATCAGTTAATGGTCGACCACATCTACGACAAACGTATTTACCGTTAACATTTAATTCTGCACGTATACCCAAATAAATATCTTTCCAAACAAACTTACTGCATACATTCCAGTACTTCATCTGTTTACTAGTTCTTGAACAAAAGCCATAAGGATTAGCTAACTTAGATTTAGATTTGCTATAACGTGTAAAAAATTTACATCTTTCACAACGTCTATTTACTGGATTAGATAAATCTAATTTTCGCAATTCCATATCCTCACTATCATATAGTCATAGGCAAGTTCAGTTTCTAATAAACCATTCTTTATACCTTTATCTACATTATATAATATCTTTAGTATATTATTTAGACATTTTTTAGAATACATAGAACAGTACTTTTTTACAGAATTTATTATATAACTGTTTAAACCGGTTGACTGTTGATTTGCTGCAGACCCTGCGTCCTTAACAACAAATATATTATGATAATTATTATAAAGTAGAGTCAACAAGCCAAAGTCAAATTTAGTTCTATCAATACATTTTAAATATTCATTAACTTTATTCGCGTCTTTACTAATAATGGCATCAATTAGTTTAAATGTATCAACATCTTTATTTGATAAACTGCTATGAATTAAATCAGACATACATTGATTTATATCATTTGGTCCACTTTTAGATAAATAGTAAGCCTTAGTCAATTCATTCACATATCGTGACATCGACTCATTACAAGTTGAATATAATTGAGCTAAAACCATATCGTTTGCATCATGACCTAAAATATCTTTAGCTACAGATTTGATTGATGCAGTAGGTTCAATTATAATATTACTATAACTCTTATATAATTTTGAGCGTTTGTCTATACTTGAGAATACATAAACAACTTTATTATAATTTTGATATTTACCTGAAACTAAATCATCAATACTATCTATAAGTGCAGTGTTTAATTCTGACTCATTATGTCTAATTAAGTAGCAGTTTTTAGATGTACTACTGTTGACTAAAAACGATCTAGTATAAAATTCATTTTTATGAGATAAAAGGTTATCACAAGAAACTAATTTATATTCACTAAAATTATCTTTAATATACTTATCAATAAGATATACATCATCACTCAATAATATAGTTAAATACGAATCTTTTATATTATCGATTTTAACCTTTTTAGTTTTGGTTGTTGATTTTGTAGTTTTCTTAGTCGTCATAGTTTACGCCTTCTTTCAAAGAAAATACAAATCTGTCAAATATAAATCGTTTATTAGGTTTACTGACATTCGTTAATTCAGAACAAACATCATTAGCACATATAAATAATTTCCTATACTGTAAATCATTTGTTTTTAAATACGTCCTATATGATAAATTTGAAATAGCTCTAAAAAATGTTATGAAATCTAATTTACCGTCATCTGCTTTAGTATTTAAACTGTCACAGATTTTTAATAAGTTAAATGATTGGGCCATGAATATATTACTCATGACCTTATTCATATACTGTTTTAAATTACTAGCCCCGTAGTCTAAAGCAAATTTAAAATCAGCAGGTGAACCAAACATTGACATTACATCATCAATTTCAGACTGAGTTACGTCTGATTTTATAGACTTTATTATGTCTAATAACTCAGATTTAGTATACGGCTGTAATGTAAATACTCTTGAACGATTTATGTACCTATCCTCATATAAACTAATATTTGTAACCTCAATAAATATATATAAGTATTTGGGTATGTCTTCACATAACTTCAGCAGTGTTTCTTTAGCTCTAAAATTCAATCTTTCAAATGAAGTAACCCAAGCTATAGTATTGCTGTTAAATGTAGGTGCAGTAACAATTAAATCACGTACATCGTCAATAGTTGAAATGGTCATCACATTTGATACATTCAATTTATTAGCGCAATATTTTACGAATGTAGATTTACCATAACCATATCTTCCAACTACAGTTACAACACGAGGAAATCTATTATCTAAAATTAGAGGTTCTATTTCTCTTTTTAATGCATCTTGACCAATTAGCATATAGATAATCACCTCATAGTTTAAACTTCACTAGACTTAAATTTGTTACACCACAAAATAAGATTTGACTCAAGTAAAAATCTAATTTCACCAGATGTTTTACAAGTCTCATAAAACTTAGTCATAAATACTAACATAGACTGAATTGTCTTTTGAGATAAAGCTGTAACTTTTTTAATATCTTCAGTTTCTGAAAGTGTAGTTAAATCATAATTACCGAATAACTGTATTTTTGATACATCAAGTATAAACTTTATAAAGTCGAACACAAACTGCTTCATGTCTTTACCGTCACCATATACAGTTTCAACAAGATGTATGCAATTTTTAATATCACAAACATTCATACTTAAAATCAAATTAGACATTAAGGTGTCATTTGAATTGCCTAAAATAGAAACTACTTCATCATACCCTGGGCAATTATTTTTAGCTAATACTTTTTCTAAATTAGCTATAGACTGTCTAACGCTACCGTTTGATACTCTTACAATGTATCTTAATGACTTATCTTCAAATTCATAATCGGGTGGATCACCAAGTTCAGCTCGATCTCTACCCTCAAACAATTCGTTAGCTTCAGCATTTAGTATTTGCTTTAATCGTTTAACTATATCATCGTCAGATACTTTAGAAAACGTGAATACCTGCATACGTGAAATAACTGTATCGGGTATTTTCTCAGGGTTAGTAGTACAAAATATAAACTTTGTATACGGATTTGGCTCTTCAAGTAATTTAAGTAAGGCCTGGAATGATGCCCCTGAAAGAGCATGACACTCATCTATAATAAATACTTTATACTCAGAATCTAATGAACGTTTTTTAGCTGACTCAATAATTTGTCTTATATTGTCTACAGAGTTATTTGACGCAGCATCCAATTCTATAGGATGACCCTTTCCTTTATTTATCTTATTGGCTATAATACGAGCTAACGTAGTTTTGCCGCAACCTGAAGCTCCAAAAAATCCAATTACTGGAGCTACTTTATTTTCAGCCACCTGTGCCTTTAATATTTTAACAGTATTAACCTGTCCCACAACATCGTCAAAATCATGCGGACGATATTTAGTACTCAAATTAGGCATTAAATGCTACCTCCAATTTTCATATTCAACTATTATAGTTATTTAGTCAAAATGACGTCCCAAATTTAATTGAGACGTCATAAATTATTTACAATTGTAAACTTTGCTTAACTACGTTTAATAAAATCGTCATAAGCAAATTTTAATGTTCTAAATGTCTGTTCATCTACAACAAAATAGTTATTCTTTTCTTCTCCGCCAAAATTAAAAGCTAGTGCATGTACATCTTTGTGGTTCATAAGTGCCTCAGCTTTAAGTTTTTCAAGCCACTCTTTTTTAACTGAAAACTGAGTTTTAGGTGTCATGGCAGTTTTACACTCAATTAAAAAATCGTTTACAACAACATCTGATTTTTTAAATTTACCATTACCACTACCAGGCTGTACATAACCGCCTAAAAATTTAGCTATATAGTTTTCTTGCCTCTCACTAACGTATTTTGTTGATTCTGTATTTTTTGTCATAGAACATTAACTCTCCCATTCCAACTTGTCATCAATTATCATGTTACCTACATAATAACATTCATAAATATTTATATTAGATGGTAAATCATCTGCAGTTATAGGTGTATAAACTACTGACATAGTTTCATCAACATAGGATATACAAAACTTTATGCCATCATATGTAGAAAATATGTCACCATGAAATATATCATTACCGTCTTGTAACTGAGCTAACCATTTTGCACAACGATTACGGAATACTTTATAGTGAAGTATCTTAAAACCTAAATAAGTATTATTCTCATAAATTGAAGCAGTTTGACTTATATAGTATTCTTCACCCATCTGCTCAAGTGAGCCTACAACTTCACAGCCTGTAGCATCTAATGATTTTACTTTATCGCCTACGTGTATATCTAACTGAGCCATTCATTAAACCTCAATTTCATTAAAGTCCAAATAACCTTGAAGCTGTTTCAATACAACTCTACCATTAGTTACAGTTATACTTGAACTGCCAGATAAACCTATAGTTAAATTACCACTTACAGGATTTAACTGCAAATAATTTATTTGTGAAGGATCTACAAAAATATCTCTGTTTCTCTCGTCTAAACGAATTAGTCTACTCATCATCGTCCTCGTCATCAGCTTCAATTATTTTAGGCTCTTCAGGTTTAATATATTTCTCGATCTTATCAAATAAATATTTACGAAGTTCAGGATTTACTCGTAACTCTTCATAAAGTTTAGCTTGACCCTGAAATTTCATGTCTTTGTCATTCATATGAATTAACTCGCCAGTATCAGGATCTAAAACTGAGAACCAAGCACCACCCTGATTTACAAAACCATAAGCTAAACAAAGATCAATTAGATCACTAATAAAATCTATACCTCTGTCATAACGAAGAGTATAGTGACCGCCCTTACGATCTGGTGAACAACATTTAGTTTTTTCAATAGCAACATTTACTATATTGCCAAAAGGATTAGACTCGCCATTAGGTACTTCTTTATTCTTCTCGTCAATAAATCTACCATGTTGAAACGAGAGACGTAAAATACAAGCATGACGCCAAGCTCTGCCACCAGGTGTTGTTGTACCGCCATACATTGAATTCATATTATCACGAAGCTGATTTATACCTATGAAAGTACAGTTGTTCTTTTTACATAACTGAGTCATTTTCTTTGAAAACTTAGTTAGTGGAATAGACACACCGCCGTATTGCTTCTTTTCAAAGTCTTCATCAAATTCAGCACTTGTCATCAATACTGCAATCGAATCTAATACAGCTAAACCAATTTCACCAGTATCAACTAAATCAGCAACATCATTAAATATACTTTCAGCATATTGGTCAGTAGGAGTTATAATCAGTAACTCATCTGTATCTACACCCATCTTCTGAGCCCAACCGTAATTGAATGTGTTTTCAGCATCAATAAATAATACTTTCTTTGGGTTGTCTGGATTTTCTTTTTTAAACAGCTTTTGAGCTTGACCACAAATATCTAATGCAGTAGTAGTTTTACCACCATTTTCAGTACCAGAAAATTCAATTATATAACCTCTGGGAATACCGCCATAAGTCATAAAATTCAATTTCGGTGAACTAAAGGGTATTCGGTCGAAACTATACTGACTAACACCTTTATGTATAAACTCAGACTTATATTTTTTATTTAATTCTTTACACAATAATTCTAAGTTACTTGCCATGTTATTACCTCCTTAATTTTCTATTTAGTATTTAACAGTCGTCCAGTATCAGAATGTTCAACCTTGTACTCTTCAATACGACGACTCATAATTTTCTTGCAGCTGGCTAAAATCTCGTAAGCAACGTCAAGTTTAGCTTTAACACATTTATATGCATGACTATACATACTTGATATTATTTGTGACTCATCAGATTTTACTTCAGCTGTTAATGAACGTAATGTTTGAGTTTTAATATCCAATTGTTCTAAAACCTCAACCATTTTACGTTTCTTATTTATAGTTGAAAGATCATCTCTAAAACCTAAATACTCCATACGTGATGAGGCATAATATATTAACATTGGCAAATTTAAAATTATATTGTCTAATGTTAAATTGTCTACCTTAGAGATGTCTCTATAATTATCACGTATGCTATTTATGTAATTGTCTAAATCCTTACAACAACTGTCAACTAAAGAATTTATAATGCTATCACATGACTGTGCAGAATTTTCTACTTCAGAAACCTTTTCATATTTTTCAGCCATACACAGTCCTCCTCATTACAACCTATAGGATTTAAACTCTTATCATCAATATATAAATCAGCAACTATTTTTCTAACTAATTGTGGTCTACCAAAATCGCATTCAGGATTTTCATTTATATAGTCAAATTTAAAAGGTACATTTTCGTTACACCAGTTAACTGCATCAGATAAAAAATGTTGATTAGGATCATCTGGCCAATCTTCACGACAAGTCCAAAGAATCAAAACTGGTCGATAACCTCTATCCTTATACATAGATATTATTTGTTCTATAACGTGTATATTTGGTATATTAGCTGGACCAATATTTGGAAATCTATTTCCTACTGTTAAAGTACCATCAAAATCAACAGCGATAAACTTAGCTGGTCGTTTGTCCAAAAATATCACCCCTTAAATCACTTAAATCGTCTGCGACCATATTCAGCAATAAGTGTAGCTTCTGCCATACCGTCACTATCTTTTCTACAACGTTCAGTCGGAAGTAAAGATAAACTTGGAAATAATTCTTTACATCTTGATATACTAACTGACTTATCGCAACCTATCAAACTAAATTCACGTTTCCAAGTTGCAGGCGGAACTTCTTGAAATGGAATACCACAAACAATTAGTGCTCCCTTTATTGTGCCGTAGTTTTCGCCAAAACTAAATGCTTGCTTAACACCGTCTCTTGGCATAGAATGTACCTTTTCTAAAGTACACATAACTGGTATACCTTTATCGAGATAGTCTGATTTATATCGTTTAAGAATATCAGCTACTTCAAATTTATTATATACATGAGACTCAATAGGTTTGCTACTTTCATCTATTAAAGATATAGCTCCATGAGAACCTGGGTCAATACCTATATAATATTTCATTAAGCCTTCACCTCGTTTTCAGTATTTGGGACTACGACTACTTTAGAAGCAGCACCATGAGATGCACATAAAGCCTTAAATTGGCAGTATCTGCATTTCTTTAATATTTCAGGATCTGTCGGTAATGGCGGTACAATTTTACTTTCAATATACTTATTGCAATTTCTAACAAATCCATATATTCGCTGTTCTTTCATTTCCTCAGTGACATTTAAAACGAATGGTTTATGTTCGCAGGTATTTCTATTTTCATAGAGAAATAAAACACGAGGGATGTCAAACGCACAGCTATACGCAGTACCTTGACTTAAATGCCCAGGATCTACGCCTGTACGCTTTAAGAATTTCTGCATTACTTCAGTTTTAAACTCAAATACATAATATATATCCCTATATTTTATAATACCATCAGTCATAAAACTGAGATTTAAACTTGGCATATAAAGTTTAGTCTCCATACCAGATTTACCTACAATGTTTAAACGATCTTCTAAACCATGAGATTTAATATACGTTTCGACATCAAGATAGTCCAAGTCGTAACCATTATTTCGCATGTCTTCAAGTGCTTGCTGTACACGAATATGCCTATCAGTACCAGAATCAGCAATACCTATTGATGAGGAGGATCTTTTTTCCTGTGCAATTGGAAAACCAGAAATTATATAGAAGCACATTCTCATACAATTCATGCCACTGGGCTTATATGTTTTTGAAGGCTGCCTAGCTGAAAGCATAGCAGTCTTTTCCATTGAATTATGCAAATCATCTATGAACATATCTTCAACAGAGCGGACTGTTTTAGCCCGCTCTATAGAATTAACGATATTGCAAATAGATGTTCTCGAATACACCTGTCCCACAATAAAACCTCAACTATCAATCTACAGACAAATCGCTCAAAACGATCAACTGTTCAACATTACCAAACTCCAACTTAATGCACTTTGACTCAACATCACCATAATACAGAGTTACAACGTCTGTACCATAAACCTTTAACTGAGCGATCAAACTGTTAATGTCAATATAGCATTCGTATTCAGTTTCCTGAGGATCTGCAGAAAGCTGTTCACAGCAAGCTTCGTTAATAGTATATGCAAATACACCCTTACTGTTAAACTTGAGCTTAATGTTGTTTTCATAAGTTTCATCAGTAAACAGATTAAGACGATTAAGAGATTGAACTGTTACAGCAGCAGCAATATTTACCGGATTACCTGTAATAGTCTGCATCATATTTACAGCTACTTCATTCGGGAATGCATCTATACCCTCAGGTTCAACAGTAAGCAATCTACAATTATTATTCTGTAATACAACATACTTACTGTCTTTATACATTTTAAATCCTTCGTCTGTAAAATTAGAAAGAAGCTTTAAAGTTACAGGCGAAACCAAAATATTAAAGGGCAGAAAATCACCAGAAACAACAGTAGCTAAAAATCCATCAAGAGAAATTACTTTGTCTCCTACATAATAATTAGTTCTGGGATAATCTTCAACCTGAATATCAGGAGTAAGTTTTGTTATTGAACCTTCACAATAGCCAATAGCTGAAAGTATTGAACTAATGGGACCAGAATAAACTTCACTTACTGGTTCACCAGGAACAACATCCGGATATTGAATAGGATTACCGTCAGAGTCAATCGGAATAGAAATAGTATAATTACCATCAGCTCTGATTTTTACTTCATTACCAGTTTCAGAGATATACATATCTGTTTTAACTGAATTAAACTTAGAAACAAGTTTTACAAACTGGTCAATAAGTACACAAAAATCAAGCATCTCAAAATCTGCAGTATCATCAACTAGAGTATAAGTTAATGTATTACGTACATCAGTTGAAGTAAAATCAATTGTATGCGCATCACGTGTTTTAATATGCAATAACTGAGTAAGTGGTTCGGACTTGTCTCTGTTAGCGCATTTGTTTACTCTACTAAGAGCATCTTTAAGAGCTATAGTATTCAGACTAATCATTCTAAATTCCTCCAATAATTTGTTTTGTTTTATTTACTGCCGGTAGAACCAAAAGCACCAGTACCGCGCTCAGACTCTTCAGCAAATAGGTCTTTATCATATACTTCATGTACATCATCATAAAATATCGGTAAAAGTATAAACTGCACAATCTTTTGACCAAAGTCAATATGTACACCCTTACCGGAAGTATTAGTTAATGATAAATGTACTTCACCTTGATAGTCTTCATCAACTACACAAGCACCTACATCAAGGCCATACTTTAAACTAACACCTGATTTATTAAATGCTATTAAAGCAAAACCAGTTGGCACGTGTACTCGAATACCACTTGGTATATTAACTCTTGCATGTGCAGGTATATTAAATCCTGTATCAGTTATCTCTATAGTTGGATTTTTATCAGTAAACTTAGAAATAAATTCCTCAGTATTTTCTGGTACAAAAAAATCAATACCTGCAGAACGAGCAGTTCCACGATTAGGTGATTTAACGTCGTAAAGTTTAGAGTAGTTCATAAGTTCACATCCTCATATATTCCGTATTCATAAAATTTTCTAACTATATAATCTTTATCGTCTTCAGAATAATTTTGTTTAACATCGTCAAATAATTCTGAATAATGTTCCCACAATTTTTTATGATTTATAGTAAACGGTTTGTCGTCAATCTTTTTAGTATCAAGTATCTTATTAAACTTATCGTAATCTCTTTCATATATATGTAAAGAAATTGCATGATGAGTGTAATTACCATACTCATAACCTAATCTGTCAGCAACATATTTTTGTAATTCACAGAAATAAATTACATCCATCGGAAACCCGAAAAATGTATCATTTGAACGCATGACTACAGTTAAATGAACCTTATTGTCTCTGATTAAAAACTGTAAACAAACTGTACACATTTCATCCTTAGTTTCAATAACATTTTCATTAGGCACATTTATATTTATTACCGCACGACGAGAATAGGGGTCAACCTTCAATAATTCGATTATTTTCTCAAGCTGATCAAACCCATGCTTGTATTTAATAATATAACCGTAAGCAGAATTATTTGTTTTTCCGTCATCAGTTATTCTATTCCACATTGAAGCATATTTACCAATAAAGTCTACACTATTATCCCCTGATAAATACCACAACAATTCTGCGGCTACATATCGTCTACTTATATTACGAATACTAATAACTGAATTAGTTATATCAGTCAATCTGTAAACTCTATCAAGTACTTCTCTAGTACCGTTTACTTCTTGACTGCTTCCGCCGCGCATAATGTCATAAACCATTTTATAATACATATCATTTATGTTATTAAACATCTGCATACATTTACACCTCCAATAATATATTATTTAGTTAAATGAAGCTTTTTCGTTGTACTCGATTAGCACTAGACAATGGTTTATCACCTACTAATTTACTTACATTAAAACTAACATTATCGCAATAAGTTTCATAGTTATTATTTTGATAAACTAAGTTTGTTTTTACGAATTTAGCCTTACCTTGTTTAATATTATTTATTTGAGATAAAATGTATTTTATAAAATTAACAGGCACACCCTGAGCCATACATTGAACATATGAAAGTTTTCCGCCTTCATAAAACTCAAAATCATCAGGATAACCCATTATTCTGGCATATTCACGAATAGTTAAAAATCTATCTTGTGTAGGATGTATAAAAACACATAAAGAAGTTAAACTTGGAAAATGCTTTTGTTCATTTAAGCGCGTAGGAGATTTGTCCCATATACCTTCGCCTTTTAAAACTCTATCATGTGAACGATATATTTGATGTGCAAACGATTTTGGATAAATATCTTTGTATTTATCTATGTCTTTTATTACACATTTAACTAAAGTCTGTCCTTGAGTCATATCTTTAAACATAGGCTTAAATACTTTATAGTATTCATCTAAGTTTTCAACATGATTTAATTTAGTTGAACCATCTATGGGCTCATTATATAAATCACCTATAGTATCAAATACAGTTAATTGTTTTTGCTTATTAGGTTCAAATAGAGGAGTACCTAAATCTTCATAAATGTCTTTTCTATATCCGGTTATAACTGTTCTTGGCCTAAGCATTGGTACACTATGATTGCCTGCATAATCATTTAATATTAAAATATTATAGTCATGCTTTAAAGTATCATATAACTCGTGTAATATAGGAATACCTATAGTTGTTAATCTTGGCGCGTTCTCCATAAGAAAATGTTTAGGTTTAATTCTACTTATTGCATGTATAACATCATAAAAATAATGATTAGTCGGATTATGTAAACTTGCTAGTCTATTTACTGCAGATAAACCAGAACAAGGATTATTTGCATAAAATAAATCATAATCACTGTCTCGTAAAGAATCAAGATAGCCTTCACTTTGCCATTCAGATGGTAAAATTATGGGAATATCTGGATAGTTCCTAACAAAATGATAACTGTTAGTTTCTTTTATCTCTTCAGATATTTCAAGTACTCTGTCTATTTTATAACCAGATTGCATAACGGCGATAGAATTACTACCGCCGAAAATATACATACCTATTGCCTTTAACACTCAGATAACCTCGCAACATATTCGTTAATTAAGTCATTCATGTATTTACCAGACTTAACGTCTTCATTAACTAGCTGTTTACATTCAGCCATTAACCTATTATACAAATCTTCGTTTATCGATACTTCTTCAACCTTCTCATGAAATTCTGCAGGTGAACATACTCTCAAAAATTCAGGTATTTTTACATTTTTCTGAGTATCATATACCGGATGAAAGAATGGTAAAAGATTATTGTTTATACACTCAATATATTTTGAAGTCGCCCAATCATATTCAACTGGAACTATAAATGTATACTTATATGACTTTAAGGCTTTATACAATTCGTCAAGTTTAAGCGGACCCTTAAATCTTTTGTCATTAAATATCGAATCGTCATCATATTTACCATAAACATCTACAGGATCATCGCCTATGTAGTTTTTAATTTCAGCTAAACGATTTAGTTTGCAGAATTTATTTTGATTAGCAATTATAACTACATCGCTTGTTGTCTCAACAGTTTGTTCATCAACTTTAGGTTTAGACATCATGTCAAACATAGATTTACGTTTAACTACAGGCTTATTGTTAAATTCTTTACTATTTGATAAAACATCATCTATAGCCATAATAGTTTCTACACCTGCATAATATACAGGTACTTCTTTTTCAACCAAATGTAAATCTGTACGAACATTTACTGCATCAGGGTTAAAGTCTCCGTAACACTCAAATTTAACTGTTTTATTTATCTGTGATAAAATAAACTTCGGTAAATTAGTTATATCACGTGTAGTTAGTGGGCAGTATCTTGGGTCAGTAGCAATACCAAACCAAGGTACATTTGTTTTGTCCAATAGATAAACTATAGGTGCTGAATAATTAAAATGAGAAACTAAAGCTGTATTTGTTTTACCATCTTCGTACTGCATAGTACCGGTAATATTATAACGTGTAGATATACCATTAAATAATATGCAGTAATCTAGTTTAATATCATTTTCAACTAAGTAGTTATAACTTGATTTATAATCACAACTACCAGGTAAAATATCAAATACATTATTATTCTTATTTAATACTTTACGTACAGAGTCGTCTAAACGACTCCAGTTACTTCTTGAAATTATGTAATAATTATTATCAGGATTTAATTCAAAGAGCTTGTTAAATAATAATGGAGCGTCATAGTTTCCACCGTCATTAGTTCCACTATTTATACCTATGTCAAATCTTATAGTTTGACCAAATTTGCCTATTCCTATATTAGCCAAGAAGCAAACCACCTTTATTATCTTTTTTATCGTCATCAGGTATGTCTATTTTTCTTTTAGCTAATTCAGCATTTATTATTCTATCACGTAACTCTGTAGAAGATAAACCATGATCACGACTATTAAAATATAACTTTATACCAGCATCAATGCAATACTGTTTACCGGTAAAATCTCGGTCAATATAATCTGAACCTACAAAACGAATGTCTATAGGTAAAGTCTTTAAAGCTAAAACTAAATCGTCTTCACCCTCAAGCGGAATAACTTGGTCAACTGCTCTATGAGACCATACCTGATAAAAACGTTCAAATACAGATTGAACTGGTTTATTTTTAAATGGTCTATCAGATGTAGGATCACATATTAAACCGCAATAAAGATAATCACAGTGCTGTTTACATTCGTCTAACATTGCCATATGACCGGGATGTAAAAGATCACCAACTACAGAAGTAAAACCTATAATAATTCCGTCTTTTTTATTTTTCATACTAAATAAGCCTCTTCATATTCTGAAATCTGTCTGCTTATCATATCAGCAACTTTTAATTTTTCATCATCACTACGATACTTATACATTCTAATCCAATGTGTTATCTCCATAAGTCTAACTAACTGAAGATCCCTATCAGATGTAATGTCAGCAACTCTGTCATCAAAATAATCTAAAAATTTACTATTCTGCTTTGCTGAAAAACCGAACATATATTCATAGTCATGAAGTGACTGTCTTATCTTGGCTAAATCAAGAATATAACTTGAATAGTCATCTTTAAAATTAGGATCAATAACCGTATAGGTTAAATCATTTTTAATTATAGATGTTAGAGTAAAATCACCGTGACAGAATGTAGAACGTTCAAGTAAATCATCCTTATGATTTTTAATTTCATCTATAACTTTTCGTGTGTTATCATTATCAACATGTGAAAGCAAATTTTCACAATATTTATCTATATCATCGTAATGTGTATCATTTGAATTTGAAATGTTTAAAGCAATAGAAATTATATTATCAATATCCGAATATGTACAACAGTCAACGAGAGGTTGACCATCAACGTATTCCATATATAATGCGTCTACTACAAATGAGTATATCTTAGGTAGTCTGTAAACACTATTATCTAAACCTTTAGCTGCCATATTATACCAGTCATATTGAGCTTTAGATGATTTTGACCGCTTAACGACTATATCACCACATCTGAATATAGATGAACCTGAACCGCCCTTTAATTCATATGTAGGACACTTTAAAAAGTCTGATACAGATATGCCTTTGTCGTCAACGTAAACATCACCTAACGGCTTGCCAAATATAAGTTCATCATACTTAACATTATGGTCATTAAGCCAAGTTACAAGTATATCTTCATTTCGTTCTTTAATTAACTTTAAGTCGCCGTTGCACGAATGCATACCTCTACCAGTAAACAGTTTTATGTAGCAACCGGAGTCGTGTAAAAAGTTAATTTTATCAATAACAGGTTGAATAGGTTTAGCGTTTTTATAATCTCTATTTGTGTGTATAGATATAGTATCATCAATATCAAATACATAAACTAATCCATTTTTCAAATTCAAACACCTCTCATTTATCTTATTTAGACTTTATAGTGAGAAATTAGGATCTTCTTCTACATCTCCACCATTCCAATGATGTTCAATAACAACATCTGAACTAAACGGAATTGGTACCTTTTCCTCTGCAGCATGTGACATTACATAGGCAAATCTTTTAGCTGCCTGTTTAGCATTTGCTTCAGGACATTCACCAATAATTTCATCATGCACCTGTATAAGCATTTTAAAACCTAATGACTTTAGTTCTGGGTCATTTGCAATTTTAACCATTGCTAATTTAGTCATGTCAGCTGCGCTCCCCTGAATACGTGAATTAACGCATTGACGAGTAGCTCTAGCGATAAGTTTAGAATTAGACCTTATATAAATACCATTCATTCGTGCCTCAGATATAATATCGTTAACACCTCTACGACCTTTACATTTATTCAGTCTATACATATAATAGTCCTTAACATTTTGCGGTAAATTATATTGACCAGTAGCATTTGAATATTCTTTAGTATAACTAATTTCATAAGGTGGTAACTGCATACCTGGTAGTCTGCGTTTTCTACCCCATAGTGTAGTTACAAAACCTTTTTCTCTAGCCATGGCCTCAGATTTGTCCTTTAAATCCTGCAAACCAACGAATGTAGCTATAACGCTATCATATATTTTTTGAGCTTCATCTTTAGTTGTATGTAACTGTTCAGCAATTGAAGATATACCTCTACCATAAGTAATACCTAAAACAATTGACTTACTTTGTGCTCGCCTATTTTTACCAGCATAATTAGTATCAGTATGACCGTCAGCATGTTTTTCAGCTTCAGCTTCAGAACACATAACCCATTCATGTTTTTCATTATGTTTTATTGGTGTGCCCTCAGGAAAAAACTCACAACAGTTCTCATATGAAGTATTAAATGCAATAGCAGCAACTGCACTATAAACGTCTCCACCAGACCTAGCAGACTCTAACATTTTTACGTCTTTACTGACAACCGCGGTTAGCTTGGGTTCTTGTTGCGAGAAATCCGAACCTATCAAAACACATCCAGGAGATGCACAAAACATCTTACGAATTTCTTTGCCTTGACCTCTATTTGGTATCTGTTGCATATTAGGATCACTACAAGCTAAACGACCAGTGTCTGCACCTATTTGTTTATAATTGCAGTGTATCTTACCTGTATTAGGATCAACCATAGTAGGTAACTTTTTAACGAATGTATTAACTAATGTAGATATTGAGCGATAATCTTTAACAGCGTCTACTATAGGATGATTTAATTCAGATATAATTTCTTTACCTGTACCTCTCGGTTTTTCTGGGTCAGGTGAAACTAAACCCAACACATCATAAAACAATTCTGCTAACTGAGTTGAACTTGATACGTCATAGTGTTTAGTTATTCCATATTCTAAAACCTTTTTATCAAATGCGTCTGAATATGATTGAATAAGAGGTAAATATTTAGCATCTAACTGTGCAGTTATCTTAGTATCAACCATAACTCCGGCATCTTCTATATCAGCAAGAACTTCTATAGCTGGCATTTCTATGTTCCAAAATACCCAAGATACATCTACTAAATCCTGCTTTATACATATTGGATTATCAGGAGTTAAATATTTAATTTGAAATTGAAATAATTCCCAAGTTACTTCAGCGTCTCTAGCTGCATATAAATAACCTATGTTTGGTGGAATTAAATCAAATGTAGTGCCCTTAAATAGTTCGCCAAAAGTAAATGCATCTTCCTGCCCGTGCAGTATATACTTCTTATACAAATCCTTCAATCTATTTGACGGTTCATTTTCGTTAAGTAACCGAGCAGCAATACAACCATCAAAATAAACATGCATATACACGTTAGCAGAATGCCTAAATACTCTAATATCAAATTTAGAGTTAAACATTACAGCTTTAACATTAGCCTCAATTAGTCTGTTAAACTGTTCAGTGACTATATTAAGTGGTACTTGATCTTCAAGTTTTTGTTTAGTTATATAAGATATATGACTTACTGGTATATACGCAGGCTTTTCACCCGGCGTATATACGCTAAAACCAACCATTCTATCCAACATAGGATTAAGACCAGTCGTTTCAGTGTCTACTGAATATATACCATTTTCTATTATGTGATCAAAATATGAAACTAATCTCATTGTCGTAGTTATTAGTTCATAATTATCTTTTTTATCACCTAAGTATGTGTCCATGCTTTCTTTAACTTTTTGAATAGTTTGTAAAAGATTAGGACCAGTAGCTTTAGTATTTGTAGGTACTGATATTGTCTTTGCTTTATTTATTTTATCAAGTACAGTCTTTTCGTCAACTGCACCGCGTTTTATTGCTAAATTAAAAAGATCCAAACTTTACACCTCAAATTAAATTTTAGAATCTAGATAAATGACACTGTTAAACCTGGCTTATCAGTTTTAAATTGTCTAACCTTTACACCTACAGTATTAAACATGTATTCTGATATATTAAATTTAAAATTACCAGTTGCAGTATCATTTAAGTATACGACTTCAGATACACCTGCCTGAATTATTGCTTTTGCACATTCATAGCAAGGATATAACTTAGTATAAAGTGTTGCACCTTTTAACGATTTTCCGCCTGCATTTAAAATAGCGTTTATCTCAGCATGTACAACATAATCATATTTACAGCCTAACATATTTTCCACGTTTTCTCTAGACCAATTATGTTCAGCATCATTAAGACCGCGAACAAAACCATTATAACCAGTAGATAAAATTACTTTGTCTTCACTAACTATACAGGCACCTACTTGTGTACCGGGATCTTTACTTCTCTGTGCAGCTAATAAAGCTACTCCCATAAAGTATTCATCCCAGTTTATATTATCTTTTCGCTCATACACACAAACCACCACCAATATAGTAGTCTATTCTTTCTTTAGCCCAAGCATATAATTTATCATATGCGTCAGGTTCAGCAATATCGGCAATATAAAAATTAGTTTTATACTTATTAAAATAATCCTCAAACACATAAGTAAATTCTCTAAAGTAATTTACCTGCGGAATAATTTCCTTAAAATAATTAAATTCTTTACGTTCTGCTAAACGTCTTATCAATATGTCTGTATCTGACGTATTCATCATTATATACAAGCTATTAGTATTAACTATTTCGTCAAACAGTTTCGTCATCTCAGTTACGTTTAACTTAGGCTCTCTACCATATATTTTTGGATATACATATTCACCGGCCATAAATCTATCACAGAATTTTGAACCACCCTTAGTTAACAGTTTATGATGATAATTATAATCATTATCACAATGTGCATCTGAATGCACAGACTCAAAACCATAGTTCTGTTTTATAAATTTTGAAAACTCAGTTTTACCTACTGCGTCCGGCCCGTCAACTATAATTGAACCAAAAATTGATTTTTCATTAGACATTTAATGTTCCTCCAAAAAAAAATTCACTTTATATATATTTGTTTAGTAATTGTGACCCAGTTGAAAACCAACCAGGCCACTAAAAGCATTACAGTTTGAAAGTTTAACTTTTTATTTACAAATTAGAACGGAACATCTTCATCAGTAATTGCGCCTACATCTTCAAAACCCTGACTTACAGTCTGAGCAGTCTGAGGAACAGGAACTGCCGTAGGAGCAGTAGGTGTAACTGGAACTGCCGGAGCTACGGGCGGTTGAGCCGAAACTGTATTTACCGGAGGGGTAGGAACACCCTGCATAGGAGTTGTAGGCATAGTTGACTCATAAGTAGGTACACTAGCAGGAGAACGTCTTACTGGTGCATTACCAACTACAGGTGCCTGAACCGGTGCCGCAGCTACTGCCGGATTAGAATACATAGGCTGAGAAACCTGTGCAGGCTGAGCATACATATTCTGTACTGGTGCCTGAGGCATCATAGGAGTTGTAGGCATACCATAAGTTTGTGCCGGTGTGCCATACTGCGTAGGAGCAAAATTAGCCGGCATTGCATTACCAGCGTCAATTGTGATTGCAAAGTTCTGCATCTGATTGAAGTCCATCTGTCTCATCATTGCTGATGTATCAGGCATTTCAAGTCTATATGCAGCAAGCAAAGCTTCAACAGTATTGCCATCATTTGCGGCAATAGGATAAATAGTATACTGTGTTTTAGGGTCTCTCGGCATACCAATACGTGTAATTTCTAATACAGCACCAGAAATAGGATTATTACGTGCAGCAAGCGCCTGTATCTGAGCAATAAAGTTTTTAGAACGTGTCCAAACTTTAACTTTATTATCAGTAAGATCCAAAACCGGAATATAAAGCTTTACACTCTGATTATGACCTTTTGCACAAAGCGGACAACCTGCTGGGTTAGAACCGTTTGAATTGAGACAAGCAATAGTCTGATTACGACCGTTAATATTTACATCATGTGCTACATCAAAATAAATATCATCAAGTGTGTTATACAAAAAACGAACTTGTTTAGTTTCACCGTTGTTTTTAATACCAAAGTACTGTACACGATTTTCTGAAGAAGGATAAAGCATTTGCATTTCGTTAACTGAAAGTCTACTCATAATAATAAAATCTCCTTTAAATAAAATAAAATAAATTTTTGTGTTTAAATATGATGTTTAGAAAAATAAAATTGTTTAAATGTTTTAAAAAGTGTAAAAATAAAGTTTAATGTTAATTTGTAAAAGTTAAAATTGTTTATAAGTTTACTTTATCATTCATAAAAATCTGCTTTAAGTTAATAAATTCGTCATAAGATAAATCATTTACATCTTTTCCAAAAGGTATAATCAATCTTGTAACTATTTTACTATTGCCTAACGCCTTAAATATTTTATGACAACCCTTAATGCCAGCTTCATCAGGATCAAGTGCTAAAATTATTTTTCGGTACCTAAGCTTAGATAATTCTTTCAATTGATTTGATGAACCAGTACCATTTAATGCTACAGCATACTTACCATACCCCCAAACTGTAATGCAGTTAATCATACTCTCACAAATATAAAGTTCATTTACATCTGGTGGAGCATAATGCTTAAGTTCGTATAATCCATAAACCGGCTTTATTGCAGAATCTGGGTAATGAAAAACCTTAGAGTTTATGGCCCTACGAGCAACAAACAAACAATTTCCATTTTCATCTCTAACCGGAAAAGTTATACACTCAAATGGTATACTGTTTGGATTGTTAGGATTAAGATTGAATGAAGGATCATAACCAATATCAAATATCTCTATAGTCTTATCTGTCATTCTACGTTTATACATATAAGGATGTATGTATCTATAAGAATCTAATTCTTCCTCAGATATATATTCAATCTTATTGTTTAATTTAGACGAATCAGCCCGGCTTAAACTTTTAGACAAATCTATTTGAGGACGATTACCTATAGCGATCTGTAAAAAATTAGATGATAACCATTTTGCACCGTAAATACCACCGTCATATATACCCAAACAGTTAGAAATAAATTCCTCAAGTGTAGCTAAATATGAACATTGAAAGCAATGTACCATACCTACCTTTAAAGAGTCTTTACTCTTCTGTCGTGTTATAAGTCCGCACGACGGTTTATTCTCTTGTCCATGTTTATGAAATGGACAGGTAAACATTATAGCATTTGTAGTTGGTTTAATATCTCTAAGTATATCAATGTTACGCGATAAACAATCTTCTTTAACCTTATTTATAATGTCCTCTGGTTCACATAAATAAGGGATGTTATTATACATGAACATTGTTTATCGCCTCACTACGTGTTTAACTAGAATACATTTGCAGGATTATCATCAGCAAAGGATTGAGCTACCTTATCAATAGACTGTTTTTGTACTGCCGCAGCAACTGAGTCAGTATTATCATCTTCGTCAGTTTCAGTAGGAATAAAGAAATATTCACCAGTTTGCGGACTCCAACGATATGTAAACTTTGAACCAGTTTTACCGTCTCTGTGTTTATTTATCTTTAATACTATGTTTCCTACTTCAAACATGTTTCGTACAGAAATAATTTTTGTTGCTGAGTAAGCTATACCGTCAGCATCTCTAATATTTTCAAGTTCAAGATCACCGTTATTTTCAGTTACACCGCTACGATTTGCCTGAACTACAGCAATAATAGGTACACCTAATTCTGATGACATATCAAATAAATCTTTAGATATATGAGTTAGTTCTGCCTGACGACTGTCATACTTAGAACGATTTTCATCTTCCAAATAAGACATACCGTCTATACCTAAAATCTCAATGTTATACTTTGATATAAATGATCTTATTTTTGAAACTGTTATGCGGTTATTAAAATCTACAGGTTGAGCGACTACAAATTTATTTTTATGTTCTTTAGGTAGATTTTCAATATATTCGTCATAACCCTCAACATCATTACCATAATTAAGGTTATTGTTGTTGAAATGTTTAAACGCACTATCAAATCTATATCCTACTTTTTCAGAAGACATCTCAGGTGAAATATAACCAACGTTTTTACCAAATTCCCAACAACTTTCAAGCATTTTAGTTAATACAAAGGATTTACCTTGACCCGTTCTAGCAAATAAAATAATCAATTCTTCTTTAAGCTGTATTCCGTGAATGACTTCATCCATTTCCGGAAAACCTGAAGAAATGTACCAATTATCAATATTTGTTCGTCTGTCATTAAATGAATCTAAACGAGCTTTAGCATTAGCGATAATATCAATACCATTAACGCCTTGCGTAACCTTTAACTTAGCTAATTCAGTGTTTAAATAGTTTACACCGTCAAATGAATTTGATTGAGTTAAATCTGCAGCTTTTTGTATTACATGAGCCAACTTACCGTAAGTGTATTCCTCAGATAATGTCTCAGCTAAATATTTATCGCCTTCATTAACCTCAAATAACTCAAAATCGCTAAATTTAGTTAAGAATGTAGTTTTATCCGGAACTGTCCCATAATGATTATAATGATCTATTATGTAGACCATTTCATTTGTGTATTCTGGGAAATATTCACGAGTAAAACCGTTATCCCTTATTATATCAATACTTTTAGTATCAAGTATTTTGTTTATGATTTGAAGCTGAACCATACTAGCCATTCAATCCAGCCCCCTGTCCCTCAGCATTACGCTTAAGTGTCATAGCTCTATAGTCTATAGCCTTAAATTCTACTACTGTACAATTCATTGCAATACGACTCGAAATACATGAACCATACACACTATCAAGTTCAGCTAAACTACCGCCTGCAGTAAATATATTTGTCTTCCCGTTTAAATATCTTTGATCTATAATGGCAAATATATTGGCATAATCATAAGGTGAAATATTATTAAGAAGAAAATCATCCCAAACTATAATATCACAGTTTATAAGATTTTTAGTAGTTAATAAATTATGACCAAATGAGTCTGTAACTGAAAACAATTTTGAATCTTCTGAAGTATTACCTGAAAATGCGTTTTTCTTGTCTAAAAGAAATGCCTGTGTAGGAATAAAAAATCCGCGTAAGCGTAAACCATTTCCTAACCATACACTATTAAAATAACTCTGTAATAGTTTTATACCCCAAGTAGTTTTACCATTACCTGTTACTTTACTAAAGATATAGAGATTATTACCATTTTGAACAAAGTCTTTAATGTTATCTTTTATATTAAGTAAAGTTGTATATGCGTCAATATCAACATTAGGTAAATATAGACTTTGTGTACCATATAAATTTTTTGGTATACCGCTGTACTTCATCATATTTAACATCTCAGTGTATCTAATACACATACTTGAACATTCTCGTGTATTATATTTACTACACACTGAATTGTACCAGCAATCTTTATATGTCACACAATCACCTACAATCTAAACTCAAAATAAAAATACTCATGTAAAATTAAACTTTAGTTGATCGTTTAGCAATATCATAAACCTGATATTCAATACAACGATCTTTCATAGACAATAAACACGAATCTTTTAATTGGCAATTCAAACAGGGATTATGTTTTCTTAAATCATTTATGTTATGCGAATGAATATATTTAAGTGCTTGTTCAACAGCTAAATCTTGCTCTAAATTTGAAATTCGTTTATTAGACTCAGTTAATTTTTTATTTAAGTATTCTATTTGCTTATATAAATCTGCAATAGTTTCTTTATTCTTTTTACAATTATTGGAATTAAAATTATTATGTTTGAAAATACTCAAAATTAAACTAACCTCACCTATGTAAATTCATTGAAGCATTTGACTAACTTCGTATTTATTTGTTTAGACCTAACTAATGAAGTTTAAATCGTTATCGGTTTACCATTTTCACTAGTAATATAACTCATTTCTTTTATTTCAGATTGATTTTGTTCTGCATTAGAGCTTGACTGAACTATAGGACTGTTTTGTATTCCATATCTCTGTCTACTATTTGTATTTACGTTGTTCATGTAGCGATTATATTTATACTTATCAATAAAAAGTTTTACATAACCAGCTGCGTATGAAGTATTAAATGACTCTATAGCAGCCTGCAGTCTAATATCAGAACTGGAAATTTTATCTAAGTCGGATTTTAAAGTATCAATTGTTATTTGCCACTGATTGAAATCAACTTTTCTATTACCTAAAAGCCATTTAACATATCTCTGTATCGAAAATGTAAGTTGTTCATTAGTTCCAATAGTTTTAGCATATTCGCAAAATTCAACAAATTTATTTTTCTTTTGTGCAGTAGTAACTCTATTTTGTTTTATATGAGACTTCATTAAACCAGATTTGTTTTTATCCAATTTTATGGCCATAACTAAAGGTTCAGCACTTTTTGTCTCTATGTCTAAGCCGGTTTTATTATCTTCAATATTCATATTTGTTTTTGAATTTCCAAAAATATCAGTCTTTTTAAATTCCATATCTTCGTCACCGTTAATATTTTGAATTTGTGTTATCTTTGTATTATTTTCATTTAGTTGATTAGCAATATTAGGTTTATTATAAATATCATCATCTGTAAATTGTAATTGAAGTTGTTCAGCTTTAACTATGTAGTCGTCACTGGGTGTGATGCGTGACTGGGACTGCGCTTGCGCCTGGACTTGGGCCTCGCCCGTGACTGGGGCTGCTTGTGTGGTCTCGTACGCGCATACGCTATTATTTTTTTCATTTTCAATTTTTTCGTAACAAGATTGATTAGATTTTTCTGTATCTATCTTGTTAAACTCTTTCGTAAAACAACTACAAGAAATGTCAGGGTTTACGTCTTTAGTCGTACTAAAAGATTTATCTTTTAGTTTAATAAATGATTTATCATTTATTATAGATGATTTATCATCTATTTTATTATTATATTTATTATTATGGTTGACAACTGGTGTACTAGACCCTGACAAATCACTACAAGCAGTATCATCAATATTAGTAAAACTACTAATAGTTAATGCATCAAATTCTATATCATTGTCTATGTTATTTTCTGTGATAGTACCATTTGTGTTATATAAGTAAGTAGATTTTAATCTTCTTCCGCCGAAATCATCAAAACCGCGTTTTATAAGTTTTAACTTAATTAACTTAGCCATAGACCTCAATAAAGTTCTTTCAGTGCAATTTATTTTATTACACAGCCAAGCATTACCTGCATAACAAATTTCACCGTTAACATTAAAGCTATGTATTATTGCATATAAGAAAATATCAATTCTACTTAAATCATCTCTTGCCATAATATCATACGGTACATAACAAGAATTGATATTATTATTATTTTTCTTAGTACTATCAGACAAACTATAACACCTACATTCAAATAAATAAGTAATAAAAAAATAGACTAATTGACAACATTCAACCTAACCGCTCCAAACATAAGATAGTCCCGCATACTAATACAACAATATACCAGATAAACAACTACATCTTATTAAGTTAGATTGAATGCTGTGAATTAGCCTATTTTATTTTATAGTTGTTAATCTGAAATTTTTCTATAACTATTGCATTTTTCGATAATTTGGGACTTTTAAAAATTATATGTTTGGAGCATTTAATTTTTATAAATTTTATTGTATTGCTTTAATTTAATTTTTAATTAAAATTTAAAATTGTTAATCTTCATCATCAGTATACTGCCAACTCCAATTAGTTTCTAATACTCTGATGTATGTATCATCTGGAACCTGTTTAATATAATTAAGTTTCAATAAATGATTTATAGACTGACCTATAACTTCAGGATTTGTACTAAACATTTCACCTAATTCACGGTCAGAATAATGAATATTTTTATATGAACCAATATACATCAAAATAAATTTATCCACTATGTTTGTATGTTTATTAAAAGCAACTTCATGAGGAATATGTATGCCCGGAAAACACATAGCATCTAATTCATCATCAGTTAATTGTCTGGCTTTATTAGGGCTAATCATAAAATTAAATTTCCTCCTTTAAAGTAAAGTATCCCTATAATATAATTTAGTCAACATCATACACCTTTGGATCGTCTGGGCTATGCAAATCTAAATGCAATACATGTTCCTGTCTGTGACATTTTTTACAACAGCACAATAAGTCTTTATTTTGTATTTCTTCCAAATGCTCTAAGCCGTGATGTTCATAAGTTTTATGATGAATGTTTAAATCTTTAAAGTGTTTAAACTGCTTGCCGCATTTTTGACATGTGTATTTATTTTTTATTTTTAAGTACTGGGCTATTATGGTCCAATACTCAGAAGCTAAAAATTCTTCATATGTCATTTGTGTATTTATATACTCATAAATTTTATCCCAATCAACTATTTCATCTCTAAGTATTTGCATTAAAGTACTTATTTTAAAATTACGTTTTTGATGTCGTCCAGGAGTTAAATACTTATAAATGAACATATCTTCTTTTTTAGACGCTTTGTTTTTAAAGCTTTGCCTATAATCATATCTTATCATAGTTATAGGATGAGGTACATCATATACAGTAAATTTACCTGACACTAAGCCAGAATCATATTTAACTAGTTCGTAGTCTATATAGCCGTGTTGCTGTAATTCATAAATTGCCTTTTCAATTTTATTAGACGTAGCACTATGCTCTACACATAAATCGTGAACAGACAAACTATAGTCATCATCTTTAGTATCAAGAATATAATTTATTAAACATTTAGCTTCAAGAGATAACTTTCTAGTGTCATAGATTCGTCTTCTAATGTCATCTTTTGAAATATTAGTATTATTCCTAATTATCAATTATAGTCACCTCTACTTAAATCTGGTGTACGCTACGTATATAAATAGGTACCTGTAACAACTACAAGTACCCGTAACTATTACATATTCTATTGTTTTGGCTTATTGCTGAACTGCACCAGGATTTTTAAGTGTATCTAATACATATTGAACCTGATTGTCTACTTCAGCATTAACAGTATCCCATAAATCAGCGCGTTCTTTATTCATATTCTCATCTTTATGAATATCACGTGTTTCACTAAAACTAAAAGCATACCATACATCATTAAGTTGAACACTTACTTTAGATGTAGCACTTATAGTTCTAACAGAATAAGTTTTGTCTTTATTTTGAGGTTCTACAATTGAAGTATTTGCTGAATACTCATAAACATCATCTAAAACAACACTGTCATTTTTAATGTTTTCAGGTACTTCATCTGCATTAGCATTAACCTGTATCTTAGTGTTTTCTTCATTAACATTCATAATTTTTTATCCCTTAAGCTTTCCACTAATTTTAACGTATTTCGATTCAGTCTTAACAATAAACTCATCCAGAGGCTCAGACTCAATAGTTTTATGATAGAGTAAATCCTCTAGTTTATCCATGTCTACAATCTCTACAGTTTTAACTAAACCATCAATGTTTAATGACTTACAATATTCAAGTAAACCGTCAGTATCAATGTTTTTATTAACTCTTTCACATAATGAACACTTTACGCCTTTACTTGTCATACTGTCTACATTTAAAGAGGACATTAAATTTAGAACAGCTAGTTTCTTTTTATCTAGTAAGTCCTTCCAATCATCATATGATTTTTTAGTCTCATACAAATCAACTATATCAGACATCAGCTGAGTAACCGCATTTGCACCAGCTGAACTCTGTATTTGATCCATATCTTTTGATTTTAGCATTCCGTCTGTAATATTTAATCTTGCCATAGTTGTAATTTGTCCTTTCTCCTAAAATATTTGGTTTACATTTTAATTTTTAGAATAGTAAGAAGTTTAATAAGTTAGTTATATCTGCACAAGATAAATTATCAATAAGATTATCTGATATTAAGGCTTTACGTTTAACTATGTCAAATATTCTTTCGTCTATGGTATTTTTAGTTACAAGAGTTATTATTTGAACATTATTTCTTGCACCTATGCGGTGAGCTCGGTCTTCTGCTTGTAACTTATTACCTGAAGTCCAAGGTTCATCAAAAAATATAACTACATCTGCGGCAGTTAAAGTTAAACCTGTACCCATAGCACCAATAGTACCAATAATAATTTTACAATTATCATCAGTCATAAATCTATTCTTTTCACCTTGTCTATCTTTAGTTGCGCCTGTAATAACAGCCGGATTATAATCTAAAGTATTTAACTTTATCAATTCAACCATTTTAGCAAAGTTACTAAAAACAATTACTTTATGACCATTATCAGTATAATCTTTAAGTAATTCTAATAAACGATCAAATTTAGCTGAGCAGCTAACTGTACTACTTAATAATGAGGTATGTCCTGTAGCCTGCCTCAATCTAATTAAATTACCAAGAGGATTAGTTGAACGAGCAATTAAATCAACTTCTTTTCGTAAGCCGTTAAGAACTTCATTATATATAGCTGCTTGGTGATTATTCATCTCCACATATTCAGTAGAATAAATTTTGTCGGGCAAATCTTTAAGATGATCTTTCTTTAAACGACGGAGCATCATATACTTTAACATATTTTGTATTTCGTCCATATGTTTATATCCAGTTATACCAAATGGACCCATTCTACAAAAATGATTCTTATAGTCATAGAAGCTATGTCTGTCATAGCCAAGCCAATTAAGTGGTACATATAAATCTAAAGCACTGTTCATTATTGGCGAGCCCGTCATAGCAATCATACTGTCAGTTCTTAATTTTAACAATCCTTTAGTTTGCTTAGACTCGTTAGACGCGCATTTGTGTATTTCATCTACTGCAATCATATTTATAATTTCAGCATCGCAAAGAACTGATAGTTCTTGTGCTATAGCAGTATCGCGTAAAGATTCAATGTTTGTAATTATAAAATACTTATCATCAAATTTGCCTGCACCTAATTGTCTAATATCTTCTAATTTAGCTTTAGTATCGCGTATGACATATTTACCTTTAGTGTTTTTTCTGCAGCCTAATATATGTGACTTTTCATTACTGTGTATTTCTATTTCTTCAGCCCAGTTCCACTTAAGACCATTGACACAGCAAATAATTAAGCAGTGCTTATATCCATATAATTTCTTTCTAATACAAGCTAAGTCAATAATTTGCTTAGTTTTACCTAGTCCCATTTCATCGCCTAATAAATAGCGATTTACTTCTAATCCAAATTCAACACCAACTAACTGATGCTTAAATGGTTTAGTTTTAAAGTCGTATTCTTCTACAGCCTTAATTATTTCAGGATTAGTTATTTCTATATTACTATTACAAGATTCTAATTCACTATTAACTGAACTATTTACTGCATTTACATTGTAATCATTATTAGGTGTGGGATTTTTTAAACTATCTAATAATTGTGTAGCTTTAATTTTATTATTTACTTTTGTAGCTTGTGGTAAATTTTGCCCAATATTTAATCTAACATTATTAACTAATTGCGAATTATTTAGCTGTGCATTTACTTTGTTGAAATTATCTATAGGGGTAGCTTGCTTGTGCTCAGTTTCTACCTCTACATTCATTTCCTTACAGCGCCTAATTAAATAATCATAATCAACCGGGGAAGCTTCATACGCCTTTAAAACCTCATTATATATTTGAGGCAAAAGTTCCATCATTAGTGATCTTAAACGTGAAGTCCAAGTATCTGCGTATATATACATTGACTCTTTAAGACGTAAAAATACTGGATCACCAAATTGTACATAAATTTTGTCCACAAAAAACACCACACATTTGCTTACATTATATAATATTTTATTTAGACTTTTAGGTGAAAATAAAAGCCCAGCATAAGCTGAGCTTTAAGTATAAATTAAGATGTAAATTAGTCTTCAAGTTTAATATAAATCTTACCTGGTGTAGATGCTGTAGGATCTGCAGTACCATATGTAATAAGTGTACTTGAATCTGCTTCGGCAACAGGTTTAACTAAAGCGTTAATTAAACTTTCAGCATTTAATTCTAAAGTGATGTCACTGTCACCTGCTGAACCTTTATTAAACTTTATAGTTATATAATCGCTGCCCTGTAAATAAGTTTTTTCATTAGCCATGTTATTTACCTCCTTGAACCTAAATCATAGATTTTATCATCAGAATCTCTATATAATACTTGATAGTCTGTATTATTGTCTTTGTAGAATACTTCTACTTCTTTACCAAATTGAATATACCGTAAGCCGCGATACAATTCATACCAAGGTGAAGCAGTTTTAGTGGCGTAATTAGTTGAGGACTTAAATGTGTTAGGTTCGCCATTAGCTAATTTATCTTCATTATCATTCCACATTATATATTGTCCTATAGCAATCTCAGAACGAATATCATCAATATATCTATTTGAGGACGTATTTATATTTCGTATTAAAATTGATAACTTAGACAGTAAATCTTCTATTTTAGCTTTATCCGTAGCGTTGCAAACATATTCATTTTGTGTGGCTGAGACTACATTGTCAACATTATTAGTTATTTGACCATAGGCTTGTAATACTTGAGTTATAGGACTTGATAAAGTATTTATTACGTCTATATGATCTTTAATAAACGGTGAACCTTGTATTTTAGTTCCTTTATATTCTTCAGTTATAAATGGTAAAATACTTTCACCAGTTTTATCATAATAAACCTTATACTTTATAGTTATAGTTCTGACTTCAGTACCAGAACCACTTAATTTCGGTACATCTAACGAAAATGTTATAGTTAATGTATCGCCAGGACTACAGCTAATAAATCTGTTTTCAAGATTAAGTGCAATCCACAATTCACTACCCGGTTTTAATAGACTACTGTTACAGAAGTGACTCAACGATACTTTATAATTAGCATCATGATTTTTAAATATATATCCAGTATTAGCTGAACCATTATTTATTTTATACGAAAATGCATTGTGCATATATAAATTACCGTCACCCTTATTTGGGTACATTATAACTATTGGATAGTTACTGTAATTTATTTCATACTTTCCGTCTTTTTTAGAATTAGCAAATAGTGGTAAAGTATTTGATGATATGTAGTCTATAGTTGTTTCATCACCAGGATTTTTGGGATATATGCAATTAAACTGTACTGTTTTAATAACTGAAATATTAGTGTTAAATGTTTTACTGACTACATAATCTTTATTAAGTCTAAGTACAAACTGCAATTTAGGATTTTTATCTTTTATATCGTCTATGTAATTTGAAAATTCATCAGATATAACTTCAACTTTACCGGCGCCAGTATTATCTTTAGTTATCTTTAAATATTCTGGAACTAATTTATCATGTAGTCTAGAACCGCCATCATATATAATATTAACTTTAATTTCACATCGATCTAAAGCAGCAGGTGAAGAGTCAACGAAGTTTATAAAACTACCTTTATCTGAGAACAATGAAGATCCTGCAGTTGTAAATTTAATTGTGTCTGTAGGCCAATGTTTTATTTTAAATGTAGTACTGCTTTTAACTGTATTATTTTGACTATGAGTAGCATTAACTGTTATAGTCGTATTATCTGGCCATGACGTAGCTGATTTGACTTCTTTACAAGTAATTGTTAAATTATCAAGTTTAGCGTATTCAGTATTTGATAACGAAAGATTTACAGGTTGATTATCTGAAGCTGAACAGCTAATGTATGCCTGTTCAGTTGGCCGTAGTGCTTCATTTGTGCTAATATTTGGGCCAGATATTTTAGGTCTATTGATGTATACTTTTATCCAAGTTTCATCATTTAGTCCGTGAACAACTACAGATGTATTATAATCATAGTCAACATCAAAGTACTTAGCGTATATTTGTAATTGATTACCATTTTTACGTAAATCGACTACGCTATTATTATGTTCGTTAGCCCACCAACCGCTATAGTTACCAATGTTTATATAACCGGTACTACCTTGTGTCAATGTTATTGAACTTTGGCTAACCGATGGTTTTATTTTGTTTGGTTCATATTCAACAACAATTATAGGTACTTGAAAACCCCAAGTATCATTTGCAGCGATTCTAGTTAAGCCTGCACCTGCACCCGGATTACCTTTATTTCCTAAACTTTGTGCATTATAAAATGATCTTAATCTTGCATTACCTGCACAATTCGAACGGGCTACATTCAAATACGAATAAGTGTTATTGTTTCTGGCAAATTTAAAGCCAGCATAAAAGAAACTGCCTGCGCTTATAACTGGATTAGAAGTTAAACCAGGACTAGACCAAGTAGTTAATACTGATTGCACTGGTATGTTAAACGCATTAGATACATTACCAGGCCAAACATATTCAGGATTACCTTCGCCATTAAGTGAACCACATATTGCTACTGCAGATGCAGAACCAGCACTAACACCAAATAAACCTTTTATAGCAGTTATTTTTATATCATAACTTTCAGGATTTTTAAATATTGGGGCCATAGCCCAACCAGCATAACCTGTAAATATAGCTGATTTTTTACTCTTAGGCATGCCTGTAGTGTACCAAGTTCCACCTACATATCTATAAGGATATATTTCAGCCAATGCAGTTCACCTCCTAAATTTAAAATTTATATTTACATCCAAACTGCACCAAATATTTTATTAGCTTTAACATTACCAGCAACATTTAATGTTGCGCCGTTATTATTTACAGTTGTTAAATCTATTTTATTTGCACCTGCAGTTTGTATAGTTACTTTATCATTAAATGTAGCTACAGATGAAACAGTAATTGTTTCATTGTTGATATTACTAACTGTTAAGTTTTCATTAACTTCAACGTTATCGAATTTACATAAATTTTTAGCTAATGATACTGTTTCAATTGTTGGCGCAGCTGGCCACTTTTCTTTTTTATCCGGCTTATAGTTTTGTTCGGTATCAAATCTAGTAGTATAAAAATCTAATATAGTTTTAATTTTTTCAACAGAACCTGCAGTGTCTACTTTAACAAAGTCTAAGCAGCCATAAAATTGATGTGTTTTTACACGCTTTTCGTTTGCCGTACCTTTATCTAAAATATACTCATCATATTTTTCATCTTTAGCTTGTTCAAGATGTAATCTTAATCTATAGTCTCCACCAAATATATCTCTATAGTTTTGATTATCTAAGTACTTGCCGTCTTTATCCTTGCCATAGTCAGAAACAAATAAATCTCCACCAAATATATTTAATGTGGGTAATTCTTTGATTAAGTTTTGGAGTTCTTCAAGTAATCCACCTTGACTACCTATACGACTTAAGTCAATGCAACGAGTAATATTAGGATTGGGTAAGAAGTTTATACAATTGTTAACTTCTTCAATTGTTTTACCATCTTCACCATATTGTCTACTGCAATAATCAAATGAAAACAATTTAATGCCAATGTCATTAAATCCTCTAGACCTATAATTGCTGAATACATCATCATACTGAGAATTAGACTCACCCTCAGCTAAATACGTACTAACTATAACTAACTGTAAGTCATCAGCTATGTTATTATTATACGATAAACACAAATAGCAGCTAAAAGGTGTAAGCGCTTGACCTGAAATTTCATCAATGTCTCTATTCGCATTAAATTGTATTTGGTCTATAAATTCCCAGTGTTCAACATTTATAGCGTCACAGCTAACAAAGTATGAATTGCAGTTACCTTTACCTGCAGCAATTTTAAATTTTAAATAGTTGCCTTTAGCGTCTTTAACATAATCAAAATCACTTGCGGCAAAATCAGAAATTGTATTTGCTGCAGAGTAAGTTAAAAGATTAGATAAAGCACTTCTTATATTATATTCAGAATGAATAGCTCCACCATTTGTGGAGTTAGACATCGGGTAAACATATTTATTTTTTATATCGTTGAGTACTAAAACGCTCATTGTTTACACCTCAAAATTAGAAATTAGAAATTAGACCAGTTTATTTCGTCTGCGCTCGTACTTGATGATGTATCGCCATCAAATTCAGTATCTTTAGCTTCAGTAGTTTTCTGTATGTATTTATATCCACTATTTTTACTTGTATTAAGTATCATATCATCTAATGAATATACGCCTAATGTCCAGTTAACTATAACTGTAGACGTATTGTCAACTATAAGTGGTGTTTCAGGGTCAAGTAATAAGCGGGCTAATAGCTTAGCATCATAATCATCAACGTTACCACTAAACAAACCGAACTCTGTTATAGCAAATGATTTATTACCCGACTTGTCTGTAGCAAACTCTTCAACAGGTTTACCATTACCATAATAGAAATTAAAATCACTGTTAAATTGATAATAGCCAGATATAACTAATTGATAGGTATCAGATAGATTAGAATTGCTGCTGGTACTTCTTGCTATACTTATACGTGAATTTATGTTTGTGTCTGAGCTGTTACCTATATCACGTTTATACGGAAATATTTCTCTACGTAATGAAGTATCGCTGTATTGTGAATCATCATTAGCGTCGTACATAATTTCATTATTTACATGAACACCAATATTACCAATACCTATGTATGTAGGAATATAATGTTGAGCTTCATCAGCATGCATACCTACAGTTGCAATACTGCTCGTTATTGCAGTTTTGTTGAATTCGCCGCGTAAAAATCTGACTATTCCTTCAGTCATATTTGAAGTAGCTTTATTGTGTTTCATAATATGCTGAAGTAATTTACCTCTATTATTTTTAACCTTTATATCAACGTTAACGTCTACATCTAAAGGCATACCTTTATTTGATACAGAACATTCGTTTACACTATTAGATATAATTTCATTCATTGTTTACTTATTCTCCGTATCTTTAGTTTTAGACTCAGTCTCAAAATTTCGACCTTCTGCAATGTCTTCTTCGTCTGACTTTTTCATAGACAACTGAGACAAGTTAACCTGTGCTTTATTAACTCTTGAAGTTTCATCGTCAAATTTATCGAAATTAGAATGTTTATTATATGCAGCTCGTGCAGATACAGCAACATCAGATTCAGGTGACGGAAACTCAGCAAGTTTAAGATCTAAATAAGTTCCAACTGGTCTTATATAATCATAAAGATCTTTATTATAATCTATCGGCTTTGGAAAATATAATGTAGTTTTACCAGATTCTTCATCAAAAAATATTTCTAAGAACTCAAGTTGGTTAACTGATTCTTTATAAATATCATTATCTGGGTCACTAGCTAATTTAGCATTTAGCAATATTGAAGTAGCTTGTTTGTAACCTAACTTTGAACCTCTGTTCTTTAACAGTTGAACAAAGTTCGCTATAACAATTCGTGATTCTTCAATAGATAATTTATTATTATATTCGTAGCCAACAAAGTCAGCTAAAAGCTCTAAGAATTGTTCAGGGCATTCCATAGGATCATACAATTTAATCCAATTATCTATTTCATATCGTGTAGTTGTAACTAACATGTCTATAAGCTTAAGGAATACTCTAAAGTCTCTCGACTCTTTATAGACTTGAGGTACAAATTTTTCTGTATAAATTGTAGTTTCCGTATGAACACCACCTTAAATAGTCAACTTCAAAGTTTTATCTGAATTCACTCTTACTACACATTAAACCAATAAATGTAGGTTTACTTTCTTTAGTAGTTTTAGTACCTAACATTTTAATCGCAAATACAAAATAACCTGAAGAATCTGTATTCATATTTTGGCTGTGACCGTCTTCATCAATATAAGTCCATTTTGTTTTTTCATCAAATTTAGTAATCGTTATTTTATCACTAATAGGTACATAATCAATTTCATCACTATAAGTCTGCATATTAGATATGTCTGTACCTAAAGTTTCATAAGTTTTAACTAAGCCCCAAACCATATTCTTTTGAGTTAGTTTGTCAACTTCATCAACAAATACACTTGCACTGTCAATAACTAGTTTTTCTTCAGACGAACCTGAAGGCTTATATTTGATTTTATTGAATTGGGCGTAAGCAGATAAATCATTTAATACTGGAGTAGTCTTTTCTAATATAGAGTCTGCAGCTATAGACAAGCTTCCAGATGCAGTTTCAGTCCAGTACATATATTTATTATTATCAGGTAAAATATCTTCATAGTGCTGCATTGAAATAGGATTGAAGTATTTTATATCGATATTTATATCGAATGGCGCAACTTCATCGTTGTCGTCTAATTTATAGGGATTAAGATCACCTTTTTTAGGATATACAAATAAACTACCATGAGAATTATTTGCGCCTGCGTCAAAATAATCAATTAAATCGTCTGATTCATTTATTACAGCTATAACATCACTAAACTTAATCTTTTTACCAAATGTTAATTTATCTGCAGTAAAGCTGTTATAGATGTTTAAGTAAACCTTTTGCAAAATCAAATTAGCTTTAGCTGGAGTTACAGGCTCTTTAAGATGTAATTCACCGTCAATAAAGAATGGGAATTTACGAACTGAGCCATAATAAATATTGGTGTTAATCAACTTACAGTCATCTAAATTAGTTTGATTTACTAACGCAGTAGAGTCTGTACTGGCGACACTCGATGCTACACTATATTTCATATAACCGTAATCAGTGTTTTCAGGTTTAACTTCTACACTGTTAGCGTAATACTTTGTGGGAGTTAAGGGATCGTTCTCCATAAAGTTACCGGCTATAAGAAGCATATTTAATGTGTAGGGTCTAAAGCCGTTATCATCAGCCTTAATTTTATCTGACTGACTTTCATTATTTATATCATCAAATTTAATTTTATTATAAGACTCTAATATATTTTCATTGAGGTCTAATGCACGTTGACCGTCAACTGCAAACGAATTATATATTAGACCTATACGTCTATAAAATTTTTCAAAGTCATGTAAAGTAACTAAGGTATTATATGTACCTATATAGTTACGTGAATTTAAGTATGCTTGATGTGCTGTTTCAGGGTCTTTACCTGGAACGTTTTTGCTATTATCTGTATAATAAGCATTTGTTTCATGTATAATACTTACGTCATTTATAGCATCATAAGAACTACTGTTTTCGTTCTGTGATCTTATACCTGAAATGTAATCTAATACATTATTAGTTACATCGCCAGCTGCACCTAATGTAGACAAATAGTATAATGTAAAGGTCTTTTCTGTATCGTCATCACCCATAAATGAACTTCGCCAATAAGGAACAAATTCAATGTAAGGCATGTTATACTCATCAACATTAAACTCAAATCTTGGTAATGTTTCAGTTAATTCATTTATATTATTTGTAATGTACCACTTAAATGCGTCATCTTCATCTAAGAGCCAAATGTGATTTTGGTCTATTTTTGTTACAGGTAAGTAGTATCTATTGTTTTCATCAATAGCTGCAGAACTAAACTTAAGACTGTTTAAAGTACCTTGTACTGCAGTAAATGTTTCACTCTGCTCAGGTGGAATAGTTATAAGAGTATTTTCATTCCAGTTATAAGGTGTTTCAACCGGATTAAGTATAAAATACGGAGGAGCTGAATTTATACTTTTACTAACTATTCTTTGCGTATTTGAGCCTGTAGGATTGAACACTAACGTAAGTGCATTTGATTTACTCAAATTATGCACAGTTAATTCCAACTGCGCACTTTCATACCAGTGCATTTTATAATCTACTAAGTCAAATACATGTTGAGCGTTTTTACGTTGAGTAACAGTTCTCCCGTAAAATTCAAGAGACTGCTTATCCATATTAAAGGACAAGTTATCTCCCATACTTGCTATAAGATTTGTAAGTACCATACCTGGGTCTGAGGGTTCTCTATTAGTCCAAATACTTGTTAAACTAGATATGGAATTATTTAAGTCATTCTTAATAGAATCATAATCTCTACTAGTGTACGAAAGATTCTGTTTCATTAGTTCACCTCAAAACCTAAATCTGTAGAGCCATACAAATCTGTATTACGAACTCTATAATTTATTGTAATTTTAATGTGGTTCGTACTATTATCCATACTTATATCTATCATGTCTTTTGTAACTTCTATAGATTTTTCAAATTTATCTATAGAATCGCAAATCATATCACGTATAACAATATAAGTAGACTCATCAGCATAATCAAATGTAGTTTCATATAAACCACAACCTAAATTTGGGTTCATAAACATTTCATTATACCCAGTTAACAATAGAAGTTTAAGTCTTCTGTTTATAGCTTCAAACGAAGTGTCTAACATTGTTTTACCACTTATTGTAGAAAACATATATGGATGACTTAGTGACGTATTATAAATCATACTTTATTATCCTCCGTATTTTGGCCAGTATTTTTTCTTAGCTAAATTAGCTCTATCTAAAGCAACTTTGTTTACATTGGCTGGTCGCTCAAATTCTCTACACCATTTTTCTGCAGCATTACCTGCACTATCTTGCGTATTTTCAGCGTTTTTCATGTAACTTAGTAAACTCTTGTAGTTATTTGTTAATTCATAAATTAGGAATTTACATTGAGCTAAGACAGTTTTGTAATCTAGATTATTTGACTTACTAAAGTTTCTCAAATTGGTGAATCTCGAATTGTGCCATTGACATATACCATAACTTGTACCGTTATCGCCACTAGCTGTAGGTTTAAAATTAGATTCTTTTTCTATGTTAGCCAGTAGTCCGCATACGCCAGCTTTAGAGAACCCAGCAATTTCGGTCATATATTTATATATCTGAGACTCATTGCTGCCTGACGCAATTGACTCAGTTTTAGGCACGCTTAATCTTGCACCACCAACAATGAATTTCATCTGTCTTTCTTTATACATTACATGCCCGCCGGATTTTTGACTGCCTGAGCCTGATGTATTTCCTTCAACAGTTTTTACTTTACCATTATCACCTTTTTGATCCTCAATAACTAATCCAACATGTTGAGGCGAACTACCATTATTCCAGTTCATAAACAAAATATCACCAGCCTTAAAGCCAGTTTTTATAAATTGATTTTTACTTTTATAATAACTTAACAGTCTTTCGCAACTTGCTGTACGTTCTCCGCCACAATAATAACTCAATAAGTTAGCGTGTTTAAAGCACCACCATAAAAATGCCGCGCACCACTGATACGAAGGACCACTAACTTCGCTACCGTAAAATTCAGTATTATATTTTACTTTACAATTTCCGTCATCATGTATTCCGGCATTAGCTTCTGTTTTAGCTACACGTACGACTTCATTTGCACCAGTAAAATCTTCATATGCAAAATTTTGATTACCGTAATCTCCACCGTAATAACCACTTGAATCTGTACCTAAAGTATGATTCATTTTAGCTACTTCAGGATCTTCTGTATATTGAAAGCGACTAGCAAAACCAAGTATTATTGGAGTATTAACATCTTCGTTCTCCAAGCCAACATAAACTAAATCATCTTCATTAAAATCTTGTGCAGAGAAGTCACGATTGTCTAATGAACGATTTACTCTAGCCCAAGGTAAACTGTAATCACCTGTTGTTGCTGTAGGTATATCTTCAGTAAATGTAACACCTTCAACATTACTATATGCGTCTTTATTTTTAGGGCCATGAAAATGTGGAATTCGCACCTTTACATAATCATCTAATGAGTATGATTCTGGCTTACCCTCTGTGTCTTTACTAATTACGGCTGGGTAAATTTGCATATATTATATTTGCCCTCCCTTAAGGTCATGTAAAGTAAATTATTGACTTACAGTCTGCGCCTTTAGATTTTTAGCTGCAGCGTCAAAGTCACTATGCATTTTAGATTTATTAAATGTTAGACCAAATGTTATTTTATAGCCTGATTCATCTACTGTATCAGTTATACTCATGATGTTATAATCACCGCACCAAAATGTGTCGCCACCGTTAATTTGTGGGATAACACGTATAACATCAGTTAATCCTAATTTACAACTTCTATTTGAACCTAAAACAGTTAAACTTGCAGCAGATGTATTATTAGCAATGCTATCAGCTAACTCATTTTTAAATTTTGAAACAAATGATTGCATTTTAGTATCGTCTAAAGCAACCATACCGCCAGTGTCTGCATTCGCTATAAGTATTTGTCCATCGTCAACTTTTATAGAAACTGATGCACCACTCTTAGCTGAATTTATAGCAGCTATAGCTGGAATACCAGTAGAACTTATACTAAACGATAATACATCGCTATTTCTATTGTTATTACTTATAGTATATGTTTCGATAACTGAACTTTCTAAATTAGTACCTATACGAATTCTAGAATTTACATCGTCTATTGATATTTGATATTGGTCGCCTTCATAACCATTAGTTATAGATTTTAAACCAACATATTGTTTATCATTAGCTGTAAACGTTACAGACTGCTTGTCATCGCTATATTTTATATTTTTCATGTTCAGCATTGCAGCTGATGTAATTTTTTTATTTCCCAATGGATTACTTACATCAAAAAATGAAGTCTGTTCATATATTACGTAATTAGTGCCATTAAGATTTACACTATTGCTAGTTGACTTTATACTTGGATCTTGTTCATTCCACTTATAGCAGTTTCTTATCATAGCCATGAGTACTTGGCCTAAAGTCATGTTACTTAAGTCCAAATTGGAAAATATGTTTGCATTATTTAAGTTGTAGTTAGAATCATACACTCTGTCACTGTGTTCAACGTCAATATATTTATAGTAATCACCAAATACGTAATTAGCTAAAACCTCAATCATGTTTGACCAACGATATTCATTTATTCTAAACAGTCTCAAACTTGCTAAGTTAGTAAAGTCCGGCCCGTTCTTTATCGCATTAGTAATCATCTCATAGTCACTATTGTCAATAGCGCCGTCATCATTTAGATCATACTTTTTACTATAGCGATTGAATATCCATCTAGATTCTAATTCTTTTAAATCACTTTCAGTATACATAGTTATATTAGTTTTACTTGTAAGCATATATTTTTGCATACTTTCAACACAGGCGCATGAACATGTCCCAGATATAGTGTAATTTATGATTGAGTCATTACTATCTAAACCGAAGTTAGAATCAAATGCGCTAACAACACCGTCTTTAACGTACATCTTAACTCCGTTAGTCCAACCGTAAACCATATTTATATTAGTTGTACTGTCAGTATTACTCATCTCTGACATTAACAGTGATAACATAAATGTTAAATTATCATTGCCAAAATTAAATGTATTTACTGAATTTACAAGATTTATAGTAAACTTGCTGGTTTGACTCGAATTCTCTGAAGCCGCACTGCTGCTAACTCTAGTAACTTGAATTGATTTTATATATTTTGGTGGCACAGGAGTTAAATTATATCCGTTTATAGAAATAGCTAAGTAAGGCACATCTACACTTGTTCCGTTTATGAAATAGTTCAAATTAGCCACGGCGTATCAAGGGTCCCCCTGTCTTATATAATGACTCATAGCTAGGTATTTTTAAAACTGTACCTCTAACAACAATCATAGGGTCTAATATATTGTTGGCCATAGCGATAGCCCAATATAAATTAGGCGTACCATAATACGTGTTAGATATTATGTCTAATCTGTTTTCTTCAGTAGGATCTACAACATGAAATAATTCATTGTCTGAATTAAGTTCTATTTTATTTGCAGATTCAAGATATGCATTGTTATTGTCAGTATCTACAATTTGACTATATATTCCATATCTACTTAAAGTACTGTATTTTCTTGGGCTAGCATAAATCAATCTGGCCATATATTAACCCCCTACTCTATAACCACCGTAACGCTGTACATAGCTTGCTGATTTTGGGTTGCCTGTAGTTTCCTGTATAGTAAATGAAACGTTAACCAGATTATATTTGTCTGTATCATCTATAGGACCAGACCAATCTGTAGTTTCACTTGTCATTATACCACTAATATAAATTGTTTTACCTATATAAACCTGTACACGTATAGGTGCTACATTACTATTGTAATTAGGATATACTGCAGATTCAATATATCTAACTATCTGCTCTATTTCAGCCTCGTTACCAGTCATTTCACGATGCATATTAAATGTAAAACTGATATTTCTTGGGCCGGAATTATTATATGTACTATATGGTTCACTTCGCCCAAGTATTGCTGATGTATTGTAACTAATATCCGTTGAATCTGATACAGAATCAGGATAGCAAGGCATATTTAAAACTGTACTGCCAATTATTACTTTACATTTACCGTAAGCCGGATTGCCAACAAAAGCATAACTTGTTCCAGTACTTACACCTTGTCTACTGGTAAATTTTGATTTACTATTTATATTTAATTCAGGTGATGAACCTGTACGAGAAGCAACATTACAGTTTAATACATCAATCGCCATTTGCGTAAAGTTTGCAAAATCTGATACAGTTTTATTACTGACATACGTAGCGTTACAGCCATTATATGAATTCATAGTAACATCATTTATATATTGACTTATAAAATTAACTGTACTTGGATCTATATAAGAAGGAGCATCTATATTTGACCAATCACTAAGTACTGCAGTTTCGTATGTGAATGTTTGGCCAGTTTCAGTATTAGGTGATGTTGATGCATAATTTGTTTCTAAGCTATCAGCTACAAAATTATCTAATTGCACTGAATGCTGTAAACCTGTAATCTTGTCTAGGTTATTCCAGTAATCTTCTACTGAAGTATTACCACTACCTATAAGCGGAACTATAATATACCTGTGACAGTACTCAACTCTAAGTTTAACATCTGTATAATTATTAAAGGTTAAAATTAAACCTGTATCATAGTCTACATAACCAATAACATTTGTATCATTATTATATTCACAGATGCTATTATGACCATCGTCAACTGCATATAAAACATATTCGTTTTTATTCATAAGTTTATGATATATTTCGACAGTCTTGGGTCGCGCAGGTGAACTTAATTGAGATGTATATGTTTCTGCTATACCCTCGGTATTAACAGTTATTTCACTTTTTAAATATGTTCTATATAATTTAGATAGAGCTTCAGATTTTGATGATGCTGCAATTATAGCACTAACAGATTTATTAGACTCTTTAATAACTATGGGTATAGTATATAATCTATCAAATTTTAAAACTGTTTTACTCTTTGCTAATATAGGCTTAGTCTGTGTGTGACCATCAGTATCATCTTTAAGCCATGAATTTAATCGAACTAAAGAATCTTTAGTTGTATTAAATAAGTTGGCTATTATAGTTAAGCTGTCATTTTTATTATATTCATATGATGTAGTAGCCATAATTACTTAGGTCTCACCTCACCTAAACTTCTCATATAATATTCTACATAAATGTCAAAATACCCAGAAGCAATTACATTAGAATTAGTATCTTTAATTAGTTTTTGTGTTTCATAACAAAGTTTAGTAAAATCGTCATCAATTTGACCTAATTGTTCAGGTACATAACCTGCATTACTACAAAGTATCTGTACTTCTGCAGTTTTATCAATTGTAACATCTTCATTTATAACTGTTTCTGGGTGTAAGTATTGTATAATTGAATCTGTTATAGGCCAACTTGATATACTATACTCGTTTATATCATTAAGTGATTCCGGTGCAATTAAAACATTCTTATTGTAAACTGTAACTTCAGCATCTGTCTCAGACTCAGTAACAGTTTCTTTTTGATATATTTTAGCTTGATTTAAAAATACTTGAGCAACATCTTCAGCTTCATCTAATGTCTTTGGGAATGCAGTACGTAAAAAATTATATATACATTTCGCAAAGTTTAAATTATACACGTCTGTGACTGAGAATGTAGACAAATATGAATTCTTTAAGTTTATTGCTATATACTTAAACATTAAACTTCTATCATTTAGATTATATGTCATGCTTTAAATCTTAACCACCTTATGCTTCATTTGCGCCTGTAGGTAGGCTATAATTTAGTTTATATCTTTTACCTAAAGTAGATGTATTTGAACTTGACATTAAACTGTATATGTCATTGAGTATTGATATTATTGAATCTGTTTGAGTCACTAATGTATCTTTAAGAGCTGTAGCCATTTTGTTTGTTCCGTCTGATGAGAAGTTAGCTCGCTCAAGATTTACTTCAGCGGCAGTTTTAACTTGTTCGCCTTTATGCAACATAGCTAAGTAATTATCATATGGCACGTAATCTAAACCAGTAGCAAATGCAGGTGTCCATCCTATAGTACTGAGACCCATGCTTTGTCTATAACTATTATACCAATCTTTTAATTTACTTGGTGCTAAGTTTGCGTAAGTATCTATTATTTTTTGTTTGCCTGCTTCAGTAGATTCAGCTTCTAACAGAGCTTTCATACCTTCATTATAATTATAGAGTTTATTTTCAAATGTGCCAGACTTGTTCTTATCTTCACCTTCTAAGTTCAAGTCATAGCTTAAACCATCAGATGTAGCCCAAGTACTAAAACTGTCAGCCGAATTATACTTATCTCCGCCTAAACCACTATTTGAGAATTCACGATATAAATTTAACGCGCCCTGTTTAGAGTTACCCGTAGCTGTAGCTAAATTAGTTTGAGCTGTACCCAGATCTTTTTTAGCTTCAGTTAATTTTGTAGATGTATGATCTATCTTAGACGAATCATTAAATTTGTATTCTGTATACAGATTGCCTTGTTTATCCCATTTTGTTGTGCCTTTGCCGAATTTATTTTTAATGTCATCACCGGAGATAGACGTGTTCTTTTCTAATACTTTACCAGACTTAGTATGATATGAGTTTAAATCATTTTTACCCGGCGTATAAGTTAAATTTGCGCTACTATTTAATAATCCAGATGAAAATATATCCTCTATGTATAAATTATCATTACTATACATAGAGCGTAGATCCTTTAAGCTATATGATTTGCCGTCTACTGTTAAATTATTACCGGAAAATTTAACGTTTTTTGCATTTTTAAGTGTATCTTCAAATGCATTTTTCTTTGTTTGTGCAGATTCTAAGGCTGTAACTTTTTTATTAGCTGAGTCATAATCACTTTGAGCTGATTTGCGTTTGCTTGTTAAGCCGTAATAATCTCCGCCGTTTTCCATGTTCTTTTTATTCTGCTCAATAAGATTCAATTCTTTTTGAATTTTAAGAGCTTCAGTTAAAGATTCTACATATGCTTTTGTAGTTTTACCGTTACTGTCTAAGTAGGATGTATACTCTGGGAATTTATTTAATAATTCTTCAGACGGCTTTTCACCAATCTTTAATTGCTTAACCATGTTTTCTAAAGATTGAGTGTCTTTCATCTTAGACTCAAATTCAGCTGTAGATTTATTTGTTTCCTGCAACTTTTTATTTAAGTCTGCAAACTGTTGACTATTTTTAGTTAAGCGTTTAGTGAATTGTTTTTGCTCATCATTTAAGTCAGTTATTGTAGTCGTTAAACCAGCAATTGCACCAATACCAGCACCGATAGCTGCACCCCAAGGCCCAAATAACATTCCTATACCTGCACCTTTTAGTGCGGCAGAGCCAGTACCTTTTGCTACGTCCCAGCCTGATGATGCAATATCACCTGAACCAGTTATTGCACCACGCCAAGCACCTTCTGCGCCGTATTCTTTATAGCCTTTATATGCGTCTATACCTATAGCTGCAGCAGAACCTATAGCGCCTAAAGCTTTACCTGCAACTTTAACACCTGTACTAGATGCGACTTTACCGACACTAGCTAACTTACCGCCTTTTGAGGCAAGAGCTGTACCATTTTTAAATGCTTTAGCTAAACTACCTGTACTTCCAAGTGAGCCTTTAAGTAATGATGCTACGTCTTTAACTTTACCTGCAATTTCAGGCGAGTTTTTAAGGAAAGATACAAGGTCTTTAAAATTAAGAGCATTTATTGCAGCTAATATCGCCTTTTCAGTCCAAACAGAGTCTTTACTAATTTGGACAATGTCGGTCATACGATTTTCCATTTTATTGTTGAAAGACTCATTTTTAGTCTGATAGTTCTGTAATTCGCTAATTATCTTGTCACCATCAGACTGATTAGCTGCACCTAAAGTTTTATTAAATGCTTCTTCAAATTCAGAGTAGCTACTATATTTTTTCATTAAGCTCTCTAAATCTTGAGTACTAAATGAACTACCTAACGCACTTGAAGCTACACTAATCCATTCATTTGTTCTACCAGCATACGTAGTGTACAGCTGTTTAAACATATCTTTGATTATTCCTTCAGTACCCTCAGTTTCAATCTTCTGTTGGAATTGCTGAGCTGTAGCTCTATAGCCTAATAACTGTTCAGCACTTTGACTGTTAATACCATTCTGTGCATATTCATTTATTGAGGAATATAATTTAGATGTGTCAAATTCAGTAGAGCCAAGTATTCCGTTTAAAGCTGCATATGAACGGTAGGTGTTAGTTGCAGCGTCTTGACTCATATTCATTACCTGAGCCAAATCAGATATACTTGCAGTCATAGTATTTATTTGACCATTAGCAAAACCAAATGCATCGCCAACACTTTCAGTGACTGCTTTAGTTGAGCCGATTATGTCTTTCATAAACTGCTCGACATCTTGGCCGGCATCAGCCATATTTTTAATTTGTTTTAAGAATGCAGGGTCAGCAAAGTCAGCTGAGTAACCAGATTCTTTAGCTAATACTGAATACTTTGCTACAGTTGTTGCTAGATCCTTCGTTAAGCCGCCTTTAAGTATATTTTGTATTTCTGGCAAATAGTCAGATACAGTAACTACACCTTCAAGTTTATTTTCCTTAACAAAAGACTGCAACTCATTTATGATACGGTCAACATCTTTATGACTATAACTGTTCATAGACGTTATATCGCCATAAGTCGATTCATACGTGCTAGATAAATTATTATATCCGGCCTTTAAGGACTCAGTAAATACACTAATTATACTATCAGCTAATGAAGTAATTATCTTTAAGCCTTGCGCCTTAGTTTCTTTCATTAACTGTTTAGAATACGCGCTCTCTGATTTAATATTATTTAATTTTACTTGATGTTGTTTTAAATCATTTAACTTAGACTGTGTAAGTTGATATTCATAGCTACTTGCAGCTGCTTTTTGACTACCCGCAGACTTTTCCATACTGTCAAGAGCTTTCTCTAACTCTTTTACCATATCATTTACAGCATTCTTGTCACGTTCAAGTTTTGCTGCAGCTTCTAATCTTTTAGTAGCTGTTGACATACTGTCTTTAAATGATTCTGCTAATGTACGTGAAGAAAACGTCATCGTAGACTCAATGGTTCTTGCCGTTTTATCTAATAAACCGGTTGAATCTTTGAGTAACTTTGCACCATCTGAAAGTACCTTTTCAGCTTTATCGCTTGCTTTAGAAAATGAACCTACTGCGGCAAATAATTCACGTAGGTTTTCTTGCGCAAGATCATCTAAGTTATTGTAGTTGTCATTAGCAGCCATAGCATCTTATCCTTACACTAACGTTTTACTGATTGATTTACAATTCTACCTTTTTGAATCTGTCTTATAGATTCTTGGCGTTGATGTTCAATATCCATCAGATTTTTTAATATTCGGCGTCTATCTGAAGCAGGCATGTTATTAGTTTCAGATAGAGATATAGCCCCTTTTGATAAAAGTGCAATAGTTGTTTGCTCGTCTAATATATCGTCAAACTTTCGTTTCTTTAGACTTACGCCATCAATTATCAAAGGCGGTTCGAAAAAAGTTTTCGTCTGGGGCTACTTGATATAACATTAAGCCACCACATTCTTCACATTGGCCAGTACCAACACGATGAACACCATAGAATAATTTTTCAACTTCATTATGGAAATAAGAAGAATCCATACCCAACATTTTTTCAATATACATATGTTTAGCAATAGGATCTAATTCAATACCATTTACAGATACTAACATTTTTTCCATCTCTAAAGTATATTCAGGATTGCCCAGGTCTTCTTTTTTATTTCCCTGACTATTATATTCATTGATCTTATTAACAATGTCAATATGATCAAATACACGTAAAAATCTAATACCTAAAGTATCTTTACTTCTAGGCATAGGACCAATTTCAATAGGCTCTACAAAATCATCAGGTAAATCTGTTCTAACTAAAGTATCAAGATTCAAATTGTAATCATTTACTTTTTGGCAAGACAGGCATTTAGATGTTGTTTTATATATATTACCGTAAGTTACAATTCTGAGTGTAACTAAAGCAGCGAAAAAGTCAAAATCAACTAAATTTTTAGCATCAAAATTAGTATTAACCATACAACGATTCATTATAGCTGACATTGTGCTCCAGAAATTTTCACCAGACAATCTCATTCGTTCTTCTATAGTAGTCATAGAACGAAGTTCTAATGAATCACCAAGTACTCCGTTATATAATAAACCTTTACTTGGTAACTTGCATGTCTCAGTAATCAATGCAGTATCAGGCTTATTTGTCATGCCTAATACAGATGCAGAATAATCTGCTGTAGCTTTTTCGTAGTCAGCCAAGACACGTTTTTCTGGTAAATCTCCCTGTGATTGCTTAATAATATTCTGTACTTGATTTTCGGCCTGTATTTGACGTAAGTTATTTAACGACGGCCTAACAATTCTACCTTCTGACATAATGTGATGCCCTCCTATAAGTTATCTTATATAATATATTGTTTTAATGATTTTGCAGTGCACGTAGTCTCTACTTAAATGCAAAAACTAAAGGCCACTTAAAACTACAGTTAAGTAGTCTTAAATGACCTATAGTCCAAAATAAAGGAGGAATTATGTCCACTGCGAAACGCAGGAGCCAGAAATGTAATTATATATTATATTAAAGCGTGGATGAAACTTTAGTTGAATCTAATGCAATAGCAAAGTCAACATTAAGATCACAAGTAATCTGACGAACAGCATTACCATCCTGTGAATATCCGCCATAAGAAATAGTACCAGGCCAGCAACCTTCTAATTGCCACATCTTGCATATTTCATAATCAGGAGAATATTCAATAAGATAACCTCTACGCTTGTAAGCAGTAGCTTTACCAATCTTCTGATTATTCTTGTTATAAACAAGAGCAGACCAAGCTTCGAGTATACGTTCAGTTTCAAGACCAATATAATCGTTAATAGTTAATGAAATACTATTAAGAGTTGGTTTACCTGCAAATTTAATTGCATTGTTTCCATACTGAATAGCAATAGCGTCTATAGACTGGCTTAAATCGCCAACATTAGCTACAGATAAAGTTATTGCTTTACCGCAGTCTGAATATTTAATAGCACCAGTTGAACTAACTAATGTTTCTAATCCAGGAAAACGAATTTCAAAGTTATTCGTTCTCTGCGGCTCAAATGTATCAGTGCCAACCATATGTTGTGCACCGTAGTAATACGGTTGAAAATTAAGTGCCATATTAAATTATGCCTCCTCTTCAGTTGTAAATGTTACGCCTGACGGTACAATTTCGAAATCAATATCGAAGAACTCACCAGCAAGTGTTGGGCTAATAAGTACTTTACCAGGCACCCTACGTTCATTCATAGCTTCAGTAGTTACAGTTGAAGCATCCATTATAATCTTATAATCGTATAAGCCATAGTGACGTTTCATATAAAGTAACTTTTCATCCATCTGACTGTAGAACGATAACCAAAGTTGTGAGTTATTATAATCAAACGAAAGACCCGAACAAACTTCAAATATATGTTTCTTAACTGCGTTAGCAATCAATCTAACATTTAATGATTCAAGAGCTGAATGAGGAACTCCTGTAATAGACTGTTTGCAGGTAGCATTACCGTAAATACAATAACCATAATTACGAAGTCTCATTATCGGATTTACTCTGTATTCATTGTTATTCTGGAATTCATCTAATATTGTAGAACCAATTTGATATGTAGGAGCTACAATAAAAGGAGCAGATGTACGTTGAACACCAGCAGGTACATACCAAAGTTCAGCGTCAACTTGACTTTCCATACCTAAGAGCAATGCTTTCATAAATATAAATGACGGAGGCATTGTTACAGTACGTCCAGTTGTTGAACTAACAAATGAGCACCAAGGTGCATAAATTGCTGTATATGAACTTTCCTGCGTAGATGCATATGTTAATACTTCAGTATATGCAGCATCCATAGGAGTATCAAGAGGAGCAAAGCAATCTTTACGTGTTTCACAAAGTTTTGTAATCTCTTCATTGATTTTTTCTAACTCATCTTTTTCAGGCGTAATTCCGCCAGCAGATACTATATCAAAATTAAATAAATACTGGTCAGAGAAGTTAGCGTAAGAAGCTTTAAGAGACTCAACAACAGCATTGAATGAAGTTTCCTCATCAATAGCCTGTCCATCAGAAGCATAATCTAATCCACCGAAAAGATTATAAGTAGCATTACCAGTACCAACAAGAGCTGTAAGATTTTCAACAGTAATATCAACATATTTAAGATCAACGCTGTCGATATAGTATTGACTGTTTTCATCAGTAGAGACTCTGGTTGAAATCAATCTTGGGAGCTTCTTAATTAAATCAACGTTATTAGCAGGAACTAAAATATCAGAAGCTTCAAATGTATTTCTATAAACTGAAATTATTACATCAGTTTTAGACGTAGTGCTTGAAGTTAATTTAACTGACTGTACATCAACTACAAGCATATTACCAAAACGTCCGCTGTATTTAGCAGAAATTAAAGCATTATTAGCTGAAGTACCACCAGTTGCAGCTTTACCACTGTTTAATCTATAAAATTGAACTGTAGCTCCGCTATGAAGTAAATTTGTTACATATTCAAATGATAAATCGCCGCTTAACGTTCTAAGTACTTTATTAGTATCAACATATTTAGCAGGGTTAACACCAAAAGTATTATAGAAGTTAATTAAATCGTCGTCGCCTACAAAGGTAAATACTTCAGGATTATCTGATGTAAATACCGGACCAAATGAAGCAGTACCAGGAACTAATACTGTCATAGGCGCAGACTCTGCCGGATTCACATAACGACTTGAATCAATTTCATTTATATTTATTCTCGGCATTTATGCGTCATCTCCTATATTTATATCTTGTGTATCTATAGAAATTTCACCGTCAATTATTGAGTCGGTATTATCTATTATACTATTTATTGTATTCGCTTGGTTCTTCTTAGAACCTTTGCTAGAATGTTTTGTTTTATTTTCCTTATTATCTATAATCTGTGATACAGAAATGATACCTAAGGAAGATAAACGATTATATTTACTTACATCTTTAATGCTATCAAAATCAGAAGAGCTATGAGCCTTTATTTTAATATCATCAATAGTAATAATGTTTGAGCTTCTATTATAAATCTTAAGCACGAATTACATCTCCCTTTTTCGTTTAGTCTCTAAGTTTATACTTGTCGTAACTATATCAACAGGTGTATTAGCAAATAGATGAGCATCATCAGTATAAAGTGTAGATGTATTTCTGTACAGTACACCGTTATCTACATGCGATACTGTATCAGAGTTATCTTCAATGTCATCATTAAAGAATAGATTGAATACATGTTCAGTATCTAAACCATATGGAATATTTACCATAAGTGTAGGATGAAGCAAGAAATAAAAAATCAATTCTCTATAAATTTCATCAGCTGAAACTTTGTCTACAGTAAATACGTCTAATGAATAATTTATGCGAATAGGTATAGCGTGTAAAATATTAGCCTTATTGTTACTAGATATTGAATCAGCGATACCCATTCTTGATGCTGACCAGTTTATTCTATTTGATTGGACAGACCAGCCAGTTCTATCAAGTGTAATAAGCGGAAATTTAATTTCATCATTATCTGATAGTTGAGCTTTAACATCTTTAGCTCTTTCAGGCGGAACAATCATTATACTGTTATCGCCTAAAATTTCTCTAAAGCGTTTAACTACAGCATCGTCATATAAATGTATCATAGTTTAATATCTTCACCTACACTCAATTAAACAGTTTATTGAAATTAGACAGTATTTCATTACTACACTCAGCGAAAGTAGAATTAAAAATGTTAAGTGGTTTAATATCACTGTTACCATATTCAATCAATCTAATATATAAACTTAACTCTTCTATATTAGATGTAAAAGGATTATTTTGTCTAATTGCTAAAGTTAATTTAGGATTACTTAGTCTGTCTTTAACATATACAACATTTTTTATCATGTATTGTAATAAATCATACGTAAGATGTTTTCTGGACTTACCATAACTGCTTAAACTAACTAAATTATTAGACTTTACTATTCTGTCAATATAATCACAGCGAGATAAATTTAATTTTTTACGAAGTAGTCTTTTATACTGAGATGTGCACCCAACACAAAAAGAATCGAATTTTGCATCACTCAAATTATCAGGTTTATTCAACTTAATATAGAAATTAAATAAAGTATACACGTATTATACCCAGCTTATAGCTTAACCTTTAAATAATTATCGTTGGATGTTTTAATTTTATTTTCAACAGACTGCGGCTTTGGCTTATCACTAAATACAGGAGCTACTTTACACGCCCAAGCTTCGGGAAACTCTAAGTTACTGTGAATATCTGTAACTACAAATATTCTATCACTAACTGCTGTACCACTTGGTAATAAAGGTGAAGGAATTGTAATTCTGCAGCCTTTACATAAATTCTTAGCATCATACGGTAAATTAGCGATATAAGGTTGGTCACCGCCACTTTCAGTTACCCAACCGTATTTTTTAAGAGTTCTAATATTTGGATTTTCATCAAATATAATATCCATCTCTACAGGTTCTGAAAAACCAATAGGATTTTCTTCACCGTAATTAGATAATTCCATATCTATAGGATATTGATAATTAACTTGAATTCCTCTTAATTTAGCTGCCTCTTTAAAGAAGTTTCGTAATAATGTTGCATCTCTATTAACTAAGAATCCCATATACTAGTCAACTCCTTTACTATCATCAGCAGATTCATCCTCTACATCATTTTTATTTATAGCATGGGTATTTTTATTTGCATTAGATTTATCGTCATCTGAGTTATTAGACTTCTTATCGTTTATATGTTCGAGTTCGTCTGGGTCTTCTTGACGTTTCCAATCTTTACCCCATAAATAAAACTCAGTAAGTTCTACATTTTTTCTCATAAATAGTAACCAAGCTCGTGCAGCAGATGGTACCCATCGTTTACCTATAAGTACAGCTAAACAATGTTTGCATACATAACCCTGATTATGATCTTTATTCGTATGTTTATAACGATTAGGTCTATTCTCGGGTTTACCGTACTTGTAGTCCATTTGAGTAGCTTGATATGCAAATCTGTAAATGAAATCAGCGCATGTGCAGTTTACGTATATATCATTATCATCTAATGCTTTAGATAATGCAGATGCAACTAATTTTTCACTAATACGTTTTATACGATTAGGTCCGCGCATACTTTTTACATACCACTTAAGCTCTTCAAATGGGCCTTCAAATGATATAGTTACAATGTAATCACCAATGTTTGCATTCCAAACAAACGTGTCTGTTTCAAATAATTTTTTAAAGTCTACTTCTCTAAAATCCTTTAGCGAGTATTTCTTAGACTTAGCTAAACGAATAGGGGATTGTAACTTAGAGCTTTTTACAATTTCGCTACGAGTTACTTCTTGTAAATTAACTACCATGCTACAATCCACCTAGTAATATCATATTTGTTTTAAATTAAGGTAAATTAACCTTTAATGACTTCACGACCAGAAACGCTGTACTTATGAGCACTTTCCTGAACCGTATATTGATATTTAAGAGCTGTAAGATCTATTTTGTTACCAGAAATCTTGCACTCAAGAACGAATGGTACGCGATTCTTAGCAATTACAGCACTCTCAGTAAACGGTCCACGTTCAGAAATACGAATGCGAGTAGTATCATCACTAAGTTTAAATCCTTCAGATGTAATAACTATAGGACGTACTGAACCTTTCTTAGAGAGGACTTTACCTTCTAAACGAAGTTCGCCATTTACTAAACAACCGTGGTTAAATTTAACGCGCTTAACGTTGTCATAGTTCTCAGCTGCAAATTTATTAAAGAGGCGATTTAATACAGACTCATCAATATCTATATCATTGTCTTCAGTTTCCTTAGCAGATTCTTCAGACTCAGTTGCTTCTTCAGTAGATTCTTCAGTATTGGGTTCCTCAGTAGTTGCAGGTTCTTCAACAGCTGTATCAGCAGTAGCTTCAGCATCTTCTGCAGACTCTTCAGATGATTCAGGCTCTTCAGCAGGTTCATCTTCAATAGGAGCTATTTCACCAACAACAATCTGATTTTCAGTAGCGCCACAAACTGGGCACACACAATCAGCAGACTCAGTTGTATCTTCATCAGTTTCAGCATCAGCCTCATCAGCAGTATCATCTACAGGCTCTTCATCGTCAACGTCTTCAGTAATATGTTTGAATAATAAAGATTCACTAAAATCATCATATTCGTTTTCGTCATCAGCTGGTTCAGCTTCAACAAAATCTTCTTCATTTGCAACAATAATTGGCTCTTCTTCACATTTGTGATCATCACAGTCGCCAACGTAGTTAGCACCGCAAATACCGCATTTGCAAATGTCATGACCAATTAAAGCATCAGCTGCAGCTTCAACATCTTCAGCTGACATGTCGTCTGTAAGATCGGGATTATATACAACCATAACATCTTCTTCAGGCTGTAAATTTTCTACGTCTTCTTTTGTAAAACGAAGCTTATTAAGAGCTACAGACTCTTTAACTACTTTTTCAGCTTTAGCTTCAGTCTTATTAACAGACTCTTTAATGTTTGTTTTATTTTCAACTTTTTCAGCTGTGTTAACAGATTCGTTAATAGCTGAGTTAGCTAAAAATGCTTTTTCAAAAACATTTATCATAAAACTATCTCCTTCTAAAGCGTTTAATTAAAATGCATATATAGAAATATCAATCAAGCGGAAGTATAAGATCCATATTTTCTCGTAAATACGCAACTATTTCATCACGCTCTTTATTGCCCTCATCAAGCAAGTCCTTACCATTCATTTCATACTGAGATGACTTAACTATATATTTTGAATAAACATGACCAAGCGCAATCTTTGCATACGCGGTTGCCAGTTTCAATATAAAGTCTTCCCAGAATGGTTCAGTAATTTCCTCAACGTTTTTATATTCAGGTACATAATTTATTGTTATCATGTTAGGGAACGGCGGATTTGCATTAACTCTCAAAAGTTTAGTACTTGGCTCCCAAACAAAATCTAAGTCAGTGGACATTGTGTTTCTTAATTGTATCTTTTGTAATACTGTATTATACGCAGTAGAGTCAACAGATGTCATTGCACTAGCTGCAGTAGAAAATACATCAAGTCCAGTTAAATCACCGATATTCGTTCCATATATAGGTGTAGCACGCATTACGTTAGTTACTCTATATATTCCTAAATTTGAACAATCTATAGTATTAGTATAACGAACTGTTGTATATCTCGGTGTAGATATATATCTTTTTATTTCTCTAAATGCTTTATTAACGCATTTAGGTAAATTATCCATTATTTCAATTTCAAGAATACCGCCTCCAATTTGAAAAGCAATATCATCAACATATTCGCTCATTAGCATATGTTTGAAGGCCTCCTAACATCCTCAATTTAATATAATGAATAAATTATTTGTAGTAAACTAAATGCCCACAGGCCATAGCCTGGAGGGCTTTATCAAGCTAATTCTGTGAGCATTTAGTATTATGTGATAACAAATCAACAGACTTGTTATTACTGAATTTTAAATTGTCTTAAATATAATTATTATGATTAAGCAATAGTAATCTCGAAGAGATTAGCATCTAACTTAGCCTTAAGCTCTTCAAAAGCAGCAACTTCAGTCTCAGACTCAGTTGAATAAGCAAACTCTTTGCCAGGAGCAACAGTTACATATTCAAGATTGCTCTCTTTGCGAACAGGGACTCTAAGATCAACACCGCCAGCAGGCATACCAAAATCGGCAGCGAAAGCAGCGTCAGGATCATAGTAAGTAGGAGCTTCATTAGAAGCAAGAATCTTACGACCTTCAAAAGTAAGAGCCTGATCCGGAACTCCAGCATCAGTAGCTATCATTACGGGGCTAACATTGCGAGCATCAGCAGCAACAGCAAGCTTAGCTTTATCAGTTTTGTTTTTAATGGTAATAGTTTTAGCAGCCATTATAAATATCTCCTTTAATAAATTATACAATTTAAGGTTTATCCTACGGCCAGAATTAACTGAACCGTAGGACCTATAAAATTAAACTCTAATTGAGCAATTAGTCAACGATATGACCCTTAATGTAGAGCTTGTTATTAACCATCTTCTTGCCATAAGAAGTAGCATAACCCTGCTGACCAGTCATATTAGCAAGAGTGAGTAAATCAGTTGAAAGAACAGGCATATACGGAGCGTATACATAACCAGTCTCAAGGAAGTTAGTTCCTTTATAACCCATAACGAAATCGTTAGCGCCCATAGCAGGAACAACATATACCTTATATTTACCGCCGAGTGTACCAGCGAAGTGCGGACCTACACCGTTACCAGCACCGTCACCAGAGAAGTTTCTCATAACCTGCATTACAGCGAGTACGTTAATACCGCAGCAGATGAAGTTCGGTGAGAATCTCTGAGTAGCACCGAAGATAGCAGCATCGCCTTCAACAAGCTTAGCCCAGAAGCTATCATAGTGGTCAACGAGTGATACACCGTGAGGAGCAGTCTTAGACCATACGAGGTCAGCACCGGCACCAGCCTGATTGTAGAGGTCCATAACGATCTCTGTATCAATTTCATAAGCAATTTCACCAGCAGCCTGAACAGCCATGAGAGAAGAAACTTCTTCACCGTACTGCTTCTTAAGATCATAAGCTGCATCGAATCCCCAGTAAGCAGCTAACTTACGGCTCTTAGCGAAGATCGGTACCTGAGCAAGCTCAAGGTTAATCTGCGGAACCTTAACAGGAGCAGTTTCATTGTCGTATTCGTAATTAGCAGTATCGCCTTCAGCAATGGTTAAACCAGTAATTACACCAGTAGCGTAATCGATTTTGCCTTCACCGATAACACCCTTACCGTCATCAGTATTAGCACCGATAGTAAGAGTACCAGGAATTACAGGGTAGAATGAAAGAGTAGCGCCGTCACCTGCAACAAGCGGCTCGTCAGATATTGTAGCTGCAGAGTAATCTGCTACAGACTGACCATGATAGAGAGAGTTGTTGAACATCTGACCAGCTGCAGCTTTACCTTTCTTATCACCATAAACGAAGCGGAGGTAAGAAATCATACCAGCTTTAGCATCCATAGCCTGAACAGAAACTAATTCAGGAGCAATAGTATTCGGGATTACCGAAGCAACCATGTCCATGAAGAATGTTTTTGAAGGAATGTGTGAAGATTGAGTAGCTTCGCAAATCTGACGTGTATTCTCTAAGCAAGTAGAGAGAGCAGTCTTAACTTCAAGATTGAGGGGCTCACGATGAGCTTCTTTACGTATGCCTTCAGCGATTTTAATTCTGCTAGCATATTTTTGCATGTTTGTCTGATTTTTGTCATTTTTGAGGAAACGCTCAGAAATAACTTGAGTATTTATATCAGCCATAGTTATAATCTCCTTTAATAAATATGTTAAATTTTAAAAATTTTAAATTAGTTGTTGTAGATTGCTTTACCAACAGATTCCATGAAACGTCTTGACTCAGCCAGTTCAGCATCTTCAATATCGTCTACATTTTTAACACTCTCAGATAATACTGAGAATCCTGTAGGTTTAGATTCTGTAAACGGCAAGTTTTTATAACGATCACGTTTGTCAGCGCATTCTTTAATCTGCTTATCAATAGATTCAACAGTCACAGACTTATTTGCTATAGATTCTTTAATATCTTTAGCATCTAAACCATATTGATTGCAAACAGACTCTACGTATTTAGTTTTAAATGATTCAAGTAATTTACCTTGTCTATCAATTCGCTGACTAGATTCATTTAATGACTTACGTCTTGATGAATTTAATTCCTTATTTTCTTTTCTAAGACTGTCTATAGACTCACTTAAACTAGAAATTTTAGAATTTTTATCAGCCAAATTATTAGACAAAGATTTTACTTTATCATTTGCTTCTTTAAGCTGTGAGCGTAATTTTTGCTCGTTACTTAAAACTAAATCGTACTTGGTCATAGATTCATTAACTGAATTCTTCATTGACTCAATTACAGACGCAGACTCTTTATTAGCACTAATTTGTTCGTTTAGTTTTGATTCTAAGTCGTTTATCTGGTCTAATGACTCAGATAATTTTAACTGTAATGATTCAATTGTATCAATCAGCTTATTCTCTCTATGCTTGTAAGCTAATACTTGAGATGTTAAATTTGACGTAGCTGTATTGAATTTATTCTTTTCGTTAATAGTCTTAGCTTGAGATTCTTCAATCTGCTTCGTTAATTGTTTAATCTGTTTTTTAGCTTCATGTAAATCTGTCCGTATTTTATCAGAAATAGTCTTTCCTTCTGAGATAGATTTACGTTTATTTCTAACAGCTTCCTTTATAGAAGCTAAATTAGACAATCCTGTAGATTCTACAACTCTGAGAATCGTGTCTAACTCTGCGTTAGTTGTAGAATTATTTACTTGCTCAATGATAGATGCATTTAAACCTTTAAGTTTATGTTTACTTTTTGCACTTTCAGTTACATGCTGTCTAGCAGAAGCAACTGCCGGTGTAGTAACTACATCAAAGCAAGCAAATTCATATGTATCTGGAGCCACGTCTTCATATTCACCATTTGAGGTAATATCTCCTTGGCCTCTAGATGATACACCCATAACACAACCATAATCAAGTAATGCTTTTAATATTTTACCACTTGGAGTATCTAAAATATCAAAACCACCATAAACAACTTTCTTATCATCATCAAAACGATAGTCAGTCATTACTACGCAAGCTTCTTTAGCTAACGGTTCAAATCTATCTTCTGGGTGGTCAAGTTCACCAATTAAGGTTTTAGATTCAAGAGATTCTTTAATTAAATCATCATTAAATACATGTTCCCATAATTCACGTGAATAAAATCTACCGTTTCTGGTTGGGTTGGCGTAATCTGCACAGATGCCTTCAATTCTACCTAAACAGCCCTTACGCGGAGCATGACTTTCATTCAGTTTTAAAGAATTAAGTCTTGTCTCAATAAGTACTTTCGACACCAGTTACACCTCACCTATATGTTTAATTTGCTTTAGCAGAAATTGTTCTTTACAAATAGAACGTCTGCTTTAACGCGATTAAGCTGATTTTTTATATCAGTTAAATCGCCATTAGTAAAATATGCAGCTAATGATTGCGATAAATCTTTGAGACCAACACAGTCCATAAATTCATTAGCTAATTCAACATTACCATCAAATTGCTTTTCTAAAGTAATAGTTGATTGAGTAATCAATGATGTAACTGTTTTTATTAACTGACATGCAGTTTTTGGCGAATCATCCAATAATTCGGTTATAATCTTATGCAATTTATTTATCATAAATTTATAAAAATCAATAACCTTAATATCTAATGTACCAGATTTGTATGCGTTAATAATATAACTGTTATCTATATTACTTGTAGCTATATACTGCTCTAAACACTGTTTAGCTTCAGTACTGTTTTTGCTTTCAGCAATTAGATGCTTAAAGTAATGCGATTGGCTAATAATCATAGTCTGATTAGTCTCCTCATTCTACATATTTAACTTTTATACTATTTATTGTACTTAAGTATATCTTAAAAATCTAAATAAATAAGATTTACTTATGTAAACAAGTTAAGCTTCTTCTGTATTAGATTCTGGTTCTTCTGGAGTTTCATTTTCAGTCGGTAGTTCAGGCATTTCTGGTCTTGGGCCCGGAATGTATTCTTCTTCATCGCTGCTTGTATCGAATGCAGAATCAAAATCATCAAAATCATTAGCTATATCTGAATTATCAGAATCTATATTAGCTTCGTATTCTTCATCAGTATCTTGTTTCTCTAAATCCTTAGACACCAAATCAGCTACATCAGGTACATTTACAAAATCCTTCAGCAATTTAACTAATACTTTATTTTTTGTACCTTGTGTTACCTCAGCTATGTCTGTTAAATCTAATATATCGCGTGTTTGGTTTATTCTGTCGTTTAACTGTTCGTCACGTTCAGAGTCCTCAACTGTAGATGGGCTAACCATTCTAACTTTAAACTTATTTACATAGTCTAAACCTTTATTCATTGCAAATATATTAAGAAGATTTGTTATACCTCTAATATATGCTGTTTGTATTCTCATAATTGTATGAGCATATCTTGAAGATACTTTAGTTAATGATGTACCGTTACTAAAACCTTCAGCTGAATCAAAGTTTAAATATTGTTTGGGTATTTTAAGAGCTGCGAGTTTAAGGTTTTGGAAATAATCAATATCAACTATTGATTTAACATCTACATCGCCACCAATAGTATCAGCAGTAACGCTTCCCTTACCACCACGAGTAGGAACGTATATAATATTTTCAACTGGGCCAGGAGAGTTGTACGAACGCATTTGACCATTAGTTGTGTTCATAGCAACTTTCTGCTCAATAAGGTTTTTAACTCTACGTAAAACACTTTCGCCTTCGGGGCTAGGCATATCACCTATCTCAATTTGAAGTAAACGAATTATTGCAGACTTAGAGAGACGATTAGTTACTAAGCTGTCTTCAAGTAAATCAAGAGTTCTTGTCGCAGGATACGCATCTTCAAGTATTGACTTACCAGATTTAATTTTGTAAATAGTATCTTTACCGTCACCATCATCAGAGCTAACTGAAATGTATTCAGGTGAGCGATTTACACTTTCAGATAATAAGATATGAATATATGCCTTATTATACAGAAGCTCGCAATCACGTCCGGATATACGTGATACTGCACTGGAAAAACTATTACCAAAAATACTATGCTCAATATAATTGTTATCGCTGTTTATATATGACTTTAATTTTATAAAGCCGGCAGTTTTATCTTTCTCCTGTAAATCAAATACAGTTGCAGGATTACTTACATACTCAACACGTTCTTCTAATAAACGTGTAGTGTCTTCAGGTATAATCTGCATAGTATTATTCGACACAGAAGAATAATCCAATGTATCAGGGGTGTCCCCCTCTTTATAGAGTCTAAGGTACAAATCACCATATGTACATAATGAATAAATATGACGCCAAGCATTGCTCTGTATATCTAATACATTAAGTAATCTATTTCCCCAGTCAGCAATAACAGAACTATCAGACTCAACCCAAATAATATTACCGTCACGATTATACTGCGTTGCGTCATCAGCATACATCTCTAAGGCAGCAGATACAATAGGGTCAGTTAGCATTGTTTCAAAAGACTGATAGCGTTCATCTCTATATTTTGATAGTGTTGTAAATTTATCTATATAAGCACTATCAATTATAGAATTATCAGACTGCATTTGAGCATTTGTTATATCATCTTTAGCTGAAGTTACTCCAACTTCAAGTCCTCTATCTGGTACAATAGCTTGTCGTATTCTAAAACCGTGAGCCATTGAATCTCTAATGCCCTCAAATAAGTTCAAATAATTCACCTACTTATACTTACATTCTTATATTTAATATTGTATGTTTTACCAAATTAGTATCCCATCATCTAATGCACGGTCAAATGTTTTTGCTATATCTGCATTAGTCATAGGCGGAGTAGGAGTATTTACAATAGGTTTATTTCTATTAACCGTATTAGTATCTCCTTGTAATGAATTTAATAAATCACTACTGAATTGTTTTATGTATTCATTTGCACCAAATTCGCTATTAGCATTTAATAGCATATCTGTAGTTTCACCAAAGTCATATGCAAATTCTTCACCAAACTGAGATGCCATATAAACTGAACCACAAACCGCATCAGACACATCTTTTGAGTCAATCCCGTCGCTATTGTGGTCCACTCGTCCGTTTGAGTCACGCTCAAGACCAAGTATCTCTTCAGTAAGCAGCTCAGTATCATACATATCAATACGTTCTTCGTATATTGTATTTTTAAAATAATGATATGGCTCACATACTCTAGATGATGTATTTACTCTATCAACTGAAAGCATTTTATAATTATATCCTTTGGCTATCAATTGTTGAGCTAAGTCAGTAGATTGGAAGCTATCGCTTGAAATCATCTTTATATTAAAACCTTGTTCTTTTAACCAATATATAAATTGTCGGTTTTTCTCAAATGAAACTTGGTAGCCTCTAGGAGCTTTAACTGCTACAGAGAAAGCTAATTTAAAATATAATTCTTTTGAAGCAGGTTGACCTTCAATAGGTGGTTTTTTACCAGAAATCCAAGTACCAGCAATACCGGTTTTGTCTCCTGACACAGACATATCTAAATGAATAAACAATGGTTTATATTTCATTATTGGATCTATTTGTGACATATCAAAGAAGTCACTGTATTGTATGTTGTCTCCCGGCGCATTACCAACTTCAATTATTTCACGAGTAAACGGATTTTTACGATTAAGATTTTTAACAGCTTGTAATCTTGAACCTGCGATATATTTTGTTAAATCACTAGATGAAACACCAGCGTAATCACATAGTGCGCGATCAATGTCTTCTTTAAAATTTGCAATATACTCAATAGGCACTTGTAATAAAGTATAACCTTTATCTCTATAAGGTTTTATATCTGCACCAATAGGCACTACTTCAGAAGCTAAAAATCTATTGCCTTGAGCAACCCAGAATTTTTTACCACTATATTCAGTTGATGGTCTTACTTTCCAAACAGGCTCATCTACTATCAGTGTATTTTCTGCATCGTGTTCTAATTTCTTTTTCATGTGTACTTCAAGAAACGATTTATCTGAACGTTTTGATGATGCAAGTACTAACACAGTTGGGTTTTTACCATTATTAGTGAAACGTGTTTTCATACCACCTATAGCAGTATCTATAAGGTCTATCGCTTTACGTTTCTGTTCTTCTATACTTTTATTAGCAATGAAGGAGATCTCATCGCAAAAACAGTTGTGACTACATACATATGACGAATTTGTTTTAACTAGAAAGTTATTATACGGGTTAGCATTTATTACATCATAATATTGTTTTGGTTCAGTTAAAATAACTCTACTAGTTGACTTTATAGTTATATACCCATGAAGTGTGGTCTTTATATCAAAATCAAATAATTCATCATCTTCAGTTAAATACTGAGCTTCTTTATATGAACCATCTTTTAATTTGAATCTGTGTTCAGGCGTACACTTTAATACAGTACTGTCTTCAAGTTCTATTTGATATTCTATATTTGTTTGCTTAGTTGGTTTAACTGTGCACTCATCACTAATCAGCAATTCACCGTTATCATCAATTGAAAATACTTTTATTTTTGAGTCGACTAAATCCTGTATTTTAAATATACCATCAGTTGTAACTATTTCAGTTTCGCCGTCTAAACAAAAGTAAATTGCCTGGCCTATGACGTGTCTAGGCTGAGAACCTACGATAATTTTTATAAAATCAGGCGGATTCCATATCCTATTAGTTCTACCAGTAATAGTACCACGAGCCATAAACCAAGGTGAAGCTTGAACTGTATTTTGGAATTTATTTACACCAATGTCATATGCTAAGTCTTCAGTGATGTTTATAAATGCAAATGCAACTTGCTCTGTAGCTTTTAAGTTTAAATATGAGTATGGATCTTTTAGACACATAAGAACATACATCATATATAAACCTATAGTTACGGCAATTTCAGATTTACCTAAACCACGTGCGCCTGAAAGAATAATATTATTTACAGCTGCACCAGTATTATCTGGAAATATTTCCTTTAACTTGTTTTCCCAAAATGGGAATAATTTACATTTGCCATTAGGTAAGTGCCAGGCTTGGCCTAAATATGCAGGATCTAATACAAACGTTATTATATCTACAGGCTGTTCTTTAAAATCACTTTCATATAAATCATTTAATGTCTGTGAAAAACCTGTATTTGAAAATTCCTCTAATATCTGTAATACTAATTTTTGTTCGTCTTGGCTTAATTCATCAAATTGTTCTTTAGTTATGCTAGATATAGTATTTAAGTTTAAAGCCAATTATTTCACCTACATTAGACATGTTTTTAATATATTGTAACTTTAACCTTGTGACTATTTACTTTTGTAAAATGAAACAATTTGTTTAATTTAGTCTAATTATGGGTTAAAACTTTTACTATGAAAATGAAATTAACTATTTACATTTGTAAATAGATAGATTATAATAATTGTAGAAAATAAAAATTAAGGAGTAATGATTATGTTTTATGTTTACTTAGATAATCCTTACGGTACTGGGCTAATTGGTCAGAGTGAAGACTACAAGGCAGTTAAGAAAATAAAGGAGGATAAAGATAAACAGTGGGAACGAGGTTATCTGTGGCAGACAAGAATAACCAAAACTAGAGAAAAAGAATTCACTTGCTTTGACTAATCACTAAACAAATAATTAAAAAATTAAAACACAAGGAGAAATAAAAATGAAATATTTAATGAATGTGATTATTAGAGATCCAAGCACTGAACCCGGAATGGTTAGCGATATGTTGTTGAAATTTAGATGCTGCTTTATAAGAGATGACGAAGGTTATGGCAAGAAAACTTATTTATCAATAGTTGGAGAAGGTTCAGACAGTTACATTGACTTACGATACGATAGAAATTATCATAGAGGAAAAGAAAAAGAATATCTTGAATACTGGGCTAATAATTATTGGACAGGTAAAAACGGAGCCTGGGAAATTAAAGAATTGGCAATAGAGGAGGCGATAAATTAAATATGAATAAATATTCTATTTATGATTTGCGCAGACACGATGAGCCTATAGTTATTGAGGCACTTACAGCATATAGCGCAATGAAAGAAGTATTTCACTATTCAAAGTTTCAACGTGTAGAGTCATATGAACGATACAACATATTAGTAGTTAATGATGACACTGAGGAAAAATCATATTTCCAATTGATTCAGTAATCCAGTTTGAGCGTAAATAAAAGGTCTCTAGATTTTGTTCTAGAGGCCTTTATTATTTTACATTATTATTTATTCAGCTATTTAATCTAAAGTCATTAGACTTAATTCTAGTGTTAGCTAGATTTTAATCTTCATTTAACTTAGCAGGTAACATCTTAAGTACGTTTTTAAATACACCTTTAGCGTATTTATAATGTTCACGCCAGTAAGCATCGAAGTCTTCAAAATTAGCTATGTCTTTGTCAATGTAGTCTCTCTTAATTCTTTTTAAAGATTTAAAAGCAAAAGCGCGTTCTTTTTCTGATAAATCTTTATTTTTAATAGCATCACAAAATTGCGTAATTTGGCTAATAAAGTTTTTATCATCAAGACCTGAAGTAGGAGCTGTAAAGCCAACGCCTAATTCTTCAGTTCTATCATATCTTGATTTAGCTTCGTTAATCTGTACAGATTCTTTAATACTTAATTTCTTCATATTAAAATCAACCTTTCAATTTAATGTTCGTATTTATCTAAACCTAATTCAGATAAAGTTTTATTGCCGCCCTGACGATTTGGTGCTTCTAAACCATGTTGTGCAAGTATGTCAGCAACTTCTTTATCATCTAACAGACGTTCTACTTTCATTGCCCCAGTAATAACCCAAGGTATAGTATCTGGATTAGGATTAGTTCTATAACGATAGAAACCATTTTCTGGTATACGAGGTAATCCAGCTAAACTATGTTGGAATTTACCGTTTTTAGTATAACCTTGTTTCATAGCGTCATCTTGGTAATCTTTTTCCATTACGTACTCACATTCAGCCCAAACAAAGTCCTTAGGAAATTCTTTTTCGCCAGTTTCTTTATTTGTTCTATAGAATTGTTTAGCCAATGGTAAATCGCCTAAGTGCCAGCCTGGTCTGTATGATAATGTTCCAGAACCAATAGATTTAACCTGCTTACGGCCAGTCTTGGACAGGCCAGCAAATTCACCTTCATCAGCTTTAAGCCATACACCAACAGGTGTATCTTCTCCACCAGGATTTGCAACCATAGGCGGATATAATTTACCGTTTTTAACTTTAAACACCTTATAGGCTTTACCAGTAACTTTAGGATTATAATCTGCAGGAGCTAATGATTCTTCAATATCGAAATCGCTGTCATTTACAAACTCGTCGTCTTCAAGATTTGTAAGCTCATCAACAGTATACGAATCTGCAGCGGCATCTTCAATATTAAGTTTATAACCATGTTCGTTTTCAGCATAATTATAATCTACATTTTTAGTAAATATTTTACCTATAATGTCAAACATAACATCAGACTGACTGCGTGAGAAATAAGCAGTAATTTTAGTGCAAGCTTTGTTCATTGAAAAATCTATGCCACGTAAACGTAGTTCTTTTTCAATTTCAGCAATGTCAGGATTTAACATCTCTTTAGTTACAGGCTCATCAGCAAGTTCATCTGATTGTATATCAGTATCGAAATCTTCAGTTGCTTTAACTGTCTTAGCTATCGTATCTAAGTCTTTGTTTATAGACTCATCTTGAGGTATTCTATAAATCTGAACAAATGAGTCAAATACTTCAATATCTAAAGTATTAGATATAAATTCAACTGAATGTACGCCAGCCTCAGTATGATCTTCTCTATTAAATTCTTTACGCTTGTCGAAGTAGCCAATTATACGATCTTTATCTAAACCTGATATATCCACAGTGTAGGCATTTTCACGACCTACATTTTTTAACTTGTCGAATAAGCCATGCTCATATCCCATTTTAATCATATCAACTATTGAAGTTGAATTCGTGGGCTGTTCAAGTTGAGGCGCAGCTTCAGTTAAACCAGTAGACTTGTCATTATACTCATTAGCTAAAGCAGTCATAGCATACTTTTCGCCTTTTTGTAACCAAACACCAGTTTTAATATTATATATACCATAAATGTTATCCTTATACGGTCTGACTTCAAATACTGGTTTGTCTTCATTTTCAGACGATTCGTTTAACCATTTGTCTGAACCGTCAATAGAAAAGAATGACCAATATGGTGTCTTGCTATTACTATAGTCATCATCTGTTCTATCAATAACTACGAATCCAACTTTTTTAGCTTTAGCTTCGCCTAGTCTACGATCACCTTTAGTTTTAAACTTAACTAAAAATACATTGTCTGTATCAGCTTTCATTTGCGCATCTATGTCAACATACTTTTCAATCTGATTTGCTGATAATTTTTTGGCCGACTTAAATAACTGTTTAATTTCAGTTTCGGCAGATGCAGATGATTTATTATCAATCCAGTCTTTAGCTGCTTCTTCAGTATCAAAATCAGCATCTTCAACACCAGATGGAGTAATAACTACTTTCTTATCATCAACATCTTTTATTTTGTAACCACGATAAGGTTTAATAGCTTCATATGCATAATCTTTATAAGGTGTTAATTTTAAACCTCCGTTAAATGCAGGTGTGCCAGCAAACTCAGAACCGCACTCATCACAAATATATAAATCATCATTTTCATTTTCATATACCTTGTATACAGTACGGTTATGACAACTTGGGCACATATGAGCTACATTCATTTCATTAGCCATATATGCTATCCTCCTAAATTTATTCTATCTCAGTACCTGTAGAAGAACCCTCAACAGTTCCATCAATAATAAAATCTGGATCATCTGCTAAGGAGTCATCATATACTTTATTTTCAGTTTTATCGTTAAATAACGGTTCATACTTAGTTCCGTTGTCTTTAATGTACTTATAGTACTCTTTTGTATCAAGTTTAGTTACAGCTTGTGTATATAATTCGGGTATTACGGCGTAAACTTCATTTGCACCAGTAACTAAGTTATATAAGTTGCTTGCAAAATTACTGAGCGTTGAAGTCGAACTAAAAGCTGAAATTATTACGCCTCTGTCACTAAAGCAAGGTTCTTTATCCTTATCAAATACAACAAATATAGTTGTAGGGAATTGACTGTTAGACTCTTTAGGCGCGTAAGGTGTAGGCGTGGGAGTCATAACAGATTCGCAAAATAAATCAAAATACTTTGACATTTATTTATAAAACCCTCTTTCTTAATCTAAATAATCTGCACTTATAATACTATCAACTTGCTTAAGAACTTTACCTGAGTCAACTACATCGTATGTATTTGTTTCAGCCGGATCTTTTGCATAAACTGTTATTTTATTACTCTTAACAGTAATTGCATTAGCTTTGCAATCAAATTTAGGGAATACATTTATGTTTCCACTTGCACAAGTATCAACATCATAAGATCTATTATTTATTGTTGCAGTCTTGCGAATAATATCGCTATATCGATCATCGTCATATTTTAATTCAATGTCCTCGTTAACCGTTATATATGCAGACACATCAACATTTTCTGTATCGTATACCGGCGGGCCACCAGCTGCAGGGTAATTAGGGCCTTGGTCATATCCTATAAAATCAGTATCTACTTCTATAGTAGTACTAAAATCAAAGTCAGCAAAATCTACAGCACTCTGAATAATAGGTTTTATATCACCGTCTAAATCAATTATGCTGTCTATTTTTGCAGACGCCCATAAAGAAACAGTTTGTTCACCTGAATTGCTGTTATCAGTTTCATAGTCATCAAAGGTAAATTTAATGTTTTTTAATTCAGGTTTATTCGATTTGGCTATAGCATCATTTACTTGAGATATTAACTCTTTACATGAATTCTGTATAAAGCTAGTTAAATCATCGTCTACATCATCAAGTATGTCTGATATGAATAAATCTGCGTCAGATTCAAAATCAACATCTAAGTCAGCATTAACGGTTAATAGTATTAAATTACGACTTGATTCGTTTGCTTCTTTAATAAGTAATTTCATTTTAAGTTATTCACCTACTTAAATAATTTAATTCAAATAGTTTTTATAGTCATCCTTAATAGGTTTTCTATATGTAACTGCACGAGGTAAAATATATTTTATAGTTCCATCAGGATTGAGCTTTAATGTAATTATCCAACCACCCATAGAAACACGAATACCTTTACCTGTAGTAAATGGTGTAGCAGATTGGAAACAACCAGTCTGGAAACAATGAACACCTAAATAATATAAGTATTCAAATTTATGATAATGGCCTATACCCATAATTGTAGGCCTGTCTGACTCGTCCATAGACTCAATTATTTTTTGTGGCTTATAGGATAGTGCATATGCTGTACCGTCCCAAGGATGTCTCATCATCATAGATATTTTTGGAGTTATATTAACAGTACAAACATCGCGACCCAAATATATCATATCTTCACGTTTGTCTGCAATCATCTCACCAATGTCTAATCCGCATAATTTTCTAAATGAAGCATCATGATTACCTGTAATAAAATAGGTCTTAACTCCCTCAATTTTTGGATAGACTCTTATTATTTCAGCTATATGTTCATTAGCTCCAATTTTATATAATTCATACTCATGGCCTGGGCGCATTTTTTCACCGTCATCAATATCACCAGTATGATATATTTCAGATACACCGCAGCGTTTGCATTCGTCATAAAATTGATGTAAGTATGTAATCTGAGCGTATTTACTATTTAATTGCGTATCACCCATTAAACCAAATGTAATAGTATCGTCTGAATTATGCCAATCAGTATCAATTATATTTTCAACGTGATTCTCGTATATAGTTTCATGTTTTATTTTCTCAGCAGCCGGTTTTTTCTCTTTATTAGGGTTGCTGACCGAATTATATTTAACTAAATTTTGGAATGCGCGTTGAACTTTTCTACGTTTATTGTCATCAGTACAATTGTCTTCTAACAAGTCATAATGATTATGGAAGAAATCTAAATGAGATTGTATTTTGCCGCTTTTAAATTCTTCTTCAAGAACTGCTAACCAATCATGGTGCATTTTAACACAACCTATCTCTTAAATAAATTTTAAGCCCTCTTTATAGTATTTAATTTTAAATTTTAAAATTTTAGTTTACACTGACTGTGATAACTAATTTAAACTGGTCTGGATTTGATTTATCAGGTATAGATTTAATATTAACGTCATAACCCATAAAATCACCGTAATATAAACGACCCTTTTGTTTAGCGTCCTTTATATTGCTTCCGTGTAAACCGTAAGTTAAAAGCATATCGTCGAGACTATCAGAGACTTTGCTGTAGTAATTGTAAATACCAGTTATAATAACTGTATCGTCATTAGATGATACATTTGTGCCGTCTACAGCAATTGACACTATATTATCAATTAAACGTGATTTTACAGCCTTCTTATTTTCAATAATTTTTATTTTCATGTTTAATAGTCTCCTTATAATTATTTGTCATGATCTGACATCAATTGATTTTCCATACGGATTACACGTTTGTCTAATGAATGTAACTCACTTGACATATTTTTAATTGATTCTTCAACTACCGGAAGTCTACGAGCAAAGTTATTGTGCATACGAACTTCTTCAGTTAAATTTTCTAGACGTTCATTAAATAATGCTTGCTGTGTATCTGCATTTGCCTGCATTTTATCATTAGCAGCTTTATTTGTTTCACGTACACCTTTATATGCAATTATAGCAACGATTACTGAACCGACTAAACTAATCGATGCTGCTATTATGGTAGCGACCCATTCCATAATATTTTACCCCTAACTATGTAAATTATTTTGTTTATTTGATAAATCTCGATAATTCAACAGTTATAAAATTATAGTCGCCGCTCTTTACTTCAGATACCAGTTTATCAAACCAAGCACCATCGTCTTCATCATATTTTTCATCGATCATAGACATTAAATTGGACTTAACTTGATATGCTGCGCCAATGTCGATAGAATGTTCTTCAGCTTCAGTATTGATTTGATCTATTAACATCTCTTCATCAGATGAGCTATTAAGATTAGTTCTCTCCAAGAATTCTTTATATTTATCTTTACTGTTTGAAGATTTATTTTTATATTTATCATTCTTATCAGCATCAGTTTCTTTGTAATTAGATTGCTTTTTAAAATCACTAATTACACGGTTAAACATACTTTTATAATCATAGCTAGTCCATTCATCAAAATCTACAAGTTTAACCTTTTGCGTAGACTTTAAGTCTAAATCATTTACATGTGAAGCAACTTCATACTGAACGTACGGCCCAGATTTTAATATTGAAATTTTCACGTATAATTTAGTTTGACTAGTTAATCTTTTTGGTATACTGAAAGTACCGCTTTTATTGAAATATCTGGGTTCTTGGCCCTTTATTGTATCTGGGTCAAATTCAGATAAACTATAATCATATTTAACATTGTTGACTTCAAGCCATCTATGTACATCATCACGTATTTGAACCATTGCTGGTAATTCTTTAACTACGTCTGACATAGATTTTGGTTTAGTTTCATTTATAACCATGTCTTGCGCACCTCAACAGTACATGTACAATAAGCCAGTCTACTAACTTAGTTAGCAAACTGGCGTCTTGGTTGTTTATAATTCAATTCCTTAGTCCAATAACGAACTATAGAATCTATTTCGCTTAAAACATCAGAAGATAAATCTTCAATGTTATATATAGATTTAACTGCGTCTATATAATTTGTTATGTTTTCAGTTATAGCATTAAGTACAAATTCTCTATTTAACATTTTACCGTCGTTAACATTTATAATTTGTTTACCTAATGATAAACACATAACTGCTGGATTATATACTGGGCAGCCAAGCTCTAAACTTAGCTCAGCTAACATGTCTAAGTCCTCAGATGCTTTTTCTGCATAAGCTAATGTAATATTGTGCAGTTCATCAAAATGTTCACCAGCGACGTTCCAGTGTAATGTTTTCATATTGCACAGTAACATATTAGCTGCACATGCGGCATTACATATTGCGCTAAATTTATTATTAGTTATCGCATTAGCATCAGCCTCAGGTTCATTATCAGCATTAACATCATCTGTAGTTGTAGCGTCAGCAGTTTCAACTGGGTCACTATTTTCTGTAGGTTCTTCATCAACAGCATCTTCATTAAGTTGTTCAGTATCATCAGTATTTTCATCTTTAGGTTTACGTCTGTCTGATTCAGGCACATACTCCCAAGCGTCTAATACTTTACCGTCTTCATTAACTAATACAGCTTTAGAGAAGAAATCATCGTTGTCACGTTTAAGATCATCAATGTATTCTTGGGCTTGTTTAATATCATTAAACTCAACAGCTTCATTCTCACCATCATCTGCACGTGTCAAAACAACTGAAAATATATCACCAAACATTTGGCGCATAGAATCCTCAGTGTCTTCATTTACAGATTCTTCAACTGCAGTTACAATATCGTCTTCAGCTACAGTTGTATCTTCTCCATTGTAATAATCATCTACATAAGCAATTACATCATCTATATTGTCACATTGATTTTCAGGGGTAACATTAACAAAAACAGTATCTTGCGTGTCCGGTTGAATAGTATCGTCTTTCGGACCTTTAACAACATATACACCTAAATCTGAGTCAAATATAAATACAAAGTCTTTATAGTTTTCACATAAAGATTTGCTATATGATTTAATAGTTTCCTTGCTCATTTTTACACCCCTCTTCTAATTCAGAAATAATATTTTCAATGCCAGCTATAAGTTTATCTACAGCAGGATTTAAAACATCAATACTCGATTGACTTAATATATCTTTAAGCTTCAATTTATATTCGCTTAATTTTGCAATTATAAATTCAAATTGCTTAATTGAATCTCGAGCGTTAAAGTCATCGTTTTCAATCATGTCAATGTTATTATAAAAACTTGAATATAAAGAATACCAATCTCTATAATATTGATTGCTAAGAGGCTGTCTAGACAATGCACTCTTATATAAAAACCACTGATAATTAAGTGGTGTCTCTATATCAACTATTTGAGATTTTAAATCTTCATTTATATTTTCTTTTATAATCAAATTAGTTCACCAACCTTAAAGATTAGTTAGTCTTTAATTCCGATTTAATATCCTTCAATACTTCAAGTATTTTTGAATATTTTTCAGCGTCTTTAAGAGCGGTGCAAGCTTGGCTTATACCGCTGCAAGCTAAATCAATGTAATCAGTTTTAGCTGGTACAGATACAGACTCTTTAGCTTTCTTTTTATCCTTATCAGCTTCTTTAGCTAAATCTTCTTCAAAATCAGCTAAGTCTTCAGCTACACCATATAAACCAGCAACTAAACCAATAACAATTGAACGATTGTTTACATCGTCTGCATCGAACATATCTACAAGATTATTGCTTCTTGTTGCTAAATCTAAGACAGCCATTTTTAAATCAGCTATAGACTTTATATCACCAGTTGAAGTAGACTCATCAGTTATAGGTTCAGCATTAGCTTCAGACTCAGATGTACCTACATCACTTAATATAATTTCTTTATCTGGGTCTTTATCGTTGCCGCTTATAATGTCATCGTCTTCAGCATCTTCAGTAACAGGTACTTTAATTTGACTGCTGCTATCGTACATGTCAACAACTTCTTTAAGTTTATCTAATGTAGTTGTTTCATCAGCATACTTTTCATTTACTGAGTATAACGTTTTACCTGAACGACTAGTCAATTTAGCTTCTAACTGTGTATCAGAACAATGAGCTAAAAGTTTTACATTTTCACCTAAAGCATAAACTTTCATAACTGTATCTGATACTTTACGATTTGAAACTGACTTATGTTCATTTAAAAACTGTTCAATTTGTTTCATTCTAATAAACACCTCATCGTAAATTTCTTTGTGCAAATTTGTTTATCCACATGCGTATAAATTCAGCCCAAGTTCCTTGTGAGTATCCGCGTTTTTCAAGCCAAAATAGATTCTTTTGAAACGAATCATCGAATCTTATATTAGACTGAATACTAACTAACCCATTACGGTGATATGTAACCATGATATAATACTTTCCACCTGAAACGGTAAACTTTACGTATGTTCTAGTGCGTCTAGCAATATTCATAAGATTATATATCTCTTGTTTTGAAATTGGTCGTTTCGGCGAAACCTCTATACTTTGATATGGAGATTCTCTTAATATCATTTGCCGTAAACACCTCAATACACATACAGATTTATTATATTAAATATTGTACTGCACTGAGAGTTTTTACAACGGTAAATTTTACCAAGTTAAACTATCGCTGCATGTATAAAATAAGAGGACCGCGAATGCGATCCTCATTTATTTGTTTAATTATAAATAATTAAATCATTCTATTTACTAAACGCTGAATAGCCGCATAGTTGTAACCAGCAGCAGTTAATCTCTGTTTACGCTGATTACCGTTACCCCACTTACCAGCAATAACCTCACGAGCAATAGCTTCATTTGATTTTTTAGCAGGAGTAGTAGTCTGAGTAGATTTACCAGCTAAACCATTAACTATATTCTGAACAGCAGCGTAATCATAACCTGCAGCTTCAAGGCGAGCCTTACGGTCAGCACCGTTACCCCATTTACCAGCCATAACTTCTTTAGCTATTTCGTCATTAGACTTTTTAGCTGGAGTTGCGGGCTGTGCAGGTGTTGGAGCTGGCGTAGGAGTAGACGTAGTTGACTTAGTGCAAGTAGCTACCTTATCAGCAACAGACTTACCAGCGCAAATATCATTTACAGCGCCCTGAATTTCAGCGTAGTCATATCCAGCTGCAGTAAGATTAGCTTTACGTTGAGCACCGTTGCCCCAACGACCAGCAATTACTTCGCGAGCTAACGTAACTACAGTTTTACCTGAGCTAACGGCTTCATCTGTTTTAGTTTCAGTCTCTGTAGATTTACCCATCTTAGATTTAATAAGATTGAGGAAATTATCCCAACCATACTCGTCAAGGATTCTGTGCGGGCAGTGTTTATGGTTACCATAGTCCTGATGCTTAGATACTTTACTAATATCCCAGCCGTGATCTATAAGTAATTCAGCAGTAAGTTCTGCAGCATTGTCAAGAGCCTTAAGCCAACGATCGCCACCAGATTTTGAATAGCAAATCTCAATAGCGATAGTCTTACGGTTGCCTCTACCATTACCACCATCAGATGCATGCCAACCATTACGGTCAAGCGGTAAACCCTGTACAGCTTGAATATCGTCAACAGCAAAGTGGAAAGAAGTTTCCTTGTTGTTAGAAATCATATATTTAATTTCATTTACAGCAGGAGCGTCATTAGCTGTATTATGAATGCAGATGCCTTCTGCTTCCATGGAATACGGACATTTAATATTATATTTGCTACTTGGGCAAAGCATTTGAACAATTTTCATTATTCATCATCCCCCTTATCAGCGTCGTTATTGTCTTTAAATTTCTTTATGTCTTTTTCATCAGCCATAGCGTCAGTATATTCTATAACTTCAATTTCGAACATAATTAAATTTCCTCCTCATCATTTTCATCTTCGTCTTTAGCTGGCTCAGACTTCTTAGGTGATGTATAAGATAATGCATTTGTACTATCTCCAAGACCTGCAGTAGTAGGATCGTTAAACGCACCAATAAGTGCCATTATAACAGATACTATCATGTACGGATTTTGAATGAGGTCCATAAATGCATCAGCTACAGCTTTCCAGCTTGTGAGTGTATCAGTGGACACACCCATAGCAGCAAAGATAACGCCTAACAAACCAATCCAGAAATACGGGTTTTTTGCGCGAACCTTAAAGTTCAGTTTCATGTGACATCACATACCTTTCTAAAATTTTTATGCGCACAGTATATATAAAATCAGTGAAGATCACTGATGAATTGTAGAATAGTTTTAGTTTCTTGTAGAATGAATTCTGGGAATGACCCTGAATTAACCATCATCTTTTTAGATAATTCTTCTACAAGTGAAATAATAAACTCATCGTCGCAGTAATCTTCACCTATATGATAAGATAACTCAACCATGCAATTACAGTAAAATACAAATTTACTAAAACCTAATTCTTTTTCGACAGCTAATATATAATCATTCTTTGTTATAACTGAATTATACTTAGTATCAAATTGCTTCTTAATTAAATCAATTTCGTCATCTGCTAATGTACCATGTTGTTTATGACATTGAAAATAATTATCTACTACTGATTTACAACTAGCAATACGTGAATCTCTATTCCCTTTTGTATACGTATTTAAACCTTTAAATGTATAGTATATGAAATTACGTAAAGCTAAATAATTAAATTTTACTTTTAGTCTTGCATCCTTAAGATCCTCTGGGATTATAATTACACAGTTCTTTTTATTCATGTTAAGCCCTCACAAAACATTTTATACATATTATTGTACATTTACATATGCAAAAAAGTAGCCACTCAATAGAGCAGCTACTTAAAAATTTCTATTTACTTATGTAAATTGTTTAACTTAACAGTAAAATATGACGGCTAAAACTAATCCACCGATAACTGTTATAGCTCCACCTAATATCATAGTAAAACTTCTCAATGCTTCAATTGGCTTGTCTACATTGTCAAGATCTTTACTTGTAATGATACTCATACCTATCCACTGTATCATTGCACAAATAATAAACGAGGCTGCACTGGCTAGCATTGAACCTAATCCCCAGAAAATAATAAGTACAATCAAATCTTCCATAATTTAGTTTACTCCTTTGTTTAAATTCTAATATAGTATGCAATTCTGTAAAACTTAGTTAACAGCATTAACTGTTTTATAAATTTTATTTAGTTAATTTTTTGCTTTACTAAAATTGTACTACGACAATCAGAATTACTTCTTGCTTCAACCTTCATTGCATTTAAAAACAAATAAGAATTTGATTTTAAATGTCTTATGCGAAGTCCGCAAGCGTAAATTTCCGTATACTCTACGGTATAAAAATAATTAAAATTTATGCTTTACATTTTAAACCTTCATTAAGAATGTTTATTGCTGCATTTATGTCTCTATCAAGATTAGTATTACAATTTGAGCAAATCCAATTTCTATCTTTAAGAGTTAAATCTTGATTTACATATCCACAAATATTACATGTTTTTGTACTTGGGAAAAATCTATCAACTTTAACTAACTGTTTATTATACCAATCACATTTATAAGTTAACATGTCTATAAACATTGACCAAGATACATCAGATATACTTTTTGCTAATTTGTGGTTTTTAAGTAAACCTTCAACATTTAAGTTTTCAGTACAAATTATATCATACTGTTTAATTATTGATACTGATAATTTTTGTAGAAAATCATTTCGTTGATTAGCTACGTGTTCGCTTAACTTTGCTATTTTATGTTTAGCTTTATTATAATTTGAACTACCTCTTGTTTTTCGAGAGAGTTCTCTTTGTAATTTAGCTAATTTATTTTGACTTTTAACAAAGTATTTAGGGTTATTTATTTTTAAACCTTCACTAGTTATAATAAAGTGCTTAAGTCCTAAATCAATACCTACGTTTTTACCTGTATGCTCAAACGATTTATCGTTGTCGCATTCAACTAATACTGATACAAAATATTTATCTGAACGAGTTCTAGTAATAACTGCAGATTTTATTTTATAATTGTTAGGTGGTAATCTATCAATTTTAATTTTAACTTTACCTAATTTTCTTAAGGATATAAAATTATCTGCAATTTTTATACTGCCTATATTAGTAGTTTTATAAGACCACTTACATTTCTTTTTACGTTTAAACTTTGGAAAACCAAATTTAATATTTTTATTTTTCTTTTTAATTCTATTAAAGAATTGATCATAAGCATTGTCTAAAGACATTAAAGATTGTTGTAATGCTTGAGAATCAGCTAGTTTTAACCAACTATATTGATCTAACTTTTTAAGTTTACTCAAATTATATATGCAGTCATATGTGCTTAGTTTTTGATTATCATTTATATAAGCACTTATTCTTTTGTTCAAATAATAGTTATAAACAAAACGACTAGCATCTATATTTTGTTTTATAAGTTTTATCTGTGATTTATTGGGATAAATTCTATACTTATAACCTTTAAGCATTATAGTTTAATTTTTCACCACACTTAAACAAACAAAATAAAATAAAAACGTTAGCAATAATGTAAATAGTACGAGTAAATACATTATACACTAACGTTATAAAATAAGATAAATAATTATCTTATATTATTTTATTTAGAACTAAACAGGCGTAAATCTCGTACATTTACAAATTTTATTGTAACTTTTAAGCCGTAAAAATTTATAAAACTGTAAATTAAATTTATAAGTTTATATATTTACTTAAATATTATATACATTCTATTTACAAATGTAAATAGTTATACGATAAAAATATGTACAAATTTAATGATATAAATTTGTACACAATTTAATTACCTTATTAGTGACAATTTGTGTCAAAATCATTCTGACTAATGTCAACTAACTCTGGATCCCACATTTCTTTGCACTTAGCTATACAGTCGTCTTTACTTATGAATACAGCTTCGCCGTAACGATTTAATACTAAAGATACATAAGGCGAATCAATATGGAACCAAAATGGATGTGCATATCCACTGGGTTTACATTCTTTATCATAAAACTCACATGTTGAACACTGTTCAGTAAATGATGCAGTACAACCTTTAGGCACTTTATCAATTTTCTTTTTGTCTGTAAACTCTCTGCAAGGATTTACTAAGTAAAGTTGTACGGGCGGTTTTACTGGTAACTTAATATACAAATCAGATGTTTTATACTCAAATAGTTCATCAAGAATTTTAGTCATTATCGGTAAGTCATTATCAGAAATAGAATTTATGAATTTGGTAAAATCAGATTGACTTACATCTTTAGGTAGTATACTTACATATTTATCCAAATTATTTAGAATTCCCATAGCTAAGTTTACCCCTCACTTCTGACGACAGTAAAATCAGATGCATCATTTTTAAGAGCCTCTATTTTGCTCAAGTAATTATCAGCTTTGTGTTTATATAGTGTGTATGATTTGTTTAAATATGATTTAGTTAAACTGATAAATTCTTCAATTTTAAATTCATCTTCAGTTTTAAATGTATAATAAACAATGCCGTCTTTTCGAATTAAAAGTGTGTCTAACTGTTTTCCACTTATACTAAAAAGTCTATTCTTAATATAATAAAAATCATTAACTTGTTTAACATCCTTATAGGTGCAGATGTTTATTTTATTTGGATTGAAATTTAGTTTAAATTCGCGTAACATAAAAGTAAAGCCCTCTTTCAAATATATATAAAACTGTTTACAAAAGTAAACAATGTAATTTTTAGTTTCGCAGATACACTATTGCATACCTGCGAATCTTATATATAAAACCCTCGTCAGCCGAATTAAACCAGCAAATCTAATAGTTTACCAAGTTTAACCGCATCGAACTGAACATCACCTATCATAATAGAACTGGTAAAATTGATATTTGCATTAACCCAAGAACCAGTAACTTCAGTTATTCCTGTTTTATCTGTAACATTTACGTTTTCGTCCCAGTAATATAAATATGTGGCATGAGATGTTTTCGTCTTACCGTTTACATCTAAAGCATCAAATTCGTTTATAATATATAATGATTGACCTTTAGTACCAATTATATTACTACTTAATGCAACCGGGTCAAATATATTAACTTTTACTTCAGTACCTGTACTACTCGTCAATGTTAAAAATCCGTCTACAGATTTTTGTAAAATAACGCCGCTGTTACCTACTAAGTCATAACCCTTAAATAGTAAATAAGGTACTGAATTTCTGTCTTTATCTGGTGAAGGAGTAGACGTATGAACAAAATATAAATCACTAGTACTTATCTTTTGTTCAGCAGGAACATCTTGATCTTTATTTTTAACCAGTATTTTATAATCTTCTAGAGTTAAATCATGAAACATAACGCTCATAGTATATATCGCAACCTTTCATATTCGTATGTATATACTATTTATTGTCCCAAGTGCGGGATTACTTAACTGGCTTATTAGTGTACTGCTCACATGTAGATTTATTAGATTTAATTTTACCAGTAATTAAACATTGGCAAGTATTCTTCATTCGTCTACCTTTTGTACAAGTTGCGCACATTCTATTCTTTTTGTTAAAAGGACATTTAAGTTTATGTTCCTTGTATTCAATCTTGCTAAATTCTATACCACAAAATTTACAAACCTTAGTAGATGAAAACATAATATATAATCTCTCCTAAATTTTATTTACAAATGTTATTGTATCACTATTTACAAAAGTAAACATTAACTCATTTATTTTTACTTGCTGACCAGCGCATATTATAAATGGCTTTCTTTGCTTGCTTTGCATTCGCAAAACCATACTTGTATGCCCAGTCGTCTTCATTCATTTTTGATTTGTCATCAAAAAATTGTTGACGTAATTCATCAGTCCAAGAACCATTCATTTTTCTAACAGGTTTAATTTTAGTATCAACTGAGTTGTCAGATGTCTTAGGTGTATAAGCTATAACTCCTCGTTTAACTTTTGTATCAGATGTATCATGTTTACTGTAATCAACTACACCTCTGTCATTTACATCAGTTATAGTTGAAACGATAGGCGCATTATCAGATAACTGTGCAGACTGCTTAATAGTCATATCGTCGTACTGCTCCTTAAGTTTAACATATGTCTGTTCTAAGCTACGCGCAACATCTGCAACAATTTTATTTGAGTCCTGTTCAGCCATAAGCTGATTGTATTTTACTGTTGCGATACTTTCAACTACATTTTTAATATCTGATAGTGAAACACTGCAATGTACTTTAGGAGAATAGTCACATGAAGCATTAAATCTGTCAAGAATAGCCTCAACAACTTCGTCTGTAACTGAATACATATAATACACTAAATCAGTTTTATCAACATTAAATATCTGTGAACATATAACTGACCTAGTTACACCATCAGGACATTTAATTTTAATATTAACATATTTATCATTTGTTGTTGAAGTAAAGCTTGCACACGTTACGAGACTGCTTGTAGCATTACCTAAATTACTCGATAAAATTATAACTGGGTGGCCGGATGTATTTATGGATGATTTAAAACCTATTCTATTTAAGGTATTATTTATTTTACGTGTAGACCACACTTGCCCTCGCATAAATTTTTGCGTGTCATAAATTTTTTCTTCCATTTTTATTTCTCCTCATTTTTATATTTTGATTTAAGATGCTTTGCAAACTGCTGAACATATCTTGGTGTTAATACATGATGACTTGTTTCTATTTTCCATTCACTTAAATCAACAACCCAATTTTGATATTTAGATAAATCTATATACTGAGATAAATCTTCAGCCTCTTTAGCTTCTCTGTCTTTAACGAAAGCGAGCATCTTATTCAAATACGGAATTAGATAATTAAAGTTAATCTTTTTACCACCAATATACTGTGAACCAATTTTCTTAGTGCATATAATATATTTTATCCACTCAGAATTTAATAATTCAACATTGATATATTCATCTTTATCTAATTGGAAGTTAACTCTTGCTTCACGTTTACGCGGGGTATATCTACCTCCACTGTAAACATACTGACCATCAGAATACTGTTTAACTACACTAACATAATAACTCGGCTTAAGATCGAACTCAATTCTACTTTCGTCAAATTCATAATTGCGTTTTATGCAAATATCTTTAGCTTTCTGTATCATAGTTTCTTTAGTATCGTTATTAGTAAAGTATAGTCTAAAGTCATCTGCTACGTCAATATCAATGTCTTCATTAGTGTTTATGTTATAGCGCGTTTCTTTATGAGTAGTTCCTACAGTATAACTAAGAACCGAGTCAACGTAGTCCATACAGTTTATCTTGTAGATAGTTTTGTCAGATATTGAAGCATCTCGTGTAATGTTTCTATCACCACGGCCTCTAACATTTTCCCATGCACCGTTACCCCACTTATTATACTTCTCAGGCCAAATGTGCTGTACAGTTATAACGCTATCGCCAACTTTAACATTAGCGTTAACTCTGTCAATAATATCAGACAGTGTACCAAATCTGTTATCTTCAATCCAACCGTCTGAAGTTGAATATATAACATAATCATTTGGGGAATAAATATTATAACCTTCAGGTATAGTAAATATAGGTTCACGACCATCAATTTTAGACATAGCGCTAAGTAAAATTGAAAATATAAAATAGCGTGAAGCAATTTCATTTTTACTCGACTGCTCATCTTTATGATAGTCTGCTTCGTCTTCAGTATAAGTAGAAATTCCCGGTACATAAAACATATCGTCTTTAATGTCTATTTTATCATCGTCAGTCCAACAAACCCAAAGATTTTCACCGTTACGTATCAGTATACCTATTTCATTTGCATGATCTATTTCATATTCCTGTAAAATATTTCCATACGCTTCATTCTGAAAATAACCTACATTATCGTGTTTAAGTCTAACTAATCCTACACATTTATTAGCTGGGCAGAAGCAGTTAAATACATCGTCACGATTAGCGATAAGTTTTTCAAAATATTTTTCGTTTCCAAAATCTATATTGTAGAACGAAACTATTTTACTCATTTCTTCATCTAAGTATCTTAACTTTTGCAGCATTACTAAAGGTTCAGTTTCGGCACAAGATTTACCCTTACGCAACTGAACAAAATTAACTACTTCACCAGTATAGCAACGAATAGCATAAATTTCAGTATCAAGCATAAACATTTGATGTTCTAATTGCTGTTTTATTTCGGCAAATTTAGATTTTGTTTTTTCAAGTTCATCAAGCATTGATTGTTGACGACGCTGTAATTCAGCTTGCTTTTGATTTATTTCTTCCTGCAGTTTAGCCAATTCATCAACTTTACAATCTTCAATGTCCTTAATGTTTTGATGCAGCTTAGTCTTTTCATTATTCAATCTATTTTCAGCTAACTTCAAATCGTTTTTAGACACGTCAGATTTAATTAAAGACTCAGTATTGATTATACTATCGCCTTTGATAGCCTTCAATTCACTTGTACCTATGCTGGAATAATCATTTAATAATTTATATGTTACACAGTTAAACGAAACTGGAACAATTAGATTAAGCGTAGTAATAGAAATAATGTAGAATAATTCAGACACATACTTTAGCTTTATAGATTGATTGAATGTTTTACAGTAGTTATATCTGTCATTTATATAAGATATGAATTCTTTAGACAGCGATATAAAGTTAGACTTACACTTATTTATGTCTCTGCAATCCCAAGGTCTAAGTTCTCTTGTATAAATTTTAACTATATCAAAGTACTTATTATACAGTTCGCGATTACTGTCAATACTACCCCATTCGTTCAAAAAGGCTATAAAATCAAACCCAATGTCTGAGGCATACAACTCAGCATATTTATTTATGTCGAAACTTGTGACTATACCGATAGTTGGTAAATTTACATATTTAGAGTTCATATTCTGCACCTTCATTTAATCTAATGTAGCAAGGTAAATATTCTGTATATACACTACCATCATCACTCATAAGCAAAATCTTATAGGGATTACGTAAACCTTTAATTAGTGTAGGTGAGCATACGTGTTCTATATGGATTACGTTGCAACTGCCGTACTTACTCATGAGATTATTTAAAATTGCGGCATAGGTTTCAAGTTTAGTGTATTCTATTTTATTGGCCATAATCTTTACCTCTTAATCTTTATAGATATGTACATCTCTTGTTATAATTAAATATAGACCGATAGGAATAAATATCACTGCAGGTGTACCTTCGTCTAATACAAATAAAAGAAATAGAGATATTAGAATTAAAGATAAACCTATAAGTTTTTGCTTCACATGAATATTCAAATTGCATAACCTATTTAATATTGACTTCATAACTGTATACTTCCTTAGTTTAAATTTTGCTTTTGCATTTTACATTATTTATTATATCCTGTCTATTTACATTTGTAAATAGTAAAGTGGTGAAAATAATAGCCAAACATCCGTGTAGACATTTGGCTATAGTTTACAAAGTATTAAATTTTATAGTGAAATTAGAATGGGAATTGCGGAACTTCTAGTCTATAAACTTCATCAGTATTAAGAATTTGACCGCCTGATGCAGTAGTATTAGTACCCTTTAAAACACCAGAGCAACCTTTACCAATATAAGTAGTAGAATTCGGGTCATTTCTAAATCCGTATCTATTATATGAGTTGCTGAAAAACACTTGTGTGCCTTTCTTAATTTCAGAGGAACCTCTATTATTTAATACGATTGTCCCGCCTGGGTTATATCCTGGTGAAGTACGCAAGCCAACCGTGCAGTTATCGAACCAAGTATCTGTGCCATAACCACAATATGTACCGGCTGCACCTGTATATCTTGACTCATTAGGCTTAACTCTCCAGCAAACATCGCAGTCCATAACATATATTTTAGTACTATTCCATTTTATGCCTTCACTACGACCATTAGTTGCGTCTATAGTCATATCAGGTTTAACTTGTCTTGCGCCGCCTGCAGCATATATTCCACCATGACCAGGACTAGAAACGAAACCGCCTTTAATATAGTTGTAAGAAAAGTTGTCTACTTTTGAACCATCTGGGAAGTATGTACCATTTCTGTTCGTTCCATCTGGTAAGAAATATGTTGTCGATGACAGTGACAGACCATCACGCATACCGTGAGCCTCAATATTAACTACCCAGTTATGCGATCTAGTATTATTCCACATTGCGCCGCATCCGCCATCATATCCAGATGCAGAATTTGCAGAAATGTAGTTATCCTTCCAGTAATTCCAGCTATATTTTATATATGTAGTTGCTGTAGGTGCTAGTAACTGATAATCATAATCTTTAGCTGCATATTGTGTACTATACTTAGATACCCATTGATTATCTATTTGCAGTTTACATCTTTGCACTATAGATTTAATATATTTACCTATAATACCGTACATCTGAGATTGTGACATGTCTAGACTTTGTAAAGTAACTGAGTCCATACATAACATATGCGGCTTACTTGCATCATCAAATGGTTTATAAGCCAGCATAGACGCGTCTCGAGGTGCACACCCGTCCATAAATATACTATAGTATGCCGCTGCATAACTGTCAACAATAGTATTTACTTTGGTTTTGTCGGCTGATGTATTTATTGAGTCTACATGCATTTTAGATTTTGCAAAATCAGCCATATTAACTTTTACATTTATATCTGTGTCCTTCAACATCATGTCTGTGTTGGCTGCATAAATTAAACCGTCATAGTCATATTCATTTACAGTTATAGGACCAAAGTTTACTTGACCTGACTGTGAATTACAGTATAATACTAAACTTAAATACTCATTGTCTCCAGATTCAACAAAAAACGGACCCCAAGCCCATGCCGCAGTGTTTATGTAAGTATCAGCTGCAGTACTTGCCTGTTTATAATATCCAGCTCGGTTAGCACTTGATTGAGCTACTTTACTAGTAGTACGTAATTTTTTATCATAAGCAATTTGATCTACACTGGTAATATTTCCAGCAAATATGCCAAACCAAGAATCTTTTAAATCTGCAGATGATATGCCTGCGTATTTACGGTGTATAGTTAAACCATACACTTTATTAGGTGTAACTTTAAATACTTGACGTATAGCTACAGGTTTATCTTGGTCAACAGTTTTAGATAATTTGATTGAACGTTCATGCACTCTAGGATTAGCTGTATCATTGAGTGTGCTATTTGATGCATTACTTCCTATTAAGTTTTTCCAAACATTAAGTTCTGGTTCAAGTGTGTCTAATTCATCAATATCAGTTAATTCTTGATCTTCAATCAATTCATCATACATTACTACGCCTTCATTGTAATATTTAGCGTTAAGTTTAGTATTATTGAATATTACATTATAATTATCATTACAGTTTATAACAGCTTCACGTGCAAGCTTTACACCAGTAGATTCATCATCAGCGCATATACTAATATTGCATGTGTCAAATACAAGTATATTTTGGCCATATATAGATTCATTATTACCATGCTCGTATTTATTTATATTTTCAAGATTTGATTTTTCACAAATATGAAGTCTACCATACTCGTCAAAATATAAATTCATATCATAGAAAATCAAATCAGTATCTATAACTATCTTATTTTTAATGGTTAAGTACTTGCGCTTATTTTTATCTAAGCCAAGTTGTGATATGACCGGCTTACCATCAATGAATGATAAAATGAAATGGTCTTCATCTATATCATTTACAGACTCATCAGCATGTGTGTATGATTTATTATTTATGTCAATAAGACAAGCTTCAAAATCTTCATTTTTGTATAAATAGAAGTTAGATTTATCGAATGTTGCAAATTCAAATAAACTTTGACCTTGCAATCTTAAAATATCTAAATCATACATTTCAGATTTAAACACAGTGTCAAATGCAACCTCAGCAGTTAAACACAATACACTTAAATTACGTGTACTACGTTTTACTGATAATTTTCCGAACATTACCTGCGCTTCTTTATCGTCTAAAATAGCAAAAGTCCCGCCTTCAATATTAAATACAAATTTATATAATGTATTTTTAATGTAAGCTATTGTAGAAGAGTCTAAATCAAAGTCTGAAGTAATGTATGCAGTGAATGCGCCATCTAAATTGTATAAAATAAATTTACCATTTTGAACTTTGTCTGAATCATATTTAAAATCAGCTAAATTAAGCATATCATCTACATCAGTATACTTATTTGCTACTATAGCGTGCTTAGCTAAATGAGATTTAAAAAAGCTAACTATTTTATCTTTATTATTTAATAAAGTATTCATGTTACACTCCAATTATAAAATCATAAATTTTAAATTAAATTTTTATAAAAATCAAATTATGTTGATTTTTACTGGGTTTAACACTAAACCCTGTACTTCCTGGCATTCTTTGAATGCATCAGAAGATACTTGCTTTAATATTTGTAATGAAGCATTTATATCAGCATTAACTAATACACCTGTATTGGTTTTAAATAAACCTCTGTATATACGTCTATCTTTATTATAAAATTCAGCTGTAGCTAATTCATTATCAAAGAAAGACGTACCTGATGTATATGCTTCATTTACAGTAATAAGTTCTATACCTAAACTTTCAGCCTTATACTTTAACTTCTCAATAAAAGATAAATATGGAATTTGAACAAAAGTTTGATTTACTAATTTATTAAGTTTACTTTTATTCTTCCAAGATTTATTATATCCGATTATGATTTTAGACACATAATTTTCATTTGCATATTTAATAATATAACTGGATATTTTATGTATAGCATCGTGCATTTTGAAATGTCTTTTATTATGAAGTCTCTGTATTCGTTTGGTTGTATCTAACTTATTTACAGTTTTAGCTAAACTTTGGTATTTGGCCAATTGTTTATTATAATACTTGTTCATTGACTTTAAGCCGTTGCCATTTACAATAATTGGCTTTAAGCCAAAATTATTAGTAATAGCTGCAAAGTTACTTATTCCTAAATCAATAGACAAGTATCTTTTATTATCTAATCTGGGTTTAACTTCTTTATCAATTTTATAAACTACTTCAACAATCAAATAATTTAATTTCGGTACAATTCTAACTTGTTGTAATTTACTACAACTGTCGATTTTAGTTTTAATTTTAAAGTGATTAAAACATTTAGGAAATTTTATATAACTATCAATAAGTTTACAATTTTGATTTGTTAAAGTTAAAATTAAATATCCGTCTTTAGATAAATACTTGGGTAAATTAGGTTTACCTAAATATTTACCTTTATTCTTTTTATAGTCTTTTACAGATTTAAAGAATGATGACCAAGATTTATCTAACAACTTTAATGTTTGTTGCGCGCACTGAGCTGTAGGCATACATTTATAATCTGGGTAGTCTAAATCAGATTTACATAAATTATTAAGTTCATTGTATCTAAGCCAGTTATTGTTTTTGATAAATTCTTGTCTAACTATAAAGTTAGCGTGATTATATAAATTCTTAGACAAATGACAAAAATCTAATAGCATTGTATAGTATTCTGATTTTGGTTTAATTACATGTTGTTCTACTTTAGTCATAGTCCTTATCGTTTAGTACTTCTTTAATTTTATTGACTCTACGTTTAGAGTATAATTTCATTGAATAGCAATGCAATAAACTAATAATTTCCTCGAATATTTCTTCACTGTCTAATTTAGTAGAACCTATTTCGCTCATAACAATTATCTCACAACCAAAATGTTCAAACAGATGCTTAAACATATTAAAACCTACACGAGATAATCTATCTTTATATGTTATGATAACGGTTTTAACTTTTTTGTCTAAAATTTCGTCTAACATAGTAAAGAAAGATTTTCTTTTTTCAAAATCAATACCACTTGCAATATCAGTATAAATTGCATTTATGCATATACCATTCTGAAAACAAAAATTTTTTAACAGCGAAACTTGATTGTCTAAGTCTGCTTTTTGTTTTTGTGTAGAAACTCTAGCATATAAACAAACTTTACGCGGCAAATCATGATTTAACAATGCATACACAGAGTCATCATCATATTCATATCTACCATTAAATAATTTTGTAGCTTTAATTCTACCATCATTCACATAATTCATTAAAGTAGTTCTAGAAACATTTAAAATACTTAATGCTTTTTTAGCATTCATTTTTATCACCTCTACAATCTATTGTATAGTTTAAGTGTAAAAATTAAAAAATTTATAAAAAAGTTAATGTTGTTGATCTAATTTTATAAAACTACATTCTATATAAATGTATTTACCTCCTTAACTCTAAATTGTTAAATTAAGCAATGAAATTACTTTCATTAGGTTTATTTTTAAAGTAACCATCAATGTCAACATTAAACATAGCGCAATTATTAAAATCAATTAGACTATCAGTTTTATCAGATGCGCGTTTACTTATTTGACAATTTAATAATTGACAGTATTCAAATAGTATGTCAGCGACCATAAATCTAATTACACTATTTATAAAAGAGCAATTATAAAAATTACCTTTAAGCCTATCATATTCAGTGTCTGCAGTAGCTCTAAAATTAACATTATTAAATACTGTATTATACGCATGTATGCAGTGATTGTCAAATGTAACTGTACCTAATAAGTCGCAGTTAATTAAAGTTGTACAACTGTCTATAGGTCCGAGGTTCGATGCTTTGATGTTTATAAGAGTTAAACTTTTAGCTTTAACATTTAGCTGTTCGCCCACAATTTCTGATTTAACTGCATCACTACTAACAATAGTTAAACTATGTTTATAGTCAATTGCACCTACATTATACTTTATAGGCATATGCAAATAAACAATCATACTATCATCAGTTTTTGTCAAAGATAAATAAGCTTCACTTAATACATTTGTAGTTTGTAAATTCTCAACATCGTTAGCTTCGAATTTATCAATAATTTGCGCTAAGTTGTATGTGCTTAAATTGCTACTAACAAGGTGTATAGATTTACTTGGTACGCCTTTTGGTATATCAATCGTAAATTTAGGCATACACTCAAATACGACGTTATATACAGTATTTTCGGCGAAGTAAAGTCCAGTTAAGTCAGTTTCACTTACGGATGAAATTATTTTGCCTTCATCGCCTGAAGTATCTGAGAAACTAGCCCAAGTTATTTTACTGTCACCGGAATAACTAAAGTCATTTAATTCTGACCAAGAAATATTTGATAAATTAGTATCAGTTACAACTAAAGTTGAAAAGTCAAATAAAACTTGCTTATGTTCAGCATCATACAAATTTACGTATTCAAATTTAGCTGACTTAGTTTCATCGCCAGATTTATAGTTAACAGTTCCTATATAGTTACCAGTTTCAGCATTATATTTTAAATACACACTGCGAATGCAATCGTTAGATACACTGTTAGTAGCCTCAATATGAATAGTTAAAGGTTTAGTTTTTAAATCATCATACTTAAAGTGTGGTCTATTATAGTAGGACGTAAATTTGTAATATACACTAGAATGATTTAAGTCTATAAGTTTAAACTTATTTAGTATTTGTTCTATAGGTTCATTAGCGTTAGCTCTTATACCATAATTAGACAAAGCTTTAACTAATTTGTTAGTTTGTTTATACTCTGCGTCACGTAAATTACTGGGTTTACCAGAGTTTTTGTATAAATTAGAATAATATGTTGAATTGTCTAATTCATTGATATGTACATATGGCACTATAGCACACCCCTTCATTAGATAATATTAAGTTATATATTAAATATTGTTACAAAAAATAAGAAAAGTCCCTACATATTGCTAAGTAAGGACCTAAGTTCATTTAGTATACAAATTTAAACTATTTAAGCAAACGTAATTTTTATTGCTTCATTAGCGTCATCATATACCATAGAATATTTATTTGTAGTAATGTTTATAGGTTTGTCTGCAGCTAACGTAGTTGACTCTGTAGTAGTTGTAACTGTACTGAATACATCTTGTTTATTAGATACAGCTGTATCTAATTGACCTTTATTTATTGCATCATTAGTAGCTGTGCCATTAGCCAAATTAGTTATCTTTATAGCAGCCTTATTATTGCTAGATAATTTAACTTCGCTACCTACAATCTGTAATGCATCTGTACCGCTTTGTAAAAGTTTAGTTGATATTTTAGACGCAGTAACACTTCGTACAGTTAAATCTGTAGTTGACGTTAATTTGTCTTGTTTTTTATTTAACTGTGACACGTTTACAGCGTCTGCATCAGATGTACCATTGGCAATACCGGTAAGTGTTACACTAAGATTATCTGTATAATTTTTTAACTCTACTTTGTTTGTATCTTGATGTAATATTATAGCACTCTGTGTACCAGTTGTACCGCCAGACATAATATAGTTTGTATTAAGAAGACTGCTACCACCACCATCATCTAAGCATACAACGTCTGAATTTAGATATAGATAACCACTATTAGTGTCTTTTGTTATGCCCACATGATTTTGTTTAAGATTAAGAGCTACAGTAATAACTTTATTTTGGACCGGATTAGTAGAAGTAGCGCTAAGATCATCATCAACTGTAACAGCTGTACCTCCACCACCTTCAATAGTAATATTACCAGAGCCCAATAAAGATTGACCGTTAATCGTTTTAATATTAGTTCCTGAAACTAAAGTAGCTTGCTTTCCGCTTAAATCAGTTTTAGTCGCGTAGTTGGTTAAGTCAACCATACCAGCAAGTACGTCCCACTTATAAGTAGTACCTGTTGTGTTTACGCAAACAACATTTGTTCCAGCTGGGAATTTTTTACCTGCACCTTCAACGAAATTAGCTGTAGTTGTAAATTCAGTTTCAATATTATATACGAAACCTTCATAAGCTTTACTTGGTGCTGCTAATGCCGAAACGTTAGCAATTGAACCTTTAGCTTTATACACAGAAGAAACTTGTGAAGCAATAGTATCATTTAAGCACTTTCTAATTACTACTGAATTATCAGTTGTACCCTGTACTTGTAATTCTGCATGGCCGTCAAGATATACTTCAAAAGCGTTCTTACGGCTAGTTACATTTATAGTTGATTTACCGTTTTCATCCGTCACAGTTTCATACGTACCGTTACCAATTTCAAATAATGTAGTTTCTTTATTTTCATTGCATAAACCTAAAACGGATTGGAAATGATAATCTGCATTATTGTAATAACCACTGACAAAAGCTGAAGCTGCTTTTGCGTTATTTTTTGTACCGCAAATAAATGTATTATTTCCATAAGCAGTATTATAATTACCCGTTAATAAATCTCTTCGACCATAAGCTTTACAATTTGTGCCGCCTATAATTGCAGAATAACTATCATAGGCAACATTATAGCCGCCGCTAACATGCGATGTAAAACCTAAAGCTCTGTTCCATATACCTTCAGAGTGTGATTGATCACCAGCTGAAGTTTGTAAATTACCAAATACATGTTGTAGTGCAGGTTTGCTATCAGTTACAACTCCCCAGCTTACTGGAATAGTAAATCTCAAATTAGCCAACTTATCGCTATCTGTATTTTCAGGTAAATTATCAACCGTAATTACCTTATCGCTAATAGCAGATATAGTACCTGTCGTTATTTTTCTGGTTATATCAACTAAAGTATTAAAATCAAATAATTCGTAGGCCATGCCAGTAGTAAGACCAGTAGCATCGCCTAAAGTAATTTTCTTATTAGCTACGTCAATAGCCTTAACTTCAAAATAGTTATAACCGGCTTGAGTTTTATAGCCTTCAGCGTGTGTACTATCAGATAAAGCTAAATTAAACTTATAATGATTGTTAAATGTTTCACCACGGTTTACTGTAGCAATACCTACACCTACATGAATTCTAGATGTTTCATCAGGCGCATCAATATAAATATTACCCGTATCCTTAGCTAAAATTAAACTACCCTTTTCAAAGTCAGGCAATTTATATGCAGCAATATCAGTATTATCTTTAGTCTTAGTTCTAGTTAACTTTTCTGTACCCATTTTGATTTGAGCAAGTGTAGTTGTTTTTGTTTCTGCCAAAATAAATTCCCTCCTTAATTAAAATGTAGTTACGTATGTTCGACCGTCGTCTACATATTTTTTAACAGCAATACTAGTATCTGTATTACCTTGCTCCTGCAATTCAGCATAACCTTCTCTATAAACAATAAAGGCGTTTTTACGTGCAGTATCATTATCACCATTACCTACTGCAAAATATGGATACGGTGAAATAGTTGGATCTTTTACATTTTTAGAATACTTACCTATTATGAATTGGTCTATACGAGCTGTATTATAACTACCAAAAACAGTAGCGTTCCAACCAATAGCTGTATTTTTTGTACCAAACGCTACAGAGGCTATGTCTTTTGCAGTATTCTCTAAACCGCCAGTAAACGAATTTTCACCTTGAGCCTCAGTTTTATAGCCGGTAGCTGTAGAATTAGCACCACTCGCAATAGTATTGCTATTTTGCGCATGTGAATTAACATTAGTTGCCTGTGTATTACTGCCTTCAGCATGTGCGTTTCCTAAAGCAGCCAAATTGTTACTACCTTCTACATGGCAAGACTCTCCAACGCTAATACGGTTACTATAGCCTTCAATATGCCCGTATTTAATTTGTGCTGTATCATCATAAACAATAGCATTATTATTCATACCTTCAACATGAGTATATGCTGCTTTTAATACCATGTTGTTGTAACCTTCAACATGTGTTGCTTTAGACTCTGCGTCAATATTATTAGTCAATCCTTCGACATGCGCAGCTTCAGCATCTACAGTATTATTACCACCTTCAGCATGAGCATAGTGACCTTTAACTATGTTTTTAGTACCTTCAACATGCGCACTATAGCCATACATTAAATGCTGTGTTCCCTCAACGTGTGAATTGTCTCCACGATGTTCGTCTATTTTAAAATCAGAACCACTCGGGTCACCGCCTGTACCAGAGCTACCAGTACCAGGTTTGTCTGAAGAACTAACAACGCTTAATATTTTATTCCCTGAACCCTCAACATGAGACGCATAGCCATAAGATTCATTAGTATCGCCTTCAACATGAGACGCTGATGCTCTGGCAACTGTTTTGGTTCCTTCACTGTGAGATTGTTTCCCTGCGGCGTAGGTCTCTTGACCTTCAACATGCGAATAGTCACCTGCTGCTATATTATTTAAACCTTCAGCATGACTCTGTTCACCAGATGAAATATTATTTGCGCCCTCAGCATGTCCATCTACGCCTGATACTGTATTGTGATAACCTTCTGCATGGCCTCTATTAGAAGTTACTACGTTTTCTCCACCTTCAGCATGGGCGCTGTCAGCAGTTGGCCCAGTAGTATTTCTATATCCTTCTACATGAGATGCACTACCTAATGCTACACTATCAGAACCTTCAGAATGCGAATAGTTACCTTTAGCTAATGTACCAGTACCAGTAGACATCGCTCGTTTGCCCTTAGCTTGTGTATTCCCACCAAAAGAAGACGAATAATCACCTAAGGCGCCAATCGTTTCGTCATCAGTTAAGGTCTTATCTAATTTGTAAGCATCAGGATTTTTAGTTTTTATTTTTATTCCTGTATATGAACTGTCTTGAGACTGAGCAAAAGATTCTTTACCTGGGTCTCTATGTAAAGGCAGCCAAGTACGTAATTTTTCTTCAGCACTATTCAGATGAATAGTAATTTTGCTATCATCATTTATAATATAAGCGCAGTCATCGCGTATTTCACTTGTTAATAGATTGTCGAATTCTTTTTTAGTACAACTAACAAATTTTAAATCATATAACTTATATATAGTCTTCATTCTAATGCATCAACTCCTTATGTGTTAATTTATATGCAATCGTTGGGATTAAGCATTAGATGTAACACTGTCACAGCGTAGATCACCTATTTCATCATCTGTGAATGTGCTAGTATCAAATGAGTCTATTGCGCTAATTACAGCAAAACATAAATCACCATTGTCAAAGTCATCATATGAAAGTTCTACTGGTATAGACCAATATGTATAACCAGGATCGTTTACTTCTACATGTCTCATTTCAAATATGTCAATAGACTCACAGCTAATTTGCTTACTAGCTAATGCCTCAGTAACTAAATCAGCCATATCTTGAGCAAAGTGAGCAAAATCAGACCATTCTTTAGCGCCAACTACTAAAGTACCTGACCAAGTAGACATTTTATTTTCACCTAAACTTTCATTAACAGATTCAATAGACAATTCATCAGAGCGAACTTCCTTTAATTTATTCTTAAGTCCATCTAATAAACCGTCATTACGAATTTGTTTAAATATTAAATTACCTTTACCGAATTCACCGTTTACAGCTAAAGAATCTTGTCTCATTAAATATAATTTGTTTATCATAGTTTTAATTTGACCAGCATCTTTAGATATTAAAGCGGCGTTTACTTCTGAACGTGTATCACTAAGTTCAGGCTCAAGTTCTACATTAGGTACTTTTATTTTATGTGGATATTTAATCCACTTATCTCTCATAACTGAGTATATACCGTTTGACATAGTAGCAGAGTTAATATTCTCTACGTAAACTTCTACATCTAGTCCTCTAAATTTAATATCGTAGTCTTTATTAAATTGAGCTTTAGTCGCGTTCATAGCCTGTTGTACAATAGCTTCAGGCGTACCCATGTCATTAAAGTTAGCCACAATATGTACATCTATATCGCTATGCTCATTATAATTAAATGAGGCATTAGAGCCAACTAATTGAATATCTACAACATCTAATTCAATATCTAAATTGGTCCTGAATTCCTCAACTATATCTAATACGTGCTGTTTTACTTCAGGCCAAAGTTTAGATTGCTCGTCCCATAAAACAGGGTTAAGTACATCGTGAACTTCGCCTACAGATAAATTAGATATGTCATTTTTATTTTCTGTCTCAGTTTCAGTAGTCTCAGGCGTAGTATTTTCTTCTTTAATTATTTCAATACTCATTACTGAACAACCTCGTATTCATCTAAATCTATTCTACCAAAATCTTTGAACATTTTATATATTTGATCTGCATCAAGATAGTCACAAATCATTTCTATAAGATTATTTATGTCAATAGCGCCAGTATCTACAAGCAAAACCACTTTCTTAGCTTCATCAGGTAAACTGTCAAACCAAGATTTATTTGTATTAGATTCAAGATCCTTAATGTTTAAACCTTTTTTAGCTTCATCACCAGCTGCTTCAGTTACAGACTCAGAATCTTTATCCTGTTGATACATAGGTAATTCATTTTTAATAAAGTCATTCACTAAATAACTACTCTCTGCATCGAGATCGTCAGTGTAAGCAGTAAGATATTCATCGCGAGCTTCTTTGTCATTCCAATTTTCAGATGATAAACCTACAGAGTCTAAATCACGCCAAGGTGCGTCTTTGCCTAAAACTTCAAGTTCGTCTTCATCTTTAAATATAGAAATAACTAAATTTTTTTCTTTATCATATACAAAAGATCTATCGCCAAATTTGTATAATGGGGTATACTTCACTCTATTTTTTATATCAATTCGAGGAAAGTATGCGTCATTAAAAATAATATGATCTTGCATTTCAGGTGTTAATTCAGCCACAACATGTGCCTCCTTATTATAATTCATTATTAAGTTTATTTAGTTCCTTAAGTATGTCTTTAAATTCATCATGCGGATAATCTTCAATTATCTTTATGGTTTTCATTGTCGCGTGATTTATAAATCTAAATTGACAGTCATCATCATATACACAGAATATATAGTTTCCATCAGGTTTACTTGAGACTGGGTAGAAATAAAATTGAGAATCTTTAATGTTTTGTACTCTATATTTCTTACCTTCATATTCATAGTATTTAAGATGCCTTCTTAAGTTTTTAACCTGTACACTCATAATAATTTAAAACCCTCTTTATGTAAAATATTGTGAGCCATGTTACTTATAAATATTATTGTATGATTGGGCCCAATTTGTATAAAAATAAAATAGGCTCACCACTGAGGCAAGCCATATTAAATATTATATTATACTCAGCATGATTTTAGTTTACAGGATTAAGAACTTCAAATACATATACATAACCCATATAATTTTTATACCAATCCAGTAGGCTAAATCCCATAGCTACTAATGTATCTCTATCTATAAATTTAAACTTGCAGACATCTATATCTGTAATCTGTAAATATATACGTGCAGAATTTTTAGACATACTTGAAGGAGCAGTAAATTTAATATCTTTAGGTGTATCATCAAAATCTGCTCTATAAACAGTTTGTCCGTCTACATCAGCAGTATATTCTCTCACATATAAAATATCGCCAATGTTGAATTTAGGTTCAGTATCTATAATGTGATTGCAGCATTTGCACATTATATACTTTTTATCCTGATTATAAACAAACGCCTGTTCACAGAAATCTGTAATGTTTACGCCGGGTTCAGGTTGATTTTTTGCTTTTTGTAAAAATGATTTTAAATTACCATTAAGTGTATTCCTAACCATAGCATCTGTAAATGTTATAGGTTTCGCGACTTTAAGAATTTCTTGTTTCGTCATAACTAACAATATCCCTCACAAATAATATTTATTTGAGCCATGTTTTAAATATCATATATTTAATATTGTTCATTTGTAGTTTAGTAGTTAAAGCCAAACTCTTTTAGCAATTCGTTAATCATACGATTATATTTGGATATTGAATAATTGCAGTCTTGACATTCAGTTTCTGAACAAATACACTTATTGCTAAATTTACTTTGCATAAAACAGCTGGGTACTTCATTTAAATCCAAAATATAGCTGTATAATTTACTCACCATATTTCTAGCATTATATTCATAATCTCTGCATGTGTTTCTATGCAATTGTTCTAAATCTTTATACTTTTTGCGTTCACGCGATAGTGCGGTTTGTAAAAACCAATTTCGATCTTCTTCAGATATTTCAGTTAGCTTAGAGTCACGTTTAATTCTAAATATAACATTATCATTTTTATCAATACTTGCAACTATTACACCAATGTCTTCTGGTATGTCCTGAATTACTTTGTCATACACTGCATTTAACAGTATGTAATAATTCAAATCTCCAACAAAATTATGACCATGAGAAGAATAGAAGTCATTTACAGTAACTTTAATTTCAAAGCAAATTATGTAATGAGCTATATCGCGTTCAACTGTTCGGCATTTCATTACACAATTATTGCATACAGATTCGTCTATACCTAATTTAGTAAAACATTTTAGTGTTTTAAGATCTTCTTCAGGGTATCTACTACATTTGAATTGTGGGCTAACATATTTTATATTACTTAGTAGCGCACATTTATAAGTATCTTTTTCATTAGCAAAGCCGTCAGCAATCCATACATAATCAACAATACCTGATTTAGTATCACCATGAGTAACTGTACACTCGTGAATACCTACCTGTGTTCTCATATAAGAGGGTTTAAAATTAGATAACTTATTAGGTGACCAGTTGTCTAACTTTTCTTCTATCAATCTTGTCTCTTTAGTCTTAGCCATATCTATGTTATATCCTTTATAGGTTTACTGCGTTTTCTAAATTCAAATGTAGATGCGTTAAGTCGAACTATTTCATGTTCTTTAAAATAATCAACTAATTTATCTACACAATATAGTTTGTCATATTTACAATCTATGCAGTCAGTATTATCAGTACAGTTAGGACATAAGAATCTATTACATATTTCTTGACATACATAATTAAAGTCGTCTTCAGTAAAGCCGTCACACGGGTCAACGTAATCCCAAACACAGTCAACTATAAACTTACATTTCTTATGAGACTTCCACTCATATGTCTCTCCTCTATCTTTCAGGAAAGAGTAATTGTATTTTTCACCAGGTTGTATCTCTTCATTACAGAAATTACAATAGTGTGTCTTTTTAGCTTTACGTTCTTCCTGTTTGATTACTTCCATAGTATTAGTCCTTTACTCTAGAATAGAAGATAAAAATAACTGAGACATTCATTTAAACATCCCAATTATTTATTTAGTAAATTTAACTATTTGTGTACAAGCAGATGTTACCTAAAAGTAAACTTATTTGTTTCTGAGCTAAACTGGTAGTGTAATACTTCAGCGCCGTTTTCGCCGCCATCTTTATGATGATACTTAAGATCTAATTCACCCCAAATAATAACAACATCTTTATCATAGGGGTGATACAGTCTTAAACGTGTAAACTCGTCACTAAATTTGCGATCACCACGTACAGGTTGATACTTATCTAATTCGTCAGACAATTTATCAAAAGACATTCTTTTTTCAATAACGTCATTGAACGAAATGTTGTCGTTGTCCTTAAGAAATTCTTTAACCTTGTCTGTAACTTCATCAGGCGCTTCTGCTATTGGATCATATAAGCTATAACCTTTATCTTGTGTAGTTAACTGAACCTGTATACCGGAACTAAAGTTGCTTAATACACATTTATCGAATGCTGCTTTAAATATTCCACATTTATCAAGTACGTCAACATCATCAAAATCAACATGATAGTCTGAACTTCTGTATTGTTCAAGATCTTTAAGTGTAAGCTTAATGTCATATCCGGTACGAAATTTGAGTTCAACTTCAACTTCATTTACATGCTTTCTCATTTCTTCAACTGTAGATTTAATCAAATCTAACTTCTTATCCCGAGTAGCATATTCTTTAATTAAACGAACTGTCATAATGTATTTAACCAACTTTCTTTAAAATTAAAATTAACTATATATGTTATTGTTCTTTTGCCTTAGACTGTTTCATAAATTTGTATTCTAAATGTAAATAGAATTTAGGACGTTCTCCGGTATTAAACTCAGTATCGATAACTTTGTCCTTATTGTCTATTTCATATGTAACTGCAATTTTACACTTCTTCATATTCTTTACAAAGTCCTTAATCAAGGGCTCTATAGAATATACTGCAATATCAGTATTATGTATATCATGATTTATATCCCGCTCTATACGCGCATATATTTGCTTATGATTATCTTTTTCTAATCTTAACGTAGGTGGCATAAAATTATAATTGCACATAAACGTATCATTGCACATCTTGCGTATTTCAATCAACTGATTGTGATATTTGCTCATAAACTCTACGACCCTCCTTTAAATTAAAGATTAGACTTACTGTCATCAAATAACATATCACCACTGGATGAGTATAAGCTACCGCCAATATAACAATAATAAGGAACAAACATAGATTTGAGTTTAGCTATCTTACTATCAGCGTAACTGTTAAGCTCAACCCTATTATCAAAATATGAAGTATAACAATTTACTTCGCCTGTAATCAAATCAGTCTGAAAGAATGTAACTGTGCTTAACTGATTATTCATAGCTAAATCAATTGAAGTTTCTAACTGATTCTTTGCATATTCTCTAGTCATAATTTAATACCATCCTTGTTTTAATTTAGTTTTATGTTTTTGTTTTTCCGGTTTACATTATCTATTATACCACATCTATTTACAAATGTAAATAGTTATATGATAAAAACATGTACAAACATCAGACTTGACATTTGTACAGTTTTACATACATATGAAATTTAATTTAATCTAAGCCGTCACAGTGACTGTACATTTCAATCATTGCTTGTCTTTCATAGCTCAATTTGTTTTTACAGTATTCTTCAGTAGATACAGGTAAATTAGTAAAAGGATCGTCACATAAATCATATCGTTTAAATATGTCCTTATAGGTAGACCAAAATTCGTCCATGTTATTTACAAAAGTAAATTCTGTTAAAATATCAGCAGCTACTTTTTGATCACGAGTAGTTAGCTTACGCTTATTAGTTATTTTATTCAACTAAGTAACTCCTTATCATCAAATATGTTACCTATAACTGTGATAGGTACATGACCGTTTGTGCGATTTAGATTATCACGCAATATTTCATAAAAACTAATGAATTTATCGAAAAATTTATCGAAATTAGTAAATCCAGTTTTAATTTCACTAAGATCTTTATATAAACCATATGCGCCATAAGTAAATATTACTACACCTCTAAAATATTGGTCTTCGTCTTGATATTCAACAATATCATTTAAGTATATTAGTTTACCCGTCATGTCATCTACACCAGTATAATTACAAACTGAGTCTCTATAGACTTCAATAATATCATCAGATATATCATCGTTATGGATATAACATTTGTCTGGTTCATTATAATCAATTTTATGTACTAATTCTCCAAAAATAGTTTCACCTGTATTTTTAGCTTTCGCTCTAACTAAATTAAACATCAACAATGCACCTCATCAAATATATTACCTATTACACTTACTGGAACTTCGTCTGAACCAGGATCATCACTGTTCCAAAGTAATTCCCAAAAGCTAATAAAATTATCACAACTACAGCAATTCTTTAAGTCAAGTTTAATCACATCATGACTACCTATGCCATAAGCTCCGTTTTCAAAAACAACTTCGCCTTTAAATTTATATGTACCGTCATCATATTCTATTATATCATGTAAGTAAATTAACCTACCTGTACAATCTCGTACATTAGTGCATGAGCATATTGTTTTAGGGTCAACTTCAACTTCTGCATTAGGGTATTCGTACATGTCACCTAAAGAAATAAAACATCTATTAGAATTAAGATCATTCTTGTGTACTAAATCACCAAACACAAATTTATTATCATCAAGATAAATAGGTTTAGCCTTAAATATGTAATCTACGCTATTCAACATTAGTCACCTTACTCCAATCTATTTTGCTTTCACGTGCTTCATCACGTATGCGCATGAGCAATTCACCTAATCTATTTGTACCTTTAATTTGAAAATTTCTACAGTATTTACACGTACATTGCCCCCAATAATTGTCACAATTTTTAACAGCGTTAACTAACTTGGCGTCACCAGTGTCTAACAGTTTTTGTCTCAGTGTAGGATTTTTAAACTTTTTAAGTAGTTTAGTGTACATAGACCAATCTCTAGTGCCTTCCCAATTAGATATGTCTGCGTATGCATCGCTTAAAGCTTTAGCTAATTTGTTGGTGTTTGCTTTAGCAATACGTAAACGTTTTTCGACATCTGTAGTTTTTGACGCTAAATAGGCACGCTCTACAGATGAATAAACTATGCCATATGCATCTTGTATACAGTAAGGATATTGATTATTTAGAAAATCCCATTGTGTATTAAGGTCAAAGCTACAAATAACAGGTCTTATTTTCACAGCATCTTTTATTTCAGACTGATACTTCTTGTGCAATAGCTCTAATGCTTCATTTATAGTTTTAGCGGTTTCATCGTCCCAACCTATAACCTGCATTTGCATTTTAGCGTTATCATCAGATTTATCTAAAGCATGATTTATACAATATATGAAACTTTCAGCCTTTTTAATTTTAGGCAAGTACACAGTGTTATATTCTTTAACTGTCATATGTAACTGACTCCTTAAAATTTAAACTTCAACTAAATAGCTAACAAACTGAGGTGAACCAAATTCCTTAATGTAGTCACAATTTCTGGATTTAGTTGCAGTAATTATGTAAACAGTTTTATTTATACGTTCATCATAGCTATATTGTGTAATGTATAAATCTGACTTAGCGTACAAATTGTTATACCTGTAGACTATATGATTTAAAACGTCATCAAGTGTTCTAAACAGTTTAGGCGAGTTATTTAATTCATGTATGACCTTGTCAATACCCCCACCATTATCATAAATAAAATACTTGGGTATTTGATAAACGTCAACAGAGGCTTTATTGAGGTAATTGATTATGCCGTCGATAGCTATACCGTCAGCAATGTTTCGCATATCTTCAGTACGTTCAATCATTTGCTCAACATTAACATATGACATATCAGATAACCTCCGACTGATTTGCGAGATATGAGTCAAGTACATGTTGAACTGACCAATGTTTCTTTATACCTTCATCTAACAGCTTCTTAAGATTATTACAATCTAATTCATATTTAGTGTACAGGTCAATGTATTGCTGCTTATCTTTATTAGTTGCAGCAAATTCATGCTTAAGTAAGTCATTCTCAGTTTGCAGTTTTGTTATTTGTTCGAGTAAATTTATACCCGCATCAGACATCTCAATCAAGTTAACTTTTTCAAAATCGCTTAAATGCAATTGTATTTCTTTTGTGACAGTTCCAACATAGCCATCAAGATCTACTTCTTTAGAGTCTTTTAATATAACTGTATTCCAGAATTCGCTATAAACATACTTTTCATATGCATTAGTAAAACCACCACAATACTTATCACAGTGCTTAACATTTGCTATAGCGTCTAATACATTAGTAGTTACCGTAAATGGGCAAGTCACACTAGCTGTTGCTGTGTTCTTATGTACTAAAAATTTATCTCTATAATGTTTATGTCTCCATACAGTAAAGTTTAAATTTTCGTATACTTCATTCATAATTAAATTACTCCTTATTAACCCAATCTAACGCTTGACCGCATTTACTACAATACAAGTTCGATATGCTGTATACAGCGGTATTACATTCAGGGCATCTTCCGCACACAACGCAATATATCATTTTGTCTTTCTCGATTACGGGCTTTTTCGGTATCTGTTTTTCAAGCGCTAATATCGCCAAACCGTTTACTTTTATTGCTTGTTCATTATATAAGTGCCTGTTTTTGGTCATTTCCCGTTGTTTTACTTCAAAGAATTTATGTGCTTCTTTACAAGTCATTCTGTATCACTACTTTCCTTTCCTCCGCTTCGGCTTCCATAAAAGTTTTGCCGTTGCCTAAAACGCAGAGAGTGCAAGCACTGCCTGTGTACGTACAATAAGGCACCGAATTTTCTATAGTCTCTTGATATTTACACATGATTAATCCTCCGTTTTATCATATATTTTTTTGAACATAGAACTGATAGTTTCCACTTCTAATTTACATCCACTGCTTTCGCATTTTAGTATTCCTTGCTCGTCCAAAAAGGAATAAGGACAAAAATCACACTTTATCGGAATTGTTCTTTCGACAGAAACTTGTTTCATATATTATTATCCTCCTTATTTTTTATAGCTTTATCATATGTTTCTTTATTTCCAAACACACAGAGAGTACAAGCACTTTTTGTATATTCACAATAAGGTATTTCTTCTTTGTATATTTGAAATTCACACATTACTCATCACCAACTATTTCTCTCCTTAACAATTCGGGATTATCCCAAATATTGCCAAGTACTTCTATATCAAGTATATTACTCACTGAGTATGTACGCTTATCTGCTCCTACAAAATAATAAGATGTCTTACAGTTTGAATATTTAACAACGTACTGTCTTGCATTGTCCTCGTAAAACAGTCTACCCTTTACAATATCACCTTCAAAAATCATTTTACCATTTTTATCATGTATACCTATAAATTCGCTAATAGTATTAGGCAGCACTATTCTCTTTGAAATATTGGTACATATTTGTAAATATTTACTATCCTGAATTGGTACACCGTAGTACCAATCACCCTCATTATATTTTTTATCACCTTTCCCCCTGAACAAAATATATCTCATTCTTCCTCACCAATCATTTCTTTTAAGAGATTGTCGATATTTTCTATCAAAACAGCATAATCCCAAAATTCTTCATTTAAGTCGAAACCTCTCATTTTTCTTTTATGTTGTTTCAACCTCTCTGCAAACTCTTTACATGCTTCGGCTTTAATTTTGTTTATATAGCTAAGTAAATCTTCAAATGTAGCTATATTGTTACCGTTTAGTTGACGTTCACGACAAAGGTTTCGACAGAATTCATCAATGTCTTTATTCTGCTGCAATCGCAATTCATGCTCATAATTAAGTCTGCTCTGTAGATATGAATTAGCAAGTTTAAGTCGGTTAGTACTACAACAGAATGAACCGTGTTCAGTATTGAGATACGCGATTGGACCAAATATGCCGTTTTCAATTTTAACAATAGTACCAGCTACATTAGACTTAACGTCAATAACAAAATCACCTACTTTTAATTTATTTATATCTTTCATTCTGCAGCTATCTCCTTTAATGTATCATCAATGTCTTCAGTATCAATATAAAAGTATTCATATTCTAATGACTTACCGTTTACATCAACATCAGTATATATTTCGCGTTCAGCTTTAGCCTTTAACTTATCAGCAAATTCCTGACAAATTTCAGCCTTAACTTCAGACTTATACACTTCTCGGCTCTCATTAAGACCATCTTGAAATGCAGTATCAGCATTACGTGATAATATATTATTCTTACGCCTAAGATCCTTATTATTTTTAATTAAAGCTTTAACGTAAGAATCTTGCGTAGCAAGTAAGCCAACAGCATTCTTCAGCAGATTTATGATTTCATCTTTAAAGCCACTGTAATTAGATAAATCATTAAGACCCTTAACAATATCGTTAAAATCACAATTATATAAGTTGTTCATACGTCTTACTCCTTAAGTTTTTATTTAGATTTGTAATTTACTTTACATTTATTATTATATCATGACTATTTACATTTGTAAATAGACAATCACAAAAATAATAGACAAACATCGTTTAAGACATTTGTCTAATTTTTAACCAAGTTGTTAATTTATTTACGATATACATTTAATTAGATTGACTAGTGCGTCTGTAAAAGAATCTTCACTAACGCCGGTCAAATAGCTTAAAGGTTTGTCTGCATTTTTAAATCTAGCTAAATAGTATTTACCGTATTCGTTTCCAGTTTTCACTAATTCACCAGTAAATTCAACCGTAAGCTCAACACTCTTCATCATTTTTAATTGTCTCCTTAAGCTTTAAATTTTAATTTTAAAATAGTTTTTGTTTAGTAGTAACTACATTAGCTGTACAAGAAATATTCAACGAATATTTAGGGTCCTTAGCGTAGTATTCTTGTATAAATTTCTTTTCAACTTCAAATCTATTTTCACTGGCAGAACAAATATGAATTACTTCAAATATGTAGTCATCAATATTTTCAATTGGAAAACGTTCAGTTTTTAAATGCTGTCCCCATCTAAATACCGGAGTATTAACTGTTTCACCTATATAAAATTCACCTGTACTTCGTTTTGTTATTTTATATATGTATCCATTTTTGTTTGCATTTTGAAATGAATCGGGGGTAATCCAGCCAGCTAAATCGGGATCATTTGGATCTAATTTTAATACCTCGTTATCAACATATTTATGTTTACATTCATTAGAACAAAATCTCTTATCAATATATTTGGTTTTACCGCCTAAGCGTTCAAAATCATAACTACTCAGTCCAATATAATCATTTGAGAATGTAGTTACTTCTGCACCGCAGCAATCACACTTAAATACAGTTTTGCTGAAATAGCGTTCAACATTATAACAATGCTCACCAATTATAGTACAATATAAATCTCCAGTTTTAGCATTCTTAGGCCGGCGAAATAAAATATCATCACTATATTGCTCTTTAATTAGTTGTTTGAAATGATCACGTGACTCACAAATAATACAGTCCATGTCAATTTGAACTTTATTATCAAATATAGAATATGGATTATTTTTGTATTGTTCTAGTCTATCTTTATCGTCTATTGCTTTATATATTCTATATATTATTTCAAGCATCATTAGCCTCAGTTACGTCAACAATTACATCGCCGTCGCGTTTAATCATTTCGCCTTTACACATTTTAATTTTACAGTCATCACATACGTGTGTACTTAAATCAGAAACGTCTGAACCACACATAATGCATAAATCTCTGTCCATAATAATGTTTACTCCCTATCACAACGAATTAAACTAACAACTATCATATTAGAATCGCTATACATGTCGTCAATTTTACGTTCTAGTTCACTTATACTAGATGCTATGATATTTAACTGAGTTTGAAAACCAGTGTCGTTATCCTCAACTACAACATCATATGGTGTTTCTATATTTACTATTGGCATTTTAATAAACCTCACTTATGTAAAAATTAAAGGTTCTACAAATTGTTTTTTAGTCAACTAAATGTAGAACCTTATATTATTTAAGCTATATTAAATTCAATTTAATAGAAATAGACAATTAGTCTACATATTAGTCTGCATCTTCAACTTTATTTGATTCAAAGAAGTTATAATTAAATTCTTTAAACCAAACATTTAATTCAGCATCAGACAAATTGTCAAGATCAAAGTTAAGACCTTCATCTTCGCGACGACGAGTTAGAAAGTCAAGTCTGCTTTTAGGTACAGACTCTTCTTCGATCTTAAGCAATTCTTTAAGAAAGCTAATAGCTTCTGATTTACTATAAAGACGATCATTATCTTCATTTTCATCGTCTAACATATCAAATATGATATACTGTTTGTCTGCATTTTGGTCAGTATCTGCATTAGACTCGGTGACTTCAGTTGCAGATTCACTAAGACCTTCTGCATTCTTAGTTCTAGCATAATCAACTAAAGCGTCAAAAGTTTGACCCATAGCTTCACGATCATATTCATCAAAGTATTTATCGTCCAAGTAGTCTGACTTGTTCATGAACTCACCTAAATAATCAGATATTTCTATAGCCATTTTGCCCATGTCTTTAGGTGGATCATAAGATTCTTCAACATTAGACTTAGGTTCAGACTCTGAAGTATTGTCAGTATCTTTTAAAGTATCTATAAGTTCGTCTACTAAATTATCAAAAAGTTCGTGGTATTCAGGATATTTAACTTTCATAGATTTAATAGAATCAGCAATCTTCTTTACCTTAAGACCCATAATATATCTATATTGAGCTAAGTCTGCGGATGTATGAATTACCTCACGAACTCGGTCACTTTCTGACTCAATTAAAGATTCTTCTGTATCAGTATTAGTTTCAGTTTCATCAATAGCCATTTTATAGAACTTATTTATAATTCTAAATAATTCTTTTCTTGCAGCCTTAATTTCATCTTCTGAATAATCTGAATAGTCTTTCTTTGCAACTCTATACATATCTGTAAATATACCAGTAATTATACCTGATGTCAGTTTATTGTCGTCTACTTCAGCCTCAAAATCATCAAATAAATCAGCATCGAGTATAACCTCAAGTTTCTTTTGTGCTATAGGGCCAAATGTTACTTCAGTTTCAGCCCAAGTAGATTCATTTACTATAAAATCAGGATCTTCACTATCAGACTCAGCCGCATCAACTGCACGATTATGCATTTCTGCTAATTTTGCGTCTAAAGCATAGAGAATGTCCTCGTTTGCAATAATATCTACATCATAGTTATCTAAAACGTATTTCTTAATATTGTCTACAGATTTAGATATAACGTCCTGATTGAATACGGGTTCGTCTACGTTTTTATTAAACACGTCGGCTACATCGTAACCAGTAATTTCTTTAAAATTGTCAACTATATCATCAACAATTCTATCAACTGCTATTTTATTTTCATTCATAGTTAAATAGTCACCTCATAATTATAACAAAAGTAAGTCGAATGGTTAGTTATTAGCTAACCATTCTTCAGCCTCAATAAAATCTTCTGGAGTAGTATTGCCGTAAGCTAGATTTTCTGCCCAATTTATATCTTTATCAACTAACTTTGTAGCTTCTTCTCTAGAGAAAAATTGTTTAGTTAAATCATCAATAAGTTGATTTTTAAAATCCCCATCAGAATAATTTTCTTCAAGTTCAAGTGGTTGTTCTACTTTAAATACTTCGGCGTTATAAAAATCTTTTACTTTGTCTTCTGCATAGGCTGCAGCATCATCATAAGTGTCAAATGTCATAATACCTTTACTATCGGCTGGCAACCAACTACGACCGCCATCGCCTAAATAACCAATATGTTTACCTGTCTTTTTTGAATACTCAGCAACATAAGGATTTGCAGCTTTTGCAGAACTTCTGATTACGTATTTACCGATTTCAACTTCTTCTTTCAGCGATTCATTTAGAGATTCGTCTAAATCATAGTCACTCACAAAGCGATCTAAGAATTCGCCAACTTCACTATCAGACAAGTAATCAATTAAATTACTAAGAACTTCATCTGAACTAATCATATCATTATCAATGTATGACATCAGTTTAACTGAATTAGGACGGGCTAATTCATAATCTGACTGAGTTGACTCTTTTACAACTTTAAGCTTACTTACACCGCCATGTGTGTCTACATATTCAGCAGCTTCATACTCAGAAGTAAAGCCATCAGCTACAGTTAACTTAGCGCCATTATTTTGAACTACTTTCCAAGAGCCTACTTGCTTTTCTTTTTTATGATCTTTGTCCTTAGCTATGTTATCATCACTAGTTAAAGCCTTTAATCTTTTAGCTAAATTACGAGTATATTTGTCTTCTTCAATTACAGGCTTGCCTTCACTAAATTTAACATCAGACCAATTGTATGATTTACCGTTTATCCATCTAAGTTCAGAGCAAGGCTCCATAACATCATCATATTGAACATAGAATATTTGGTCAGGATTTTCAATAGATTTTTGTTTAGCTAACTCTTCAGCTGCTTCATCAGACATTTTAGACCAATCAGTATGAATTACATGCTCATTATCGAATTCACCATAATTAGATATACGTTTATACATAGTACCTTCAGTAATATGTCTGACTTTAAATATATCGCGAGTTTTATGTTCACGTTTAATATCATTACCGTTAACGTCTTTACCTTCACAGAACTGAGCGTAATCTGCGGCCTTAGATAAAACAGATTTGCAATCTTCTGATAAACACAATGCATAGCCTGCGCGATACATGTCTGCAGCCTCAGATTTAAGTAAACCATGTTGGCGAGTTACACTAGAAATGGATTCTTCAATTTTATTGTTTTGGCCTCTAGTAACAATAAAGTTAACAATGTCATTCTCGATGTCCTTAGCTTCAGTAGATTCGTATGGACCAAAGCCGTTAATATAATATTTGAATTCACCTTCAACATCATCAAATGTTACATGAACGGTCTCACCAGCGTAGGTTACATCATAATCTAAATCCTCGCCTACAACTTTAGTTCTAATATTGGCTTTATTATCGGCAAATAAATGCTTCATCACTTCAGCAATCTCGACAACATCAGATGTTTCAGACTCAAATAAATTAGCGCACTCGCTTACTTCTTCAGAAGAATCATCTTTCATTTGGTCAGCTAAATATGACCAATCAACAGTTATGCCCAATCTATTGTCGTCTAAAAATTCAACAATTATTTGGCCAAAATCAGTTTGCTTAGTGTACTCAACTGCATCGTATAAGTCACTGTAATCAACTTTTTCAAATTCAGACTCAATTTTATTTTTAAAATCTGAATAACTGTCAGCATTTGTTATATTTGCATACAATTCATGATTTATAGAATCTTCATCTGTATACTTAACATCTAAACCGTCAAAATTATTTAACATATCGTCAAAGGCCTTTTGAACATCATTTGGTATTTTGGACACTATAACATTACACTCCTTTATAGAATTATATTTAATTTTACATTTTTATTATATAGACACCTATGTGCCTCATATATTTAATATTGTAAATAGATGCGACGTTTTATGCAAAATAAAAGTACTTAACTAATCACCTAAATCAAATAAGGAGACATAATTAAGTACTTTAGTTTAACTTTGTATATTTAATTTTACTTTACAAACTTATAGATGTTGTTTTCTTTTACAAGCCTATAATGAGAATTAGACTGAGATCTAACAGATTCGTTTACGGATTCAGTTTCTACTAATTTCTTAATAACAAAATTATATGGGGACAATTTTTTGATTTGCAAACTATATTTAGACCAGTCTAAAGATGCTGCAGAATTAGCATCTTCAATATCAGACGGATCAAAATTTATTTCTATATTTTTATTTTTCCAGTCATCTATAACATTAGCTGAACTTATGTTATTGTCGTTTAATATAGATTTAACTGTATCGTAATAATAACTTTCTGTAATTTTCAAAATTAAGCACCTCTTAATATTTAATTTAGATTTAACGAGCCATCTATAAATTACTGTACACAAAATAAAAAAAATAGCTCAGTTGCATTATACAGCTGAGCTATAGTATTAGATTTAAGTTATTGAAAATTATTTATTAGGTTTAAACCTATAAACACCAGATTCTTTAACTAAAGAGTATTTAGAATAACCTTTATTTATAGATTCATTTGCAATCATATCTGATGGTGTAGTATTAAATTTAATATGACTATCCAGTGTTTCTTGACTTACATAATACATATCACCATCAGTAGTCTGTCTGCTTTCAACTACATGTATATTGTCTTTATCCCCAGCACAATATATCATTATGTCTCCAAAATCGTGAACCCAACTAAAATCTATATACTCGATAGATTTAGGTAAATACAAAGCTTTAAGATTGGTGTCTACAAATGACTGATAAATTGACTTAGTACCTTCAGGTAAAATTAAAGTATCAAAAGAAAATTCACAATCCATAAAACTATGAGCGAATATATATGGTTTATTCTGTTCAAATTTTAATGACTTTATATTAAGATCGTTAAAAACCCAATCATCTATTTTAGTTACAGGTCCTTCAATTATAAGATTTATACCGTCCCAATATGATATATGATGGTCGTATAAATATGATTTAAGTCTATAGAATTCTCGAGACAATTTACCTGTAACAAAAGCTGTAGTATACGTCATTGTAGTCGGATCCCAACCAGGAAAACCTTTACTATTGATTCTACGTTTACGTTTTCCTATAATCTTATCTAAATGATCACATACAACGTCATACATTTCAGGATCTTCATCCTCAACTGTAGATTCAACTGATACAATGTATTTATCCCAATTTTTAGGATTATCTGCTTCAGGCGATTCAAGAAAATCAAAAAATGAATCGTCGTTATCATCGCCAGCAATATTAACCCTGACACTCATTTCCATATCATCGTCAAGGAATATTTCTATTGAATGACCCTGATCAAATACACCGTCATCAGCAATGTCTTCAGCAATGCCTTGACCCATAATTAACATGTAAGCAAAACCTACAACATCAGTACTACTTAAGCTATTACAAAAATCATCAAGATTGTCATAGTCACGCCAATGATAATCTTTAAAAACAGATTTGTCAATAGCTTCAGCTATACTATGCTTTTTACCGTTGAAGGGGGGGGGTGTTCTTAATTTTCATAAATAATTTCCTCTCTTTAATTAAATAAAATTTATTTATTTTTATATTTAACAAATCTAAACACGTTTGCTTCTTTAACTAATTTAATTGTAGATTTACCAACTGTTTTATTTACAGACTCGTCAATATCATCATCTACAAAATATGGAATATGTATATTTTTATCAGAGCCGATAAATGGATCTTCAAATTCGTATTCGCATCCAGATATATTAAAACAGTAATCATGACGTTTTAATGCCATATCTACTTTTCGTAAATGAACTTTAGTGAACTCTTCAAAAGATGTAGGTGTAATTATAACCTCTTCGTCGTCAGCATCTATATCTGTACGATTTATATCCGTAACAGGCCTTTCGCGTAAAGCTTTATTTATCGCCCACTCTATATCAGAATACTCATGTTCATCTAAAAGACTTTCTTTGAGTGATTCATCTACTGGTCCAAACATCTGTTTAACTCGATTAGCGTCAAAATCATCAGCTAATTCTATTAACGTTTCATCAATATCATCTTGGTCTAAAGATATAAAGTATTCATAAATTTCATCTACTGTGTCTTCAATATTATCATGTCTATCGTCATATCCAGATAATTTTTCATGATCGTCACTTATATTTAATTTTTTATACAACTTTTCAGAGTCAAGAGTAAAGTCATCTCGACGAGATTCTACATCTACTACAGCTAAAATTTCAAACATATTGTCGTCGTCATAATATGGATCATTAAATGTTCCTATAGTTAATTTAACTTTTCCTTGACGAATTGAAGGCAGATACAATGTTTTTGAATATTTAGGGTAATCATAGAAGTCACCAGATTCTTTTATTGTATTTTGAGAACTAATGGGGGGGGGTCATATGATCGATATCTTTAATTTTCATAGTTAAAATAACTCCTATTTCGTGTTTTTTTTTCACTATAAAACAGTGAACTACTACATATAATATTGTAGTCAAAGATAAGTCATTTAATAGTTAAAATTAGTTTACAAAAGTAAAATAATAGGTTATGTACTAAATTTGGTACACAACCTATATAGTTTAAATAGTTTTAATTTAATCTAGTTTCAGATTTGACCCAATGATTGAAATGTATTCAGACTTAGCTGTCGGGCTAAACAAACAAATGTACTTTGGATTATTGTATGTAACGATAGTTAAATCAACCAAATCGTGTTCATTTGAATTTTGAAAAATACTAGAATCCATAGACACTGTACAATTATCTAACAGCATATTGTATTCAAGAAACTTACGACCAAATCTGTTTAACCATTTCTTTTGAATTCTACGCTTTTTATGAATTCTTGCAGGTTGACTTAGTTGACCAACATACTTTAACCTGATATTTATAGGCTGCATTTTATCTTCAGCGTAAATAAACAATTTAGATCGGTATAAGCGTCCAAATTCTAATTTAACTTCAAATGTATGTGAACAGTATTTGTTACACGACATACTAATTGATGGTATAACTGAGCCAGCACCGACATACAAATCTACATACTTATTAGCCATCGTTTTCAACCTTTTCATTCATAATAACTTGATATGATTTGCAAAGTATTTTTATTTGGCTTAGACAATCATCTAATGCATCGTGTTTACATCCACCCCAAGTAAACATATTATAATAATCATTATATGAAAGTCCCTTAATCTGAGCTGCAAGATCAACTACAGTTTTAAAATCTCTATTACAACGATAGTTTATAGGGTATTTTAAATTAAACTTTTCACATTTATTTGCAATGAGTTTATTGTCGAATAAAATACCATTGCCCCATAAATATATATCTGGTCGAGTAAAACATTTAAAGTCCTCATCATTAGGAATTGTAAACGAGTGAGCTAATGTATAAACCCAAGCATTAAAATGTTCAATCATATCTTTATCATTTGTATAATATGAGTTAATTTGTTTATGCAGTAATTCATATGCCGTATACGATTTTAATTTATCTATATTTTCATCGAGCCAAAAGGACAATGATGAACCTCTAATATCGTCCATAGACTCAAGCGATCTAAACAAGTTAAGTGTGCCTATACCGTCTTTACATATCAATTCACCTGTTTTTAAATTGAACGCCTGTGCAGCAATTTGAAGTATAGGAGCATCTCCATCTAATCCCATAGTTTCAATGTCCAACATAATGTCAATTCTGTCTAAATCTGTTACCATGTTAATTTAACCTCTCATCCTGTAATTTTACTACATTTACTTTATGTGTACTAGCGGTACATGCATCTATACAGATAATACCTTTGCTAATATAGGGTTCAAAGTTAGCTCCCGGCCCAAATTCAGGTGTGCCTTCAGTTAAATAGTGGGCATAAGAACAGTGCCAATGACCACAAACAACTGTTTTATTTTCTAGCCTTTTATAGTTATTTGATAAACTAGTAAATAAATGTTGTTCTATTCCGCACAACCAAGCAGCTTCTGACCAATTACCGTTTCGCCAATCTTTATCTTCTGGTATATAGCCGTGAACAAATACATAATTTTTAGTTTCATAATAGTTTACAAAGTTATTTAACCAAGTCTTATTTAATATACTGAGAATCTTAGCATAAGCCTTATCTAATGACAAATCCTGTAAACCATAATATAGCATTAGATCATAAGCAGTTTCAATAGTATGATTATGTTTATCGTGTGATAATGGGTAACCACGAGTTAACATATCTACTAATAGGCGCTCATGATTACCCATAACCAAGATAACATTATTTAAACTGTTTAAGTATTGCATGCATTCTACATTCTTAGACCCGCGGTCAAATATATCGCCACAAACAACTAATAAATCATTACTATCATTGGGTTTAAAGCCAGATTTATCTAGAGCTTCTTTAAATTCATCGTAGAACCCATGTATATCGCTAACTGCATAAATATTCACGTAACAACCTCCAAGTGAATAGAAGTAACTATTGGGGTGCAGTCATAGCTATAAAGTTTTCATAGCCAACTGTATATGTAGTATTGTCTATAGTAATTTCAACGTAATTGCGATTATAGTAAATACTTTTGGTATATCCGGCAATAGTGTTTCCGTCGGGAGTGGTAATAATAACATATTTATGTTCACAATTAGACCTGTACCAACTACCTATATTAGCTACGAATAACATCAGAATGACAAATATGACAAGACCTGTATAAAACAGTTTGTCTGACTCGATATTTAATTTAACTTTGTTATCATCATGTTTACTCATCATTACCTCCACAGCCGAATATAATTATCTGTTTAAAATCTGCATTTATGTATATGTCATTTATACTTTCAACAGATTGTTCTTCAGTACAGCAAACTGATACATTAAAATTATCAGGTATGTCCCCAATCAACTGTTTGAGTTCACTAATGGTCATGACAAAACGTATCCTCGCAATCATAAGTATTTGCCGTTAAATTTATTTTAGATGCTGCATAGTAGTCTTTAAAGCAATGTTTACATGGGCGACAGCCATTATCTATCGCGTCTTTAAGACTATCAAGTAAATAGTCTATTATACACGAAGGTATTCTAGTGAAATAAGTTTGATTGTCAGAATCTAAATCGCGATAATAAGATAATATGATTTGTATACGTTCAGAAATACTGAGTTTATTTAACTCGTTAAAATCTTCATCTCTTATTTCGTCGTAGTAATGACAACTACATTTAACGCCTCGGCAAGCAACCCTGTCCCAATTATGTTTACTGCAAACGTCTACTTTTATAAAATCAGGGCCATCAAATTTACTGCCTTGGTCAACACAAATACTGTCTGTAGCTAAGTATATACACTTCTTTAAATCATGCACTGCGGTATAATCCTCCTACCATACAAAATCAGGATGTTCGTTCATAAAAGGCACAATGACATCTTTAATTGCTTTATCAGCAACTTCTTTATTAGAAAAGTACACCACACCGAATACTTTAGAACCTGTACTCCAAGTTTTATACACAGTATACTGACCACAACCACGACTGATATACCAGTGTTCATTATGAGCGTCAGTCCAATCACAATCTTCTGCCTTATTATCCCAAGCGTATTTAAGAAGTTTGCGATTAAGCAACTCGTGAAGATATACTTGATAGGCAAAATCTTTGTCATTGAAACTGTTTATATTGTTTAATCGTTGATTATCAGTAATATCTATGTCATAGTAGTTATGTAAAAAGGGTTTAACTCCGCCTGAATCTATAATAAAATATTCTTCACCATCTTCAAGTTCGCTATTGAAGGGATTATTCCTTTTTTCTTCAACCTTAAGACTAAGTTGTTTTAATTGCTCTTCGGTAAGCTCTGCTTTTTTTCCATTTATAACTATATAGTTCTCCATAGATTTACACCTCATATAAGTTTACCAAACGAAGTCTGGGTTAAGTTTCATAAACGGTTTAACTATGTCTTCAATTGCCTGCCCAGCAATTTTTGGATTTGAAAAATACGCCAATTGGCTTCGTCTACACTGATGTGCATTAACATGAAAATTGCAATCTAAAACATCAAAGTAAATGTAGTAATGCAAATTATCGCCACTCCACTCACAATCTCTAGCGCCATTGTCATATGCGTATTTCATAAGTTTACGATTAAGAACTTCATGTAAGTATATTTGGTCAGCAAAAGCCTCATTATTAAAACTGTTTGCAACAGTAATCATTTTAGCATTGTAATCATCATCAGTAATACATCTAACACCATCAGAAGTAATACAGTAAACTTCGTCATTTATTTTAGGACGATCATTAAACGGACTTTCGTCTTCGTTTTTATATTCACTGGCACAAGTACTAGCTATATCACTAATCTGTTTTATTTGATCTTCAGTTAATTCTATTTTAGTTCCGTTTATCATAATATAATTTTCCATATTCATATCATTAGACTCCTTTGCAATTGTATTTTTAGTTGTTGACTGTTTACGGTAAGACTTTTTATCAATTTTAGGCTTATAGTGTAGAGGTTTTTGCTTCTGTTCCTCAAATATTTTCTTAAAGTTATCTTGCATTTCTGATTTAGACAGCTTAAAATTATTTAGTGCATTTAAGCCTTCTTGTAAACGATCATTCGACTCTACATGTTTAGGCTCTACATTTTCCATGATTAGTTTAACTTTATCGTCAAGAACTATAGGTTTACAATTATCAAACATAGTATTGATCGTACCATTGTCTCTAATACTCTTCATATACCCACAACCTGTGTAAGCCTAATATTCGCCAAAGTAGTTTTTGAAACCAGTTCAAGTTAAAGTATACATTTTTAAAATTCATTATGTATCGTCTGTACGTTTGTTCACATAAGTCTGAAGCAATTAGTTTATTGCGTTCAGATGTCTGTTTAATTTCTTTTTCTATAGTATTGTGTAATTTATCCATATAGTATTTAACTTGTTCTGGACTCATATAAGTTGACTTTACCTGCTTAAGATTATCTGCATAATTGTTTTGTTTTACAGCAATTTCTTTATTCTCGCGCATTTACTTTATGCCTCTCTAATCTAGTGTATGATATGTCAAATGTAAAATTAACCTGTTGAGTTTTATCATTATATGACTTTAAAAACAAGCCGTATACATCATAATTCTCAATATCATTTATACATAAATTGACTTTGTCTTCTATCTTTAGGCGTTCGTGCGGTGACTCGATAAATCTGTCTGTATATTTATTTAAGTCCCACTTTTCAGCGTACTTAAACCTAATATCTAGTTTTAAAAATTCACTAATAGCTTTTTCGGTGGCTGCGTTTATCCACATATTAGCTAAATCGGATGCTTCATAATTTTCACAACTACAAAATAAAGTACGATTATTCATATAGTTTATAACTTTATAGATTGTTGTGCCTACAACTAAGGTACTCATTCTTTATCCTCTTTTCTTCAGCTTCATCGTGTAAGATTCTCTCAAGAACTGTAATATGTTCATGCTCCCAATATTCGTCATTAAAGTCCAAACGAATGTAACCGCTATCTAATATAGGATCAATTATTTTAGACTGATTCAATAATATGTCCAATGTATCATCAGACACAATAGGACAGCCAAAGCTAACTTGCTCAAACATACAATGACCAATCAACTTTTGTTTTAATTCAGCAAGAGACGCAATTAACATAGATGACTTATAGAATGTAGAAAATGAAGTTGAAACAAAACGATTATTAGTCGCCCACTGCAAATTATTTATAAGCTGAGGAATAATAGCATCAATCTCTTTTGATATTTTATGCTTAATAGTTAAAACCTTTTCTTCTATCGTCAATTAAAACACCAACTCTATAATAATTATACAGGTATGCAAGTAACCCACTGATTACAGTATTTACACTTTTCGTACGAAGGATTATCTTGGTTCTCACAACGTCTAGATTCAGGAAAAGCTATTTTGCAGTAACCATCAAGTTGTACTGTTTGGAAAAATGCATTTGATTGTAATTCATGTTTAATTGAAGGATCTTTGTCATCTATGTAAGTCTTAGTATTTGATTTAGGTTCCGGTTTACATGTGCATTCTTTTACAGTTGGTGCAAGTACTTTACCACAGCGAGGACAAATCCAACCATAACCAAAACTCCAACTGTAGTTAGAATTTATGTTCTGTGAGTCACCTGTGCTAATATGTTGAATTGCAGGATCTACTGGATGTGACTGCACACCTGATGTATTCTTTAAATATTCACTATACATTCTGTTAATTTCTTCAATATCAATATGTTCATTTTTATCTTCGTAGCCATCTAATTCATTTCTATAATGACAACCGTCAAACCAATCTGTATCTATGCCTTCACATCTCTGAGTCCCACACATTTTACAATGCTTCTCTATAAATTCTTCTTTAGTCATTGCTCTCTCCCTCTTTTTGACTAGGGTAGTAAACCCAGTGTTTGCAGCTCTTACAATTCATATCATATTTGCAACAATAGGCTCCACCAAAATGTGAGCAGAAACCTTTACCTGAATCATATAGTTCACAGCACTTCTTACGTTCATCTAAGTACTGTTTATAAGAACCACCGGTTAAATCACCTTTACTATTATACATAGTGTAATACTTATCGTACTTATCAGAATTCCAAACTATGGCAAATTGATCTTTAATGATGAAACCTTTATCTTTAAAATATTGAATGACATCATTATAAATATCTTCAGTTAAATAGTTGGCCCAAATAAAACCAGCGTCAATATTATGTTTAATGTCTGAACGTATATCTTTTATTTCTCTTCTAACGTGCTTCAATCTTATTTGCTCGAGTTGGTTAATTATTTTATCTTTACTAAAATTAAACATCATTCATGTTCACTCCAGGAAATGTCAGCATAACCTACATTAGTTTCATTTAAACTACAAAATGTAATATTAAAATTTTTGCGTCTCAAATATTCTGTAGTTTCTGCGTGTTTAATGTTGTATTTAGCAGTAAAATTACCTTGTGACGCCATTAAGTCAATCACGCATAATACTTTACGTATTTCTAATCGTATTTCGTGTTTTTGATTTTTGCGTTTTGTTCGAGTAGAATACTTATAGCTTGATTTGGCATTACGTGTACGCCAAATAAGAAGTAATTTCATAATAGGATTTTTAACCATTATAGAAGCTATAATGTAAGTTACTAATATAATTATAAATATAATAAGTACTGCAAAAACTACATGTTTAAAATCATACTTCATTTTTCATTGTCACCCTCATCAGATTGCTTCTTAAAAACAAATTCTTTATAATCGTAATCATCGAGTAGAGTTTTACAATCGTCCATATTCTTAGTTAATTTAATTGTAAAACCGTCATCTTTAACTTTTCTAACTTCGCCAACAAATAACAAATCACTATCGCGTAAAACATAATAACCCTCATAATATTTCCAAGCACGTACTGCCATACCAGTAAAACATAAATCAAATTCAATAGTTTCACCATTTAATTCAATAGTTGAATTTGGGTTTACACTTCCGTTAATATCACGAATGTATTCAATATGGGGATCTTCACATACATATACATAACCGTCCTCAGGAACCTTGTACCAAAATGGTGCGTCACAAGCGGTAAGAAACATAACTAAAGTTGTAACTAAAATAAATACCCTCTTCATAATAAATTATTAGTCCTTCCTTTGTATTTTACCAAACTCTGTAATCTCGGTTAAGAGTATCATAATTTACTACATGTACAAACTTAAAAGGAATAAATTTAAACCGCTTATTTAAGTTAACTAAATATACGAAGGCCTGGTCATAATCTATAACTACAAATCTTTTACCATGTGTATTTCTACATGTTAACTGAAGACCCATTCTAATAGACATAAAATCAAAATACATAATACATTAGTCCTTTTCTAAATCAAAATCAGGTTTGTACCAACTGAATTCGCCACTGTACAAAAGTTTTTCCAAATTAAGACTTGTTGTAATTTCTCTATTAGTACCGTCACATTCGCCTAAAGTAATTTCATGTGTACTGTATTCCATATCGCCATCGCTATCTCTATTAGCAATAACAACAAATAAGCTATCGCTATATTTGAAATTTAGAAAATGTGGTTGTGTAGTAACAAGGCTTAAACGATTCTCTTCAGTATTTTCATTCAAATACTTAAAGCAGTCATTAATACATACTGCATTTCTAAAGTTAAGCCCACTATAGTAATCACTACATTCATCATTATAGTTTGGAAATAAATAAACTTCTTCAAATTTAATCATAGCTAACAGTCTAGTCCTTTACTAAAGTAGTATCAAGCCAAGCATAAATTTTTTCAATATCGGCTTCAGTTTCAACTCTAAATGTTTTACCTTCAGTAGTTCCGTTACGAAAAGTAATTTTAAATACTTTACCGTCACGACTATCAAAAGCAGTATCTACATATTTAAAACATCTCCTATGTTTCTCTGCACTGTTTTCGTAAAATGTTTCAACGCTCCAACCATTGTTTTTAAAAATGTATTCAAGTAATTCAGCATATTGTTTAATTGTCATATGTCTATCACCTAATCAAAATCAAATGTAAAACAACCTTTTTTACCAACCTGTGTAAAATAATCTAAACCAACCACATGATGATAATGATTGTATTTACCATACTCCATTCGTTTAAAAATACGAGCGACTTTCTCCATATCTTTTTCATCTGCATCTTGTTTAAATTTACAAGTTATTTCATAGTCATGATCTGTTGACCAACCAACATTGCGTTTTTCAAAATTAAATAATTCGATAAAAAATACACAGTTATGCTTTTTTGCTTTCCAAACTTTTAACTTACACATAGGTAAAAATATAGCTGTCATAAATGCTTTTACAAAAGTCTGTGTGAAATGATAAAATTCTTCTTTAATAAATTCAAAAGTAAAATTTTTAACCTTTAAATAGCCAACACATTCATTTCCACATATTCCATTATAGCAAAGTATCGGATGTCGTTTCATAACTATTAAGGTATCAATAATATCAGAATAAAGCCATTCTTCACTGGGTTCAGTATTAAATTGTTTAGCCTTAATAGTTACAAGTATATCACTTCTTGATGGTTTAAACTTATCTATATTTCTATCCCATTGAGCAAAAAATTGAATAACTGGTTCATCTGAAAAATTATCGTCATCAATATACTCAGAATGTACCCACATACCAAACTTCCAATGTTTATTTACACCCTTCATACGAAAATGTATAACACTATTTGGTTCACCGGTAAAAACAAAATATGTATCACCGTACTTAATATTATAAGGTTTAAATTTAGAGTTTTCACTAATATGTTTAAATATTCTATCGACTAATTCTCTATTATTCAAAGTAAACACCTCTTATATTCTTGTTTAGTAATTATCATTGGTGTATAAGAATTGTGTCTCCATATCTGACATAAAGATCACCTTTATACCAAACCAGATCACCGTCTTCTGTATTTTCTAATGTAGGTTCTTCAGAATAAGTTTTAAAGAAAGGTTTTTCAGGTTTTATACTTACATGATCGTCATTCGTATTTACAGCTTCATAAGTTTCTTCAAATATATCAGGTTTACAAGGATAAAATTCACTGTGTACACCTTTAATTATATAATCGCCTTTGCTAACACGCATATTACCCTCAAGAGTACAGATATATAGATGGTCAGTAAAAAGCGTATCTTTACAGAATTTCATAACTTCAGATAAGTTACCATCGACGTACTGTATAGCTTCAACTACAACGGGTCTCTTTCTATATTTCATATTAACAATCTTCCCAACTTATAAGATATAAGGTATTGCATATTACATCTTCACCTTGTATAACTTTAAATCCTCTAGATTTAAGCCAATTTATGTTTTCAGAATAATCAATGTACATATGAATTTGTTTATTGCCAGTATTAGCCGCTCGCGAACAAACATCTTTTATATGTTGACGTTCTTGTTTAACAAGTCTGTTTTGTTCTTTTATAGATTTTATATTTAATTTGTGTGCATTCATATACTAAATTTCACCAACTTATTTCATAAAAATGTTTTTCACTGGAACCTATATCAGGCTCAACTTTAAAACTTTTCTTTTTAACCAGTCAAGATTTTCTTTATAAACAACACGTGCGTAGCAATAATCAGTATTATTTAGTATACCTGTCTTAATGCCGTTACGCTCGTTCTTTATAAACTTACTTAAAAATTAGGTATTACTTGTTGACTAATTACTGTATAGTCTCCATCTTTTGAAAGAGTACGATTTATTATTAAAGTTACTTTAACATCTTCTTTGTTATTAAAAATCTTTTTGCATTTTTCATATTGCTTAATTGGTATATATGAAGTGCAAGTAATATAATCCGAACCAGTTTGACTTAATGGTTCAGATTCGTTTATATCAGGATTAGCCAAGTATATATTACCATAATAATAACATTCATACTCTTCATTCAATTCCCATCGTACTTTAAGTAAATTACTATTGGGGGTAATAATACATTCTCAATATTCTTGCAGTAGTATTTATAGTTTCAGTATAAACTTCACTATCAATCCGTTTACCTTCAGCTTTATTACAACCAACTATAAAAAGCAACAAGCAGATTATGATAACTGCTATAGAAAACAGTTTAATCTTCTCCATAATAAATTTACTCCTCAACTAAATTAAATTTAATACCGTTTATCACAATAGATTTTATATGTTTTAAATCTTTATTAGTGTCTAAGTCAATCTCTATTTCACCGCACTTAATCCTAATTGAATTACATAAAATAGATAATTCATTAGGTTTAAGATTAGGATCTGAGCAAACTTTAAATGTATGATGACTATCTTCGACAACTGCAATATCGCCAAAGCCGTAGTCTTTTATTAGTGAACTGTTTGATATAGGTGTACTGGTTGTATTTGTTGACCGACTATTAAAATCAGTTAGAGTTGTTTTATTTGTTGTGATAACTGGATCGTAAGGTATAACATAATTACAAATAGTACATTTTTCAACTATGCGTCCGTAACTGTTTATATGATAGCCAATTGTACCGCCGCATATAGGACATCTTTTGTTAAAAAATTCGTCATACATCTCTACTGTCACCGCTTTCATTTAACAGTTTACACATATAATCGGCTAAACATTCTTTTTCATAATCAGTCAAATTTACGTTGATAGTATCTTCACGATTAGCGTAAGCATTAAATTCTAATTCAACAGTATACTTAGCAGTTTGACTTTTACGTTTAGATATTTTAGAAGCGGTTACATTTTCAAACCAAACTTCATGTGTATTTATATTTAATTTATTCATCTTTATTACTCTCAATCTCAGTTCTACTCTCAGCTTTATCAGCAGCTAACTTTATGTTGTTTTCCATAGTATCGCAAATAGATTTTTCAATACCATTCATTAATGCAATAGTTAAAGTCTCAGATAGTTCACCAAGTGACAACCTACCAGCCGGGTATGCCACTCCGCCTTTAACTGCAATAAGATTCATGTATATACCGTCTTTAAGATTTACCTTGTTATTAGTTTTTGACATATGAGTTAATCCTTTCTAACCACAATTTAGCATCCTCATCAGTTTCAACTTCATTAAGAAGTAAAACCAATTTATAGGCTAATTCACGTTTCACATTTGATACTTCAGCCAAATCTATAACTAATTTCTGTTCACTACTATAATAAGTATTTATTATGTCGTTTACTTCATCTTCAGTTAACAACTTGGTTAATGACCTTAAATATTTGTTTAGAAATTTAATTGTAGGTTTTCGTTTACCATGAAATATTGCTGATAAATATGCAGGCGAATAGCCCATCATTTCAGCTGCATCTGCAGTATGTAAATTATGATTAAGAAGCTGAAGCTTCATGCATTTACCAAATTCAGTTAAAGTATTCATATTTTTATATATCCTCTAAATGTTATCATTTACAAATTAAATCACGTATACCGTTATCAAGCTGGCGTTTAAATATGTTAAAGAAATCAATAGCAAAGCAATGTTTACTGATAATTATATCAAAAGGCATAGCGTTTATATCATAGCGTAAGGCTAAAGTCATATACACAATATCATCATGCGATAAATCAACTTTAATTAAATTAGCATTACGTGTTTCACATATATGTTGCAGCGCGCCAACTACATACTTTAATTCAATATTATCATCTGGTACTGTTGGCACAATATATACACGATTTACATCTGTATATGTTGACTTTTTAATTTTTACCGGTATTTTTATAGTTTTCATCTTTAAAATCAATCCTCGTCCCCAGCTTTAAAATTATATATAGGTTTAATAACCTTATAAATTAAAACGGTATCTAATATGTTTTCTAATATTGCGTCTATAGGTTTATATGCCATAGGTGACTCATCTAATGTAGATGCATTAACTGTTGATGAGTATATGCCTTTCATCTGTTTCTTAAATTCACTAACAGTTAGTGTTTCTTTTGCTTGTTTTCTCCCAAGTATACGACCAGCACCGTGCGGCGCAGAATTATTATAATCAGGATTACCTTTACCTACACAGAGCAATGAACCATCACGCATGTTTATCGGAATAATGAGCTTTTCACAAAGATTGGCACTTACGGCACCCTTACGAACAATCATATTCTCGGTATCAATGTAATTGTGTACAGTAGTAAATTCTTCATCAACTTTAAGCTTTAAACCTTTAAGTATATCAGAAGCAATAGCTTTTCTATTTATATCAGCGAACTGTTGCATTATCTTCATGTCATGTAAATAGTTTTCAAAATCTTCTCCTTCGACATAAGCAAATTCCTTATTTGATTTAGACTTATCAAACTGTGCATTAAGCTCTGCAATTCGCGCAGATATTTCATGTTCTCTATTTTCACTTTTGAGGCACTCAATTTCTTTTTGAATAAATATCTTCGGTTTATTTAAAATGTTATTCTGGGCTAACTGAGTATAATGCTGAGCTACTTCTAAACCTAAATGACGACTACCAGTATGTATAACTAAATAAATAGCTCCTTCATCATCTTTATCAAATTCGATAAAATGATTGCCACCACCTAATGTTCCAATAGAACGATAGCCTTTTTCAATATTACACTGCTTGGCACATTTAAGTTTACTTAAGTCAATACACTCAGCATATGCATGCGCTTCAGAACGACACTTCATGCCGGCAATAACATTTTGAGTTATAAATTTGTCTACTTGCTGAAGCTCAATATGTTTGTTTTTCAATTTTACAACTAGCATACCACAATTATGAACAAATATACCAGAGTCTAATGCAAAGTTTTGATACTCCGAACAAGTTAAGCAATATACATCTGCTGTATTACTAATAAACTCTATAGCTGTAATAATATGATTATGGTAAATAGTCTCTTTTGTAATAGACTGTATGTTAATACCTATAGAATCGCAAAACTCCTTTGCATTATCATAATAAGGATAGTTATAAAACTGTTTTCTATTTAGATTATATGTGTATTCATTTATATTACCTTCACATAATAAGCATACTTTTTTAATTCTAGAAAATTTTTGCGCAGCTTTAAATAACGGATCACTATTACGATTAGTAAACGATTTTCCAGATGTTTTATTAAATTCTGTCATTCTAATAGAACTATTTTTACGTTGTTCTTCTGTATTAACCTTACCTTCTTTATTTAATTTATACATTTTGTCTTTAGCTCGTTGTCTATTTACTACAGAATTTTTACCATTCCAAGTAGAATTTGCTCTAGCTTTACCAGCTTTAGAAAAAAATTCTGGATTTTCTTTTGCATATAAGCCAAAACCTGCTTTACCTTCTTTAGATAGCTGACCCACATGATCAGTATGTAACTTATAATGATATTGCCATAATACTCGTCTAATATTAGTTGGATTATTATTATACTTATTAAAATCTTCATGATGTCTAACATATTTTGCTACAACTTTACCTATATTAAAATGTCTTTGATTATATTCGTCAGCTAAATAATGACAATATCTATATGTACCATTAGACGGATTATAAACAACGTAATGTGTTGGTAAATAGTTATTAGTATCACAATATTCTTCATCTAATAAGTCTTGTCGCTGTTTAATATTAAATGGCATTAGTGCTTCTCCAATTTGTAAGTCCTTAGCTTCAACATATGAACCAGTTCTAGTCATAATTAAGTGATCTAATGTACATGTTATAGTTTTACTATTATCTAATGTTATTTTTACTAACTTATCTACTGTTTTAATCTTTCTTGGAAAATCTAATTTTGAAATTTTAACTTCATTTGTTTTTGTATCTATAGAATATCCATAATGTTCTACATTTTTTTCATTTATCAATTCTATAAAAGATAAACTTCTACCATCTGCTAAAGCTACTTTAGTATCACCAGTAAAACATCCTATATCTACTCCAACAATATTAGGAACCACTTTATCTTTAATAGTCATAGTAGTACCAATAACACAACCTGCTCCAGCGTGACAGTCAGCCATTATTTTAATTTTAGAATCAGCAAATGCAGGTTGATCACATATACGTTTTATCTGTTCTTTTGTACTGTCATCGACTATTGAAGCATATACATCGGCAGTATTGTATTCACCTTTAATTGTAATCATATTTAATTTCACCTCTTATATAATATTTTAAAATGATTATAGGAAGTCCCAGTCTAAGCTGTCATCCTCTGCAATGTTCTCATCGTCAACATTTAAGCAAGTAGACAAATCAGCTAAATCATGTGAGTCATATATAAACTTATCCAAAATACCTATATCATCTAAATGATGCGATAGCTGATTTATTGAATAATCAAATCTGCTTGTTTTACTTAACACAATATGCAAATATCTTTTTGCTCGAGTAAGAGCGACGTAAAGACATCTCAAAGATTCTCTGTCGTCAGCACAATCTGTATCAGTTTTAGGGAATTGGCCTTGAACAGGGTCAACTAAAAATACTACATCATATTCCAAACCTTTAGCTGAATGTATAGTCGTAATATTTACATAATCGCCATCTTTAGGTGGGTTTTGAGCTGCTAAGGCAATTTCTTCAAGAAAAGCTCGTGTTGAAGTACATGAGTCAGCTAAATCTAAAAGAATAGGCATGTCCTGTTTATCGCGTTTAAACTTCTCATTTAATTCCTTCTTGCGATCATCATTTATATTGCTATTATTAAGATTGTTTAAATATGTATCACAGTAATATTTATCCAAAAGATATTTTATTTGCTGCTTAGGCGTCATAGTCTTAATATCATCGATTACGGATTTAAGTTTGACTAAATCTTTATAAAAACCTTTTCGCGCATACTTCTGTGATGTAAGTGCAGATAGACCTTCATTAACTACATCATCTGAAATGTTCTTAGCATTAACCTTACCAACAAATCTTATTATACGTAAAACACGTAACCAAGCAATTGCATCTTGTGTTGAATTAGATATACGTAAATATGCAACAAGATCTTTAACCATATCACGTTGGAAAAATTTAATACCACCGAACTTCTCAAAAGGTATTTTACGTTTTGAAAGTTGTTGTTCAATCCAAGTAGACTGCATTGAATTTCTAACTATGACAGCCTGATCTATATAGGGTATTTTAAATTCGTCATGATAATTTTCTATAGCATCAACTACAGCCGCAGCTACATCATATGAATTTTCAAATACTGATATATTAGGTTTGTCTCCGTGACTAAATCCTATAAGATCTTTACGTCTGCCTTCTTTAGCCTGAAGCATTACAGCATTACATGCGTCAAGTATTTCCTGAGTACTTCTATAGTTCTTAACTAACTTTATAACTTTACAATTTTTATGCAATTTATCAAAGTTAAGTATGTTTCCAATTTTAGTACCACGGAATGCATATATAGATTGATTATCATCACCAACTACAGCTAAGTTTGTATGATCTTTAGTTATAAGATTTAATAAATCATCCTGTATTCTATTCGTATCCTGATATTCATCGCACATAACATATTTATATGTATTAGCTGTAAGCTGTCTAACATCTTCATGATTATGCAAAATCTTAACCGTATAATATATTAAATCATCATAGTCCATCATATTATGGCTTTTCTTATATTTTACAAAATCAGTCAAAATAGAACGAACTTCTTTTTCATAGCCTTTAATTGAGTCTAAAGAGTCTATAACGTCTTCTAAAGATCGCATATTGTTTATACACTCAGCGTATATGCTTTGCATCTGACGAGCTGTAGGAAACTCAGTCGAACTTAAACCTCGATCTTTTAAATCTCTTTTAATTTGGTCAGCAAATATAGTTATAATATCGAGAGGATCACCATCGCCCAAGATAGTATAGTTTTCTTTAAAGCCAGCTAAAGTAGCATTAGCACGTAAAAATCTTGAACAAAATGAATGAAATGTAGAGGCTGTTATTTTATTTGCTTCAGCAGAGTCAACATAATCACTTATACGTTGTTTCATTTCATTAGCTGCTTTATTAGTAAACGTTAACATTAATATGTTCTTAGCACTAATACCAGAAGCTAACATGTATGCAGTTCTATGTACTAATGTTTTAGTTTTACCAGTACCAGCTCCAGCTAATATAAGTACTGGGCCGTCAATATTTTTGACAGCCTCAGCCTGCTCTTCATTCAAATCCTTTAATATGTTTTGTTTTAATTCATCATTCATAGTCTTTACCGTTTACTCCAAACTTGGCTCTTTGCCTTCTTCGCGTATTTGCATAAATACTGGGAACTGCAGACTCTCAGTACCGTTTTTATTTTTAGTTACCTCTTTATACTTAACTTCAATTACTCGACCTACAATTAAATCAGGATTTTTCCAAAATTCAATACGTTGTTCATCACTAAAGCCGGAACCTACACGAACTTCATTACCCTTAAATTGTACAACTACGGCACCTAATCGTCCAACATTTCGACCAGTACCAACCTCAACCCCAGTTACAAGTAAATCATAAGTATAGAACTTTTTAACCTTAATAAGATTTTTTGTTCGTTTACACTCATATGGAGTATTAAGGTTTATCATTACTCCTTCCCAGTCATTCTTTTCAGCGTAGTCTAGAGCTCTCCAAACTTCATCTGTGTTATTACCTTCATAAACAAATTCAACGACCTGTACACTACTGAGATTAAGCTCAGTAATTAGTTTACTTATCTCAATTAGCTGGTGCTTGCGTTCAATATATTTAGCTGTAGATATACCAGCATCAAATTCAGACGTAGGCAATAAATCAAATAGAACTAACTTCAAGCCGGATTTGTCATCACTTTTTGACATTGCAATGCCTGTACCTTTTTGGAAGTTTTCGCTGTCAGAGAGACCCTCTTCATCGAGTAACAGTTCACCGTCAAATACATAATCCTTAAATTCGTTATTCTCGCTCAATTTGTTTAAGTCATTAACTATGTGTTCACAGTTAATAAATTCTTTATTTTGTCGACTGTATAAATGACCCTTATAATAAAAGCAGCGAGTACCGTTTAATTTACGGCTTATGCTAATCCAAGTATGTGGAATAATATTACAATGTTCGATGCTTGTACCTAACATTACGTCAAGAGTTTTTATAAAATCTTTACCGTAAACTTTTTGTACTGTCTTTACGTCAACACCAAGCTTAAACGATTTTGTCACGATATCGTATATTAGCTCAACTAACATATCATAGTTAACTTCATCAGTTGCATCCTGCTCAGCTAATTTTGAAGTGTAAAATTGAACATAGGCAATATTATCATCTGTACCTGTATTGTGATCGTTAAAATAATTTAACAGATCTTCAATCCAATAATCGCCGTTTTCAGTTTCATAGTAACCAATTTGGACTGACTTATCAACTTTCTTAGTACTTATGCCAGTAATCTTATGCCCGTTAAGTAAAAATTCAAGTACAAACTTAAACTGCTCATCATCTTTATACAGCTGAAGAAGAGATTCTTTTTCAAGCCGAGATGTTGTACTGGCTAATTTATGAAATTGCTTATACAATGTAACTGTGTTGTTCAAATTCTACACCTCAAAATAAAAATAAGTTTAACTTTCTGTTAATTTATTTAGACTCAATAGTACTAAGTTGCTCACGCAAGATATTTGAGAAGGCGATACTGTTATAGATTTGCTTGTTTGCTAACATAAAGCTAACCTTATTCCCTAAATTAGTTAATAACTTGTATGTTCTATTAACTAAATTAGTAGTTACCTCAAATTTAGGGTAGCTTTTCTTTACACATAATTCAGTTTGCATAAATTTAAGCATTACAGCGATATCGTTTTCATCTTCGCCGATAGAACCAAAAAGTAAATCATAGTACTCCTGAGCCTTCAACTTACCGGTTTTAGTTTTAATTTTCATTGATGATATATGAGTTAGCCAAGTACTAATCTCTGTGATCCAGTGATCAAGATTATTAGATGTATTGCCGTAAACTAAAATTTTAATAAGATGTTCAAAAATCAATTCACTATATGACTCAATTCGACCTATAGCAATATTTCGATTTGTAGCAAATTCATCTATTCTTTTTAATATCATTACATCACCTTAAGTTTAATTTAAAAATCTCGCTGCAGTTTAAATTCAACGCTTATATCATAACACAATTGAGTGTCAGCATCAACTACCATGCTAATAATCATTCCCATACTAGGATACACAGAAGGCCAATAATTATACGGTATACTAAAAGCATAGTCTAGAGCATCAAAACTATACCACCAATCTGATGATTTAAACATCTTGCCCTCATGTACATTTGGGTAATTAGTTTTAAAGTAATTTTGTATGTCACTAAGTTTAGAACCGCTAGTAAAACCACCTGGACATTTAATTAAATTACTTCTTAAATCTGAGCCGTTAGGCAATATAAATTGGGACGCATAATTATACCTCTCTTTTTCATCTTCGCCTTGATCATAAATTTGTATACTCATCAATATGCAATCACCTAAGGCAATTACATCACTAAGTGGATTATATACATTTACCTTATAAACGTAATCGTTAATACCTTCATCTGTAAATGAAATTAAAAATGAGCTCTTTCCGCCTGTAGTTAAACGTGCTTCATTATAATCTGTAGTATATTCAAATTTTGAATTTTTAAGATCATCCATAAACAGCCCTACTGACTGAAATAATACAGCATAAGTATCAGCCAATTGCATGGTAGGACCGTCTTTTTCATTAGGTGTTAATAATCTGGGATCTGCATCAGGGACTATGCCTGACAACACCTGACCTTCAGGTAATTTATACTCGTCTTCACTACTTGAGTTATTAACTATAGAGTTGCTATCACTGCTCATATCAGATTTACCTTTACAGCCAGCGAACCCGCATAGTATAAATGTAAGACTCAGTATTAGACTTACAAATTTAATCAAAGTAGAATTTTTCATAATTATTGTATCTCCTTAAGTTTACTTATTTAGCTAAATTGTTAAGATCATATATAAAATCAACCATAGATATTATTTTCTCAACTAATTCATATTTACTATCAGATACGTCCTTTGCGTAGTTTATGACGTAATCAATCTGAGCGTCATTAAGCGTATCGTCGCCGAAATATGACTCTATAGCAATCTTAATATCTGATATTAAATTAGCATAGCCAGAATTCAAATCCTTGTGATATTTCTTTATACTGTTCTCAATTATTTTATTCTGTCTTACAACCTCTTCACGGTTCCACTTAACAGACTTATTCTCATCAAATACATGATTAGTGAAATACTTAAATCTTCTTTCAGGTGCAACGACCTTAGGATTGTACCGTTCATATAATTCAGACATATATTCACCTGACTTAGCTAAACTTCTGGACATGTCTTCAAGTACTATGTCACCGTTTTTGATACGAGCCTCGATGTTGAATGTTTCATTGTTTGTTTCTGTTGACATTTTAAGTTCTCCTTTATTCATATAATTCAATTTTAATTGATTAGCAAACTTCTTTAATAGAGTCAAGCGGAATATTCATAACTGATGGCATGTCTCCACCTTTGCGTTTTTCACTAGCCAGTAACATTTCTTCAATATCGCATTTGTTAACTTCTAAACCGTTCTCAATAAACTGAGACTTAAACTTAGTATTCTTAGTTAACTCTATACGAATAAATTCACGACCAGTTTTAGGATTGACTAGCAAATAGGGGAATTTCTTCCACTCTAAACCGTTAAGACCTGCATTGGTTTCAGGCAGTGAACCGTTTACACGACCTTCTTTGGTTGAGCTGAGGTTTTCATAATCGGCACCTACTCTAATACTATGAACTTCAGTATGTTTAACTATTTGGCTTTCGCAGGACTTTTTAGTCTTGCATTCACGTTCATACACTAGAGAAGTAAACCTTGCATGTTTGTTTAAGAGCTTATCCAGTATTTCTTTCTTGAGTTCAACACTGTTATTGGACATAATGTTTTCTCCTTAGTTTTATATTTGAATTTATTACCGGTTTACATTATCTATTATATACCAACTATTTACATTTGTAAATAGACAATCACAAAAATAATAGACAAACATCATTTAAGATATTTGTCTAATTTTTAACCAAGCTGTTTAATTTATTTACTATATTAAATTGTCACACAATTCATCTCTAAAATTTCAGTATGTAATGTTTCAGTTAAATATGTAACTAAATTAGACATAGCCGGTTTTACTTCAGATTCGTCTTTAATTATGCTTGTGAAATATTTATCAATAATACCAGAACACTGAACTACATTAGGATCTAAGTCGTCCTTAACGTATATAACATTAAATGTATCCGGGTTAAATGCAAAACCTAAATTGTTTATTGCTTTAAGAACAGTAACCCAAACGTCTGCGCCATCGTTTAATATATTTGGAGTAAACATAAATCTCAAATACAATTTAGTTTTAAGTTTTGCAGTACCGGGGAGGATACTGCTGTTATTGGAATTATGAATATTATAGTTATTTTGTAAAATACATTTACTCGACTCGCCTTTGTATTCGCAATGAACATTATGACCAATGTATTCGCAAAACGCAGAGTTTTTATTATAATTTATGCAATCACCAATCATATGTTCAATTAACTCCTTACTTAAAATTGTTTATATTTTTGATTTATGTTTACTAGCAAATCAAATTAAATGTGAAGCTGACTACTGAGTGTTGTACTAAGTAAATGGGAAAAACTTAATACACTCAACATGACTAAAGGAAAGAAAAGAAAAATAAAAAACCTTAAAGCCGTGTGCAAAGAATTTAACTCCAAAACAAATACATTAAATTATTCTACCTGATTGACGAGATTTCCGAAATAATAGGAAAAATAGTGGAACATAATAATGAAACGCTGCTTCAATGTTACGTTGTTTTGAAGTAATCAGCTTCACAATATAATATTTAGTTATTTTACTTTATAGTTTAGCAACAGTATCTTCAAAATCTAAAGATTCACCTATCCAGTCTCTAACTAAATTACGATTACCGTCTACAGATGGATATAATAAATAGGCCATATATGCTACACGGTGTATATCAGGATGTGGCTTACCTGTAGTGCCGACTAGTCTGAGATTGAAGAAATGAATCCACTCCTCAGTATTACCAGTAACTACTAATTCTGTTTTAATAGCATTGGGTAATACTGCACGTGCTTCCTGCGGCGGTGCATTAAAGTCTGAAATTAGTTTAATGTAGGAGATAGCAGCGACAGTTAAAGAGTCTATGAAATAAGCCTGTTTACGTGCATCCCAACTATCAAAATCAGCAGGCTTTATAAACTGCATATCGTTCTTAGCATAATTTACGTAACGGGAGCTTTCCTGTGCGAAACTATATGGTCTATGGCGGACAAATTCATGCGTTACACCTCTGTCACAAGTAAACCGCATAGTAACATATTGATGTTTACACATTTCATCTATAGACAAATTGTTATAATCTGACAAATTAACTACTTTAGCCACAGCGTCTACATCATCAAATTTTAGTTCATCATAATTAACATACTTTTCATTAAATTCAGAATTATAGACTAAATCTGGTTTATAGTTGTATAAGGCTTTAAGCAGCTGCACATTATTAGTTTCATTTATAGCTCGTATGTTTCCGGAAACTAAATTTCTATACTTATCTTCAATTTTACCATCAAACATAGATACTTCAGTATATAATGTATGAGTACAATTCAAATACTTATAAGTATTACACAGTTCAAATAAGTATTCATCGTATACTTCAAATACTACAGTAGCATGCTCAAGCATTGCTGTGTGTTCGTGTTTAACCAAATTTTTATAAAACTTTATAGCAGACTCATCTGTTATATTTTTCTCACTCTTATAACAGGTTCGCCCCGCAAGTTCAATCTTTTTAAACGGATTTTCTTCATTTATTAGTTCTACTTTTGAGTCAATCAATCGCATATTTGCTAAAGTCTCCTTCACAAGTTAATAATAATTCTTTAGTAGGTACGTATGTTATTTGTTTAGTTCCATAGTGTGCATATTTTATAGGTGAACCAGTTGACTGAGAATCTATACAAATAGTTACATCATCTATATCTAAGTTATGTTTTAATACAGATTTGTGAATAGCTTTAAACCAATCCAGAGTAGCTTCAGTTAATCTATAGTATATAGATCTATCTGTACCGCCCCATTTAAGAGCTGACATACGAACTTTACAATACCTAAGATTGTAGTAACGATTTAAACCTTCGTACAAATAGTACAAATCATTTAGCGATAAACTAGATACGCCTGTGACCTGAAAATCCTGTATACATCTACGAACGGTATTATCAGATAAATCAAATACATTCCTATAGTGTACAACTGCATCTATAATGGCATAAAGATCTGCAGCTCGATTAGTATCATAAGTATGAGTAAAGAACCATAATAACGCGTCGTAATTATGATTGAACAAATACTGAATTTGATTTTTCGCGCTGTCCTCATAAATGTATTTTAAATATGGATGCATTTCGCCACACTCGTGTAAATTGCCATCAATAGTCATCATATAAGGTGTAGCTATTTTTAGTCTACTTACTGACACCAGTTATCCCTCAAATTCATTAAATGTAATTTAATTTCAACATCTGAAATTACTTTATCATAGCCTTCAATATCACCGTTAATTGTCTGAACAGGCGAGTCAGAATTTTCTTTTAGACAATTGAGAATTTTATGTGAAAGTTCATCAGACTCTTCTTCAGTTTGAAAACGACCTTTAGGGTTATAAGGTTTGACTCTCTTTATGAAATAATTTAATTGAATAAACGATGTATTTACCTTCTTAATTAGTGCATCAAATTCATCCCCTAATCGTTCTCTATCGTTGTTATAAATTAGCGATAAAATTATCGGACTATCAGTAACAACAACATCTACCTTACCCTCTAAACGTGTCAGGCGAAATAATTGCTTACCAAAAATATATACTTGATTATCGAAGACAGCTTTATCTTCTTCCCATACTTTGTCCTTAGCGTATTCTGTTACAAGTTCTGTGTTGTAACCCATCATCTTCAACTTACTGAAAATGTATGCTGCGCCTGTACTTTTGCCGGCACCGGGTGCGCCAGCTAAATTAACAACCAACATAATTTGTATCACTCCTCTGGTTCGGCAGGAAACTCTAAATGAGTTTCACCTTTGTCGTCTATGTAAGCCTTAGCTTTAGACCCTCTAGCTTGTAAATTAAATGCAACTAACAATATGTACAGCTGGTCAAGCATTAGCATTATAGCTTTATCTGTTACATAGACGTTGTACTTATTGAACAATTCGATTATTTCACCTATATTATGCGTAAACACAGACTTTTGATAATTACGCATAAGATCAAGCATAAACTTTTCGCTATACATTAAATTTCTAATCGCGCTTATGTTATATTCAGACAAACCTGTTTCATCTTTAGACTTTTCAGATAAACGCTTAATACAATACTCAACTCTATCATGTAAGTATCTTAAATTCAATACTTCGTCCAACTAAACACAACCTCTCTTTTTATTACTCTATTTATTATTTAGATGAAATTAAAGGTAGATACAATAAGTACCTACCTAAAATAACAAAGTAAATATTTAATTAGTCCTCAGTGCAACACTCTTCGCAACATTCGCATTCGTCAGCACATTCATCGCCAAAAGACATAGGCGTTTCATCTATAAGTGTAAGATCACCCAAACACTCAACTGCATTATTATATGCTGCATTAAAGTTTTCTTCTGTAGTTGCATCTTGGTCAACATAATGAGTTCCGCCGTCAGCAAATATAACTGTCCAACCATGGGGACCAGCCTGAACTGTAATAGTTAAACCTAATGTATCAGAAAACAGCTCCTCTTTTTCAACTTCTGACTGCGGCATCATACCAAAAATTCTGTCCATAATAATTTAATCTCCTTTAAAATTGTACTATACATACTCAGCTCTAAAAACAATACGGTCTAAAGTTCTGGGTGTATAATCCATATAGTCTAACATACAACCTACATTATACATTTTGCAAGGCGTATCATATAGCTCTATCATTTCAAGTTTTACATGTTGCATCATCTTATACTCAAAGCTGTCATGGACATGTCCATAAAGATGATACCAACCATAGTAATGATTTTTAAAACATGGGATAGGATAGTGGCATAAAACTATACTTTCTTTATCATTCAAATGTAATTCCTTATAATCACATACTTCTACAAAACAATCTCTAAACTGTTTATTCTTTAAAAACTTGTGGTCATGATTACCTACAATAAGATGTTTGTTCCCGTTTAATTGATTAAGAATATCAATAGTCTTAGTCACATTATGATAACTAACGTCACCTAAAATATAAATATCATCATCTACATTACAAGTGTCGTTCCACTGCTTTATGATAAAATTGTCGTGATCTTCAATATTAGTAAATGGTCTATTATCAAATGAAAGAATATGATTATGACCTAAGTGTAAATCTGAAATAAAATAATTCATTTACGCTTTAAGCTCCTTTAGAGTTCGTGAAATAGATTTAACCTCATCTAATAACTGAGTCATTTCACCGCTCATCTCAATAATTGTTTTCTGCAACTCAATAATGTTCTTAGTTATCTCCAAATTGTTTAAAGTTAACTGACCCACAAGACTATAAAGATCGTCCAAAGATTTTTCATTTGACATATAAATTGTCTCCTTTATTTTTAAATTAAATTGAATTAAATAGCGTTGTGTATAATATCGCCAATTAAATCAGCTACATATAATGCATCTTGACCTTCATATTTACAAAAAGCGTAAAGAATATCTGCAGCCTTATTTAAAACGTCAGTTCTTCCATATTCTACAATAGGAGTGCTCTTACCGCCAAGATTTGCAAGTAATACATATTGCTCATGTATGTTACTGTCATCGCCAAAATATGAAGATGACGTAGTTACAGTAAATTCATATTCACTTAAACGTTCAATAGTACCTACAATTCTGTCGTCTTCGCCAAATATAATTTCCTTCACATTGCTGCTATTCATTTATCGTCACAGCCTTTCTTTGCTTCTCAAATATTTTAGGTCTATGTTTAATGTAATCTTCTCTCATTAGTTGATATACGCGTTTGTCGTAAAACCTATTATCTATAAGACGATGTACTTTCTTGTAGTCGCCAACTATTCGTCCACCATAATGTTCTGTAAACTTATCCCAAATCTTACAAGCAGGATTATCCACTATAGCGCAATAAGTTAACAACCTGAGATTGAACTTACAAAATATATCATCTATAACTTGAGCTAAATCTTTAGAAAATGTAGGATTAGATTTTAAAGTAAAGTTCACAACATGTAAACCTTCAGCACGACGATCCACGCGATGTATTCCATAACTGATGAAACCTATAATATTACCCTCACTGTCAAGTGAAACAAATTCATTTTGGTTCCAAGTAGAATCTTTAGGTTTATATTCGTCTCTATAGTCATCCATGTTATGCAAATAGTATAAACTTAAACTAAACATAAATTTATTTATAAAGTTTATATTTTATCTGCTTCTTGCTTCAACCTCCACTCTACAGAGAGAGTCCACAAGCGTAAATTCCCCCGTAACCCGCGGTACTAATTTATTTTAATTCTAATTTTAATTTAGATTTAAAGATTTTAAATAATTTAAACCATACTGCTTTAAATTTTGACCAGCATTTTCATCTCTATATAAATGAGTACCGCATATTGGACAATACCATTCTCTATCACCTAATGTCAGCGATTTATTTTGGTAGCCGCAAACATGACATATTTGAGATGAAGCAAACCATTTATCAGCTTTAATTAGTAGTTTATTTGTAACTTGCATTTTTTGTTCTAACCTAGCTACAAATAAACCCCAACCTAAATCATTTGTTGATTTACCAAGATTTAAACTTTGGGACATAGCTTTCATGTTTAAAGATTCAATAACAATAACATCATTTTTAGATATTAAGTCAGTACTTAGCTTTTCAATAAAATCTTTACGAGAATTGGTTATCTTCTCATATATTTTATTTACTTTAAGCTGTGCTTTCTTTCTGTTATTTGAACCTTTTTGTTTTCGACTAACTTGTCTTTGTAGTTTAGCTAATCGTTTTTCATTTTTACGATATAATTTAATGTAATCAGGTGAACAACCTAAATCATCAACATAAAATTTATTCATAGACATATCTAAACCAGTTAAAACTAAATCATCTGTATATTTGATTTTCTCTACATCCTCAACTTCAGTTTTAACTAATATAGAAACAAAATATTTATTGGTTTTTGATTTAGACACAGTTATAGAAGATATTTTAGTATCATCAAATGTTCTATCATCTCTATAGTTAACCCAACCAAGTTTAGGTATTTTTATTTTATGTAAATCAAAATTTAATTTAATACTAAAGTTATTGCACATAATTCTATATGAATCTTTATAACCTTTTTTATGAAACTTTGGAAAACCTGATTTACTTTTATTTTTACCTGAAACAGATTTAAAGAAATTCATATAAGCTTTAGATAAATCTATTCTTGCTTGTTGTAAAGATGTGCTTTCAGCTTCTTTTAACCATTCAAATTCATTTTTATAATCTTTTTCAGTTTTATATTTATATTCCCATAAAGATTCTCTATCATCTTTGAATTTTTCATAAGCCTGTAATCTTTCAGCTAACATAGAATTGTAAATAAATCTACAACAACCAAAATTTTTATTTATTAAAATATGCTGTTCATTATTAGGATATAATCTAAATTTATATGATTTTTGAATAATTATATTGTTCACCTTATTTCTACGCTATATTTTTATAAGAATTATAGTTTATATATATTATAGTATAGATAAGACACAGTTAAACATATAAATACACAAATTTACTAATTTTATAAATTAGTTTACACATTGTCTAAATTTATAAATTAAAATTAGCCATAAAACATGAATCGTTCATCAAATGTAATATTACTAAATTTTAACTTGAGTGCGTCAGCATGTTTTGCGGCTAAATCAAGCATCTACAGTAGTCACATCCAAACCATCTTCATTGATATACGTAGCTTTACCGTTCTCATCAATTTTTATAACATGTAAATCATATGTATTAGGAGCTAAAAGATTTATCATAATATTCTTTATGCCTATAGATTTAACAAGCTTGGCTACTTGTTCACCAAATTTCTGAATAGTATCAACTGATGCTGAATGCGCAAGCTTAAAATTTAAAAGATAGTGCGCATTGGGATCTAGTCTTAATGCTTCAATCTTAGTTAATAGTTCATTGTCACTCATATGTATTAGTCCCTTCCTACATTTTTGTAAATTAGTAATCTTATGCTAAAGTTGATACCCAAATTATCAATCACATAAGATACATTATCATTAGACATAGACTCACAATCTGACATAATATCGATAATACACATGTCATCCATTTTATCATATATTTTATTCGCCACATAATATTTAAAATTATCAACATTAGACTCTATAGTACTAGAGAATCCCAAAAGACTGTATTTAGCTTTAAGGTCATTATAATCTAGTCTCATAGTATTAGAAGACAGACCTACGCTTAAATAGTTAGACATATCAGCAAATAGCTTATTAAAATCAGATGATCCTACTTCAATCAACTTATTAGCGGTAATAATGTATTTGTATGAACTCAAGTGTCTATGCAAATCTATAAAATTCTGTCTAACATAAATATTTCTAATAGGAGTATAATTAGGAATGCCGGCATCATTAAGATAATCATACGTGGTGTCATCAATACTGCCAAATTCAAAAAATTCGCCTGAGACTAAATTTTGAAATACTATGCCTTTAGATACTCCCATATTATCATATATAGACATCATAGTATAACCTGGTAGTATATACTTACTTATAGTCTCATATAAATCATTTATATCTACAAATTCCAAGTCTGTAGGAGGTATTGAAGCACCTCTTAATTGTGCATTCATTAAATTATATTTACCTTGAGGTTTATTTACCGACACTATCACGTTTGATATTCTCCTTCAATCTACTTTAGTTAAAACTCAATCAGTTTAGTCTGTAGGCTGATGTATTTCTACATTCTCTGTATGAAAACCTAATTTTGAGTCATCTTTTATAAATTTTATTTTAGACTTACAATGATTGCATATTGCAAATTTAGGTAAACCAGTACTAAAGTCATACCCACATGCTTTAGCTATTCCAGAATGACAAACTAAACAAGTACTATCAAATTTACTTAATGCTTTAGCTGTACGCTCTTCCATATCAGCTTTCTTTTTAGCCTCAATATTATCTGCGCTTAATTTCAGTATGTCTTCTATAGTCATAATAGTGGGTTTGCCGGTAACAGCGTCAATTATTACATCGTAGTAATCATCTAAACCCATTTTGTACAACATAGTTTTTATTGGCTTAATTGTATCTACATGCTTATCAATGTAGTCTCCGCCAAAACAAATACAAGTATCAATTAGATTTTGTAAATCCTTAACAGCTGATTGTCTGTCTTCATCAGAAAGAAACATTTTATATTAGCACCTCACTTAAGCTTTTTCATCACTATCAGTGTATATGTCATGTGTTAACTTTACACCACAGTGTGGGCAATAAATTGAATTATCTCTGTTTAAACTGTATGTAGGTTTAAAGCCACAGTTTTCACAGCACAATTCACCTTTGTTGTTATAATGCCAAACATACTTCTTCTTTTCGTCAAATTCAATAGTAACAGAATTTGACTTACGTTTATTTGACTTATTGCGCCAGTAATCTCTACTGTACTCAGTACATTCTTGATATATATGTGAAATAACAAAAGGTTCTTTTACGCCAAAACATCTGTATACGACTTTACCATCTGAGTCAACAGTTGTGTGTAAGCTATCGCAGTTAGCGCATTTCATTCATTAAGTCTCCTTTTTATTTTTATCAATGTTCTGCTTAACTTTGTTGTAGAGTTCTTCATCATCACTAATTAAATTGATGGGTATAATTACTTGTTTAGTATCTTCATCAATAACTGCATCGTATGATTTAATTGCGTTGAATACATTAGCTACTTCAAATATGTTTAATGAAGTGTCTGATAATAGCATATCAACAAATTCTGAATATGCTCTATAATAATACTTTGCACTTAATAGCAATAAGTAGTCTTCTATAGGTACATCTATTTTTATGTCCTTTTCTTTAATGTCGTACTTAAATGCTTTGCAAAAATTTCTACTGCGCTCAACTAAAGTTGCCGCTTCAAATAAACTATCATGTAGAGATTTAATCATCTACAGCACAACCTTCCTCTAATAAAGATAAATCAAAACCAGATTTTACAAATTGTTTAGCTAATTGATGTTGAATACCACCGCCTAGTCTACAGTATATCATATCCATTTCACCAAGTGTAAAATTGGTTTCACACAATTCATTAAACTTTTTAATATTGTCATCGTAATACTCGAGTAAACGTGATTGCGATTTATAACGCAATGCGCAACTACAATCTCGACTAAACCATTCACAAAGTTTAACCATAAAATCAAAATCAGAATTTACATCATTGAGCATAATGTAAATGTTGAACTCATTATTTAATATAAGTTCATTATTTGCGTTTATGAATGAACCTTCAAATAAACGTAATGCTTTAGTTACTAATTCAATTTGCTTTGCCATAGTGTACTCTAAAATTTACCTCGTCTTTCTTCAATATTGTAATAGTGCTATTTAATTCCTGATGTACAGTTAAAGTTAACATACTCATCTGAATGCATACATATATAATCGTTAACATTATACAACAATTGGTTAATCTTATTCATGTCTGGTTCATCAGGTAAATAGCTTATGGATTTTAACCGACTTAATCTAATCTCATAGTCATTTACAATGTCATTGAATTCCTTAGTAGGCTGATTATTATGATCTAAGTATTTACCATTACGTATGTCCATTAGAAAATCATGTTCTTTTTCTCTATACGTAATTATTTTGCCACTTTCACAAATATCAAAACACATCAAATACAATCGGATAAGATGCATCATGTGTTTACCTAACTTATTTGCAGCAATGGCTTTAGAATTACGCGCACCGATTTTATTATATGACTTGACTATTTCACCTATAGACTGGACTATACCATAATAATCCTTAAGTGGGTAGCCTTTTAAATCAATATTGCAAAATAGCTCAGTGTCCATATCTTCGCGTTCAGATTTACCAACATATAAATCTATTTTAGCGTCATTAGGCAACTGAGAAAATTTTGTTTTAATGTCAATCATAGCTATATCTAATGTCTTTTTAATATGTTGCATTTGTTGTTCTTGCGATACTGTTCTTGCAGCTTTATTATTAAGACGTCTTAACTGCGCATTTGCATACCCACCAAAGGAATTTATAGCTAACTTGGATAAAAATATATCGCGATTACGATAAAGCATCTGGCCTAAGTTAGACATATACAAATAGTGTTCTGGTCTTAATCCTAACATTTCAATTACATTAGGATTGCACTTATACAGCAATTTGACTATTTTATCAAATGAATATATAGTTGTATCTGTTTTAACATCAACTACTTGTTCAAAATCCGTACTTGTGTATATATCTTCTCTAGTTCTAGTGGCTACGCCTCTAATGTCTAAGTCGGAGGTTTCTACATTAGTTCCATAAGCGTAAGAACCACCTAAGCCTATAATACATACATTATTATTAAGATGTTTATTATCAATTAAGAATGAATAGTCTTTATCGTTTTTAATAATGTCTGAGAATTTACTGTCATTGCGCAGGCGGTCAAGTATATTATAATTCTGTGACATATAAAAATCATTCCTTATCTAAATCAGCAGTTTCGTTTATGTTAGGATTTATTAAAAACCAAGTTATACCTAAGTTCTCAATTCTAATTTTAGACATCTTATCATCAGACACGCGACGAACAATTATATATTCAAAATCTTTATCTATTCTGAATTCATCAACTATACATTGGTCAGCGTAATCATGATTAGGATTTACTTTAGCCCAAATAATAGAACCTATTTTACATGGGAAAATAAAACTGCTTGATGACTCAGACTGACTATGATAGCTTTGCATAATCATTCCAGCTCTAAGCATATTTGTATTAAGTCGTCTATACTTAGCTAATAAGCTATTATACTCTGTAAGAGCTACAACATCAGTATACTTGGGCAATGTATCAATTACAGACATAATTTGCAAATCAGTCCACTTTTTGCCAACCTCACCGTTACCAGTTTTAGATTGTTTAAGTATGCGGTTTCTAAGACTGTCTAATTTAACATATGTATCAGTAGCCACTTGCATCTTCAGCCTCTCTTTTTAAAATTTCTTTTTTATCCAAATAATTGTCTATGATAGTTTTAATAACGTCCAATGTTAGTGTACTACGCATAGGCATATACTTGCGCAAAATTTTATTCTTATCATATATAGCGATAAAATTAGTCTTTAATGATTTATATACAGTATAACCTTTATATGTAAGTATTACTGTAGTATTCATGTAATCATCTGAACTATACATATGAAATAACGCCTCCGTCTCTATCAGCTTTACCTATGAGAGTAAAAATATAAATGTTACAAGTTTCGTTTATCTCGCCGATTACTCTCAATATTTCATTTATAGTTGAACCTGAAGTATTTATATCGTCAAGAATTAAAATGTTTTTACCTTCAAGCTTAGTCATAACTTCTTTATCTTCAGGATTTTTAAATGTTAAATAATTTTTAATATAAGGCCTATATTTCGGTTTAACATTTTTAGCTAAAGAAAAATAATCTAAATCATGTATTTTAGGTAAAAGAACATTATTTACATAATCGTAAACATTCTTAAAATCGCCTTTAGTATATTGACTATGTTTAAGTTTAAATGCCTCCCAATCAAATTGAACTTCAGTAGATGCTTGCTTAACTAATTCAATAGGTAAATAATTTAAACCATGTGCAGTCATAGATAGTATAACTTCAATCATAGTTTGTACAAGTTTGCTTCTTTTTGAATTAGGATATATAAAACAGTCTAACTTATAAAGATTTATTTTTTCATGCAGTGCGCCTAAAGGTAGTTCAATAAACTGTATTACTTCATTAGCTGTAATCTTTTTACTATCAGTATTAGTACCCTTTAAGTAGTTAATAAACTCAGTTCTAGTTTTAGAGTCTGCATCCGGATTAAATTCATAACCAAACCAATATACATTATTGGATATTTTAGACTGGGTCAATGCGATTTTAGGGTAATGTAAATTAACTATATCAGTTGGAAGATTTAAGGTATAATCAAAACCAAATGTGCCATCGTCTAATAACCGCACACCTTCATTTATCATTTTATATTTACTATCAGGTAAATTTTTATTTGCATCAAACATCTATTTTATCTAACGCCTCTTCTCTCAATGACCTACTTAACATCATACAGACTATCTTATCGCATTTCTGTTCCAAGGTTAAACCAGTATCTACATAAGCAGCTTGCATTGCATCATCGTATAAAAAATTAAAGCTGGACCTGAACTTATGAACTATATCATCCAGTAATTGCTGAGAACAACACTTGTCAGCCAAAGCATCACTCAATATTTGTGCCCACTTTAGAATATTATTATTTACTCTACCAGCCATAATTATTTATACTCCTCAACATTGTATTTATTTAAAACATAGGACTTAATGTCTTCATAATTTTTATTTAGCTTTTCATCGTTTATGCTATCAACGCAATCGTTTAAAATTGTAGAGAATATAGGTCCCGGCTTATAACCCCAAGTAATCAAATTTTTACCAGTTATGCACAGCTTGTTTAAGCTCATCAAAGATTCTTCAGCAACTATGTCCTCGATTAGTTTTAAACACTGCTTAACAGTTTTAACTCTGTCATCATTTTCATTGTACCTCTGCGCCTCAACATCGGCTACTCGCAAAGCACAAAGATAAACAAATGTTTGAGTTCCTAAACGTGACATCCATCGTCTGCAGAACTTCTTATCAACCTCGAATACAATATCATGATATTTAATTAAAGTCAATATCATGTCTATATCTTGATTTGACATTTTTAAATTAGTCAACATATAGTCAGCTAATTCAACAGATCTTTTCGCATGATGATAAAAATGACCTATACCATTTTCATCTAATGAAAAACAATCAGGCTTACCCACATCATGTAATAGCGCAGCCCAATATAAACATAAATCCATATTACCTGTATCGTCTAACAAATTATAATCAGTAGATCTCAAGTAGTCAATGAAATATTTTGCATAGGTTACAGTTGCTACACAATGATCAAATACATCATACATATGATGAGGATTATGTTGTTCAAAACCATAACACAGTTTTAATTGTGGTAAAACTACAAAAAGCATTTTGTGATAATCTTTTATAACTCTTGAGCTATAGTCACCCGCAAGTATTTTAGTTAATTCAGAAGCTATTCTCTCTCTACTTAGTGTAGCTAAGAATTCTTTACAACGTTCCATACCTAACTGGGTTCTTAATGCAATATTAAAATTTAATTGAGCTGAAAAGCGCATTGCACGTAGAATACGTAAAGCATCTTCAGTAAATCTTTTTTCAGGTTCGCCTACGCATCTAATCGTTTCCATAAGAATATCATTTATACCATTAAAGGGATCTACAAAACCAACTCGATTATTATAGGCTATGGCGTTCATAGTAAAGTCACGTCTTGATAAATCAGTAATCAAACTCTGAGTGTAGGTTACTGTGTCAGGTTTACGATGATCGCTGTACTGCTCGTCTACTCTATATGTAGTTATTTCATATGAACAATCATCTATCAATAGGGTTACAGTTCCATATTTAATACCAGTATCTACAAACTGTATTTTGTAATTATTGCCCAAAGCCTTATTTAAAATTGATTTTATTTCATCCGGCTTAGCGTTAGTACATAAATCACAATCATGCGATGGCCTACCCAATAGCGCGTCTCGAATATAACCGCCTACTGCAAAACATTCATACCCAACATCATAAAATGCAGATATGATAGTATCTATATATTGAGGCAATTCTATTTTCTCAGTACTTACTAAATCAACATTAGATTTACTCATGTTCAACCTCTCCCAAATTGTTAATCTTATTGATTAGCATTTAGCATTCTTTAGCGATCGTCTGAATGACCTGTATGCCTGCTTTGTAACTTCCTTGAATAAAATACTGTCTGTAGAAGATGATGCATAAAACATATGTTTAGAAGTATCTTCAAATATATTAAAGTCGTCGTCTACAATGTACATCTTATCTGATTGTTTAACAGTACCTAAGTAAACATCGTTTATATAAATTAAATAGGTTCGCTGATTGAAATTATTAAAGTCCCGGCACATATGAATTTTTAAATCAGTATTTTGATATACTTGCATTTTATTATAATGATACACAAAATGAAAATGAGCTTCATAGCCCTCTTTATTATATGCAAATATAGCATCATATATCTGATAATACTTTTTGTCTTTTGCATTCTCGCGGTTCATACATATGGCAAATACATTTAGCATTATAACCAGTATAAGTGTTACATATATGTATATCATTTACTTTTAGCTCCTGTAAATTTAGATTTATCATGATTTTGAGTAATATCTGTTTCACCATATACAGTAGAACCAGATGTAGGATTATGCTTACTATTCTGAGATAGCTTGTACTCCTTCTTGCTTATACAATATGCGGCTTTAAAAATATTAACTATTTGTTCTCGGTTAAACTCTTCATTAAACTTAACATAATAAACATCGTCAAAAGTCAAATTATCGTGAATGCAATTTATAGAGAATGCGAAATTTTTATTTATATAGAATTTAAAGATTTGACCGTCATCATCGTAATACTTAATATCAATGTTTATCAAATTACTGTTATATGTAAACGAATAACTGGCCACAAATTTATCAGAACCTGAATAAGTAAAGTACATATTATACATACGCTTAACTTTTGTAAACCACTGTTTTTGTATTTTTCTATTAGCTGTAGCCATAGAATAACCTATGTAAATTTCACACAATGTAAGAACTGTATAAAATAAAACTCTTTCTACAATATTCATCTTATTATTTCTCCTTAGTTTTAATATTTTGCAAATGTCTACACAGTTCTATAGCTGCAGCCTTATCAACTGCCGAGCTGTCTATACTTTCATTCATACAAATCAATCCTTATGATAAATATCCCTAATGATAGATATTATAGATTTATCTCTATTGGTTAACATACAGTCTACTAACAGCTTATACATAGATACATTATCAACAGTATCTTCATAGTTTCCACCGCCGCTGAAAAACCATTCAATCATATCTTTATCAGAAACATATTTTTTATTATGCTTATATGTTAAACGTCTAACATAATCCCACCAAGATTGCATCTCTTGACAATGATGACTTAAACTAGTATTTGTTTCAGACTGCAAATCGTTTAATACCTTGTTAAAATGATCAATGAACTGCCGACCTAACCGAGATGACCTATAACATATTTCTGATTTTGGCATAGACATTTCAGTTAAAGGTATACCATCTATAGATACTAATGTTACCATGTTATAGATCATCTCCTCGTATAAATATTATATACACTTTAAGCGTATATGTATTTAAGATTTAAAATTAAAACTTTACGGCTTCAGCATTACGGAGGTTTAACTGTCTTATAGTTAATTTAGCATCGCCTTTGCTGTCATATGTAATAGCCTTATTTTTATCGTCTGTAAATTTAGGCTCGCCATTATCAAAATTTCCGGTAAAATAGCTATTATTTGTTTTTGACTTAATAATGAACATTTTTAATCTCTGTTCTCCTTTTACTTAATAAGATATTTATGATGAAAGTCTAACCACTTATTTATATTTATAAGTATAAACGTATCATCATCCACGTTCTGTAAACATACACATACAGTATCAGCATTCATAATGTAATTAGTGGCTACACATTCATATACATTGCTAATATAGTCATACTTACAACCTACGCAATAATCATACATCTTATAGTGCAACGTACCTTTAGCACAGTACTGTTCACCGTTAAGATAAGCTGTATACGCAACATTTGTAGTATCATAAACAGATACATTTGTGTTTAACCACATAACAATCTCATCATGACTATCAGCATAAATATGACGTTGTTTTACATCATTAGTCTCAGCGTCGTTATAAAATATAACTGCATAGTAGCGAACCACATTATTAGCTATCTTAGAATTCATAGCGTGTAAACAAAGTTCAGCCTGACTTTTAGAAGTTATTTCTTTACGATCCCAAATGTTCATTTTAATGAATCTCCTTTAATTTTTTATTTAGATTGATTGCGTTTTGGTTGTTTGTTTTACCTTGATTATATTATACCACATCTATTTACATTTGTAAATAGTCAAGTGATAAAAATAGTAGCTAAACATCATACATAGATCTTAGCTACTATTAACAAAACTATTTATTTTATTTGACAAACAGGAATTTACTGTGACTCTTTCCAAGAACTACCGTTGTTGGCAAATACACTTTGCGCTTCTTTCCAATTAACCGAACTGGATTTGACATAAACTGTACCTTGTTTGTAGCCTAAGCCCGGTATGTCTATTCTAACTATACCATTACTACTTATAGTATATAGGTCGGACAATACTTGAACTCCAGTATCTCCACCATTGAATATTTGCGAAGGCACGCCGTTAGTAGAATAAGCACATATTAATAATTGAATAGTATCTTTAACCTTTAGTATATCTTTTATACTTTGAGGTATAGTCCAATATGTATTAGTATTACCTGTATCAATATAGTCATTAGATGAATTAGGGTCAAGATCATAGAATGAACCATTGACCTTTAGTCTAATTCTATAACCTCTTATAGGAGCATGTGAACTACCTGCAGTAGCAGCTGCCCATCTAAAAGTTAAATCTTCTTTAAGAGTTGGCTTGCCATCTTTTTTGCTACTTAAAGTAGGTTTACCTGGATTACTAGGATTGCCGTAGTATAAAATAGTTTTACTTGTACTTACTTCGTCTGAATTACTATACGTGCCTGTAGTATATGCTTTAAGATTTACAGTACAGTCTGAACCTATTTCTTGATTATGGCCATCATAACATCTCGCCCAACCAGGACCAGTATTGTATTGAGCGTAATAACCAGTTGCAGGGTTACCGTTACCGTTAGAACCTTGACTAATTTTGAGGTTAAATGAATTATTGCCGTTATCAATTATACTAATAATTGGAATACTAGGTGCAGTTCGTTTAGCGTATGCAGCGTATTCTTCAGTTGCAGATTGTTTAGCACAAACTAAATTAGTATTATCAGAACTAGTCGAATACATAGATATACTAAAAGATCCGCCAGAGTATTGATCACTAACAGGAACTGTGTATGTTACATTACTAGCGAAATAAACTTTGCTATGATCATTTGGTATTATTACAGATTGTGAACCGCTGTTAATATCAGAATTATTTATGCAAACATGCCAACTAATACTACCTTGTGTCTGAGTACCAGACCAAGCGTTTTCACGAAAAGCGTAGAAGCTATATGTAACAGATACGCCTGAAGCTACTCTAGTAGAACTCCACTCTAAAACATAAACTATAGTTCTATATGATGAAGACGTACTTGGCGTGTATTCTAATTTACCCAATATGTATTACCCCCCCCCCATTGTAACATTAAAGTTCAATGGGAAAAATAATAGTTGATATTTAATTTTTAATTTTAAATTTGTTTTAAGTTTAACTTATGCCTCGTTTCCAGCTGTCACTTGGTTTTAACCAAGCAGTTCCCTTTATATGTTTGTTAGATTGACTGTCCTTAATATAAACTGAACCGGATTTAACTTCACCATTAGGTAAAACCATTTTTACACTAGCATCAACTTTAAATTGAGCATATAAAGTTCTATTTGATGTACCTATAGTAAATGAAGTTATTTGATTACCGCCTACGGCTTGATCAAACCAACCTAAAAATTTATAGCCTTTACGGAAAGCTGTAGGTAATGATGTAACATTTGTATTATAATCATAGCTTATAGTTTCTATTGATTTATTATTAACTGTACCGCCATTGGTACCGGCGTCATAATAAACATTATATTTATTTATAGTCCAGTTTGCAACTAGTGTGCAATCACCAGATATAACTGTATTTGAATTAGTTTTATTTCCGTTTAAATACCAACCGCTAAATGTATAACCAGTTCTATTAGATAATGATACATTACCTAAAGTAGGATTATTAAACACTGTGTATAATGTAGTATCAGCGTCAGTGCCGAATGCCTGACCTGAAGTATATTTCGTACCAGATTGATCTGCGTTAGTTCTCCAGCTATCAAAAGTAGCCTGTCTTGTAGTATTACTTACAGCTGACCCACCGTTAGAATTAAAGCTTACAGTATATGCAGTCTTTGTTGGTTTAGTACTAGAAACATAAGCTACACTACCCCAAGTTTTAGTTGTATTACCAGGTAAACCACTTACACCTGAATCTTTATTACTAGATCTATATTGAATAGTATATGTAGCATATGGGAATATGTCTATTGTAAAACAACCTAATTGACCTTTAGTTTTAGGATTAAGTATTAGATATGGTGATGAACCACCGGCTTCCCAGTAGCCGCCGAACATAAAAGATCCGCCATACTCATCTTTAATTTCATTAAATGTTTTAGTCCTTGGCAAACCTTGATTTGCACCAGTCCAGCCTCTAACGTCCCATTGGTTACTAGGTGGAACAAATGTAGTTGATTCAGCCGTATAATATTTACCTCTTATACTTGCGCTAACCCATGGCATATAATTTACACCAACCTAAACATAAATTTGTATATTATCTATTGTCTTTAATTTCACAACTCTTAATCACGTATTTAATAAAACTTTTATATGAATTAACTTTTATGTGTTTAAAGTTATGTATGAACATCTTGTCGTAACTAGCGTCATCGCATAAAGCGTACGTGTTTGTACCAACAAGAATATATAAATTTATGCCTCGCTTTTTCGCGTCATCTAGCATAGAACTAAATAAGTTATTACGAACATCTACAATGTTGTCATATGATAAACCAGAATCTATTGCGTCAAATGAAACTATTAAATGACTTCCTTTTTCAAGTGAGCGAACATTAGTACCCAAACTTGAAGCGTGTCTACACAAGCAGCCTACAATCTGTTCGCCTTCACTAGACTGAGCCTGCGATATTACTGTAGACATATCACCCATGAATAAAGCTTGCTGCATAAGTTCTCTAGAACCATGACCATAGTTGTCTAAACGCAAGTATTTAACATTGTCTAACTTAGTGTTGTCGCTATCTGATTTACTATCGTTCGTTTGCATAATATCATATATACTATTAAACAGAGTGGTTTTACCAGAACCATTACAACCTATAAGACAAGTTACTCCCGGCTTAATCCAAATCTTTGACTTCTTATAAATGTATTGGCCTTCTTCAATAGGATCTTTATACACAGTAAACTCAAGACCCTCATTATTTTCAAGAACTTTAACATTGGGCTCTATCTTACTCATTGGTTTTTGTGTTCAACTCCAATTTATTCCAAGATACAACAAAAGCGCCAAAATAGCGTTTAATTATGTCAACATCTTCCATAGTACGTATTGGTTCAGATGTACAAATTTCTAAGTCTTCCATATTTGGCTTAATATCGTTAAACCGGCTCATGTTCTTACATAAGACTATACGATAATGATGTGATACATCAGCAAAAGGTTTAAGTCTACCCTCGATAGTTTCTAAACAGTGTACATCAGTAACCTGTTTACAATTTGACGTAGTAACATCAAAGAACTTACTTAATCTATACTCGAAGTCTGAAGTATCATTAAATGAATTTAAGCTGTCTTCATCTACATGAACCCACACTGCAGCTGTATCATGTATATCTTGTTGATTTGTGTAGTTTATTTTATACACAGTAACTAAGTCCTTACAGTCTATTGTTCTAACTATAAATTCGGGCGACTGATAAAATTTACCGTTTTTAAATATTAACTGCATTAGTTTAAATCTCCAAACATGTCTAAATTGTTTAACTGTCTTATAGCCTGTAAACCATCGCGCTTAGCTATTTCACAATCAGATTTAGTCCAAGTTTCGCCTTTACGTATTTTAACCTTAACCTTAAATATGACGTTAAAACCAAAAGCCCAGCTTAAAGTTTCTATACCTGTATCGCGTATCCTTTTAGCTAAAGTCATGCCTGCCATTTCTATACCATTTGTGTGTATATTATAAGAATGTTCCGGTACAGACAAAAACAAAATGGGATCGCCTGTAATTTGATCATATCTTACATCGTCTATATGCGCTCCCATTTCATACCAAGCTAAAACCATAGCTTTAACTATTGTACTAGTATTCATCATAAAATGATTAGTCCTTTAATGACGAAATTATCATCGGCGATAAACTATAGTCTAAGCTATCAATTTCAATTGTAGTTATGGAATTACGTTTAGCGAAATCCTTAAGTTCTTCTACATCAGATACGATATGATTTTGGGCTCTCGTGTAAGCAGCCAGATTCTTAGTAGAAGGATCATTGCGATACCTAGAACCTAATTTATCAATCCAAATATTAAACATTCTAGATGAAGGATATATAGCTAATACCTTTATGTCATCTAAAGATTCCAAGGATTTAACCACGTTGTAGCTAAAATGACTATATACATCAGAGTGAGAACTGACAAATACATTATAGCCTTGTCTTGCTAAATCTTCAGCTACACTAACATATGCATAATCCCAGTCTTCAATTTTCTCGCCTAAGCTGTTTCTAAACATGCTGGACTCTAAGTCAACGTATTTATTACTGCCGGCTAATGTAGACTTACCTACACCAGGATAACCAATTATAATTGATCCCATACTATTTCTCAATCTCCTTTGTATTAGTCTTTTTAGCCTCACGGCGTTTATTACGCTCATCTAACCAATCAATAAATTCTTTACTCAAAAATTTATACTTAACCTCATTCTTATCTATTGCAAATGTATAGGCTAAACCAAATATTATGTAGTAGCATATAGCGACTAAAATAAAGAATATAAGAATAACCAACTGAGCAACTATTGTAAAAGGCATAACGGCAATACACAATAAAATTTTACCCAACTTATTAGTATTCTTCAATCTATTAAATATTCGTCTGTAGATTAGAGTATCAATAAAACCTTCTTCAGTTATATCTATTGGACTTACTAACATAATTATTAAACTTATAAAATTTATTGCGCCTAAAGCAATAATTGTACAAAGTAATACTGGTGACATAGTTAATTATTAGTCCTCCTCTGTGCTGTTTAATTCTCTCTCAATTGCAATAGTTTGCATTTTACACCAAGTTAAAAGCCAACTACTTAAGTCATCGGTCTCGTAATCAAGATAGCGAAGACCTACGCTCTTAAATTCAAATTCGCCTTCTTTTATATCGTATATAAGATGAGCTATTGCGAAACAATTGTCGGGCTTAGCCCAAATAACTAATTCGTATTTGTAGGGCATACGGGATAGATCTTGATTCTCATTTATAGCTAAGCATTCACGTATTTCATAATTTAGAAATTTACCATATGATCTTAAGTTTGAATTATGATGTATACTATATGAAATCATTTTAGTCTCCTCATCATTAAAACAGTTTGGCTTTAAATTTACGCCAGTGCATTCAGCTAAACTATCATCATTAACTATGAATGTTCCAGTTCCGTCTTCATTATGTCTAACCTCAAAATCATGAAGTACGATACGTAAACTAGCCTGACTATCAGCTAAGTATATATCTGAACACTCTTTTTCATCAGGTATAACCATGATGCCTTTACCTTTTATAGTAGGATATTCATTATCTAAATGACAACGACCTACAGTAAGATCATCGCTTAATTCTTTAACAGGTATCTTTATAGGAATGGCATTAGCTTCGTTAAGTTCTTTAAATTCCTTACTATTGAATATGTTGTTAATAGCTTCTTTAGAAAATATAATCCTACTATGATTATCTCTGTCTAAGTTAACTATGTTAAATTCAATGTTACACGTCTTCATTTACTTATTCAGCTCCTGTGTTTATTTCTCTAATAAGTGCTTTCAATTTATCACTGTATACAGCACTTGCATTAGATAAATTTTGTATATCGCTAACTACATCGTATAGCTTCTGCCTAATCTCCTGTGTTTGTTCAATCTTAGTGCAATCAGACGTTTCATCTATTTCATCTAATATGTTTAACATTTGATTAGATAAGATAGTGATTATGTATTCAATTTCGTTTATCATAGTTTACAATCCTTTAATGAATAATCGTTATGTATTCCTAATTTATGTTGTAGTATTAACGCATTAAATGCGAACTTTAAATCTTCCTCTTTGCGCTTAAGCTCAGCTTCTTGCTCTTCTTTAGATAAACTGTTAAACCAGTCATCATATTCGCGCTGCTCTTTTTCCATTATTTTATTACGAGCTTCTCGCCAAGATCTTTTATAGTTACACTTCATACTTTATATATCAGTCCTCATCATTGTCAATTTCATCAAAGTTAATATTATCTATGTCGGCATCAATACCAGCGTAAATATACTTATTAACCATTCTTTTAGGTTCGTCATCGCAATCATAATATCTAACAGCAGATAAAATCCAACTCAACTGCAAATACCAATAGTATGCCCCAGTTGCCTCATCGAGTTCTTGCTTTGCATCAGGCATAGCTTCTGCATTTATATCATCTACTATAGACATCTTTTCTTCTAAGGAATTATTCTTAGCACCCATGACCAAGTTAATTTTAGTTTCAAGATTAGCTATGGTCTGCTCACAATCACGAACATGTTCTCGCGCGTAATCTATCAGAGCTAATACCTCTGTCTCAGACAGTGGTTTCAATTTACCAAACTGGCTTCTTAGCCTATGATCAAAGTATTGATATATTTTACTGCTTCTGTAAAAATCGCCTATGGGCAAAAGCTTATCATCATAACCTCTTATATAAAAATTAACACATGAAGACATTTTAAAATTTACAACTCCTTTAATTTAATTTGACGTTGTGTTTTTAATTATTTACACATTACACAGTATCGTTTACAATAGAAAACATTTAGCTTTTATTTTTGTTGAAGTACGTTGATAGACGCCTGAAGATATTCACAACCGTTATCATCTTTCAGTAAATCTATTTTAATGTACTGGTCGAATGCAGCATTAAACAGTCGCTCTTTTAGTTTCTCAGTAGTTACATTCATATAAGGCTCGTACATGCTTTTAACATTTTTAATGCCCTCGTCCAAATAGACTACTGACTTTAATGTTACGACATCATCAATTGTTCTGACTAAAGTCTTAGGGCTAATGAACTGTTTGTATATATCACCCTGAACATCAATAGTCTGTTGCTGACTCTTAATAATGTCAGTGAGTTCATCTACTTGCTGTTCCAATCTATGTATTCGTTTGGCTTTATGAAAAAACATATGTACACCTCATATTAAAATCTTAAACATTTAATATTAGTTTATTTAGATGATTTGGGAGTACACTTGTACTTTAAATTCAAAGCATCATATATTTTACACATAGCCACTGCACTGTTTAAAATTACGTCAAAACCATTATAAAGAAAATCATGATATGCAACGTCTACAATTTCAGCTATAACATACGCGTCAAGATTTTTATATGTACTTGATAATACTGAAATTAAATCCTGTTTAAACATCTGCCTTCTTGCAGCAATTACTACAAAATCACAGTAGTCATTATCTTCATTAAACTCAGTACAAAAATCATATGTCCTATCATTTATGGCTTTTCGTAAATCTTGTATATGTTTCATAGCATTAGTGTACTCCTTATAGTAGGTTTTCTTATTCTCCCTGATAATTTTCTCGTAGTTGTTCGATAGCATCTGATACATCAGTATAGGACTTATCTCTTGCATAATCGCTAAGCTCATCGCAATCTACAATCGCGTCCCTTATTTTTTCTAGTTCTGCAATCAATTCTGTTTTTGTAATCACTTATTTACCTCGTCAGTCTTATACTTTCTGTAAAATCTAATAGCTTCTTCCCACGCCTTTTCAGGAGTGCTTTCCCAACCTGCAGTCTCATTGCACCAGTCTTTTCCAGTATTGGACATTATGCACCAGAAGAAAGGTTTAGAATTATCAAGCTCATTATTGGGGAACATCATAACTTCAATTTTATAAATTTTATCCATTATTCAACACCTCGCATAAATTACTTATCGCTATCAGTAATCCAGAATACACCTATTGGTAAATCTCGGCTTTCTTTTAAATAAATCATATGGCACTAAATTCACCTCACTAATTGATATACCTTACATTATCTATTATACTACAACCATTTACAATTGTAAATAGAAACTATAAAAAAATAGTGTACAAACATCTATTGAATAATTTGTACACTTTTCATGTTTATATAAGATGAATATGCATGTTACTATCAGTAATAATGTTTTCAGGCTTCTCACAAGCTACAATCTTATTATCTACAACTATAATATAGCTATCATCAATTTTAGATAACATTTCGAGAAACATGCTGGCAGTATATGAACAATTTTGAAATATTGGCCCGTACATTGTAGTGATGTAAATATTGTTATCTCCATGCCGCTTCTCTAACGCCATAACGTAATACATGTCATATGACTTAGCCTTAGCCGCAGCATTTTCACGTAAGCGTAAATACTCTGACCAGTCAATAGTTTTATTTTTCAGCGCTGTTGTTATCATTATGTTTATCCTCCTTATTCGCCATTATGTAATAAAACATAGACTCAATATGCAATTCAGTAGTCTTAAGCTCAATGTAATTTTTATATGCATCTTTTGCACACAGTACAAATACTATAACATCTATTAGCATTGACACTACTGCAACTAACCTAAAGCCGGTAAAATACATTGATACACATAATAGAGCGAAGGCTAAAAATGTAGCTGCAGCTATGCAAATATTAAGTATCATGAACAATGAAGGTTTTGCAATTGTAACTGTATTTATAGGTGTAGACCCAATTTGACTATCTTTCATTTTCAACCTCGTCATCACCTGTCATCACAGAATTCAAATTCAAGAACCGCGTACCCTGAAGTATCGCATCATATATACGATCAAGTGTATACATTAAAAGTGTGCGGTCAACTTTAATAGACATAACTACTGCAGATGAGTCATTCTTATTTATTGCTACAAGCTGATACATACATGTTCTACTATCGAATTGAATTGCAAAAGAATCGTACGTAGTAGTATCTATTATCATGTCCATAGTTTTAATTATCATTTTATATTCTCCTCTTTATCATTAAGATACAACTTTATAGCTAAGTTAAACTGCTCGCCAACATCAAATGTGTTGTCTCTTGCAGTACCATTGGTAATCACGCCATTGCTCAAAAACTCACACAGTCTTCTGTAAAACAAATCGTACACTTCTCTACAATGTGAAGTCTTATCTATATCCAGTATTGGAAAGTCATCAGTTTCATCTTGATGTATCGACTGTAGTCTAATCCAATAAGGACTATATGTAGCAATAATGCTATCAGTATCGCTGAAACAAATGAAAAATGTTTTGTTATCCCGAGTATATTTAACATTACGTTTAGACATAGTATTTTTACACCCTCTTAACTTCTTTATCAATATCCTGTACAATACGAAGACCAAACTTCTTACGCAAAGTATCTTCATCAAAACACAATTCATTGATTGACAAATCACCGAGATCATCTGTAAATATATCATAGAATATCGTCTCAATATCTACTGATGATACATCGAAATAGAGTTGAGTAAGTTCTGTCAAATAATCATCAATATTGTCTAAGTCTTTAACAGCCTTACTTGCGTAATAATGAATAACTATAAGCATCCGCTTAATAAAGCTCAGAGCCTCATCTGCAGTATCAAATACAATAGCCTTAAAATCAGGTAACTTACTTTCATTGTTATAAGTAACTGTTTTAGATACAAAACTGGTATAATGTTTAATACTAAAACAGAATTTAGCGTTTGCATAACCGGCGATTGTTTTTTCGCGAAGTGTCTTACCATATTCATCGCTAATGTACTTTCTGACTGTATAGCTATTCAGGAAATCATTATGTGCAATTACATCGCCTTCACCCTCGCGCACAAGGTCAACTGCGTCTTTAATATAAGATGTAAAGTTTGTCGTATCAATTCCGTTAACGTTGTGCTTTACATTATAATACGTATAACCTTTTTCGTCAACCATAATTTTAACATTACTAAGCTCGTCCATTTTAAATACTCCTTATTTTATTTAGTTTAATCAGTAACCACGTTACATATTAAATTATAATCTATCTATTTACATTTGTAAATAGTCAATCTTAAAAATAATATACAAACTGCAAATAAGAAATTTGTATACTATTCTACGTGTTAACTATGAGCTACTTTTACGGTAGTGTGGATTAGTTATTTTTTTGCTCATACTCTTTCATATATGAGAGAACATAATCCTTATTTAGTAATTGGTCAAATGTCCAAGGACACTGTTTGGGAAATATGCTGTCGTCTAATTTAGTTTCAGTTTTAGCCAAAGCTAGTCCGTCTTTATATATGTCAGGTAAAGTATCGCATAGTCTCGGCTTAAGTGAAGGACTGCATTTAACTAACTGACTTATTTCAATAGTTTGATTTGTAATCGATTTAAGCCAGCTTGAAGTAGCTCTTTGAGGTTGATATTGTAATTTAAGCATATGACAAATTAACTGAGTTAACCGGCTTCTTAATTCTCTTGAATTAGAATTAGACATTTCAAATAAGTAGTCAGCTAAATCTATTCTGTCTTCATCATCTATGTCATAGTTATTCCGAATATGATTTATCATAAACTCTAAAAAGCCAACCTCATCATCATATCTTCTAACCTTACCATTCATATGAATAAACCTCACTTTGTATAATCAAAATACGGATTAGTAGACTTACTCGCGTATTCATCAATGAAATTATCTATAAAGTCTACATTCAATAGTTCATCTATAGTAAATTCGCATTCACTCGGAAATGTATTTTTAGATAGCCTGGTTTCAATTGAAGCATTCTTTACTGCTTGAACATAAATATCTTCAAAGTCGTCTTCAAGTACTCTTTTCATTGATGGACTAATACTGATAATATCTCTTAATTCAAATGATTGATTGTTTATAGTACTAATCCAACTCCAAGATGTCCTCTGCGGCTGATATTTTAATTTCAGCATATGAACTATTAAATTAGTTAACCTATGCTTTGCTTCACGTTTATCTGACCGACTTATTTCGGTTAAAAAGTCGAATAGCTGAGACTTATCATCATCGTCTAAATCCCAATTATGTTTAATATGATTTGTCATAGATTCAAGAAACGCCAGCTCATCGTCATATCTATTTACAATGTTATCATTCAACGATAATTTCCTCACCTTTCCTATTTATAACGTTAAACTTAATTTCGCCGTCTTTCAATTTAATTATAAATTTTGCACTGTCCGTTCTATTACTCCTTATGTTTTTGATTTAATTTAATTTGATTTAAAATAATAATTAGTTATTAGCTCTTCGTGTTCAATTACATATTGCGTAATATAGTCATCATCTAACATCTGCTTAATTAACCAAGGACATTCTTTTGGAAATGTGTCTTTAGATAAATGGGTTTCGCGCACAGCATCAGTAACCGACTTCTGATAAATTTTATTTAATACTTCCTGAGTTAACTTAGATTTGATTGAAGGTGAGTCTTCAATAGCAAAGCTAATGTTTCTTGATTGAGTATAAATTGTATCTATCCAAGATTGTGTAGCCCGGCCAGGTTGATACTTTAGCTTTAACATATGAGTCATTAAAACACATAATCTGGACTTAACTTCAGTTTCATTATGCTTAGCCAATTCAATAAGAAAATCAGCTAATGTAGTTCTAACATGACTGTCCTGCATATTGTTTTCCTTTAATAATTTGGCCATAGACTCTAAGAATTTAGTTTCATCTTCATACGGTTCAACATAATTAGTCATTAACTAGCCTCCTCACAATATTATTATATCAAATCTATTTACAATTGTAAATAGTCAACTGTAAAAATATTAGACAAACATCACTTAAGACATTTGTCTAAATTTCGATACCTTATGACATATGAAATTAGTATACTTCTTTAAGATAATTTGTTATACGCCTTATCAGTGCTTTATTACTAATCTTAGCTACATAAGGAATATATCTATAGGTTCTTTGACCACTACAGTCATATATAATTAAACATAAAGTTCTATCCATAATGTAACTGTGATTTATTTCAGGAAAGAAACACTCCGATGCAACATACTTAATGGCTTTTCTTATTCTTTCTTTTGTCTTAGCTGTGACTTCAGGGGCGTCTACACTTATAGGAGCTAAATAACATGTGTCATCAGTACAAAGATAAACGTCTTTAGATGTTAATGACTCAAGAACAAATACATTACAGTATAAATCTTCATGTCTAACTATAGCTAATACCTTATACATCTTACCATTAGTTAAACATCTATGAGTGTAATGATTTTTATACTTTGTAATTTCAGGATACGCGTCAAATAAGTCATCATATGTTGTATAGCTTCCGCCGCAATCTCTGCAATAAACGTATTTAGTATTGTGATCTAAATCTGTATAATTCAACTTCTTAACTTTCATGTATACTTACTCCTTTATATATTAAATAGGGAATATGAAATTAGATTTAGAACTAGACCAGTCTGAATTTATGTTTGTGCCTGTACTATCGTCGTTAAGTTTTAAACTGTTATCACGAACCTTAGATTGAATAGCATTTAATACGTCTACATAAACGTCTGTAAAAGATCTTGATGCGTCTATTACTTTATATCTATTTGTATTGGTTTTAGCTAAGTTTAAATAAGCTTCACGAATTCGCCTATGATAATCTAAACTTCTCTGGTCAAAAGAATTACGTTCACAACCATTTTCAAATTGTCGCCTAAGCGTAATTTCCGGATCTACATCCAATATTAGAGTTAAATCTGGAATACAATTGAAATAATATTGAGCACCGCTTGGTGAATTAAAATAGTACTTAGTAGCTAATTCATTTATATTCAATATATCTTTATTAGATAGCTTAGGACTGCCTTGTGTCTGATACACTAAATTAGAATCTATATATCTATCACATAAAATTAGTTTAGCATTTTCATTATCACCATAATATAAATCAGGGCCAATACAATCTTTAACTAATTGTGATCTTGCAGCAGCGAACATAAATGCTTCACCTATAGAAGATATATCCTGTGCATTTTTCATTATTACAGATTTAAGTTGTTTACCTAAATCAGTAGTTCCGGGATCGCTGTATTTGGTTACTCTATATTTTACAGCATTACATATAATATCATAATCCGGCCCGCGATCACGAAGATCATCATATAGTTTATTTATGATTGTAGATTTGCCTGAACCTTCAACGCCTTCAAACGTTACAAATGTAGATTTTAAATTTTTAGTACTTCTCATATCAATATTAGTTTAATCCTCTGTTACTTCAAGTATCTTGTCCCGCTTAAGTAGCTCAACCTGATGTGTAACTGCAATATCCTGTTCATTAACTTTAAATGTTTTGCCGTCTGTAGTAGTTAGTTTGTCAACTTTGCCGGCATCGTCAAATTCTATTTCAATACAATCTGACGCCACATCAAGCATATACTGTGTTACACTGTCATTTGTTAAATCATGAATATGTAATGTTTTACCCATAGTAATTTAGTCTCCTCTAATATTTAATTGCCAAAATACAAAAGCCACTTAAATAAACTTACTTCAGCTATATCAGCTTTAAGCTGTTTAATCGTTTCATTGTTCTTTTGATATATTTCTAACTGCTTAACCACTAACTCGTTAGACTTAAGTTCAGGATATGTGTTTACTTTTACAGTTATATCTGCACTTTCATCTAATTTAAAATCCTTATATGTACTGCCTTCATATTCTTTATAATTAGCAATAGTATCATCTATGACTTTTTCAATCTTAGCATTTTCTTCTTCATAAATAGCTAATTGTTTGGTGTAAACCTTATTGCAATTAACTATCATGCTGGTAAATATGATACAGGCGATTACACTTATAAATAAAAATATTGCACCTATAGAATTTAAGGTTTGATATAACCATTCTTGTGTCGTGCTAAATATGTAGCTACCAATGTCTAACTTTTTATTTATGTACTTTCGCCTAAGTGTTAACTTTACAGATTGTTGGGTTTCAGGATCCTCAGTAAATGTATACGTACGGCCGCAGTTGTATAAACGCACACAGGAATATAGAAACAGTCCTATAGCTAGAATAATGATACTAATGATTGATAATAACAGAAACATTTTTAATTGATAACCTCACTTTGCTTAATTTTCTTAAATTTTAAATGGTATATAAAAACCTTATTGATAAATATAGAAACTTACAAAATAGTATAATAAACCTTATTTATAATATAGGCATATAGAAATGGTATAAAAAAACCCATTGATAATATAGGGGGGGGGGTAGTATATATAATACTAATTATCGATATACTGGAACTTTAGCATCTCTAGCCCAATCATCTATATGTGGTAAATTAGGTAACTTACCATCTAATATTAACTTAGTATGCTCATACTCGCATTCATAACTGGCTTTAGGTGTAGTGTTTTGAAATTTATAATGTAAGTAGTAAAAAGGAATTATTAAATTAAAATCGTTTATTAGTTGCATCTTATCATTTATTTTAGTAAACTCATCATCATTTATATTACGTACATATAAACATCTATAAGGGGTTGCCGGTTTATTAACCCAGCAATAAAAAGCTGCCCACGAAACATACATAGCAAAATCTACACGATCGTAAAACTTACACTTATAATATACAGTCTTATCAGTAAAGTTTTCAGTCATGTCAAATTTAACATCAAAAAATTTTGGATAGAACGAAGCGTTACCAACAATAGCAGGATGTGTTTTACTTCCTTCAATAGAATACTCTAAATTATCAGTATCAATTATTATCTTATATAGTGATCTTGGAACAAAAGATTTATTATAACCAAATTCCCAACCAGACATAAAATTCACCTCACAAAATAACTAAATATCCTATAATTTTATTTAGAAAATTAAAGCTACATATACTATAGATTATAGATGGTATAAAAAAGCTATTTATAATATACAGGAGTATGGATAAAAATATGTATAAAAACAATGACAATTATGACTATAAGATTGCTACATATAATGACATAAATAAATACCTAAATTCATTAGGTTTTGAAGAATACACGTATAAAGATTTTTATCGTGATATATTTAAAAATAACTTAGATGATTATGGTAAAAACACAAAAGGCAAATACATAGGTATGGCTATAGAAAAACTAAATGAAGATCCTTTAAACCGAGGACATATACAATATGTGTATAACGATTTAGATAAATTAGACACACTGATTGAAAAAATGAATTTCTGTATGTTAGGGCCGTATTCATATTTTGGTAAAATTAGTGAAAATCAAAATGTCGCAGAAATATACGGATTTGTGTTTGAATTGGATGATCTTTTTAGAGGCGATGTAAATAGTATTGAAGTTGCTGGCATACGAAATATTTTTACATGTGTCGAACGAAGTGAATGCCCAAGACCTACATATATAACTTCGTCAGGCCACGGTGTACATTTATATTTTATATTTGATAAGCCGTATAAAAATAAATATGAGTTTAGACATACACTAGCTGAATATAGAGAACAGTGTATTGATCTTGTGTGGGGTGTATGTTCAACACTAAAGAAAAAACAAAAACAACATCTGTTTCAAAAATTTAGAATAGTAGGCTCACCTACTAAAAATATGCTATCTGGTGAGTCTGGCTATCAAGTAGTAAAAGCATTTAAAACCGGTGAACATTTAACTATAGATGAATTAAATTCAGTAACTAGCATAGACCACAAAATATCAATTGAATATCATCGTACAAAAAATAAAATGTCCTATGCTGAAGCTAAAGATAAATATCCTAATTGGGATCCACGCGTACCTAAAACATACACACTAAATCGTGCAGTATTCAATACATATAAACAATTGTGCAGAGAAAATATACATGTTGGATGTAGATATTATAGAATGTATTACACAGTTGTTATGGGTAAAAAATGCGGACTGTCTGATTTAGAAATTAAAACTGAAGTTACTGACTTATTTAAGTACATAACAAAATTTTATGCTGGTCAAACTGATAAACCTCAATTATTAGTATCAGACTTAAATACTGCATTACTGGCCGTAGACGAAGACGAAGTAAAATTAAAGAGGACTACAAAAGGCAGTATTGAAGTAAATGCAGATATTAAATTTAATACGCCCAGGCGTAATTGGCAGAAACAAAAATGGCATTTAGAAGATATTAGAGAGAAAAAGAAGCGAATGAAATTAAGAGGCCAAGAATTTAAAAATCCAGATGGACGACCTAAAGGTTCTGGAACTAAAAAAGATCAAATAATACAATTCCGTAAAAACAACCCTACAGCAAATAAAAATCAATGTATAAAAGCTACAGGTATTAGTAAAATGACTGTATATAAATGGTGGGACGCAATCAATGAAAATACAGATAGTTAATATTAAATTGAATAAATATTCTACATTGGTGAATAAATATTCATAAATTGTTTACAATTGTAAATTTTTATAAGATTTTCCCCTATGGCTAGATCAAGACAATAGTGTATAATTATTCAATATGCTAATAGAAATTTAAGTAAAAAATAATAGCCTCAAGCCTAAGCCGAAGCTAAATTTAATATATTTTAATGTTTTAGACTATATAAATCTCACCAGTAACTATATTAACACGATATAATGGCTGATTACAAATAGAACAATACGCAGTTAATATATCGTTTCTACCTTTAGTAGCGTGCAATTTAATGTATTTAGCATTACTGGATTGGCGATTTGAGCAATTTAACTGATGCAATAGTTGTAACTGGCGTTTATCTAGACATTTCAGGTGTTTATTTGTATTATACTGGTCGTATATTATATTAGCCTGAGGGTCAGTTTTTACCGCTTGGGTCTTTATTGTAGCGTTCCTTATAATAGTATCAACCATATAGATTTGACCTCCCCTATATATACCTTATGGAGTATATACGCGACGCGCACGTATTTAATCAGGCTGGTATTGTCCTTCGTGAATTTGGGTTAAGCGTACTTTAAGCGTAAATTTAGCTACTATATCGTGTTTACTTTTGTAAAATATATTTAAAAAATATATTTTACTAAACTCTGGATAAAAATTTTTAATAGTTTAATTTATGTATATGTATATGTATATTTGTCTGTTTGTTTATTTGTTTTATTCTATTTTGGTATTTATATATAAGCTATTAGCCTTTACAGGCGTTTTGAGTTTCCGCGCTTAGGCTTTTAGGATTATTACTGCTCGGCTTTAAGAAATAGCTTTAATACTCATTAAGTTAAATTCAAATCGCGCATTGATCTACTTCTGTAACACTTATACACTGATTATCATCTATTTCTATTTTAGCATTTATATACTGTGTATGTTTATTGTGAGGGTACATATATGTTACCGGCTTGCCTTGCGCTTTAGCGTATTCTATTTCACTTTTAGTACTATCGCCTATGTAATCATTTTTATTTATAACATAAATCTCATCAGACATATCTATTTTTCGCTTATGCATATCGTCTAATATTATTTTGTCCTTATTAGTGATTATGTTATCTCCACTATGAGCATATACGCCTGGCAATAAAACTACATAGCCTTCTAGTGTTAAACGTTTCAATGTGTCGATGAATTCGTCTTTGAATTTTGTACTACCGCACAATGTAACTACTTTATATCTTCCAATCATACTTTCAACTCCACAATGAATTAAATAGTTTTTCGTATAGCTTAAAGAATCTAGTTTTTGCGCCTTCGTATATGCAATTATCCATGTCATCATATACACTATCGTCATTCATAATTTCCAAATACTTTATTAGTTCATCGAGTTCAGCATCATATTCTTCAATTGATTTATAACTTACAGGGTAACCTGCATGATTTTTTCTAAACGCCTTAAGACACTTCAACAAGTGGTCAGTTATATATCCGTCGTGATTATATGTTGACTCATATAATAAACCCGTCTTTAAAAAGTATTTAACCTCGCCCAAGAACCCAGCTATGTATTTAAAATTCTTATAAAAATATCGGCCCTTATTATTAAACCACTTTTTCCACAGATATTTAATCATATGTAAAATTAAAACCTCACTTTACATCAATTTTAAAATAAACTAGCAAATATCAAAATTAACATGTATAATGTTGGAGCCATGTATACTAAAGCCAACACTGCGCCTATAATCATAGCTATACAACCTATAAGTGAATACATACCTGACTTTTTGTTACTTGTGCAATTGTTTTTATTATACACTTTAATGGACATAAATATAAAAACTGCAGCAAGTATAAGACTCAATATACCTAAATATAAAACTGCACTCACATTGTTTCACCTCACTTTATCATTCTTGTCCCACATTGTGGACACCAAGGTGTTTTTATTTTATCTTGTTTCCACGAATGACATACTGAACACTCAATATGGAAATTACCCGAATAGTCTTCATTAACATCTAACCACTCGCCGTACGTATTGTGATCTACTTGTAATGAAGGCTGATCCTTTATAACACTTTGAATCAAATGTTCACTAACATGTATCAAATTAGGATTGCTGTCTATCACATTGAACAGTTGATGTATATGTTCGCATAATAAGTTTCTGTCAATATGATCTACATCGTGCACTATTATTTTCAATCCTTTACTCTTTATAAGTGTTTATTCAACTTAAGTACGCCTAAGCTACATTATACATAGTGGCCTAAGCGTACTTTTTATATTTCTTAATATGTCTTAAATACAGTTTAGTCTATATTCTGTTCATTAAGTTTTGATGCTGCAGCTGAAAAACTTACATCAGTTGAGCTTGATATGAACATATTACTTAAAGGCTTCTGTACATTCTTACCATGTGAAAGCTTTGGCCAAATGTTTTTAATTTTACCGAAATTATTTTTACTGCATATAGACATATCAGCAAAATCTTTCTTTTTATCATTTACAGCATCAGCAAGTTCACATATATGAGATTGGAGGTTTGAAGTAGTTTCCATAATATCAGCATAATCTTCCGGCTGCCTGCCTCTTTCAACTCCGCTTAAATCTATTTTAATGCCAAATGCAGCCATAGCCTCAATATAAGGATCAAGCAGCTGTAGATCATCCATAGTTGCCAAGTTAGTAATTATTTTAAGTACTTGGATAAAAGGCCCTGAAACTCTGTCTGGGAACTTTTCACCTTTAGCTCTAATAAGTGGTGCTTTTTCTATTCCTTCAGACTCATCCCAAGCACGACCTCTGTAATGATAATAATCTTTACAAGCCCGCCATACTTTATTATCTATTTTGGACAACTCTACGGCGTTATCAAATACAGACTTCATTTCGTTCCAATAACGAGTCTTTTCATCAATAAGCCCGGTCATCCAATCTAACATCTTTAACTGATTTTCGTTAAAGTTAAATTTGTCCTTAAGCTGATTGAGAATAAGTTCGTCCTTTTGTGTAGCCTCAGTAGCTACATCCTCGTTCTCCCAAATGTTTTCGTTCATAAGTTCTTCCTCCCAAAAGTTTTCTTATAGTTTAATGTTTAGCCAAACCCAAGATACGAATAAGGTTAAACAAATAAACCAAAATGCAAAACACAGTACTCTTCTATGTAACTCAGTACGATAAGTATTGTCACAAGCCAAGAATAAGAAAACTATAGCTAAAAGTAAAATAAATTCATATTCTAAATCGTTTACCAAATGAAACATAAGCAAATTTAACCTCTAGCTACACTAGCTTTCATTCTAATTAAGTTTAATGTTAATTTAATATAGATAAATTGGTATTTACTAAAATGACCGGAGAGGATGAATTAAAGCTTACTAACTCTCCGCTTAAAATGTCTAACCCGTAATAGTCTAACTTATTGGTGCACTTTATGTAAACTCTTTTATAGTTTTCATTATAAGACGGCACTACTACAGAAAAAGATTCACCTATAGAAATGTCCTTGAAAGTTAAGTATGGCGAATCGTCAACTAATCGTTCATCTTTAATACTCATCATATATCTATCACCTATAATTGTATTTAGTTAAAATATAAAAACACAGTCTAAACAATTAACAAAAAGTTAAAGTCTAAACTGTGTGCCGCATGTGTATTTATGTAGTGTAATTTTAGTCCGTAACTAATACTGCTTCATTACATTTATTAGGATGATTTAAACAGCTGTCTAGGCAATCTTCCCTTTTAGCGCAACAAGTACAACATAAATTACCACCATGAATAGGACATTCAAATAATTTGCATTCAGCAATTTCACCTTCACGTAAATTCAACAATACTCACCTCGCAAACAAAACGTTTACTTATTATATGAGTTATTGTTCCAAGTACATATCATTTAAGGTAACTTCTACTACGTCAAATACACTCGAATGCAGTGGAATATTTTCATTTTTCATAATCTGTTTAAAATTATTTATACTTTCTTCAATGAATTGTTTAATTGTAAAATCATTAACTGCGCCAGTTGAAGTAATGAAACGTTGAACACAACTATTTAGGAAAGCTAACATTGGTTCATGTACACGACCTTCAATTAAAACGCCGTTTTCATCTAACATATTAGGTTGAGAATCGTACTTAACGTAAGGACCAAAATACTCAGTTAACTTTCGTCTTACTTCATAGTCAAAATCAATAATTGTAGCCATCGTTTAAAACTTGTCCCTAAGTGCATTCATTCTATATGTTAGTTCATTAACCTTATCTAAATCAAAGTTTATGTTACGAACTTCAAGAATATCATTTATTTTAGATCTGCACTGATTGTATTCAGTAGCTATATGACATCTACGAATATAGTCAGTTAAATCTACTTTACATATAATAGATGCAGATATCGGCTTATTGTAAATTTTACGTGCTTCATCAATAGACATAATATTCTGTATCTGAGCTAAACGTAAACCTATTGCAGAATTACATAGTACATAATCGTTTACATTGTAATCATTAGGATTGAATAATCTATAATGATACTCTGAATTTGAACGACTGTCTTCAGGATCTGCAATATTTCCTACAAATTTAATTGCAGCAATAGCGTAAGGATCTTTTCGCATACATTCATCTACATAGGTATGATTTACCATATCATCTGTAGATATAGCTTTAGACTCTATGTAACTATCTAATTGTACTAAATCATCTTCATTAACAATTTCAACAGAATCATGAAAGTCAACATATAAACGCGAATGATCCTTATGACTTATACCTACTACCATGCCTATCTTATTTGTGCTATACTGATATACTTCTTCACCTAAATTAAATTTAAACTTTTCAGTCATACTTACACAATCTCCTTTACTTTACAACGTTAAACTTTATGTTATATTTTGTATTATAGTCTTTTATTGATTTATACGGTAAGTTAAGTAATACAAAAGCTGAAGCACAAGCTAATTCAATATCGCTATCTTTAGGCTCACGTGTAAATTTGAAATACTGAATAAATAGAAGAGTTTTGATAAAAATACTATATACTTTTTTATTCAAACATTTGCGTCTTAGGCTATTTACTAGTGTATGTATAGCCTTCGCTAAGTAATTACTCATCAAAACAATTAAGAATGAAAATATAAAATATACTAAACTGCTGAAATGAGTTTTATTGATAAAGCAAAATATATAAAGTGCAGATAAAATATATCGAGCTAAACTACATATAGGATAACATAATGTTCCGCAATAGACATTTAACCTATTCGATAATCTTACTCTGTTTATAATTTGATTTTTAGTTACACTGATTGATGATTTATTATTTTTAGTATAGCCAGTATTGAATATACTAATTAACGCAGCAATACATTTGTGTTCAGCCCCGTGAACTCGCGCATGCTTTACTGTTAAACAGTTACTAATAAAAATAAAGATGAAACATAACAAATAAAGTAATACACTCGAAATGTGATTTAACAGCCTTGGCGCAAAAGTTAAATACAAAGTTAGTATAATTGACGTTAATAGTCGAGTAAACATTGAACCTTCACTCTTAACTAAATCAGTTATGTTGTTTAAATTGTTATCGTCCATTATAATGTTTAACTTAGCCATACGTAGGTTATTAGCTTTCTTATTTGAACTATAAGCCTTATATATGTATTTGTGTTTATCTTTATCGTAATGTCGTGTAGATAAAACTGTACTTGTGCCAGACTTAAGTGTTAAACTGTTTGATTCAGCTTCACCGCTTAACTGTAAAATACTTGGTTTAGATTCGTATGCTTCATTTACTTGTTTAAGTACTTCTTTAAATTTTTGCATGAATTAAATATCGACCTCTTAATGTTCATTAAAGTGATAAAGAACTTTATCATATACTTTATCTAGTTGTTTACAGTACTCTTCGTCTCTTACTCGGCGCATACCTAAACATATATGTTCAAATCCTAATTCAGGTTCTCCTTCAGAAATATGTTTAACTACATCATCTACATAGTCATTAGCTCTGTCTTCAATTTTTAACCAGTCTTCTTCAGTAAGTTTACCTATGTCTATATTCGTATCAGCAAATACATCATATAAAGCCAAAGTAAAAATATCGCGCATTATTATTTGACCGTCAGTAAAACCTTGATTGTAATTTTTAATAGCTGTATTGTTTAATAGCGTAATAAGATTTTTATTCATATGTCAGTTATTTAAGTCTCCCAGTTTCTTTATATGTTAAATATTGACCATAAGATAAACATGTACCATGCCTCTTATTATATGCATCAACTTCTTTAAGTATCTTTGAAAACTTATCTTGTTTAGGTTTAACATAATGTTCTGTTTGAATTACTCTAGGATTAGTTCCATTAGCTTTTCTATTTGCAGCAATCAATTCACCACGGCGACAGTCATCAGGTAAACCTAGCTGCTGCCTTTTATAAGCTCGCTTTAAAGCTGAAAGTATTTTTTGTCTACAACCATGACAATAAGATTCTTCCGGACTAATGCAGCTAAATTTATTACCACAATTTGTGCATAGCTTTTGATAAAAACTATTTGGCGAAGCTATAACAATCACCTCAAATTTAATTAGGAATACTCTCATCAAACACAGACTGTTCATATGGGTCAATCAATCTTATGCTTGATAAATTTAATTTGCAATCTTTAACTTCTCTGTCATTGTCAGAAAATATGTCGTTCTTACCTACATAAGTTATCTTAGGATACATATTCTCTACCCAGAACGTAACCTCAATCATAACAATTCTATCTTCTGGCATAGACTCAACATTTACGTCCTTAATTCTATCAAATGTAGACATATTTGAATTACACTGACAGTTACATATCCAGTAAACTAAATCTATAGGCGCGGTAGAAACGTCACCAGTCTTATTCGCCAGCTTAGCTATTTGATTATATGCAGAGTCAAAGTCAACATCATCTGGAATGACTACAGGAAAAGTAGCTGTAACTAAAGTATCGCCTAAACATTCATTTAAAATAGAAATTCGTTCTTTCATAGAAATGATGTTCTCCCTACAGATTTGGACTTAGCTTTAGATACTACAGTGTCTTTAGGTTTAGCTTTTACTTTAGACTCAATATCAACTTTCGATTTAGCTACAGATGTAACAGTAGTTTCTTTAAGCTCATTTACTGTAGGCTCATCTTTAACCACATTTGCGGCAGTATGCTTTAATATTGACTTCTTTGTACCAAACACCATATTATAGTAATCTAACGGTGATTTTCCTGAACCTACTTTGCTAAGGTCTAAATCATCACCTACTGAATATAAATTATAGGAACCGTTAGATGTTCTTGTAATTATGTGCGTTGGGTTAGCTTCAGCTACAATACATAAACTACATATAGCTTCTTCATTCTTATTTAACTTGTAGTGTAATTTATACCATTCTTTCATGTTTAATTGTTTAGACAAAAAGAAGTACGCGATTATAACATTTGTTTTTGGCGAAAGGACGTAAGACCTAAACAAATCATGAATTATAATCACGTACTAAATTGCAGCTAATGTATAATATTATTGGAAGTTAAAAAGGAATTCTTAATGAACAGAAAAACGTCTTTTTGTTAACGTTGAAAGAAGTATTAAAAATTAAGGAAGTTACATTGTAAGATGTACACTACATTTAACATGAATATCTAGCTAGCTGCCAACTAAACAACATTTTAAATGTAGTAAATTGGCGGAGAGGATGGGATTCGAACCCATGTGCCCGTAAAGGACAAACGGTTTTCAAGACCGCCTCGGTATGACCTCTTCGATACCTCTCCATAAGTTAATATTAAAATTCTTGAGACAAGCCGTGACCTATATCCCAATGAAAATCATATTTGAATTCTGTATTGTCTTTAGGCAATTGAAATTCGTCTATAATAATGTCTTTTGCTTCAGAATGATTTTCTAACCACTTACCTACACAAACAGTGTATTTACCGCTCTCAAATTGAAAAACACGACCACGAGGAGTTAACTTAAAATCGCCTTTAAATCTAGAATCTTTTCCTCTGTGTTGTTCTTTAGACCAAATAGATTGATGTAAAGCTCGACCAGTTTTAACCCTACAATTAAACTGTTTACTTTCATACCAGGGACAGTCAACAGCTGGTGAACTGTGAACGCCAAAACACTCCTTCTTATTTACATCATACCAAAATGGCCCAAGTTCAGGTAAATCTTGCTTATCAATGTTATTTTGCATACAATCAATTGCAGCATTGATACTGTTTTCTTCACGTATGATTTTTAATTTCATAATTTACTATACACCTTCAAAATCATCTAACGCTGGATTACCAGTTTTAGTATACTGATAGTAATGATCTAAAACTTCAAAGTCAACTCTTTTATTTTGTAGATTGAAGAAGCTTAAAACCTTTTCTCTAAAATAGTTATTATTTTTAAGAGCCTCACTACAAGTAACTGTATAAGATAAAGTCAAAATATTAAATATTACTCGACCTCTTTCAAAATGCTTATAGCCTTTACTTATAATTTCTTTTGCTTCATCTTCATTTTCAAAATTGTCTTTAACAACTTTAGACCAATCACTTAAATGATTTTTACTTAAATCATACTGAATAACAGTATCACACAATACACCATCATCTACAGGAACAGCTTCACCTATAATTTTATCGCCAGTAAACCACCAGATACCAACTAATCCGTCACCGTACGACTCAATAAGTCTAACCATATTTACATACTCCTATAGATAATTTTGGTGGAAGTAAAAAGACTCGAACTTTTGACCCTTCGCGTATCAGACGAATGCTCTAACCAACTGAGCTATACTTCCATGTTATGGTCGGAATGACAGGATTTGAACCCGCGGCCTCTTGAACCCAAATCAAGCGTTCTACCAAACTGAACTACATTCCGATAATTTAAAATTAAATTTGAATTAAAAATATAATTGAGGCTGAGGAACAACAACAAAAGATTTTTGGAGGATATAATGTCGCCTAATAACATTACAGTACGTTTAAACCATCTGAAAAACAAACTCAGCCTCAATATATATAAATGGTAAACAACAAATTCAAATTGAGATTATACTCGAAATAACCTTTTTATAGGACAAGGAGTCTAACATCCCAAATAGAAAGAACAAAAAGATGTTAGCTAAAAAACTCCTATCAGCAGTCAACTGCGCAATATTAAATCTGTTTTATCTACCATAATTTTATTTAGACTTTAGCCTAAGCATTATATGGCATTTCTCGGCCAAAAGAATACTTCAACGTTTTATCATAATAGGACTTAGACTTCTTATGCAACGATATAGTATACTTGTGATCATATACTACAGTATCTAAGGTTTTCCTATCATACTTTAAATATCTACCGTCCTTTGTTATAAAGCCAACATAACGATCATTTGAATAGCTTGGTGAAACCTTCTTGCGTGAAAGTGCATCACCAATTTCATCATACTTAGCTGCAAACTCTGGACTACCTGGGACTAAACCTATAAACCTTGTATCGTTAACATATTGATTTATATGTCTTACATCCATATGTCGCTGTAAATTGTAAGGTGAAAAATTAGACTCATACATATTATTAAGTTGGTCTAACTCATATAGTATGTCTATGTCTGCATCTAAGTCTTTCACTATAATTCACCACACAAAATAAAAAGTACTTTAGTTCTACACATACTATTGTAAAACTAATCATTCATAGACTCAGCTGTCATCTTGAATGTAACGACTTCTGTACTTAAAGAGCCGAGCATTATTTCGTTAAGCTAAACGTTTAGGTTCGTTGCCTAATTCGTCAACTACTCATACCGAGTTGAAGGTACTGTAGCGTGAGCTACTAAACAGTGTAGTGTGCAATTAAAATTGCTTCCTGCTTCAACCTTTAATCAATTAAGATAAAGTCCACAGGCTTAAATTCCCGCACACTCTGCGGTATATTTATATTATATCAAAATATTTACAAATGTAAATAGAAAATACTAGACAAATATGAATACGCTATTTTGTTTAGTTTTCAACTACACTCGTATTAAGTAAAAAAAAAATAAATCTTAGTGAGAATGTGTATATAGACTAATTTTAAGTATTGCTGATGCTCTGCCGTTGAGCTACAGACCGATTGGTCGGCCTGTTAGGAATTGAACCTAAAACCTCAGCTCCCGATCAACTTATGAAGTAAGTCTACATAATGCTTCACTAAAATTTACTTTTTATAAATTTTGGTATTAACTGAGAATTGTTCGTAAGACTGAACTATAACCTGCTCTGCCATTGAGCTACATTACTTACAAGAAATAAAGTTTAGATTCGAACTAAAAACACGGTGATTAACAATCGAAGTAAGTCTTACATATGCTTCAGTTAATTTAACTTTTTAATTTTAAATGAAAATGAACTGTCAGCGAGAAGTTGTTAACATCAGTAAATGTACCTGAAGTACGTAATGTAAAAACTTTAAAATGATTTTCAAGATCATCAGAAATAGATATTAACTATTATGAAGTAACTGATGTCAATGCTTCGCTGACTAATTCATCTCCACAATTTAATTATTTAGACATTTGAGTTGTTATTCTTATCATTTTCGTACTCATCCCAAATATCTGTAACTGATTTAAGAGCTACAGCTTCTTTACCAGTCCAACCATATGATATTGTACCTCTATAAATATTTTCAGGTATTACTGCATTTGTATAACCAGCAGTCTGTACACTCATTACGTTAACTTTCGGGTTAACCTGTTTTCTATACTCGAGGATAAGATCCATAACATTTACATGCATACCATGATCAAAACCGCGTTTACGATATTCAGCTATACCCTCAGTAGTTCCGTAAAGTCCACCATGACCAGCTTGTTGATCTGAGAATATTACAATGTTATCATACCGTATTTTCTTATCTATTGCATCTCTAAAGAATAACCATATACCGTTCTCGGTTGCGCCGCCGACACGCTGACAAGATATATTGTGTGATTTTATTTGAGTTAATACTCCACTACGTTTAGTTATAGGCTCAATAAATAATTTATCGCCAAAGTAACCAACATAACCTTCGTCTGAACACTTTGCAATACAAGCAGCTGATAAATTATCTATATCAGCTACAGTAACTGAACCATACTCAGAATTAAATGTACCCCAAGCACTACCAGAATTATCTGACAATGCAATAGTTTTACCCTTAATATGGGGCATGTTTTCCATAGCCAAATCAATGCATTCATCAAGTATGTCTATAATTAAAGACTTGTGATGTACATTTACATCTTTACTTACAGCTTTCATTGCTGTATAATAACGGAATGGAAACTGCTTACCTTTAGCTACGCCAGATTTGAGTTTAGCTAAATAGATTTTACAAAATTCAATATCTTCAATCTCAGTAAATACACCACGAAGGTTACGCAATAACGCCATGTGAGGCATATTTATAGTTTCAAATATCGTTTTCCAATCGGTGCCAGCTGAACGAAGATTTTCCCAAGTCTGTTCAGTATCTTTTACATCAACTGTACCGGTCTGTATAAGTTCATCAAGAACTTTAGAATTAGCGTGAACTATCTTAGCTGCATTAGCCAATCCCATGTCCTTATTTTTGTACTTAGCTACCTGATAACGACCAAGACTGCTAATCTTTTTAGCTATACTACGTTTTAATAGACTGGGCATATTATTTTTATTACCCATCTTATATACATAATAGGATAACTGTGACATAGGATCATCTGCCCTAAGCATTACTTGCTGATTGATATAATCAAACCCACCAGGATACTGCTCAGTAAATTCTTTGCGCTTAGGATGAATAGCTGCACGAGTCATAATAATTTGAGGATTAAGCCTCATATAAAAATCATTACGTAATGTAACAGCCCACTCAAGTGTTTTAGCAAAATCATAGTCTAATGCCTTATCTATAATATCTTCCATAATAGACACAGTATCTTTACCCGAATATATGTCTGAAGATAAAATAGAATTATCGCCAACTAAACGGTCAACAACGAATCGTGTCGGCATAGTCTTTTTAGACTTCATGCCATCTACATAATACTGAGGTTCGCCATAAATAGATGAAGCAGTAACTAACTTAAGTGTAGTTAATGGGTCAATCATTCTGTAAGACTCGCCAAACATAAAATTAGTTTCCACTTCAGATGTATGTCTTGTTGCGTCTATTTTAGACTTCTTGTAACTTACTTTGTTTGCATCAGAAATTTTTGACATAATATAATTCCTCCTATAATATGTTAGTGCATTTCTGAGAAGATCTACACAATAATCTATTTAGACAGTTTAAGTAGATTTAAAACAAAATTAAGTATCTTATATAATATATCAAACACTTTATTAGTTTTTGGAACATTAACGTCATCGTTACTTGCATCAACAAATGACCAAGCTTCGTTTAACTTATCGTCATAAGAATAAACAAATCTTCCGTTTTTATTCCAAGTTTTACCCCAACTATTTTGACATATCCAGCCATATTCATTCCAACCACATATGACAATTGCGTGCCCACCACTTTCACAGTTACTACCCATGTGTATAACATTGTTTTCATCAATAGTATATCTGTCAAACCAATCAACACTAGCCATAACTGGACCATAATTCATAAGTGCATGTTTTATATCTGAATTGCTTGCACAGTAAGCAAACGAGTCTATATGATATGCGTAAGCCTGCTTATATACTGTGTCATTTAATTTTGATTTTAATTTAGTAGTGCATTTAGGTTGTTCAGTATTGCCTGAAATTACAGACTCTTCGGGATCACCATACTTTTTAACAATTTTACAAGCATCACGTAAATACATACCTTGGTCTAATCTATTATAAGCTACACCTTGCATACCATATATAAAATCTGTAGATAACTTTACATCTTTACCGGTTTCAACCTTATTCAGCGTTTCAAGTATTGTAGATGTAGCATGAGCTACACAAGAATTTATGTTGCGCTGATTTTTAACTTCTGACATGTTTTCACACAAAAATGATTTTGGAAAATCAGATATACCGGATTTTAAACAATAATCACGTTTATCAACTTTATATTTTAATGCGCCATATTGCATAAATTATACACTTCCTCAAATAAATTATAAAATAAAAATAAGTACCACATCTATTAGATATAGTACTTAGTTATTGGTAGCGCTAGTCGGATTCGAACCGACACTTTCAGAATTTTAAGTTCTGTACCTCGGCCAATTGGGTTATAGCGCCATATTTAATTATTAAATTGCTACTGTTTGTTATTTGCTCTTTAGCCGGAACATTCAAAAACAACTTTTAGTAGCGTCTGAAAAACCATAGCGGCTGGCTGAGGTGGAGTGGCTCGAACACCCACTATACGGAATCAAAATCCGTTGTTTTACCTGTTAGACTACACCTCATCATATATTTAATTATATAGCCAAAGGCAGATTAACCTAAGTCTACTATAAGCGCTCTGTAGACGATAGGAAATGATAACCTTTGTTTTAGTATCGGGAGCTTACCGTTACTAAATACTTTTAATATCATTTTACCCACTAGAATGGCAAATTTTTATAATCGCCACACTTCTTCACTGTTATACTATTTACTTTAGGCCACTTACTAACAAACGTACATTTTTTACCGTCGTCAGTTTTGCGCAGCGCATCAATAAAAAGCATACTTTTCGGCAACCCCATAGGAGTACTTTTCAACAAAACTCTTCTCCTCATATACTTTTCCCCTGTAGTATAACAAATCCGGTTTAAAATAATAAGATAAGATGGTCGTATACATATACACATATAATACAACTTCACCGAAAGCATCAATAAAATGCTTCTTTCTCAAATCTTATCGTCTAACGCATTATAAGACATAATACATTAGACTGAGAGTTTACAGCGTGTTCGTTGCTTTACACAATCACTGTTGCCCTTTATAGTTGGAGTCGAACCAACAAATGTAAACCTATTAGCAACAATAGTTTACTTGTGAGTTTGTCCTTGAGTTGCTTTCATATTGGACTTACTCTGCAATTCTATGCCATTTCGAATATATAAAGGTCTCAGGGTTACTGAACCTCTCTCCCTACTATTAACCCTTTTTCGGTAAATACTTGAATTTGTCAACTTCCAACCAAGAGCAAGTGAACTCTCAGTAATTGTCTATGATGACTGGTGTTGACTACCAATAATAGCTGCGGATAAACCGCATTTGTCTAATGATTTATATAGGTTGACGTCAATACCTACATTTACGAAAACAAATCAATTCCGGTTCCAGTTTTATTTAAGTTTTATCGCTAACTTACAAATGGTTACATCAAACTAAAAACGCATAGCCTTGTACGAAGGGGCTTGACCTTCTGGTGACTGTACGGGGAGTTGAACCCAACGCTTTTGAGAATGAAAATCTCATGTCCTAACCGATAGACGATACAGCCATATTGGAGCTGGTGGACGGACTTGAACCCCCGACCTGCTGATTACAAATCAGCTGCTC